>LWDU01039453.1_pt1 | contig 448280 bp, 408 predicted proteins | sample 727161 | NCBI WGS metagenome assembly LWDU01 (sample SAMN04566230, study PRJNA314399) | hydrothermal vent metagenome | isolation source: deep sea hydrothermal plume seawater | place: Mexico: Gulf of California, Guaymas Basin | collected 2004-07-11 | reverse complement strand
CGCGGGTCGTCGACATGTATGCAGCAACGGATTGCCGGATCCTGAGTCTCAGCGAAGGGACCGTGAGGAAAGCGATCGATTCGGATGCTCGGGGCGCCGCCCACCTGATGCTGAATATCGCGAAGATCCTCTGCTTGCGGCTCCTACAGACTCGCTAGTCGACCCATTCGAGTGTCGTAAACTCAACCTCTTTAAGGCCTTTCCATGGGCCATTAGGCCCGATTACTTGGGCCTTGAAGAGTCCCCAGGTCGTCATCTTCTTGTACTCGCGCCGGGCATGCCTCGGTGGCATCGAAACCTGGACTCAAAGAAAAAATAAAAAGGCTGTCCTGCGGGTTATTCTGTTGAGCGGCCACCCCGAAGAAGCGCCGGAACCGATTACTTATCGAGGTCGTCGAGTCGCTCTTGAATTGGACGAAATCTAATAGAGTGTCCCGGTCCGAACTCTCGCAGGCCCGACCGCTGATAGCCTGGCTCATTAATGTTCTCGGGAAATTGCCTAACAAGTCGAATGCTGTGAAACCAGGATTAGCACAGGACTTCAAGTGGATCTGTTTTGAGTAATTCGACCGACAGAATTAACGAACTAACTGAGGAAGCCGTTTCTCTTCGGGCTCGTGTCAAAGAGATCGAGGATGCTAACGGGGAGAGCGGCTTACTCGACCAGCCTCTCTCTGGAAGCGCAGCAGGACGCAACGCGATCTTGCAGTGCTCGCTTGATTGCATAGTCACAATCGATTCCGACGGACTCATCATGGAGTTCAACCCTGCTGCCGAGGAGACTTTCGGGCACACATGCAGTGAGGTGCTGGGCAAGGAAATGGCGAATCTGATCGTGCCCCCCGCGCTACGCGATGCTCACGAGCAGGGCATACAGCATTACCTCGCCTCCGGTGAAGGTCCTTTACTCAACAAGCGGATCGAGATTACTGCGATCCGCTCCAACGGTCAGGAATTTCCGGTGGAGCTGGCGATCACGCCTTTTCGAATCGAGGGGAAAGAGGCATTCACCGCCTTTATCCGCGACATCACTGACCGCAAGCGAGCAGAGGAGATCCTGCGCGAGACCGAGCGTCAGCTGAGAGAGGCGCACAAGATGGAGGCCGTTGGCAAACTGGCCGGTGGCATAGCCCACGATTTCAACAATCTGTTGACGGTGGTGATCGGGAGCAGCGAGCTTCTCGAAACAACAAACGACCCCGTGGTGATTAATGAACTCGCTTCGGACATTCAGGCAGCAGCTGAGCGGGCTGCTCAGCTGACGAGGCAGCTCCTGACCTTCAGCCGCAAACAAGTCACCGAGCTGGGCGCAGTTGACCTGAACGATGTGGTGAACGCGTCAGAAGAGACATTGAGGCGACTGATCCCCGCCGAGGTAGAGCTGGTTCTAGACCTTGAACCAAACCTCAAGGCGATCCTCGGGAACCTTATCCAGATCGACCAAGTGACCATGAATTTGGTCGTCAACAGTGGCAATGCGACAGAGGGAGCCGGCCAGATCCGTGTGGTCACCAAGAGCATCGCACTGAGTTCCAGCGAGGTCATAAGTCCAGATATGGCGCCGGGGGATTACATCCTGTTCGAAGTACAGGATACGGGTAGCGGAATGACCCAAGAGGTGAAGTCGCGTATTTTTGAACCCTTCTACACCACCGCAAACCCAGGAGAAGGGACCGGTCTCGGGCTTGCCACGGTCTACGGCATCGTTCTGGAGTCAGGGGGGTTCATGCACGTCGAAAGTGAAGTCGGGATCGGTACTACCTTTTCGATCTACTTCCCCGGACTGGATCCTCCTGCAGCCATCAATGAGTCGCAGACCGAGACTTGGAATTTCACAGGAGGTGCGGAAACTGTCTTGGTGGTGGAGGACGAGGACTCGGTCAGGGCGCTGGTCTCCAGGATCCTCAAGTCGGAGGGCTACCACGTTCTGGAAGCCAGTAATGGGCCGGAAGCCGTTTCGATCTCTGAACTAACGTACAAAAGACCGATCCACCTACTGATCTCCGATATTCTTATGCCTAATACGGATGGTCGCGATCTGGCCCATCAGTTGTCGCTCTCACGTCCCGACCTGAAGGTCCTGTTGATGTCGGGCTTCGCCGATAACATCTCTACCGAGGGCCGTACTCACGACAAGCCAACCGCATTCATTGCCAAGCCCTTCGTCCCCGCCGAGCTGAAAAATCTGGTCAGGAATATTCTCGACAACTAATCTGCTGAATCCCATCGGCGTTGGTGCATGCAGGCGCGCTTGCCGAGGCCACCGCACTTGACTGCTGCCCACTCGCCTTAGGCGATGATGGATGTTCCAGTGCTATCGACAATGAGGTGGATGGGGTTGCTCGAAACGACGAGATCCAGCTTGACATCAAGGCACCGACTGCGGCGAGCGAGGGTCGTGTGATCGGGAGCTTCGAGATCGATTACCACTGGGGGTGAGTACGCAGCCTGAAAAGCGAACTCCGACACATCCGGGCGAGATTTTGCGAGCCGACTTTCTGGAGCCGTTTGGCCAATCGCAAGTTGCCCTCGCGGAACATCTGGACGTGTCCGTCCAAAGGGTCAACGAGCTGGTTCGGGGAAAGCGCGGCGTGACTCCTGAGATAGCTTGGCTGCTTTCGCAGGCTCTCAACACGACGCCCGAGTTCTGGTTGAATCTGCAGACTGCATTCGATCTGGCCGTTTTTCGGCCGGCCCGGAAGGTTCCGAAGCTTCGACACGCCTCGTGAGAGAACGTGAGCGAAGAAAATTCACCGTGTTGTTTCGGCGTTGTCGTCGTCCACGTATTCGCGTCGGCGACCTACACATCAACGTCGCGCGATCGAGATCCAGGTTGTAGAGAGTGAGTCCAACCCGCCTCATCCTTTGCATGCCCGTCGAGTAGAGCGTTTCCAAGGTCGCTCGATTCAGAGGAGGTCGAGCTGTTTTCCGGATCGCGGAAGCGACGAGGAGGGTGATGTTGTGGATGGCCCAGCGATGATCGCCGGCTGTATCGGATCGGTCGAACTCGTCACAGACGCTGTCTCGCTGTTCGAGAAGAGTGGGCAGCGAGCCTTGTATTCGCACCATCCGCAGAGCGCGGTCTTGTGCGGAGGATAGTCGTCGGCCGCTTGAATTTCGTCGATGCGTTCAATCGTTGATTGGCGAAGCGCTGCTAATTCTTCGGGTGTTCGCGTCGAGATGCGTGTCTGATTCTTGGCGACGTAATGCCAGACGAGTCGATAGCGTACGTCTTCACCGTATTCCCTCGCGAGACCGATCTGGTAGAGCGCGAGTTGGCGATCCTGGTCGAGTATTTTCTGAGAAGGAACGCGCGCGCCAGTCTTGTAGTCGTGGACCTCGATCGTTCCGTCTCGCGCACGCGAGATTCGATCGATGATGCCCTGCATCTCGTACTTTCCGGCTTCGTCGAGCGGGAAGACCACGCGCCGCTCGACCCCGAGCGTTTCGTCTTCGTCGAAGGGGTAGTGCCGGGCGTAATAACTGCGCAGACATTGCTCGCCGAGTTGTCGATAGAAGGAAAGCGGCGTGCCTTCGCGAACGATCCGCACACGTTCACCGTCGTAGGTCTCTTCCCAGAGCTTTTGATAACGGACGACGACCTTCTCGATGCTCGGGATCTGGCCGCGTCCTATGAAGAGATAGAGCCGTTCGAGGATTTCGTGAACGCGTTTGCCGACGAAGGCTTCGATGGACTCCCGATCACTCGGGATTTTCAGCACATAGCGAAACTCGAATTGCTTGCGGCAATTTTCGAAGCTAGAGAGGCGAGAATGGCTGTAGAGCGGGCTCATGTGCCATCCAAGATAGGACCTTGGCCCCCTCAAAGCTTGAACTTGGGACATCGAACTGCCGCTGAGTTGCCCAATCGGCCTCGAGATCGGTCAACGCGTGTCACGCGGCCTTAAGTGGGGCATCTTATCCATGGAGCTGGATCGATCGGGTCTATTCGGATCACCCCGAAAACCCTGCGATTCAGTCTCCGTGCGCTCGTGGATCCAAGGAGCCCTAGATGGCAAGTAATCCAGTGATGGGGTCGATGCGAAGGGTCGGTGAGACGCCGCCTGTGACCGAGCCTTTTTCCTGCCCAGACGATGTCTTGGAGGCGGCGGTGGAAGGCTTGGCTGGCTGCGAGGAAACCGTGCTCTCGGAAACGGTTTGTGGCGGCATCCTCGACCCGAACCAGGTCGTGAATTGGATCAATCCGACAAAGCGTTTATTGCGATTTCGCGTCGATCCGGCGGAACTCCGTTCCGAGGTGCCCGTCGTGGCGGACGGCCTGCACAAGTTGTTGCTGCAAGTCGAGTTGCCGGAGTCCACGAACGCGGAAGATCTAACGATCCAATTCATTAGCCGACTCGTCGATTTGCGGGCCATGCTTTCACAGGATGTCGAGGCGGCCTACGCCGGCGATCCGGCGGCCAACGGATACGATGAGATCGTCGTCGCGTATCCGGCCATCAGGGCACTCGCGATTCATCGTATTGCCCACGAGCTCTATGGATACGGCGTTCCCCTCTTGCCCCGCATCATGAGCGAATACGCGCACGACCGAACGGGAATCGATATCCATCCGGGCGCCAAGATCGGCGCACATTTTTTCATCGATCATGGGACGGGAATCGTGATCGGAGAGACCGCGATCATCGGAGATCATGTTCGTTTGTATCAGGGCGTGACGATTGGTGCGACGTCGATCCGTAACAGCGACGCCCTGCGCGGCAAGAAGCGACACCCAACGATTGAGAACGACGTGACGATCTATGCGGGTGCGACCATCTTGGGTGGCAACACGGTGATCGGAGCAGGAACTGTCATCGGCGGCAATGTCTGGCTGACTAGCAGTGTGCCGCCCGGCTTCCGCGTCATGGCCGAGGCGCCTCGGCAACTCTTGCGAAGTGCGAAGAGCAAAAGCAAAGACGCAGACGAAACGATGGAGCAGAATTGGGAAATTTAGTCGGAGCGGCTGTGAGTCGTCGTGGCGGACTCGTCGCGACGGCGATTGTCTTTGTCTTTCTTTCCGCCGGTCCGATTCAAGCCAAATCCTGGGGCTATGACCTGGCGGCTGAATTGATGAGCCCGTATTGCCCGGGGCGCTCGCTCGCCTCTTGTCCCAGTCCCCAGGCCGCAGAACTCGTACAGTGGATGGTGTTGCAGGAAGCAGCGGGTTCCACCCAGGAAGAAGTCATCGCCATCTTGATCGAACGCTTTGGTGAGGAAATCTTGGGTGCACCACCGGCGAAGGGCATCACGATCTGGGCCTATATCTTTCCGATTCTTGGGTTCGTGGTTGGTGGTGGATTAGTGGTGATCGCCATGCGTCGCATTGTTGGTGGGAATGACGGTGGGGATGTCGCCACCTCGGTTTCCGCGGTCGCCTTGGCATCGACTGGGCCATCGATCGCCGGAAGTGCCGGCGATCAGGGATTCCAAGATGCAAGTCCGGAATTGGCCGATGAAGAGCTGGCGCGAATGGTCGACGAAGACCTTGCTGCTCGAGGCTAGGTTCCTTGAAGATCTACACACGACGCGGCGATGCCGGGCAGACGGATCTCTTCGGAGGCGATCGGGTGGCCAAGGACTCCGATCGAGTCGCCGCCTACGGCGATGTCGATGAGACGAATGCCGCGATTGGACTGGCGATCGCGGCGGGCATCGACCCGGATCTAGAAGTCTCTCTTGCGAAGATTCAGAGCGCACTCTTTGATCTCGGGGCTTCGCTTGCGACTCCGGATCCTGCCCATCGAGAGAAGGCGGGTGTTCGAGGGGTCGCGGCAGTGGACGTGGTCGAACTCGAGAGTCTGATCGATCGGCTCGAAGAAGGTTTGGGGGCACTCAAAACCTTCATATTGCCCGGGGGCACATCCTCCGCGGCGGCGTTCCACCTGGCCCGAACCGTCTGTCGCCGCGCGGAACGTTCGACAGTTCGCCTGGTCGAGAAGGCGGACGAATCAGTCGAAGAAACGTCGCTGCGCTATCTGAATCGACTCTCGGATCTGCTCTTCGTTTTGGCGCGGCATGAGAATGCGCGTGTAGGATTGGTCGACGTTCCCTGGTCCAGACGCGAAGCGTAGAATCGCGGACTCTTCCACGGGCAGGCGAGCACCGATATAGCGAACGGGTCTTTCGAGTTCGCTGCGCAACCAGGTGCCAATCAGGAAACCAAAGGCAAAGGCGAACAAGAGCGCCCAGGCGATGGTGCGGAGAACGCGCGAGAATCCGGAGCCTCGGCGGGCCATTGGTTCAGGCCACGTCCCTTCCGAGCTCTTTCATGATCCGCAGGCCGAGCTCGTCCGCAAGTCGCTCGACGGATGAATGTGATTTCTCGCCAACATAGGTTTCGACCTCGAATGGCCCGGTCAATCGTTCGAGGCCGTAGCGTCCGAATCGCGTCATCAGGGTATTTCGCACTCGAGCTGCGCGCCCGGAAGTCCGGCGGATGTCGCCTTGGCCCGAAGATTCCAGATATTGCTGGTGTTCATCGATGGCTTCGAGCAGCTCATCGATGCCGAGTGCGTCGCGCGCAGATCCGCATAACACCTTCGGTGTATAATCGGGATCGCGGCGTCCGCCCAATTGCAGTCCGGCCTTGAGTTCCGCCGATGTGCGTCGGGCAGCGTCCCCCAGATCGGATTTGTTGACGAAGAAAATGTCGGGCCATTCCAGAATGCCCGCCTTCATGAACTGGATGAGGTCTCCGGAGGCGGGCTGTGCGACGAAGATGAGACTGTCCACGATATCGATGACGCCCGCCTCGGACTGCCCAACTCCGACGGTTTCGACGAAGACGATGTCGAAGGCCGCCTGCATGAGGTCGAGACTCGCCCCGGTGATTTCGGAGAGGCCGCCGAGTTGGTCCCTGGCGGCGAGGGATCGCAGGAAGACGCCCGAGTCTCGTGCCGAGGAACTGAGCCGCATGCGGTCGCCGAGTAGCGCGCCACCGGTTCGCTGACTCGAGGGATCAACGGCGAGGATTCCGATGCTTCGGTCACGCTCGCGAAGGCCTGCGACCAGCGCGTCGAGCAGCGTCGACTTGCCTGCGCCCGGTGCGCCGGTGACGCCAATGCGCGGGCTACGGCTGTGGCCTTCGATGGCATCGAGTAGCGCGAGTGCGGCTTCCCGGTTTTCGGGGCGGTCATCGTCGATCTGATTCAGCGCCTCAGAAAGAGAGCCGAGGTCTCCGCGCGTGACTGCGGCAGCGAGCGCATGCTCCGGATCGTTAGGCGGCTCAGACTGCATTCAGCTCGGAGACCACGTCGACGATTTCGCTCATAATTCGGGTGAGATCAAAGTCCTTGGGCGTATAGACGCGAACGACGCCTGCCTTCTTCAGCTCCTCGGCATCATCTCCGGGAATGATTCCGCCGACCACGACAGGAATCTCACCGAGACCGGCCCGTCGAAGTTGCTCGACGACGTCAACCACGAGCACACAATGGGAGCCCGAGAGGATCGAGAGGCCGATGATGTGAACGCCTTCATCTCTCGCAGATTGAACGATCTCTTGTGGTGTCAGTCGAATGCCGTCGTAGACAACTTCCATGCCGACATCTCGCGCCTTGACTGCGATTTGTTCGGCGCCATTGCTATGTCCGTCGAGGCCCGGTTTGCCGACGAGGATTTTCAGCCGACGTCCGAGTCGGCTCGAAACGTCGTCGACGCGCGCGCGGACTCGTTCAACCTCGGCACTGGCCTCGTGACCAGACGAGGCGGATGCTGCGGCCACACCGGTGGGTGCACGGTATTCGCCAAAGATATTGCGGAGGACTTCGGACCATTCGCCAGTGGTGACGCCTGCCTTGGCCGCCTCGATCGAGACCGGCATGATGTTGGCGCCACTTTTGACGGTGTCTTCGAGGAGGCGAAGGGCTCGTGAAGCCTCGTCCGAATTTCGCCGGTTCCGGAAGGCTTCGAGAGACTCGATCTGCTCACGTTCGGCGGATTCGTCGACTTTGAGGATCGATTCAGACCCGCCTTCGACCAGCGGGGACTCGACGGTTTCCTGATATTCGTTTACGCCGACGACGACGAGCTCGCCGGACTCGATTGCGCGGAGGCGTTTCGTGTGGCTCTCGACGAGACGCTGCTTCATATAGGCGTTCTCGACCGCCACCACGGCACCGCCCATGTCGAGCACGGTTTGGAGTTCCTCGCGAGCCGTAGAGAGCAATTCAGCCGTAAGTTTCTCGACGACATGGGATCCGTCGAAGAGATCTTCGTACTCGAGCAGGTCGGTTTCATAGGCCAGAATCTGTTGGGTGCGCAGGGATAGTTGTTGGTCCCAGGGGCGCGGCAAGCCGAGGGCCTCGTTCCAGGCGGGAAGCTGCAGCGATCGCGTGCGGGCTCGCTTTGACAGCGTGACGCCAAGAGCTTCGAGCGCGATTCGGACAATGTTGTTTTCGGGTTGGGCTTCCGTGAGTCCGAGGCTGTTGACTTGTACGCCGTAGCGCAGCCGGAGCATCTTTTCGTCCGAGATTCCGTATCGGTCGCGGCCGATTTCAGCCCAGAGCCTTGTCATCGCACGGCATTTGCACATTTCTTCGACGAAGCGGATGCCGGCGTTGAGAAAGAACGAGATGCGCCCAAAGATGCGGGAAAGGGTTTCGTCATCGACCTCTTCGTTTTCCCGGACGCGATCGAGAACCGAGATTGCGTTCGCCATGGCGTAGGCGATCTCCTGAACCGGAGTCGCTCCGGCTTCCTGGAGATGGTAGGAGCAGATGTTGATGGGGTTCCAGCGCGGTGCATGATCGACTGTATACGCAACCATCTCACTTGTTAGGCGCATCGAAGCCTCGGGCGGAAAGACGAATGTGCCTCGAGAGAGATACTCCTTGACGATGTCGTTCTGAGTCGTGCCGGTGAGAGCGACCGAAGTCGATCCCTGGCGCTCCGCGGTGGCGATATAGAGCGAGAGTAGCCAGGCGGCGGTCGCATTGATCGTCATCGACGTGTTCATCTTGTCCAGAGGGATCTCTTGGAACAGACATTCCATGTCGTCGATATGAGAGATCGGGACGCCGACCTTGCCAACTTCGCCGCGGGCGAGCGGGTGGTCGGAGTCATAGCCGGTCTGGGTCGGTAGATCGAAGGCGACGGAGAGTCCCGTCTGCCCCTTCGCCAGATTGCTTCGATAGAGCGCGTTGCTTGCGCGGGCAGAGGAGTGACCAGAATAAGTTCGAATGAGCCAGGGGCGATCGCGATTGGGGGACACAGGGGGCTCCGAGGTCAAAATCAGAAGTCAGGGGGGGGGAATTCGCTGATGGTCTAAGTATTCGGAAAAATTAACGAATCTGTCGGATTCGGGCAAATCTTCGATCGGGGTATGATCCGTTCATGACACAGGATCTAAGCGAGTTCTTTTTCCGCCTCACGCCTGAGCGTGTCCTCCAGGCCGTCGAGGCGGCGGGCTTCGTTCCCTCTGGGCATTGTTTCGCCCTCAATGCCCTCGAAAATCGCGTATATGACGTTCGCCTCGAGGATGGAAAGCATGTCGTCGCAAAATTCTATCGTCCAGGTCGCTGGTCTCGAGAGACGATTCTTGATGAGCATAGGCTTCTGGCGGCGTTAGTTCGGGCCGAGATCCCGGTCTGCGCGCCACTCACGTTTCCCGATGGCGATACGCTGCATGAGATCGAGGATATTCACTACGCGATCTGGCCGCGGACGGGTGGACGTTCTCCAGACGAACTCGCGGACGATCAGATCGAGATATTGGGTCGGCTCATGGCGCGTATCCATTCGATTGCCGCCGATCTCGGGGCGCCCAATCGCCGGATGCTGAATGCGGAAACGGTTCCACTCGAAGCGCTCGACCTGCTAGAGGACGGGGACTGGCTCCCTCCGAGCTGTTCGGCCCGTTATGCGCGTGCGGTCGAGGCCCTGGTGTCGACCTATCAAGAGCGAAGTCGGGACATTGAACTTCAGCCGATTCATGGCGACTGCCATGCTGGGAATCTCCTGCGAGGTGATGATGGATGGTTCTTTCTCGACTTCGATGACATGGTGGTCGGCCCACCGGTCCAGGACGTATGGATGATGCTGCCGGGCCGAGACGCCCTGGCTGATCGCCAGCGCCGACTCCTGGTCGAGTCGTATAAACAGTTTCGGCCCTTCGATGATCGAAGCTTCTCTCTGATCGAGCCGCTTCGAGGATTCCGCTTTGTCTTCTATGCGGGTTGGATCGCGCGGCGCTGGGAGGATCCAGCGTTTCCGGACGCCTTTCCACATTTCGGAACCGACGAATACTGGGAAACCGAAACGCGGGATCTCGAGGAGTTGGTGCTGCGAATCTCGAAGGGTGATGATTTACTCACGTCTTCCGAGCGGGAAGAGATCAACCAGTCTGGCGAGGATGCCGATCTCACTAACAAGGATTTCTTCTGGGATATGTAGACCGGCCTAACGCTTGTCGGTGACGATTACGCGATCGCGAAGGTAGGCGTAGTTGAGCGGGCGAAATTGAAGCGGGCCTGCTTTTCCCAAGCCAGCGAGCTGCTCGAAGTTCAGGTCTTCCCCCGCGTTCATCAACCATGCAGTCGGCTGGCTCTCTCCGAGGGCATCGATGTTATGTGCGTAGTCACCTCCGGTTTCTCCACCAAAGAGTCCGACGCTCGGGCGACCCTCGGGAACCAGGCCGAGTGCGTGCCCGGCCTCGTGCGCCATGATGCTGCCCAACGCATCACCAAAGATCGTGATGGCGCGAAGGATCTTCACTTGGCGACGGGATAGGCCTTCACTTCCGCGATCACGATCCTGAAGATTGCTCAGGCTTGCGACGGAATCGTCCGGATGCTGACCAACGGCCTGGCCACCACTTCCAGCGAGGAGGGGCCCAAAGGTCTCGCGGTAGAGCGCGGAGTCGCGATAGGTTTCGAGCTCCGCAGGAAAAAGTCCAGCGGCAGGTTCTCTCGCGCATTCTTGCGAGGTTTTGTCTTCGTTTTGGGGATCGAGACGCACGTGTCCGACGAGATGGTTCTTCGTCGGATCGCTGCCGCCGATGCAGATGCGCGTGGTGAGTGCGCTCGGATCCTCGGTCGCGCGAAAGCGAACGCGAACGGGATCCCTCGCTTGGCCGGTGCGGTTCGGATCGTGTTCGGCTGTGTAGGCGGCTTCGACGCGAAGAAGTGCGCGGGATTCGATCTGGTTGGCGATGACTCGGGCGAGTTCGGGGTGTTCGGCAGAGGCGAGGCCGAAGAGTTCCAGATCTTTCCAGAAATCGGGGAGGCCATCGTCATCGTGATCGATCTCAAAGTCGAAATGGATGACCTGTCGGACACTGATTGGAGGCAAGCCGAGGGGCGAGCGGATTCGAATGCGCCGTGAGTCTTCGAAGATGTTTCCCGACGCATCGGTGAAAATCACTCGAACCGAAAGAAGTCCGGCGGCAAGGCCCAGGTTCCTAGGGACTGTGAGCGAAGCGAGTTGGATTGGCTGATCCTGGATCGTGATCTCGTGATGGGCTCCATTGCCAGCCTGGAGCAGGAAGCGATCCTGAATTTCGATGGTGGCGCCAGTTCGTTCAGAGCGCAGGATGACGACGAGGCCCTCGAGGTCCTGTGGAATGGACAGATCGATGAACTGAAGCTGCATGACCCAGCCTTTAGTGGGTAAGAAAATGTCCCGGGACATTCGTTGGGAGACGCCATTGAGATGGATGGAAAGGCGGCCCGATCGATCGATTCGTGGGCCACCAAAGCGATCGGCGAATGGGGAGTCGGAGGCGGCCAGCGCCAGGATCACGAGCCCGCCGACCAGCCCGACGAAGACGGCGATCGCAGCTCCCGAGATCGGGAATCGGGTGCTGGATGGACTCATGCGAGACTTTCCTTCAAGAAGCGCGCCGGTCGGGTCCGGGGCGGCGGATGAATTGGGAGGGCGAGTATAGAGAGAATTGTGAGATGCCGAGCCCAAATCGACCTTTCGATTCGCGGTTGTCGGTGGCGCAATAAACTCGTGCCTGGATGCGGAATTGCCCGCGAGACGTGCGATGTTCTGATCATGATTTCAAGTTTCCATAGCGTTGTGGTGGATCTTGCGGCCAGCGATTTCGAGGCGGGTGTGGCCGATTATGGGCGGCTTCTCGGCCAGGAACCGGGCCCGATTCAGAATGAGCAGGTCGGCCAGACCCGAAGTGTGATCTTTCCTCTCTCGAATCTGCGACTCGAGATTCGAGAATTATCGCCAAGCCCGGAAGAGCAGGCGCCGGGGCTGGAGGCGATTCGTCTGGCTTGCGACGACGTTGCTGAAATTGCGCGACGACTCGAGGAGAGTGGACTTGCCTCCGGACCCTTGTCCCAAGCGTTCCTGGGATCCGAGGAGAAGCGAAGCGTCCAGGGCGACGCGGACCTCGATCTTCGAAGCTGGATCTCGACCCGCGTTGATTCCACCGTCAGTCGGTCGATTGGGATCGAGCTGATCTCCGAAGAGGAGGGAGCGCTCCAGACGGCGGCGGCAGATGCTGATGGTGGGCGTCCTGAAGATCACAGCCTAGTTCGCGGACTCGATCATGTGGTGGTCATGAGCACGGACATCGAATCGACGCGCGATTTCTATGCCGACGGACTCGGACTTCGGCTGGCTCTCGATCGGAGTTTCGAAAAGCGCGGAGTGCGATTGATATTCTTCCGGATTGGTGGCGTGACGATCGAGATTGGCGGGCGGCTCGGCGCTGAAAGGAATTCGCAGGGCCGTGATCGGTTTGCCGGTCTGGCCTGGCAGGTGGGCGACATCGACGCGATTCGTTCGAGACTTCTCGGCGATCGCTTCGACGTATCTGAGATTCGTGACGGCAACAAGCCGGGAACCCGCGTCTGTACCGTTCGAGATCCCGTTCACGGGGTTCCGACGCTACTGATCGAGCCTGTCCTCTGAACATCGAGTCGGCCTCCACTCCGCTGACTCGCGGGGACGGAAATCCGGACCGGTGGCTGGTAGACTCTTCACGTCGCGCCGGCAACTGGAGATCCCCCTAAATGGATTTGCCCAAAGCTCTGGGTCTCGATCGACCGGAAGACCTGGAAGCCGCCATCCTCGAACTGAAGCGGGAGAAGGGCGCGGTCATCCTCGCGCATTTCTACCAGGAATCAGAGGTTCAGGATCTGGCCGATGTCGTAGGCGATTCGCTTGCGCTGGCCCGCGCCGCCCAGGAAATCGAATGCGAGCGGATCGTCTTCTGCGGCGTGCATTTCATGGCTGAAACGGCGGCCATTTTGAATCCGGGAATTCCGGTGCTGGTCCCGGACATGGAAGCGGGCTGTTCACTGGCCGATGGCTGCCCACCGGAGGAATTTAAAGCCTTTGTGGCCGAGCACCCTGGCGCCAAGGTTTTGACCTATATCAATGCGTCCGCTGGCGTGAAGGCGATGAGCGATCTCATCTGCACATCCTCGAATGCAGTGAAGATGGTGGAGACCTTCAAGGGTGAGAAGCTTATTTTTGCGCCGGACCGACATCTCGCGCGCTGGGTAGGGAAAGAGGCCGGGCGCGACGATCTGATCGTATGGCAGGGCGCGTGCATCGTTCACGAATTGTTCAGCGCCAAGGGTCTCGCCAAGTTGAAGATCCAACATCCTGAGGCCGAAGTGCTCGCTCATCCCGAATGTGATCAAGCGGTTCTTGACCAGGCAGATTTTATTGCCAGCACGACCGGCATCATCAATTGCGCGATTGCGGAGCCGAATCGGACGGCGATCATCGCCACGGAGGATGGCGTCTTCCATTCCATTATGAAGCAGTGTCCCGAGAAAGTGCTGATCCAGGCGCCTGGAATGGACGAGAGCTGCGAGTGTAATCGCTGTCCCTATATGCGACTCAATACGCTCGAGAAGCTTTATCGCTGTCTGCGCGACGATGGGCCTCAGGTGACGGTTCCCGAGGAACTTGCAAAAAAGGCGCTCCGGCCGATTGAGCGAATGCTTGAATTGTCCTGATGCGGCTCTCACCTAACATGCTGTTCAGCTGAGTCGGCCGAGCCAGCCCGCGATCGCCTCTCCGATCTCGTCCGGTGAGTCCTCTTGGATGAAGTGGATTCCCGGGACCGTGACCTCTTCTTGATTGGGCCAGGCTCGACAGAACTCGAGTGCGCTCTTTCGGAGGATTGCGCCGGGTTCCGCATTGATCAGTAGCTTGGGGACGTCAGAACTCGATAGCCATTCACCGTACTGCGTGGCGATCTCTACTACGTCCTTGGGCTCGCCCACGAGAGGGATTTCCCGGGGCCATGTGAGTGTGGGCCGACGGTCTTCGCCGGCCTCTGTGAATGGGCGACGGTATTCGCTCATTTCTTCATCCGAGAGTTTGCGGATGATGGATCCCGGCAACATGCCTTCGATGAAAAGATTTTGTTCGAGAACCATTTCCTCACCCTTTTCGGATCGGAATCCCTCGAAGGCCGCTCGGGCGGCCTGCGGCCAATCGTCCCAACTTGGAATCGGCGCGACGATGGCCTCCATGTAGGCGATGGCTCGAACGGCCTCGCGATGTCGGTTGGCCCAGTCGAAGCCGAGAGCCGAACCCCAATCGTGGATGACGAGCGTGACGTTCTCGCGGACATCGAGTGCTTCGAATAGAGCATCGAGGAATTTTCGATGTTCGACGAATCGGTAGGAGCCGGGACCTGGGTTGGCCAGCTTGTCTGAATCGCCCATACCGATGAGGTCGGGCACGATGCATCGACCAAGATTTTCAAGATGGGGGACGATGTTGCGCCAGAGATAAGAAGAGGTGGGGTTGCCATGGAGCAGGACGATGGGGTCGCCTTCGCCACGCTCGTGATAGGCCATTTGATGACCCAGGACTTCGATGTACTGTTTTTCGAGAGGAATGGCCGTTGTCACGGCGACTAGGATCGGCGACCAGATGGTCCATTGCAATACCGCAGACGAGGGAGCCGCCGCTGCCGGTATTGTCGTTGCAGATGCCCGTTCCATTCACAGCCAACAGATTGAAGGCTTCGACCGCCCCTGGCCCCACGACCGGAGAGAGTGAGCCAGTAATACTGACGGGCCGCACCCAATCTGTGAAATCGGATGCTTCTCTTGGGCGCGATTTGCGGAGGTCTTCCCGTAAGTCTCTGTATCTAAAAGAATTTAAAGACTTGTCGACGTGGATCAGGCGTTAGGCTCTTCCGATCAATTAAGTCCGATCGATTTCGGGACGAGGCCGCAAAAAGCTCTGCGAGACAGGACCTAACTTGACGGAGCGTCGCCACTGCGACCATAAATGTCGTCGAATCGCACGATGTCATCTTCGCCGAGGTACGAACCCGACTGGACTTCGATCAGGGTGAGCTCGATTTCGCCCGGATTCTCGAGCCGATGGGTCACGCCAATCGGGATATAGGTCGATTGGTTTTCGGTCAGCATGATTTCCTGGTCTCCGTTGGTGACCAGAGCGGTTCCGTTGACGACGACCCAATGCTCCGCGCGATGATGATGCATCTGGAGTGAGAGCTTTTCGCCGGGTTTGACCGAGATGCGTTTGACCTGAAAGCGGTCACCTTCGGCAACGCCCTCGTAGAAACCCCAGGGCCGATACACCCGAGCATGAAACTCGGATTCTGGCCGGCCGGCCTGATCGAGCTCCGACACGATGGCCTTCACTTCTTGTGCACGGTCGCGCGGCGCGACGAGAATGGCGTCGTCGGTTTCGACGATCACAAGATCGCGCACACCCACGGCCGCGATCAGTCTCTTCTCCGATCGGATATAGCTGTTGCGGACATCGTGGAGCACGACATCGCCCAGGATGACGTTGCCGTTTGCATCGCGGTCACCAATCTCCCAGAGTGCGCCCCACGAACCCACATCGCTCCAGCCGATCTCACAAGTGACGACGGCTGCGGACTGTGTCTTTTCCATCAGGGCATGGTCGATGGAGATGGATGGGGAAAGGCCGAAGGAGGCCTCCTCGAGCCGTGTAAAGGTCAAGTCGCGACTCGCCTCTTCGACGGACTTGCGACACGCCGCGAGCATCTCGGGCTGGAGTTGGCCGATTTCTTCGAGCAACTTGCGGACCGGGAAGACGAACATGCCGCTATTCCAGGCATAGTCGCCGGACTCAATGAAGGACTGTGCTCGGTCCGCGTCCGGCTTTTCGACGAATTCGGCAACGGCGTAAGCACCAGTGATACCGTCCAGCTCGCTGCCTCGGCGGATATATCCGAAGCCGGTCTCGGGGCGGTCGGGAACGATGCCGAAGGTGGCCAGTGCGCCTCGGCGTGCGGCCAGGACGGCGGTCTCGACGGCTCTTCGGAAGCTCGAGAGATCGCGAATCACATGATCGGACGGGAGCACCAGCATGATTCCGTCCGGGTCTTGTTCGGCGATGATCAGCGCGGCGGCGGTGATGGCGGGCGCCGTATTGCGGGCGACCGGTTCGAGGGCGATGGCCAGAGGCGTGATGTCCTTGGCCCGGAGCTGCTCGGCGATGATGAAGCGGTGGGCATCGTTGCAGAGGATGAGAGGGCGTTCGAAAAACCCTTCATCTGCGGTGCGAACGGCGGTGGCCTGCAGGAGTGTGTCGTCGGCTGCGAGGGGCAGCAGCTGCTTCGGGTAGGCGCGCCTCGAGAGAGGCCAAAGCCGCGTTCCCGAGCCGCCGGACAAGATCACGGGAAACACGCGCGAGGTGGATAGAGGCGATGAAGTCGCCATTCGAAATTTCCTCTCGTTTTGAGTAACGCGCCGACACTACACGAGTTTTCCGACCCGACAAGTGGTAGTCGGCGCTTCGTCCGCCGCCCTTCGTGCGCTTGTCAGGTGGTTCGGCCCGCGCGTCGCAAACGCAAGAGAAGGGGCAGGGCGATGATCGCGCAGAGGATCTCTGCCCCCCCCGCCACGCCGAAAGCAGCCTGGTATCCGCGGGCGGCACCATAGCTTGCGGCCACGAATTCCGTTACGAGGCCGCCGGTGATCGGGCCGAGAATGAATCCCAGGCTCCCCGCCGTGTTGAAGGCGCCGAGCGCGGTGGAGCGGATTTCCGGGGGCGTGAGATCCGTTGTCATCAACATCGAAGGGACGAACATGATCGCGGCGAATAGGCCGATGATGGCCATCCCGGGGCCAAGCAATTCGGTCGGCCAGAATCCGAGGCTCGCGGTGAGGAGTCCATAGACCACGCTGCCACCACATAAGAGTGCGGTCTTTGAGGTTCTCTCGGCCAGCATTCCAAAGGGGAACGAGAGGAGTGCGAAAGGAAGCATGAAGGCTGTGATCCAGAGACCGACACGCGGGGGCGATGCGCCGTGAAGTCCCGAGGCGAAGAGCGAGAACGTGGTTGTGTAGAAGCCGACAGTGAAGCGGTCGGTGAAGGCGAACACGAGGGGAGCGATGACATCCGGGTTCCCCTTCGCAATGCGCAGGATCTCGCGCACCCGTGGTCTTTCCTCGGTGTTGGTCGGATCGGGGAGTGCACGGAATGCAAATACTGCCGCCGCCGCCAGCAGCATCGATCCAGCAAAGAGCGGTTGCATGGCGTCGACGCGGCCCAGGAAGCCGCCGATCGGCGCGCCGAACGCAACACCTAACATCATCCCCGCACCCGTGATTCCCATCGTCTTGCCCCGGGAGTCTGCGTCGCCAAGGCTTGCGGCGATCGAAAGGATCAGCGAGAGAGCGAATATATGCGCGGCTCCCTCGAAGAAGCGAACCAGCAAGAAGAGTTCGAATGGCAGGTCTGCCGTTAGGATGAGAAAGAGAATCGCATCGACGAGCAGGGCTCCGATGACCAAGGGCCTGCGTCTTCCGATGCGATCGGCCAATACGCCGGTGAGGGGCGCTGCGATCGCGGCGCCGATCATATTGACCGACATGAAGAGCGAGGTCAGAAACTCAGAGACTTCGAAACGAACGCCCACGAGTTCGCGCAAGATTGGCACGGGAAGTGTCACCGGGGCCATGACCGCCATGGCGAGCAATCCGATCATCGCGAGCTGACGGTTCTGGACGGGCGTGCCCGTGGAACTCAAGTCCATACCTCGATGCTACACGCTTGTCGGGTTTGCTCATGGAAACCGCGTCAATAGACGTGAGTTCCGTCAGGATTGTGGAATGCGCGACGGTCGGTAGAGGGCTGCTGGTCCCATGCCTTTGACCGGATGCGGCGCATAGGGTGTTTCTAGACGCGCAATTTCATCGTCCGAGAGCGTGACGTCCAATGCGGCGATCGCATCCTCGAGATGGCCGAGCTTGGTCGCGCCAATAATGGGCGCGGTCACGTACGGCTTTCCCAGCATCCAGGCCAATGCAATCTGGGCCGCCGGAAGGGCACGTTCCTTGGCAATCTCTTGAACGGCCATGACCACGTCCCAATCCGAATCCTGGTCATAGAGGAAGTCCGTAAAGCCATCGGATTCCTGCCGTGTCGAACCCGTCTTCTCGCGCAGCGCCGGCCGCTTTCCCGCGAGCAGGCCACGCGCCAGCGGTGACCAGGGAATGACGGCCAACTCTTCGGTTTCGCAGAGGGGCATCATCTCCCGCTCTTCTTCGCGATAGAGCAGGTTATAGTGGTTCTGCATGGTGGCGAAACGGGCGAGGTTCTTCCGATCGGAGATTCCGAGTGCGGTCGCCATCTCCCAGGCGTACATGGAACTGGCGCCGATATGGCGAACCTTCCCCTGCTTGACCAAGTCATCGAGCGCGCCCAAGGTTTCTTCCATGGGTGTGTCGGGATCGAGTCGATGGAGCTGATACAGGTCGATCGTTTCGACCCCGAGCCGTCGAAGACTGGCCTCACAGGCTTGTTGGATGTGCTTTCGGGAGAGCCCGCGCATATTGGGGCGCTTGCTCATGGGCAGTGCGAGCTTGGTAGCGACCACGCATTCGTCGAGGTTCGCCATCTCGCGCAAGTGCTTGCCCGTCACTTCTTCGGAAGCGCCAAGCGAGTAGATGTCGGCGGTATCGAAAAAGTTGATGCCGGCTTCGAGAGCGCGCTTGAAAAAGGGGCGGGCCTGATGCTCATCGAGGACCCATGGTCGCCACTGCGATGAGCCGTAACTCATGCAGCCAAGGCACAGCTTCGAGATGCGCATGCCGGTTCGGCCGAGAATGGTCGTATCCATGGTCCCTCCTTCCTCAGTCGTATTGGTCAGCGAAAAAGTGGTTCGAGGCATGCGCGCGAGAACGATCGAGGTTTAACGCCCCGATCATTCTTGCCCCGATGACTGCCTAGAATCCGTAAGCGGCTTTGAGCTCGGGATCATCTTCCGAGAGCATTTGCGCCAGCTCGACCATGACATGACACTGCTTCACAGTTGCATCGTCCTGCATCTTGCCGTCGATCATGACCGCGCCGGTTCCGTCACCCATCTGTTCGATCACGTTCTTCGCCCAGAGCACCTCGTCGACCGGAGGCGAGAAGACCTTCTTGGCGATCCCGATCTGAACCGGATGCAGGCTCCATGTCCCAACACAACCCATCAAGAACGCATTGCGGAACTGGTCTTCGGTGGCGACCGTGTCCTTGATGTCGCCGAAGGGGCCGTAGTAGGGAAGGATGCCGTTGGCGTTACAGGCGTCGACCATGCGCGCCATGGTGTAATGCCAGAGGTCCTGCTGTGCGGTCTTTCGTTCGGCATCGGGATTTGCTGGATCGGGATCCGTTCGTACCAGGTATCCGGGATGCCCACCGCCCACGCGCGTCGTCTTCATTCGTCGGCTGGCAGCGAGATCGGCGGGTCCGAGCGAGAGTCCCTGCATTCGTGGGCTGGCAGCACAGATCTCTTCGACATTGGCGACGCCGAGCGCGGTCTCGAGGAGCGCATGAACCATGATTGGCTTCTTGATGCCGGCGCGCGCTTCGAGTTGTGCGAGCAAGCGGTCGACATAATGGATGTCCCAGGCGCCTTCGACTTTCGGAATCATGATGACATCGAGTTGGTCGCCGATCTCCGTCACGAGGGTCGTCAGGTCATCGAGGCACCAGGGCGAATCGAGGGAATTCACGCGGGTCCAGAGCTGGCAATTGCCGAAGTCGACTTCGCGGCCGATCTTGACCAGCCCCTCGCGAGCGGCGAGTTTCTTGTCCGCCTGAATGGCGTCTTCGAGATTTCCGAGAAGCACGTCACAGGTCTTCGTCAAATCCGGAACCTTCGAAGCCATCTTCGGATTGCTCGGATCGAAGAAATGGATCATGCGCGACGGCCGGAACGGAATTTCATGTAGCGGCGTCGGGGCGCCCAGGGCCATCGGCTTGAAAAAATCTTTTGCACTACGCATGGGGGGTCTCCTCAGACATCAGCAATTTACGGGTTGATCAGAATAGCTCACCGGTTCCGACAGATGTCTGCGCAGACGTCTGTGCATGGCAGCTATTCGTAGAGCTTGACGATCTTGATCTTGCCCTTGGGCGCAGCCTGTAGGCACAGATCACAGAGGACGCATTCGTCCAGATTCGATTCGTCGATCGCGATCCCATCGCCGCTTCCTTCGTCGGGCGAGATGAAGATCGATACGGGGCAGATCTCAGCGAGCTTTCGGGCGAGGGTCGCGTTCTTGGCGACCTTCGCATCGACGCGGATGTCGATGAATTCTCCGGGCATGAATGAACTCCTCTTTCTTCTTCCGAACTTTCGTTCGTGCTTGTTCTTTTATTGGCTCTCGACAGCTGGCTACCGCTTGCGGCGCGCCAGCCGAGTTCGAATGAGATCCGGAATTTCTTCGATCCGTTCCGCGACCGAGATTCCGGCCGCTTCCATTCGTTTGATCTTTTCCGCCGTGGTGTCTTCTTTACCTTCGACGATTGTTCCGGCGTGTCCGAATCGCATGCCCTTCATCTCGTCCATGAAGCGACCAGCCATGAAAGCCACGATCGGGAGACGCGAATCGTTCTCGAGGACCCACTCCGCGAGTTCGGCTTCCATACGGCCACCGGGTTCGGAATAAATGGCGATGGCATGGGTCTTGGGATCCGCTTCGAAGAACGGCATCAACTCGGCGTAGGTCGTTCCGACGATGGCGTCGCCACCGATCGATACGCAGGTCGACTGGCCCAGTCCGGCCGCCGTCAGTGTCGAAGCGATCTCCGTCGTCATGCCTCCGGATCTCGACATCACGCCGATATTGCCCTTCGTGTAGGCCTGGCGGGTATTGGCCGCCGGGCCACCGACACCGCCCATCTTGCATTCGCCGGGAGAGATAATGCCGAGGCAGTTGGGGCCGATGATCCGCGCGCCGCGCAACTCGGCGAGTTCGACCGCCTCGGCAACCTGCTTGCGCGGGACGTTTTCGGTCACGACGACGATGAGTTTGATGCCGTTCTCGAGTGCTTCAATCATCGCGTCTTGCGTGAACTTCGGTGGCACCGAAACGATCGAGCCTTCGATCATGCCCCCGTTTGCCGCAACCGCATCACGCACACAGTCGTAGACCGGGACGCCATAGACGTCACGGCCTGCACGGCCGGGCGTGACGCCTCCCACGATCTTCGCACCGTAGTCGAGATTTTCGCGTGTCAGGTTGATGGCCTCGCGGCCGGTGATTCCCTGAATGATGAATCGCGTCTTCTTGGTCAACAGAATCGACATGATATTTCTCTCTACCCCTACGACTGCATCTTGGCGACGGCACGGCCGGCGGCGTCGTACATGGAAACGGTGCGGTCACAATAATCAACGCCGTACTTCTCGAGGATCTTGAAACCTTCTTCCTCCCAGGCACCTGGGATACGGAAGATGGCGATCGTTTCAGCCGGGTCCTTGCCGGCTTCGAGACAGCCCTTGATGACGCCACGCGCGACGATGTCGACCCGCGTGTTGGAAACGACGTTCATCATGACCGCGATTTTTTCGACGCCGGGCTTCGAGAGGATCAGCTTCGTGAGCTCCTTGGCCTTGCTCATCGAAGGATTGCCGCCGATCTCACAATAGTTGGCAGGCTCGCCGCCATGATCTCGAATCGCATCGAAGAGAGTGAGGGAGCCGCCGCCGGCGCCGATCACCAATCCGAGGTTGCCGTCGAACTCGACCACGTTTCCCGCCACGCCACGATGGTCGGCCGCGTTGACTCTCGCCCCGGCGAGTTCGAATTCTGTCGGCGGACGGCCCTGGCGAGTTTCCTCGTCGCCGATTCCCAGTTCATCGAGAAGCGCCTTGTGATTTCCCCGCGCCTCGGCCTCCATGTCGATATGACCATCAAGGACGAGGAAGCGTCCATCCTTGAGCTTCGCGAGGGGATTGATCTCGGCCAGGGTCAGATCGTATTTCAGGAAGATCTGCATCAACTTGAAAACGATCGGCGCGAGTTTGTTCAGGTCGGATCCGCTCACCCCGGTCGCGCCGACGGCTTCTTTCGCGATGCGTGGCGTCAGTGGAAGGATCGAAGAGAAGTGGGTCTTCGACACGTGCTCCGGATTCTTCTCGGCGACCTCTTCGATGTCGATGCCGCCCATGTCACTGAAGACGCAGACCGGACGCTTGGCGCGACCGTCCCACGTAATGGCGACGAAATATTCTTGTTCGATCGGCGTCTTTTCCTCAACGAGGATCGATCGGCATTTTTGGCCATTCACTTCGATGGGGAGAATGGCTTTGGCCGCTTCGCCCGCCTCGTCGGCGGTGTCCGCGAATTGGACGGCGCCCGCTTTCATTCGACCGCCCGAGAGAACCTGGCTCTTCAGGACGACGGGTCCGCAATCGAGGGATTTGAATGCGGCTCTCGCCTGGTTCGGTGCGCCACTCGAGTTGTCGATGAGCTTGCTTTGACCGAGTGGCAATCCATGTTTTTGAAAGAGGGCCTTGGCCTCGTATTCGTAAAATCGCATCCGTGGGAACTCCAGTTCGAGCTTGACGGGGTGAAGGGACAACCGAGTCGTCAACCGGTTTACCTGGGCGTAAATCCGACTTCCGGCGGTTCGAATCGACGGGGACGTTGTTTTTGAGAATCGAACGAATCGCATCCGAGACGAACGTCGACGGTTCCGTAAGGCCGCGTACTGTATTCATTTTTGGATTTTGCGGCAACAACGAAGACCGCGGCTCGTGTTCGGGCCGCAATTGGTGTGCAGCTGGCTCGAGCGGGTAATTCTCCGCCGGAGCCCCCTCAACCTGCGTGGCCTGTACTCCGATGGGATGAGATCTTCTGGAGGTTGTCCATGACACCCAAGATCAATGTGTTGTTGGTGGATGACAGCCGCACGGTTCTCGGCAAGCCCTTCGATGTCGAGCGCATCGAGTCCCTGATCGAATCCGTACTGAGGGGCTGTGACCAAGACGCGGCTGAGTCCGAGATGGGGTCCCGCTGATGGGCGTCAAATTCTTCGGACAATTTCTCATCGACTCGGGCGAAGTGGACGCAAGCCATGTCCGCGAAGCACTTGAGTTGATGGACACCGAAAACCACCCACTCGGTCAGATCGCTATTGCCGAGGGCTTCATGCAGGAACCGCAGGTCGCACGCGTCAATGCCGAGCAGCGCCGCCGAGACCTCTCCTTCGGTGATCTCGCCGTCGACATGGGACTGCTCGAAAACGAACAGCTCGTTCAAGCTCTCAAGGTCCAGCTCAGTCGGCGACTCCCGATCGGGCAGGCTCTCGTTCGTCTTGGCCACGTCGGCGGTGATCGACTAGGTCTCCTGCTCGACGCCTATAAAGCGGATCAGGCGCAATACGATGTCGGAACATTAGAACTTCCCGATGGTCTCGTGAGTCATCGCGTTTCGCAGTACGTGGTCGAACTCTTTCCGCGCTTCATGCTGCGTGTCGCTCGAATGCAGGTGAAGATTGGCGAGGTTCACCGCTGCAGCGAGCCACCCGATTTTGCAGAAATCCGGGTGTCCGTGCCGATTGCGAGTGCGCGGGGTGTGGACGTGGCACTGATCTGCGATCTCGCCTTCGGCGAATCTCTCGCGGAAGCGGCGAGTGGACTCGATCCCGCCGATCTCGATGCGGAGATGGTCGCCGACGGCGTCGGAGAGTTTCTGAATGTGCTGTGCGGGAACGCAGCGAGCGCCGTCGCAAAGGAAGGCCACCCGGCCGAAATCGGCCCCCCCGACTACGAGGCGGAACTCTGCGACGGATGGATGGTCGAAATCGCGACGGATGTTGGCCGCGCGGCGCTAGTTCTCAGCACATTCTAAGGCGTGTTACGCTGGCTTCATGAGCCAGACAGATCATGCGAGTTCACTCGAGAAATGGGCGAAGGACGGCAGTGTTGGCCCCGAAGCGGTCCTGGCGGCGACCGTCATTTTACTTCGAGACAATCCAAATCCTCCCAGCGGACAGGTCGGCACGAGCGGCCTCGAAATTCTGATGCTCAAGCGGAATTCGAAGATCGCATTCGGTGGAATGTGGGTCTTCCCGGGTGGACGAATCGATCCCGAAGATTGGCATGGTGTCGACGAGGGCGATGATCTCGGCGCGTCCCGACGAGCCGCGGAACGCGAGGCGCTCGAAGAATGTGGCCTCGCCGTCGATACGCGCTCCATGCACCCGTTCTCTCATTGGACACCACCCAAGACGACGCCCAGACGCTTTCTCACCTGGTTCTTTGCGGCGCGCGCGGGAGCCGGGGAAGTCAAAATCGATGATGGCGAGATCCACGAATCCGCCTGGATGAGTCCGGCCGAAGCCCTCCGCCGCCGGCACGCCGGGGAAATCGAAATCGCCCCGCCCACATTTGTCAGCCTCTCGGAACTCACCGCCTTCCGCAACGTCGATCACGCCCTCGAAGCCATCCAGGCACGCACGCCAGAACGTTTCCAGACCGTCATTGGATTGTCCGATGTTGGACCCGTTGCTATGTGGCATGGTGATGCGGGCTATGAGTCAGTGGATCCGGCGGCAGATGGCGATCATCATCGCTTGACCATGAACAAGAAGGCCGGATGGCACTACGCCCGAACGGTCTTGCCTTAATCCCACGCGGGGTTGTACATCCGACTTCCGCTTCGCTGTAGCAGGACGCGTGGGCGTGATGGCTTGTTTGGAATGACGGGAGACTCAGTTAGGCCGGCCGACAAGGCTCTGCCTAGCCAACCCCATCCCAGCGGTTGCGTTTGGTCGTTCAAGCAAGAGCGGACGCGGAGGACGCCACCCCGTCTCGCGTCCTCCGCTGGTGGCCTAGCTCATCGCCCGAGCGTCACGCGTAGTGACTTTGGCGTTTGACCGCGATCTGCCGATCCAGCTCGAAAATCTGAACCTTCTTCCAGTCATCCGGTGCATCAGCAGACACTTCTCCGTCCGCGCGAACGAACTTGTACCCGAAGAGCCGAGTCTCGATGATTCCCAGATCCACACGATCTGGATGGTCACGCTTGGACAGGATCTCCGTCGCTGCGAAAACGGTATCGCCGGCTTGAAGTGGCGCCGTATGACGACCGGTGGTGTAGATGATGTCTCCGACTGCGTTGTCCGCGACGTCTGGGCAAGAAAGGCCAAGGCAGAGCGTGAAGGGGATGCCGCCAAAGACGATCAGCTTTCCGCCGACATATTGTTTCGGGTTCAGGTCGATCATGTATTGGTTGCAGTGGACCTGGCTGGTGTTGTCGAGAATCGCCGTCATGGCGATGTGTTCGTCGGTGATGGTTCGGCCGCGGGAATGCTCGATTCGCGATCCCGCTTCGAAGTCTTCGAAATAACTGTCGGGGCTCGAGAGGTGAGCGAGCTCAGCGAGCTTGGCATTTGGGTCGTAGGGCGGGATCCAGAGTTCGCATTCGATCTCGTCCGGCGGGACGTTGAAGCCTTCGATCTCGACGGATTCGTCCCCTTTGTAGACTTGGACCTTGCGCTGCCAGGTGGCGACGGTCGCTTCGGTCGCATCGCCGATATTTTTTCGCGCCGTCGACTGGACATGAACGATGCCCAGGTTGGGTCGGCTCGACGAAAGGCGCAGGCCCAGGACCTTGGTTTCGACCTCGATGGTGTCGCCGATATAGACGGGCGCGCCAAATTTCATGTCGATGTATTCGAGGTTGGCTCGAGCGTTCTCGGAGATGTCTTCGACGGTTTGACTGAAGGCGACGAGCATGACGAGGCCGGGTGAGCAGGTGAGTCCTTCGAATCCGTACGCCCGGGCGTAGCGCGCGTTCTTCGTGAAGGGGTGCGTCGACATCGAAAATTCGGTGAAGGTCGTGAACAGGCCTTCCGTGATGGTCTTGCCGCCCTTATGGCGGAAGATCTGTCCGGGCTTGAAGTCTTCTAGAAAGTGGCCGGTCTTTTTGCGGATGATCTTGATGGGTGTACTCGAATTGCTCATTGGGGGTCTCCTCGAAGGGCGGCGAGTCTAGTGAGCGCCATGCTGCGATGCCAGCGCTGCGCGCGGGAATGGGATCTGCATTCTTGTTGCTTGGCGCGGCGTCTCGTTCTGCCGTCAGTCCTCGCTAGTCCGCAGTCACACGCTGGGGAGGGTTTCGACGACGGCTTCGACCAGCGCTTCCACTTTTGTCGCGGGGCGGGCGAGCACCAGCGCGATGGTTCGGTTGCTACGGAGGTAGTGGGATGCAGAGGCCTCGAGTCGAATGGGGCGCCCTTCGCGGTCTTGCATCGACGCGAGAAAAGTATGCGTTTCCTGGCCCTCAGCGATGCTGTCGAGGGCCGTCCACCAGGGGCCCTGGGAATCCGTTGGTACGAAGGCGTTGAATTCGAGTCCAATCAGCGCATCCCGGGCAACGCCGAGCGCTGCGCCGGCGGCGGGGTTGGCGTCGAGAATCTCTCCGGTGTCGACATCGAGCGCGAAGAACAGATCGGCGACGCGATCGATCGCGGCGGTGATTGCACGTCGTGTTGCGCGCGGGCGACCGCTCGTTTTGCGTTTTGTTCCCGTCGTTCGAATCGCCAGTCGGAAGGCGTCAAGTAGGGGAGCGAGGGAGGCCCTGACTATCTGGCGATCGGGGCCGGCGAGTTCGGTTGCGGATTCGGACCAACAGGTCAGCAGGGCCATCACTCGGCGTTCGTTGGGTCGGAGGCCATCAAAGACCGGTCGCGGTGCCTCACCTCGCATCAGCGCCGTGCTCGCGAAGGTCCGAAAACGTCGCAACGTTTCGGCTTCGGGTCCGGACGCCGCGGGCGCAGCAGCACCCAGGCGAGCGTGCATCACCCTTTCGATTTCGAGCCGCTGGCTCATCAGCCAGCTCGAGAGCTCGCGATTAACATTCCCGGTCACCGCTTCGTCCACGCCGGTAAACTAGCAGGCCGATTGGGAACCCCTCGCAGACTCGAATAAAATGACGCATCGAGTATGAGAATTCATTCGACAGAACTCCCGAACCCTTCGGGGACAATGGTGTAAGAGGGGCCTTATTCCCTCAATTCGGAAGTGCGACTTTCCGATTCTGGCTGTATGCGAGAAGACCTACCGCTCTGGAAAAGAACCATCGTCTGTCACGCGCCCAAGGGCGCATTGGGTCCGAAGACGGATGTGATTTTGAGCCGACTCGGATACAGGATGCTGCTGCCGGAAACGTTTTCGGCGTTGCAAGCAGAGAACCCCGATCTCAAAAATGACCTATTTCTGGTCGACGAGCGACGAATGGACGAGGTCGTCGATTCATCTGCTGCGGGCGAAGGCGAGTCGACTCCCATCGTCTTGCTCACGGGCAAACACGGGGTTTCCCATTCCGACACGCGAATTGTCGGAGCCGTGAAACGGCCGGCCGGTCTGCATGATCTCTACCGACTCTTGCAGCAGATCTTCGAAGACAAGCCGCGATCAACGCCGCGGGTCCCGACCCAGCTTCGTGTTCGCTGTGAACTCGGGGATCGGAACTGGGACGGGCGCGTGCTGTCGCTTTCGGAGAATGGTTGTCTGGTGCGCAGTCCCCAGGTGATTGCCCTCGGTCAGAAGATCCAGATTGAGTTTACGCTGCCGGAAACCGGTTCCATACGCCTGCAGGCGGAAGCCGCCTATCAGCTTCTCCCCGACATCGGTCTCGTGTTCAATGGCGTGGCTCCCGGGCATCGCGAGACCCTCGAACGTTTCGTGACCAATTCGATCCTCGCGGCGTAGACGACCACGTGGGGGTGGGAGAGGGCGGTTCGTGGCGCTATACACGGATCGAGCCGCGACCCTTCTCCTCTTAATGAGGCGTCGAAGAAGGCTCTCCATCCTCTACTCTTCATTCCTGACCATCGAGGCAACCTGCTTTGAGCATCCATTCTGACATGCTGAACAAGGTGCGCACGCAGGGGGGCTTCATTGCGGCTCTCGATCAGAGCGGCGGCAGCACACCGACGGCGCTCAAGGCTTATGGAGTTGGTGAGGATGCCTATTCGGACGACGAGTCGATGTACAAACTCGTTCATGCCATGCGCACTCGGATCGTGACGAGCAACGCATTCAATGGGAAGCGAATCATCGGTGCCATCCTGTTCGAGAACACACTCGATCGGGAGATCGAAGGTCTTCGCTCTTCAGAGTTCTTGTGGCAGAAAAAGAACGTCGTCCCCTTCTTGAAGGTCGATAAAGGCCTGGCCGATATCGTGGACGGCGTTCAGATCATGAAGCCCATCCCGAATCTTGCGGAGCTGCTCGACAAGGCAAACGCTTGCGACACCTTCGGAACGAAAATGCGTTCGGTGATCAAGAGCGTCGATGCGCGTGGAATAGCCCGATTGATCGATCAGCAATTCGAGATCGCGCGTGAAATTTGTGCCGCCGGTCTCGTGCCGATCATTGAACCCGAAGTCGACATCCACGCCGTGGACAAGCGCGACGCGGAGTCGATACTGGCCGAAGAGCTGCTGCCTCGGCTCGACGCTCTGAATGACGATCAAACCGTGATGCTTAAATTGACGCTTCCGGAGGAGCCGGGGTTATATGACCGGCATGTGGCGCATGCGCGGGTGGCCCGAGTCGTCGCACTCTCGGGTGGCTACTCGCGAGAAGAGGCGAACCGTCGACTGGCCGAGAATCATGGCGTCATCGCCAGCTTCTCGCGGGCCTTGTCCGAGGGTCTCTCGGCGCAGTTGTCCGACGAAGAGTTTGATCAGACCCTCGACGCGTCGATTGAAGCCATCTATCAAGCCTCCTACACCTGAAGTTTGGCTCTGGCAGCACTCCAGTCCCGCAGCTATTCCGCAACTACTCTGTGATGTCGGTCGTTTCGATGACATCAGGGATGTTTGCGCCGTCATGAGGTTTCAGCTTGTCCACCCTGCGCAGCCCCGAAGAGATTCGCCGAGAGATCGAGCGCCGGCGGACATTCGCGATCATCTCACATCCGGATGCGGGCAAGACGACGCTGACCGAGAAGCTTCTGCTCTATGGCGGAGCCATTCGGGAGGCCGGAGCCGTCCGAGCACAAAAGGCTTCGCGTCACGCGACCAGTGATTGGCTCGAGCTCGAGAAGCAGCGCGGGATCTCGGTCTCGAGCTCGGTGCTTCATTTCGAATTTTCGGGGCATCGAGTGAACATTCTCGATACGCCTGGCCATCGCGACTTCAGTGAGGATACGTATCGAACGCTGATGGCCGCCGATAGCGCCGTCATGTTGATCGATGCGGCGCGGGGTGTCGAAGATCAGACGCGCAAATTGTGTGAGGTCTGTCGGCTGCGGAAGATTCCGATCTTCACCTTTGTGAACAAGATGGATCGTCACGGGCGTGATCCCCTCGACATCATGAGTGAGATCGAAGACGTGCTCGGTATGGATGTGGTTCCTGCGAATTGGCCGGTGGGTGCGGGCAGCGATTTCCGCGGCATCTACGACCGCCTCGACCGTCGACTCGTGACCTTCTCCGGCGGTGACCACGGCGCCCATCGTGTGGATGAGAAAGTGATCGAAGGCGAGCCGGACTCCGAAGGCGTGCGTGAGGCCATGGGCGTCTTTGCGGACGACGCTTTGGGGGGACTCGAATTGCTCGACGGTGCCGGCGTGGAGCTCGATCCGATCGCGGTCGGGAAATCGACTCAGACACCGATGTTCTTTGGCAGTGCGCTCACCAACTTCGGAATTCATCCCTTCCTCGATCGCTTTCTCCAACTCGCTCCGGCCCCTGTCTCGCGAAAGAGCGATGGCGAACAGGTGGATCCCGTGAGCCACCCCTTCTCGGGCTTCGTATTCAAGATTCAGGCGAATATGGATCCCGATCACCGCGATCGCGTGGCCTTTATCCGAGTCTGTTCCGGTCAGTTCGTCAAAGGCGCACAGACGACGCATGTGCGTACGGGAAAGCCAATTCGGCTTTCGAACTCGACTCTCCTGATGGGCAAGGACCGCATCGAAGTCGAGGAAGCTTTTGCAGGCGATGTCATCGGGCTCTTCGATCCGGGCATCTTTCGTATTGGCGACACCCTCGCAGACAAGCCAGGCGTTCTCTACGCGGGAATCCCGATTTTCGCGCCCGAGTCGTTCATGCGCGTCGAAGTGGCCGGGGTTCAGAAGCGCAAGGCACTCGAGAAGGGCATCGAACAACTTGTGCAAGAAGGCGTCGTGCAACTCTTTCGTGATCCCGAAGGCGGTTCGGCGAGTTGGATTCTCGGAGCAATGGGACCTCTTCAATTCGATGTGATGCAGCATCGATTGAAGACGGAATACGGTGTCGAGCTCTCGCTGTCGAATCTGCCCTATAAGCTCGCACGATGGCCCCAGGCGGGATTCGAGCCGGAAGATTATCGGTATTCGGAGCGGATTCGCGTCGTTCGAGATCGTGACGACCACTGGGCGCTGTTGGCACCGAGCAGTTGGGATTTCGATCGCCTGCTCGACCGTAACGAAGAGCTCGTCCTGGCAGAGACGCCGGATCCATCGCTCTTCGAGCGTGCAGGGTAGACGACCGGAGTGAGGCGGCCTTGAGGGCGTCCTGGATCGCAACCGAAAGATCTTCGAGCGAGAAGGGCTTTTCGAGAAAGCCGTCGATGCCGACCCGGGCGGCTTCCGATTGAAGGTCAGCGGCCGGAAACCCGGTCACGAGAAGAATGCGAAGGTCCGGCCATTGGGCGCGCAGCGCTTCTTCAGCAGAATCAGCCACAGCGGTTATGCATGATCATTCCGAGAGGCTCCCGGACATTTTTAATTGGAAGCGAGAACTCGTGATCGTACGATTTCAGCCGATGTTTTCTCCACCAGACTCGAAATTTGATTGAGCCGTTTGGTCACAATCACCGCTGTGTTGACGAATGCACATCTGCGTTAGTCGGCCCGAGCCCCTGGCGTTGAAAGCAGGCTAGTCGCTCGAATCGAGTCGCTCGATCACGGCGCGAACGATGATCGGCCAGGCGATGGTTGCGTCCGCAAACACTTCGACCTGTCGGCCTCCTTCGCTTTCGGGAATGAATTTTCCCCAGGAAACGCCCTCTGTGTAGCTACAGCCAGAGAGTCCACCCAAATGGTCTGGCTCCGGGCAGATCCGGACGGCATATCGGTAGCGGCGAATCGGTTCGTCGGTTCCCAATCGGTCAGCGCTGATCTCGAGATAGGGCGCCACTTGTTGAGCCCAATTCCGGGGGACGCCGCCGCCGATGGTGAAGATCCCCAGGCGTTCATGAGCCCGGACACGATCCGCAAAATCTTCGAGATCGAGAAAGGGGTCGAAGGAGAAAGGCGTCTTTCCCTCGGCGCGAAGTCGGCGATTGTGGATAGCGAAGTCGAGACCCAGCTCGGAATCCGTAAAGGCCGGGACGTAGATCGGTACGTCGTGACGGACAGCGCTGCCGAGAATGGCGCGACCGGCACTGTTGTGATTGAGGTGCTGCCCGATGCGGGCGAGGATTTGTTGGCTAGAGAGCGTGCTGCCTTCTGGGATTGCCGAAAGGACTTCCTCGAGCAAGGCTTCGGTGTCGTCGAGATTTCTTTCGAGTTCGATCGTGTCATAGACACGGTTGTAGCCCCGAGAGAAGAGCTCTTCGTCGCGCATCGATTTCCGATGCTTGAAATGAAGCAGGCCCGCTCCTTCGACGACGCCGTGTGTCATCAATGCACCCGTTGCGACGATCGCCTGGACCCAGCCTCGTTCGATCATCTCGCATAACACGAGCCCCTGCTTGGCGATCGTCATGGCGCCTGAGATCGTGACGACTCGGAAGCAGTCTTCGTCTCGGATCATCGCTTCGAGCGCGTCTGCGGCTTCGCCTAATCGTCGTCCGCCGAACGCGGTCCTGGACATCGCTGAAACGAGCGCGTTCACGCTATCCAATTGACCGATGTCGAGAGGCACCAGGGGCTCGAGGCCATCATCATGTCCCGTGCCGTAGTTTTCCGAGTTCCGCTTGGTCGTCATAGCTCAGTCCTTAGGTGTTCTGGGTGCTTTCGGTGTTCTTGGTGTTGTCTCGGGCATCACGATTCGGGAACCAGTTCGGCCACTAATTCTGCGGGGACTTGAATAGGAAGGGAGCAGGTCTGTCCGCGACAAATATAAGCGGTCGGCCGGTCTTCGATCGCGACTCGATTCGCCAGCCAATGGTCCGACAGGCCGAGGATATTCGACGGGGCGCCGGGGGTCTGAGTTGGTTCGGGGGCGACCTGCTGGGTTAAAGAACCGATTCGATTTTCCGGACTCAGTACCACCACGACCGCGTCTTCGGGTCGGAGGACTCGCCGCGCCCGCTCGGCCAGGGCATGGGTGCCCGTGTCGGTTGGATCTCCGACGATGACGGCGACCGCCAGTCCTCGGCTGCGAAGCGCGATGGCCCGCAACAAGGTCGGGAATGCATGAGGCGATCGTTCGAGGAGGATGCCGTGTTCGGCAATGGCGACCTCGACGAAGGTATTAAGCGCATGGTCATCGGATAAAACAGCCAGCCGAGTGAGGCCGAGTATGGCGAGCCCCGCTGCGTCGGGGGTCGCGCCGTCGTGTTCGGGTCTCGGGCGATGGATGAGTTCTTCGGCGTCGGAGGCCGTCAAGAACAGTGCACCTGTTTCGCGGTCGGCATAACATCGAAGGATCTCATCGGCCAGCCACATCGCCGACGACAAGAATCGATCCGCTGCGCCCGCTCGATGCAGATCGAGGCAGGCCGTGAGCATAGACGCATAGTCATCAAGGAAGGCTCGGGTGTGGCTACGACCCTCGTTGTGAACTCGCTGGAGGGATTGGTTTTCTCCGATCATCGAAGTCAGTACGAAATCAGCGGCGCCGATTGCGTCTTCGAGCATGGATTCGTCGGCGAAGGTCGATGCGGCGCGGGCAAGACCGGAAATCGCATAGCCGTTCCAGGCCGCGACATATTTTGGGTCGGTCGCCGGGGGAATTCGCGTCTCTCGCTGCACGCGAAGCTTTGTGCGGGCGGAAACGAAGTTTTCGCGTGTGTCTCGCGCTTCGTCGATGAGATGGGTGGTCCCGTTTTCAAAATTCCCTTCGCTTCGGACGCCGTAGGCGGTACAAAACGAGGAGGCTTCTTCGCCTAGCACCTCGGCGATCTGGTTTGGCGTCCAGGCGAAGAACTTCCCTTCGACGCCTTCGCTGTCAGCGTCCTGGCTCGCATGGAAGGCGCCATCTTTGCCGCGCATTTCCCGACGTAGATAGTCGACGGTTTCTCGAACCGGCCATTCGAGATCTTTGCCGTCGTGACTTCGCCGCGCGAGTTCTGCATAGAAGGAAAGCAGCTGCCCCTGGTCGTAAAGCATCTTTTCGAAATGTGGGATCGTCCAATTCGCATCGACGCAATAGCGATGAAATCCACCCGCGAGCTGGTCATATAATCCGCGTCGCGCCATTTCGCGCGCGGTTTGAGTCAGGAAGCGCGCGATGGAGGAAGCTTCCGAGTCTTCGAGGAAATCGAGGGCGGTCGTAAGGAATTCGAGATTGGTCGGCGTTGGGAATTTTGGTGCCTGTCCGAAACCGCCATGTGTCATGTCGGCACTGCGCATGATCAGACGGGCGGCCTCGCGAATGGTGTCAGGTCCGAACGTATGAGTCGATTCTCCTTCTGGCCGCGTACGCAAGGCGGTCGCGATCTGGCCTGCGTTGTCCTCGATCGCGGATCTCCGCTCTCGCCAGGCCTGCGTGATGGCGCTGATGATCTCGGGAAAGCCAGGCATGTTGTCGTGGCGCTCCGGTGGGAAGTAGGTCCCGACGTAGAAGGGGCGGCCGTCCGGCGTGCAGATGGCGTTGAGTGGCCAGCCGCCGTGGCCGTTCAGACGCATGGAGGCGTCCATGTAGATTCGGTCGATATCGGGCCGCTCTTCACGATCGACCTTGATATTGATGAAGGACTCGTTCATCAACGCTGCGATCTCAGGATTTTCGAAGCACTCACGTTCCATCACATGACACCAATGGCAGGCGCTGTAGCCGATCGAAACCAGCAGGGGGCGATCTTCTTCGCGCGCGCGATCAAGGGCTTCGCGACCCCAGGGATACCACTCCACCGGGTTGTGTTCGTGTTGGCGTAGATAGGCGCTCGTTTCGGCGGCGAGTCGATTCGTTGTGGGGTTCGGCTTCGCGGATTCGTCGGTGGGCATTTTGGTCATGTCGACGGCGGAGTCTAGCCGGATGATTCCCCCATCGGCACGCGGCGAGGAATGCGCGGGCGGACTACGTTGTCCGCCATGAGCATCATTCATCTGGATATAGGGGGTGGAGGGGATTCGGGAAGCGACGATTCGGCGCGTGTCATCGATCTTCGTCATCGATCGGCCGATTCGCTCCAGCGCGCGTACGACTTTCTGGAGGGATCAGAAGACGTCTGGGCAAGATTGCGGGCCCGGGTTCTCTGCCAGGCATGTCCGGCCGAGGAGCTGACCGAAGCGATCGCGGCAACGCAGTTCGAGGACGGCAGTCTGCCTGTCTCGACACTGATTTCGGGGGGGGCACCTGGATTTCCAAGCACGTCATTCGACTCGCTCGAGTCTGATCCGCGCAGCATCGTGGGCACCCTCGAAGGACTCTTGATGGCGGCCGATGCGAAACAGATGCATGCAGCATGGGTGGAGCGGGCGGCTGAGGCGCTTGCGGGACTGCAAGCGTCGGACGGGGCCTTTCGCGTTCCCAGTGCCATGGATGGCGCTGGGAACGCGGCGACCCAGGCCGATGTTTTTTGGACGGGCATGGTCGCCGGAGTTCTGGGCCAGACGCCGGTCTCACGTCCGGGTCTGCTCGAGGCAGCGGGTGAATTTCTCGAGAGTCAATTCGAGCCCGAATCGATAGAGCAGGACGGGTATTCGGCACTCATGGCGAATGCCCACTTCTTTACGAACGTGGCCCACGATTTTGGTGACGAAGCGCTGCAATGGTGTGGACGCGCGCTCGAGAAGGGGTTTCGGAGTCGGCAGATCGACGCCGTCTCGACCGTTCGTGTGCTGCTGACCTGCGACGCCCAGGCGTTGCCCGGCGCGACTTTTGATGTGACGGAATTGCTCGAAGGCGTGCTCGCGGAGCAGGCTGGAGACGCGGGATTTGCGGAACTGTCGTTGGGCGGCGTGGCCGCGCGTACGTCTCAGACCTTTGACGCGATGTTGGCGATTGTCCGATTATGCGGGGCGATCGTCGATTGACCCCCGCCGCTACGAGCCTGCAGTGAACCGTTCGAAGTAGGCGCGGATGCGAGCGGCGTTTGCGCCGAGATCGCTCTTGCCGTCTCTCGACTTCGATCGCATGTCGATTCGCGCGCCGGAACCCGTCGCCGTCACCCGCACGACGATGTCGTCGACGAAACGAAATGTCGCCGACACGTCCTGTGCATCGAAGGCGCCCTGACTCTCACTTCGCGCGACGATCTCCCAGTCCATCTCCTCCGCGATTGCGATGGCCCGCGCATACGTCTCGTCTTTCGACGTGGCGACCTGTAGCGGAGCCAGGTCGGGATAGGATTCGCGAACCACACTCTTGAACTCTTCCGGGTAGTTCATGTTGCGTCCGACGTAATCGGGAACCACGGTCGAGGAGGTGAATTCCGGTGGGTTGTCGAGGTCGGTCGTGATGTCATTGATTGACGGGGCGTCTCCAGTGGTCGAAGCCGCGCCAAGTACGATGATCATCAGTCCGAGTCCGATGGCGAGCCCCGTCAGCGCCTTTGTGCGTCCAGCCGGGTCAGCGCCACCGCGCGTCAGGAAAGTGGCGATCAAGCTGACGACGACGCTCAACAGGCCGCCGAGTAGTGCGCCTGCGGCGAAGAGCTGGAAACCCATGAGGGGAGAGACGAGCCCGAGGAATGCGCCGGCCACGCCGAGCAGTGCAATCCCGCCTGCGAGCAGTGAAAGAATCGGTGCGGCAGTCGCCATCGGAGTCTCCTTTTAAGATTGAATGCGTGGCGCCGAGCATATCACGCTTGGGGAGCCAGATCGGTTGTCCGACGAACGCGTTATCCTCGGTCGTCTGCCGATCCGTCGGGCAACTCTCAATCAAGAGTTTGTCAGGGGTTAAAAAAAGGAGCATCCGGTGTCTCAACTCGTTCAAATGGAAATCAAGTCCGGGGTTGCCCTCGCCACCGTCGATCGACCGGATGCGCTGAACGCGATTAGTGGAGACTTGCTGGCCGCCTTCGACGCGGCGATCGATGCAGTCGATTCGGGGATCGCAAAGGGCGAGGTCAGGGCGCTGGTCGTGACCGGCGCGGGGCGCGCATTCATCGCGGGCGCGGACATCTCCGAGATGACCTCGATGACACCGCTCGAAGCCGAAGCCTTTTCGGCTTCGGCTCATCGAATCTTTGCTCGGCTCGAGGGGCTCGCGATTCCGACAATCGCCGCCGTGAACGGATTTGCGTTGGGCGGCGGTTGCGAACTCGCCCTCGCCTGCGATTGGATCTACGCCAGCGAAAAGGCGCGCATCGGACAACCGGAGACGAAGCTGGGGCTGATCCCCGGCTTCGGGGGAACCAGTCGGCTGGTTCGGCGAGTCGGATTGGCCTGGGCGAAGGAACTCGTCCTGGTCGCCGAGCCCTTGAAAGCGGATGAAGCCGCGCGGATCGGTCTCGTCAATCGGGTGTTCCCACACGAGGAACTGCTTCCAGCGGCATTGGCGGCGGGTGAGTCCATGGCGGGGCGCGGCCCGATCGCGATTCGAATCGCGAAGCAGGTGATGCAGGACGGACAGGATGCGGACGTGCGGACCGCGCACGCGCTGGAGCAGCGCGCATTTGGATTGGTCTTTGCGTCCGAGGATCGAGTCGAAGGAACGACGGCCTTCCTCGAGAAGCGAGATCCCGACTTCAAAGGCCGTTAGGCAGTTGGCGAGTAGGGGAGGGCTGCCGCGGTCTTTTCGATTCGGTCGCCGGCGGCCATGAGGACGCGCGTCGCGTCCCAATCTCCTTCGAGGAGTTGATGCCGGACGCCATCGGGAATCCCGACCGACATTTCGCCCGCGCGGCATGTGAGTCGACGGGTTCGAATGTCGATCTCGATCTTTCCGGCCGGATCGAGTTCGACTGTGCCCATCAATTTGGCGAGGTCACTATCGCCTAACGTCACGCAGGGCAAGCCGAGGCTGGTGCAGTTGCCGGCAAAGATCTCGGCAAATGACCCGCCGACGAAGGCCTTGAATCCAAATCGCATGAGGGCCTGAGGGGCATGCTCTCGGGAAGACCCGCAACCAAAATTCTGGCCGACGACCAGGATGGCTGCATCGGAGAATCGTTCGTCATCGAGGGGGTGCTTTCCCTTGGCGGCCTTGCGCGCGTCCTCGAAGGCATGTCGACCCATGTCGTCAAAGGTGACGACCTTCATGAAGCGAGCGGGGATGATCCGGTCCGTGTCCACGTCGTCGCCACGGACGACACATCCCGTTCCTTCTACAGAGTCGATTCGAATCAGCTCGTCATTCGTGTTGCTCATTGCAATTCCTATCTAGAAAATGGCCTGCCTGGAAAGTGGATCAGCAAATCAATGACTCTTGCGGATGTCGACGACTTCTCCCGCGATCGCCGCCGCCGCCACCATGGCCGGTGACATGAGAAGTGTTCGGCCCGAAGGCGATCCTTGGCGTCCCTTGAAATTTCGATTGCTCGACGAGGCGCAGACTTCGCGACCTCGCAGCTTGTCTGGATTCATGGCGAGACACATCGAACAGCCCGGCTCTCGCCAATCGAATCCCGCCTTGCGGAAGACTTCGTCCAATCCTTCGGCTTCGGCCTGCTTTCGGACGTCTGCCGATCCGGGAACGACCAGCGCGCGAACGCCCGCCTTCACATGTCCTGTGGCCGCGACCTTGGCGGCTTCGCGCAGATCCGAGATCCGACCATTGGTGCAAGAGCCGATGAAGGCGACGTCGATAGGGGTGCCCGCAATCGAGGCTCCCGCGACGAAGTCCATGTACTCGAGCGCTTCTTCGACGCCGGCCCGTTCTTCGTCGGGCGTGTCGTGAGGCGTCGGGATGGATTCACTGATCCCGATATTATGTCCGGGATGGATACCCCAGGTAATGGAAGGCTCGATAGCGGAGCCGTCGATTTCGACGACGTCGTCATAACTCGCACCGTCATCGCTGGCCAAGGCCAGCCAGGCGGCCGCCTTTGTTTCGAATTCAGAATTATCCGGCGTATATCGTCGGCCGCGCAGATACTCGATCGTTTCCGCATCGGGGTTCACATAGCCGCAGCGTGCGCCGCCCTCGATCGACATATTGCAGACCGTCATGCGCTCTTCCATCGACATCGCATCGAGCACGGGGCCCGCGTATTCGTAGGCATACCCCACGCCGCCGTTCACTCCGAGCTTGCGGATGATCGCGAGGATGACGTCCTTGGCGAAAACACCGGGTGCGAGCTCGCCCGTGACTTCGATGCGACGGACCTTGAGCGGTGAAATCGCCAGACACTGGGTCGCCAGGAGATCGCGGACCTGGCTCGTGCCGATGCCGAAGGCGATGGCGCCGAACGCGCCGTGGGTGGAGGTATGGGAGTCGCCGCAAGCGATCGTCATGCCGGGCTGGGTCAGGCCGAGTTCCGGGCCGATGACATGAACGATGCCCTGGGCGCCGGATTCGGGCCCGAAAAACTGGATGTCGTGCTCGCGACAGTTCTGCTCGAGCTCGCTCATCATGGCTTCGGCGAGGTCATCTTTCAGCGGGCGAGACTGGTCATCGGTGGGAATGATGTGATCGACCGTGGCGAAGGTCCGCTTGGGAAAACGCACGGGCAGCTTGAGTTCGCTCAACATGGCGAAGGCCTGAGGGCTCGTGACTTCGTGGATGAGGTGGGTGCCGATCAGTAATTGGGTCTGGCCCGAGGCCAATTCACTCACGCGATGGGCGTCCCAGACCTTTTGGAACAGATTCTTCTTTGGTTCGGCCATGTAATCTCTTGTCCTTGCATCGGGGCGGGCTTTGCCCGCACTCTGCGGAAAGCCAGGCATGGATAGCACGACCGGGCTAGTCCTCTACTCTCCGCCCGCGCGAAAGCGCGAGTCCGAACGACCGTTCGGGGTCGAGGCTTCCCAATTGGACGACCCAGCGGGGACAAGGAGAATCATTTTCATGGAATTGATGCATACGGCGCACGTACCCGTCGGTCGAGGCCCCTTCCCGACCATCGTGGCCCTGCACGGATTTGGCGCCAGCGCCCATGATCTATTGGGAATTGCCCCGCATATTCAGGAGGGTGAGGTTCTCTTCATCTGTCCTCAGGGACCGATGATGATCGAATCCGCGCCGGGTCAGCGTGCTTATGGCTGGTTTCCGCTCTCGCAGGCCGGAGAGATCGAACCCGCTTCGCTGGTGGGAGCCCGCGGCCTGCTCGAAGGCTTTATCGAAGATGCGATGGAGCGCTATCCGATTGATCCGGAACGCCTTGTCCTGCTTGGATTCAGTCAGGGGGGCGTCATGGCATACGATCTCGCTCTCGGCCGTCCTGAGAGGTTCTCGGCTCTGGTCGCGCTTTCGAGTTGGCTTCCCGACGCAGTCGTTTCAGGACTCAAAGACGACGAGGCACGCTCATCTCTGGCGACACTGCTGATTCATGGAACGAGTGATCCGATGGTGGCCATCGATAATGCCAAGGAGGCGCGGGACAAGCTCGGGGAGCTTGGCATCGAGCCTGCCTGGGGAGAATATGAAATGGGGCACGAGATCAATCAGAACGCTTTGCGCGATCTGATCGGATGGCTTGCTCAGGGTCCCTTTGCGGGAACGGATGCCGGCACGGCGATTGGCTGAGTCGAGCGGCCAGGGGGAGGACGTAAGTGAGTAGTGAACGATGGGCCATTCACATGCACAAGGAGTATTTCAAGTTCTCCTGCGCACATTTCTTGATCTTTCCCGATGGTTCGAAGGAGCGACTTCACGGCCACAACTATCATGTAGATGCCGAGATCGAAGGCCAACTCACGGATCGAGGTCTCGTCATCGATTTCATCCTGGTGAAGCCGATGATTCGCGAGTTATGTGATTCTCTCGATGAACGATGGATCCTTCCCGGGGAGCATCCCGAACTCGAAATCAAGGAGCGCGCCGACGGCCATACGGACGTGGTCTATCGGGAGTGTCGCTATCTCGCCCCGTCGGATGAAGTCCTGGTTCTGCCCGTGAATAACACCTCAGCTGAAAACCTTGCGACCTGGATTGGACGGGAACTCGTGAGGCGAATCGGCAAGGAGTTTGGGCGTACGCAGATTCAGAAATTGCGACTGAGCGTTTCTGAAACCCCGGGCCAGTGGGGCGTGTATCAGTATTGCGATGACGCGAAGGACTCGGCGAGCTAACGCTCTGCGCCTGTGCGGCCCAAGGCCTGTATCGGATCAGGCTCCTAGCCCTTCCGGAAGGGGTTCGGGTAGACGATGGCCTCTTTGAAGGTCGTATTCATTTCGGCGAAGGCGTCGTCCATGTCCCAGATGCCGGGGGTCGTGACTTCACGCTCGATCGCCGGGCTGTTGAAGAGGCCGATCCGTCCATTGCCGGCTTGGATGATGCGGCCGTTCATCCAGCTGCTCTCCTCGCTCGCGAGCCAGACAACGGGAGGGACGACATTCTTGGTCGACATCTTCTCGTTGTCCGGACTGTAATCCATCACGGTCGATTTGCCTTCGAGGCTGGCGGTCATGCGGGTATAGGCAATCGGGGCAATGCAGTTGCTCGTCACGCCGTATCCGTGGAGCGCAGACGCGCAGCTATTGGAGAGCCCGACGATTCCCATCTTGGCCGCGGCGTAATTGGGTTGTGCCGGGCCTCCGTAGATCCCCGATCCGGAGATGAAATGAATCAGGCGGTATTCACCGCCTCGGTTTTCTCGCCAATAGGTGGAGGCATGTCTGGAAGTGTTGAAACATCCCTTTAGATGGACGGCGACAACGGCATCGAATTGGCTCTCTTCCATTTTGAAGATCATGCCGTCGCGAATGATGCCGGCGACATTCACGACGATGTCGAGTCGGCCAAAGGTTTCCACAGCCTGGCCGACCATTTCCCGGGTGGCTTCAAAATCCGTGATGTCACAATTGTTGGCGGCAGCCTTCCCGCCGGCTTTCAAGATTTCTTCGGTGACTTCCTCGGCGGGCGTGCCTTCGTCGGTGTTGCCATCCATGCTGGCACCGAGATCGTTGACCACGACGGCCGCGCCTTCGGCCGCAAAGGTGCGGGCCACTTCCGCGCCGATTCCGCGTCCGGCACCCGTAATGATCGCGACCCGTCCGTCTAGCTTTCCCATCTTCGTTCTCCCAATTCATCGATTCAGACTTCGCTCACACCACGGCCGGGGCTCAAGAGCCTTTAGCGCCTATCCGCCTTCAGCGCCTATCCAAGAGCCTTCAGCGCCTATCCAAGAGTAGGCTCGCTTGAACCGTCGCAATCGGTCGCTCCAAGTCATAGACCCTCGCCATGCTTTGCCTGATCCCGGTGACGGCGCCCCATGCTGGTACGATCGATTGCAGGGACCTCCCGTCAGAGCGGATGGCTGAAAAAATCAAGTCATCGTCGTGAAGGACACGGACGAGGTTGTCGTGGGGCTGAGCATGATTCATGATGGCGACATCCTAGAGCTTCTGGCAAAGCCTCGTCGACCCCACACTGGGGTATACTGGTCCGATCGGGCTAGTGAGGATCCATGGGCGAGATCGTTCGAGCGTTACTAGCACTGCAGGAAGAAGACGGTTGGCTCGCGCCGGATCGATTGGCTGCACTCGCGGAGCGATTGCGCGTTCCTCTTCATCGACTCGAGAGTGTTTCGACTTTCTATCCTCATTTTCACCGAGAAAAGAATGAAGCGGTGGTCGTCAGCGTGTGTCGCGACCTGTCGTGCCAGCTGGCCGGGGGCGAATCCGCGACTACGGCTCTGCGCGAATGGGCCGAGGGTCGCCAGGATGTCGTGATCGAAGAGACATCCTGCCTTGGTCGATGTGATGGCGCGCCAGCGGCGGGACTGGGACATCGAATCGCAGATGCCCGCGATCTGGCGGCGATCGACGAATGTGTGGAGGCTAGGGACTCCGAACCATTTGAACGCGGCGTGCGCTCTTGGCCAGCCGCGGATCCCTACTGCTCCACGGATTCGAACTATCGCGTGTTGCGACAGGTTCTCTCAGGTTCTCGCGAGGCCCCGATTGAAGCGCTCGAGGCTGCCGGGCTCCGAGGAATGGGAGGTGCGGGATTTCCGACGGCTCGGAAGTGGTCGCTGGTGGCCGCGGAGGCTGCTGCTTCGAAGGTTGTGATCTGTAACGCCGACGAGAGCGAGCCGGGAACCTTCAAGGACCGCGAGCTCATCCACGACCTGCCGCATCTCTTGATCGAAGGCATGGCGATCGCCGCCTACTGTGTCGGCGCAGACCGTGGGACGATCTTCATTCGCCATGAGTATGAATCCGAACGACGACGGCTCGAAGCGGAACTCGATCGAGCACGCTCGATCGGAGTGTTAGGTGACAATGTTTTCGAGACTGGTTTTTGCTTCGATGTTGAAATTTTCGTTTCGCCCGGAGGCTACGTCCTTGGAGAGGAAACGGCCCTTCTTGAATGCCTTGAGGATCGTCGCGGGGAGCCGCGGAACAAGCCTCCGTTCCCCGGCAATTCTGGCCTGTTCCAGAAGCCAACGCTCATCAACAATGTCGAGACCTTGGTTCATGCGGTCGGCATCGTTGCGAATGGCTCAGGTTGGTGGCACGACCTCGGTGAGGCCGGTTTCTCGGGACATAAGTTCATGTCGACGAGTGGCGATGTCGAAATCCCCGGAGTCGCGCTTGTCGCCGTCGGCACGAAATTGGGTGTGCTGCTCGAAAATCATGGCGGAATCAGCGAGGGTCGAAATCTGCTTGCCGTCGCCCCGGGCGGCGCGTCGAGCAATTTTCTGGGGCCGGAGGCCCTGGACCTTCCCGTCGACTTCGACGGATTGGCGGAGGCGGGGACGATGCTAGGTTCCGGCGCGGCGATCTTTGTCGCGGAGGGCCGCGATCTGCTCGAGGTGGGTCTGAGCATCACCCGATTCTTTCGAAACGAGTCGTGTGGGAAATGTGTGCCTTGTCGGGTGGGTTCAGAAAAGGCTGTGTCCTTGATCGAAAAGGCCGGCGCCATTTCCGACGAAGACGAAGCGCTGCTTCGCGCTCTGCACGACACGATGCAGCAGACCAGTATCTGCGGACTCGGGCAGGTCGCTCTCGGTCCGCTGCTTTCGATCCTCTCGAAGTTCCCCGAGCAAGTTCATCGTGTGGGCGAGCCAGGTCCGAATTCGGGGAACCGAGGCGCATCATGAGTCGTGCTGGCATTGTTCTGTGTGGCGGGCGCTCATCGCGAATGGGTCGGGCGAAAGCGTGGCTACCGTGGTTTGGCAAGACGATGATCGAGCATGTCGTCGACAAGTTGAGCCCCGTCGTCGACGAGATCATCGTCGTCACCTCGAGCGAACTCGACTTGCCGCCACTCAACGCAAAGCTTGTCATCGACACCGAGATCGGCGGTGGTCCGCTGGTCGGCATTCGCGAAGGGTTGAAGGCGGCGGGTTCGGAGTTCGCTTTTGTGACGAGCGTGGACGCCCCTCATCTTCGAGCCGACTTCGTCGAAGGCCTTTTCTCGATAGGCGGGGCAGCGGCGCCCTTGGCCGATGGGTATGTGCAGGTTCTCTCCGCTGTCTATCCCTGCGAGGCCTGGCGGAAGGCGGATGACCTTCTCGGCCAAGGGATTCGGCGACCACTTCGTCTTCTCGAAGCCCTCGACTACAAGCCGAGCGAATGCGCATCATCGCTGGGGCCCCCTGCGTGGCAGGGATTCAATACGCCGGCCGCCTATCTCGACGCGGTACGTACGCGAGAGCCAGCGGCGTCGGCGGTGATCGAGTTTCTGGGCCGATCTGCAAAGAAGGTCCGTACGTCCTGTTTTGAGGTTTCGGTTGGGACGGTGCGTGAAATCTTGTCGGCGCTTCCTGGAGCACAGTCGCTGCTCGTGGACGGAAGACTCGGACCATCTCATCTATTGTGTCTCGGAGGGCGTGATCTCGTTCGTGACCTCGAAGTCCCCGTCGGCCCTGGCGAACGAGTGAGCGTGATCGACGCGCTCGCGGGGGGCTAGCCATGTTGGGGTTTCACGGTTGTTATTGGCGCTTTGATCTGGGTCGCAATGCCGGTGAGAGAATTCCAATCGAGGACGCGATTCTTCGGCGCACGCTCGGGGGCGTGGGACTCGGTGCATGGCTTCTCCATCAGGAAGCGCCGGTCGGCGTCGATCCCCTCGCACCCGAAGCGCCGTTGATCTTTTCGTTCTCGCCCCTGGTCGGAACGCGATTCACGACATCCGCGAAGTTCGCCGTGGTGGCGAAGTCGCCGCTCACCGGCGGGATTTCCGATGCGTTATCGAGTAGTCATTTTGCAATTGCGGGCAAGGCGTTGGGCGTCGATGCGGTCGTTCTCGTCGGAGCTTGTTCGGAACCATCTGAACTGGTCGACGGTGCGCTTCGCCCCAGCATTTGTTGGGGCAAAACGGCGGAGGAAACGGCTCGAATTCTCGAGCCCTTCGGGCGTGTGGCCGCGATCGGTGTGGCCGGCGAGCGGTTGGTCCGCTTTGCCAATCTGAGTGCAGACGGGCGCCATGCGGGGCGGGGCGGACTCGGCGCGGTCATGGGTTCGAAACGGCTGAAGGCGATTGCCCTTCGAGGGGCTGTCGAGACCCCGGTTGCCGACTCTGATCGAGTAGAGGCGCTTGCCAGACGCTTGCGCCGTCGAGCCGCCGGGGAAGCGACGGCGAAGTACCGAGAACTCGGGACGGTCGGGAATCTCCTTTCATTTGATCGCCTTGGAATCCTGCCAACGCGTAATTTCCAAGAGAGCCATTTCTCTGGATCCCCGCTTCTTGCAGTGGAGAATTGGCATGGCACTCGAAAACATCGGCGATCGTCTTGCGCGAGCTGCACGATTGGCTGTGAGCATCGATTCGAAATTGCGCCGGGCAAGAGCAAGGTTGCCGCCTCGAGCTCCGCTGTCGTTGGGAGTGATGTTGATCAACGCGAGAACGGGCGCGAGGAGATTTCAGAGACTCGGGTTGAATACGAAAGTGTCTTCGCGCTCGGTCCGCTCTGCGGAATCGATGATCCCGATCAGGTGCTGGCGGCCTCGAAGCGATGTGATGAACTCGGGATGGACACGATCTCCGTAGGCGCGACTCTCGCGTTCGCGATGGAATGCGGTGATCGGGGACTGCTCGAAGATGGGCCGCGATTCGACGACCCCGAGGCGATGCTCGGTTGGCTTGACGACGTCGCTCATCGCCGGGGGCTTGGCGATCAGATGGCGGAAGGGTCCCGTCGTTTGGCAGAGTTCGTAGGTCAAGGCGCGATCGAATTCGCACCCCAAGTCAAGGGTCTCGAGTTGCCTGGGTACGAACCCCGCGCGCTGCAAACACTGGCGCTGGGTCTGGCGGTGGGGACACGCGGAGCAGATCACAACCGAAGCGGCGCATACGAGGTGGATTTCGATGAGGGGGTCGATCGTTTGCGTGGCAACGCAAAGTCTGCGGCGAAGGCAATCGAAACTGAAGATCGTGCTGCGCTTCTCGATTCGCTCATTCTGTGTAAATTTGTCCGTGGTGCCCTCGAAGACTTTTATCCCGATTGTGCAGAGATGTTAAGTGCGGTCACGGGCCACGCATTCTCCCCAGCGAGTCTGCGCGCTGTGGCGAAGGGGATCGTTGACTTGCGGAAGGCATTCAACGTCCGGGAGGGCTGGAAGCCCGAAGACGATACGCTGCCGGGGCGTTTCTTGACTGAGTCATTGACCTCTGGGCCTAGTCGTGGGGCGCGACTGCCTAGCCATCGACTCGCAGAAATGATTCGAAACTACAATCTTGAACGCGGATGGAGCGCTGACGGCTGGATTCCACCGTCGCGTGTCTCGAGCCTGAGCATTGAGTTCGGGCTTCGTGAAGTCGATGGGGGTTGTGCGCCACTGACTTTGTCGGTGGCCGAAGAAATGGCCCCATGAAGCTTCGGATTGATGGAAGGGACCTCGAAGCCCGCGAGGGTGAGACGATTCTCGAGGCAGCCGCATCCGCCGGCATCGAGATTCCGGTGTTATGTCATTCGCCCGGTCTCGATCCGGTCGGTGTCTGTCGATTGTGCGTCGTTGATGTGGGGGAACGAACAAAGGCCGCGTCCTGTGTCCGGAAATGCCAGCCGGGAATGGAGATTCGTACGCAGTCGGAAGAACTCGACCGGCATCGTTCGATGCTGACCGAGCTTTTGTTGAGCGATCAACCGGCGGCGACTGCCATGAACGAGGATCGACGCGAGGTTCGGCTCGGTGACAACGAACTGGCCTCCCTGGCCCGCGTTCACGCGCTGACCCGGTCTCGCTTTCCGGCGGCGCCCGGCCGAGGGGAAGACCAAAGCTCGAAGGTGATCGATGTGGATCATCAGGCCTGCATTCTGTGTGATCGCTGTATCCGCGCCTGTAATGATGTCCAGGGAAACGAAGTCATCGGAAGGAGCGGTAAAGGTTTCTCGGCGAAGATTGCTTTTGATCTCGATGCGGGCATGGGGGAAAGTACTTGCGTCTCTTGCGGTGAGTGTGCTGCCGTTTGCCCGACCGGTGCGCTCGTGGATCGTCCGTTACGCTCGCCATTGCGCCCGCGCCGAGAGTTGAAGGCCGTCGATAGCGTTTGTCCCTATTGCGGTGTCGGATGCGCACTGACCTATCACGTCGCGGAGGGCGCGGACGGGAAGCGGGCGGAGATCGTGTTCGCCGAGGGGCGCAAGGACTCGGCTAATCTGGGCCGGCTTTGCGTCAAGGGACGTTATGGATGGGACTATGTCTCGCATCCCCAGCGTCTCGTGACGCCGCTTATTCGACGGGAGGCGGCCTATCCCAAGGGAGCTTTGTCCTCGGACACGCGTGGAGAAAATGATGGTCGACGTAGGGCCGGTGGATTCGTGGACGATCGAGAGGTCCTGCCGGCGTTTCGCGAGGCAAGCTGGGACGAAGCGCTGGATCTCGTGGCCAGCCGACTCGCGGGGATTCGCGATCACGACGGGCCAAACGCACTGGCCGGTTTTGGCAGTGCCAAATGTTCGAACGAGGAGGCCTACCTCTTTCAAAAAATGATGCGAACCGCGCTTGGGACGAATAACGTCGACCATTGCACGCGGCTATGCCATGCCTCGAGCGTGGCCGCATTACTCGAGTCGATTGGAAGCGGCGCCGTCACGACGACCTACGCAGACATCGAGAATGCAGACGTCGCGCTCATCACAGGTTCGAACCCTACTTCGAATCATCCCGTTGCGGCAACCTTCTTCAAGCAGGCGATCAAACGCGGGTTGAAGCTGATCGTCGTGGACCCAAGGCGCGAGGTGATTGCGGATCACGCTGAGTTCTTCTGTGGGATCAAACCCGGGACTGATGTCGCGTTCTACAACGCGATGATGCAGGTCATCATCGAAGAGGGGCTCTGTGACGAGTCCTTCATCGAGACGCGAACCGAAGGTTTCGAAGCGCTACGCGAATCCGTGGCCGAGTATACGCCCGAGCGGGCTTCTAAGATTTGCGGCCTCTCACCAGAGCGGATTAGGGATGTCGCTCGGGTCTTTGGGCGCGCCAAGCGCGCCATCATATTCTGGGGGATGGGTGTGTCCCAGCATGTCTACGGAACAAACAACGCGCGTTGTCTGATTTCGTTGGCGCTGATCACGGGCAACGTCGGCGCACCCGGTTCGGGCCTTCATCCGCTGCGAGGCCAGAATAACGTTCAAGGTGCCAGCGACGCTGGACTCATCCCGATGGTCTATCCCGACTATCAACGGGTCGATGATGCCCGAGTGCGTGAAAAATTCGAAGCCGCTTGGGGATGTTCGCTGTCACCGGACCCGGGACTCACGGTTGTCGAGATTACCGCTGGCGCTCTGGCTGGGAGCATTCGGGGCATGTACATCATGGGTGAAAATCCCTTTCTCTCCGACCCGAATGTGAACAAGGTTCGCAAGGCCCTTTCCAAGCTCGACTTCCTCGTCGTGCAGGATATTTTTCTGACCGAGACGGCTGAGTTTGCGGATGTCATCCTGCCCGCGAGCGCGTATATGGAAAAGCTCGGGACCTACACCAATACGGACCGTCGGGTTCAGCTGGGCCGTCCCGTCCTCGAGCTTCCCGGCCAGGCGCGACTTGACTGGGAAATCATTTCCGAAGTTTCGACGCGGGCTGGATACCCGATGCGTTATGCGTCCACCGATGAAATTTTCGCTGAATTCGCCGGCTTGACATCGAGTTATGCGACGCTCGATCACAATACGCTCGGTGCGTCGGGGAAGCTCTGGCCAAATCCCGATCCGGAGCACGAGGAAGGACCGGCTGTCCTCTTTACCGATCGCTTCCCAACAGAAAGTGGGCGCGCGAAGCTTGTTCCCGCGCAATGGTCGGCGGCGCCGGAACTGCCCGACGAGCGATATCCCTTTGTGCTGAATACGGGACGACTCCTCGAACATTGGCATACGGGGGGGATGACGCGGCGCGCAAAGGCGCTCGATGCAATCGCGCCGGAAGCCTTTGCCGCGATACATCCGAAGGATGCTGAGGCTCTCGGTTTGATAACTGGCGATCGCGCGCTGGTGGAGAGTCGTCGCGGAAAGATTCGGATCGCAGTAAAGCTGACTACTCGGGAGAATCGCGGGGCGATTTTCATTCCCTTCCATTTTCGCGAGGCGGCGGCGAATCTTCTGACCCTCGATGAACTTGATCCCGACGGCAAGATTCCGGAATTCAAACTCTGCGCGGTGAGCGTCACGCGCTGCGAGGATTGAGTCGTTTACAGAAAACGAGTGATCATGTTAGCCTCCTGCATTCGCCGACTCTTCGTCAGGAAAGGCTTCCCCCATGCCCATAACGACACTTGATCAAGTTCTTCGCCTTCATTCGGGTGAGCGCCCCAACAAAGTCGCCATGCGAGCGGGGGATCGGAGCTGGACCTACGCGGATCTCTACGACGAGTCGTGCAGGGTTGCCCAAGCGCTTCTTTTAGAAGGTGTGTTGCCCCAAGAGCGGGTCGCCTTTCTCGATCGGAATGTTCCCGAGTATTTCTCGCTGCTATTCGGGTCCGCGATGGTCAACGCCGTCACGCTTGCGGTGAACTGGCGGCTGGCTCCTCCGGAAATGGAATACATCCTGAACCACGCCGAGGCGAAAGTCCTCTTGATCGGCGAGGAGTTTCTCGGGCATCTCGAAAAGATGAAGCTCGGGACGGTCAAGCGAGTTCTCGTCATTGGAGACGGTGGCGAGGTCATCCGTTACGAAGATTGGTATGGGGGGCAAGATCCGATCGACCCGAAGCTTGGGTGTCGTGACGATGAGACTTGTTATCAACTTTATACGTCCGGGACGACGGGGCTTCCAAAGGGTGTCGAACTCACTCATCGCAACTTGATGGCGGCGATGGATGTTGGTGCGGAAAATTGGCAGATCGATGAAACGAGCGTGAGCATGGTAGCGATGCCGCTCTTTCATATTGCTGGAAGCGGCTGGGCGGTCGGCGGGTTCTGTCAGGGAGGCGAATCAATTCTCGTGCGCGACATGGATCCGCCGGAGGTGATCCGTCTGATCGAAAAGCATCGCGTGACGAATACCTTGTTCGTGCCAGCGGTTCTCCAGATTCTCTGCGCAACGGAAGGCGTCGAAAAAGCCGACTTCAGTTCTCTTCGATCGATCGTATACGGGGCTTCTCCGATTTCGGAACAGGTCCTCGCTACCGCCATGAAGATTTTTGGTTGTGGCTTTATTCAGGTCTATGGGCTGACGGAGACGACGGGTGCGATCACGGTGATGCCGAAAGAGGATCATGATCCTGGAGGCCCGAAGGCGCATCTCTTGCGATCGGCGGGCAAGGCTTGGGGTGATACGAAGATCAGAATCGTCGATGATGAGTCCCGCAAAGACCTGGCCGAAGGCGAGGTGGGAGAGATCTGGATCTGGTCGAAGCAGAACATGAAGGGCTATTGGCGCAACCCGGAAGCCACGATGGAGTCCTATCCGGAGGGCCTCGACGAGAACGGAGTCGGATGGTTTCGCACCGGAGACGCCGGGTACATGAAAGAGGGCTATCTCTATATTCACGACCGCGTGAAAGACATGATCGTTTCGGGAGGAGAGAATATCTATCCCGCGGAGATCGAGAATGTGTTGATGAGCCATCCCTCGATCGCGGATGCCGCCGTGATTGGAGTTCCCTCCGAAAAATGGGGCGAATCCGTGACTGCGATCATCGTCGATGCGGCCGACGAAGCGGTTGGCGACGAAGAAATTAGGAACTACTGCCGAGAACGTCTGGCTCGCTATAAATGCCCCACCGCGGTCGACCGAAAGTCGGAGCTACCGCGGAACCCGTCTGGAAAGATCTTGAAGACAGAGTTGCGCGAGCCATATTGGAAGGGCCACGCCCGCCGCGTCAACTAACGAGCGGTCCACGTTTTCCATTTTGTTATCGTGCTGAGGCCTGAATGCATGACTGCGTCTCAAGCACTAAAAGTGTCGATTCACGCGAGAGAAAGTTAAGAATGATTCGAAAGCAAGTAGGCTTGTTGATGATGTCGGCTGGACTCATCGCGAACGTGGGCTGTGCGGGGCTCGGCGCGCGGTCGACGGTCGAATCCGGTGGCATGACGCTGACCTCCGATTCCAAGCCGGCGACGGCCGCGACTCGGGCGGCGAATCAGAAGGTTGCCCGCTCACTGCCCTTTGATCATGACGCGGATTTCGAACTCGCGAAGCGAGGGCGCCTGGCGACAGACCCGGGTCTACAGATTGCAGCGGACGATGGAACGATCGCTTGGGACATGACGAATTACGCATTCGAGAAGGGCGATGCCCCGGATACGGTCAATCCGAGTCTTTGGCGACAAGCAAAGTTGAATATGATCCATGGCCTCTTCCAGGTCGTGGATGGCATCTACCAGGTTCGAGGGTACGACCTCTCGAATATTAGTTTTGTCCGCGGCGATACGGGCTGGATCGTTTTGGATCCCCTGATCACGGTTGAGGCGGCAAGGGCTGCGCTAGATCTCGTGAATGAGACGCTTGGGGAACGGCCGGTCGTTGCCGTGATCTATTCCCATAGCCATGTCGACCATTTCGGTGGCGTTCGTGGAGTAACGACTCGAGAAGATGTTGAGCAGGGACGCGTGCGAATCATTGCGCCCGAAGGATTCATGCAGCATTCGGTGAGTGAGAATGTGCTCGCCGGAAACGTGATGACGCGTCGTGCCGCCTATATGTTTGGCCGGCTCTTGCCGGCGGGGGAGCGAGGCCGTATCGATGCGGGGCTGGGAAAGACGACGTCGATCGGTCGCGTTTCGATCATCGAACCCACGGATGTCATTCACAAGACCGGTACGACACTCACCATCGACGGAGTTGAGATCGTCTTTCAGTACACGCCGAATGCCGAGGCTCCGGCGGAGTTCATGTTCTATTTCCCGCAGCGCAAGGCATTCTACGCCGCAGAAGAAGCGAGCGCGGTTCTTCACAATCTCTATACATTGCGCGGCGCCCAGGTTCGAAATGGTTCTGATTGGGCGCGGTGGCTCGACGAGGCGATTGATCTTTTCGGCGGGGACCTCGAAGTTGTTTTCGGTGGACATCATTGGCCGCGATGGGGGCGAGCGGAAGCGGTGGCCTACCTCGCCAGTCAGCGAGATCTCTACAAATATATTCATGACCAGACTCTGCATCTGGCGAATATGGGACTCACGCCTCTTGAAATCGCCGAGCAACTTCGGCTGCCGGACGAGCTCGGCCGGGAATGGTTCAATCGCGGCTACTACGGGACGGTCAGCCACAATTCGAAGGCGACGTATCAGCTTTATCTTGGTTTCTTCGATGGGAACCCCGCCAACCTGAACCCCCATCCACCGGAGCAGGCGGGCCGACGTTATGTTGAACTCGCGGGCGGGGCGGAGGCATTGCTCGATCACGCTCGTGTGGCCTACGACCGCGGTGACTATCGATGGGTGGCGGAGGTCGTGAAGCATCTCGTCTTCGCTGAGCCCAGCAATCGCGCGGCACGCTGGCTCGAGGCGGATGCGCTCGAACAACTCGGGTATCAGGCCGAGTCGGGTCCATGGCGGAATTTTTATCTGACAGGGGCGCAAGAACTGCGAGCGACGGAATCGGCGAAGATAGGCACGACCGTTTCGCCGACGAGCTCGGACATTCTGGCGGGTATGAGTTCGGACCTGTTCTTCGACTACCTGGCGATTGGGCTCAAGGGGGAAGAGGCCGCGGACGTCGAGATGACGGTTGAGCTCGAGTTCCCGGATCGTGACGAACAATGGCTCTTGGAAATCGCTCACGGCGTGCTTCGCTACTACAAAGCTCGACGTGCGGAAGATCCGACGATCGTACTTCGAATCAGTCGCGCGGACTTCGTGGGTGTTCTCTCTGGGGCCGTGTCGCTTCCGAACCTGCTACTCAAGGATCAGGCATCGCTCGACGGAGGATTGATTGCGCTGGCTCGATTCGGCCGGCTCTTCGAGCGATTTTCGCCTGCCTTTGAGATCGTAAAGCCCTGATCGGTGCCGAGTATTCGGCGTTTCGCTCGAGTCGAGTGCTGACGACTTCTCAGCCGCTCTAGACACCGATGTTCTTCATGAGCCACTCGCGGATCTCCGCGGCGCCGTCGATCGCCTCCTCCGGCGAGCTGGCAATCGGCGTCAAATTCAAGTGTCGGCAGCCCGCTTCGATATAGGGGGCAAGTCGCTCGGCAATTTCCTTCGGCCGGCCGAAGGGGCTGTAGCGCTCGAAGCGTTCATAGGGAATCTGGTACATCCGTTCCATGGCGGCGGCGAGACGCTTGCGTGCGCGGTCTTGATCCTGATCCAGACCGATCCAGACCTGTAGCCCATGGTCCCAGGTTTTTGGTCTCGGGATGGAACGCTCCTCCGCAAGGCTTTCGATTTCCCGGACCACTTCTGCGAATCGTCTGGGGGAACACCAAACGCCAAGCCACCCGTCACCGAACCTAGCCGCGCGCTGGATGGCGGCATCGGATCGGCCACCGATGACGATGGGGATCGGTGGGTCGGGAGCTGGGCGAATCAGCGCTTCTTCGAATGTAAAGAATTCACAGGCATGACTGGCCGGCGTTCCGCCAAGAAGGCCGTGGAGGGCCATGAGTGTTTCATTCGTCCGTCGCCCGCGCGTTGCAGGATCAACGCCGCAGATTTCGATTTCATGACGGTCCTCGCCGCCAACACCGACCCCGAGAACGAGCCTTCCGGGCGCGGATTCGCTGAGGGAGGCGAGCTGACGTGCGACCGGGAGCGGATGTCGGAGGGCTAGAAGGTAGACGCCGATATGAATCTTGAGATTCGGTTCGAGCGCCGCAATCGTGGCGGCTTGAATCAACCCGTCCATACCGAGTCCGGTATAGAAGCTGATGTGGTCGGCGACGAAGACATGATCAAGGCCGCTCTGGCTCGCACGGTCAAGAAGCTCTCGACGCCGTTCGAGGGGACCCGTCAGCATGAATTGATCGGCCATCGTGCCGACGCGAAGTGGGGGCGGCGGGCTGGAGGATCCGTTCACGACATCTTCTTCTGTTTGGATGCGTGCGCCCATTCGCTAGAGCAACGCCGTGTCGGTTTCGAGGCCAAGGAGAATGCGACCTGTTAGTTCGAGCGTTGCGGGACTGACCATCATGTGTTGAGTAGCCACATGCACATCACGAAAAATGCGCTGCAGAGGCGAGTCGCGATATACAGAAGTCCCGCCGGCAAGGTTGTACATGCGATCAACGGCGTCAGCGCAGGCCTGGGTCGCGGATGTTGTCGCTAGTCGTACGTCGAGGCGATGTTGGGTCTCGATTCGCCCAGTCGACTGGGCGGCGCTCCAGGCAGCATCGATGGCCTCGTAGTAGAAGGCCCTTGCGGAGCGAAGGCCGGCTTCGGCTCGAGACACTTCGGATTGTGTCGAGGCGCGGGCGGCGAGCGGGCGTGCGCTTCCCGAGGGCTTCTTGCCCCCGGCAATCTCGATGAGTTCATCGATGGCCGAGCGCGCAAGTCCGAGAGAAACGGCGGCGATCCCCATCGCGAGTAGACCAAAATGGGGAAATGCATAAAGCGGCCTCTCGATGGGACCATTGATGCCGATTCCGACCGCATGCTCTTCGGGAACGAAGACATTGCGAATTGCATAGTCCGTGCTTCCAGTGCCGCAGAGCCCCGATACGTGCCAGGTGTCCAAGAATTCCACCTTGCCAGCGGGAACCAACATCATCGTCGACCTGGACGTTCCGTTACCCAGCCGTTCCGTCTCGCCGTCTCGAATGATCTGGCAACCCCACTGCCATACGCCGTCCACCTGGTAGCCGCCTTCGACCACGGTCGCCGTTCCTCGAGGTGCGAAGACGCCGGAAATCAGACAGCTGGGATCTGCAAATATTTTCCGGGCTGCAGATTCGCGAATCCTGGCTAGCACGCTCCCGGACGTTGCGCCGATGAAGACACACCATGCGCTGGACCCGTCGCCGCGTGCCAGGATCTCGACGGCCTCCATCGTTTCCGCGGGTGGTCGCTCGAGGCCGCCAAGCATTTCGGGGACACAGGCGCGGTAGAAGCCGGAATCGGCGAAGCGGTCGGAAAGGTCCGCGGGCAATTGGCGCGCATTTTCGATTGCCTGCGCTCGCTCGCGCAATTCATCGCCGTAGCCCCGAGCCTCGGAGCGAATATCGATGGTCTTGGTTGTCATTGCGGTTGCACTCCTGGCGCTTGGAAGGGCACGACCTCGTCGAAGCGAGGGAGGGTCGAGAAGCGAATTTCACTGTGGCTCGCTTCCTTTTGTTTGAGGAATTTCAAGGTCTGCTTTGTGCCACTGCGATTGGCGAGGCTCGAAGCCCAAACCGGTCCGGTGAATGGTCCGGTGAGGGGCGCGGTGATCATGGGATCGGACAAGGCCTGCTTCGCCAGCGCCGGATTGGGAAAGGCGAAATGTTGCGTGTCGATCAGGGTGATCGTGAAATCGCCGCAGTGAATGCTTTCTCCGGAGACCGCGACCCTGATCTGATCCTCCGAGAGTCCCCAGCCGCGGGCGATATTCGCCGTGGACTCGGAGCCGAGCAAGACCGCGCCGGTGCGCCGCGCAACCTCCGGCGCATCCATCGCATGATCAAAATGGGAATGAGTCGGGATGACGACCGCCGAGTCTTCAATCTGGTTGTTCTCAAGGCCGCGCGCAACGGCATCGACATCCGGGCCCATCTCGGAGAAAAGGACGTCGAGGGGGCCGAACCGCGAAAACCACCCGTCGACCATCCAATGCGTGACGCGGTCAGAGAAGAGAGGTGTCGAGGTTCCCGAGTATCGAACAGTGACTGCTCGTCGAGAACGCTCGATCGAAGCGCTGAGCGCCCGGGCTGGATCGACCGACGGCTCCTTAAAGTGCGTGAGCATCCAACGGAGCAGAGGCAACGAGCCTGTCAAGATGACGGCCAGGGCGAGGGCGAAGAAGCGGGCAATCCGACGAATCGTCATATTCTAGACCCTAGCGCGCATGGGAGTGTCACGATTCGACCGGGGCGCCAGCCTCATGCTCAGCATCGTCGTTGCCAGATGGGTCCGGGAGAGGCGAGGTCCAGATGGTATGATTCAGTATGCATTGGCATTGGATGCATCGAGCGCGCTTGACCGCCTGGCTGATCGTTCTGATCGGACTTTGCGGTTGCGCTTCGAATTCTTCATCGGATCAACGGCTGAGTTATCGATCGGAGGAATTTCGAGCCGAGCTGCGCGAGCGTGTCCCAACGCTGTCTGGCGAGCTTGGTCGCCCGCCGTTCGAAGTCACGAGAGACATCAGTATTCTCGCGGAACGACGAGTGATGTCCGCCCCGCCGGGTGCGAGCCGAGTGCGTGCTCTGGTTTCCTTTCTCTCCGACCCGAAGCCGACTGGCCTGGGGCTAAAATACGATTGGGCGGTGTCGGCGAACGCGAAGGCGACGATCAAGTCGGGTCGCGGAGACTGTGTGGCACTTGCGACCGTTCTCGTTGGTCTGGGCAGAAGTCTTGGATGGCCCATCTACTTCGCCGAGGCCCGGACGCTCACGCCCATCACTCATGAATTTCGCGAAGTCACTGTTCTATCGGATCACATGGTCGTCATCGTGCTTGCGAAGAGCGTGCGAATGTCAATCGACTTCCTCGGCCTGGTCGAAGAGGGCGTCGATATCCGACCCATTGATGACCTGACTGCCTACGCACATTTGATCAACAACGTGGCCGGCCAGCGCGTCCTCAATGAGAAGGGCGCTGATCTGATGGCCGTCTGGAGCGTTGCACAAAAGGGATTCGAACTGGCGACTCAAATCGAGCCAAGGCTGGGTCGAGCCTGGAACAATCTTGGTATCGCCTACACGCGATTGGGACAATTCGATCAAGCGCGTCTGGCCTATCAACGTGCGGTCGAGCTCGATACGGCGTTCGGGTCGGCGGAGCACAATCTCATGATCATGGAAACACGCGTGCGGGGCGGGACGACGATGATCGAAAGCAAACTTCCATAGGCACTTCGCGCGAAGTGCCGGGTCAACCCTTGGATCAACCATAGGATTGACTATGCTCCCCAGTCACTTTCTCGCCCGCGTCGGATCGTGCGCGTGGTTTCGTATTCGAGGCGTAGGATTCTTGACAGACCCTATCGAAGCGATCGCGTTCTACGGCGTTTTTGTTTTTGCAGTCACGGTGCATGAAGCCTCGCACGCGCTGGCCGCGAAGTTAGGCGGCGACCTCACTGCTTATAACGGCGGTCAGGTTTCCCTCGACCCGGTTCCACACATGAAACGGGAACCCTTTGGCATGGTCATCCTGCCGATTCTCAGTGTTGCGATGATGGGATGGCCTATGGGCTATGCGAGTGCGCCCTATGATCCGCGCTGGGCGGAACGCTATCCAAAACGTGCCGCATGGATGGCCCTGGCAGGCCCTGCGGCGAATCTGGGTCTCGTCATCGTTGCAGCGCTTCTCGTTCGCGTCGGCATGTCATTCGGGATCTTCGAGGCGCCGTCATCCATTCATTTCAGTCAGATCACGGCCGCGGTCGGAGATTCGGCCGGGTTGGCGGCTGGGAGCGCATTTCTTCTCAGTATCTTTTTTTCTCTGAATCTACTGCTCTTCGTCCTGAATATGATTCCGCTTCCGCCGCTCGACGGCAGCGGCGCGCTCCCTCTGATCCTGCCCGACCGATGGCTGGAGGCCTACAGGGGACTGATTCATCAGCCGATGATAGGACTCATAGGGATCGTCATCGTCTGGAATCTGGTTGGAGAGATCTTTTTCCCCTTCCTGCTCTTTTCGATCGGTCTCCTCTATCCGGGCGTGCGATACGGCTGATTGACTGATGGCATCAAATGAATCGAATGGCTCGCAAGAGACGACGCCCATGAATGATGCTTCCGCCGCGTCCCGCTTGGGCTGGCCAGGGCAGGCGACCTGGTTGTCCATCTTCATCGTTCTATGTGTGGTGGTGGCATTCCGGTCGATTCTGATCACTCCCTTCGGCCTAACGGATCCGGCTGAATTCGAGTACTGGTTCTTTATTCCGAATCGCGATTCGGGGGCGGTCTCGGTCTTCATCGCAGCCTGGTTTCTTTGGAGCCGCCGACACGCGCTTGCGGAAACTCAAAGGGAATCGATCGGTTGGATCCAATACGTCGCTGCGATCGCAATTCTTCCAGCGTTCTGGTGGGCGGTTTGGGTCAGTGCGCAGGCGCTTCTCATTCCGGTCTTGTGTCTCACGATCGCGACATTGGCTGGCGCATGGGGGGGGCGAAGCGCAGTCGCTGTGATGGTGATGCCATGTGCCGCGCTCATGCTTGCCTTCCCGCCACCGGCGCCGCTGCAGGCGGAGATCATTTGGCGACTACAAAATCTGACCGCTGACGGAGCGAATCAGGTCCTCCGTCTCGCCGGCTATGCACCCCAACTGGAAGGGACGGAGCTTCGCCTCGGGAACCATGCGTTCGTAATCATCGAGGCCTGTAGTGGTTGGCGAGGGATTCAGGTCCTTTCGGTGGTCGCCCTCGCGGCTTCCGAGCTGCGCGAAATTTCGTTTCGTCGAACGCTCTGGGTAGTGGCCGCCTCCATCCCCCTGGGCATTGGGTTGAACATCCTGCGTGCATGCCTCGTCATGCTCACGCAAGAGGAACTCAAGGCCGAGTTTTTCGAGAGCCATACCCCACAGGGAATTGCGGTTTTGCTGATCGGTGCGGTCGCACTCTATGCGATCGCCGTGCGGCTTCAGGGTGATGCTGATCCTGTCGGGCCGCGCTCTGCTGGGCCCAACAGGGAAGAATCCGAAGGGAGCTCGCTCTTCCCCTCCGGCTGGAGAACTTTCGGCCCGTCCCTGCCGATCGTGCTGGTGGGGTTCTCGATCTTGATTCCGGTTCTGCGCGAGGCGCCGGGTCCTACCGATCAAGCCGCCTACGATCTTCCGACGTCGCTCGGTCGATGGACGGGGAAGAAGCTGAAACTCGACTACTTCTTCCCCTACAGCACACCCGCTAACCCCCAACTTCATTGGGAGTACCGAACTCCAGATGGGCCGACTGGCGCCCAACTTGCCGACTTGTTTATCGCGTGGGAGACGCCCAAGCCCTCCGGTCTCGACCGAATGCCCGACTCGAAGGTCGTTTTGCCGGCAAGCGATTGGACCGTCGTGTCCCGCGATGCCGCGAAGGTCTGGCAGTTCGGCCTCGACGCGCAGGAAGCGATCGTCGCGAGGGCCGATCACTCGAAATTCAGTTACGTCATCGCGTGGCGCGTTCGCGATCGTGGATTGCTGGGTGAAAGCCTACTCTCGCTTCTCGGACTGGCTGGGTGCGGCGAATCCGAGAATGGTTGCCCGCGTGTCGTCGTTCGAGTCACGGTTCCGGTCTTTCATGACGATGCCGACGGGAGAAGGCGCGCCAAAGAGACAGCGAATCAGTTCGTCGACGCGTTTATTCTTCCCCTGAAAGTTCTCGAAATACGCTGAGTCGATTTGATAGGCATCCCGCCCGAGGATTTCTAGCAAAAGTGTGTCGGGCGAGACGGCAGAGCTTCGATTTTGTTTCGAATTCAGTTGAGTTCCGTATACTCGGCGCGATGAAAACTAGACTTCGCTATCTCACGTTCTTAGTCATTCTCTCTCTCAGCTTCGCGGCTTGCTCGCCTGAAGCCGATCAGGCCGCGTCGGCCAGAGTCAATCTCGGCGACGACCCGGTCGCGACGATAATTGAGATCCTCGAAATGTCCGACCGATTCGATCGCACAGATCGTCTCATAGCGGCACTCCGAGAGGTTCCCGTTGACCGACCAGACGTTTTGGAATCGGTCATGAGCGACCTGAAAATTCCGTTTCGTGAATTCGAACGCGTTCTGATCGTCACCGCTTGGGCGAAATCTGATCCAGAGGCGGCGACGAAATGGGTGATGCGCAACGAGCGCGATGAGCGTTCGAAAGCAACGATGTTCAACGAGACAGTTTATGAGTGGGCTCGCCGGGATCCAGAGTCGCTTCGCGTCGACTTCAAAGTAGGGATGTATTCCCTACGTGAATGGGATGCCACGATGCTGCGAGCGTTTGTGCGGGGCTGGTACGACTCTGGGAAGCCAGATCTCGACGATTTCATCCGAGACCTCCGAGGAAAAAACGACGACCGGCAGCGAGCTATCAGCGAACTCATCAAGAACAAGCTTGCCCGGGAAGGGACGGACGCGGCGATAGCTTGGGTCACCACGCTCACGGGCGATGTGAAATATAGGGGGTATGCGTATTCGCGTTTGGCCGGGGACATCTCGAAGACTGACCCGCTGCGGGCCGTCCGATGGTGCGAAGAAATCTGCGATACGAAGCTGGGAGAGGATCTGCCTAAATGGATCGCGTCTTCTTGGGTTCGAAAAGACGGCGTAGCCGCGATGGATTGGATCATGGCGCAGTCCGCCGAATCGCCGTCTGTTCGGACTGGTATCCGCGCTTCTTTTCGAAGGTTTCAGATCACATTCCCGGAAGAATCGGACGCCTGGGTCGAGGGATTGTCGGAGGAAAGCCGCTTAGCGGAGAAGTCCCAGGGTCCCATCATCATGTACGCCAATCGCCAGGCGAACCTCAATCGCCCGGACGCTGCGATGGAGTGGACCCGATATATCGAAGACGCATGGGACCGAGAACGCGTATTCAAGAAGATTGCAGTGCAGTGGTTGAGGGCAGACGAGGAAGCGGCTGAAGTATGGCTGACGGAGACGACTGATCTCGACGAGGGCGTAAAGCGTGAACTGCGAGACGGCATCCGTAAATATAAGGAGCAAGCCGAGAAGACGCGCAAGAGTCTGGCCCTCAGGCCGGCTTGGTTCGTCGATCCGGATGAGGTGGACTGACACCCGAATGCGGTCGTTCGAGAGACTCGTCTAGACGCAGTTCTCATGTTGGCGATTTGTTCGATCCGTCGCCGGGATACGAAATGAAAATTTGGCCCCGCGTATTTCGTCTCCTTATGCAGACGTGGATACGCGGGGTTTTTTATTCCGCTCACGGTCCGCGGGCATTCGAGTGGGGTCGACGTTAGGCGGGATCGTCGCCAGGGCTACAGCTACAGGTGCCTCAGCCTCTGCGGCACCCGCTGGAAGTTCGGGCTATTTCACAGCGGCGAATGTAGACCACGGATGGGTGGAGAGGGCGAGAGTAGGGCGGTGGTGAGTGTCGTGTTAATCGCGGCGAGCGGAGCGCCGAGTTCAGCCGCCCAAGCCAAACAGCCATCCTTCGGGGCTGCCCTTCCACTTGAACCGCATCCCGACGTTGCCGCGGTAGAGCCATGGATCGATCTCGGCCGTAAACTGCGTCTCAAATTCAAAGTTTTCGGAAGCGCTGTTAGTGCTACCCAGTCCCGTGGAGTTGACTTGGATATCTCGATCGGAAAGTACCCGGTACGCCCCGCCGTTGATGAAAACCGAAGTAGAAAGCGATCGAATGGCTCCAACCTCGATCTCGATCTCCAGCCCGGGGCCAATCGCGTGGACGTCTAACGAATCTTCAATTTGCACCAAGAAGGTATTTGTGGGGAAGTCTCTGCGCCTATTTCCAGAATCTACAAAGTTGTCACGAATACCATGGGAAAAAATTCCTGTGAAGTTCACTTTTTGATTCAGGTAGCGCGCGGAAGGTTTGATCGAAACTTTCCAGTCACCGAGTTGGACGGGGATCGATACGCCAATCCAGGCGCCAAGCTGCATGTTGTCGAGATCAGATGTTGTCCGGGTGCCGCGACCGTTCAGCTCGACGGCACTGAAAGATAAATTCCCTGCCGGAGCGGTGAGAGTGGGCTCCGGATTTCCTTCAGTCGCGAGGTTGCGCTCTTGTGAGGAGACATGCTCGAGCTCACCTCCAAAGAAGATCCTGGGTCGCAGGAAGGGGATTGGGATCGATGGTGTTTCGATTTCGAGAACGCCGCCGACGTTGATGGCTTTGAGGGTCTGGCTTCCGGCTGCGTCCGGTCGGTTGAGTGTCGACCGAGTCAATGGGTCTGGCGGTGGTGGATCGTCAAGCGATTGTCCGTTAAGAAACCCGTCCGAACCGGCGGTGCCGTCGTGATCGTGGATCGTGGCTCCCAATGTAATGCCCAGCGAGGGAATCCAGCGATTCGCGTCCGATCCGGCTCCGCTTCGACTGTCGGCAACGGAGCGGTCGGCGACAAGCAGGCTGGTCACCGCGAAGGCGATGACGATAATGAAACGGAGCACGGGTGAAATTCGGCAGGCTATTCGAGGCATTGAATCCCACTGTGGCCGGTCTGATTGTTTTTTGAGTGTACCGGGCGAAGTCGATGGCCAACGGTTGGCGTCGACGTTCAGAACTGATCCATTCCAGTATAGACAGCTCGACCGTTCGCGCTAACGGTTAATTTGTGTTTGAATTGTGGTTATCAGCGAGCGAACGTCGAAATCCCCGGTTTTCGTATTTTCACAACAAAGACATTTGAGCCGAGCCGCAAGGGGTAGTTTCGATGAGAGTGCCGCAAGTAGTATTTAGATCTAAGTGACGCAGAGTTAGATGCCCACAGTCGTGGTGTGATCGTGGCATGCATGGCAATGTCATAGAAATGCCGCACACTCCATCGATGGTCTTGGCGATCTTTTTTGCATTTCTAGGGATCGTAGATCGTTCTAATCGTTTTAGAGGACTCATGACGCCCAAGCATCTCTCAATTTCCCGCTCACAAAACTTGGTCAGGAATGTTGCAGTCCTCGCCGTCGGATTTGCGCTGCTCTGGCCGATCAACTCTGCCACCGCTCAGGACTCTGGATCCAGCGACGATGTCTGGGCGGGAGTCGAGGAAATGGTGGTGAGCGGTTCGAGCGCCGGTGGAATTTTGGCCGACGTCGCTCGATCAAACTCCGTGACCGCGTTCTCCTCCGATGATCTCGAGGCGATCGGCGCAGCCGACATCTCCGACATCGCCAACTTCACTCCGAACCTCGAAATCGTGACCGCTGGCGCGACAGCGCCGACGTTCTTCATTAGAGGAATTGGACTCAACGACTTCAACTCGAATGCCGCTGGCTCAGTCGCCATTTATACTGACGACGTGCCGCTCAACAACCCAGCCTTGCAGCTTGGCTCGCTGTTCGACATCGAGGGAGCCAATGTGCTCCGCGGACCACAGGGGACTGGGCCCTTCCGCAATGCTTCCGCCGGAGCGATCAAGGTCTATTCACGAAAGCCGACAGGGGATTTCAGTACGTCGCTGAAGGCGGAATTCGGCAACTACAATTCTCGCGATCTGGAGGGTTCCGTTCAGTTCCCCATCACCGACGAATCGCTGTGGGCGCGGATTTCATTTCGCACGGTTTCTCGAGATGGCACCTATAATAACCTCTGCGCTGGCCTACCCGATAGAGCGTTGCGTGCCGACAGGGCGACTTTTTGTGGGGAGAAGCCGAACGTGCAACTAGACGTGGGTGGGGACGGTTCGCTCGACTTCAAATCGAAGGTGGATGCCCATCTACCCAGGAAGATGAACGATCGGGAGAATTGGGCGCTTCGTGGCGTGTTTCTCTTCCAGCCGGATCTGCCCGGCGATATCGACATGGACTGGTTGATGGCTGTTCGAGGAAGTCGTCTCGACCAGTATTCGTTCGTCGGCCAGTCAATCGGAACCAACGGGAACAGCCGCTTTATCGATCCGACTCTCGTTACCCGTCGGGAAACCCAAAATTTCAACCTGGACTTACAGAGGCAAATCCGCGGACTTCTCGGTAGCCAGGACGGTCGTCAATATCGGGACCCGGAGGTGGCGGAGTACGAAACCCAAGTGGTGGATGCGACCGTCGCCCAGAGGCGGGCAGAAGCGCTTGCGGAGGGGCTCTGTGTCCATGGGGATGTGCAGGGAAACCGTGACCCCGACGGTTGCCCGGATGGTTTGACCCCGGCGGCGACCCATGACGCTCGTCGTGAGGTCGCGAAGGAGCTCGGGAAAAACCTCGATTCGAAACCGCATACGGGTGGCATCGATCGAGCCGGGCGAACGACCAACGACACGTTTGGATTTTCGCTGAAAGGCACGATTGAGTTCGGCGACACAATGGAGCTGACTACGATCACGGGTTATGACAAGTGGAATCGATCGGTGGATATCGACCTCGACTTCACGCCGAATATTGTATTCGAGAACAAGACGGACGACGATGGCTATCAGGTCTTTCAAGAAGTGCGATTGACCGGGCAAGCGTTCGATGATCTGGATGAAATTTGGGGGGGGCCACTCGACTGGGAGGTGGGCGCTTTTCTTTTGAAAGAAGAGTTGAACGTCGATGTGGTCAATCGTTTCGACATTATTCCGCCAGGCGTTGCAAGGACTCGAACCTATACGCAGGATGTGACAACGTATGCTGGGTATGCGAGCGCCGCATGGGATTTCTGGGATGCTTTCACGTTGGATGCCGGCGTTCGTTACAACTACGAAAAGCGCCATATCGATTACACCCTGTTTACGATCATTCCGAACGAGATCGACCAGAACTTGGTCGGGAAGGAACCGACGGGAACCGTTCGCTTGACCTGGCGGCCGAATGAACAATCGAGCCTCTACATGAAATACACCCATGGCTGGAAGAGCGGCACGTTCAATGCCTCGGGAAGCAGGGACCGCGGCGTTTCGCCGGCCGGGCCAGAGAAGATTGATGCGTTCGAAATTGGATTAGCGGGAAGTTATTTCGACGAGCGCTTGCGTCTGATGGTCTCGCTCTTTCACTACGATTATTCAGACTATCAGCTCTTTACTCCGATTCTCGAATCACAACAGCCAGTCCAATTCGTGATCAAGAACGCTAGCGACGTAGAATTGTACGGCTCCGAAGTCGAGTTGACGCTCGTTCCATGGGAAGGCGGCTCTTTCGATGTCAAATTCGCGTGGCTGAGAGGTGAATTCCTCAATTTCCTTACGCTCGAGCGCCGGGCCAAGGTGGTCGGTTTCACTCGGATCGACATCGTGACGCCCGTCGACTACTCGGGAAATACTCTGCTGAACGCGCCTCGATACTCCGTCACATTGAGCGCGCAGCAGGCCATTCCACTGGGTCGGTTTGGGGCTCTCGTGATGAGATGGGACGGAACCTGGAAAGACATTACGTATTTTGACCCCAGTGAGGGGCGCGGTGGCCCTAACGAAAATGACGACCTTATCCTGCCGGAGGAGACGATCGGCCAGGGAAGTTTCTGGCTGCACAATCTACGTCTCTCCTATTACACGCCGGACGAAACGATCGAAGTCGCAGGGTGGATTCGTAATGTGGAGGACGCCACGTACAAAGCCTTCGCCGCTGACATCACCGCCTTTACGAACACAACGCTCTTCTTCGTCGGTCAGCCACGGACCTACGGAGTCACGATGAGCTTGAGATTCTAGGGCGCAGCCCTTACGGAATTGCGTATCCGAGCGCGCGGAGTTGGTTGAGCTCTAGTTCCCCGATCTCGCGCTTCGGGGCTTCCCCCCATGGTGGTTTTTCGGTTAGCCATTGACCGCCGGCTTCACGCAGGCGATCCACGACTTCCGGCTCGGTCTCAAAGACATCCTCAAGTTCGCCTGGATCGCTGTCGCGATTGAAGAGTTCTTCGATGGGTTCGCTTGATTCAACGTCGAGAACCTCGCTTCGGACAACGAAGCGATAGGGCCCTTCCGTTACGGCGAGGCGATGACGCGGGGCCTTCTCTTGCCGACCCCAGTTTTCATCCAGAAATGAAAATCCCATAGCCGAATCGGGAAGTGTCTCGCCGTCTGCGGCCGCCAGAATCTCCGGCACCCGTGAGACGCCATCCGTATCGTCGAGCGGGTCAAGGCCAACCAAGTCAAAGATCGTGGGCCATACGTCGATTCCCTGCGTCCGGGTCGGGACCACGAGACCAGGCTCGAGCTTGAACGGAAAAAGCATCACGAGGGGAATTTCCGTTGTCTCCCGATAAACGGCTCGTGCATGCCCTTCGAGGCCACGTTCGCGAAAGGCCTCTCCATGATCGGCCGTCAGCACGACCAGCGTGTTTTGCGAAAGACCGAATTCAGCCAGATGATTGAACAATACGTTGAGTGTTCCATCTGTCCAGCGGATTGAATTGTCGTACATACCCGAATGAGACCCCCCGAATAGAGCGGACCCCTCGTCGTAAACGAATTCGTGCACATCCATCAGATGCATGTAGAGGAACCAGCGTCCGTCGTGGCCACTCACGCGAAGGAACTCGATCCCAGCCGCCACCGTGTCTTCGTCATTTCCGTCGGTGTTGATGGTCGGATTATTGGCTCGGACTGCGGGATTGAGCCGCCGGCGTGGCGCATGCGTATACACGTCGAATCCCTGATCAAAGCCGAACGTGGGTGCAACCCATCCATTTCGATAGATTCCGATCGTTTTGAATCCTGCTTCCTTGAATCGCTCGGCTGGCATGACGGCTTCTGGGGAAATGACGTCGTCGTAGCGCGTGACTCCCGTCCGCATCGGGTAGAGGCCAGTCCAGAGTGAAGCCATCGAGGTTTTGGTCCAGGACGATTGTGCGAGGTGGCGGCCGAATCGCATTCCGGTTTCCGCCCATCGATCGAATACCGGGCTGGTGTCGCGCTGATAACCGTACATTCCCAGGCGATCCGCCCGAAGAGTATCGATCAGGACGAATATGACATTGAGGTCTTCGCGTTCGGCCATCTGCAGGATGTCTTGCTTCGTGCCGAGCGGCCTAGGATCCCCGACCGGCGGCTCGTATTGGATGGATGTTGACAAGAGCCAAAGCAGGATAAGAGCGCCTGCAACAAGCCAAGGCCAGTTCTTTTGGAGTAGTGTATTCGTCATGAAACAAACACTAACCCAGGTATCGACCGTTTTCTGCGAGTTGCCGCGGACTGGCATCATGATCATAGCCGCGATCGCAATGCTCATGCTCGCCGGTTGTAGCCCGAGCGATCCGATGCAAGAGGTGCGGGACCTGCGGGCGGCCGGTCGGTTTCGCGAAGCCCTCGAACCGCTGCGTGATCTGATTCAAGAGAATCCCGAAGACACGGAACTGCTCTTCATTTATGGAAGCGTACTCCTCGAGGCCGGCCAGCCGGGTCTCGCGCAATGGCCTCTTCGCAAGTCACAGTCGGACCCGAAGTGGTTCGTCCGCGCCAGTATGTTGATTGCGCAGGTCGAGTTGGCGGGAGGAAACTTCGACAATGCCGCAGAGACCTACGCAAAGATTCTCGAACTAGATCCCGACAACATGGACGTTCGGATCAAGCGAGCCAATGCTATGGCGAAGTCACCGCTGTTGTTGCAGGGCGCGCTCGAAGAAGTCGATCGAATTCTCGAGATCGACCCGAGTCAGCTCAGCGCCTACAAGCCCCAGATTCTCGCTTATCTTGGCCTCAATCAGCCCGACGATGCCGAACGCGTACTTGAGCAACTCGGGGTTCGCATCGAGGCCGAGCAGACCGAGGATGATCCGATTCGTGGTTGGCATTGCGCGACGATGGCGATCTTTGCCGAGGACAACGGCGATGAAGAAGTTGCGCGTGAGCGCTGGGCCAAATGTGCCGAGCAATATCCAATACATGTCAATGTCGTCGGCAAAGGGATTGAGTTCTATCTGAAGCAGGAGGAGCCCGAGCGTGCTCTGGCCCTCGGCCTCGCGGCTCTGGAAGCACAAGAAAAGGAAGGCTCAGGGTATCGACTCGTGGTTGCGAATCTCTTGCGTCGACTCGATCGGCCCGACGAAGCGGAAGCCGTGCTGCTCGAAGGTGCGGACCTCGCGGATGCGCCGATCACACGATCCGCGACGCTTCTCGCATTGACCGAGCACTATAAGGTGGTCGGCGATCTCGCGAAGTCAGCGGACGCGCTCGAAGAAGCGCTCGCTATCGCCAAGACCTTTGCTGGTGATCAACCGGACCTGCTATTTGCATTGGCTGATCTTCGGGTCCAGTTGGGACAAGCGGACGTAGCCTTGGCCCTCACCGCGAACATGACCGTCGCCGCACATAGGGCACTCGTTCGCGGGGCGGTCGCGCAGTCTCGGAAAGAATGGGCGAACGCTATACAACAATACGAAGAGGCAACTCGATTGTGGCCGGAGAATCCCTTTGCGCCCTTCTATGGAGCGCAAGCCGCATTGGCTCTGGGTCTGGTCGAGCGGGCCTTCGACGGCTTTCTTCTTTCGGTTCGGATCGATGAACTCTCCACCGATGCGCGACTTCAGGCGGCGCGGATTCTCTACGCCGAAAAACGATTTGGGACCGCGCTCGAAATGTTGGCGACGACGCGGGATGCGCCTTCCCTTGAATCACAACTATTGGGTCTCGAAGTGACCGCCCAAATGCGGGGCGCGGAGGCGACGCTGCAATTTGCAAACAAATTCTCGCGGACGTTCCCAAAGGAGTTCGGGGTGGCGATTGCCCTGGGTGCCAATGCGTTGGCTCAGCGCGGCGACGGCAGCGAGTCTTGGCTCGTGGTCCAGCCATTCCTCGATCTCGGATTTCCCCCGCATAACAACTTGCCTATTTTGATGGCCGCTGCGGAGTGGGCGCAAGGCGAAGAACAGTTGGCGGTGGTCACGGCTCTGGTCGAACCGGCATTGAGCGCTAGCCCGGAGTCGGCTCTGGCGCGGGAGATCGAGGGACTCGTTCACGAGCGAGCGGGGGATCTTGCCTCGGCTGCCCGGAGTTACGAATCGGCGATCGCGCTGCAAGAGGGCGATATGACTTCCTTGTTCAGGCTGGCGGGAGTCGTGGCCGAGTCCGATCCGACCCGGGCACTTGATCTCTTGTCCCAGGGCCTCAGCTTTCCCGGGGGGAACGAATCGTTGATCGAGGCTCGTGTCTTTCTGACTGCGGCAAGCCGCTTGCTCGAATCCCCGGGAATCGAGGCGCTCCTCGATACGGCGCTGGAGCGGTGGCCGATGAGCGGCGAAATTGCGTTTCAGCTAGCGAAGCGTTTGGAAGAGCAGGGGGGAGATCCAAAGGCGATCGCTCGGCACGCTCGCCGCGCCGTTTTGTTTCAAGTCGGGGAGGAGGCGGTTGCACTCCGGGAGCGTCTGGCGGCTCGGGACGAATGACCCCGGTTTGGTCGATCGGATCTCGGGTCTCGGGTCGGGGGGTGCGCGGCGGCTGCGCCAAGGGCTCCGATTGCGCGCGCCAAAAATGTCGATTCCCCGAAGGGTTCAAGAAAAATTCTCCTGTGCCCCAATCTTCTTAACACCTAAATAGGCGTTCATGGTACTTTCGATAGGACTGATCGGCCAATTTGCTGATCGAACTATTGGAGTTTTGAGACATGTCTATTCGCAATAAATTAGCGATTACAATGGTGGCGTTCTTAGCCCCCATCGTTTTCGCCAGCACGGCGTCGGCTCAGGCCGGTGTAGCTTGTGCAGGAACATCTTGTGGCCTTGGTGGCCAGATTCGTGGTCAGATCGGTGACGGCCTCCCGCTACCGATTTCCATCGCTCCCGCACAGGGTGGTTCGGGTTCTCTCGCGGTTGCGGGACCCTTCACGGCGATCACGATCCAGACGGCTCCGGCCACACCCAACGGCCTGGCGCTCGTTGGTAAAGGTCTCGGACAGCCTGGTCAAATCAAGCCCACCGCGGCTGCCACAATCATGCAGACGACAGCGCCTGGGACTGGTCCTCGACAAATCACCATAGGAGCGGGCGTGTTCAACTACGGCGGTCAGCCCCGGGGTTCGATCGGCGTCGTTAACTTCAATGTCGCTGTTTTCGCGGTTCAGACGCAGCTCACCTACGACTCGCCGCATCCAGGGACGACCAAGCTTGGTGCCCCGGCTTTTACAGCGGGTGGTGGTGCGGTTCCGACACCGGCAGCCAACGTGTTCGCAGCGGGCGGCCGTGCAGGTCCCGCGACTGTGACGTACTACGCGGACGCGAATTTGCTCGGCAATCTCAGCACGAACTATGGCAGTATATCTCCGGGAACACCCATGCAGGGATCAGGCTTGCCCCACGACATCAATGGTGTCGCTCGATTCACGAAGACGACAAACCAGTTCGGTGGTCAGTCGATCGGTCGTGCAATGGGTACGGCGAAGGTCTTCTTCAATAGTGCTCCACTTAATCCGGCAACCGCCCTTCCCTGTAAGGTCACGGCAACGCCCGGACAGGGAACGAGTGCTATGGGAGGCTTCGTTCCATACGTGACGGGACCGGGTTGTGCGTGGGGCCTGTCCATCGTTGATCTGACGCTCTCGGATGCCACTGTCGGTGCTGCCGGTGGCGCATTTGATGGCTTCAATACGGGAGTGGCCTTCGTGGATCCTACGGGCGTCTTCACCGGAACGATCGGCTTCAACGGCACGATCATCGGTACGGGTAATCCGGTAACCGCCTCCGGTGTCAACCTGCCCTTCACGGGTCAGGGTAACCAGGGAGTCGGCTTTCCGTATACGACTGGCATGCTCTCGATCACTGTGGATCTCGTAGTCGGCGTAACGTCGGAGATGTTCGTCCGAACGGGCGTCGATGCTCGTGACGCGGGCGGCAACGGCGTTATTTCCCTCGTGACGGGATCCATGACGGCTCGTGACATCTCGTCTGGCAACGCCAACCGAACCTGGATCACTCTTGAGATCCCGGAACCCAGCGCGATCTTTGCTGCTTCGGCAGGACTGTTTGCACTGTTCGGATGTCATCGATTGGCTCGACGCCGATCCTAAGTACTACGCCGGCTACGCCGGTGAGTCGTACTGAAGATCAGCACGACCTAACGGTTGTCTGAAAAATGAGAACGGGTCGGCATTCGTGCCGGCCCGTTTTTTTTCGCTCGAGAATTGTCGGAGGATTTTAGACCGCACTCTCGCGTGTGACCGTTTCTGTCGCCTAGGCGGGCGCGGACAGCGTGCAGCGCCGGCAGTCTTGTATCAACTGAGTGTGGGCTTGGCGGTCCATTAAGAGGACAGGTCGGCGATGGATTGGCGGATAGGATTGGCGCTGCCGAATTCCATCGCTCCCGCACACGGTGGAGCGGGCTCGCTTGCTATTGCCACGATCATTCAGACGACGGGAGTCGCTCCTTGTCGGGTTACGGGAGCGCCTGGGGGAGGGCACGACAGCTCAGGGTTCGATGGTGCCATTCAACGTCGGTATGGACCCGCGTTTGCCACAACAAAGGGTGCTTCTTTACCGGAACGGTTGGCTGCCGACGGCACGCTCATTGGTCAGAATGCCCCGGTGACGAACGGGACTGGCATGAACATTCCATTCACGGGCCAGGCGCTTCAGACGGTCGGTTTCCCTCTACCACCGGAACGCTCTCGATCACGTGACGGATGGCCGGACGGCGTCCGCTATTCGCCGCTCAGATCCTCGCCAAGAGGTCGTCGGAAAAAGAAATTGGCCGGCTCAACCACGAGCAGCTCCGCGACCTCTTGCAGAGCACCCGTGCCTCCATCGAGGGGAATCTTCAGCGAATAGATCAGCCCGACTGGAATCAGGGCCACGGCTCCGACGGCCAACCGGATCGCTCCCAAGGGGCGAAGAACCACTACATCGAAGCCAATTGCAAAGCGATCGAGGTTGTTGACGGCAAGGCTTGTGGAGGGTGCCAGAACGACGAGGATGGCGATCTGAAGGCTGACGAGGACCTGACGAACTCGTCGCCCCGGGCGGGTAGCGATCTTCATGATTTCTCCATGCGGGTTCAGCAAGTCGAACCGAGAACGGAGCATAACCCACTTTCGCTGAACCTCAGCAAGGTAGTGGCTGCTAGGAAGCTGGCTTGATCCGCGCGCCCTCTAGACTCCCCCCGCCACGGCCGTAGCGGTCTGCCTCTCGGCAGTGGGTGCCGCGTTGATCTCTCGCGCCGTCCGATCGAAGAGCTTGCCCTCGGTGACACGTCGCCTCAGAGGCGCATCACGCCGTAGCGAGGCTCTTCGATGGGTACGTTTTCCGCCACGCTGAGTGCGATGCCGAGGGTGTTGCGCGTGTCCACGGGGTCGATGATGCCGTCGTCCCAGATTTGTGAAGTGGCATAGTAGGCGTTCGATTCGCGTTCGAAAGATTCGATGACCGGAAGACGGATCTCTTCGATTTCTGTATCGGTGAGTGTCGTCCCCGCCCGTTCGAGCTGGCGGACCTTGACGTCAGCGAGAACGTTGGCAGCTTGTTCTGCGCCCATGATGCCGATCTGGTGGTTCGGCCAGCTGAAAACGAATCTTCCGTCATAGGCGCGACCGCACATTCCGTAATTCCCGGCGCCGAAGGACCCGTTCACCATCACCGTGAATTTGGGGACGGCGCTTCCCGCTTGCGCCATGATGAATTTGGCGCCGTCCTTGCAGATTCCACGCGCTTCGTATTCTCGTCCGACCATGAAGCCGGTGATGTTCTGTAGAAATACGATGGGTGTCCGATTCTGGTTGCAGAGTTCGATGAAGTGAGCACCCTTCAATGACGAGTCGTTGAAGAGCACGCCGTTATTTCCAATGATGCCGACGCGATGGCCCCAGATATAGCTGTAGCCACAGATGAGGGTCTTTCCATAGTCGGGCTGGTATTCATGGAAATAGCTTCCATCGACGATTCGAGCGATGACTTCGCGCATGTCAAATTGGATTTTGATGTCATCGGGGATGATTCCGTAGAGCTCCTTCGGATCGTAGAAGGGAGCTTCCGGCTTGCGTCTGTCTTTTTTAATCTTGTCGGGCCGTTTCCAGAATGAGACGATTTCGCGGCCGAGTAGAATGGCTTCTTCTTCAGAATTGGCAGCATAGTCGGCGACACCACTGACCTGGGTGTGAACGTCCGCTCCGCCTAACGTGTCGGCGTCGACGATCTCACCGGTCGCAGCCTTGACCAGTGGAGGGCCGCCCAGAAAGATTCCGCCATTACCGCGCAGGATGACCGCGTAGTCGCTCAGCGCGGGGATATAAGCGCCCCCCGCCGTGCATTGGCCGAAGACGAGGGAGAGTTGTGGCACGCCCATCTTCGAAAGAATGGCCTGATTCCGGAAAATCCGGCCAGCCGAGACCTGGTCCGCGAAGAGTTCGGATTGCAAGGGAAGAAAGCCGCCGGCGCTGTCGCAGATATGCACGACCGGGAGGCGGTTCTCGATGGCGATATCGAGACAGCGAACGTTCTTCTTGACCGTGAGTGGATACCAGGCACCGCCTTTGATGCTGGGGTCATCCGCCCGGATGATCACTTCGCGACCGCTCACGATTCCGATTCCGGTGACGACACTCGCACCCTTCGAGTCACCGTCGTATTCCGAATTGGCGGCGAGTGAAGAGAACTCGAGAAAGGGCGTACCGGGATCCAGGAGGAGTTTGATTCGCTCGCGCACGAAGATCTTTCCATGATGCGCGAGGCGGTCATGGTCGCGCTGGGGTCTTTCGAAGCGTGCGTCGTCCTGGCGCCGATGGAACTCGCTCAGCCGTTCGATATTCTTGGCGTGGAAGCGCTGATAATCTTCGCTCAGCACGTTCACGCGACTTTCGATCCGTCGCATCATGGGGACTTCTCCTCGGTGCTGTCGTTGCCGTGTTCGTGGGTCGTCGTCTCGATGGCCTCGAGTCGAACCAGAACGGTGTCCTGTTCGAAGTTCGCGCCCGCTTCGAGGCTGATTTCCGCGACCCGTCCGTGGAACGGTGCAACGATGGCCGTCTGTAGTTTCATGCTTTCTATCGTGAGAAGGAGCTGTCCAGTCTCGACTTCTGCGCCCTCTTCGACGGATACCCCAACCACGACTCCAGGCATCGGCGCGCGTAAAGCCTCGTCCCCGCCAGTTGGCGCGGCGGCTTGTTGCGCTCGTTCAAGTGCATTGATTGCCGCGACTTGCAGAGTGCGTCCGCGGAGATGGATGAAGTGGTTGTCGCCGTCCGTTGCTGCGAAGACGCGTTCGCTTCGACCGTCGACCTCGAGAATGAATTCGCCTTCGAGCCGTCCCGGCGTCAGTGAAACCTCGGTCCGCACGCCGTCGATTGAGAGCGCGACAATATTAGGCCCCGCATTTCCGCAGCCGTCGCTCGCCGGGTGGACGACGGATGTCCGATTTTCGAGTTCGAAGTCGTATCCCACTAAAATTTCCTTCGTACTGTTAGTTATGCCACGAGCCCATGGAAGCGTAGGGTTCCGGGACGGCATCCCGGCGTTCTAGAAAGTCTTGGTTGGTCAATGCGGCGACGGCGAGAAGTTCCAAGCGCTCGATCGAATCGGCAGGAGAAGTGGCGAGTTCTGCCATATGGGCGGGTATGAAGCCCGTTTCGACCCGGCCGGCCGCAAAGTCGGGATGCGCAAGAATACGCTCGAGATATGCGGCATTGGTCGCGCAGCCGAGAATGACGCTTTCCCGCAAGGCCTCTCTCGCTCGGGCGATCGCTTCATCGCGGTCTCGCCCATGGACGATGATCTTTGCGAGCATTGGATCAAAGGCTGTCGAGACCGTTTGACCCGCTGCAATTCCACCGTCGAAGCGGACGCCTGGGCCACTGGCCGGTCGCACAAGTAGCAGTTGGCCGACGGCTGGCCGGAAATCATGATCGGGCTCCTCGGCGCAGATCCGACATTCGATCGAAGCGCCTTCGAATGAGATGTCGTCCTGAGAGAAGGCGAGAGCCTCGCCCGCGGCGATTCGAATCTGCTGCTCGACGAGATCAATTCCGGTCACCATTTCCGTCACGGGATGTTCTACTTGGAGTCGGGTATTCATTTCGAGGAAATAGAAATCGCCGTCTTGCGCGAGGACGAATTCAACCGTGCCGGCGTTTTGATAGTTTGCGGCTCGTGCGAGTTCGACCGCTTGCGTACAGATTCGATCTCGTAGCTCCGCGTCCATGCAGGGAGCTGGGGATTCCTCGATGAGCTTTTGGAAGCGCCGCTGGATCGAACAGTCCCGCTCTCCGAGATGCAGAACATTTCCGTGGCCGTCCGCCAGAATCTGGACCTCGACATGCCGGGGTTCATCGACATAACGTTCTGCAAAGATTCGGCCGTCGGCGAAATAGCGTTCGGCTTCAGATCGTGCGAGTCCGATGGCCGGTGCGAGATTGGCTGGCTCTCGGACGATTTGCATGCCCTTGCCGCCGCCCCCGGCAGAGGCCTTGATGAGCAGGGGTAAGCCGATGTCGAGGGATCGCTGCTGAAAGGTTTGCGGGTCGTCTTCCTCATTCGCAGAGGGGGTGAGTGGAATGGCTTGCTCTGCGGCAAAGCGTCGGGACTCGATCTTATCGCCCATGAGTCGCATCGCCGCGGCGGGCGGCCCAATCCAGCCAATACCGGCCTGTGTCACGGCTTCAGCGAAGTCAGCGTTCTCCGCCAAGAACCCGTAGCCGGGATGAATGGCGTCGGCGCCGATCTCTTTTGCGGCCTCAATGATCTGCGTGGCATCGAGATAGGCGGAGACCGGGGTGTTGCCTTCGATGACGCAGACCTCATCGACTGCCCGCGCTGCGGGGCTATCCGCGTCGAGTGCATGGACGACGGTTGCGCTCGCAATGTCGAGTCGCTTTAGCGTCCCCGCCACTCGAATGACGATCTCGCCGCGGTTCGCAATCAGAACCTTCTTGATTCCGGGAATGGATGTCACGCGTCGGTTCTCCTACCTGTGTTAGGACTGTGATCGGTCGAGGCTGACTTCGAGGCGGTCAGCGACGCGTTCGAGTCGAGTCAGCGTTTCGCTTTGTTCGGGCAATTCATTTCCGCAGGGGCAAACGATGCCGCCCAGAATCGAATCTGCCAATTGATCTGAGAGGGTGCCGACATCGAGTTCGCGTTCGCTGAAGACGAATCGCCAGACGGCATGCTCGATGCCGCCGTAGATCAGGTCGCGAATGACACTCGGTACGATGTTCTCTCGCAGTACAGAGGTGGCCACTCCTTCTTCGAGCACTGCGAGTGCCAGACCCGTATAGCGTCGGTTGAGCTCCAGGATGGCCTCGTCATAGAGCGTAAGGTCCGGGCGTGCTTCGCGCAGGATGACTCGACAGAGCCCAAAATCCGACGCGAAGATCTCGAGTTGTTTGCGGATGAGGAAACGAAGCTGATTCTCGACGCCGCGAATCGCACGCAGTCCCGTTTCGGTCTCGGCGATCAGCGATTCGAAGAATACGCGCATGACGGCGATGAGCAGTGCTCGCTTGCTTGCGAAATAGGTGTAGACGGTGCCTTCGACGACACCTGCGAAAGATGCGATCTCGGCAACCGTTGCTTCGCCGTAGCCCTTTTCCGAAAAGATTCTTCGCGCAGAGTCGAGGATCTGTGCCTCACGCTCCGCGCGTGGGCGGCGGGTTCTCGTTCGCGTCGCTCGCGGGGCTGGGCTGTGTCCGATTGCTGTGCGGGTCGACATGGATTTGAAGCTCGAATCAAGATATTAATGAGGTAGACTCAATAAAAAAGCCTTACATGTCAAGATAATTAGGGACAGATATGAAAATATGTGAACATATAATGAGTCTTACTTGAGTAGTTTTTGAGACGAATGGAGAGACTGATGTCGTCTGAGTTCGCGCTGAGCGAGGATCGCCTTGCCATTCTCGAGGCCGCCGATCGATACGGCCGAGAACAGTTGGCGCCCCTTGCAAGGCGCATGGATGACGAGGAGTGGTGGCCGGACGAGGCGTTTCGTGGACTCGGCGCCGAAGGCTACCTCGGCATCACGGTGCCCGAGGCTCTTGGCGGAGCGGGTCTGGATTTCTTTTCCGCCGGTCTCGTGCTGCAGGGGTTCTCGCGTTGGAACTACGCGCTAGGCCTGTCCTGGGTCGCCCATGAAAATCTCTGCCTGAATAACATCCTTCGTAACGGGAGCCGTGAACAAGTAGAACGTTTCATTCCCGGCCTGTCGGATGGCACGCTCATCGGCTGCCTTGGACTGACGGAGCCCGGAGCGGGATCGGATGCCCTGGGTTCGATGGCGACGACGGCGGTTCGAGATGGCGACGATTACATCGTTAATGGTCGAAAGCTTTTCATCACAAACGGACCCGTCGCTGATATCTGTCTTCTCTATGTGAAAACGGATATGGAGAAAGGTTCGCAAGGGATCACCGCATTGATCGTCGAGATGGATCGTCCCGGCGCGACCGTGGCTCAAAAAATCGTGAAGATGGGTTTTAGAGGCTCTCCGACTGGGGAGTTAGCCTTCGATGACTGTCGCGTTCCGGTGGCCAACGTCGTTGGGCGGAAAAACGAGGGCGTGAAATGCGTGATGAGCGGACTCGATCTGGAACGTGCCGCAATTGCCCCTATTTGCGTCGGAATGGCTGAGCGTGCGCTTGAATTGTCGATCGAACATGCGCGAGAGCGTGTTCAATTCGGCGAGCCGATCGCGAATTTCCAGATGATCCAAGCGCGCCTTGCTGAGATGTCGGGGCTCGTCGAGACGATGCGTGTGTACAACTACTTTGCGCTGGCTGCGCTCAACGATTTGCCGGCGGGCGAGGGCGGTCGCGGGGCGGTTCATCGAATCTCGGCCACATCCGTCATGTACGCATCGGAATCGCTGAATCGCGTACTTGACCATGCAGCCCAGATTCATGGCGGTGTCGCCTACGTCTGGGAAACCGAAATCAACCGTCTCTATCGCGGAATCAAGATGCTCGAGATTGGTGCCGGTACGACCGAAATTCGTAAGCTGATCATCGCCAAAGAATTGCTCCGGTGAAACCTGAGCCACCTCCGGGATCCGAGATCGAGTTGGACGCCGCCGCCCTCGAATGGATCTTCATCAGGGCTTGCCAGTATCCATTCAGTCTGAGCGTCTAGAATCTATCGGTGAGTCGACGTCGGTCGATCGGTTCGAAAGTGCGGTCGGAGAGCGGAAGCGAGGCGATCTCTTGGATGGCCTACCAAAGCGTGCGGAGACATTTCGGCAGGCGCTTCGGTAGGCGCTTAGGGAGGCTAGTTTGCCCGGGCCGGAGATGACATGGGATTGGAAGCCGCAGGCTCTTCGCCGGCGGCGATCTGCCCGTCAGGTCTGAAGAGCAGCCGAATGAGTTGTCGGCTGGTGGGGCCGGTTTGTGTCTGGCGTTCGAATCGCCAGCGACGCACTGCACGGACAGACGCGCCATCGAAGAGAAGCGGAGGATTCGAATCCACGACCACAGGGTTCTTAGTAGTTCCCTGATCGGAAACCCCGAACTCGACGACTGCATATCCTTCGATTCCGGCCGACTCGGCGAGTGGCGGGAACCGAACCGGGACGCGTTCGATCGGCTTTCGATTCACCATCGATGGATCTACGCGATCTAGTGCGGACGCCGCCCAGCGCGCATAGCCAGGATCGTTCGTTGTGAGCTTGAAAATTCGAATTCGCTCGGCTGCGTCGTCTGCGGCGAATGAGCTCGGTGCTTCGTCGACAAGTTGGCGATAGATGGCCTCTGCCGCACTCAGGTCGCCAGAGATTTCACGGCAGAAGCCGTAGAGCAGCTTCATGGAGTGCCGCATTTCGTTGCGTTTCCAGACCTCGAGTGCGTCTTCGTCGGTGAGTCTTTCGACCGTTGCGCAGTCGCTCCGCTCATACGCGTGGTACGCGGCGATTGGGGTCTGGACGGCCTGCATTTCCGCGGGTAGGAAGACTTGGGTTTGGCAAGCGCCGAGTGCGAGGCACCCTGTGGCGAGGGTGAACGCAGCGATCCAACGATTCAGCATTTCTCACCTCTTCCGTCCAACGAATCGACACCCACTATACCTGAACCGGTGACCGGTGAACATGAAGAAGTGTTCGCGCTCTCTGGTGATCTGAATTTGGTCTTATGGTTGATCCACATTTTTCGTTCTCTGTCGCCTAGCGCTTCACGGTCGCTGGGTCTGCTTTGCGGACGCCGGTGATCGAGAGGAGCGCGGGGCCGCAGCGACCCATTGAGGTTGTGGCGCGGTGCTGTGGTACTGTGAGTTGGTCTAGTAACGACAAGGGGAGATGGCATGCCGTGGTGGGGATGGATCACGATTGGTGCGCTCTTTCTCGCCGCTGAGATGACCATCGTAGACATGGAATTCTATCTGGTCTTCCTTGGTGCGAGCGCGTTCATCGTCGGATTGATCGGACTTGCGGGTCCCGCGGACGCGTACTGGGCATATTGGTTCCAGTGGGTCGTCTTCGCCTTCCTGAGTATCGCGTCCCTGGTCGTCTTTCGAAAGCGCCTCTATTCGAAGCTCCGTCCCGCGGCAGACGCCGTCGTCGCCGAGGGCGTCAATGGCGCCCTTTCGACGGCGAGCGATTCGATCGCGCCCGGCGGTCGAGGCTCCGTCATGCTACGCGGCGCGACCTGGACCGCACAAAATTCGGGGGCCGAGACAATTCCCTCCGGTGCGACCTGTCGTGTCCTGCGTGCCGAAGGACTGGTTCTCGAAGTTCGACTCGACAGCCCTGCCAACTTTGGCAGCGGTGATGGTCAATTAAACGCTGCAAACGATGGAGGTTCCTAGTCTATGGAAGTATTTACGATCGCCGTGATCGGAGTCGTTGTTCTTGTGGTCGTCACGATCGCAAAGACGGCCACCATCGTTCCCCAGCAGCGCGCATTCGTCGTCGAAAATCTGGGCAAATACAGCCGAACACTACGGGCTGGTTTCCATATCCTCATCCCCTTCGTTGAACGGATTGCGTACAAACATTCGCTCAAGGAAATGGCGGTCGATATTCCAGAACAGGTCTGCATCACCAAGGACAATGTTCAAGTCGGCGTGGATGGTGTTCTCTATTTGCAGATTCTCGATGCTCGTCGCGCCTCATACGGAATCCAGGACTACATCTTTGCCATCTCCCAATTGGCGCAGACGACTCTTCGCAGCGAGATCGGGAAGATCGATCTCGACCGAACCTTCGAAGAGCGAGCGATGATCAATTCAAATGTCGTTCGTGAGGTCGACCTCGCCAGCGATCCATGGGGCGTCAAGGTTCTTCGCTACGAAATCCGCAACATCAATCCGCCTCATGATGTGATTGCGGCAATGGAAAAGCAGATGCGTGCGGAGCGAGAGAAGCGCGCCGTCATTCTCGAATCCGAGGGCGTGCGCGATGCGGAAGTCAATCGCGCCGAAGGGCAGAAGCAGAGAATCATCAAGGAGTCGGAAGCCAGTCGGGAATCGCAAGTCAATGAGGCCGAAGGTGAGGCTGCGGCGATCGAAGCCGTGGCCATCGCAACGGCTTCGGGTCTTCGCAGTGTTGCGGCGGCCGTGAATGCCCCCGGCGGACTCGATGCGATGCAGCTTCGGATTGCAGAACAATACGTGACTCAATTTGGTGCCATCGCGAAGGAAGGCAATACGCTCGTTGTGCCCGCGAATCTCGCCGATGTCGCTTCGATGTTGGCGCTGGCGACGAATATCGTAAAGGATGGGGACGATCGCCCTGGGCCATCTGGTCCGCGACCCCTTCCTTGAACACGGGGCTGGCTGCCGACTGCGGCTGGCGCGATGGAGTCGGTGTCCAGGCGTTAGTCGATTGTGGCCTGGACCTCATTGACGTCATCGCTGATCGGACCAAGCGTGACACCGGCGGCCTCGGCAATCCCTTCGAGAGCCTGCTCGAAGCGGCGGATGAATAGTTCCAGATCAGAGATGATGTCCGGGTCCGTATTGAACCCGATGCCCATCGTGCCGGCATAACTCGTCAGCGCGATACCGAGTCCCATCCCCTCCATCAGTGGGACAGCGGGATAGATCGCTCGCAATCGCGCACCATGAAAGTAGAGTGGGAATTGGGGGCCGGGCACATTCGTGACGATCGTGTTGATCGGTCCCGACATCGCTTGTGCACCCAGGGATAGGAGTGTTGACGGCGTCCACTCCTGAATCTGAGTCATCATCTGCACGCCGATGGCCTGATTGGTCGCTTTCAGGTCCTCGGTGATCTCGTGGATCGCGTCGAGTTGATCCTTTGCATTCGAGAGCGAGATGGGCAGGGCGATGATCCAGGAGGAGACGTCGTTGCCCAGTTCTCCATATGCCTTCTCTTTACGAACGGAGACAGGGGTGGAGACCTTGAAGTCGATCACCTTGACATCGATGCCCTTCGCAATCAGGTACTCGCGGACGGCTCCAGTCACCACGGTGAGCACGATGTCATTGATCGAACAGCCGAGCCCCTTTCGGATGGAGCGAAGGTCGTCGAGGCGACACGAGAGCCATTCAAAACGACGATGGGGGCCTACACGACCGTTGAGTGGAGTTTCATCTGCCCGCAGGCCCGTGCCGAAAAGTTTCGTGAGCGCGTTGGCGCGCATACTCAGTTCATCTCTCAGGTTTTCGGTCTCTGTCGCAAAACGCCGGAAATTTCGAGTGATCTCGAAGGGGACTTCGGCCTGGCGGCGCGTCTCGTTTAAGAAGAGTTCGAGCCTTCGCGGCGCGGGTCGCGGGCGATAGGGTTCGGGAGGGGAGAGCGGGGTGGCCTCGGGAGAAGTCGAGAATTGAATGTTGGCGAGGTCGACACCCGATGCACCATCGATCATACAGTGATGGAATTTCGTGATCATTGCGAATTGCTCGCCACCTTCGAGTCCTTCGACGATCCAGGTCTCCCAGAGTGGTCGCTTGCGGTCGAGCGGTTGCGCCATGACACGCGCGGTCAGATTTTTCAGCTGAGAGAGTGAGCCCGGTTTCGGGAGTGCTGTATGGCGCACGTGGTAGTTGAGATCAAAATGAGGATCGTCGACCCAGACCGCATGATTGAAAAGAGGGATCTCGTGAAGGCGCTGGCGATAACGCGGGACGAGATGGAGGTAGCTCTCGGTTGCGCGCTTGACCAAGTCGATGTCGATTCCCCCACCCTCGGTCTGAAGGGGGCCGACATCGAAAATATTGGTCGAGGCGACATGCATCCGCACGTTGCCCTGTTCAAGAAGAAGAAAGGAATTGTCCTGCGCGCTCAGTCGATCATAGTGCCGTTGCGCCATTTGGGGGGCTCCAGGGCTGCGATTCGGGTCAGGTTTGACCTTTGCCTTGGCCAGTTTGCCTGCCCATCGGGCAAGGGGCAAGCGGAGCTATTTATGAGCCCTAATCTCGCCGGACGCGAGGCGCCGCCAATATGAATCGAGTTCACTGCGAACAACGGGAGCGAGTAGATAGAGGGCGAGCATATTGGCCAGAGCCATGGCAAAGATCATCGCGTCCGAAAAGTCGAGGATGGCCGTCAGCTGGGTCGTGCAGCCGACAACTACGGATGCGCAGAAAATTAGATTATAGCCAATTTTGACCGACTTCTTCGGGCCAAAGAGATAGATCCATCCCTCGAGACCATAATAGGACCATGCGATCATGGTCGAGTAGGCGAAGAGAATCACAACGATGGCGAGTGGGACGGGGAACCAAGGGATGACGCTCTCGAAGGCAGACGAGGTGAGTTCGACTCCGCTGATGCCATCAAAAGGTGTGGTTGGGTCGTAGACGGTGAGCGTAATGACCAAGGCCGTGATGGAGCAGACGATAATGGTGTCGATGAAAGGTTCGAGGAGCGCAACGAAGCCCTCGGTGACTGGCTCCCTTGTTCTTACCGCGGCATGCGCAATCGAGGATGAGCCGATTCCCGCCTCGTTCGAGAAGGCGGCTCGCCGGAAGCCAAGGATCAGGACGCCTAGCATTCCCCCCGTTGTCCCTTCTGGCGTGAACGCGCCAGTCAGGATCTGCATCAGTGCGGTGGGAACTTTGTCTGCGTTGACGGCGATGACGAAAAGGCCCGCAGAAATGTAGATCAAAGCCATGAGCGGAACGACGCTGCTGGCGACTCGGGCGATACTCTTGATGCCGCCCATGATGACGACGCCAACGACCAGGGCGATGATCAGCCCGAAGAGCCAACCACGTTCGGCAAAGAAGCTGGCCTCTCCACCGGTGACGTTGACGAATTGGACGTAGGCCTGGTTGGATTGGAACATGCTGCCGATGCCGAGCGTGCCGATGATGATGCAGGCGGCGTAGTAGACGGCCATGACCTTGCCGAGTCGAGGCCAGTTCCGTTCGCGAAGCCCCTTGTCCATGTAGAACATCGGGCCACCGGACATGCTGCCGTCCGGATTCTCCTGCCGGTATTTGACACCCAGAGTGCATTCCGCAAATTTGGACGCCATGCCGAGCACGCCGGCAACTAACATCCAGAATGCGGCTCCGGGTCCACCGACCGAAATGGCGACGGCGACATGCGCGATGTTGCCGACGCCGACCGTTCCGGAGATGGCGGTTGCCAGAGCCTGGAAATGCGAGACCTCTCCAGGTTCGTTCGGGTCGGTGAAGTCTCCGCGGACGAGTCGGAGCGCGTGGACGAATCCACGTATGTTGATGAATCGTAGATAGACCGTGAAGAATGCTGCGCCGGCGATAAGCCACAAGACGATCAACTGAATGTCGGCATCCCCGACCGAGACCGAGAAGAAGATAAATTCTGAGAAAGCCTTCGCGATCGGTGTAAACACTTCGTTGATGGTTTCGTCGATATTCATGGCCGCCGATTTCATGGGGTCCCGAGAGCACGACGACTGGAGTTCGGGCGATCCCCAAGCTGATGTTGGTTATAGTGTACTCTCTTGGGAAATTAGGGGTCAATAATGAATATCAGCCAAGACATGACGAAGCTCGATCTTCAAAGCCTGTGGCATCCACTGAGGCAGCATCGAGGGATCGCCGCCGATTTGCCCCGTCAGATCGTTTCTGCAGAAGGTGTCTACCTCGTGGATGTCGATGGCGCGCGCTTGCTGGATGCGGTTGCCGGAATCTGGTGCGTGAATGTTGGGTATGGGCGCGAGGAGATTGCGGACGTTGCAAGAGAGCAGATGGCACGCCTGCCCTATCTCCCTGCGACATTTACGCACGCCTCGGCTGCCGAGCTCGCCGGCGAACTCACCAGGATGCTCGGATACGAGAGCAAGGTCTTCTTCACGAATAGCGGTTCCGAAGCGAACGAAGCGGCCTTCAAGGTCGCTCGGCAGTACCACGCTCAAACGGGCTCCCCCGGGCGTTATAAGATCATTGCGAGATATCGCGGCTATCACGGCAATACTCTTGGCGCACTCTCGGCGACGGGTCAGGCGGAGCGAAAAATGGGCTACGGACCCTTCGCGCCAGGTTTTGTCCATATCGACGCGCCGGATCCCTATCGAATCAATCATGATTGTGCAGATCAGCTCGAGCGAGCTATCGAGCGCGAGGGGGCGAGCACGGTCGCTGCCTTCATCATGGAGCCTGTCATCGCGGGAGGCGGCGTGTTAGTTCCCCCCGATGGCTATCTGCCAAGGGTCCGGGAGATCTGTGATCGACATGGCGTTCTCTTGATCGTCGATGAAGTCGTGACTGGGTTCGGTCGAACAGGCATTTCGTTTGCTCACAAGCGCGCCTCCATCGAGCCGGATCTTTTGACCCTGGGGAAGGGGATTGCGAGTGGCTATCAGCCTCTGGCCGCCATGGTTGCCAAGCAGCATGTTTTCGATGCGTTCGACGGCGAGCCAGGCGACCTTCGGCATTTCAGACATATCAACACCTATGGTGCTCATCCGGTCGCGACTGCAGTAGGGCTCTGCAATCTGGAGATTCTGCAGCGTGAAAATCTTTTCGACCGCGCAGCCAAAGTCGGCGACGCCTTGCTTACGCGCTTGCAGCGACTGGAAGAGCACCCCAATGTGGGTGAAGTCCGGGGTCGCGGCCTCTTGATCGGTCTGGAACTCGTCGAGAACAAGGAGTCGCAAGCACCGTTGACAGCCGATCGATCGGCGAAGGTGGTCGCCCGATGCGCACGCGACGGTGTGTTAGTTGGCCGTACCGCCAATACGACCCCCGGCATGGATAATGTCATCATGCTAGCCCCGCCCTACGTGATTTCCGAGGCCGAAACCGACATCGTCGCCAAGACTCTCGAGAACGCGATCCGAGAGGAGCTCTAGAGGTCGGCGTGAAGGTCCTCTCACTCAACTGCGGAAGCTCTTCGATTCGTTGGGGACTATTCGATGTCTCCCGGGAAGTCGAATTGGCCGCGGGGAAGCTCGAGGAATCCGATGTGGCGAGCGAGATCTGGCTGAAGGTCGAGGACCTTCTTTCGAATCTCGCCCGAAGTGGCGAGGACTTGCCGGAGGTCATCGGGCATCGAGTCGTGCACGGTGGCGAACATTTTGCGAATGCGGCGCTCATCGATGACGGAGTGACGGCAGCGATCGAAGCGGCGAGCCCGCTTGCGCCTGCACATAACCCAAAGAGCCTACGCGGGATTCGAGAGGCGCAAAAAGTCTTTCCGCGCCTTCCGCAGGTCGCAGTCTTCGACACGGCCTTTCACCAGTCGATGCCTCCCGAAGCCTATGTCTACCCGATCCCTTATGCCTTCTATGAACGTGATCGGATTCGCCGCTACGGCTTTCATGGCACATCCCACCATTTCGTCTCAGAGCGTGCCGCTGAGATGCTTGGGAAACCGGCGGGTTCTTTCACCGGTGTGACCTGTCATCTGGGCAACGGCTCTTCGATCGCCGCCATCCGAGATGGTCGATCCGTGGATACATCGATGGGTTGGACGCCTCTCGAAGGACTCATGATGGGAACCCGGTCTGGAGATCTCGATCCGGCGATTGTCCTCGAACTCGCATCTCGCAATGAACTGGGAGTCGAAGGGGTTGCGAACCTGTTGAATCGTGAATCCGGCTTGCTCGGGGTTTCGGGAGTATCGAGCGATCTTCGTGTCGTGGAGAATGCGGCAGCCGAGGGTGTGTCGCGCGCCCAGCTCGCATTGGATGTGTTCGCGCATCGTGTGCGTCGGGGCATCGGCGCGGCGCTCGGCGTGCTCGGGGGGGCAGATGCGATTGTTTTCACCGGCGGGATCGGTGAACACGCGACCAGAATGCGTGAGCGCGTGGTCGGTTCGCTCGATGGTCTCGGTGTGTTGTTCGATCCGGAAGCGAATCGTCGCTGCGATGGCCGAGAGGGCTTCATCTCATCCGCTGACTCCCCGATCGCCATTCTCGTAATTCCTTCCCGAGAGGAATGGATCATCGCGCGAGAAACCGAAGCTGTGGTGTCCGCTCGGTAGTTCGATCTGGTCGGTCCCGCGCCGTGGCTGCCTGCGCAATGGCGATTGAGATTCGAGTTCACACTGTCGGGGAGATCAGGCCAAAGTGCGTGAGCGCCGGGCGATGTCGAGAATCCGGCGGCCGTCCGGGGATTCGTGAAGATCCTGATGCAGCGTCCGCGACGTCACGCTCGTGCGTTGACCCTCGACGTCGTACTCGAGAATCGCATGCTCCCAGTCGAAGCGGGCCTTTCCGAAGATGGCCACGATGGATCGCGCTGGAAGTGGTATGCGAATACACCTCGGACTTTCTTGATTCTGATCGAGGAAGGTGAGAACGGAATCCGACTCGAGTGAGAGGTCGAGGATCAGTTCGCCATAGGCAAACGTATCGTCGAGGTGGAAGTCGAGGTTGGAGGACTCGTTTTTGAAATATCGAAGGACGAATAGGTCGGTCGTTTCGAATACTTTGAGAGCTCGCTCGAATTCGAGTTGATCTGTCGCGGCGTGGCCTTCGGATTCCGCGTGGGCCAATTTCCGGAAGCGGTCTTCGATGAGCCAAGCATAGGCGGGCAAGCCTTGGAATCGGCTTGCGTTCATCTTCTTCTTGTTGAAATTTACTTTCGGCCCATAGTGTTGTTTCAGCTTGCCACTCTGCGCTTTAGTGAAGGGCGCCTTCTCTATGTCCTGGAGAATCGAATCGGCTTCCTGGCGGGTCAAAAAATTCTCGAACACGCGAATTCCGGAGAAGGACTGGCACGCCGGAGCGCACTGGAATTCGCTGGCGAAATCCGCGATTGCACTGAGACCGTCTTCTGGTGAGCCGACAACCGGGCGAGTGGCGAGAATTTCAGGAATCGGAACAACGTCGTCCATGCGGTGTGATCGCCGAACGTCCGGATGGCGACATTCGGCGCACCATCGAACACCCGTGCACGCGCACTTCTTGCGTTGACGTGGAAGAGTGGATTTGGTGGTCATTGGTAGGTCAACGGGCGAGTCAGGCCGACGATTCAGCCAATGAGCGAAAGAGTCGTTCTTCGAGATCGGCAACTCGATTGGCCTGGCGAACCGCATCACTCCAATGCTGCGCATTCGCTTCGTCACGCGATGCCGCAAAGAGCGCGTTGCTCACTTCTGTCCAGGAGTGGGCCGCCTCAAGCGCAAGCGCTGGCGCTGATTCCGGAACCAGTCGCGGGTCCGTGGCTCTCGCCCAATCGAGGAACTCAGAATAGAGACGACGAAAATTTCCGCCGCCGTTTCCAAATTTCTCGATACAACTAGCGTTATAGCCGGCAATCCATTTTGCATCCTCTCGCGTGGACCAGGTCGGAATATCCTCAGCGAGGGCACGGATTGCAGAGATGCCGGTCTTGAGTTCCATGCCGGGGCTGGCAGCTGGCGCGGAAGATTCAGAAACGTCCGCCCTAGGTGTTTCCAGCATCGACGCTGCGCAGACAGCGATCGCTTTCCTGGTCGCCGCGACGAGATCGCGCCCAACAGTCTTGTCATGAAAGCGACCCCAGAGGTTGTGCGTTGACATTCCTTCCGGTGGATTGCGACTTGTGAATAGCGCGCCGTAAGAACAAAGTTCTGCTTCGGGACGAATGCGATCTGCGATGGAGACTTTCTCCGTCGCGTCGTCGAAGCCGAGTAGGACGAAGCGATGACCCGGGAAATGAACCTTGAACTCTCGATAGTCGAGATAGAGGATGTCACCCGAGAGCATGGTCGGTCGTCCCGCCAGCACTTCTTCACGAACGATGTGCCACGCTTCAGCATCATCGTCTTCCGGGCGCTCCCGATAGTCCACATCCAGGTTTGCGGCGAGATCCTGCTCCATGTTCATCGTGCGGCCGAAGAGCATGGCGCTGGGACTGAGGTCGGGGCCCTTGATGTAGACGCTGGCCGCACCGGAGCCGAGTCCAAAGACGGCCGCCTCGGGTAGGGCCAGGCCGCAGTAATGGTTCAGGAGGCCGCGCATGGCGACGCTTCCACAATGCCGACCGGGGAAATTCTCGTAGTTCTCGATGATCGTCTTCATCTCGCTCTCCTCGACGAGATGCTAGTGGATGCGATGCCGACCAGCACTTTCCGTCTTTTCCGTCGCCGCCCGCGGCTCATGCCCGGCCCTATGACCGCCGCGGTCGAGGCAGCGCGATATGGAGATGGTCTCCGCTCCCGCCGTGGCGAAGTGCACGAAAGCCCATCAGGCGGAAATAGAGTTGAGAAGTCAGGTTTCGGATTGGCCCACGGCCACGGGTTCTCAAATCGACTGCGTGGATCCATCCGTCTCGCTGTTCGAAATGGAGCGAATTTTCGACGGGCCGGAGACCCATCCGGGTGTAATCCGCCCGCTCGCGAGTGATTCCTGTAATTACGACATCGGGATCGATCAGAGTTGCGGTTCCGATCGCGAGTCGGAGCGTGGGATGGAGATTCTGATAAAGGCGACCTTGGGTTCAACCAGTCAACGCAACATATTCGTTGAAGCATTCTGCAGGTGACGCAAAGCCAAGTGTCTTGCGCGGACGCTGGTTTAGTTGCTCCGTCAGGGGTCGCAACTTGCGTTGCACTCTGCGGATACGCGGTGACCCGATTACGGCCTTTCGTCTCGAACGTCTGGATCGACCCATGATGTCAGAACATACATGGCTCGGGGCTGGAACTAAATGCAATTATGCCTAACGCCGTATTCTGCTTTCGTCGTCTGCCCGGACCGACTCGAGGGCCTGTGGTCTGGTCGTAGAGCTCCATCACGAGGGTTGTCGTGTTGTGAAATCGGTTGCGCGAGGATCGCGAAGCGCTTACGTGGGGAAGCCCGTTCACTTCGCGTGCGGCGATCTTTTCGCGATCCACGCCGTGTCCCCGTATGTAGAAGAAGCCTGTCCTGCGGTAAGCCTCTTCGATCTGAGCGGCGACCCGGGGATGGCCGCGTTCATCGGATCGGTCGTGCAACGACGACATGTCGATGCCGGGTAGGTTTTTCCCGGTGCTCGAGGTCTGTACTAGAGCTCTTCGATCAGGCGATTCATCTTGTCCCAGATCGGTTCAATTTCCTCGACGTTCGTCCGTCCACATCGAACGACGATCGCATCCTTGTCCGGCGCGATGAGAATGCGCTGTCCATCGTATCCGCTGGCCATGAACCAACTCGAATCGGATCGAAGCCACCAATGTGCGCCGTAGGCTTGTTCTTCGTCTCGATAGGTTTCCGTTCGCGCATAGTCGACCCAGCCTTCTGGGAGGATTCGCTGCCCGTCCCAGACCCCGTCGCGCAGGTAGAGGTAGCCGAAGCGCGCGAAGTCCTGGGGAATGGCAAAAAGGAACGAGGAGCCGATGAACGTCCCCGATGGGTCATAGCGTGGCGTCGGCGTTCGCATGCCGAGGGGGCGAAAAAGAGATTCCTCCATGAACGCGTTCATTCCCGTCGGTCCGTTTCCGACGATGTCTCGAAGAATCCGGCAGATGATATTCGTGGTTCCGCTCGAGTACGCCCAATGATGATCGGGTGGATGGATGGCGGGCTTGTTCGCCGCATATGCACCGGCATCATCGCGTCCCTCGAACATCAGCATGGGGATCACGTCCGACGCTTCGCCATCGACATAATCCTCGTTGAATGCGAGTCCACTCGACATGCGCAGCAGTTGATCCATCGTGATCGCGGCGCGCGGGTCGCCCTCGGCCTGCCATTCCGGGACACGAACGGGTGCATGGAGATCGATCTTGTCCTGGCCGACGAGGATGCCGACCAGCGCGTGGACGACACTCTTGGCCATCGACCACGAGTACTGCATGTAGATCGGATTCGCGCCGGCGTCGTAGCGTTCGTAAATGAGCTTCCCGTGGCGAATGACAAGCAGCGCGTAGGTCACGCCCTGATCGGGTTCGAGCGCGAAGAGCGAATCGGCTTGGGCCGTCGTTTCGCTCGTGGTCTCATCCCGCGCCCACTGCTCCGTTGGCCACGCAATATGGGCTGGGTGAGGCGGCAATGGATCAAGATCTTTTGAGGTCGATGTCGCAGTTCTATGGATGGGCTTGGTCATACCTTGGGCTCCTTGGCGGAAATCGATTTTCACACAGAACGGAGCAGAAGGGAAAGAAGGTCTGTGTTGCCGGAATGATGACCTGGAATGAGAATGTTTGGGCCACCCATGAGGCGTTACAACCCTATCTCAATCTTGGGATGGCCGGACGTAACGACTTCGAGGGCGAGCGCACGCAGAGCGTGTATTCACTGGTCGGGCGCGGCCAGCCCTTCGAGAAATCGGCAGAGCATCCGGTCGTTCTAGCGATGCTCGATCGCTTGCTCCAGTCCGGCTATTTGCTGATAGTGAGCCCGTCGTCCCGCCGCAAAGGACGTCGATTTCGAGTCGGTTGCCGTCGAAATGCCGGCGGGTTCGCTGGTGCTCTTTGCGGAAACGCTCTTACATCGAGGAGGAGTGAATCGTTCGTACGGCATGCGACGGGCGTTCAGCCATCAGTATTGCGAGCCGTGGGCCCGACAACAGGAGAATTTCCTCTTGTCCGTTTCCGAGAAGATGCTGAGGGATGGATACATTAATTCCCTAGTCTTGGATGACGAAGCGGTCGCGGCGAGCGTGCGGGCGGCGCGAGAAGCGGACGAGGTCTAAAGTGGCGCGACTCTGTCATTCGGTGCGCTTGGTATCGCTCCATTCGACCTAACAATGATCGCACATTTTCGGTTTCACTTTGAGTCTTGTTCGAAATGCCATTTGTCGTATCTAATGGCCTGAGAAGCCGAGGTTGAAATCAGTTTCCGAGTCGTGCACGCAGGTGAAGATGGAGGCTAAATCATGGCGTCAGACGATTCTGAATCCAAGGCTGAGGCCTTGAACGAGGCCGAGCAGACCATCGTCGAGGACGAGGAGCGGCTGCTTGCGGCGGTCCGGGACGCTGTGGTGAGCGCAATTGATCGGGGTCGACCAGGCGATCGTTCGGAGTTGGCGCGACGGCGGATGGAGACACTTGGCGTCGATCTGAGCGAGGCCAAGCCGGACGAACTGGCAGCGATCGCCGCTGAGGTTCAGAGGGTTCGCAGCGCAACGACCGCGTCGAATCTCCAGCAATTTCCTGATCTCGAGCAACCGTATTTCGCCCACATGCAACTCGAGACCGAACGCGGTGTCCGGGATGTTCTGCTCGGGCAGGTCAGCTTCATAGACAACGCACGGGGCGTTGTGATCGTTGACTGGCGCGCGGCACCGGTGGCGGAGATTTTCTTTCACTACGCCGAAGGGGATGACTACGAACAGCAGTACCCGGATCGCTGGGTGGAGGGCATTCTGCGAAAGCGTCGAATCGTCGCATTCGATCGCGGACAGCTCGTTCAGATTCAGACCCGCGAAGCCAGCTTGCGGCGCAGCGCCGAGCGAACCTGGATACAGGACCATGGAGGACGGCGCCCAAGATTCGAAGGTGGCGAGGGCGGGGCGCTCGCGAAACGAGTGATCGGAACCGGAAGATCGGGCGAGAAATTGCCGCTGATTTCGTCGCTTCTAGATGAACGACAATACGAAGCGCTCACACTCGATTCGACGCGTCCTTTGCTCATTCTTGGAGGCGCCGGTTGCGGCAAGACGACGGTTGCACTCCACCGGCTGGCGTATTTGTCCTACCACCATCCCGATCGATTCGATCCCAAGAAAATGATCGTGATCGTGCCTGAAGAGGGGCTCGTTCGTCTGACCCGATCGATTCTAGAAGAATTGGCGATGGAGACGGTTCGCGTAACGACGGTCGACGCCTGGTTTGCTGAACAGGCGAGAGCGGTTTTTCCCGATCTTCCTGAGAGGCTTGCCGTGACGACACCGGCGGCCGTGATCCGACTGAAACGGCATCGCGCGTTATGTCAGATCCTGGGCCGCGTGGCCGATGAGGCCGGCCTTCGATGCGCTGAAGAGATCGACCGAGCGCTCGAGACGGGAGATCGTTTTGCGTCGCTCTACGAGGAGAGCGACGCGGAATTTCCGCATGGCCGACTGGCAGACGCCTATGCAATGTGGGTCGTCGGCGCGGTTGATGAAAGGTCGCGGGCAGCGGAGACAGTTTTCAAGGAAGCCGTCGCTCGGTTCTCGGATCCCGAGAACGATCGGGAAAGACTCCTAGGCGATCGGAGCCTGCTCGAACAGGTCGTGGAGCGAGCGGGCGGGGATCTTCCAGACCATGCCGTCGATCGTGTACTCACCCATACGCGATTGCAGTACTCGGTCACCGCCGAAGAAGAATTTGCACAGATTCCCGAGCATCGAAAACGCGCAGTCGATGGGCGACCCTTGGATGCGGGTACGCCGACTGAAGATGCGGGGTCGATCGATGTCGAAGACTTCGCACTACTTCTCGAGCTTCGGCGCCTGAAATGCGGGCTGTCTCTAGCGCAAGAGCGGTCGGCGAGTTCTTACACGCATGTCGTTTTGGACGAAGCTCAAGAGCTCTCGGATGTCGAGCTCCTGGTATTAGGCCAGACCATCTCAGCGGAAGGCTGTGTCACCGTCGCGGGGGATCCCGGCCAGCAGATCGGAGTCGGCGCAGACTTCGGCGGCTGGGATGCCGTGATGAGCGCACTGGGCCAGGAGCAGGCCGCGCCGGTGACGCTCGAGACCAGCTATCGCTGTACGCGCCCAATCGTCGAATTCGGGCATCGAGTGCTTGGGCCGCTCGCGCCGGAACGACTTCCGATAGCCGCCAAGGAGGGCGCCGAGGTCGCAAGAACCGAAGTTTCGAGTGAGATGCATGCCTCGATCGTGTTAGGTGATGCGCTCTCCGAGCTGCTTGCGCGTGAATCCGGCGCACAGGTTGCCGTCATCGCGAGGGAGCACGAAACCGCCAAGAGGCTCTACGAGGCATTGCATCAGCATCTCGCCGTTCGGCTCGTTTTGGATGGGCGATTTAGTTTCAAGCCCGGGATCGATATCACGTCGGTCTCGCAGGTGAAGGGGTTGGAGTTCGACTACGTCGTGATTCCGGATGCCTCAGACGAAGTCTACCCGACGGATCATCAGTCCCGGCGAATGCTTCATGTCGCCGGTACGCGGGCGATTCATCAGCTCTGGCTGTTGACCTCTGGCTCCTGGTCGCGACTGGTTTCGGAGTAGGGAGCCGTGACCGTTCGCTGTGGTCCCGCGGGGTCTGGCTTTCGTGCAGCCCGGAGACTTTGTGTTCCACATATTCATGCGCTCTGACTATGAATCGGCGTGACGGAAGTTGATCGCACGGCTGTGGGATCGCAATGGTATGATGAACGACGCCGAGAAGAGGAGCCTTGGGTTTGCGTAGAATGGAGTGGGTAATCGCTGGTGCGATGCTCATCGTGTTAGTTGGCCTGAGTGTTTGGCGGGTTCTTGCTTGGTACGAGGGGCCCTACGAGAGCCATCTGTCGCGCCTCGAGTTGGAAGACGCCGTACCGAAGAAACAGTCTGAGGGCGACTATGTTTCCTCTCGTGATTGCCGCAGCTGCCATCCCCAGCCCTATCGCGCATGGCACGACTCCTATCATCGGAAGATGACGCAGCTTGCGACTCCGAGCGCGATGGTCGGCGGATTCGACGACGTGGAGTTGTCATGGCTGGCTCCCCCGAGAAAGCCGGGTGGAGAGCGGCGGCTCGAGCGATACCGACTGAGCGAGCGCGACAACGAGTATTGGGTCACCGTGCTGAATCCTGTCACCGGCGCCCCGGGCGGAGAGGCGCGCGTCGTCATGACGACGGGATCGCATAATCATCAGATTCTCTGGATACAAAATGGGGACCAGGGGGAGTTGGTCAATCTTCCCTTTACCTACCTCGTCGACCAGCAGCGTTGGGTCCCTCGCACGGATTCGTTTCTTTCGCCACCCGAGGATCCCTTCGGACTCGTGTATTGGAATGAAGTCTGTATCGAATGTCACAGTACGGCGGGTCGCCCGCGGGTTGGTCAGGAAGCGGGTGAAGCCAGTGATACCAAGGTCACAGAGTTTGGGATTGCCTGCGAGGCCTGTCATGGTCCAGCCGGTCCACATGTAGAGGCCAACCAGTCGCCACTACGCAGGCGCTTGCAGCGTGACGAGGCTGATCCAAATATTGTGAATCCCGCGCGACTCACCGCGAATCGATCGGTTGATGTCTGTGGCCGCTGTCATTCGATCCTGTCTTATGCCGGGACTGATTCTTGGGATGGTCATTGGAACGATTTTCTACCAGGCGACAAACTTGAATCCGATGGTCGACTTGTTTTACGCCCGGAGAGTCGAGACCCAAGTATGCGTCGCGTTGTCGCCGGACACGTGAAGGCGGAAGGGCCGCGCTTCTTGCGAGATCGATTCTGGAAAGACGGGGGTGTTCGAGTTGCCGGTCGCGAACTCAATGACGTGAAGGCGTCGCCATGTTTTCAGGGTGGCGAATTTTCATGCCTCTCTTGTCATTCAATGCATGGCTATGAGGACACAGAAGATCAGCTTGCCCCTCAAATGGATGGCGACGCAGCCTGCGTACAGTGTCATCCGAAATTTGAGGGTGATGCTTCGTCCCACACGAATCATGCGGTGGATTCTGTTGGAAGTCGCTGTCAAAACTGCCATATGCCCTATACGACCTACGGTCTGCTCAAGGCGATTCGGAGCCATCGGGTGAGTAGCCCGAATGCCCTCGCCGAACGCGCAACCGGTCGGCCGAATGCATGCAATGCCTGTCATCTCGACAAGACATTGGCATGGACCCAGGCGCATCTGGTCAAGGACTACGGAATGAAGCCGATTCTGTTAGGCAAGGAGCGGCGTTTGGTGGCGGCCGGACCGCGCTGGATAGCGACCGGGGACGCGGGTGTTCGGGCATTGGCCGCCTGGTATATGGGCTGGGCGCCCGCACAAAAAGCAGCAGGCAGCGACTGGATGGCACCCTATCTCGCGGAGTTGCTGGGTGATCGCTATTCCGCGGTGCGTGCGGTCGCCGGAGAGTCATTGAATAATCTGCCCGGATTCGGCGATCTCGAGTTCGACTATGTCGCCTCAGCCGGAGAGGCCGGTGTAGAGTCTCGCCTTCGCGTCCAGGCAGAATGGGCAAACCAATTGTCCGACAAGGGGATGTCCTTGCCCGGTCCCTTAAAGTTGGATGCATCGGAACTCGATCGCGGCGCTTGGGAAGAGCTGATGAAGGGGCGAAATATGCTACCGCTCGCACTCACCGAATGACGGCGAGATCAACGGAGTCTGCAACGAATGGGAATGGAGTCGGCGTAATGAGTGATGCTGAAACAAGCGATCCAGGACGTCAGCATCTGAGATTCGGATTCTACGCACTCCTCACCTTCATCGTTCTGGGCTTCCTGCTCGAGTTCTTTCATGGCTTTCGAATTGGGTCTTATCTATCCGAGGAGACCGAGCCTCGGCGTCTGATGTGGACGCTCGCTCATGCCCATGGAGCGCTGATTGCGCTCATTCACATCACTCTTGGGGCCGCTTGGTCACAGTTGCGTCCGTCACCTCGACTCCGAATGGCGTCACTTTGTTTGTTTGCCGCCGCCGTCCTTTTACCCGGTGGATTTTTCCTGGGTGGACTCTTCGTCTATCCGCCCGACCCGGGGTTGGGTGTCGTGTTCGTCCCGATTGGCGGTGTATTTCTCTTTGTTGGCTTGGCGCTTGTGGCGCGACAGACATGACGATGACGGACCGTCGCCAACTGGTAGAACACGCAGCCAATTTCTGAGGAGGTGGTCATGTCGGCCGTCGGTTCAGAGCGTTTACGTTGATCGAGAACGATAGGCGAGAAGGCCTTGCGATCGCCCGGCTCCAAAGAGCTTCGGATCCGACGTGGCTGAGTTTTTGGATGAAGTTGTCCAGACGCATGGCAAGCCAGAACGAATCTATCTGGACAGCGGACCCGAGTTCATCTCAAAGGCGTTGGACCTTTGGGTTTCCTCGTCCAGGAAATCCGGCAGATAGCGCATGCATCGAGTCGTTCACGGTAGCTTCCGAGATGAATGCTTGAACCCGAACGGGTTCTTGCCTGTGGAAGATGTACGGGCCAAGCTCGAAGATAGGCGCCAAGAGTACAATGAGTTCCGACCGCAAAGTTCGCTCGGGGAAAAGACTCCCGAGCAGTTCTTGGGGTCTGGGAACTGGGCCCCGGAGTCCCGACTCAGGCCAGAAGCAAACGTTTCAATTGGACCCGTTTCGTAAGGCAGATCACTAGGAAAGGACGCTGCGGGCGTGGTCGATCAGATGTCGCGCGACAATGGGCGCATTCGCATTCGTGATGTCATGACCCATTCCAGCGACGACTTCAAGCTTCGCACCGGGAACGTGTTTGGCGGTGTCTTCCCCGCATGCAAGCGGAATGAGTGGGTCCGCTGATCCGTGAAGCACCAGGAAAGGCACATGAATAGTCTGGAGGCGTTCAACGCGGCTGCCATCACATACGACTGCTGCGAGCTGTCTTGCAGAGCCGTCCGGGCAGTAACAGCGATCGTAACTTCGTTCGAAATAGCTGCGCAACTCTTCATCGCTCGGGGGATATTCGGGACTTGCGATCACGCGCTGGGTTTTCACGCTGTGGTTAAGAATGCATTCGCGGTCGGTTGGATCTTCGGGCTGGGACGTTAGGGACTCGATGGCTTCGGGTGTTCCCGGTGGAAGCTCCGGTGCGCCGGAGGTCGACATGATGCTCGCGACCGATTGGAAGCGATTGCCATGAGAGAAAGCGAGGTGTTGAGCGATCATTCCGCCCAGTGAGATTCCAGCGACGTGGGCAGAGCTGACGCCTAGATGATCAAGGACGCCGACCGCATCTTTTGCCATGTCGGCCACTGCGTAAGGAGGGTCGATCTTCCCGGACAGGAGGTCCGGAAGAGTCGGTGTTCCGGCATCATTGAATTTATGAGACAACCCGCAATCGCGGTTGTCGAAAAGGATGACGCGAAAACCCGCGTCAATAAATGCGTCGATAAAACATTCGGGCCACTGGATGAGCTGAGTGGATAGTCCGCGAATTAAGAGGAAGGAGGGCGCGTCGGCTGGGCCTCGGCTCTCTACTTCGATCTTGATTCCATTGATGAGATGATTGGACATAGATACTCGTCTCCTTTGAGCGGGTTGGTTGGATAATCGTTTATTGCGATGTGTCTGACGTTCCGTGGCGGATGATCTGGGTGTAGGTCCGAGTCGCTTCGGCTAGATCGTGCACCGATATTTTCTCATTTGTGCCGTGAAATCCGGTGAGATCGTCCGGGCCGACAATCATCGGATTGAAGCGGAATGAATTGTCGGCCACTTTTCCGTAGTGGCGTGAATCCGATCCGGCCACCATCAGTCCGGGCGCCACAATGACCTCCCCGTAGATTTCTCGAACCGCGCGTTCGATGGCCTTGTATCCCGCCGAATCAGAGTTCGACACATTGGACGCGGGTCGGCTAAAGCTGGAAGCCTGTCTGACTTCAATTCGTTCGTTTTCCACGATGGACTTCACGAACTCGACGACTCCTTCGACGGTGTCTCGTGGATGGAGTCTGAAATTGACAGTTGCGATGGCTTCGATGGGCAGAACGTTGACCTTGATACTGGCCGAGAGCATGGTCGCTGCGGTTGTGGTTCGAAGCATTGCATTGCCAAACGTCGTCGCCGAGAGCTGGTCTTCGACGAGGTCGCCAAAGAGCCATTGGTTCGCGAAGAAGATGCGCGACCCAAACGGCATATGACGACTGACCACGTCGAACATCTCCAGGCTTAGTCCTGTGAGTCCTCCTGGAATCGGATGGGCGTCCAACTTGTTGATGGCTTCGGCCAGGTGTCCGACGGCCGTTTGGCGCGGTGGCATCGAGGAGTGGCCGCCTGGGGAAGTCGCCACGATTTCCAGGGACAGGCTGCCTTTTTCGGCGACGTTGATGCTGGCCAGTAAGGGTTCCACGCCGGGAAGCATTCCATCCAGGAGGAAGGAGCCCTCGTCCAACGACCAGGCGAGTTGAACGCCTTCGGACCGGAGGTACGCGGCGACGGATGCAGCGCCTTTGAACCCGCCGAGCTCTTCGTCGTGGCCGAAGCTGAAATAGACGGTGCGATCGGGCTGATAGCCAGCCTTGAGGAGTCCGGTCGCGGCCTCGAGTTGGGCGATGACTGCGCTCTTGTCGTCCAGGGCTCCGCGACCCCAGATGACGCGATCGACGATCTGACCGGCAAAGGGCGGGTGGTTCCAGAGCCGCTCGGTACCGGGAATAACGGGAACGACATCGTAGTGACCCGTCAGCAAGATGGGCGCGAGCGCCTCATTCTGACCCGCCCATCGATAGAGCATTGTGTAGCCGCCGTGTCGAGTCCCTGTCATCGATCGACTGACTTCCGGATAGGTCGTGGCGACCCATGCAATGAACTCTTCGAAGGCTTCAGGCTCGATCTGGTCAGGATTCCCATAGGAGACGGTCGGAATTTGAACGGCTTCGGCGAGATGCGTCGCGATGAGTCCTTCATCGAGGGCGATCTCGATTCGCGAGATGCTTGCGACTTGGTGCGGTGTGTGTCGTGCAGTTCGGACGAGCACGAGGAAGAGCACGACGACGAGAATGAGCAGGACGGCGAGAAGCGATTTCTTCATGGCCTAATCCTAGAACCAAAGGGGAATCCGTGCAGCGTGCTTGTGTTGGCGTACCTCCTCATGGATCCCAGCGATCCGCTCGGTCGTCTCTGGCTGATCGGTGGGCAGCGAATGCCATTCGATGACTCCAGATCGATTCCAGAGCGGTTGTTTCAGGCGATCGCTCGCCACGCACCGCGGAGAGGAATTTTCGGAAAAGGGCGGGGTCCGGGCCTCCGTGTCGGCCAGCCGTTGCGTCGATGGAAATCGTACGCTGACGCCCACTCCTGTGATCGTGCACGACGGCGTGTTGTTCGAGAATATGGAACCCGGCGACGAGGTGCCCGCGGTGATGTTTCTGCGGCGTCAGGGCGTCTAGATCTCGCCGCTGGGATCCTCTTCACTCGATCTCGACACGTTCCGTTTCATATTCATTGGCCATACTCCTGGGAGGTGAGTCTAATGCGCCCGGCAAGATGTCTGGGGCAACCGCTCTGGCCTGGGGGCGCAGGCTGGGCTGGGCATTGGCTGGTTTATTCTGTCTTGCGAGACTGGTTCCCTATGCCGAGATCGATCAGCGATTTCCGGCTGCCCTGATAAAGAACGACTACTCGACGGCGGAGTCGATTCTCGATCGCGCTTATCTCTATGGTCGCGATTAGACCATCCTGCGACTTCGACTGGCGAACCAACTCGTCAAATCGGAGACGCTGGCAGGTCGCTGCGTCATTATCGGCGAAGCCTCGAACTGCATCCTCATGCCGCGGGTTATGGCCATTACGGGGTATTGACGGCCAGATTCGTTGATATCGAATAGGGTATTGACGCTTGGGAACGCGGTGTTGAAGAATTCCCAGACGATTTTGGACTCCTTCGACATCTGGGCGAGGGATTGTTGCGGATCAATCGACCGAGAAAGGCACTCCCCTATCTCGAACGTGCTATTGGGATGCGTCCGGATGAGGACAGGGTGAAACGAGTATTAGACGAGGTGCATGCGCGGCTGGGCTCTGGCACTTCTGAGAGCGAATGATGACATCCGATAGAGCGCCATACGCGAGGGGGAAATGATGGATCTTCTTACATTCGAAAATTTCACGAGCCTGGGTGTGTTGATCTTTCTCCAGGCGGTCCTGGGTTTCGACAATCTTCTCTATGTCTCGATCGAATCGCAGCGCGCGCCCGCAGAGTCTCAGGCCAAGGTTCGACGATGGGGAATCCTCATTGCCATCGGCCTTCGGATCGTTCTCCTCTTTCTCATCATGTCGCTGTTGGACATTTTCGAGAAGCCGTTCTTCTCGCTCGATTGGACCGGAGTGATCGAGGGTGAGTTCACGTTCTCGACAATTGTCTTTCTTCTTGGCGGTGGCTTCCTCATGTACACGGCGGTCAGGGAGATCTCGCATCTGCTTGCAATCGAGCACCTTCAGGAAGAACAAAGCGCCCGCCCCGCCAAGTCGACATCTGCGGTCATTGGAATGATCGTCCTGATGAATCTGATATTTTCCTTCGATTCGATTTTGTCGGCGCTTGCGATCACAAAGGTCTTCGCTGTCCTCGCCGTCGCCATTATCGTTTCCGGTGTGATGATGCTGGTCCTCGCGGATACCGTCTCCGCGTTCATCGAGCGCAATCGGAAATACGAAGTGCTGGGCCTCTTCATCCTTCTGATCGTCGGCATTGTTCTGCTAGGCGAGGGCGGGCACGAAGCACATCTCGCCTTCTTCGGTCATGGCGTCGAGCCGATGGCAAAATCGACCTTTTATTTTGCGATCGCCGTTCTCGTCCTTGTTGATGTCATTCAATCCCGGTACCAGAATAAATTGACACTACAGCGCGCCCACGAACAGCGCAGCGCGCGTGCGCCGTTCGTCGCTTCTTGATCCGTGACCCGCAGAGACCCTTCGACGAGGCTCGGGTCGAGTAGGGGAAGTTCGGTTTTGCTGTAATCGCCACATTGGATCTTGTGGCTGGAGTTCGTAACCTGGGATTCCGCCAAAACCGCTGGCTACTCGGTTCTACCAGGTCGCCACGAATGTCGGGCTTCATCTTCCGGAGGTGGCGCCTGACACCTATAAATGGGCCGCCGGTTCCAGCGAAATACAGGAAGACGTCTATTTCCCCATCCGCGAATCGCCGGCGCAGACTCGTGTGGGCAGTCAATGTGTAAATGACAACTAGGACCGGGCCAGGCCTTTTGGACGGCCCAACTTCTCGACGGTCGCGTTCGAGAGGCCATCTCGTGTGAGTATTTCCTCGCGAGTGCGTGCGACATTCCTGTTAGAATTTGGTCGCGCACCCGTGAATTCAGGAGAACATAATGGAGCATCTCGACGTTGTGATCGTCGGAGCTGGGCTTTCAGGTATCGGAGCGGCCGTCCATCTTGGCGAGCGATGTCCGACGAAGCGCTATGCAATTCTTGAAGCGCGCCCGACACTGGGCGGAACATGGGATCTCTTCCGCTATCCGGGAATCCGCTCGGACAGCGATATGCATACGCTCGGCTACAGCTTCAAGCCTTGGAGAGCCAAGAAGGCGATCGCCGACGGGCCCGCCATCCTCGACTACATGAACGAGACAGCGAGCGAGAATGACGTCCGTCGGCACATCCGATTCCGACAGGCGCTCAAGTCCGCCTCCTGGTCGAGCGAGCAGGCGCGCTGGACCCTCGAGATCGAACGCACGGACACGAGCGATCGTGTCCAGCTGACCTGCAATTTCCTTTCGATGTGCAGCGGCTATTTTAATTATGCAGAGCCGCACGACCCGCAGTTCGAGGGCATTTCGAAATTTCGGGGCGAGGTGGTTCATCCGCAGTTCTGGCCTGAGAATCTCGACTTCAAGGGGCGCCGAGTCGTAGTGATCGGAAGTGGCGCGACCGCCATGACTCTGGTTCCGGCGATGGCCGAGGACGCCGCCCATGTGACCATGCTCCAACGCTCGCCGTCGTATGTGGTTTCCCGGCCGGCTGAGGATGGAATTGCGAATACGCTGCGGAAGTTCTTGCCGGAAAAGTTGGCCTATCGCCTAACGCGGTTCAAGAATGTTCAGCTGCAGCGATTCATGTATCGACGAACGCGGGTCGCACCGGAAATGGTGAAGGAGCGACTACTCGGAATGGTGCGGGAGGAGCTTGGGCCGGATTTTGATGTCGATAAGCATTTTACGCCTCGATACAATCCTTGGGATCAGCGCCTTTGCCTGGTTCCGGATGGCGATCTCTTCGAGGCGATTCGAAGTGGTCGCGCGTCAGTCGTCACCGACGAGATTGATTCCTTGACCGAATCCGGAATCTCCCTCAAGGGCGGTGAGGAGGTCGAGGCAGACATCATCGTTACCGCCACTGGCCTCAAGCTTCAACTGCTTTCGGATGTCGAGTTCCTAGTCGACGGCAACAAGGTGAACTTCCCTGAGACCTATACCTATAAGGGTTTGATGTTCTCGGGCGTTCCGAACCTCGTGCAAACATTCGGCTACATCAATGCGTCTTGGACGCTTCGCGCGGATATCACTTCGGAATTCGTTTGCCGGGTACTCAATCGAATGGACGAATTGGGGACGCTGATCTGCGTTCCGCAACTTCGAGAAGAAGACAAATCGATGCCCGAGCTGCCATGGATTGATGACTTCACGCCCGGCTACATGCAGCGCCAGATGCATCTCTTTCCTAAACAGAGCGATCGGGCGCCGTGGCGCAACACGCAGAACTATCTGCTCGACAAAAAGATGATCAGAAGGGCACCCATCGAAGATGGCGTGCTTCAGTTCCAAGCTCAGGATTCGTGATTTCGCCACGGGAAATGGTCGGTTGATCACTCTAAAGGAATCCTTTGACGGCTCGGGCGACCGCTCAGTGGTAGTCGCTGACCAAGGAGCCCTTCTTTCTATTTGTCCATCTTTTTGATCCGCACGGCGCCCTATTGGCCGCCGAAGAATCATCAAGAGCCGCAGGCATCAGCATGCGCCAACGAATGGACCGGGGCAGGCGAGGGCCGTGCGTTCGTTATACCTCGCGGCGCCGAACGGACCAGATGAAACCGTCATACCAGAAATGCATGATCGAAACGACGAGCGTGATCGCCCAGAGTGGCCGCACATCGGTGGCCAATTGCTCGACCCAATAGCCATAGCTTCCGGTCAAACCCAGGAACAACAGGAGCGTGATGCCCAACCCTCCGGCGACGTTTCGCAGGCCGAAGTTCGAGGCCATCTGGTTCTTTTCTCGCGCCCAGACGATTCCGAAATATTGGATCGCATGAAAGAGATTCATGATGAAGAAAGCCTCGCCAAATGCGTTGAAGCCCCAGGCGAAGATCGATGTGAAGCCTGTGGACGCGTAGAGCCAGACCTTCAGCCATGAGACGAGATAGCCTCGACGCGACAAGCGCCAATACGCGACGAGGTAGAAGACGATGAACACTGACCCAACCGTCAGCGCGATCCAGAAGAGCGTTCCATGAATACCTTCCATGTAGGCGGGTATCTGAGTAAAGAAGAGGTCACCTACGTCTGCGAACTCCTCAAAGTCTTCGAAGTGATCGATCATCGCCGCACCGCCGATGATCGGGCCTGCATAGAGCAGGACATTCAAAGCCCAGTCGAGTTTCCGGCCCAACATCGGATCGTTGCCGCGCTTTCGATCATAGATGCGACCGAACCCGAAGGTCTGCATGCCCGAGTGGTAGACGTCCCAGAAGGTTGCCGTCACGGAAACGATGACGAAGATCCAGGGTGAGAACAGCATCCCCGCATACAAGACGATCGGAACCAGGATGAAGCGGCCGGGATGGGCTTCGAAGATCTTGGGGTTGCCATGGCTTCGAAAGAACACAGCGACGAGATGAGCGTGGATGATAATCCCCAGCATCAGCGTCGAGCCAGTGACATCCCATCCGTGAAACTCGAAGAAATCGTCGGCGAAACGGGTTCCCGAGATCAAAAATCCGACTGCGAGGGCGGCGATCGGCGTTCCGAGGAAGAGCAGCCAGTCGTAGAGCGGTCCGACGATATAGCCGGATTGAGAATCGGTGCGCTCGAGCGGTGCGGCGCCTGGCGCAGTTGCAGTGGACGTCGCTGAGGTCATTGTCTGGCTTAACGCCCTTCCCAGCACCCACCTTAACGAACAATCCCCATCCGGCCCACGATCCGTACAGGATCGTAAGGACCGACTCGACCGATTCGCCGGACTCCGCAGACGGGGCCCGTGTAGATGAGATCGAAAGCAGCGACCTTCGACTCACATTCGAATCCCGAGGATCTGACCCTCTGCGAAGGGGCCGTCTTCGGGGTCACAGTAGTCGCCCAGCTCTGGCTCATAGACCCCGCACACACGCCAGAGGCGACACATCAACTGAGTCGAAGAGTGCCCAGGGCCAATGCCTGAGCGGCGCGAGTATCCGATCAGGACCTCTGTCCTGGATGCGCCCTACCCGCCGGCCCTAGGGAGCTGGTGCCAAATGGCCGAAGACTACGCACGTTCCTGCAAGACTCTTGTCCTCGGCGTTCAAATGCTGAGGAGCACCGCGGTCACCAGCCCGAAGCCAGAGAGGTAGGTCCCGAGTGCACCAATGAATCGGAGTGGATGCGCTTCGTTCATGGAGCTTGAAAGAATCAGTCCTGCTGCGACCGCGTATCGACTGGCCGTGGCCACGCCCATGCAGCAGAGCATCCAGAAATCTGGCGACATGGATCCGAGCGCGAGAATGAGAATCGCCATCATCGGAGCGTATTCCGTCGTGTTGCCGTGAGCGCGAACCAGCTTGTGAAGAGCATCCGTTGGGTCGTCCGAAGATCCTGTGAGGGTTTCAGTCTTCCGTCTTTTGCTAGAGGTGGCGAAGCCGAGGCCGAATACAAGGAGCCCGAGCAGTGCGATACAGATGAGTGCGGTTGTCATTTCATTTCTCTCGTTAGGGTGGGTCGATCGGTTGGGGCGCTTTGCTTCGTGACTGATGTTTCGGCCATTGTCCCGATTCCGATTCCGATTCCGATTTCACAGGAAGGTCCGCCGCCTTCCATGCGGCCAGGCCGCCGTCGAGATGATGAATCGAGGCATATCCCGCCTCGAGCAGAGCGGCTTCGCCCTTGCGCGCGCGCGGACCCATCATGCAATAGAGGGCGACGCCGTTAGGTGCTTCGACTTCCGAGATGCGCGCGCATCCCGATTCGCGGAGCGCTGCAAGTTCAAGCGGTGTGATGTCTGGTGCTTCGCTTACCTTTTCTTGATCGGCCAACACGACGGTCGATGACCCAATGAGGCAGCCAAGACTGAAGAAAAGGATGGCGGATGCCACTCGCTTGCTCAAGATTCGATGACCTCTCTGTGTCTTGATGATGGAGTGAAGCGTACTCGGTCAATCGCCGCTTGCTGCGGCGAGCCAATGGCGCGAACCTGTCTTCATGGAAGAAGAACGGCCCGACCTTTGGCTGGCAGTCGACCCTCTGCCGTCGAACCCCGCACAATTCGTGAAGCAGTGGCTCGGCGAGGCGTTCGCAGGTGGAATTCAAGCCAACCCCCATGCGGTTGCCCTCGCAACGGTCGACGCCGATGGGCGACCGTCTGTGCGGATGGTGCTCTGCAACGAAATCGAACCCGAGGCAGCGGAATTCACGATGTACACAAACACCCAAAGCAGAAAGGGCCGCGCGATTCGAGCGGAGCCGCGATGCGCGATCGTCTTTCATTGGCCGTCGCGGCAGGCAAGGATCGAAGGCCGTGCGAGTCTGACGCCCGACGAAAAGTGTGACGCCTACTTTGCCACGCGTCCGCTCGAAGCCAGGCTGGGGGCCTGGGCGAGTGCGCAGAGCGAACCCATTGGTTCGCGTACCGAGATGCTTGCAAAGCTGGCGGACGTATCCGAGAGGTTCGGAGCAACGAAGGAAGAAGACCCGGTCCCCCGTCCACCTCATTGGGGCGGCTTTACCTTAGTGGCCAATTCGATCGAACTTTGGGTGAGTCGCGAAGGTCGAATACACGACCGCGCTGTCTGGCAGCGGAGCGAGGACACTTGGGTTCCCACACGTTTGCAGCCTTGATCCACAGGTTCGTTCAGCCCGGCAGTAGTTCGAGTGGCTCCATCCCGAGCACCCGGCGATAGGTGTTGTGGTAGTGGTGCAGGGCAGGCTCGTTTCGACCAAAGACGTTGTGGTCCGGTACGCCGGCGTCGGCGCCAATCTGGCTTCGGGCCGCGACGGCGTAATCTTCATCGCGAATGACATCGGCTAGGACCTGGGTGATGTTCGCAATCATTTCACCAAACTCCTTGAGCAGTTCGGGGCGCGCGTAGAAGCCAACCCGCGAGAACGAGCGCGCCGGGTCCCCGGGCCTCGGATATGTCCGGAAGAGAAGAAGTCCGAAGGGCGTGACATTGATCTGAATATTAGGAAAGAGGAAATAGTTGGGTGATGTTCCCTGGGTGATTTCCCAGGTCTCCTCCGGCTGCTTGCGCATCTCGTCGATCTCGCGGCGAACCAGCGTCATGCGATGATTTCGGCCGTAGGTATCGTAGGCCTGGACATGGCCATGGAAATTCTGAGCCAGCGTGTTTCGATGCAGCGCATTGAAATGGTAGGTCTCGCCGAAGGTGTCGTTGGCCAGCTTCCAGTTCATCCGCATGTCATAGAAATCATGTCCAAAGTTGACGAGACCTTCCCAATGCCAGGCCTCGAATTCCGGCACCAATCCCCCGAGTAGAGCATCGAGATTGATCGTTCCTTCTGGTTTTGGATGGACCCAGAGGAGCCCAAAGCGTTCGACCGCGGGCAGAGGGACCAACCCATGAGAATCGAAGTCGATCTTTCCAAAATGGTCTGGCTTGGGAATTCCGGCGAGCTTTCCCTCGTTAGTGTAGGTCCAGGCATGAAAGGGGCAGGCGAACTTTGAGCGTTTTCCCTGGGTCTCTTCTTCGAGCAGGACGCCACGATGTCGACAGACGTTGACGAAGGCGCGGAAGTTTCCCTTGGCGTCCCGCGTTGCAAGAACCGGTGTTCCAAAGTCGTTGGTCGTCAGAAAGCTATCGGGCTCGGGCAGGTCGGAGGTTGCGCCAATGATTTGCGGCGTATCGCGGTAGAAAGTCTGCCATTCCTTCTCGGCGAGTTCCGGACAGGTATAGACCCAGGTCGGATTGTGTCGGATCCCGCCAGCATCGACCGTCGTCCCTTCGTCGAGATGACTAATGACCTGTTTGAGTACTCGAAGTTGTTCTGTTCGTTCCATGGGGTGCCGCTCCTTTCAGGAGATTCATCTCATCGTCCAATTCACGAAGGTCTGCTTCCAGCTGGGCTCGAATAGCATCGCCGGCGACCGCCAATAGAGCGAGGTTGAGTCCATAGAGTGCGCGGGCCTCGAAGCCGCGGGCATCGAGTTCACCAAAACCCCATTGGAGGCTCGCGAGTTCGTAGCCGTGATAAATTTGTCGGCCGAGCTGCGTCGGGTCGAGAAGGTCTTTCAGGAGTCCCTGCTCGATCGCTGCGGCGATGGCGAGAGACTGCATTCCGGATGCGCGCAAAGTGATCTCACGTCTGACTTGACCCGTTCCCAGCGCAGTCTGATGCGCGGCGATGACCATCGGGCGAAAGACCGCTTCCCGATCCACCATGTGACGAACGCTGACTGTGATAATTGCGCGGCACCGCTCGATTGGATCATCGAGCGGTGCGTCGCGGTTCAGCTCCAGATTCATCTGATCGATGGCATCGATGACGAGGGCATCAAGGATCTCTTCGCGGACACCAAAGAGGTTGTAGAGAGTGGCGACCGCGAGCCCCGCCTCCTTCGCAAGCTTCCGCATCGAGAGCGAATTCATTCCGCCTCGCGTGATCAAGCGCCGCGCGGCGTCGAGAATCCGCTGTCGTCGCGCTTCGACATTGGTTTCCCGCAGTCCGATTGGTTGCGTTTGTTTCGGAGAGGATCGAGGCATTGGGGAAATTAGTACACTGTTCTAGTTTTTACGTCAAGATGAGGAGAGTCGGCTATCGGCCGGGTTCCGCTTTGCCCTCCGATTGGGGCCGAATGGGATTGGGGCTGGGTATCCTTGCGGCCACGACAAGAGCCACGACAAGGGAGCACGCTGTGTTTGAAGATGATCGTTCGGGAGACCTGCGGACTAACGGTCTTGAGGATTTCGGTTCTGAGGGGGCGGACGGATCGTACGTTTCGCTCGCGCCTGGGCGGCCCAGCGCCGATCGTTTCGCCTGTCCATGTTGCACCAACGTCTTCGCCGAAACGTTGAGACTCGCTGAAGTCGATCTGGTTCGGCACGCCCAGAACCTGCGGGGTTCTCCGCGGCGAGTCGATGTGAAGCCCGTGCTGCTGACGCATGCCCGGATCATCACGATGCATCCCGACCTTCCGAATGCGAGTTGCCTACTCGCAAAAGACGGGAAGATCATCTGGATCGGGGAGCAGGAAGATCTTCCGGACGACGCTATCCGCGGCGTGACTCGATTCGACATGAAGGGAAAGGTCGTCTTGCCCGGCTTCGTCGAGCCGCATATGCATCTCGCACCACTGGCCATGTTGAACGCCTTCGAGAACATCGGCCCCTTTCGATTCCCGACAATCGACGGCGCGATCGAACGCCTAAGAGAGCTCGCCGAGATGACGGATCCAGGCGATTGGATCGTGGGTCGCCAATTCGATCCTTCTCTACAAGTCGGCCCCGATGTGCTGACCTGCGACATGCTTAACCGGGCCTCCACGACGCATCCGATATTCGTCTATAACGCATCCCTGCATATCGCCTACTGCAACTCACTTGCGCTGGAGGTAGCGGGCATCGACGCGGAAAGCGTTGTCCCGGCGGGTTCGGAGTTGGGTCGCGATGAGGCGGGTTCGCCGAATGGAGTTCTCAAGGGCGGTGCGGCGATGGCAATGGTCGCTCGACACAACCCCATTCTTCGAAGTCAGAATCTCGCGGAGGCCTTCCTGGAGGTTCTTGCGTCCGCGAATGCGGTTGGAATCACGACGTTATGCGACCAGGGCACGGGCTTGTTTCAAGGTGTGAAGGAGTTGGAACTGTATGCGCGGCTTCGGGATAGCAATCGCATGACCGCTCGCTTTCGTTTTTGCCTCGCGGAGACCCTGGCGGATCGATGGGATCAAACCGATATCGCGTGGGGAGACGGCGATGAATGGCTGCGCGTGACTGGTTGGAAAGTGGTGAGCGATGGCTCGAATCAAGGCCGCACGGGATTGCAGCGTGATGCCTTCCTCGGCTCCGATGACAAGGGGATCGCCTACATCGAAATACAGGCGCTCGAAGAGGCCATCGAAAAAAGGTTGCGGCAGGGCTGGGCGATCTGTGTTCACGCCAATGGGGATGCGGCCATCGATCGGACCCTCGATGCCTTTGCGCGAGCGCGAGATCTCGGTCTCGATCCCAGGGCGCGGCGCTGTCGAATCGAACATTGCAGCATTCTCCACGATGAACAGATCGAACGCATATCGGAGTTGGGGCTTTCGCCGAGCTTCCTCATTGGGCATGTCTATTATTGGGGAAAGGCCTTCATCGATGATGTCTTCGGTCTCGAAAAGGCTTCAAAACTCGATCGAACGGCCTCCTGCGAGGCGAAGGGCATCCGCTGGACGATTCATTCCGATGATCCCGTGACGGAGATGAACCCGCTTCGATGTATAGAGAACGCGGTGACTCGGTCGATGTGGAAATCAGATGAGCTGCTCGCGTCGCAAGAGCGGGTGCCGGTCGAGGCGGCGCTTCGCGCGATGACAATCGATGCGGCTTGGCAATGTCATTCCGATCATGAAGTGGGCAGTCTGGAAGTGGGAAAATACGCAGATTTCGTCATTCTCGAAGAGGATCCGCGCGAAGTCGAAACGAGTGAGCTCAGCAAGATTGTGGTCCGAGAGACCTGGGTCCATGGAGAACGCGTCTATTCCTCGACATGAAAGGATTCGACCCCGATCATTTCGTGAATCATGAAACCGGGCAATCAGCGAACCAGGGAATTGCGCTAGACATCGCAGCGCCCAATCTTAAGGAGAGCGAAATCGTGGAGCTAGTGGGACGAGTTGCGGTTGTAACCGGGGGCGCGAGCGGAATTGGGCGCGGAATGGCGGAGGCCTTTCTCGAACAAGGGATGAAGGTCGTGATAGGCGACGTCGAGCCGGCCGCTCTCGAAAAGACCGTCACGGAACTCAAGGCTGCGGGCGGCGACATCGTCGGCGCGGTCTGTGATGTTTCGAATCAGGACTCGGTTGATGCGATGGCCAAATCCTCCCTCGAGGCTTACGGCGCTGTCCATGTGCTGTGCAATAACGCGGGCGTGGCGGGTGAGGGGGGGCCGACCTGGAAGCGCTCGATCGAAGACTGGAACTGGGTGATGGGCGTCAACCTGACGGGTGTCCTCCATGGGATTCGTAGTTTCGTTCCGATCATGATCGAGCAGGGTGACGAAGGACATGTCGTCAACACGGCTTCGATCGCCGGTCTGCTCGCGGGCAGCGGAACCTACGGTGTCAGCAAACAGGCCTGCGTCGCTCTCAGCGAAGGACTCTTCAGCGACTTCGCGCAACACGCTCCAAAACTGGGCGTCTCGGTTCTATGTCCGGGCTGGGTCAAGACACGCATCATTGAATCGGAACGCAATCGCCCGGAAGCGCCTCGTCAAACGCAGCGCGAGGAAGCGCCGTTCGGTGCTTTGATGCGAAAGGCCGTCGAGGATGCGATCGCGAACGGCCTCGAACCGCGGGCCGTGGGGGATATCGTGGTGGACGGAATCAAGGCGCGACAATTCTATCTCCTCACCCATCCCTGGGAGAATATGATCGAACATCGGATGAAAAACATCATCGAGAAGCGCGATCCGATTGGGACATCTCCTCCGGGCCTGCAGATTCCCGGTCTTCCCGAAGAGTCGAAGGACTAACACGGTGATTGGCGGCGCCGCAATTGGGCGGCGGTCATGCATGCGCGAACGAATCGATTCTGGATGTCTCGACGACGTCTTGTCAGAGGACCTCGTTCGAAAGCACAACTGCGCCACTCGCGCCGAACATCCCGCCCACGCCGAGACAGAAGGAAATCTTGGCGCCTTCGACCTGGGCGGGTGCAGTGCCGCGCAACTGACGAACGCTCTCCTGCAGCGCGTACATTCCGTACATGCCCGAATGCATATAGGAGAGACCGCCACCATTGGTGTTGAGGGGAAGCTTTCCGCCCGGTGCAGTGTTGCGTTCCCCAATGAACTTCGCCGACTCGCCCCGTCCCACGAATCCGAGGTCTTCGAGACCGAAGAGAGGGAGATGGGCGAAGGCGTCGTAGATCATCAGGTGGTCGACATCGGCGTGACTGATTCCCGCCGATGCGAAGGCTCGCTCGCCCGCCACCCTGAAGGCGCGCGAGGACGTGAAGTCCTCCATTTGTGAGACCATTGGCGTCTCGATGCTCTCGCCGGATCCTGCCACGTAGACGGGTCGTGTCGGGAAATCCTTCGCGCGTTCTGCGCTGGTTAGAATCAGGGCGCCACCGCCGTCGGTCACGAGGCAGCACATCAGCTTGCGAAAGGGGTAGGCGATCATCTTGGAATTCAGGACGGCGTCAACGTCGATGGGATCTCGAAAGGATGCGCGGGGGTTCATGGCCGCCCATTCCCGTTGGACGACGGCGACCATTGCCACTTCTTCAATGCGAATGTCGTATTCCTTCATGAAGCGCAGTACGGGCATGGTGAAGAGGGTGGGCGGGCCGATTGGACCAAAGGGCAGTTCGAACTGCCCCTGAAGGCTGGCTCGATTGCCGGCGAATTCGCCGCGTCCGACACGAGACCGGCCACTCTCCCCATGTGTGATCAAGACGGTCTCGCATAGACCGGCCTCGATCGCCGCGGTGGCATGGCGCACGTGGAGCATGAATGAACATCCGCCCACCGATGTTCCGTCGGCCCAGGTCGGGACGATGCCGAGGTAGTGGGCCAGGTTGGTCGGAGACTCACCTGCGGTCGCGATGCCGTCGATGTCGGAAAGTGTTAGGCCACAATCCTTCATCGCATTGAGTGCGGCATCGGCATGCAGCTGGATCTGGCTGATTCCCGGGAGTTTGCCGAGTTCGGTGGTTTCGGCAGCTCCCACGATTGCAACTGCGCAGCGCATCACTTTATTCCTTTTCCTTGGTGTTGCAGGGGCCGAATACCGGGAGCCTGATCTCTTCGCTCTGGTCCGCAAAGCGAACCTGTAAAGGCATGTCCAGAATGAGGGCTTCGGGCGTCTGCTCACAGTCGACAATATTGGTCATCATCCGCGGGCCCTCTTCGAGTTGGACGACGGCAATCGCGAAGGGCGGCTTGAGGCCGGGTGCCGGACGATGGTTGATCACGTAGCTGTAGAGGGCGGCGCGCCCACTCGCGCGAAAGACCTCGACCTCGCGATGGGCGCATTTCGGGCAGAACGGACGCGGAGGAAAATACACATGCGCGCAATCACAACATCGCTGGAGGCGCAATTCGCCCTCTCGCGCCCCGTCCCAGAAGTGTTGGGTCTCGGGCGTCGGGATTGGAAGAAGTCGGTCGGACACTGGCAAGTTAATTTCTCCGCGAGTGGGTGTTGGGAGGAGATGCTAAAACACAATGACCCGACTGGCAGACCACGAAATAATTGGCATTCGTGATTCCCTTTTTGGACTCTCCCGGACTACTCCGGACTTAGGAGAATATGATGGACCTGGTTCTTTACGGCGCACCGCTCTCGCCATTTGTTCGCAAAGTCGAAGTCGTTCTTCGGGAGAAGGGGCTCGACTTCGAAATGGAGATGGTCAGTATGCCGTTTCCCGACTGGTTCAAGGAGATCAGTCCAGCACGGCGCATGCCGGCGCTTCGTGATCGTGATGTCTCTGCGGAAGGCTCCGAAGGTGTGATCCCGGACTCATCCGCGATCTGTGCCTATCTAGAACGGCTGCAGCCCGAGCCTGCGCTCTATCCGAGCGATGCATTCGGGTACGGGCGAGCCGTCTGGTACGAAGAATACGCCGACTCCGAACTCGCCGGCTGTATCGGGATGGGCATTTTCAGGCCGATCGTTTTTCCGATCTTCGCGAAAAAAGATCCCGACATCGAAACGGCTCGCAAGACGGTGACCGAGCGACTTCCGCGCTTTCTCGACTATCTGGAAGGTGAAATCTCCGGTCGTGAATATCTGGTGGGCGATGCATTTTCAATTGCTGACCTGTCGGTGGCGACTCAGCTGATTAACCTGGAGATTGCTGTCGGTTTGCCCAAAGCAGAGAACTATCCCGGGCTGACGGCTCTGATGGATCGGGTCAAGCAGCGACCGAGCGTCGCTGCAAACCTGGAGATTTGTCGAAAAATCTTGACGACGCCGGTCGATCTGGGGTTCTAGTCGCGTTCTCGCCGTCATGGCTTCAATCGAGGCTGGGATCGTGGACCTGTGCGATCTAGAATACCCGTCGGTGAAACTTCATCATCTGATTCTTCCAAGAGGGCAACATGAATCGAAGCGAATTTAGAGTAGCGCTGACCGCGGCAGCATTCCTGACTCTTGTCACGTTAGTCAGCTGTGCTGTCGGCCATGAGAGCGGACACGATTCCGTAGCGATGAGCCCGACGGCAGCCGTCGATGCCAAGCGGTTGATGAACGCGGATGCGGAGCCGGAAAGTTGGATGTCCTATGGCCGCACGTATAGCGAGCAGCGCTTCAGCCCCCTTGAGAAGATCAATGCGGAAAATGTAAAGGATCTCGGGCTCGCCTGGTCCTACGATCTGAATACCGAGCGTGGCGTGGAGGCGACGGCCATCGTTGTCGATGGCGTCATGTACACGACTTCGTCCTGGAGCATCGTGGTCGCACTCGATGCACGAACCGGCGCTCATCTTTGGACATTCGATCCGGAAGTCGCAAAGGAGAAGTCGAAGCATGCTTGCTGCGACGTCGTGAACCGCGGCGTCGCGGTCTGGAAGGGGCAGGTCTTTGTCGGCGCTCTCGATGGTCGGCTGATTGCTCTCGATGCCGTCACCGGCAAGGTCAACTGGGAAGTGGCCACGGTCGATCCGAAACGCCCCTACACCATTACGGGCGCCCCGCGTGTCATCAAGGGGATGGTGTTGATCGGGAACGGTGGTGCCGAGTTCGGGGTTCGCGGGTTCATCGCTGCGTACGATGTCGACAGCGGTGAGCGGGTATGGCGCTTCTATACGGTCCCTGGAAATCCGGCACTTGGATTCGAAGACGATGCGATGGAAATGGCGGCCGAGACGTGGAACGGAGAATGGTGGAAGCTGGGGGGCGGTGGCGGAACAGTCTGGGATGCCATGGCGTACGACCCGGAACTCGACCTCCTGTATATCGGTGTCGGGAACGGGACGCCCTGGAATCAAGAGATCCGGTCACCGGGCGGGGGCGACAATCTCTTTCTTTCTTCGATCGTTGCGCTGCGCCCGGACACGGGCGAATACGTCTGGCACTACCAGACGACCCCCGGCGAGTCCTGGGACTATACGGCGACCCAGCACATCATCCTGGCCGACATGGAAATCGATGGGCAGTCGCGCAAGGTTCTGATGCAGGCTCCCAAGAATGGCTTCTTTTATGTCATCGACCGGACCGATGGAACATTGCTTTCCGCCGAGAACTACATCGACATAACATGGGCGACGCACGTCGACATGGAAACGGGTCGGCCGGTCGAGGCCGAGGGCGCTCGCTACCAGGACGCGAATTTCCTGCTTTTCCCGTCCTATCTCGGTGGACATAACTGGCATCCGATGTCCTACAATCCGCAGACCGGTCTCGTCTATATTCCGGTTCTCGACATTCCCGCGAAATACGCGCAGGACGAGGGATTCGAGTACCACCCTGACTCAACGAACCTTGGCATCGATGGAATCGTGGCTGGCCTTCCTGATACTCAGGCAGAGCGCGATGCGCTGAGGCCCTTGATTGCCGGTCGTCTGGTTGCCTGGGATCCAAAGACCCAAACGGAGGCATGGCGTGTTCAACATTCGGGCTCGTGGAACGGAGGCACGCTGTCGACGGCCGGGAACCTGGTTTTCCAAGGGACCGCAGACGCCAAGTTCGTTGCTTATACCGCGGATAAAGGTGAGAGCCTCTGGGAGTTCCCGACTCAGACGGGTGTCGTCGCTCCTGCAATGACTTTTGAAATAGATGGTGAGCAATTCGTGACCGTCAGCGTTGGTTGGGGCGGCGCATTTGCTCTCGTCTTCGGCGAATACATTCAGGCCGAGAGCATGCCGAATGTGAGTCGTGTCTTGACCTTCAAGTTGGGCGCGAGCAAGCAGCTTCCCGAGCCGGATTGGCGCCCGACCGTGGTCTTCAATCCGCCGAAGCAGACGGCGACCCCGGAAGCGATTTCCGAGGGCCATGCTCTATACCAACGCGTCTGTATGGGATGTCACGGTTTGAATGCCGTTTCCGGGCTGTTGATTTCCGATCTACGAGGTTCCGCCTATATCCATGATGCGGCGGGATGGGACAGTGTGGTTCGCGGTGGGGCGCTCCGAGGAAAGGGCATGGCTTCGTTTGCGACGGAACTCGATTACGAAAAGAGTGCGTCCATTCGCGCCTTTATCATCAATGAGGCGATCACGGCTTCGAAGAGACAAACCAGTCGCTGATGAGAAGGGGGCAATGGCTTCGCGCCGGCAGGGTGCTGTGTCGGCGAACGGCGATCCGTTCAGGTACGAAGTGCCTTGCATGCGTCGCTGGCCTATCGGTCCTTCTTTTCTTCGCGGGAGTGTCTCGGCCCGCGGCCGAGGAAGCGACATCGCCCGTTCTCGAATCGAAGTTCGAACTCTTCGTCAGTGATGGAGTTGAATCGGCTGCGTTCTACGAGGTTCTCGGCTTCGCCGTCGTGCATCAGAAATCCGACGGCTACACGACGCTTCGGAGCGGCTCGACGGTTCTCGCACTGTCCCCGCTTCCCAGCTGGCTTCCCATCCATTGGTTCGGATTTCTTCGCCATCCGCCGTTGGGGACCGAGATTGTGTTTTATACGCGACGGCTCGAGGCGTTAAGGATCGCGCTCATGCGGGCCGGGTACGCGCCCTGCGAGATCAAACTGCAGAGTTGGGGAGACCGCGATTTTCGCGTGAGCGATCCGGACGGGTACTACGTTCGGATCTTCATCGAAAAGTTCAAAAGAGATGTCTTCTTCGAGGAGTAGACGACTGTCGACGCAACCGATTCTACAGATCCGCCCACTCGCGACTGTCGGGGCCGAGGTTCTCGGTTTTGATATGAATGCGCCGATCGATGCCAATTTGGCGCATCAACTCAGACAGCTGTGGTACGAGCACGGAATGTTGTTATTCCGTGATCAGGATATCGATGCGAAGGGGCAGATCGCGTTCAGTCGACTCTTTGGGACTCTTGAACGACATCCTCTCGAAGTCACGATCTCACACGAACATCCCGAACTGTTCACTCTAGAGAACGGCGGCGATCGCGATCCATTCAACACGGCGTACTATCACGGCCAGCCGACTGTTGGCCGCCTCGACTGGCATATGGACCTCCATTACACCGCTCGCCCGAACCACGGTGCGGTCTTGCGTGCGGTGACGATCGCCGATGAAGACGGTGAAACAGGTTTCGGTGATTTGGCTCGCGCCTACGAGGGGTTGGACGCGGATCAAAAGAGCATTGTTGGCAAGATTGAAGTGGCCTACCGATTCAACATGCAGCGACTCGACATGCGCTTCGTCGACCTGGAGGGCTACGAGCCAGGCCCCCAGAGCCCGAAGAAGCCCTCGGATATAGGCTTTCCGGATTTCGCCGACGCCGTCTATCCAGCAGCCGTCATGCATCCCGTCACAGGAATGCGTGTGCTCGAAATCGTCGAACAATTTCTCGACCGCGTCATCGACCCGGAGCGCGCCGGGCTCAGCGAAGCCCAGGCTGACGATCTCCTGCGAGATCTTGTCGACCACATTCGAAAGCCCGAGTTTCACTATTTCCACACCTGGCAGTCAGGAGATGTCGTACTCTGGGATAACTGGCGCTTCATGCACTGCACGACGGGAACCCGGCCGGGCGTCAAGCGATTGATCAATCGAACCACGATTGGTGCCGGGGATGTCGCGCTTGGACGGGTACTGAAGGGTTAGTGAGGTACGAAGGATCCTAATATTGCACCGGGCTATTCCGGTTCCCCCCGCCCCTTCGACCCACCAGCCGAGCTTCATGTCCTCGATTAGCATGGGCTGCCAATCGGTATCCGACATTGCGTGGCGGAATGCGGAGACGCCCGGGCCATGCTCGCCCGGCCACCATCGAAGGATGCGTGCAGGTTGTCCGCAACTTCTTCGCGATGCGCGTGCTCGCCTATATTGGGATGGATCTGGAGCGTGTTGCAGAGTTGTTGTGCGAGGTTGTTGGGCTTTAGCCGAACACTCAGAGTTGGCGTGCGGGCCTGCACGTAGAAGAGGTCTATACGACCGGGGAGTTAGTTTGATGAGCGGAATTTCTGCGCGCCGCAGTAACCTCCATGCTCGGGAAGACGGGCGTTCGTTCCAAGTGCGGGACGCGGTCAGGTTTATGTTGATGACATCGATCATGTCGATGTTGGTGATTGGATGCGGACCGATCGGACCGTTTTCGGGAGGTCGCCTGTCCGGCGAGCAGGCGTCGTGGCCGGGCGACTGGAATGCGGCCGCCAGCGCGACACAGATTCAGCTCGAAACAGACCCCGATGACCCGCATTCAGTCAACTTGTGGGTCGTCGTACTCGAGGGCGAGGCGTTCATTGTGACGTCGCTGCTGGTTGGGACCCAAGTTCCCACGGAGCGGGCCTGGGTGCGAAATATCGCGTCAGACCCGCGGATCCGGATTCGCGTAGATGGAATCGTCTACCCCGCGCGACTGCATGCACTCGAAGATTCGGCGCAGATTGCGAATGTTTTCGAGGCGTTTCGCGCGAAATATCCGCAACTGAAAGAGTCGCGTGCAGAAGGCGCTCGCTTCTTTCAGGTCGTGAAGCGAGCTGGCTCATCGATCATGTGAGCCGCGAATGTGTGCGTAGATAAAGTTTGCTTCATGGGCGCATTCGGTTGTTCAACGATTCGACTGGATGTTGGGACATCAGTCGCTCGGAGCCAACATAGGGAAGGTATCAAGTGAATTGTGAACATCGCGCAGCTGCCTGAGGAAATCTGATCCATGCCCCAAGCACATGAGAGAGCGGGCAGCGCGGCGCGACCCGGTTGGCTTTCAGCGCAGTCATTGGCGTGACCCGAACGGTCGAGCAGATGCATTCCAACATTGCGGCGGGCTCGCCCCCGATCGGCGAAGGCACAGGCGGCCGAACCGAAGGGATCAGCGGTTTTGTATACGAGCGGGTTCGACTCGCTCATCGTGGGACGGGCTTCGGAGCCGACCAGGTCATGTCTCTCGTCGACAAATTGTGGACCCGACAGCCCGCTCTACCCCAACCGAAATGGGATTCTGTACTGGGGGTCTTAAATGGCGTCGTGGGTGACCAACTCGTTGCGAGTGGAAATCCGCTTGCGATTCCGATGCAGCTACGTCGGAATGGACGACGTGTTGATCCCGAGGATCAGGTTCTGGGCCAGGACTGACGCCCTCCGACTCTTCAACGCGTTCAGTCGGTCAAGTCGGCTTCGCCATCTCTTCCAGGAATTGACTTGGGGAATTGGGCGACGAAGTGCGAGACGTCCCAGTAGTCGCTCCACTTCAAAACCTTGGCGCCACCCAATCCATAGCACTCAGTGCCTGCCGCAAATTTTCAACAGTCTTCTTGTTCTCTTCGACGGACAATCGGTTCTCCCGGGTGGTTATTGGGCATCGGATCTGATCTCTATGGGTAGCAGCCAAGGCGAGGTGGCCTCCGGGTGCTAACCTAAGCGCTGGACAGAAGGAGTTCTCATGGCATTTGATCTCGTCATTCGCAACGGTCGGATCATCGACGGTACCGGCGCCGACGCATTCGTCGGAGATGTTGCGATCCAGGACGGATTGATCACTGCCGTTGGGAAGGTCGAGGGCGCTGCCACTCGGGAAATCGATGCGAGCGGACTCGCTGTGACGCCGGGTTTCGTCGACATCCACACGCATTACGACGGTCAGGCGACGTGGGATCAGCAGCTCGCTCCGTCCTGTTTTCATGGTGTCACCACCATTGTCATGGGAAATTGCGGAGTTGGCTTCGCGCCGGTCGAGAAGGGGCAGGAGGACTTCCTGATCGGTCTGATGGAAGGCGTCGAGGATATTCCCGGCGCGGCGCTCCACGAAGGCATTGAATGGTCGTGGCGCACTTTTCCCGAATACCTCGATGTACTCGGCCGACGTGAGTTCTCGATGGATGTCGCAACACAGGTCCCCCACGGTTCCGTTCGCGCCTTCGTGATGGGAAAGCGGGGCGCCGACAATGAACCGGCAACAACCGCGGACATCAAGGAGATGGCCGAGATCGTCAGGGGCGGCATCGCTGCCGGCGCCCTGGGGTTTTCGACATCTCGAACCATCGCGCACACGGCGATTACCGGCGAGCCAGTGCCCGGAACTTTTGCAGCAGAAGACGAACTTTTCGGCATCGGACGCGTATTAGGCGAACTAGGAACCGGGATCTTTGAAGTTGCGGGTGCGGGTGCCGCGGGTGAAGACATTGCGGCTCCCGCCAAAGAATTGGATTGGATGCTGCGTCTGTCGAAGGAGATTGGGCGTCCGGTGACCTTCGCGATGCTGCAGGTCGACGCCGCCCCCGATCTCTGGCGCGAACTCCTCGAGTGCTCGGCGGCCGCCGTAGAAGAGGGCGCTGAAGTCTTCCCCCAGGTCGCGGGTCGGCCCTTCGGATTTCTGATCGGACATCAAACCGAAGTACATCCTTTTGCGGCCTGTCCGACTTTTTCATCACTTCTGGAACTGTCTTTCGAGGAACGCATCGCACGCCTTTGTGACCGGCAAACCAAGAAGAGCATCCTATCGGAGGCCAATTCGGAAACCTCGATGCTTCTCGGGCAGCTGGAGCGGGTGTTCCCGATGGGCGATCCGCCAAACTACGAGCCGGCCTATGAAGATTCGGTTGAGGCGATGGCCGCGCGAAACGACATGAATCCGATCGAGTTTTTGTATGATCGAATGCTCGAACGGTGCGGCCGTGAACTCTTCCTGGTTCCACTGCTCAATTATTCAGGGGGGAGCGCCGAGCCCATCCGAGAAATGATGTACCACCCGCGTGCGGTACTCGGCCTCGGTGATGGCGGGGCGCATTGCGGAATGATCTGCGACGCATCGATCCAAACCTTCATGCTCACGCATTGGGTGCGCGATCGAACGCGTGGAGAGAGAATCCCGCTTGAGTTTGCGGTCAAGCGAATGACCAAGGACACCGCGGCACTTTACGGACTGGGCGATCGCGGAACCATCGAGGTTGGAAAGAAGGCCGACCTCAACTTGATCCACCTCGAAACGCTCCGACTCGAACCTCCGGAAATGGTGCATGACTTGCCCGCTGGAGGAAAACGCTTCATGCAGCGCGCGCGCGGCTACCGCGCCACGATCGTCTCCGGCGAAATCACGATCGAAAACGATGAACCGACAGGGATTTATCCTGGACGTCTCATCCGGGGTGCGCGGCCGTAGCCGATGACCGAAAGATTCAGCGACTCGCCTCGACATCTGGCTCGTGAATCAGGCTTCGTTGAATCCGACGGCATGCAAATCTATTTCGAGGACTACGGGTGCGGGGAACCCATCGTCCTGGTTCACGGTTGGGGTTCGAGCCTGCACTCGAACTGGGTCCGTACGGGTTGGCTAGATGCCCTGCTCCCGATGCGGCGCGTTGTGGTGTTGGACGTTCGTGGGCACGGTGCGAGCGACAAGCCTCTTGATCAGTCGGCCTACGGATACGCAAATATGAGTCGTGATGTGCTCGCGGTCATGGATCATCTGGAGATCCCGAAGGCTGACTTGATGGGATACTCAATGGGCTCCTGCATAGGGGCATCATTGTTAGGTTCTAGCAGGACGCGGTTTACATCAATGATCCTCGGCGGGATTGGCGACGAGACAGATGAGAGTCTGGCGAACTTGCCTAAAATTGTGGCCGGCCTGAGAGCCAAAGATCCGGCGCGGATAGAGGATCCTCTGAGTCTCGGTTATCGCAACTTTGCTTCGGCCGATCCTCGCAACGACCTGGAGGCATTAGCGCGGTCCGCTTTGCAAATTTGGCCCGAGGGATTCCCGTTGCGACTGATCGGGCCCACTGCCACAGAGATCGACCTTTGCGTTCTGGTGGTCAACGGGGCAGACGATCATCCCTACATCGATACGGTTCACGAACTCGTCGAAGCGATCCCGAGTGCCGAATTGGTTGTCATTCCCGACCACGACCATGTCAGCGTTATTGTCGCGCCTCGCTTTAAGCAGGAAGTACTCCAATTTCTGGATCCTTCGGCGACCTTGTAATCGATGGCCTGGCACTCGATGCAGCCAGGCGGAGGGGCCGCACTGCAATGCTCGGTCGGGTTGGATTCCTCTGGACCTACCCGGCTGAGTCTGAGAGAATCGACCATCATTGGTCGTTGGCCATGCGTGACGAGTGACGGTTGAATTCAAACGTCGCGTTGGCAAGACTCCACGCGAGTACCATTACACGGCGAACCGAGGACAAATAGGAGACCCCATGGGAGAGTTGCTCGTCGAGAAGTCTGATTTTGTTGCCACAATTACACTGAACCGCCCTGAACGACTAAATGCCATCTCAGTTTCGATGTTGGCCGCGCTTTCCGAGGCGCTCGTCGATGCGGATAAGGATCCTGAAGTTCGGGTCGTCGTTCTGACGGGAGCCGGTCGCGGGTTCTGCGCGGGCCTTGATTTACAAGACCAGGTCTCGGGACAAGGGATTGGGTCCGCGGGTGGGGTCGCTGCAATGGTGGGGCGTTTTGATTTGCGCGATGCGCCTCCGACTGTGCTGCACGCACTCGACAAGCCGACCATTTGCGCCCTCAACGGCGGGGCCGCCGGGTACGGAATGGATCTCGCGCTGGGCTGTGATATTCGGATCGCCTCAGACACCTCGAAGCTTTCGGCGGCCTTCACCAAGCGGGGTGTGATTCCAGAGAGCGGTGGGACCTGGCTCTTACCGCGAATCGTCGGTTGGTCGAAGGCCTGCGAAATCATGTTCACGGGCCGGACCTTGACACCGGCCCAATGTCTGAAACTCGACCTTGTCAGCGAAGTCGTTCCGGCCGCAAATCTGATGAGTCATGTTCGCGACTTGGCGGAGGAGATCGCAGCCAATGCACCGCTCGCCGTGCAGGCCACAAAACGGATGATGAGAATGGGCCAGGACGAAACCTTTGAGGCCAACGTGCATCACGTCTATCTGCAACTTCTTCCGCTTTTTCGTTCAAAGGATTTTAAAGAGGGTGTGCAGTCCTTTTTGGAAAAGCGCGATCCCAAATTCGACGGGCGCTGAGGTCGGACGTCGGACGTCGGATCGATCGACCTTGCAGTGCCTCAACGATGCAGCGGGTGAGGAGGAGGCAGGCCGGGCAGTTCGGGCGCTATCGATGTATCGCAGCTGCCGGACTTCGCTCGCAGCGGCGCTCGAGCACTAAGCCATCGCTGGCGCGATTGCCCGCTCAAGACTACTGACCGACGATGCGGGCGGCGTCCTCATCCGATACGCCGCGCGAATCCGCGGACAAACTCTTGTGATGGCCCCCTTCCTCTACCAGAGTTGTGATGTTTCGAGCCCATTCGGCCGAGACAACTGCCTGCGCGCATCGTGGAGAAGGCCCTCAAAGCGCTTTGTAAAATCTAGGGTATTTTTTTTCGCGGTGGCCCCAATCACCTATCGTTGATCGATCATTGGTTACCGTTCATTGGAGTTTGATATGCGAACGCTGCTCTGCGAATTGCTTGGAATTGAATTTCCCATCTTTGCGTTTACGCATTGCCGGGATGTCGTCGCGGCGGTGTCCAACGCTGGTGGTCTCGGTGTTTTGGGCGCGGTTGGGTTTTCGCCCGAACAACTCGAGGTCGAATGCAAATGGATCGACGACCATGTGGGCGACAATACTTACGGCGTTGATCTCGTCATTCCGCAGCAATACGAAGGCATCGGTGAGATGGATGCCACTAAACTGGAGGCACAGCTTCGCGCGGCCATCCCCCAGCAACATCGTGAGTTTGCGGCGAAGATTCTCGCCGACCACGACGTGCCCGAACTTCCGCCGGAAGAGGCGCATCATGAATTGCTCGGGATGAGCCTGGCGACGGCGACGCCTCAGTTGGATGTAGCACTCCAACATGAGAAGGTGCGCCTGATCGCGAACGCCCTCGGCACGCCGCCCGCTGAGGTGATAGAGCGAGTACACGAGAGTGGTCGGTTGGTCGCCGCGTTATGCGGAAAGGTACATCAGGCCGTTCGGCACAAGGATTCTGGGATTGACATCATCATTGCGCAGGGCACCGAGGGCGGGGGCCACACAGGAGAGATTGGTAGTCTCGTATTGTGGCCGCAGATCATCGAAGCGGTCGACCCTGTCCCGGTACTTGCCGCCGGTGGTATTGGATCCGGTAAGCAGATCGCCGCAGCACTCGCGATGGGTGCCCAGGGTGTGTGGACGGGTTCACTGTGGCTGACTGTCGAAGAAGCCGAATGTCCGCGTCCGCAAATGGAGGCTTACCTCGGTGCCGCCAGTGGTGACACAGTTCGTTCGCGATCATTTACCGGCAAGCCGTGCCGCATGCTCCAAAACGACTGGACCAACGCCTGGGAAGCCGAGGGCACGCCCGAGCCTCTCGGAATGCCGCTCCAGAATATGGTCGCTATGGATGCGATTGTTCGAACCCAGCGCTATGCGGCCGCGGATCGCGCGCAGTCTGTTTCATTCAATCCCGTCGGCCAGGTCGTGGGGATGATGAACGAAATTCGTTCTACGCGCGAAGTCATCTTCGAGCTGGCGCAGGGGTACTTTGACGCAGTCGAGAAGCTGAATGCCATGAGCGCGCTGTCTGAGGATTGAAGCGAGGCCTTGCCTCGCTGAGGGGATGGCCTCATTGCCGTCGCTGCCCAGGCCTTAAGAGCAGCATGTTGGCTCACGATTTGCCCATGTCCGCTAAGGTGTAAGCGGGAGCGAGCAGATCATCTTCTTGGCTGCGGGCGCCTAGCAGTCTCTGCGTCCCGGAATCACGGGCAGCGCATCGAGGCCTCGGAAGACGCCCGTATGATGCCAATGCAATGGATCTTCACCAAGTCGGATCTCTGGGAAAGCTTGGATGAGTACTTCCAACATGATTCCCACCTCCATTCGGGCCGGACTCGCACACAGACAGAAATGAGCACCGAGGGCAAAGGAGAGCGGCGCCAACGGCTCAGGCTCGAGAGTCCAGCGCCACGGATCGAAGAGTTCGGGATTTGCGTAGGTTCGTGAATCGCGATTGGCCGCGGCCAAGAGAATCGCGATGGGTTCGCGTGCCGAGATCTTCTGCCCGCCCAACTCGATCGGCTCGTTGAGCATTCGTGCGACCATGTGGGTGGGGGTCTCGTATCGAAGAAACTCTTCGACGACGGCGTTGACCGGAAGAGATCCGTCGCGTATCGCCGCCACGAGTTCACGATTCGGAAGGAGTGCTGCCAGTCCGTTCGAGAACAGGTCCTGGGTCGTTCGGTGTCCCGCAGAGTAAAGGGTTGCACATAGGGAGAGCAGTTCACTCTCCATCAATCGATCGTCATCCTCATCGGCCCCTAGCAGGGCGCTCATTAAATCGTCTTCGGGCTGCCGCCGGCGCTCGTCGGGAAGGTGGCGCAGCGTTTCATGGATCTCTTCCCCAGCCGAGCGTTCCCCGTTCCCAGGAGTCGGGAGACTCGACCGGACAGCATCGTCAACCGGTCGCGATGTTCGATCGGTACGCCGAGCAACTCGGAGATGACGAGTGAGGGGACTTCGTGTGCGTAGGCCTGGATTAGATCGACCGCGCGCTCTTCAGCGATCGAATCGAGGAGCTTGCGTGACAACCCTTCCACAAAGCCCCTGGCAACGCGGAACTAACGAAAACACGAATCGTCTGCTTCGACAGTACTTCCCAAAGAAGACGGACCTATCGCCTTTCTCCCAGGCTGACTTGAATAGAGTGGCCATGCAACTAAACCAGCGTCCGCGCAAGACACTTGGCTTTGCGTCACCTGCAGAATGCTTCAACGAATATGTTGCGTTGACTCGTTGAACCCAAGAGGACTCCTTTTTGGGACCGGCTGTAAGTATCAACATGAAGATCAAACCTCGGAAGTGCGGCCATCGCGACGTGTGATGATTGGCATGGGATGGCCCCGAAACGGGACAAAGATGCCTCATCTGAAGCGTAGTTTTCAGAACAGTCCCCATCGGGTGTGCAGAAAAGGCCGGTTGAAACACCTATCCGCTCCGTCGCCCGCGTAATGGATTCGCCCGTTCACGGATCGACCTCCTTACATGAAAGAACCCCCGCCCCATGCTCTCGCATGGTGACGGGGGTTCAATTCATTCGTTTCGCTTCCGACCCTCCCGCGAAGCGGGAGCCGCGCCGGAGGCGAACCAAAGCCGGGACTTACATCATCCCCGGCATACCGCCCATGCCACCCATGTCCGGCATGCCACCACCACCACCGGCACCGCCCTTTTCGGGCTTGTCGGCGATCATGGCTTCCGTCGTCAGCAGCAATCCGGAAACCGATGCTGCGTTCTGCAGCGAGGTTCGGACGACCTTGGCCGGGTCGATGACGCCGGCCTTGATCAGGTCTTCGTAGGTCTCGGTGGCTGCATTGAAGCCGTTGGCTCCCTTGAGTCCCTTGACCTTGTCGACCACGATCGAACCTTCGATGCCGGCGTTGTCGCTGATGAAGCGAAGCGGGGCTTCGATGGCGCGGCGGAGGATGTTAAGGCCTGCGGCCTGTTCCTCGTTGTCCACTTCGACGCTGTCGAGCGCCGTAGCACAGCGAAGGAGTGCAACACCACCGCCAGGGACGATGCCCTCTTCGACGGCTGCGCGGGTTGCGTGGAGTGCGTCTTCGACGCGCGCCTTCTTCTCCTTCATCTCGGTCTCGGTGGCTGCGCCAACCTTGACCACGGCCACACCGCCGACCAACTTGGCGAGTCGCTCTTGGAGCTTCTCGCGGTCGTAGTCGGAGGAGGTCGATTCGACCTGTCCGCGGATCTCGGCACATCGACCTTCGATGTCCTTCTTGGTGCCCGCACCATCGATGATGATGGTGTTGTCCTTGTCGATCGAGATGCGCTTGGCCTGACCGAGGTCCTTGACCGTGACGTTCTCGAGCTTGAGGCCGAGCTCTTCGGCAATGACCTGACCACCGGTGAGAACTGCCATGTCCTGGAGCATCGCCTTGCGACGATCACCAAAACCAGGTGCCTTCACGGCGGCGACATTGATCGTGCCGCGGATCTTGTTCACGACGAGTGTGGCGAGGGCCTCACCGTCGATGTCCTCAGCGACCAGGAGAAGGGGCTTTCCGGCACGAGCGACCTGCTCGAGCAGCGGAAGAAGATCCTTCATATTGCTGATCTTCTTCTCGTGAAGAAGGATCAGCGGCTCTTCGAGAACGGCTTCCATGCCCTCTGGATCCGTGACGAAGTAGGGTGAGAGGTAACCGCGGTCGAACTGCATGCCCTCGACGACGTCGAGCTCGGTTTCGAGGCTTTTGCCCTCTTCGACCGTGATGACGCCTTCTTTGCCGACCTTTTCCATCGCCTCTGCGATGATCGTACCGATCGTCTCGTCCGAGTTGGCCGAGATGGTGCCGATCTGTGCGATCTCGTTCGAGTCGCGGGTGGGCTTGCTGATCTTCTCGAGCTGAGTCGTGATGGCCTGGACACCCTTGTCGATGCCACGCTTGAGGTCCATCGGGTTCATACCCGCGACGACGAGCTTGCTGCCCTCACGGAAGATCGCCTGCGCGAGCACCGTGGCCGTCGTGGTCCCGTCACCGGCGATGTCGGAAGTCTTGGAAGCGACCTCCTTCACCATCTGGGCGCCCATGTTCTCGAACTTGTCTTCGAACTCGATCTCCTTGGCGACGGTGACGCCGTCCTTGGTGATCGTGGGGGAGCCGAAGCTCTTGTCGATGATGACGTTTCGACCCTTTGGGCCGAGCGTCACGCGAACGGCGTTGGCGAGTCCATCGACGCCTGCAAGGATCTTTGCACGTGCTTCCTGATCAAAAATGACTTCTTTGGCCATGGTTGAGGCCTCCTATTCCTATCGATCTATTCGAAGACCGCGAGGACGTCGTCCTCACGAATGATGATGTGCTCGTCGCCATCGACGTTGACGTCGGTGCCGGCGTATTTGCTGAAGAGGATGCGGTCACCTGCCTTGACAGCGACTTCGGCGACGTTGCCGTTGTCGAGGGTCTTGCCTGGGCCGACGGCGGCCACGAGGCCTTCCTGCGGTTTTTCCTTGGCGGAATCGGGGATGATGATGCCCCCACTGGTGGTCTCTTCCTCATCCACGCGCTTGACGAGGATGCGGTCCTGGAGCGGACGGATCTTCATGAATCGCCTCTCTATTGCTGCCCAGCTCGGCTGGGGAGCCAATGGCCCGTCCGATTCGCGTCTAACCGAATCGAATGAGCCGGGTTGAAATGCCAATCCACGATGCCCAAAAGAATTGAGAGCAGAGAACGCGAAACTGGCCGAATTCCAATATTCAGGGTCGTCCGATCTTTCCGGACGGCTTTTGGCAGTCGGAGCTTCCGAGTGCCAAGGCGCCGCAATCTATGCACTCTGCGGGTTGCGTCAAGCGGGGCCGGGACAAAGGGATGAAAAAAGTTGCGCACCGGCCTTGGACGGTTGACTTTCGCCTCGGTTTCGTCACGATCTGGAGGCGAAAGAACGTCGAAGGCGTTTGAGGCGACCGGAATCAGGTCGGCCAACATGACTACGATGGATCACAGGAGAATGAGGAGGATGCGCCCGATGCCCCGAACGGAGAGGAATTCGTCTACGTCTGCGCCCACGCTCGCGCTGACAAAGAGACAGCGGCAGGTTTTCGACTTTATATCGACCTTCGTCGAGAAGGAGGGCTATTCGCCCAGCCTCGAAGAGATTGCCGCGGCCTTCGATTTATCTTCCGTCGCCACGGTCCACAAACATGTCAAGCATCTCGTCGACAAGGGCTATCTGCGAAAAGCCTGGAACAGGTCTCGCTCGGTCGAGCCAGTCCCGGAAGAGGCTTCCATTCCGAGCCTCCAGCTGCCCATTCTCGGTACTGTGGCGGCAGGGAGCCCCATTGAGGCAATCGAGCCCGAAGTGGGAACGGCCGAAATGCTGTCTGTGCCCGCGGACATGGTTCCTGCCAGCAAGGATCATTACGTGCTTCGGGTGCGTGGTGATTCGATGATCGAAGACCAGATCTGCAATGGCGATTTAGTGGTGATCGAAGGGAAGCAGGAGGCGCGTAACGGCGATACGGTCGTTGCTCTGGTCGATGGCAGTGAGGCGACCCTGAAGCGGTTCTACCGAAACGGCGCGGATGTGAAGCTCGTGCCCGCCAATCACACAATGGCGCCGATGGAATTTCATGCGTCCCGAGTCGAGATCCGCGGAGTCGTTCGAGGTTTGATCCGGCAGTTCTAGTTCTAGTCGAGATCGGTCCCCCGGCGATCCGCGTGCCGGAACCATTTGACCCCTCGCTCGTCTAGAAGACCATACCTCGAGCGATTTCCGCTCTGACGCTCCTGCCAACCCGGGCTAGCCTTCGCATTTCTAGGTTCTGGGCTGGGGGGGTGCGCCACTGTTTCCATCGGTTGGTCAGGGTGGTCGGCGTTGAGTGAGCTTGCGGCTGAAAATGGAGAGAAAGCGGATGAGTGCGACGGAGGATCGGCCGGACCAGATCGAAGACTATGTCGAGGGGATTCTCAAGGAAATCGGGGAGGATCCGAGCCGCGATGGGCTCAAGAAGACACCTCATCGTTATGCGAAAGCCATCCGGTTCTTTACCCAGGGTTATGATCAGAATCCGGCGGAGGTCCTGACCAAGGCGCTCTTTGATGTCGACTATGACGAGATGGTCGTCGTTCGGGATATCGACTTCTACAGCCTTTGTGAGCATCACATGGTGCCCTTTTTCGGGCGCGTCCATGTGGCCTACATCCCCAATGGAATGGTCGTCGGGCTCTCCAAAATTCCGCGCACGGTCGAGATTTTCGCGCGTCGGCTTCAAGTCCAGGAACGGCTTACGATGCAGATCGCCAAGACGATCGACGAAGTACTGAAGCCCAAGGGCGTGGGCGTCGTCGTCGAGGCTAAACATCTTTGCATGATGATGCGAGGCGTCGAGAAGCAAAACACCTCGGCGATCACGAGTTCGCTACGCGGAGTCTTCGAGTCCGATCAGAAGACACGATCCGAATTCATGGATCTGATTCGCCACCGAACGGCGTCCTTCGCCTAGCCTCACAAGCGCCACGGAAACGCCGACGGGTTCGCCATCAGCTCCCGAGTGCGAATTCGGTGTTGATCATGAGGCGGCCGGATGTTTCGAGCTGGCTGCGGTAGTCGTTGATCCAGGCCTGCAGGGTACGATTTTCTTTTTCGAGCAGCGTGCGCCCACGTCGAGTCGAGCGTTCGATGGCCAGTTCGTCCTGGGTCGGGCCACTGCGTTCGAGAACCTGAATCAAGATCCGGCGATCGCCGAGTTCGAAAATCTCCGGACTGCTCTCTCCGGCCTCGAGGGTGAAGGCCGTCGTCAGTACGTCTGTCGCTGCCCCGAGACCGGAAATGAAGCCATCCGGGCGTCGCTTCAAGCTCGCAGGACGTTCGAGGACCAGGCCCTCTTCCCGCGCGGCGTCCTCGAGGGAGGCGCCGGATTCGATGGCGTCGACTAATCGAAGGCTGACTTGCTGCGCGTGCTCTCTCGCTCGGGTTTGCATGAGCGCCTCTCGCGCCAGTTCCAGTCGTTTCGAATCGAACGACGCGGACTCGGGGTCGACCTTCTCGTCGACTCGAATGACATGGAATCCATACGCCGATCGAACGACGCTCGAAAGTTCTCCTGGCATCATCGCGAAGGCTGCGTCCTCGACGGCTGCGTCATTGTCGCCCCGAGCGAAGAGCCCGAGGTCGCCGCCATCTTGAGCCGTGCCGATGTCTTCCGAAACCGCAGCGGAGACTTCGGCGAAATCCTCTCCGCCCTCGATTCGTTCGCGAGCGGCTTCGGCCCGCTCCCGGGAACTCGCGACCTGCTCGTCTGAAGCTTCGGGATCGACGAGGACAAGGATGTGGCGCGCGCGAACTCGCGCGGGCGTGGCGAAGTCGCCTTCTCGTTCGCTGAATACGGCGCGGAGTTCGTCTTCGTGCTTTTGGAAATAGACGTCGACGTCCGCGTCTTCCACGGTCGCGTCGTCGGGCAGGGCGGCGGAGTCGATCGCCACGTAGGCGATGCGCGTTTCTTCGAGTTCGTAGCGAGTGCGCAGATCGATTTCGGCGTCGGAGATCACGGTTTGACCCACGATGAGCTGAACCAATTTCTGACCGAGAAGACCGCGGGTGAAATTCCGGATGAACGCCCGCTGGCTGCCATATTCGTAGGAGGCGAAGCGCTCAAAGGCCTCGGGACTGAAACGACCCTCTTCGTCGATGAAGATCGGGCTGCCCTGCACCACGCGGCGCAGTTCGTCCTGGGTGGTATGAAGCCCCAGTTCTTCGGCTGCGCTGGCAAGGACAAGAGAGTTGGTGAGATTGCCGAGCGCCTGACTTTCGATGTAGGTGCGGGCCACGACTTTGTCGTAGGCGTCACCCAGCTCTTGGCGTAAACGCGCCTCTAGGTTGACTTTTTCGCGTTCAAAGTCCCGCGAAGTCAGCTTGACTTCATCCAGCTGAACGATGAAGTTCCCCGAAGGGGTGCCCGGGCCGGAGCCTCCGCCAATGCCTAGGAAGAAAACGAACACGAGTCCGATGACGCTCACGAAAATCAGGGAGAGCCAGCGCTGGCCTTTACGGAAGGTATCGAGCAATGGAAACCTCAGTTGGTCGGGAATGATCCATTCGGGATCTTGGATCGGGTCAAAGGCGGAGCTTACGAGACCTGCGTGCTCGGGGCCAAGCGATATGTGATGTCCGACCACGGCTCATGGATTTTTATTTACGACGTTGAGTGCAGCATAGCGGCGGGAAGGCGGGTGGCGGGTTCGCATCGCGCTGCGAGTGCATGTGCCGAGTGGTCGGAGGTAATCAAGGCATTCGGTTCGGCATTTCCCCCCACTGCGAACTCGCTGGTGAATCAAAGCATCGCTCGATGATCTCTTTTCGCGTTGCTCGGCGTGCGGGCCGCTGTTATTTTCTCGCTACTGACCGGCGGAAACGATTCGAAGTTTCGGGCATTTAGCCTTCGGCTGCCCTACTGGGGTGAAAGTTCGTCAACATTTCTGTCCGGGTTCTCGCCGAGGTCGATTCATGCTCGACTGTCACAAGAAGTCGACACGACTAGGCAAAGACGGCAAAGACGACAAAGATGCCGGATTGACGACCCGACGCCTGGATCATGGAGCAATAAATTGATCATCGACACCATCCTAGGCTGGTTTTCAAGTGACCTCGCAATCGATCTCGGGACGGCGAATACGCTCGTCTATGTAAAGGGTCGTGGGATCGTTGTTTCGGAGCCGAGTGTCGTCGCGGTTTCTCGAGATTCTCGAGGACCAGACCGTGTTCGCGCAGTGGGCAAGGCCGCCAAAGAGATGTTAGGCCGGACTCCCGGCCACATCGTTGCGATTCGACCCTTGAAAGACGGGGTGATCGCCGACTTCGATATTACGGAAGCGATGCTTCGATATTTCATCCGGCGAGTGCATGATCGTCGGACCATGGTGCGTCCTCGAATCGTGATTGCTGTGCCGTCGGGTATCACGGAAGTCGAAAAGCGCGCGGTTCGTGAAAGCGCGATGCTCGCTGGGGCGCGGGAGGTGTACCTCGTCGAGGAGCCGATGGCCGCGGCGATCGGTGCAGGACTTCCGGTCACCGAGCCATCGGGAAACATGATTATCGATATTGGGGGTGGCACGACCGAGGTGGCTGTCATCTCCCTGTCGGGTGTGGTCTATTCCAATTCGACTCGCGTTGGTGGCGACAAGATGGACGAGGCGATCATCAACTACGTCAAGCGCAAGTATAATCTCCTGATAGGTGAACGATCGGCGGAGAAAATCAAGATTCGAATCGGCACGGCCTATCCAACCGACAACATCGAGTCGATGGAAGTGAAGGGGCGTGACCTCGTGTTAGGCGTTCCGAAGACTCTCGAACTCAAATCCGAAGAGGTTCGCGAGGCGCTTGCCGAGCCGGTGAATGCGATCGTGGAAAGCGTCACGATGGCCCTCGAGAAGACGCCTCCTGAGCTTTCTGCTGATATTATCGACAAAGGAATCGTGATGGTTGGCGGTGGGGCGATGTTGAAGAATCTGGACGTTCTGCTGCGCGAAACGACGGGTTTGCCGGTGATGTTGGCCGAGGATCCGCTGACCGCTGTGGCCGTCGGGACTGGCCGCATCCTAGATGAAATCGGACTCCTCAAGGAGGTGACCATTCGGTCGTCGATCTCCTGATGGGGATGTCGCAACTCCCAAGAAGGACGAGTTGATTCACAAGCATGAAGCGGTCGCTGCGAGTGCTGGCGTCGATTCGATTCTTGGCCGGCATAGTCTCCGCTAGAGACGGAATGGAAGGGGGCGGGTCGCGGGGGTATGCCCGATCTTCTGAAACGTATTGGCGCGCCGCTCGTTGTCGCATTCCTACTGATTCTGACGATCATTTCGATGGTGAGCGATCGTCGGCCTGACGACGACGTCCGCGCAGCATTGCCGTGGTGGCAAGCGGTCGTGCTCGAGGTGACAGCACCCATCGAACGAATCATCTCGGCGCCCATCGATGGCGTCAAAGGATTTTTCACAAACTACGTCGATCTATTGAGTGTGCGGTCCGATAATCGAAGACTGCGCCGACGAATTGCAGAGATCGAAGCCGAAAACCTTCAATTCCGTGAAGCACTGGTTTCGAGTGGCCATCTCGCTCGGGTCGCCTCCATGCGAGACGAGATCGAGATTCCGATGTTGCCGGCCGAAGTCGTCGGCCTCGATGTGGCGCCCTGGTTTCGTTCGGTCCTGGTGGATCGTGGAACACAACATGGTGTCGAACCGGGGCATCCCGTGATCACCCATAAAGGCGTCGTGGGAGTCGTGACCGCGACATCGGATCATGCGGCCAAGGCGATGTTATTGCTCGACCGACAGAGCGCGATTGATGCGTTGGTGCAGCGCAGTCGCTCGCGCGGCGTATTGCGCGGAGTCGGCCGTGCTCGGTTGGAATTCGAGTTCGTCGTGCGGAGCGCAGATGTTGTCGTGGGAGATGAGGTCGTGACTTCGGGAATGGGCGGCGTCTTTCCAAAGGGATTGCAATTGGGCCGAGTGGCAGAACTGCGTGATGCGGGTGGTCGTTTGACTCGGATCGCCATCATCGAGCCCGCGGTCGACCTCGGTCGGCTTGAGCAGGTCTTCGTGATGTTGCGTCGCGGTCCGACGATGGATCTGCTCTACCACGCGAATCGTGCAGAAGAGGATCTGCCTGGGCCGATCTCGGTGAGCAGCGGTCAGCCCTTGGCTGCCACCGAAGTGACGGAATCCGCACGGGTCGAGGACGAGCCATGAACATGAAGATGGCTCTGGCGGGGATATTGCTGGGAATTGCCGCGCTTATCGTCCAGGGCGCACTCGCTATGACCATCCCGCCACCCTGGTGTCCGGATTTGGCATGGTTGGTCGTCGTAGGCATTGGGCTTCGCTGGCCGGGGTTTCTATCGGGACTCTTCATCGCGGTTCCGCTGGGGTATGCGATGGACCTCCTTTCCGGGTCGCTCATGGGTCAGCATGCCTTCATGCGTCTCATCTCGTATGTGACGGCGGCGATCGTGTCTCGTCAGCTCGACCTCTCGGGCCATCTACCCGTCGGCATTTTCGTCTTCGGTATGACGATCGTCTACGGCTTGGGAATCGTGGCGACGGTTTCGTTCTTCGTGGGTTCGAATGCGATCGGCCTCGACATCATGACCTCGGCGGTCGCGCACGGTATCGCAAATGTAGTCGCCGCAGGACCGATGATCGGGCTGGTCGATCGTGTCGTGCTTCGATTCGGAGACGAAGAAGTCGGTCGCCGCGCGCCGCTGTCCCTTCATCAATCGCGAGGGTCGATCGGATGAACGATTTCGTGGATGCTCGTCTTCCGAACTCCTCCGAAGGACCCGCGGAACTTCGCTTGTGGCCGGCGGCCATGATCGTTTGTTTGATCTTCATCGTTTTCATTTTGCGCCTATTTCAGCTCCAGATCGTCGAGGGTGAAGCTCTCGCGAGTCGCTCCCAGGCGAATTATGTCCGCACGGTTCGACTCGAGGCACAGCGCGGTTCGATCGTGGATCGCGAGGGGCGTACGATTGCGGCGACGCGGCCCGCTTACGGAATTGATCTGATTCCATCCGAAATCCAGAACGCGTGGCGGACCTATTCCGTGTTGGGTGAAATCCTGGGGCGTGATGCGCGGGAGATCGCCGAAACGGTTGGGAAGCCCAGAGGCCGGCGGCGCTTCAAGCCTGTTTCTCTTTCAAGAGATCTCGCGCTCGAAGAGCGTGCGAAGATTGCGGCCCATCGTTATGCGATGCCCGGTGTTGAGCTTTACCGCAAGCCGCTCCGCGAGTATGTCTACCAAAGTGTGGCCGCTCAGCTGCTCGGTACAATTGGTGAAATCGATGCCAAAGAGTTGAAGAATGAAGCATTCTCGGCGTACAAGGCCGGAGAGACCGTCGGGAAAACGGGGGTTGAGGCAGCCAATGAGAGTCATCTCCGAGGTCGTGCCGGAGGTGTGAACCTCGTCGTTGATGTCGCCGGTCGCGAAATAGATGAGATCGATCGGAGGGAGCCGGCGCCGGGGGGGCGACTGGTATTGAGTCTCGATCTCGATTTACAGCGCGCGGCCGAAGAAGCTTTTCTTTCCGAAGATCCAGAACTTCCGAACAGAATGGGCGCAATCGTCGCCTTGGATCCCCGCAACGGTGACGTGCTCGCGCTAGTCTCCGCCCCTTCTTATGATGCGAATGCGTTTGCAGGAGGAATTGATCTCGAGACCTGGCGGGGATTCACCCAGGACGATGGGCGGCCTCTTCGAAATCGAGCCATCGCCGGCGTGTATCCGCCAGGTTCGACCTACAAGGCTTTTGTGGCCGCCGCCGGGTTGGCCGAAGGCATCATCGATGAGACGACCGAGGTCTACTGTCCAGGCCACTTCCGTCTCGGTCGGCGCGTTTATCGCTGTTGGAAAAGGGCGGGGCACGGCTCCGTCAATCTCGAGGCTGCACTCGCGGGCTCTTGTGACGTCTATTTCTACGAACTAGGTAAGACGTTAGGCGTCGAGACGCTGGCTCGTTATGCGAAGCTCTTTGGCTTCGGCGCTGCAACCGGAATCGGGATTAGCGGAGAGGTTTCTGGCCTGGTTCCGACCCCTGAATGGAAGCTGCGGGTGCGGGGCGAGCGCTGGATCGACGGTGAGACGATCTCTCTCTCAATCGGGCAGGGCGCGAACCTGACGACCCCTATTCAGTTGGCGGTGGCTTACGCGGCGATTGCGAATGGTGGTCGTATCGTCGAGCCGCGGGTTGTTCTGCGTCGTGAAACCTGGGATGGAGTGGTTCTCGAGGAACTTCCATCGATCGTGCGGGCGGAAAACATCATCGCCCAACCGATTCTAGAAATGGTGAAGAAGGGCCTGACGAGCGTGGTTATGAGCCCTGGCGGCACAGGCCGCCGCGCACGAGTAGCTGGAATCACGGTCGCAGGAAAATCCGGAACGACTCAGGTGGTGAGCCTTGCACTGACCGAGGACCTCGAACCGGAGGATATTCCAGTTCGATACCGCGACCATGCGCTTTTCGCCGCCTTCGCTCCCGTCGAATCTCCCGAGATCGTCGTCGTGGCGATTGCAGAACATGCGGGGGGTGGCGGAGGTGCGATCGCTGCGCCGATGGTGCAGAAGGTCATGGCGAAGTATTTCGAGAAGTCCGAAGGCAGGGTGCCGAGCCAGCTTGCGGTACTTTCGCTTGGAGCGATTCGATGAGCGAATTGCGAGTGGAAGGCAATCGCGGTCAGCAATTCGATTGGTTGTTAGCAGGCATCGTCGTTTCGCTTGCGCTCATGGGGCTCGCCAATCTGGTGTCGGCGGCAGCGTCCGGTGTCGAGGGTGGATCCGACATCATCGCACGCCAGATGACGGTTCTGGGACTTGGCGTATTGGTGATCGGTGTCGTGCTTGCGATCGATTATCGCCACTACGACCGATTTGCATACGTCATCTATGCGGGCTCCATATTTTTGCTCCTTTTGACATTGGCAGTCGCCGAAGAAACACGCGGCGCGCGGGCGTGGCTCTTTTCCGGGCGCTTCCAACCTTCGGAACTCGCCAAGGTTGGAATGGTCATCGCTTTGGCCCACTACTTTGGTCGGAATCCGCCGACGTCGATTCGACGCCTGCGTGATCTTTTCGTACCGGGTTTGCTGGTGGCGATTCCGGTGGGATTGATCGTCGCGCAGAAGGATCTCGGTGTAGCAGTGTTGACGCTGCTGATCGGACTGACGCTGCTTCCGCTGGTCAACGTTCCGTTACGTGCGTGGGTGGGGATCGGACTCTTCGGCGCGGCAGGACTGGCCGCACTCATTAAGTATGGCCTCAAGGGGTATCAGCGGGAACGCATCCTCGGCTTCCTCGATCCGTCCCGAGATCCGCTGGCTTCCGGCTATCAACAGATGCAGTCGAAGATCGCCGTCGGCTCTGGGGGGCTATTCGGAACCGGCTGGCAGGAAGGGACACAGACCCAGCTGCGTTTTCTTCCCACCCAACATACGGACTTCGCATTTTCCGTGTTAGCCGAAGAATGGGGATTTCTCGGCTCGAGCTTGGTCTTGGTGGTGTACGCGATGATGCTTTTGTGGGGATTGCTCATTGCCCGGAACTCGAAGGATACCTTCGGCGCGGTGCTTGCGATTGGCTTGGTCGGAACTCTGCTTTGGCCCGCGGCCATCAACGTTGCGATGGTGCTCGGATTGGCGCCTGTCATCGGTGTCCCGCTCCCGCTCTTTTCGTATGGCGGGTCGGCGCTGCTTTCGGCAGCGATCACGATCGGGCTCCTGCTGAATATTTCGATGCGGCGATACGTTTTCTAGGTCGCGGAAGATTCGTCCGACCGACCGATCGCATTAAAGACCTTGATCACCCGCTCATCGAATCGGGACGCTCCGAAGTTGAAGGTATCGGGTGCCGACGCATAGACCCTTTTCACCAATGCTTCACGTGATCGCACTCGGTTCGCTCTAGCGCGCAGCCAGCGGTGGTGCCGATCCATCGCCCGCGGGCGCTGTTGTGCACGACCGCGTGGCCAAACAGGTCGCATTGGGTTTTGAATTTTGGGTCGTTGCCGGGTCTGTCACGCGATCAAAATCGACCGCGTGGGGCCACGGCATTGCGGTCTTTTCGGCCGTCGGGCGGTCGGAGTCGAGGATCTTGCCTATTCCGAGGCGATGCTAAATTCTGGAATCGTTTGGGGACGCGCGTCTCTGAATCGATTTATTGCGGACGCGATAGGCGTCGTCCCCGGCACGCTGATGACGTATGCGGGTGTTCCCGATGCCCGTGACCGGACACTGTTCATCGTCTGGTTGGAAATCTCGACCGTGTGGGAGCGCTGCCGGCGAGCAAGGGTCGGCCCGCGGATTCATGATCTCGGGAGCATGAATCTGCGGGCCGGATTTGCGCGCTAGAGAACGCCGTTCACCAGCTCCTCGAAGTCGCTCTTGGGCCGCAAGCCCGTTAGCTGGCTCACCACCTGTCCGTCCTTGAAGAGGAGGATCGTTGGAATCGAGCGAATTCCATAGTTGCCCGGCGTCTGGGGCGAGTCGTCGATGTTGATCTTGACGACTTTGAGTTTCTGGTCGTAGGCGTCCGCGATCTCTTTCACGATGGGCGCGATGCGGCGGCAGGGTGCACACCATTCCGCCCAGAAATCGACGAGGACCGGGGTCTCGGACTTCAAGACTTCGCCTTCGAAGGTCGCGTCGCTTACATCGGTAATTTCGGCCATTCTTGTGTTCTCCGTCTGTGTATTCTTTGTCAGTGCATCCATTGGATGCCAACTTGTCCTTGGCGATTGATTTGCCAAGATCTCGGGTTGGGGACGCTGGAAGAGTGAATATAGCAGCCCGCCCGTTGGTCTCGGCACAAATCGGGGGTCGCCGTCTATGCGAAAAGTGCTCAGGGCCTTCTCGCGCCGAGAGCGGGGTCCGAGATTCGGAAGAATTTCGTGACGCTTGAAAGAGGAATGAGAGTGGATAGCTCCCAAAGGACAGCCCCATGACCCGCCGCACCCCGACCATCGATCGAAGTCGGATTCGGACGCAGCCCGCCCGGCGCCGCGCGAGCAAGGTGAAGACGCTGGATGAGGCGCGACCTCTCGCACCGGGTTCAGGCGTCGCCGATCTCTTGGAGTCGCTTCCCCGACTTCTTGGCGCAGCGGACCTGAACGCTGCGATCGATGCCTGGGTGCGTGCGTGGCAAAGGGACAAACTCGTTCTCTTCGGTTTTGGGGCGCATCTGATCAAGGTCGGGTTGGCACCGATCGTTGTCGATTTGCTCGAGCGAGGGGCGATCGGGGGCCTGATGATGAACGGGGCCGGCTGTGTCCACGATCTCGAACTCGCCATGATGGGTCGGACGAGTGAGGACGTCGCCTCGTCCCTGGATGAGGGCCGATTTGGAATGGCACGAGAGACTGCGGAACGATTGAATGGTGCGATCGCACTCGGGCGCGATGATGAATTGGGGATGGGGGCGGCGATTGGTCGAGATATTTTCGAGTCCGATGATCGATTTGTTTCGCGCTCGGTCTTGGCGACGGCCTGGCGTTTGGATGTCCCGGTGACCGTTCATGCGGCGATCGGAACGGACATTCATCACATGCATCCGAGTGCGGACGGTGCCGCGATTGGCGAGACGAGCTTTCGAGATTTCGAGAAATTGGCCTCGCTGGTTGCAGGGCTGAGTGAAGGCGTCTTCTTGAATGTGGGTTCCGCAGTGATTCTTCCCGAGGTTTTCTTGAAGGCACTCGCCTTGGCCAGGAACCTGGGCCACCCGGTCAAGAGATTGACGACAGTGAACTGCGATTTCATTCGCCACTATCGACCGCAGGTGAATGTGGTCGAGCGGCCGACTCGGCTAGGCGGTCGCGGCATTTCACTCGTGGGCCAGCATGAGGTCTTGATTCCTCTAATGGCGGCCGGTGTGATCGAGCGGTACATGGTCGCGTCGAGCAAGCCTGTTCGGCGTCGCCAGAAGGCGACGATCGGTAAGAAGAAGGCCGCTGGTCGCCGAAGGCCTGGGAGTCCGAAGTCGTGACGCGGATCGTGCTCTTGGAGGGCGACATCACTGACCAAGAGGTCGATGCCATCGTCAACGCGGCCAACAGCGAGCTGGTCCTGGGAACCGGGGTGGCGGGGGCGATCTCCGAGCGAGGGGGGCCGACGATCGCCGCGGAGTGTGCGAGCAAGGGGCCGATCGAGGTCGGGCAAGCCGCAGTCACCGGGGCGGGGGAACTTTCTGCGCGATTCGTGATTCACGCAGCAGGGATGCCGGCGGGCGGGCGAGCCAGCGAAGAGAGTGTTCGCGGGGCCCTCCAACACGCTTTTCAAGCAGCGGACGAGGCGGGATGCGGCACGATCGCTTGTCCGGCGATCGGAGCAGGTGTTGGGGGACTTTCCGTCCAGACTTGTGCGGAAATTTCTCTAGATGAGGCTCGGCGCTACTGCCGGAAAATGGGCCAACTTGAAGAGATTCGCTTCGTTCTCTTCGGCGAACCCTCGTTTCGAATCTTCGAGATGGTGAATGATGCGGCGAAGGTCGAAGCACAGATGCAGAAGCTACGAGAGCGGCGCGACCAGTAAGCTCATCAGTTGATTGGCCGGGCGGTCGAGTAGTCAGACTGGCGCACCGTTCCGTCATTGCGTTCGTTTGTATACTCCCCGCCAGTTCATCAAAAAGTTTTGAACGTGCGGTTTTGGCGCGTTCGAGATCTGGTTGAGGACCCACTTGATCGTATTTCAACACATGGCGGCTGCCCTTTATCTGGCGGCCGGAGTCGGGGCAATACTCGGTCTGGTCCTGCCAGCGCCGAAAGTTCTGCATGGCGCTCGCTGGGGGCTGGCACTGGGTGCTCTGGCCCAGGGAGCCGCCTTTGGCACACTCCACCGCCTGGAAGCTGCTCCCGCGCTCACCGATCTCGGGCAAGCGATCGGGATCATGGGCTGGCTCGGCGTCTTGTTCACCCTGGCCCTTCTTTCTCGCTTCCGACTGTCCGGCTTCGTTCCTCCGCTGGCCTTCGTTGGTTTTCTGTCCGCATTTGGAGCAACGCTTTCGAGCTCGAATGTGTCGAGCAGACCACTCGCCCCCAGCGCCGACGTGTTTGGGTCGATTCCCCATGCTCATGTGCTGCTGGCCAGTGCAGGGATTGCCGCATTGGGGATCGCCGCTCTGGCCGGCTTCTTCTTTCTACTCGAGCACCGCTCGCTCAAGACGCGCCGAAGGGTATCCGGATGGCTGTCGCTGCCTCTTCCATCCCTCGAGACTCTGGATCGCGTCAATCGATTGACCCTGATCCTGGGCTTTCCGCTTCTGACTCTCGGCGTTCTGACGGGTTCGCTCTGGCTGTATTCTAGCTCGGGTCTGCTCTTCAGCGGAAGTCTGCACGAAGCTTGGACGATCATCGCCTGGATGATCTACATGGGACTGGTTGCACTTCGCTTCGGGCGACATCAGGGCGCTCGCCAGGCAGCCGCAAGCGCTGTCGCCGGGTTCTCTTTTCTCGTGTTCGCCGTTGTCGGCGTCGGGCTCGTCACATGAAAATTCTCCTGCTTGGTATGAATCATCGAACAGCGCCGGTTGAAGTGCGCGAGAGATTCGCCGTGGCGGAGTCGGGTCCCCTTCTGCGCAAATTGATCGATCGTCCCGAGATCGAAGAGGCGGTCTTACTCTCGACGTGCAATCGCGTCGAAGTCGTAGTGATGACGAACAACCTCGATGCGGCGCAGCATGCGCTTATGGAATTCTTCAGCCGCGAACTTGCGGAGGGTGCGCTGCCAGCGGGTAAGGCGCTCTCCCAACTGACCTACTTGCGCCATGGACGCGAAGCGATCGAACATGTCTTTCGCGTGGCGTCGGCCATCGATTCGATGGTGGTCGGGGAGCCGCAGATCCTTGGGCAGGTCAAGGATGCCTATCGCGATGCAACCGAAGTCGGCGCCTGCGGAGCTGTGTTGTCTCGTTTGTATCAGCGCGCCTTTGCCACAGCGAAGCGCGTCAAGAATGAGACCGGGATCGCGGAGCGGCCTGTCTCCGTCGCGCGCGTGGCCGTCGATCTTGCCAAGCAGATCTTTGAGAGTCTCGAAGAGAAGAGCGCGCTCCTGATTGGCGCCGGAGAGATGATCGAGGCCGCGTTGGTCGCACTCGATGATCACGGTCTTGGCCACCGCCGAATTGCGAACCGGACAGCCGCCCATGCTGAGGAGCTGGCGCGAAGGTTTGGCGGAAGCGCACATGGTCTTGACGAACTCGACGATCTGCTTCTAGAGACGGATGTGGTTTTGTCCTGCGTGGGTGGGGATCAAGTGGTCTTGACCCGAGAGCGAGTCGAAGCAGCGCTTGCGAGCCGACAACGCGGGCGGAGCCGGCCCCTGTTTCTGATCGACATCGGGGTTCCCCGCAATATCGATCCGGCAGTTCACGAACTGGATTCGGCCTACCTCTATGATCTCGATGATCTGCAGGGCGTGGCGGTGGCAAACGTGGAAGAGCGCCGCCGCGAGTCCGAACGCGCGCAGCGAATCGTGATCGAGGAGCGGGAGCATTTTGATGGATGGTTGGTCGCGCTTCAGGCCGTCCCAACGATTCGCGATTTGCGTCAACGCGCGGAAGGAATCCGACAAGCAGAGGTCGAACGTTATGCCGGGCGAATCGGGTTGGACGCCAATCAGCGCGAAGCGCTCGAAAAATTGACGCGTGGGATCGTCAACAAGGTCATGCATGCACCGATCTCGAGGCTGCGAGATGAAACGGATCGAGAAATGGGGCTGGCGCGACTCGAAGAGGTCAGACACCTCTTCGCTCTGGACGACATGACCGCCGACGCTGCTGAGGTGGATGTCGAGACCGACTCCTTGCGTGCGACAGCGAAGAGGGGCGTCACGAAATCCGGTTCCGATTCCGACTCCGATGGTGATCACGCTGGTGACCTGGAGACGTCTTCTTGAAGCCGCTCCGCATTGCCACGCGCGGAAGTGATCTGGCCCTGTACCAGGCCCGACGTATCGCCGCACTTATCGAACAAGAACTTCAATGTGAAACTGAGCTCGTCGTTCTGCGAACGACGGGGGATCGCATTCAGGATCGCTCGCTCGCAAAAATTGGTGGCAAGGGACTCTTCGTCAAAGAGATCGAAGAGGCCCTTCTCGACGGTCGCGCCGACGTTGCCGTGCACAGCGCAAAAGACATTCCGGCCAAGATTGCAGAGGGCTGCGTGCTCGCCGCGTATCCGGAGCGGGTCGATCCCCGGGACGCGCTGGCCTCGAGGGTGCGTGGAACGAAACTGCAGGACCTTGCGCCTGGTGCAAAGGTGGGCACCGGGAGTACGCGCCGTACGGCACTGCTGCGATCGATCCGCCCCGACCTCGAGATCGTGCCGCTTAGAGGCAATGTTCCGACGCGGTTGGGTCGCCTCGAAGAAGGTGAACTCGACGCGGTCATGCTGGCGTGTGCGGGTCTGGATCGGCTTGGACTCAGCAGTGCAATCGATGATCGGATTTCCGCGGACCTGATGTTGCCCGCGATTGGGCAGGGCCTTCTGGCGCTCGAAACCCGAGCCGATGATGAATGGCGCGAACGGATTCATGGTCTTGAAAGCTTCGAAGTCGGACTGGTGGCTCGGGCGGAACGCGCCTATCAGCGGGCGCTGGGCGGGGACTGCAGTATTCCGCTTGCCGGCTTTGCCGAGCGACTGCCGGAGGGCGGAGTGCGTTTTCGCGGGTTGGTAGCCAGCCTCGACGGAAGCACGATTGCTCGGGCAGAGTTGGTCGCCGCGGATTCGGAGTCAGAGGCATTAGGCGAGCGTGTCGCGGCTGCCGTCCTCAATGCGGGCGGACGAGAAATTCTCGAGTCACTGGCGAAAGAGACGGCTGCCGGTGTCTAGGCTCGGTCGTGTCGTGTTGGTCGGAGCGGGGCCAGGGGATCCAGATCTGATTACGCTGCGTGGCGCCAAGATGCTCGCGAAAGCGGACGTGATCTTCTACGACGAGTTGGCGACAAATGAATTGCTTGATCACGCAAAAGATCGTGCAGTGCTCATCAATGTCGGTAAACGTGGCCATGATGAACCGACGCGCACTCAGGATGAGATCAATTCACTTCTCCTGGAACATGCGCGACAGGGTCGGACGGTTGTTCGGCTGAAGGGCGGGGATCCCCTCGTCTTTGGTCGGGGCGGCGAAGAAATGAGTCTGTGTGCGGCTGCTGGGATTCCCTTTGAGATCGTGCCGGGAGTGACTTCCGCCGTGGCGGCATTGGCCTATGCCGGGATTCCGGTGACGGATCGACGGCATTCGGCTTCTTTTGCGGTCGTGACCGGTCATAAGGATCCCAGTCGCGTTTCGGAGCAGACACGCTGGCGGGCGCTCGGCCAATCCGTGGACACGCTGGTGATCTTGATGGGGATGCGCAACCTGCCTCGACTCGTCGGCGAGCTTCTGGCCGGTGGCAAGTCGCCGGAAACCCCGGCCGCCGCTGTCATGAACGGAACGCTCCCCGAACAGCGAACCTGCGTTTCGACGTTAGGCGAATTGGCTGCGGTCGCCGAGCGCGAGGGAATCTCAGCGCCTGCAGTCGTCGTGGTCGGCGATGTCGTCGGTCTTCGTGACGGGCTTTCCTGGTGGGAGCGTCAGCCACTTTTTGGGCGTAATGTGCTGGTGACGCGAGCCTCGCAACAATCCGCGGAGTTGGCTGCCGCGCTTCGGTCGGTCGGAGCCGCTCCGGTCCTGGAGCCGATGATCGAGTTTTCGGAGATCGAGGACCCAGTCGGGCAGGCGAAGATCGCGTCGGCCATCGCGATGCTCGACCAAACACAGTCCATCGTCTTTACGAGCTCGAACGCCGTGCGTTTTTTTGCGCGGGCGCTCGAAAGCATTCGCGGCGAAGGAGGCGTTTCAGCTTCTGGATTGGCCGGGATACATACTTTCTGTGTTGGTGAGCGCACGGCGCAAGTTGCCCTCGCGGCGGGATTTCCCGTGCACGTGGTCGCGACCGGGCGCAGCGATGCCGAGGCGCTGTTGGGACAGTTGCTCCAGTCGCCCCCGGCCGGCGGCGAGCGCGTCCTCATTCCAGGCTCTCAGATCGCGCGTACGCTGATCGCGGATGGTTTGCGTGCTGCGGGAGCACAGGTCGATTGCGTCACTTTCTACGAAAATCGTCGGCCCGACATCGACGTGGCGGGATTGCGCGGTCGATTGATGCGGGGCGAGCTCCACGCGCTGACCTTTACGAGTCCGTCGACGGTGGATCATTTTGTGGAATGTCTGGACGACGAGAGCCGAGAGGCTGCGGGCCAGTGTATGATCGCGGCAATCGGTCGGACGACTGCCAGGCAGCTTGAAAGCGTAGGGTTCCGGCCGGACGTTGTTCCGAGTCGGCCTGACGTGTCGGTGATGGTCGAGGAACTCGCTGCGGCCGTAAAGGGTGACTAGCATGGCTGTCATGCGGGACTGGATGATGTCTGGAATGCGGTCAAATACGCCGCGCGGCAAGAGTCAGGGAGTCGATCAATGAGTTTTCCCGTCACGAGAATGCGTCGCTTGCGACAGAACGAAACGCTGCGCGGCATGGTGCGAGAGAATCGCCTAGCACGCGAAGACTTGATTCTTCCGCTTTTCGTCGTCGAAGGTACCGGCGTGCGGGAGGCGATTGGTTCGATGCCCGGCGTCTTCCGCTATTCGGTGGACCAGGTTGTCGTCGAGGCGAAACGGGTGGCCGCGCTCGGCGTTCCCGGTGTGATTCTGTTTGGTATCCCAGCGGAAAAGGATGCGCGCGGATCCGGGGCCGATGATTCTGAAGGCATCGTGCAGCGGGCCTCGCGAGCCATCGTCGATGCGTTGCCGGAACTCTGCGTCATCACCGATGTCTGCCTCTGCGAATACACCAGCCACGGGCATTGTGGCGTGCTCGATGGGCACGAAGTCGACAACGATGCCAGTGTCGAGCGACTGGCTCGAACTGCCGTGTCTCATGCCCAGGCCGGCGCGACCATCGTCGCGCCCTCGGACATGATGGACGGCCGCGTTGGTGCGATTCGCCGCGAACTCGACGCGAATGGTTTCGAGAACGTCGCGATTCTTTCCTACGCAGCAAAATACTCGAGTGCCTTTTACGGGCCCTTTCGAGACGCTGCGGAGAGCACGCCGGAGTTCGGCGATCGGCGTGGCTATCAGATGGATCCAGCTAATCGGCGTGAAGCGCTGCGTGAGATGCAGCTCGATCTCGATGAAGGGGCCGACATGCTGATGGTCAAACCGGCCATGGCCTATCTGGACATTCTTGCCGACGCGCGGCGCGAGTTTTCAGTCCCGCTCGCGGCCTATCACGTGTCCGGGGAGTACTCGATGATCAAGGCTGCTGGTGAGAGGGGCTGGATCGACGCGGATCGAGCGATGGAAGAATCGCTGATCTCGATCAAGCGGGCGGGAGCCGATCTGATTTTGACCTATGCGGCGGCCGAAATTGCCGAGCGGCTCTAGGCCGAGCCCGGGCGTACGCAAAAAGGAGAGAACGTGTCGCTGGAGTACAAGGTTGTCGAAATCTCGATGGTCACCGATGAAGAAATAGAGAAGACCCTCAATCAGTGGACCGCAGAGGGATGGCAATTCGACACCATGCAATTCGCCATGCGTGATTCGTCGAAGCGGCCAAGCATGGCGTTCGTGACCTTTACACGGCCAATGTCGGATGACGCGGCTTCGACGGACTGATTCTTCGCAGCCGGCTTCGATTCGAATCAATCCTTCTCGTCGAGGAAACTTGGCCAGACTTCGTTGGCCAGGCAAACCAGAGATCGTACAAGAACGTCATCGGCTATTTTTGCGAATTGCGGTCGAACGATAAGCAGGTCGAAGCCGATTTTCGCGTAGGCTGACTTCAACTGCTCGGTGACTTCCTTCTCCGTGCCGATCATCGCCCGTTCAGAAAGCGGTGCTTCGAGCGCCATCCGAACTGCTGCGGGCATGGCTTCCCGCCGCCCATTCATTTCCTGCCCGAGGGCGTCCCGGACCTGGTCGAGTTCGCCCCGATCTTCCGAGACAAAGACCGTACGCATAACAATGGAGAGCGGGGCATCGCTTCCAGCAGGCAAAAGTGCTCGATGTCGATCCTGGTTGTCGTTGATCTGGTCCAGCGTTTCGACGGGTGACGCGAGATAGGGAAGTCCGCGGCGAGCGGCCTGGGCAAGTCCCTTGGGTCCAAATGCGGCAACCGCCAAGGGCGGATGGGGCTGTTGATGGGTGCCCAATCCCGACCGCGTTTGGTTGCCACCCGACCAGAGCGAAAAAATTTGATCCAGGGCGGCGTCGAAGCGATCGCGTTTGGATGCGGGCGCCACACCAAATGCGGCCAGCATCTTCTTGTTGAAGCCACGTCCAAGACCGACCAGCAGTCGACCGCCAGAGATCTGATCGAGCGCGGCGATTTCGGCAGCGATCTGTTCCGGGGGATGCAGCGGGAGCAGGAGCGAGGTCGTCCCAAAGCGGAGCTGAGAGGTCATCGCCGCGTAGCCCGCCAATTCCACCAGGGGTGCCGAGCAGGCGCCTGGCGCGAAATGCATTTCCGGCAGCCAAACGGAGTGGAGTCCCAGGGACTCCGCCAATTGGACCCAGCCACGACCGCGTTCGGCGTGCGCCACGGTTTGCGAGCCGCCCAGAGAGAGTCCGAGCCGGGTCTGGTCGAGCCCCCAGGCACTCTTGGCTCGGGCCGTTGGCATCGGTAGTGAGGACACGCCCGCGACCATATCACCGGTCCCCCTAGACGGACTCACCCGATTGATTTCAAACCACCGTTCGAGTCAGAATCCTGGCATTTGCGATTCCCACGGGGGTAGCCTAATCTTGCCCCGGGAGATTCGTTCCCCCAAGGCCACAACCTTTGGGCTCGTTCTGCCGATCCTGCGGGTGATGATCGATCCTGCGGGTGTTGATGGACGAGTTTTGGCGGCGAGGCCGCAGCAGGAAGATTGCAGTTGTCGGAATGGAATCCGAATGAAGTCGGTAGAAGTCCCAAATCTTCGGGGGAGAAAAAATGATTGAATCGATCTTGGTTGCCACAGACGGTTCCGATGACGCAAGCGCCGCGGAGCAAACTGCGATGGGCCTGGCCTCTCGATTGGGCGCGCGTCTCTCAGCTGTTTCGGTCATTGACCAGCGGGTCCTACGGGCACCCCCGGGCGGCGGTTTGGCCCTTCCCGGATTCCCCGAAGCAGAAGTCACGGCTTATTACCGGGCGCGCGCAGACGCGGTCGCCCGACGATTCTCTGAACGCGCGCGAGGAGAAGGTCTCGAAGCCCAATGCGAGGTTGTGCAGGGGCTTCCCGATGATCGAATCGTCGAGAAGGTGCAGGGCGCCGATCTGCTTTTGATCGGCCGTTCGGGTATGCAGTCTGGACTGCGTGGCGACCTTTTCGGCGCAAGCCTCGACTCGATCCTTCGGAAGACCACGAAGCCGACGATCTTGGTTCCAGCTGGAGCGCCGCTCACGGGACCCCTCGTGCTCGGATTTGACGGATCGCCCGGGTCTCGGATCGCCGCTCGCATCGCGGTCGCGCTGGCCAACGGATTGAATGAAGCCGTGCATGTCTTCGTCGACTCGAAGGACAAGGGTCGCGCAGTCGCACGCTTCGATGAAGTTCGCCAACTCGTTGGCGGCCTCTCCGTTCCGGTTCGCGAAACCTCCTCGACACTCGGTCGACCGGACGTGAAGATCGTCGATACGGCCAAGGAGTTTCGCGCCAGCCTGATTGTGATGGGTGCCTATGGGCGCAATCGGATCACAGACTACTTCCTGGGCAGCAACGCGGCTTCGGTGGCACGGACCTCTCCCGTGTCCGTGCTGCTCGCACGTTAGTCGATGCCGCGAACGTCGCGGCCGATTCGACTCGCCGAGCTTGCTGCATTCCTCGGCTCTGGCTGTGTCGTCGAGGGCGACGAGACGCTTGAAGTTTCAGGCTTCGCGTCGCTGGGTCAGGCCGATTCGGACGAGCTGGTCTTCATTCGGGATCCAAGCCATTGCCACGCGCTCGAGTCGAGTCGTGGCGCCGCCGTACTCGCGCCTCTCGGCGTGGACATCCCTGTGCCCGGGGCTGGCGAACGCGGGAACCGACCCGTTCTACGCGTCCCCCAGCCCTCCACCGATTTCTCACGATTGATCCAGGAGTTCGCGCCCGTCCCACGACCCGCCGTCGGCGTGGCCGTCGGAGCGCACGTCGACCCTTCGGCCGTCGTTGCCCCGACGGCTTCGGTCGCTTCCGGCGTGGTTGTCGGTCCCGGCTGTCGGGTTGGCGCACGGACGGTGATCGCGGCGAATGTGACGCTGGGCGCGCAGGTCTCGCTGGGTTGTGATTGCTGGGTTCATTCAGCCGTGGTGTTGCGTGACGACACGCAGGTCGGTGATCGCGTTGTTCTGCAGCCGGGGGTGGTGTTAGGCGCCGATGGTTTCGGATATGCGCCGGACGCGGATGGGCGTCCTGTTGCGATTGCACAGCGGGGGCGAGTCGTCATCGAGGACGATGTCGAGATCGGCGCGAATACGACCGTCGATCGTGCGACGCTCGACGAGACCCGAATTCGACGCGGCGCGAAGATCGACAATCTCGTGCAGATCGGACATAACTGTGACGTCGGCGAGGACGTCTTGATCGTTGCTCAGTCGGGGCTTTCCGGGGGAACAGTCGTTGCCCGGGGCGCGATTATCATGGCCCAGTCCGGCACGTCGGGTCATCTGAGGGTCGGAGAAGGGGCCTTTCTCGGGGCTCGAGCCGGGGTTCATCGAGACGTTCCCGACGGCGCACGGGTCTTCGGCTCCCCTGCGGTTGAAGAGCAATCCTGGCATCGATCCGTTACAGCCCTGAAGCGGCTTCCCGATCTGCTCCGTCGAGTCCGGCGCCTGGAAAAATCCGCCGTAAAATCGGGTGGCGACGGGTCGGCTTCCGGGGGAGACTCGGGCGCAGTCTAAACGCTGCGCAGGAGCCTAGTCATCATGTCGAACGCCCCATCGGCCGGCAGTCGAACCCTTTCGCTGTCCCGGCTGCGCGAAGTCTTACGAGACGCGAAGAGCAAATCCCTGCTCGAAGAATTGATCCAAACGGTTGCCAATGATGCCCGAGCCGGCGCGCGCGCGATCCGCGCCCAGGCCGAGCGTCGCCTCGAAAACGATCGTCTCGAAGACGAACGAATTGCCGGCCTGATGGCTCTGCGAAACGATCTCGAGAGTCGCGGTGTGCACGGGATTGCCGGTATCGACGAAGTCGGTGTTGGCCCCTTGGCAGGTTCCGTGATTGCGGCCGCCGTTATCCTGCCGAGCGAGATCCAATTGCGCGGTCTCGACGATTCGAAACGCGTTCGGCCAGCACGCCGTGAGACATTGGCAGAGGAGATCCGCGGCGTGGCTCTCGGAGTTGGGATTGGCGAATGCAGTGTCGAAGAAATCGATCAGGTCGGAATTTATCAGGCGGCACTCGAAGCGATGCGACGCTCGGTGGCGAGTCTCTCGCGATCGACCGAGGTTGGGCATCTACTGGTCGACGCAAGGAAAATTCCCGGCGTGAGCCTGCCGCAGACGTCGATCATCAAAGGTGATCAGAAGGATGCGAGCATCGCCGCTGCATCGATCGTTGCGAAGGTCTATCGAGATGCTCAGATGGAGCGCATGGGTGAGCGCTATCCCGCGTATGGATTCGAGCGGCACATGGGCTACGGAACAGCCTTTCATATGGCCGCTCTCGAGGAACACGGTCCCTGTCCGATCCATCGCCGATCCTTTGCACCCGTCGCGAATGCAGAGCGTCGCGATCGCGGAGACCGCGCGCGACCAGCCTCCGCATTTTCGCCCGCCGGCCAAGCATGACCGATCCGGTTGAGCCGACTTCCGTGTATTCGATTCGGAATGAACCGGAAGATTTCGTTGTCATCGAAGAGCCGATGTATCCGCCATCCGGCGAAGGCGGACATACGTTTCTCCATGTCGAAAAGCGAGGGCGAACGACGGAGCAGGTGGCCAATGAATTGGCGCGAGCGAGCGGTGTGTTGGCTCGGGACGTGGGTTATGCGGGTCGAAAGGATCGGCATGCCCTGACGCGCCAGTGGTTTTCCCTGGAAGATGTCGATCCCGAGACAGCACTCGCATTCGAACTGACATCCGCCACGGTTCTTGAAGCGCGACGTCACGATCATAAGCTCAAGACCGGACATCTGCGCGGGAATCGCTTTGAGATCGTGTTACGTGGGCAAGGAGATTCCCTCGAGCTCGTCACGCAGCGCGCTGATGAGATTCTGCGCCGTGGTTTGCCGAATCGGTACGGTGAGCAGCGATTTGGAATGAAGGGCGACAACGCGAATGAAGCCCGAAAGTTGTTGGCTGGAGGAAAGCCGCCGAGGGATCGTCGCGCTGCCCGATTTCTAGTCTCAGCACTTCAATCCGAAATTTTCAACGCGGTTCTCGATGAACGCGCAGACACCTTCGATCGCGTCGAACTCGGTGACCTGGCTCGGGTGGAAGAGAGCGGAGGACTTTTCTGGGTCGACGATCTAGACCGTGAATTGCCGCGTGCGGCGGCTTTTGAAATCAGTGCAACCGGCCCGATCTTTGGGACGAAGGTGCGCGCGCCGAAGGGCTCTGTGGCCGAGATCGAGAGCCAGGTATTTGATCGCTTTGGTTTGCCAACCGATCGAGCTGACCCGACCAATCCATTGAAGCTGAAGCTGCCGCGCGGGATTCGGGCGCGAGGAACGCGGAGACCCCTTCGCGTTCGACCGAGGGATCTGAAGGTCGAGGCCCTCGACGGCGCCGAGGGCCTGCGGCTCGAATGCGGTCTGCCCTCTGGTTCCTACGTCACTGTCCTGCTCGATGCGCTCGTCGGTCCCGTCCTCGATGCATCGCGGCGGGCTCGCGAGGACATTCCAATGCGCGGTGGGGAGGGGGATTCCGAGCCGTCGACGAGCTGACGCGCTTGCCCGATGGCCTATGATCGGGCGTAGGGCACAAGATGAATACGCGGACGCCTCGAGGGCGCACGAGAAGACATTAACGGGAGGCCGAGAAACATGAGGATTGCATCGTCGGTGACGGACCTGATCGGTGGGACACCCCTTGTTCGACTCAATCGAGTCGTAGGAGATTGTCACGCGACGATTCTCGGGAAACTCGAATCGGCCAATCCTGGTAACAGCGTGAAAGATCGCATTGGACTGGCCATGATCATGGCTGCGGAAAAGTCTGGCGATCTCGTTCCGGGGAAATCGACCATCGTGGAGCCCACGAGCGGAAATACCGGGATTGCATTGTCGATGGTCGCGGCGGTCAAGGGTTATCCCTGCGTGATTGTTATGCCGGACACGATGAGCCCGGAGCGTCGCGCAACGATGCGGGCCTTCGGTGCGAAGATCGTCCTGACGGAGAAACGGCGACGGAAATCGCGAACAAGATCAACGGCTCGTTCATGCCTCAGCAATTTCGCAACCCGGCCAACCCGGATGCTCATTTCAACACGACCGCCCAGGAAATCTGGGATGACACGGAGGGAACTGTGGACGCGTTGGTCGCCGGCGTTGGAACCGGCGGAACGATCACCGGCGTGTCGCGCTACATCAAACCGAAGAAGCCCGACTTCAAAGCAATTGCTGTAGAGCCCGACGACAGTCCGATCCTCTCCGGCGGCTCTCCAGGCCCACACAAAATTCAGGGCATCGGTCCGGGCTTTGTTCCCGACGTTCTGGAGACCGACAATCTCGATGGTGTGGTGACGGTCTCGAATGACACGGCAGTCGCAATGGCACTTCGACTGGCGCAGGAAGAGGGTGTTCTTTGTGGCCTCTCTTCGGGTGCCAATGTTGCGGCCGCCATCGAATATGGTTCGCGACCCGAGAATGCGGGAAAGACGATCGTGACGATGATCTGTGACTTTGGCGAGCGATACATCCAGACAATCCTCTTCGAGAATCTGCGTTATGACGGCAGCGACTCGATCGACTCTTGAGCGAGGTCATCATTTCGTGATCCAGCGCAATGGCTGATCTCCGCAGCGGTTCGATTATTCGAGCCTTTGGAAATACTTCCCCTCGTCTACACGAGAGTGTGTGGGTCGCCCCCGGCGCCGCGATTATCGGTGACGTTGAGATCGGTGCGGATTCGAGTGTCTTCTACGGCGCGGTCTTACGCGGCGACGTCGAGCGAATCTCGATCGGTGAGCGCACGAATATCCAGGATCAGGCCACACTACACGTGAGCGCGGATCGGTATTCGACCGTTCTCGGAAACGAAATTACGGTGGGGCATCGCGCCGTCGTGCATGGCTGTACGGTTCGAGACGGTGCCTTGATTGGTATCGGTGCGATCGTGCTCGATGGTGCGGAGATCGGCGAAAACAGTTGGGTGGCCGCGGGTGCCGTCGTGACGCCGGGGACGAGAATTGGAAGTGGGATGTTGGCGGTGGGGGCGCCCGCCCGCGAAATGCGCAGACTCCTCCCGGAAGAGATCGAGCTGCAGCGCGCTCGCACACTGCGCTACGTCGACACGGCACGGAGCCACGCGCTGGCGTCGCCGCCTTGCCAGCCTTCGGGATCGAGCGCATAGTCCGAATGTCATTTGAAGGGTCGGCTTCGAGTATGTCCCGAGATCAGAAAAAGGCGGAGAGTCGTCGGCGAATCTTGGACGCTGCGCGAGATGTTTTTTTTCGCGATGGCTTCATGCGGGCGAACCTCGATGAGATGGCCGAAAAGGCGGGCGTCGCCAAGGGGACCCTGTATCGATATTTCGCGAGCAAGGCCGACCTCTATGTGGCGGTCCTAGCGGACAATCTCGACATCTTTCTTGAACGCATGGAAGAGGCGGCCAAGCCAAGCGGCTCCGCGCTCGAGCAGGTGCGCTCGATCGGTCGCTTCTACTTTGCGCATTGGCTCGAACATCCCGATTATTTTCAGATCTTCTGGGCCATCGACAACGAGAGCGTCATCGGCGAGCTGCCCCGCGAAGTGATCGATAAAATCGGTGGCTTCTGGGAAGCCAACCTGAAGGTGCTGCACAGCGTTCTCGAACAGGGAGTCGCAAGTGGCGAATTCGTGGCCTGCGACACATGGGAAATCGCGAACGTTCTATGGTCGATTGCGAACTCACTGATCGAGTCCGACAGCACTAAGGCGCGTCGGCAGATTCGGTGTCGACCTCTCGAGCCACTCTATGCTCATGCCATCGATACGGTGGTTCGCGGAATTCTCGTGGACCCGTCTCAGGTCGAATTGTCTCCTCCTGCCACGATACGGCCCTCGACGCTGGTCCGACACGACTCTCAGTGAGGCCGCGGGCGCTACTTGAGGCCGTACGCACTGACTGATACCGCCGGCGCCGGCTGACCGTACCGCCAAGGATTGAGCGCATACACCACGCGGATGTTTGAAGCCGCGATAGTATTGCGACGTGACTAAACAAAAAAACTCCGCGAAGCACACCCCACATAAGCGACTGGTCGTGATCGATGGTGCGAACGCCATTTACCGCGCCTTTTTTGCCATCCCCAATCTTCGTGCGCCCGACGGGACACCGACTGGTGCCGCCTACGGTTTCGTGACGATGCTCATTAAGGTGCTTCGCGAGGAAAACCCGACGCATATCGTGATCGCCTCGGATCCGCGGGGTGGGAGTTTTCGTCGGGACATTTATCCCGAGTACAAGGCCGGCCGCGATGCGCAGCCCGAGGATCTCACGGTTCAGTTCCCGATCGTTTCGGAACTCTGCGCCGCTTTTGGTGTGCAGATGCTGGAGGTTCCGAAATTCGAAGCTGATGACGTGATCGCGACACTTGTTGAAACTGCGCCCGAGGGTGCCGAAGTCTGCATCGTGTCGACGGACAAGGATCTCATGCAGCTCGTCAGGCCGGGTGTCGAGATGCTCGACAGCGGAAAAGGGCGACGAATTGACGCGGCGGCCGTGGTGGAACGCTTTGGTGTACCACCCTCTCAGCTGCTCGATGTTCGAGCCCTGGTCGGCGATCCCAGCGACAATATTCCAGGCGTAAAGGGGATTGGGGAGAAGGGTGCGGCGAAGCTCATCCTAGAGTTCGGAAGCCTTGATCGTCTCCTCGAACAAGCGGACCAGGTCAAGGCAAAACGCGCTCGAGAGGGCCTGCAGGCGCATGCCGACGATGCGAGATTGTCCCGCGAGCTTTCGACCTTGCGTTCGGACGTGCCACTCGACGGGGGATGGGATGCGCTCGGCATTGTCGAGCCGAACAAAGACAAATTGCGAGAGCTCTATAAGCGATTTGGGTTCACGAGGCTCCGCGATGCCCTCGAGGAGGAGATGTCCGATGATCCTGAAGCCAAGGGGGAGGGTGCTCGACCGGCCGAACTTGCATTCGAGCGCGCGGAACGTGCGACGGTCGACGTTGTCCAAGATGACAAGGCGTTAGGCGCTCTCGCCAGGCGGCTTTCCAAGGCGAAGAGGCTGGCGCTGCATCCTGTTTTCGAGAAGGGCACGGCGGTTTCACGCAGACTCTCCGGGCTGGCGTTGTCTTTGCCGGGTCAGTCGAACTCGTATCTGGCGATGTCGGGCGATGGGCTATTCGATCAAGCAGGAATTGGAAGTGATGCTCTTTGTGGGGCGGTGCGAACGATCTTTGCCGGTGATGCGAAGCCCGAGTGGCTGGCCGTCGAGAGCAAGATCATCCAGTCGTATTTTGCGCAGGCGGGCCTCGTGCTCCCGCTCCCCAGGCTCGATGTCGAAGTGGCCGCAGGCATGATCGATTCGAGTGGTGGCCGACAGTTGTCGACTCTGGCCTTCGAGTATCTGGGGTCTGCCATACCGTCCTGGGAGGATCTCGCGGGTCGAGGTGCGCGTGCGAAGTCTGCCCAAGACCTTGGTGTCGAGGCGGTCTCGGGTTGGGCAGCGCTGCAGGCACAAACCATGGTCGAGATCGGCGACGCGCTTCTTGCCGCCTTGGACACGAACGGACTGGCCGATCTCTACAACGATTTCGAGATCCCCCTGACCGCCGTCCTCGCGCGAATGGAATGTGCCGGCGTTCGCGTCGACGAAGGCCATTTGAAGCACTTATCGGAGGAATACGAGAAAGAGCTCGCACGGCTGGAATCCGAAATCTACGAATCGGCGGGCGAGAAGTTTCTGGTCGGTAGCCCGAAGCAGCTTCAAGTCATCCTCTTCGAAAAACTGAGCCTTCCGATCCTGAAGAAGACCAAGACGGGATATTCGACTGCCGAGAGTGTTCTCGAGCAGTTGACCGAACACCACGAATTACCGGGTAAGGTGCTGGCCTGGCGCAAGCTCTCGAAATTGAAGAGCACCTATATCGACGCCTTGCCACGTTTGATCGATGAGGGAACCGGGCGGATCCACCCGACTTTTCATCAACTCGGCGCTGCGACCGGACGTCTCTCGGCTTCGAATCCGAATGTGCAGAATATTCCAATTCGCGGCAGCGAGGGTGCGCGCATTCGTGAAGCGTTCGTGCCAGCGGCCGGGCGTATTCTCCTGTCTGCGGACTACTCCCAGGTGGAGCTGAGAATTCTTGCGTATTATTCTGGTGACGCGTCCCTGGTTGCCGCTTTTCGCAACGGTGAGGACATTCATCGTCGAACTGCGGCGGAAGTGGCTGGCATCTCCATCGACGAAGTCAGCGATGAACAGCGCGCCCGCGCCAAGGCTGTGAATTTCGGAATCATCTATGGGTCGTCGGCCTTTGGCCTTTCTCAGCAATTGGGTATTGCCGCCGGCGAGGCTCAGGAAACGATCGATACGTATTTCAAACGGTACGAAGGTGTTAGGCGATTTCTCGACGAAACGATTGAGACAGCCAAGAAGGATGGATGCGTTCGGACGCTGATGGGCCGTCGACGAAATTTGCCCGATCTCTCGTCACGCAACCGCGTTCTTCGCCAGGCGGCAGAACGAATGGCCACGAATACGGTCATTCAGGGTACCGCGGCAGATCTCATCAAGAAGGCGATGGTCGACCTGGATCGAGTTCTCGCCGGTGGGGAAATCGATGCGACGATGATTCTGCAAGTTCACGATGAGTTGGTCTTCGAGACAACGGAGGCTGCGAAGCCGGATCTTTCGGTGCTTGTGAGGGAAAAGATGGAGGGCGTTGCTGATCTCGAGGTGCCGCTCACAATCGATCTGGGCTCGGGGCCGAACTGGCGGGTCGCTCACTAGGAGCCCGACGCAGGCAGGGCTCGTCGCGACCCCCATCCGCCGTGCATCACCGCTGCCTGCGTTACGAAACCTTGCTGTAGCCAGCTAGAGCTGTGATTTGACTCGGCAGCTTCGCTTGCCTGCCTAGCCGTCGACGCGCCTGGACGCCTGGGCTTCGCACCCGGGTCTCTTGGGTCAGGCTCGTGGCCGGCCGTGTAGGCGTGCAGCCAGATTTTTTACGAATCCATGAAAAATGTTCGCCACCAAAGCCCGTCCGAAGTTCACTACCTAGACACAAAAGCCGAATATCCCCTTCCCAGGGATGCCCGGAATACCAACTAGGTGTTCCGGGCTTTTTCGTTCTGGGCCCGTTCTCAGGCTCGGCGAGTGTCCCCGACGGCCCCCCGGCCACGCGCATAGAGAACGACGCAGGCCCTCTATCAGATATGAAATTTAGATTTCTAGACCACATATTCCTCTGCCGTGAGGACGCCCCGCTCAAGTAGCTGATTGAGCTTGCGGAGTGGGTCGGCGAGGGCGTTCCCCGCCTGGACGGCCAGAGAAAACGACACATCGGTCGTGAGCACGAAATTCTCATCCGAGTCGTTGATGGAAATTGCTTCCCTGGGGGTAAGGGCGCTGCGGTCGGTGCGCTGCCCGCGCGTCTCGGTCGCGTCGAAAGGCTTAGTGATTCGCCCCGTCGGACGGCCTGCCGCTCGGCATGCCCTTGAGTTGATCTACCGGATTTTTTGAGCTTTCCCGGAGGGTGTAGGAATTGTTGGAATTTATTCGGATTCGTTGCCCGATTCCCGGGCCCCTCTCGCCATTCAAGGAAAGAGCGCGGATCGATTGCCGCGCCACACGGTTTCCGAAAGAGCCGGCACGAACGATGGCAATGAATGGCAACGAATGGAGGCGAGAATCCAATGAGTGTTCAAATATCGAATCCCGGTCCGCAACAGATTCTTCACGCAGAGGTCGCGCGCCCTGGCCAAGAATCGGTCGCCGTCTTGTCGATCAAGACCGGTCGACAGATCGACCCCGCAGTCACCGCACGACGTCGACAGGATCGAGATCTGGTCAACGAAATCCTGGCCGGCGAAGCAGGTAGCTTCCAACGACTACATGACCTCTACGCCACTCGGCTGTACCGCTTCGCGGTGAAACGACTCGGCGATGCGACCGAGGCAGAAGATGTCGTGCAGGATGTTTTCCTCGAGGTCCATCGCTGCCTGGCAAGTTGGGAAGGTCGATCGGCCCTCCTGACCTGGATGTTCGGGATTGCTCATCATCAAATCTGTCGCCGCTTCCGACGCAAGACACCGATTGGTGTTCCGATTGAGCAGCTCGAGGCGAAGGCGCCCAAAGTGCCGCAAGCCTGCAGTGAAGGGCGTGTCGATGCAGCACGCATCCTCTATGTCTGCGCAGACGCCTTGGATGAAGACGTCTCGTCCGCTCAGCAGGAAATTTTTGATCTCTATTATGGGGAGAACCGGCCGACCAAGGTCATCGCCCAGGAACTCGGCAAATCGAATCAGGCGGTTAAAATCAGCCTCTTTCGGACTCGACGGGCGATGCAGACTCGACTCGAAGAGAGAGGAATGGCCCTGATCGCCTGATTCTATGCGGGAGAGAGGGCTTGGGAACCAAGCCGCTGTGATGCGCGGAGACTCTACTCTGCTGAACTCTCATCAGTGGAGGGTGGCTTTTCGGCCAGGATTGCTCCGAGTTGATCTCGCGCGAGCGCCCAGTCATTTTTGACGGTGCGCTCGGCGACCCGAACTTCTCGCGCGATTTCGGGGATGGTGAGACCGCCAAAGACCTTGAGTGTGACGACGAGCGCGGCGCGTTCGTGTTCTGCGGCAAAGATTTCGAGGGCGCGTTCAGCAACCCGGAATCCTTCTTCGTTCGCCTGAATGGAGGGGAAGAGTGACTCATCGAGTTCCTGCTTGATCGCGCCACCACCGCGCTTTTCGGTACGATGACTCCGCGCGTGGTCGATCAAGACATGCCGCATGATTCCCGAGGCCACATTGTAGAAATGGGAGCGATCATCCCATTCATGAGCCATCCGCGTCGAGAGGCGAACAAAAGCTTCGTTTACGACCGCGGTCGCCGACAGCGTATGATCGCTTCGCTCGTTACGAACCAGATATGCGGCGCGTCGGCGTAGCTCGGGGTATACGAGCTCCCAGAGCTGATCGGCCATGTTCGCATGCTTGCCCGCAACGCGAAGAAGCCCTGTGATTTCCCCGGGTGCCGCTTGACCTGTCGACCCATCGGACGGTTTGGACATCGCGCGAGTGTAGTCGACCCCTCCACGACACGTGCTGAACGACACGAGTGAATAATGGAGCGGGTGTCCGCTAAAATTCTCTTAGGGCGACGCCGAAGTCTGCTGGTTCGCCTGTGCGAAGAGGCGCAGAGGCAGGTCTCGGTCTGCGCGTGGAATGGAACGTAGACGCATATTGTCCTCAACGTGGGCCACCTCGCGCATTCCAACGACGGCAGTCGTGACGTTGGCCGTGCTGCGAACAAATTGAAGGGCCGTTGTCGCATCCGAAGGCGCTTCGGGAAAGGCCTCCCGAACGAAGGCGGGGACATGTCCGATCAAACGGCCGGCATAGAGTGGTGCACTGGCCATCACGACTGTCCCGGTACCTGAAAGGCTGTCGAGAATCGCATGGCTATGGCCGTCGGGGCCGAGCTGGCTCTCTGCGGCCGCGCCTTCTCCCATGGCGAGACCGAAGGGCAGCTGAAGAACTCGCAGATGATGATCACCGCTTCCGACGTCGAGGGCGACATCGAAGAGATCGACGATCGAAAGGTGGCTCCGATCGGAATCCGGAAGCAGAAAGCCATCCCATGTCGAGAGGCCATAGGCTCCAATCCAGCCTTCGCCGACCGCATACTCCATCGCTTCAAAGGCTTTCGAGAGTGCCAATCGGAAGCCATCCGCACCGAGTTCGCGAAGGTGGATCTCGGGCTCTTGAATCAGGTAGTAGTCGATGGTTTCGAGCTTTAGATTCAATCGACTGCGCCGGATTTGGTCGAGTAAGAAGCGCGGTGCCATTGAATGGCCCCGGGTGATTTCGCTCGGATCGAGAATGCCCGAATCCAGATAGCACTCGACGAGATCGGCCTGTGTCCGCATGGGGTCATGCGCGAATTCCGGGTTCGGCGTCAGCGCACCGCCCTTGGAGAGCACGACAACTTCGTCCCGCGAAGCCGCACCTTCCCGAATCGTGCGGGCGAGTGCATGCCCCAGTGCTCGTTCACTTGTCTGCAGGCGGTCCGAGAGCGCTGTGTTGAAGACATTCCCCGACCATTCGAGGAAATCGCCTACCACGCTCCGATAGAGGAGGTCGTCGATTCCGCCCGGGTTGCCCCGAAGAGTGCCGAGTGCGATGGAGGAGAGCCAAATCTCGTCGGGGCGGGTGAAATGGTCACCTTCACACTTTTGTCGATCAGCGAATCGTCGCGTTCCCGCAGTCGTTGCACGTCCCGGGAGCAGGCTCGCGTCGTCTGGGGATTCTTCGGGTGAGCTGGGCGTGGACATTGCGCCTGAGGCTACCTCGCACATTCACGGGTGCCTAGAGGCCACCTCATAAACCCACCATTCGCGAACACGCTTCGTCGGATTTTGGCCAGAAAGGACTACGGATCGCGCTGCACAAACGATTCATCTCCCTATACTCCGACCCGAAATAATGGAGCTCATGCTTCGATGAGCCGAGCGCGGAGATGAAATGACGGACATCTTTTCGATTCATGGCAAGGTGGCATTAGTCACCGGCGGTGGCAGTGGAATTGGTTGGATGATCGCCGAAGCCTATGTGCGTGCGGGGGCGCGCGTCTATATCGCCTCTCGAAAGAAGGAGGAACTCGAAGCGCGTATCGCGGAGCTCGCTGGCGAAGGGGAGGGCTCATGCTCGGCGATCGTGGCCGATCTCTCGACCGAAGCTGGGTGTAATGCCCTGGGAGACGAAATCGAAAGCCGGGAAGGCAGCCTCGACATCCTCGTTAACAACGCCGGTGCGAATTGGGGTGCCCCATACGAAGAGTTTCCAGAGTCCGCTTGGGATCGCGTTTTGAACGTCAACGTCAAAGGGGTGTTTCAGCTGACCCGTCGGTTGACGCCGCTTCTCGAGAAGGCGGCCAGCGATGAGGATCCCGCGCGAGTCATTAATGTCGGCTCGATCGATGGGATTGGGGCGCCTGATCTCGAAACCTATTCCTATTCAGCGAGCAAGGCGGCGGTCCATCATCTGACCGCTGTTCTGGCGAAGAAGCTGGCGCGCAAGAAAATTACGGTCAACGCAATTGCGCCTGGGCCTTTCCAGAGTCGCATGATGAAGGCGACACTCGAACGCGCCGGCGACGCCATCAACGATATGGTCCCTCTGAGTCGCATCGGGTCACCCGAGGACATGGCCGGGATCACGATTTTCCTGGCGTCTCGTGCAGGCGCATATTTGACAGCAACGGTGATTCCAATAGACGGTGGCATTTCTGGAACGCGTTAGTCCGAGGAGCGAGACACTCATGTCAGAAGAACCCCTGATCGCAGTCTTTGTCGACTACGAGAATCTGGCCATTGGTGCCCGTGATTCGAAATGGCGACATCTCAACATCGACCTGATCTTGAAACGGCTGCTCGAAAAAGGACGCATCGTCTACAAGCGTGCCTATTGTGACTGGAGTCAGTACCGAAGCGACGTGCGAGATTTTCATGCGCGCGGAATCGAACTCGTCGATATTCCGCGGTCGAAGATGAGCGGCAAGAACAGTGCGGACATCCGGATGGTCGTTGATGCTCTAGACCTTTGTTATTCGAAGGACCACATCGAGATATTTGCGCTTCTGACAGGAGACAGCGATTTCTCGCCCTTGGTCTCGAAACTCAAGGAGAACGACAAGCGGGTGATCGGTTGTGGCGTGAAGAATTCGACGTCGGGATTGCTCATGGGAAGCTGCGATGAGTTTCTCTACTACGACGATCTCGCGAAAGTGGCGGATACAAAGGCTGAGAAAGCGGCCAAGAGCACGGCTACAGCGTCCGGTGGACGGGGGAAAGCTGGGTCCAAGAAGCCAGCCGCCAAGAAGTCCGCGACGGCGAAACCGACCGACGCGACCGAGGTCTCCGATGCCCCTGACGAGCCCGATGCGATCGATCTGATGTTGGAGATCGTCGAGAGTCTCTCAAAGGATTACGACGCCGTTTGGGGTTCGATGATCAAGCAGGCGCTTCGGCGAGTGCATCCCGATTTCAATGAAGGGAATTCGGGGTACCGCAACTTCGCGGAACTCTTGAAGGATGCCGAGCGCGAAGGATGCGTTCGCCTTGAATACGACGAGCGTCGCGGGAATTATCGGGTGGATCTGATCGACCTCTAGGCGGGTGCGCTTGCCGATTTCACTTTTGTGAGAAGGTGCTTTGCCTGATGCTTTCGCGTGATCAACTTCGCGTCGACTCACGTTTCGTCGCTTACGATCTGTGTTGACGGTGGATCGGGGCAGGTCGGATTGATGCGACTGTCGGGCTAATAATGATGTCGCTGTAGTGACTTCGAGAGAGACGAGAGAGCCGAGCTAACCGGCGTATTCTCTTACCTTGGCCGTCGCCCGATGGCGACTGAATGCCGATGATTGCGCAAGGAAACCAAATGCCGCGAGCGTCAATATCGCGGCTCCGAAGTCACCGGTCGGAATGGCCGGCGTCAACTCGGTATCGTCGAAGGGCGAAGTGCATCCGCCATCGTCCGGATAGTCGAATAGCCCGTCTCCGTCATCGTCAAGGCCGTTATCGCATTCAAAGGCTGCGCCGCGTTCGTCTGTGTCGTTGGCATCGCTGCAGCCGGGATCATTTGGGAAATCGGTCAGTCCGTCCCCGTCCTCGTCGAGCCCATCATTGCAGTCTGGCTGATCGATGATGGCGAGGATGTCGCTTCGATAGGCGAAGAGATCGACGATCACGCCAAAGTTGCCATAGATGGACGTGTTCGGTGGCTGGCCCATCAGGGGGCCCCGCGCAAACATGATGCCGATCAGTCTGGCGCTTCCGCCGCTGCCAGTGAAAACACCACCGCCGGAGTCACCGGATACCAAATCCGCTTCGTGCTGACCGGGCGGACTGCCAGGAATATCGTCAAATTGAGTGGCGAAGGCCTGTGTGCTCAAGGCGAGCTGGGCGGTCGCAACGATGTCGTTGGTTCCCCAGCGCATGGCTCGAGTCGTGAGCCAGAGCCAGCCATCGGTCCCGTTGAATGTCGTTGCGGCGCCGCGATTGAGGCCGGTACCGATCAGGGTTGTCGTCGCGCCCAGGCTCGGGCTGCTGGTCGCGAGAGTCAGGTCGGGAAGGGGCGGCTTGCTCTGTAGCTTGAATGCGATCAAATCGGCCAGCGTCGTGTCCGGGTTCTGGAATTGCACGCTCGATCCGGGAACTGGATCATAGCTGGTGCCTAACAGCAAGATCGGCTTGCTGCCCACGTGGGCCGCCGTCAGGACCCAGCCGTTGCGAACGTAAACACCGGATAGCCCGTCCATGACTCCAACGTTAGTGAAGCCGGGATCCGCCGCTGGGGGCGTGGTGTTTCCGGTTCCGTCGCCGGTGGCGATCAAGACTGCGCGGGATTCCAAGGCGAAGACGAGAAGGAGCAGCACGCCAAGCAGGGCGCGCGCGACCGACGCGACCGGTATTTCCGAGCGCGGCGATATGCGTCGAAGACACGGACGTGGATTTAATCTGGACAGCGCTGGTAGCATGAAGAGTGAGTGGCCAATGGGTCTGGCGAACGCGAGGTTCCTTCTGCGATTGCGAGTCGTGAAAACTGAGCATATGCCCAAGGCTTCTTAACGACCGATTCTATCATGGGCGGCCGGAAATCGAGCGACGAATCCTTGGAACTCGCCGGGTTAGGTCGGTATTCCGAGAATGGACTGGCAATGAGCCCGCAAGTGTCGATACGGTTCCCGCAGGGGGTCGGCGTCTGGCCCAATTCCGGGTTCCGCTGACAGGCCTCTGCTTTTCTCGATTCGTTCGAGGGCGATTAGACATCTTTCGGCCGCCGTGGACAAATCCTCGTGTTGACTGATTCGCACAGCTTCGAGAGCCGTCACCCACTGCGCCGCGCCATCGGTGCTGATCTGCCCGATGGACGTGAGCAGGGCTTCGAGGGCTCGGCTGTACTCGCCGTGCACTGACATGATGGATTGTCTCTCCTCGGTCGTGCGCGAAGGAATTCCTGCGAAAAGAAAGCACATTCTACCCATCCTGATGCACTCAGAGGTCGGTGGGTTCCATCGCCTTCGTGGATGCCGAAGTGGGGATGGCCGTTTCATCAACGGCCATCGCTGCAGCTTCAATTTCATCAGGTGGCTGCGCGCTGCCCGGCTTCGCTTCGGCTTCTGTCGACGCTGAGGGGGCAGGCGGTGCGGGCGCGGCGACTGGGGCAGGCTGGCGCTCGAGTTCTCGGAAGCGTTTCTGCCATTTTGAAGCGCTCGCATCTGCGGTCTTTCGCTTCTTCTCCGCGCGCTTGAGGTCCCGTTCCGCTTGATTCAGTACGCGCTTGGTTTGTTCGAGTTCGCGCTCAACCTGTGCATAGGTGTCGGGATCGATAGCCGTGGCCTCGACGGATTTCTTTGCCGCGAGTTCATCACTCAGTCGCAGATTTTCCAGGTTGCGCTGGTCGAGTCGTGATTCGAGCTGATCGACCTGCCAGGACAATGCGCCATGCAAGGGTCGGTAAGAGTAGCCGAACGCGAGCAGGGCACCGGCCAGGAAGAGGCCTATACCAATCAGAATCTGACGAACCCACGCGGGTAGGGGATTTTCTCCATCCATACGCCCGTGCTCATCGGTCGAACTGGCAAAAATCTAGAGTGCGACTGAGCTAGAGTCGTCGCGTCTCGATCGGTCACGATGAAGGCGGGTGATTTGAAAACGGTGTCACCGCGAATGATGGGATCCCCGCCTGTTTTCAGGTGTTTTTCACTACGACTATTTTGCTCACGATGACCCCAACCTCCAAACGCCGTCCGAATCGGGTCCGCCCGCGAATATTCAAAGACCGACTGGGCATCCATCTAATTCGCCTGCCTCTGATTCGCTTGCCAAGGAGTATTGATGTCGCTTGACGCTTCCTATCCGTTTTATGTTGGCAACCTTCCCGAGTCACCGAATCAAGATCTCGAGGTCATCGACAAATTCACAGGTGAGGTCGCGACGCGCGTCGCTCTCGCCGATGACGCCACGATTGATCGCGCCATCGGACTCGCGGCCGAAGCCGCGGATAGCATGGCCGCGCTGGCCGCCTATGAACGCAAAGCCGTTCTCGACCATTGTGTCGAACGCTTCAGGGAGCGATTCGAAGAGTTGGCGATGGCGCTGTGTATCGAAGCAGGGAAGCCGATCAAGGATGCACGGGGCGAAGTGACTCGGCTCATCGACACGTTTCAAATTGCGTCCGAGGAATCGGTTCGGATGGGTGGAGAAGTTATTCCCCTCGATATCAGCGCTCGGGCGCGGGGCTATCAGGGTATGTGGAAGCGCGTTCCGATCGGTCCCTGCTCGTTCATTTCGCCCTTCAATTTCCCGCTCAACCTTGCGGCTCACAAAGTCGCGCCGGCCTTGGCCGTCGGCTGCCCGTTCGTACTCAAGCCAGCGAGCCTAACACCGATCGGCGCGCTCGTGATCGGAGAAATTCTGGCCGAGACTGACTTGCCAAAGGGTGCGTTTTCAATTCTTCCTTGTACGCGTGCCGGTGCAGCGCGATTTACGGAAGACGAGCGATTGAAACTGCTTTCCTTTACGGGTTCGCCCGGGGTCGGCTGGGATTTGAAGGCCAAGGCAGGAAAAAAGCCGGTGGTTCTGGAACTCGGAGGGAATGCCGCCGTGATTGTCGACGAGGACGCGGATCTCGAAGATGCCGTTGACCGGATCGTCTTCGGCGCCTTCTATCAGAGTGGCCAGAGCTGCATCGGTGTGCAGCGCATCATCGTGCATGAAAAGATCTACGATGCGTTTCGAAAGGCGTTGGTCGAGAAGACGAAGCGCCTCGAATCCGGTGACCCAAAGTTGGAGTCGACGTTCATCGGTCCGATGATCTCCGAAAAGGAAGCCACGCGGCTGCATGGCTGGGTCGATGCGGCTGTCGAATCCGGGGCGACGCTTCTTTGCGGTGGTTCTCGGGAGGGTGCGATGCTCGAAGCGACGTTGCTCGAGAACGTTTCACGTGATGCGGATGTTGTGACACAGGAGGCGTTCGGTCCTGTTGCAGTTCTATCGGAGTTCGCAGACTTCGATGCTGCACTCGACGAGGTGAACGATTCGGTGTTTGGACTTCAGGCGGGAATTTTTACTCGGGATCTCTACAAGGCGCATGCGGCCTGGGATCGTCTGGAGGTCGGCGGAGTCGTGATCGGCGATGTTCCGTCCTGGCGGGTCGATCATATGCCATACGGTGGCGTGAAGGACTCTGGGCTAGGGCGTGAAGGCATCAAGTTCGCGATCGAGGACATGACCGAAGTTCGCCTCATGGTGATCCGCACGCCGAACGTCTGAAATGGCTTGAGCCGTGGAATCAGTCTCGACGCCTCGGCTTGCCTGACCGGCGAATCGCCCTGCAAGGCGATCGGGCTATCGAACAATTCTCGGAGGCGTCGGATGCTCGGCCTTGCGGCTGGGCGGAAATCTGAGATTGAGATGGATCAAATCGTTGCCGATTTGCGATGGATCGTCGGGTGCGACCGAACGGACCCACGTGAAGGAATCCGCGGTCAGCGAGACGCGCCACCCACCCGTTCAAGCGGGGTCGTCGCTTCGAGATGGATTGATTGGCCCGATAGGCGTTCCATATCCGTCATGGCTTCGTACTCGATGAGGCCGACCGAGAGGCTGAGTGTGGCAAAGAGGATCGATATGCCGACAAAGGGGCCCGCGATTCGTGCGCGACGCTTCCAGCGCCTCGCACGTCGCCGCGCGAGTCGCTCTTCCGGCGTTCGCACGCCGCTCAGTTGAGATTCAGATGATTGCAACCCGTCCATGGGGGACCCTCTCGTTCCGGCCATATGGCTAAACCAGTGGATCGGATCGGGAAGACCCGTAGGAGTCATGAGGGGAAAGCGGAGACTCGCGCCCGCATTGCGAGAGGGTTGCGCATGCACTGCAGGTCGCAGCGAATCGAGATCTTAGGCAGTGCTTATTTCTGTTGATTCCGAGTGCTAGCCGATTGGGCCATCGCCGACCGCGAGTGCATGAACATGCTCGGGTTGTACGGCGAGTGAGACGCGGTCACCCGGGCGCAGGCGTCGGGAGAGCCCGCGCCCCGAAAGGAGATGGGTGGTGAAGGTGAGGCCTTGTGTGCGGAGGGAAACTACGGTCGCGAGACCATCACTGACCAGACTTTCGATCACAGCCTTGCCGATGGGCTGACCCTCACCGCGGCCGATGTCGAGCTTGAGATTTTCTGGCCTGATTCCGATCCAGGTCGGTTCGCCGATCGAGACTGGCGCCGTGGTCGGGATCTCAAATCCCTCGGCAACTTCGATCCATCGGACACCATCGACGACTCGGCGAACCGTTCCCGTCGCGAGATTCGTCATTCCCACCGTCTGGGCGATCTGCGGCGAATGTGGTTTTTCGAGCACTGCGTCCCGTCGACCGAATTGAGCAAGCCGGCCGTCGATCAGGACGGCAATTCGATCTGCCAGCAAGAGCGCCCGCCGAAGATCATGGGTGACCATCGCGACGGCCACATCCGTTTCGCGAATTGCTCGCTGCAAATCGAGTGATAGGCGACGCTGACCTTCGCCGTCGAGGTCGTCAAAGGGTTCGTCGAGGAGTAGGACGCTTGGCTCGAGAACAAAGGCGCGCGCTAGCGCGAGTCGTCGGAGTTCGCCGCCGGACAAGGTCTTGGCATTTTGATTCTCGAGATGACTGATGTCGAAGCGGGCGAGTGCTCGGGCCAGGCGCTCCCGTCTTGCAGGCTCCGGAATGCCCTTGCCTAGAAGCGCGGCTCGGACATTCCGCGCGGCGCTGCCGGAAAGGGCGGCGGGGCGCTGGAAGACGAGGGTGACCGGTCCCTCACCCTTTTGAATGGATTTGTTGGCGGATTTTCCTTCGAGTCCGGCAAGTGCCCGAAGAAGAGTGCTCTTGCCGGCGCCGTTGGGCCCCAGGATGACGAGGACCTCTCCCGAGCGCAGATCGATCGCGTCAATCTGTAATTTGAAGCGGCTCTCTCCGGAGCCTCGATGGCATTCGAGATGACTTGCGCGGAGCGCGATGCCGTCTTCCAATTGGGTCTTCATCGAGTGCGGCCGCTCTGCTGGATGACCGTCAAAACACCAGCGACCAGCAGAGTCAGGCCCATCAAGACGATGGCCAGCCCCGCGGCCTGCTCCCATTGGCCCTGACTCGTCTTCATCATGATGGCAGTGGTCAAGACACGTGTCTTGCCGTCGAGATTGCCACCGACCATCTGCGACGCGCCGACCTCGGACAAGATTCCCCCGAGTGCGGCGATGACTGCGGCGAGTAGACCCATTCGGATTTCTCGGACCAGGAGCCACAATCGCCAAACACGGCCGATGCCTAACGTCCGTACCTGAAGATTCCATTCATCATCGAGTGAACCGACGGCGGCCAGGGTGATGCCGATAACGAGTGGAACGGCGATTAAGGTCTGGGCGATGATCATTCCGGTCAGGCTGTAGATGAGCCCGACTCCGCCGAAGAGCCCACTTCGTGCAAACAAGATATAACAGCCAAGCCCGACGACGACCGGGGGAGCTCCCATCCCGGCGTTGACGGTCGATACTGCAATTGATCGACCGAGGAAGCGTTTCGATCCCAGCACGATCCCGATCGGGATCCCGATCGCCAGCGCCAACAGAAGGGCGCAGCCACAGACCCAGAGTGTTCGAATCGTGATTTCCGCGATGGTTTGGAGTTCCAACTCGTTCATGGATCACGCTTCTTTGAATGGAGCCGCGTGAAGAGGGGCCGCCCGAATCGTTGCTGGCCGAATTGGCCGATCCGTTTCTGAGTCGAAGGTTCGAGTAGATAGCCTTCGAGTTCGTCTGCGGCGGAACTCGCAATCGGTCGCGCAAAGCGCGTCGGGTCGAGCTGAAGAATCGAATAGATGTTCTTCAACGATTCGGCAGGATGCGACAGGGCTTTCAAATCGATTCGTTCGTGGAACGCGAGAAAGGTTCCGATGTCGCTCAGGATATAGGCCCGAAGTTCGCCGGCCACCTGGAGGGAGAGTCCCATTCCGCTTCCCGTTCGTTCGAAGCCCTGCCATTGTGGGTGGCCATCGACTCCCGCTGTTGCGAAGAGGCTCTTCTCACGTTTGTGTGTCCCCGAGTCATCATCACGGCTGACCCAACGCGACTCGTTCTCCGCGATCAGGCGGATGGCCGAGATGGGTGAGTCCGCTTTCGAGATCCCGGCAGGATCATCGCTGGGACCCGCGATCACGAAATAGTTTTTCATGAAGGGGGTTCGTCGGATGACAATTCCCTCGTCGACCAATTTGGCTTCCGCCGATGGAGCGTGGGTGAGCAGGACATCGACATCGCCTTCGCGCCCCATGCGGAGCGCAGCGCCCGTGCCCACGGCGATGACTCGAACCTCGATTCCACTCTGCTCTTCGAAGGTTGGCAGCAATGCCTCGAGGAGCCCTGAATCGCGAACGCTCGTCGTTGTCGCGAGGATGAGCGTTCGGTCTGCAGCGGCGGCTGGCATGCTGATGGCGTGTGAGCAGAGAGCGAATAACGCGATCGCCAACGAGAGTCGACGGTAAAAAATGTGAGCGCGCGCCCGACTGGCCGGGATGAGTGACTGGTTTGCGGCGGGTGTCAACGGATGGGCCTCTATTCGAAAGACTGTGTGTGATGAACGTCTCTGACTTCGGTTCGCGCGGTTTCGCGTGACGGATTGGCGGCGGCGCGGAATCTTAGATCACGCTCGGAGTTCTGACACGCAGCGCGATGAGCCGACGGATTCGAGTGCTCTCGGAATATTCGCATTTCGTCGTAAAGCCATAGAATAGAATGCGAATTTGGGCATCTGGGAGATATTTAAACGCTCAGAAGAGATCTGGCGATCGCCCGCCCGCGTGACGGATCAGCGTGCGGGCCCGCGCCATGCCGAAATGTGATGTGGCTGGAATCGGGCCGCTCCGAGCATCATTCTCGGCATGGTGGCGCCCAGACTGTTAGTTCTCCACTAAGCTCGAGATACGTTTGAATCGCAGCATGTAGTTGTTCTTCAGTTCGTCGAGATGGATCTCGTCGGTCAGCTCGAAACCGGCCCCTTCGATTTCAGTGCGGAAGATTTCCTTGCCTGCGCGAACATGCTTGAGCAACCGGTTGGGGCTCTTACCTGGGATTCGCTCGAAGTCGATCACGACGAGTGAGCCGTCCGGACGAATCGCGTCATGGAGGCTGGCCAACGTGGCAGAGGGCGCTTCGAAATGATGGTAGACATCGCATATGAAGGCGAGGTCGACGGACGCGCGGGTGAGTTCGACCGAATTTCCAGATCCTTCCACGACTTGAAGCGTTTCGATCTCTTCGTTGCTCTTCAGTGCGCGCAGATGTTCCAAAAAGTTCGGCGAAATCTCGACGGCGTAGACACTGCCCTCGTCGCCGACCGCCTCTGCAAAGAGTCGGCTGAAAAAACCGGTACCGGCGCCAATGTCGGCGATCTGGCTTCCAGTCGATAGATTCAGTGCAGCGACAATCACCGTTCGGGCCGCGTAGACCTCGCGAGACTCACCTTCGAAACGCTCGACGAACGCATCGACGTCGAGGTCCTGGGAAAGGAATTCATCGTTGATGCCATCGGGAAGGCCGTCCGGTCGGGCAACCGATTGTCCAGCACTCGTCGCGCAGCCGAGTGCTGCCACGATCGACAGGACGAGAAGAGCAGAGGGGCGGAGAAGGCTCTGGGCGTGTTTCACGCGAGGCTCCCATTTCGTCCTGCGGAGTGCGAGGGCGTTTGGTCTTGTGTGGTCTTTGCTGGCGTCGTTTGGTGCCGTGAAGATGTCTTCCGTCGCTCTTGCACATGGTCGTTTCCGGCCCGATGCTTCCGGACAACCCGAATGCACAGAGCCACGATTGTAGTGTTGGCCTGGACTGGCCGTCAGGAGATCAGAGATGGGATTCTACGAGAACTATATTCTTCCGGGAATGATCGATGTCGCTTGCGGGGCTGGACCGATTCTGAAACAGAGAGCCAAAGTCGTTCCGTTGGCGGAAGGACGTGTTCTGGAGGTGGGGATGGGTTCGGCGATCAACATTCCCTTCTACGACCCCGCTCGAATTGAGATGGTCTGGGGGCTCGAACCCTCTGAAGGCATGCGTCGTAAGGCGGCTCCCCGCATCGCGAAAGCACCCTTTCCGATCGAATGGCTCGGGTTTCCCGGCGAGGAAATCCCGCTCGACGACAACAGCGCCGATACCGTGCTCTTGACCTTCACGCTCTGCACGATTCCTGATTTCGCGAAGGCCCTCGAACAGATGCGCCGTGTGCTCAAGCCGGGTGGCCGGCTGCTTTTCGCCGAACATGGCGAAGCGCCGGATGAGAGTGTTCGCAAATGGCAGAATCGGATCAATCCGATTTGGAAACGCATTGCGGGCGGCTGCAACGTCAACCGACAGATCCCGAAGCTGATCGAAGATGGCGGCTTCAAGATCGAAGACGTTGATTCGATGTACTTACCGCAAACACCAAGATTCGCTGCATTCCAGTATTGGGGCGTTGCGACTCAGCGTTAGTTCGACTTCTTCGTCGGAACTAGCTGCCTGGTGAATCGCCGTGGGCGACAGAAGCTGACCTCGAGCTATCGCAGCCCACCCTGGCGTGCCGGGCGAGAGCTGAGTTCCTCTAACCAACGTTTAAAATACGCAAACTCGTCTAGGTCCTGGCCCTGCATTTCCCAATTTTAGGTCCACGGGTAGGCGATCATATCGGCGATCGTCGAGCCGATTATTCATGACACCTTAGAGTCGGTTCACTTCGTCGTTGAAGCGTCCCGAGGGATTCCCGTACGACGAGACATTGCTAGGTCCACAACGCGAGAAGCCCCATGGCCGCAATGCCCGAAGTAAGAACCAGCCATTTTGCGAACCGACCGCCCGGGGCGGGGAACTCGTCGCGTAGAATATCAAAGGTCGCAACGTAGACGAAGGTTCCCGCTGCGATCGAGAGGAAGGCCGCTTCGAAGCTCGACGCGATACGACCCTCCAAAGCTTCCCCGACGAGGGCGCCAACCAAGCCTCCGATCGGAGTTGCCGCGGCGAAAAGGCCGACGAGTCGCCAGGATTGAGAGGTCGGAAGCGGGCTCCGCGCGAGACTGATTCCCAATGCGAATCCTGCCGCAGACTTATGCGCAACGATGGCCAATGAAATGATCAGTGCGCGCGAAAGGTCGGGTTGTGCGCCTAATGCGAGCCCGGCAAGCAGGGAATGAATCGATAGGGCGGTCAGTACGGCGTAGGCGGAGAGTGTGTCGTGATGCTGTTCGGCAATCCGAGCAAAGCGCTCACCGGAGGGGGCATGGACTTCTTGATGCGCCTGTTCGGGCAAGAGCACATGTTCGACGAGGAGCATGAACGCGAAAGCGAACCCGGCGAGGACGAAGGCCATCGGGTAATCCCAGCCGAGTCCCGTCCAGACCTCGTCTGCGTCCGGCAGCATATGAACGAGGCCGGCTGCCAGGAACACGCCCGCGGCAAAGGAGTTACCCCAGCCAAGGATTCGATCACTTTGCGTGCTTTTGCGTCGCAAGAGCGGAAGCGCGGCGCCGGCGGCGCCGGCGGCCAGGATCGCCAAAAGCAGAGCGAGTTTGATCCCGAGCACGGTTCTCTAGACGACTTTCTGGGAGAGAAGCGAGAGGCCGGATCGTTCAGTCGCGTCCCCCGAGCGCGCGATCTGTCGGATTGCATCCTCGTCGTATTGACGTTGGTCGTAGACGACGACGATGCTCCGGTCGCCGGATTCGAGGAAGGTCGTTTCACCGTAGTCCGTGTAGCGAGTCGCCCCGATGCTGATGAGTGCCTCGGTTGGATGTCCAGCGACGTTCAGCCACTGCGAAATGTCCTCGAGTGGCCCTTCGTCGGTCTGGTGATTCAAGCGGTCGATGAGCCAGTCGATCAATTCGCCATACATATAGCTGTAACTCGAGACCGCGCTGCCGACGCCGTAGGAATGGAGTTCGTCATTTCGAATCAGGTAGGAGGCGATCCTGAATTCGTCGAGGATGCCCCCGGTCGAGAACTGGTCAATCGGGATGCTCTGCTCTGCGGTGCCCTTGCTCGCTTCCCCCCAGTTCTTTTTCTCACTGATCTTCTTGGCCCCCTCACGCCGAATCGAGCAGTCGTTATGCGCCATGGCTTCTCGCGGAATAATGTCTACGACGCATCGGTCTTCGTATCGAAGCTCACAGAGAAGCGACACTTCCGGCTCGATCTGATGCTTCTCGTTCGCGGAGCCGAGCCGAATTCGGTCCGACGAAATCGGGTATTGATGCAGGAAATGCGAGCCGTCCCCGTTTTCGGGATCTGCGCCGTGGCCCGGAACTACGCCGTGGCCCGGAACATAGAAGGGGAAGACTCCCTTGGGTGCGCGTGGGTCCTCGATCGCCAGATCCTTGAAATCGCTGGCCTCGCCCGCCTGTTCGAGATGGCCGGCAAAATTTCCGGCGACACCCAGCCCGATCGCCGCTTTCCATTTCATGACTGTCACCGGCCCATCCTTAATGCAAGAATCCAAAGAGAGCTGCAATGCCCGGGTGAATCGGGCGGCCGGAGTCTAGCCCGTTAGGACGGTGACTCGGCAAGAAACTGTGTTGCGACGGCCGCATGGAGCGCGACGCCGAGGGCCATCGCGTCTTCGTCCAACATCATCTTGCTCGAATGGCAGGGTGCCGGGCGCTTCGTTTCCGGAGGCCGTACGCCAAGCATGACCATCGCCCCCTTGGTCCGCTGCAACACATAGGAGAAATCTTCCGCGCCCATCACGGGAGTCGGCAGCGGGAGGACGGCCGCGGGGCCGAGAAGGTCCGTGATGACGTTTCGCGTAAAGGACTCGAATTCCGCATCGTTGACCACGACGGGATAGCCGGGCGTGATATCGATCAGCGCCTCCGCACGGTGGGTAGCGGCGATGCCCGCGGCGATTCGCTGCAGACCCTCAAGCATGAGTGCACGAGTTCGATCCGACAGCGCCCGCATGGTCCCCGTGATCTGAACCGAATCGGGGATCACGTTGTTCGTCGTTCCGGCATGCACCTGTGTGACGGTCAAGACGCCGGGATCCGTTGCTGGGATTTCGCGTGTCACGAAACTCTGCAATGCCAGGACGATTTCACACGCGATCGGAACGGGATCGATGCAGTCGTGGGGCATCGAAGCGTGCCCCCCACGCCCAACGACTCTGATTTCGAAGTCGTCGTAAGAGGCCATGAATGAGCCGGGCTTGGTTCCGATTTTTCCGACCGGAATCTGCGGCGCGACATGGATCGCGAACGCACCGTCGATCTCGGGCATGCCTTCCGCGAGCATCGTGTCGGCGCCGCCATAGGCTTCCTCGCCGGGCTGGAACATGAATACGATCTCGCCTGCAATCGAATCGCGCTGTTCCGACAACACTCGGGCCGCGCCGGCAAGCATCGATGTGTGGGCGTCATGACCACAAGCGTGCATGCGCCCGTCGATCTTGGAGCTGAATTCCAGGCCGGTCTCCTCGGGCATTGGAAGCGCATCCGTGTCGCCGCGCAACAAGAGTCGTCGCCCGGGACGCGCGCCCTTCAAGGTGGCGACGATGCCGCTCGACTTCTCATGAAGCTGGATGTCGAGATCGAGGTCCTCGAGTTCTGCCAGGATCTTCGCTCGTGTCTGGGGATTATCGAGTCCCAGTTCGGGCTCAGCGTGGATCCGTCTTCGAAGATCTACAAGGCGCGGTTGGATGCTCTTCGCCGAAGCCAAAAGGTCGGCGAGGGCGGGGGGCGCGAGATCGGTGGACATGGTCTTTGCCTCGTTGGATCGGATGGGTAGCGAGCATCTTCGGGAGGCAACGACGATACCACCCTTGCTCGCAAGGAGCCCTGGGTGCGAGACTCGATGCCTCGAGTCCCAAACGCAATCGGGACGGCCCGCAAGAGCCGTCCCGGTTGTCATACCGGCCTCAAAGGCCAGAATGAAAGGGTCTATCAGGACTGGGGCGCGCTAGCTGCGGCGCAGCAGCGTTCCCGTTCCAATTCCGCCGCCACAGCACATCGTCACGATGGCATGTTCCTTGTCGGCGCGTTCGAGTTCATGGACGGCCTTCGTCAGGAGGATTGCCCCTGTGCCACCGAGGGGATGGCCGAGGGCAATCGCACCGCCATTCGGGTTCACCGTTTCCATGTTGGGCTTGAGTTCCTTCTCCCAGGCCAGAACCACCGAGGCGAAGGCTTCATTGATCTCCGTGACGTCAATGTCACTCATCTGCAGGCTGTTATTCGAAAGCAGCTTCTGGGTTGCCCCGATCGGACCGGTCAGCATCAAGACTGGATCCGAGCCAACGAGGCAGCTGTCGACGAGGGTTGCCCGGACGGTGAGGCCGAGCTCCTTCGCCTTTTCTCGCGTCATCATCAAGACGGCCGCCGCGCCGTCACAGATTTGCGAAGACGTTCCGGCCGTATGAACGCCGTCGGGCATATTCGTACGCAGGCCGGCCAGGGCTTCGAGGGTCGTTTTACGAAGACCGCCGTCGCGATCGACTCGCTGCGTTTCCTTGGTGGGCTTGCCGTCCTCGAAGCCAACCGGTGCATCGATCGGCAGGATCTGGGAAGCGAAGCGATCCTCCGCCCACGCCGTTGCGCCTCGGTCCTGGGAGAGCTTTCCGAAGGCGTCGGTGTCTGCTCGGGTAATGTCCCACTGCTTGGCGATGCGTTCGGCGCCATCGAACTGGGACGTCATCTCATAATTATTCCAGTAGTTGGCGTTGATCGGCTTTCCGACCTCGGGATCCTTGGGGACGGTTGCACCCATGGGAACGCGACTCATCATCTCGACGCCACAGCCCATCGCGACATCGACGACGCCCGAGGCGATCAGTGCGTATGCGAGGTTTGTTGCCTGCTGGGAAGAGCCGCATTGCGTGTCCACGGTCGTCGCGGGAACTTCGAGAGGAAGGCCTGCGGTCAGCCACGCGTTTCGCGTGACGTTCATCGTCTGCATGCCAACCTGTCCGACGCAGCCGCCGACGACCTGTCCGACCTGCTTCGCGTCGATGCCCGCACGCTTAATGGCTTCCGCCTGGACGAGACCGAGTAGGTCAATCGAATGCATCGCAGCGAGCGCACCATTGCGCCGGCCCAGGGGAGTTCGAACTGCTTCGACGATGACGACTTCTCGTTCTGACATTGGGGGAACCTCTTTCTTGAGTTCTCGAATTCTCGAGTGTTATCCGAGTTTGCTGACTCTTTGATGATCGATTGCAGGCATTCGCGCGCAATGGCGTCGCAATGCGGATGGGCAAGGCAGGGCCCTCCCACGTAAGATTGTAAGGTACGAAACAATATGTTGGCGTGCAACCGACCGGCGTGCGCGTGTCACACCATGGTCCGACCGCGTCGATCGGCCACCCGCAACCTGTGCGTTCTCGTTAACCAATCGCTCGCTTCTCTTGAATCGCACCAGAATCGAACTGATTGAAGAAGAGCTTCGAGTCAACGGACTCGCGTGGCGGAATACCGTGCTTCCCCATGGGCCAACCAATCGGCAACATGACGGCGCTCGGGATCTTCTCGGGGAGACCCAACATGCGATCACATTCCTCTCCAAACTTTCGGTGCAGCGTCGTGAACGATGCGCCGAGTCCAACGGCGCGACAGGCGAGTAGGACGTTCTGTGCACAGGGGAAGATGGCTTCGGATTGAAGTACGCCACGGCGCTTCCATCCCGCGATGAAGAGCAGCACAGGGGCTTCATGAAGATGTTCAGCGAGATGCAGCGACGCGCGCATATTCCGACGCAGCCGCTCGGGGAAATTTTGGCGCTCCGCGCGCTCCATGGCGGGAACGATGTAGTCGCGAAAGATCGGCGCATATCTCGCAGCAACCCAGCTTCGCCTCTCGGGGTCGTCGACCGCGATAAAGAACCAGGGCTGCCGGTTCCCGCCACTCGGCGCGAAGGTGCCCGACTCGCAGACTTTGCGGATGAGTTCACGGGGGACAGGATCCGGTCGGAGCCGCCTGATTGCGCGTGCGGTGCGAATGCCTTCCAGCAGTGGGATCGTCTCACCGATCGCGTCAAGGGCACCGGGTTGGTCGAGGTCGCTAGCGTCGTCGTGTTCGCCGGGCATGCCGTCCTTTCGTAGGGTCGCAAAAAATGGGGGTCAGCAGGAGTGTGACCCAGCTTGGGTCTGGGCCGCTATCCTCGGCCGCCCCACTGGCAGCAGCGCCATGGGTGAGAGTGGGAGATCCTGATGGTTTCGGAGATTTTTGACGCGACACGCTGGCATGCCGTTCCCGGCTTCGACTTCGAGCTCGAAGACGTGACCTACCATCGTGCCATCGATCAGGGAACGGTCCGGGTGGCTTTCAATCGCCCGGAGATTCGAAACGCCTTTCGTCCGCGAACCGTGGACGAACTCGATCGGGTTCTCGATCACGCGCGAATGACGACAGACGTCGGCTGCATTCTACTGACGGGAAACGGACCTTCTCCGAAAGATGGCGTATGGGCGTTCTGTAGCGGTGGCGATCAGCGAATTCGTGGCCGCGACGGCTATCGCTACGCGGAGGGCGAAGACGCCTCGACCATCGAGCCGGGCCGGACGGGTCGTCTGCATATCCTCGAAATCCAGCGCTTGATTCGCTTCATGCCGAAGATCGTGATCGCCGTCGTCCCCGGATTTGCGGTGGGCGGTGGACATAGCCTGCACGTGACCTGTGACCTGACTCTGGCGAGCGAAGAACACGCCGTCTTCAAACAGACGGACACAGATGTCGCGAGCTTTGATGGCGGCTTTGGTTCCGCCTATCTCGCAAAGCAGGTCGGCCAGAAATTTGCACGGGAGATCTTCTTTCTCGGGAAGAGTTATACGGCTCTGCAGGCGCATCAGATGGGTATGGTGAACGCGGTCGTTCCCCATGCCGAACTCGAAGACACGGCGCTCGAATGGGCCGCGGAAATCAACACGAAAAGCCCAACGGCTCAGCGCATGGCCAAATTCGCGATGAACCTCGTTGATGATGGGCTCGTCGGCCAGCAGATCTTCGCGGGTGAAGCGACACGTCTCGCCTATGGAACCGACGAAGCCGAAGAGGGCCGTGACGCGTTCCTGGAAAAGCGTGATCGCGACTTTACGAAATACCCGTGGCCGTTCTGACGACGACTATAAAACGAAGCGTGTGGCCAGCCGAATGCAGAGCGTGACGATTCAGACCGCTAGCATTAATTGAAGGCGGCGATCCCCGTCTGCGCACGACCCAGGATCAGGGCATGGATATCGTGGGTGCCTTCGTAGGTATTCACGGATTCGAGATTCATGCAGTGTCGAATCACGTGATATTCATCGGAGACGCCGTTTCCGCCATGCATGTCCCGGGCGACCCGAGCGATGGCGAGCGACTTGCCACAGTTGTTGCGCTTCAAGAGCGAAATATTCTCCGGTGCGAGTCGTCCTTCATCCATGAGTCGTCCCGCGCGTAGACAGGCGTGCAGGCCCAACGTGATCTCGGTCTGCATGTCCACGAGCTTCACCTGGATCAATTGATTGGCCGCAAGCGGCCGGCCGAACTGAAGGCGGTCGAGAGTGTATTGCCGGGCAGCGTGCCAACAGAACTCGGCGGCACCAAGCGATCCCCAGGCAATCCCGAAGCGCGCCTTATTAAGGCATCCAAAGGGTCCCGCTAGGCCGCGAATCTCCGGGAATAGATTCTCTTCAGGCACGAAGACGCCATCCATCACGATTTCGCCCGTTGAGGAAGCTCGCAGGGACATCTTGCCTTCGATCTTTGGAAAGCTGAGGCCCTTCATACCCTTCTCGAGAATAAAGCCTCGAATATCGCCATCGAGTTTGGCCCAGACGACGGCGACGTCAGCGATCGGACTATTGGTAATCCAGGTCTTGCTGCCGGTCAGGACGTATCCGCCGTCGGCTTTTTCGGCACGCGACAGCATGCTGCCGGGGTCCGAGCCGTGGTCGGGTTCGGTGAGACCGAAACATCCGACGAGTTCGCCGCTCGCGAGACCGGGCAGCCATCGCTCACGCTGTGCCTCGGTGCCGTAGGTGAAGATCGGATGCATGACGAGGGAGGACTGCACACTCATGGCCGAGCGATAGCCCGAGTCGACGCGCTCGACTTCCCGGGCGATGAGTCCGTAGGCAACGTGGGAGACTTCGGCGCAGCCGTATTTCGTCGGCAGCGTCGCGCCGAGCAGTCCGAGTTCGCCCATCTCCCGGAGGATCTCACGGTCGAAGCGCTCATGACGATTCGCGAGCAACACGCGCGTCATCAGCTTTTCCTGGGCGTATTCGCGGGTGCTGTCCTGGATCAATCGCTCTTCGTTCGTGAGTTCTTCTTCGAGACCCAATGGATCGGACCAGTTGAAGCCGGGTTTGGCAGCCATGAGAATTTCTCCGGGGAGCGCGCGCCCGAGGGAAACTCCGGCGCGCCGAGGGGTTCTTTCGGTAGCACGGCCTGCGGCTTGCCGCTGCGCACGGGGAGAGCGAAGGTCTTGGAATGAAAAACAGATCACGATTCGCAGGGTTGTTCGCCTGGGCACCGCTTCTTGCTGCTGCACTATTCGCCGGCGTCGCGTCATTTGCTGGCGCCGCGTCGCTGGAAATTGGTGCGAAGGTCCCCGATTTCGAATTTCTGGGGGAGGGCGGCATTCTTCATCGACGATCCGCGGCTGAGGGCTCGCAGGGTGTTTCCCGGGGTGCCGTCGTCGCCTGGTTCCCGAAGGCGTTCACTCCGGGTTGAACGACCGAACTCGCGGCGCTGCGTGACAGCGCCCAACAACTGCAAGAGTTCGATGTCGATGTGTTCTACGTTAGTCTCGACACGCCAGAGAACAACGCGAAATTCGCAGCGTCGATGGGCGCAAGCCTGCCGGTGGTGAGCGATCCGAAGGGCGAGGTCGCGAAGCGCTTCGGTGTACTTGGATTGGGGGGGCTCTTTGCGAAGCGCTGGACCTTCTATATTGATGCTGAGGGGATCTTGCGCGCGATCGACAAGAAGGTAAATCCAGCCACGGCGGGTGCTGACATGCTGAGAATGTTAGGCAAACTAGGCATTCCCAAACGCAACACAACCGCGAAACCCGAATCGTGAGCTGAGTCGAATTTGCGAATTCGTATCGATCCAGAGAGACCCTCCCCGCGAAAGCTCGGACCTGCTCTCGACGCGCTCAAGCGCGATCGTGTCATCCTGTACCCGACGGACACGGGCTACGCATACGGTTGCGCACTCTCGAGCCGCAAGGGCATCGCTGGCATCCGCTCGCTCAAGGGCTTCGATGCCAGGTCCCGCAAGCCGCTGTCCATGTTGGTCAACGAACTGAGTGACTTCGGGCATTACGCGATCATGGAGACGAGTGTGTTTCGGACTGTGCGCCGAATTCTGCCAGGTTCGTACACGATCATCCTCGAGGCGAGCGCCGACGTTCCCCGTGATATGCGAAACCGGCATGGGGAAATCGGCTTACGCATGCCCGACTCGCCACTTTGTCGCATGTTGGTCGATCTGTTGGGCGAGCCGCTGGTGACCGGCTCGCTGACCAGCGGAGACGACGAGCCGGCACTCGAGGATCCCGACGAACTCGAACAGATCTATCGCGGCCGAGTGGACGTGGTTGTCGACGGTGGTCCGATGTGGCCCGAGCCTTCCACGATTCTTCAGGCTGAAGAGCAAGGGCTAACAGTTAGTCGTGTCGGTCGCGGAGAAGTCCCTGAGGTGTGAACAATTGCCGTCGCGACGCAGGTGTGGGACTCTTCGCTGCTCGACCTAAAGGATCCCCCTACCATGGAACAGCTGAGCGGACTCGATGCGGCCTTCATTAACCTGGAGACGGCCGCAGCGCCTACCCATGTCGGTGGAGTCGCGATCTACGATCAATCGACGGCCCCTGGCGGCCAGGTGACCTTCAAGGGCATCCTGGCGAACGTTGAATCCCGGCTGCATCTCGCACGATGTTTTCGTCAGAAAATCGTTCGGGTACCCCTTGGCCTCGACCACCCTTATTGGATCGAAGACCCCGACTTCGATCTCGAGTTCCATGTCCGACACATCGCCCTCCCGAAACCCGGGGATTGGCGTCAGCTCTGTATACAGGTCGCGCGTCTGCATGCCCGGCCCCTCGATCTCGGCCGACCGCTGTGGGAGATGTATGTCATCGAGGGTCTCGATGGGGTGGAGGATTTGCCCGCTGGCAGCTTTGCGATCATGACGAAGATCCATCATGCCGCGATCGACGGCGTCTCGGGAACCGAACTGGTGGCCGCAATTCACGAACTCACGCCTGAGGGCGTCGCGCCGCCGCCGGAAAGTCCCTGGGTTGCCGAGTCCGAGCCGACGCTGCTCGAGCTCGCCCTTCGCAGTACGGTCAACAATATTCGACAGCCCTTTCGCTTCGCACGCATTCTGAGCGAAGCGGCTCCGCCTGCCATCCGCGCATTGATGCAGCCGCCGAAGGAAGGCGTCGAGCCGGCCGCTGATATCCCGCGCACGCGGTTCAATGGTCGTGTGTCTCCGCATCGCGTTTTCGAAGCCAAGTCCTTTTCTCTCGCGGACGTGAAGCAGATCCGAAAGCGGGTGGAAGGGGCGACGGTGAACGATGTCATCCTGACCGTCGTGGGCGGAGCGCTCCGGCAATACCTCGACCATCACGGCGAGCTGCCGATCGACACGCTGAACGCGTTTGCGCCGATCTCGACCCGGACGGAAGCGGAAAAGGGGACGGCTGGAAATCAGGTGGCGGGCATGTTAGTGCGTCTGCATACCGACGAAGCGGACGCCGTGTCGCGCCTCGAAAAGGTCTACCGGACGACGGTGAGTTCGAAGGAGATCTCGAAGGCGGTTGGTGCGCGGAGCATGACGGACGTCACCCAGACGATGCCTGGGGCGCTCGCCGGGATCTCGGGACGACTCGTCGCCCGGACGGGGCTGATGTCGCGAATGAAGCCGATCGCGAATTGTGTCGTCACGAATATACCGGGACCGCAGATCCCCCTCTATTTCACGGGCGCCAAGATGGTGGGCAACTTCGGCCTGGGACTCCCCATGGAGGGCATCGGTCTCTTCCACTGTGTGCTGAGTTATAACGGCGCAATCACCGTGGCGATCACCGGCTGTCGTGCTCAACTGCCCGATCCTGAATTCTACGCGGAGTGCCTGGAAACATCTTTCAGGGAGCTGCGGAAGGCTGCGGTCGAGTAGACGATTCGCAAGCTCGAGCGAGCTTCGATGACTGCGTCAAGTCAGCGCGCCCAATTCGCGAAGGCGCTCGCGCGCTTCATCGCTGCAGCCAATCTCATCCAGAATTTCGTCCGAATGTTCGCCATAGAGAGCTGCAGGCGGAGTGGTTTCCTGTTGAGTTCGTGAAAAGCGGGCGGCTTGGCGTACGCGTCGGTAGCGGCCGTAGACCGGATGCACGGCTTCCAGGACGGATCCGTTATGCGTGATCTGTGGATCGACGAGCACTTCCAGATGCGTGAGGATCGGCGCGGCGGGGACTTCGGCGTCGATCATCCGGCGATAGGCTTCTTGGGTGGTGAGCTTGGCAAGGCCTTCGGAGAGTGCAGCCGTGCGAGCCGCCTGGTTCTCTTCCTCCATCATGATCGGTCCGCGCTGAGCGGGGCTATCGGCCAACTCCTCATGGCCCACCGCGCGTAGACTCGCCCGGATCTGTGGTGCGGTGCCCGCCCACAGAACCAGCTGCCCATCTTTGGTCGGCGCGAGCTGATATCGCTCTCCGGGCACGACGTAGTTCGCGACATCGTCCCCAACGAGCGTATGTCGGAGCATGCCGTCGGGCCAGAAAAACATCAGTCCGGCATCGAGCATCGAGATTCGAACGTGCTGGCCTGGCGCGCCGCGTTCGCGCGCGAGTAGCGCCGCCGTGATGGCCTGCGCAACGGTGAGCGAGGTGGCTTTATCGACGACGGCATTTCGCACGAGGTCTGGAATCGGAACTTCGGGGTTGAGCTGTGCGCCGACGAATCCGGTCAGCGCCTGAAAGATCGGATCGTACCCTCGTCGATCGGCGTAAGGTCCGTCATCTCCGAAGCCGGTAATCGAAGCGTAAATGAGATTCGGTTGGATGGCGCGTAGATCTCCTTCGCCGATCTTGAGGCGCTCGGCGGCACCCGGCCGCCAATTCTGGACGAGCACGTCGGCGCTGCGCACGAGGTCATAGAAAACTTCGAGGCCCTCGGCGGACTTCAGATTGATGCCGATCGAGCGTTTACCGTGATTGCAGTTCGCGTAGAGCGCGGCCATGCCATCGCGATAATTCGAGAGCTGTCGGCTCTGTTCACCGTATTTGGGGGGCTCGACTTTGATGACGTCGGCGCCTTGTTCGGCGAGGATCATGACGGCGAGGGGGCCGGAGATCACCTCGCTGACGTCGATGATTCGGATACCTTTCAAGGGGCCTGCCATGTGTGTCTCCTGGTTGCCGACGGACATGGGTCGATGAGCCCGTCGCGAAATAATTGAGCCGAGGCAGTCTAGGTCAATCGCAGGGCGTGCGGCACGATCCTGGATCCGATCTATTCTGCCGCGATGAATTCTGAATCGAAGACGTTCTCTGTCTTTCCCACCGGGCTCTTGCTCGTACTCCTGATTTCGTTGACGGCCTGCTTTTCCATTTCCATCGAGGACCGATCCGAGGCGGACCCGATATCGATTCCGTCCAAATTAGACCCAGCGACCAGCGACCAGCGACCTTCTCCACTTCGATCTTGAGTATCCGCCCGCGATCGGTGATGTGGGTTTTCAATCGAATGGTGCCAATCTAAACGCCATCGTCTACGTGGCGCAAGGGCGCGGACCTCATCCAACGGTCCTTCTTCTACATGGCTTTCCAGGCAACGAGCGAAATCTCGATCTCGCCCAGGCGATTCGTCGCGCGGGCTGGAACGCGGTCTTCTTTCACTATCGCGGCGCGTGGGGAAGCGGCGGGACGTTTTCGTTTTTGCATGTCATCGAAGACGTGGGTGAGGTTGTTCGCGCGATTCATCAGCCCACCTTCGCCGAGACCCATCGAATCGATGTTGACCGCCTAGCCTTGGTCGGACATAGCATGGGTGGGTACGCGAGTCTGGTCGCAGGCGCCGAGATCGACGCAGTGAGCTGCATCGTTTCGATTGCCGGTGCCAATCTCGGCGGCCTGGCGCGGACGATTACAGAAGAGCCCGAGGTCGCTGCCGGATTTGCTGCGAGCGTGGATGGATGGTCTGGGCCGATCAAGGGGCCCGGCGGCAAGGCTTTGGTCGAGGAGATTGCACAGCATGCGGATCGATTCGACACGACCTCCCACATCGACCAGCTAGCACGGAAGAAGCTACTCCTGATCGCGGGGGCCCGCGACGTCGTGACCCGCGCCGGCATGCATCATGCCCCCTTGGTCGAAGCACTCGAACGCGCTGGTGCCGACTCCCTGGAAGCATCCGTTTTTGAGTTCGCTGACCATTCCTTTTCGGGGCAGCGGATCGCGCTGGCTCGTCTCGTGACGAATTGGCTTCGCCGGGAGTGCATGGCAGCCAAATAGGCGCCTGACTAAGCCTCCGGCATTCGAGGCGCAACCCGAGCACATCCACTTTGATGATCAACGGCAGAACCCGATTTTTACCGGATCTCGCCTGCGGCGAAACCCCCATCAGCCCGACGGAACTTCAGAGGCATCGTGTACCGACGCGTCTGGAGCAGCCCAATGCGCAACTGATCGAGTGTCCGCCCCGCGGACTGACGTCTTGGCGAACACTCCTGCGGGACCTGACCGACAACCCGACCGACAACCATGTCGACAAAATTGACAATACGGGTTTGCCCTTCGGTCCCGACGACTTTGCGGGCGGGTTCCAATGGAGCGCCGCCGTCGCGGCGGGTTCGACCGAGACCTTTCTGACCCAATTCGCGAGAAATGTGCCGCTTCTGCCGCGCGGAGCCACGGCCGTTCCTGAGCCCAACAGCGCCATTTTATCGGGTCTCGGGCTGATCTGACTGGGTCTGAGCGCACGTCGAGATTGATCCGAATCATTCTTGCGTTTTCTTCGGGATCCCGGAACGCAAGCGCCCACAACCGCCTTCGGCCGCGCTAACGTGCGCGCGGAAAGGGTGGGCCAAGACCGATGAACATGCAGATCCAGGGAAAAATTCACGCGACATTCGATGCCGCTCAAATCACCGATCGCTTCCGCAAGCGCGAGTTCGTTCTCGAACTCGACAGCGCCACGCGTTATCCGCAGTACGTGATGTTCCAACTCACCGGCGATCGCTGCGACGCCCTTGACGGAATCGATACCGGCCATGAAGTTGCTGTCGAGTTCAGTCTTCGTGGACGGGAATGGACGAGCCCGAAGGGCGAGGTTCGATTCTTCAATAGTCTGGAAGTCTGGTCGATCGATCGGGTCGGCGATTCCCAGTCCTCGCCGCCGCCCGGGGGCAGCGCCTCGGGAGACAGTTCCGGCAGCGCGGGCCAGCCCGGAAGCGAGCCCCCGCCACCCACCGACGACGACGATATTCCTTTCTAGATCTGTCCGAGGTCTCGACCGGTTATGGGCGAACAAGACATCGGAGATCTCGAAAAGATTCGCGTTGGTGTAGAAGCCTGGCTCAAAAAAGCCCTGCCCGATCGCCGGGATCTTCACATCGCCGAACTGGCATTTCCCCAAGCCAGTGGTGAAAGCAGCGTCACCCTGATTCTCGAAGTGACGTCGACGCACGGGGCGAGAACGCCTGCGGCTCGGGGCGTGTCGGCGACCGATCCGACGCAGGAAAAATTCGTCTTTCGAATGGCGCCGCTGTCGAGCCAGGTCTTCGAGAAGCATGACCTGCTCATGCAATTCCAGATGATGACGCTCATGGCCGACGAAGGACTGCCCGCACCCGCGCTTATCGGTTACGAACCGGACCCATCGATCGTTGGCAGCGATTTCTACGTGATGGGTTTCTGTGAGGGTCGGATTCCCCCGGACAATCCTCCCTTTCATGCGGCCGGCTGGCTGAAGGACGATGTCTCCGCCGCCGAGCGGGAAACCATGTGGCATCGCGGCCTCGAAGTCGTCGCTGCGATTCATCGGATCGACCTCGAGAAGATCGATCCGAATCGGATTGATCTGGGCCGCCTGCCGCGTGCCGCGAAGCACGAAAATCTTCTGGCGCAGGAGTTCCGGACCTTCGACTCGATGTTCAAGCCCCAACGTCGAGCCAATGCCGATCCCCGCATCCTCGAGGCCTGGCAGCGACTCGAGCGGACGATGCCGGAAGACGGAACGCCGAGTCTTTGTTGGGGAGACTCGCGGGTCGGCAATGTCATTTTTCGGGATTCTTCTCCCGTCGCGATCCTCGACTGGGAGATGGCGAATATTTCGGATCCGAGAACCGACCTGGCCTGGTGGATCTGGATTGACCGCTGCAATAGCGAAGGGCTCTCGCTCGAGCGCTTGCCCGGTCTTCCCGAGCCCGGCGATGTGTATCGAGAATGGGAGGCCCTGACGGGTCGGTCTGTCGCGGGGATCGAATGGTTCGAACTCTTCGCCGTCGTTCGGTACGCCATCATTCTCGACCTGAAATTTGAAGCCTTCAAGGCAGCGAACTCCGAACTCGGCGACATCCCCAACTTTGTTGTGCCCTTCATCCCCGGGCTGATGGATTCCATCGCGTCTTAGAGGCTTCGGGGTTTAGTTGTCCGATTGTCGTAGACTCGAGATTCGTCTTGACTGATTCATGGCGATCGCATCGAGTGGGATGAACAGACGTGAGTGAATCGATCGGGTCGCAAGCGGGTCTTCATGGCGGACGCTTCATCGGCTGGCGAATGGTCGGGGTCGGGTTCCTTTCGAATTTCCTGGCGAGCGGCGTCACTCTGGCCGCCTTCGGGAATTTTGTGGATCCCGTGAGCGAGTCCTTCGGTGTGACTCGCTCGACGACGAGCCAGGGGATGGCCATCGTTTTCGTCGTGACGGGACTCATGGGACCGCTTGCAGGGGCGCTGCTTGATCGCGGATGGGCGCGCCCCATGATGGCAACGGGCTCGCTACTGGCGGGTGTTGGACTCATTCTGCTTTCCCGTGCGACGGAACTCTGGCAGGCCGCAGTGTTGTTTTGCGGAGTCGTGGGGCTGGGTGCTTCGCTCTTTGGATTCTTGCCTGCGATGGCGCTGGTGTCGCATTGGTTTGTGAGACAGCGAGGGCTGGCCATTGGGATCTCCGCTGCGGGGCTCACGATTGCCGCGGGCCTAGCGCCGGCCGGCGCTGAGTTTCTCATAGGGCAGTATGGATGGCGCTCGGCGATGATGGCGTTAGGTGTCTTCACGATATTGATTGGATTTCCGACCTTTGCCGGATTCGTAGTCGGTCGACCCGAGCGGGTTGGGCAATGGCCCGACGGCGATTCCGCTCCTGTCGATGAAGTGGCTGAAGGGACACAGTCAGCCGATTCGGAAGCGCAGACTCGGGTTCTCGAAACTCGGGAACTCGTGGCGGACCGGCGTCTCTGGCTTTTGTCCTTGGGCTTCGGGTTGATTCTGGCTTCGCCACTCGTGCTGACGCCAATTGTGGTTCCCTATGGAACGGATCTAGGGCTCAGTGAACTCCAGGCTTCGGCGTTCTTCCTCGCGATGATGCCGTTTTCACTTCTAGGCAAGGTCGTTCTCGGGAAATGGGCCGACATGGCTCCGATCAAGCCGGCGATGGCGGTGGTCGTATTGGGCAACGCCGTGGTCTGGCTGATCTTGACCATTGACCCGGGATACACCCTTTTTCTCCTGACCGGAGCGATCTATGGACTCGGCATTGGTGGCGTAGCGCCGCTTCAAGGCGTGACGATCGGTCGCTGCTTTGGTCGCGAGAATTTTGGCCGTGCTGCGGGGCTCGGCGGATTGCTTTCGATCGTGATCATCGCCTCGGCGATGGTCGCGTTCCAGACACTCTACGCCAGCACCGGCAGTTATCAGCTGGGCTTTCTTGTGCAGACGGCACTGATTTTCATCGGAGGCGCGCTGATCTTCGTCGTGAAAATTCCGAAGCCGATCGGCGATACCGCCTAGCATAGATTTCGGGTTCCCCAGCCTGCTAGGCCTAGGGCGCTGGCGTATACCAGATGGGTGAGCTCCAGGCACGTTCTTGAATTGTCTTGGGAAGTTCATCCGTACAACACGCCTCGAATCCCTCCGCAATCGTTTCCGGATCGTCGCATCGAACGCCCGCATCGACGCAGGCCCATTGCGTCCACCGGCAGCTGGGGTTCTCGAGTAGTCGCGCGTAGTAGAAAGCCGATTGCGCGGCATCGAATGCGGGGTCCTGCCAGACCGAACAGAAATGGGTTCTTCCGACGCCTTGCCTTTCACAGGTGGAGACATCGACCCCGACATTCTCGCTACGGTTACCCCCGGCAACGGTCAGGACCTGCTCTCGGGCAACTCCGTCTTCGATCCAGCCTTTCACGATTTCGATTCGATCGAGATCGGCACCGTTGGGATGGGGGTCGCGGGAAGCCGCGACCAGGAATGTGGGCGAGTCCGCGCCCTCCGGTCGGGCATGCAGGTCCCCGCCCATCGGCACACCCCGGGCGTAACCAACGACTGCAGGATCGCCGCTTGTACACGCCTCGGGGCCGTAATCCCAGCCGCCAAAGAAGCGCAGGGTCGGCCGTGTGCCGCTCGTCCCATATGCTTCTCTTCGTCGCATTGACTCAAAGAGCGCGTCGCGTGCGTTTTCCTCGGCCCAGAGCACCGCCAGTCCACCTGGGTTCAGGGTCGTCACATCCCGAAAGCCGCCCGAGAGGGCTTCCGTGCTTGGCTTGCCTGCCCCCCCGTGGCCCTGGAAGCCCCGTTCCATCACCAGGCCTGGCGTTCCGAGATGGGTATCGGTGCTGCCGATCAGGCCGAACTTGAATGGATTGGTGGCGAGGTCCGGTTCGAGGGCGAGTCCGCGTTTTAAGGCGTCCCGTGAAAAATTGATGGCTTCGAGTTCCGGTTTGCCGAATCCCGGATTATGGGTGTTAGGCGCCTTCTCGAAAAGACAGCCTTCGTCGGTGACACCGGGGACCAGCGCGCACTCCGATTCGCCCTTGTGCTGCATGACTTCGACCAGCCGATCATATCGGGCACGAATCGCAGCTTCGCCGGGATGGATCTCGTCGTGTAACCGGACTGCCGACGAAAAGATCGAGCCCTTACTCCAATTCGAATTGTGGGGAATCGTGAGCGACTCGCATCCCTCCTGTCCATCACGACATTCGTCGTCGAGGCGACTCCAGAGATTGATCGCCATGGGTCCCGTCTCCATCACGCTGATGGGGAGTGCGGGGACACGTTCATTGCGAAAGATCACATTGCGATGAAGGTGTCCTGCGCCTTCGATCGCCGCCGTCCATTCATAGGCGACAAAGGTCGTGAACTCGCATCGATCACTGCGGTCATAGGCGCTTTCCGCGGCGCGTCGATGTTCGTTCCAGACGACGCCGGCGGCCGCGAGGCAGTGTTCGCTGTCGTCGCCACAGAATCCCCAGCGAGACTGGAAGAGTGAGTAGCGTGCGTTCATGACGTAGAACGCGACACGGGGATACCTTCGGTAGAGCCGGCAGACCATCGAGTCATGACCGGGCAGACCCGGCGTCTGGCAGATATGGACTTCACCGATCTGGTTGGCATGATCGGTCACCGCCGCAAAGTCGAGAGGTCGTGCGAGCTGAACGCTTCGAAGCGCGTTGTCCTCTTCGTCGAAGGGCTGAATGCCGAGGCGCGCACCTCGGGCGAACCGGTAGGCATCGGCCGGGGATACTCGGGTGTCCTGGGTCGATGCATCCTGGGAGCGGGCGGTGTGGACGTGAAGATCGCCGAAGAAGGGGCGGCGGAGTTTGGTCCATTCTGCGCAGGGATCCCGGGCCTCCGTCATCTTATAGGGGAGGGAGGCCGGGCGGTTGCTGAAGAACTCAGCCTGGTCTGTCGAACTCGGCGCGGATCGCGCGTTGGGGGGCGCAGACGTCCTGGCCGTTGTCTCCAATGCCTTCGCTGCACCCGTCGAGGAGGCGGAGAGGACGACGATGAAGGCGACGCCAGTCAGGATGTTCGTTCGATTCATGTGATGTCCGTGGCCTTCGTGGACGTGTTGTCGGAATTGGTGATTCCAGGCAAGGCTAGCTCTTCATGGCGGTGACGAGGGCAGTGGGGAGAGATTGGGCGAAAACTCTGGAACAATCAGGCCGAAGTCAGTACCAAGTCTTTCGCGAAGGCCTTGTCACCCCTATTCGTGCCAAGGATCACACAGACGAGATGGGGGAATTTTTGACGGGCGAGCAGGGTTACGTATTGGATGACACAGGGTTGGCGAAGTTCGAGGCGCGCATGCGGGGCGAGGGACTGCCGGAGATCGCGATCCGCAGTTTTCTGGCGGCATTGCGTTTCGTCTCGGCTGGAGGCGCGACGACGATTTCCGAAGTCGCGATCACGCCCGTGGAATCCTTGCCAGCGGCCTGTGACCTCGAGAATTTCACCGAAGCGGGTCATCGCGCCGCATCGAAGACCGTCGTCATCAAGCTGAACGGCGGACTCGGTACGTCCATGGGCCTGTCGAAGGCGAAGAGTCTGCTTCCGGTGCGTCCGGGTGTTTCGTTTCTCGATCTCATCGCTCGGCAGATTCTTTGGCAGCGCGAAAACTGGGGGACCGAATTGCCTCTGGTCCTCATGAATAGCTATCGCACACGCGAGGATTCGCTCGCGGCCTTGGCCGCCCATCCTGGCCTTGAATCGGGTATTCCGCTTGATTTCGTTCAACACAAGGTTCCGCGCATCGATGCGGAATCCTGGACGCCCATCGACTGGCCCGACGATGAAGCCCTGGCCTGGTGCCCACCCGGTCATGGCGACATCTACATTGCCCTCGAGAGTTCGGGCATGCTCCGCACATTGCGCGACAAGGGCATTCGATATGCGTTCCTCTCGAACGCGGACAATCTCGGTGCCGTTCTGGATCCAAGTATTCTGGGCTGGTTCGCGTCGAAGGAAATTCCATTCTTGATGGAAGTGGCGGAGCGCACGGAATCTGACAAGAAGGGTGGACATCTAGCATGGCGCGACGGTCGGCTGATGCTGCGCGAAACCGCTCAATGCGCAGAGGAAGACACGTCGGCATTTCAGGATACTCAGCGCCATGCCTACTTCAACACGAATAACCTCTGGGTTGATCTCGACGCATTGGCACAGAAGTTCGAAGATTCGCCCGACGGATTGCCCTTGCCCGTCATGAAGAACGAGAAGCATGTACAACCAACTGATGAGAAGAGCCCGCTCTGTTATCAACTCGAGACGGCAATGGGCTCGGCGATTGAGTGCTTCGAAGGGGCTGAGGCGATCGTAGTCTCGCGAGAGCGCTTCGCACCGGTCAAGACGACGAATGACCTATTGAGCCTCTGGTCTGATGCGTATGAAGTGAGTGAGGATTTCCGGATGATCCCCGTGGATGCCGAGGCCAATCGAATTCGCGTAATCGATCTCGATCCGATTTTCTTCAAGCACGTCGACGATCTTCAAAGTCGATTTCCAGCTGGAGCGCCGAGCCTTACGAAGTGTCGTCGATTATCCGTGTTAGGCGATCATCAGTTCGGGGCGAATGTTTCCATCGAAGGCGAGGTCGCCTTGGTCAATGAGGAAGCCAGCGTCGAGATCATTTCGGATGGGACGGTGCTTCGAGGCGGCTGATCTAGCTCGGGCGTTCGATGTTCGCGTTCAATTCGCGCGCTTCGTCTCCAGCATTGATCTGCGCGAAAAGCTGGCCTTCGAGGCGTAGACCTTCGGAGAGTGGAAGCTTGAGTCCTTGGACCACCGCTTTCTTCGCTGCGAAGACGGCGGACGCTGGGTTCGCAGCGATCTGTTCACACCACTCAATGGCGGCCGATGTAAAACCATCGCTGGGTAAGACCGTATTCAGGAGTCCGATACGCATGGCTTCTTCGGCCTGGACAACCCGGCCGCTCAGACATAGTTCGGCACCGATTCCGGCGCCGACCAGTCGCGGCAATCGCTGAGTCCCGCCGGCGCCCGGAATGATGCCGACGTTCACTTCGGGTTGACCCAGGTGGGCATTCTCCGAACCGATTCGCAGAGTGCAGGCAAGGGCTGTCTCGCAGCCACCGCCCCAAGCCTGTCCGTTGATTGCGGCGACGGTGGGTTGGGGCATCGATTCGAGCAGTGCGAGGGCATCAACCCAGGAGCGAAGATCGCCGGGGACGTCCTCACCCCGCGAAAGCTTGGCGAGATCATCGAGGTCTGCATGCGCGATGAAGTATCCGTCGACACCGCCGGTGAGCATGACGACAGTGACTTCATCCTTCTGTGAGGCAAGCCGCTCGAGATGCGTCACGAGCTCCGTCATCGAAGCGATGTCCATCCAATTCTTGGGCGGTCGGGAGAAGCTGAGGACGGCTATTTGATCGTGTCTTGTTTCAGTCCAGTTTTCGGTCATGACTCGAAGTTAGGAGAGTCCCGCCGCAAGGCAAAGCCCGAGGGCTCGCGGACAACGCCTACGATGAGACGTGTGGGGCCGCCCCGTCTGGCCTACAGGATCTCGGGGGCCATGGTACGCTTAGGGTGCATGAGTTGGTCATTGTGATGCCCGCGCAAATTGCCAGATCAGTGTCAATCCAAAACAGGAGCCTTTGAAATTGCATCTCTATACCGCCGCTACGCCAAATGGCCGAAAGATCTCAATCGCCCTCGAAGAGCTCGGGCTCGACTACGAAATGACATGGGTGAAGCTCGATCAAGAAGAGCAGAAGTCCGCAGAATTCCTCGCGATGAATCCGAACCACAAGATTCCCGTCTTCGAAGACGACGATCAGGTGATCTGGGAATCCGGGGCGATCCTGCTCCATCTCGGTGAACAACACGATCCGGAGGGCATCATCCTCCCGAAAGACGCCAAGACTCGCATGGACGCGATTCAGTATGCCTTCTTCCAGGCGGCGGGCGTCGGTCCGAATCTCGGACGATTCGGCGCGGCTCTGCGCAAGGAAGGTGAGAAGAATCACGAGATGATTCAGATCTTTGGTGATGAGATGAAGCGCTTGTTAGGCGTTATCGATCGCATTCTGGAAGACGGTCGCGACTATCTAGCAGGCCCGTATAGCATCGGCGACATCATGCATTTTCCGTGGCTGCAGATCATGAAGAATCTCGGCTCGCCGGATATCCTCGAGCGCGAGCGAGTCTCCGATTGGCTTGGTCGCATTGAGGCACGGCCGGCGGTTCAAAAGGGAATGGCGATCCCCGAGCCCTGATACGGGGTGTGCGGCGAGCGCAACCTTCAGGTGCGCGTGGCCAACAAGCCGCTCAAGATGATCTCGGCGACTAAGTCCGCAGATTCTCGAGGGGATTTCTGGCCAACGCCTTCCGTTTCGGAACGCGAGAACTCACGGCCAAGGCGCCCGAGGACGAAGGCGATTGCACTCGTGTCGACCGCGGCAATCTCGCCCTCCTGTTCGGCTTCGTCGAGTAGTGAGCGCGTGATTTCGACGATGTACCGGGTATGCGCTTCGGCCAACTCCGTGGCGCCTTCGAATTTCCTGAAGGACTCGGAAAAGAGGACCGTCTTCGGTTGGAGAACGCGGTTGGTCGCGCGCAGGTAGGCCCGCAAGCGGTCGAGGGGCGGAAGGTCCGTTTCGAGTGCTTCCATGGCTTCGCGACCGACGCGACGGAGTTGGCGGTCCGCAACGGCGAGGACGAGTGCATCTTTGCTAGGCGCTATGTCGTAGAGCGTTCGGAGTGAACAGGACATTCGCCGCGCGATTTCGGCCATAGTGAGATCGGCGAAATCACTTCGTAGGACCGACGCATCGAGGGTGTCGAGAATTTCGAGCTGGCGGGCGGTGAGCGATGCTTCGACGCTCGGGCGAAGAAGCCGCTTGGGTGCGCGAACGTTCTTGTAACGCGCGCTTCGCCGGGGGGGGGAGTTCGCACTCGCGGAGGTCATGAAAGAAGCGACTCCGGAACATCGACGACGCGGGCACGCAACCATTCACCCAGACTTTTGGCCTGGCCGTCCTGACGCGTTGCGGCGGCAACCCCTTCTTCGAGAATTCCGTGGATCACGAAGTTGAGGCTTCGTAGCGCTGGGAGTCGGGTCCGGTCGACCTCGAACTGCGCCACCTCGGGAAGTAATGACTGTAGACGTTCCGTTGTGAGGAAATGATCCAGCCATGCCCAGGCCTCATCGCTTCGAGCGAAGACACCCAAGTTGGCATTTCCGCCCTTGTCGCCGGAGCGAGCACCGATGATTCGACCGATCGGAATTCGCTTCATGCCTCCGCCGGGTACCGCCGTAGCGGGGCCCAGTGCGGGTACGACCGTGACATCGCCACCGGGGATGACGGAGTCGATTTCTTTCGTATCGCCATCGATGAAAATGATCTCTTGTTGAACGGCGCTCGCGGGAATGCGTGCTGGTTCGTAGATGCCAAAGGGCCGTCCGGCTGCGGGTCCGCCGCCGACGCCAAAGAAGCCGGGAATGGTCGAGAGCGCGAGTTCCGTCATCGCATTGGCGAAGGCCCGCCCGACTTTCTTCTCGTCGGGATCCTTGACGGCGATATGCAGGAAAGCAACGGCTTCTTCGTTCGATTCGGGATCGTCTTTGTCGGTTCGAATGATTCGCGTCGTGACCTGCTGATAGTCCGCGGGATCATATGGACAAGCCACCCAGAATGCCTTTTCGATCAATGCGGCTTTGGCTTCGATGTCGAGACCCGTCAGGCAGACGCGCATATCATTTCGAAAACCACCACTTCGATTCATGCAGACTTTGAGCGTGTCTGGGGGTGGCTCGCCTTGGGTACCATGGAGTCTAACCCGGTCGGGTCCTTGGGTTTCGATCTGGATCGTGTCGAATCGCGTGGTCACGTCCGGTCCGAAATATTCGACGCCGCCAATTTCATAGAGCAGTTGTGATGTGATCGTTCCGATCGAGACTTCGCCGCCGGTGTTGTCGTGCTTCCCAATGACACACGAACCGTCTTCGGCCACTTCAGCCCAGGGGAAACCGGTTCGTTCCATTCCTGGTACTTCTTCAAAGAACGAGTAATTGCCGCCGGTGGCCTGGGTGCCGCATTCAATCACGTGGCCGGCCACGACGGCTCCGGCGAGCTGGTTCCAGTCGTCTCGTTTCCATCCGTGATGCCAGGCAGCAGGTCCGCAAACCACGGCGGCATCGGTCACCCGTCCCGTGATGACAATGTCGGCGCCGCGCTCGAGGGCATCGACGATTCCCCAGCAACCGAGATAGGCGTTGGCGGTCATGAATCGGCTGGGGTCCTTGATCGGTTCGCCGGTTTCGAAATGATGTAATTGGTCGCCGGAGAGGAACTCGTCGATATTGGGCATCAGGTCATCGCCACGCACGTAGGCGATTTTCGGGTGGAGCCCGAGTTTCTCGGCCACCTCCGCCACGGCTTCTGCGCATCGATCCGGGTCGAGGCCGCCCGCGTTCGAGACGACGCGGATTCCCTTATCAAGACAACTCCCCATGACTTCTTCCATCTCCGTCACGAAGGTTCGCGCATACCCGGCGCCCGGCCTCTTCATCCGAGTGCGAGCCAGGATCAGCATGGTGAGTTCCGCGAGCCAGTCTCCGGTCAAGACGTCGATCGGACCGCCCTCGACCATTTCCTTGGCCGCCGAAAGGCGATCGCCAAAGAATCCCGAGCAATTTGCGATACGAATCGGTTTCGTCATGGCTCTGGTTCTCCTGTTTTGTTAGGGCATGTTATTCGGACGCGTGGTCCCGTTCAGGTGCCTTGTCCGCGTGCTCGGTCGGCTGTCGGCTAATCGCTCGTCTTGTCGCTTTCGGTCGGTTCGATGATTAGAAGCAGCGCGTCGTTCTCTACTTGTTCGCCCTCGCGAATTCGAATTTCGGCGACGACGCCATCGACTGTGGCGCGCATTGGATGTTCCATTTTCATGGCTTCGAGGAGAATCAGGATTTGGCCAACCTCGACCGTGTCGCCGACCGCAACTCGAATGTCGATCACCTTCCCTGGCATCGGGGCAGTGAGGCCGCCCGAGGCGGCTTCATCCCCGGGTGCAATGAATCTCGGAACGATGCTGAACTCGATGTCGCTGGTCGGGGATTGGACGATGAGGCGGTCGCCGGCTCGTGTCACCCGAGAACAAAGCCGCTGCGAACCGATCTCAACATCGATCGAATTTTCAGACCACGAAAGGATACGCGCCGCAGTTCCATCCTCGAATTCGAAGTCCCCGCCTCGGGTGGCCCGATAGCGGACCTCTGTCTCGCGCTCGCCGAATGCCAGGCGAACACGTTCATAGGGCATCCGTGCATTGCGCCAACCGGAAGGCGTCGAAGCGAGGACGAAGGCTTCTGAACGATTGGCTGACTGAATCCAGAGCGCGCCAACGCGTGCGATGCGCTCGAAGACATCATCGGATAGAACCAGCGACCTGCTCGGCTGAACTCGTTCGATGAAGTCGGTCGTGGTCTCGCCGGCCAGGAATTCATCGCTTCGAAGAACAGCGACGAGGAAGTCGCGATTTGTCACGATTCCACCGAGATGAAGCCGTTCGAGCGCGAGCGCTAGTCGTCCGGCCGCTTCGCGTCGCGTTGGAGCAGAGGCGATCACCTTGGCCAGCATCGGATCAAAATCCGTCCCGACGATACTTCCCTCTTCGACGCCGCTATCCCAGCGAACGGCGGGTTCGGCGCTCGGCGCAAATGCGTCGAGTCGACCGGTCGCGGGCAAGAAATCATTGGCTGGATTCTCGGCGTAGAGGCGCGCCTCGATGGCGGCACCTTCGCAGCCGATTTCGCTTTGGCTGAGCTCAAGCGGTTCGCCCTCGGCGATGCGAAGTTGCGCGCGAACGAGGTCGATACCGGTGACGGCTTCGGTGACCGGATGCTCGACTTGAAGGCGCGTGTTGACCTCAAGGAAGAAGAACTCGCCGGACGCTTCGTCCACCAGGAATTCGACGGTTCCCGCGGATTGATAATTCAGTCCGCCGGCCAATCGAAGTGCCGCATCACCCATGGCCGCGCGTGTCGCTTCACTGAGGCCGGGGGAGGGCGCCTCTTCGATAATTTTCTGATGTCGCCGCTGGATTGAACATTCTCGCTCGCCCAGGTGGACGACGTTGCCGTGGGCGTCTCCCAGGATCTGGATCTCGACGTGTCGGGAGCGCGCGACATAACGTTCGAGGAATACGCGGTCGTCCCCGAATCCACCGGCGGCTTCGCGCTTGGCCGAGGCGATGGCTTCGTCCAGATCCGCTGGGCCGTGAACGATGCGCATGCCCTTCCCGCCGCCACCGGCCGCCGCCTTCACCAGGATCGGATAGCCGATTGCGTCGGCGTCCTTTGGATGCTGGCTACCGCGAAGGATCGGCACGTCGTGCTGTGTCGCCAACTCCTTGGCGGCGAGCTTGTCGCCCATTTGCGTGATGGCTTCGGGGCTCGGTCCGACCCATGCGATTCCGGCTGCAATCGTGTCTCGGGCGAACTCGGCATTCTCGGACAGGAAGCCATAGCCGGGATGAATCGCGTCGGCGCCACTGGCGAGGGCTGCCTCGAGAATCGACTTTCCGTCGAGGTAGGAGTCGGGCAGTCGAATGGCCTCGTCGGCGTCGGACACGAATGGCGCCACAGCATCGGCATCCACGTAGACGGCAATGCATCGAATGCCCATCTCGTGGGCGGATCGAATAACACGGCGGGCAATCTCGCCACGATTCGCAATCAGGAGAGTCTTGATGCTCACAGCCGAAACACCCCATACCCTTCGGCGCCTTCGATGGGCCGATTGGAGACGACGGACAAACAGATTCCCAGAGCAATCCGAGTGTCGCGTGGATCGAGGATGCCGTCGTCGCTGATGGCCCCGGTCGCTTCGAGGGCGACCGAGCCCTCTTCTTGTTTGGCCTCGACAGCGGCCACGAGCATGGCATCCGCTTCTTCGTCGAAGGGAAGACCTTTGCGCGCGGCCTGGCCGCGTCGAACCATCGACATCACTCCGGCGATTTGCTTGCCACCCATGACAGCGATCTTGGCACTTGGCCAGATGAAGGTGAAGCGGTTGTTGAATGCGCGGCCTGACATGGCGTAGGTCCCGGCACCATAAGAGGCGCCGACGATCACGGTGAGATGGGGAACCGTCGAGTTCGTGACCGCATTGATCATCAGCGATCCCTTTTTGATCATTCCCGCGTGTTCGAATTCCCGGCCGACGATGAAGCCCGTGAGGTTCTGGAAGAAGACGAGCGGCATGTCCAGTTGATTGCAGAGCTGGATAAAATGCGCGGCCTTTTCGGCAGCTTCGGGGTAGATCACGCCGTTGTTGCCGAGGATGCCGACCGGGTAGCCATCGATGGACGCGAAGCCGCAGACGAGGGTTGGTCCATAGCGCGGCTTGAACTCCTCGAATCGTGAACCATCGACGATGCGGCCGATCACGTCTCGAATTTCGACCGGGCTTCGCAGGTCCGGACTGATGAGGCCGAGCAGTTCTTCAGGGTCGAGGGTCGGCTCATCGGCCTTGAGTGAGCGGGCAGGACCCGTCTTCTTCCAATTCAGATGCGAGACGATCTCGCGGCACAGTCGCAGAGCGTCGACTTCGTCTTCGGCCAGGTATTCGCCAAGTCCTGAAATCTCTGCGTGCATCGAGGCACCGCCGAGCGTTTCGTCGTCGGATTCTTCGCCGGTCGCCATTTTGACCAGCGGGGGCCCGGCGAGAAAGATCTTGGATTGCTTCTTGATGACAACGTTGTAGTCGGACATCCCGGGCTGATAGGCGCCGCCAGCCGTGGAAGAACCGAAGACGACGCAGACCGTTGGGATTTCGAGCTTCGAGAGTTCGATCATCTCGTAGAAGAAGCGTCCCGATTCGGCGAAATGATCGGTTTTGGCGGGTCGCCGCTTCTTCTTGCCATCTTCGGAATCGGAATCGCCCTCCATGCGGAGATCGGCGCCCGCGGATTCAACGAAGCTGACGTATGGAATCCCATTGTCCCGCGCGATTTCAAGCGCTCGCATCCATTTCTTCGCGACGTACGGGGTGAGCGCTCCGCCTAATACCGTCGGGTCGTTGGCGAAGATCACGCATTCGATTCCGGCGATGACACCGAGACCGAGAACGGCACCGCCACCGATCACATAATCCGAGTTGTATCCGGCCAGCGAACTGATCTCGAGGAAGGGGCTGTCTGGATCCAGCACCAGCGCGATTCGCTCACGGACCGCGAGCTTCCCCCGCTTAGTGAGTCGCGCGTGAGATTCCGGGCCTCCGCCGGCCTCGGCCTCGTCGAGGAGGCCGTCGATTTCGCGCAGCCGTTCAAGCATGACGCGACGGTTCTGGGCGAACTCATCGCTCCGCGAGTCCAGGTTCGACCGTAGGGGTGGTGCAAGCAGGACGGGCTGCATCGACTCTCCATCGCTGTGTTGACATCTTCCTAACAGGTCAGGTAACAATAATCAACAAATATTACCGGTCCCGGATGTCGGGATGGACGTGTGAAGCGAGGGCTGGAGAGGCCAGACGCGGTGTTCGCCGGGTGTGGCAGTCACAGAGAACAGCAGAGATTGAAGGAAAGGTCGAGGATGAGTCCAACGGACGGTCTTGAAAGTGGCAGAGACGACGGTCGGGACGACAGCAATGTCGGATCCACCGACGTCGTTCGGATAGACGTGGCGGCCGGGGTTTTGACCGCGACGCTTGCCGACGTCGACAATCGAAACGCGCTTGGGGCCGGATTGTTGGATGGGCTTCGTGGCGCGATCCGGCGGGCGAACGCTGATGACTCGATTCGCGCCGTGGTCGTAACGAATCTGGGCTCGACGTTCTGTGCCGGCGCGAACCTCAAACAGCAATCAGATCAGAAGGCGTCCGGGAAGCAGGCGGTTGGCGTCGGCGGCTTTCCGGAGCTCCTGCATGAAATCCAGACTTCTAAGACCCCCATCATCGGTCGCATCGACGGTCATGTCGTGGGCGGAGGAAATGGACTGGCGTCGGCGCTGGACATTTCGATCGCTCGGGAAGACGTGAAATTTGGTTTCACCGAAGTCCGTCTGGGCGTCGTACCCGCGATCATTTCCGTCGTGTGTCTTCCGAAAATGCGTCGAGGCGAAGCGATGGAAGCCTTTCTTCGCGGCCATCGTTTTTCGGGCACACGGGCCGCGGAACTGGGCTTGATCAATCGCGCAGTCCCCGGCGACCAGCTCGATGCGGCGGTCGAAGAGGTTCTCGCGGATCTTCGAAAGGGAGGACCGGAGGCGCTCGGGTTGGCGAAGAGCCTCGTCTACGAAGTGCCGCGACGGGAAATGACCGACGCAATCGAGTGGACGACGGCGTTATCGGGTCGTCTATTCGCAGGCGAGGAAGCCAAGGAAGGCATGAAGGCGTTCCTCGAAAAACGGCCGGCGAGCTGGGCATCCCCAAAAAACTAAAACCCGGTTGAGCGAAGCTCAGGTATCGGAACGAAGACAAACATAAACGAGATCGGCCAACGAGAGCCAAGGGAGAACTCATGAAAATCGATGCAGGCTTGATGAATACGGTAGATCTGTCGAAAGTTCCGGACCAGGTTCGAAAGCTTGAAGCCGAAGGCTTTGACGGATTGATCACGGCAGAGATGAGTGGCGATCCGTTCTTCCCACTTCTGTTGGCGGCCGAACACAGTGAACGAATCGAGTTGATGACTTCGATCGCCGTGGCTTTCGCGCGCAATCCGATGATCATTGCCGGACTTTCGAACGATCTGCAGGCCTTCTCGAAGGGGCGCTTCATTCTCGGGCTGGGGTCGCAGATCAAGCCGCATATCGAAAAAAGATTCAGCCAGCCCTGGTCGAAGCCAGCAGCACGAATGCGCGAATTCATTCTCGCGATGCGAGCGATCTGGAATTGCTGGTACGAAGGTGAGAAGCTCGATTTTCGCGGGGAGTTCTATTCGCACACCTTGATGACGCCGATGTTCACGCCGGTGAATAATCCTCATGGCGCGCCACGTGTCGTTCTGGCGGCGGTGGGGCCGAAGATGACCGAGGTGGCCGGAGAGGTTGCCGACGGGATGATTGTACATGCGTTTTCGACCGCGAAATATTTGCGAGAGGTGACGCTTCCTGCGGTCGAGAAGGGGCTGAAGGAATCCGGCCGAAACCGCGCGGACTTCGAAGTCTGTTTTCCGGCTTTCGTCGTGACCGGGAACGATGAGCGGGAGTGGGAACAGGTGAGAACGGCCGTTACCCGACAGATTGGCTTCTATGGTTCAACACCGGCGTATCGGGGAGTTCTCGAGGCGCATGGCTGGGGCGATCTGCAGACGGAGTTGAACGTGCTTTCGAAGCGTGGCGAATGGACGACCATGGGGGAACGGATCACTGACGAGATGCTCGACGAATTTGCCATCGTCGCCGAACCGGCGAAGGTCGCTAGTGCATTAGGCGCTCGTTTTGGCGGAAGCGTGGATCGGGTCGTGTGTAGTGTGCCTTTTGCGAGCGACGAAGACCGCTTGAAATATATGGAAGAGTTGCGAGCGCTTTGATTTTTCGACCGTTCGATTCCTCTGAGAATTGAAGCGAGTCATCCAAGCGAAGCCACTGTGACGAGTGATGCGGCCGAGCCGCGCGGAGGAAACTCGGTGACACTACCGATCTGTCAGGACCTTCTCGATGAGACCGAGGAACTCCATCTGTTTTTGAAAACCCTAGACGAGGAGGGTTGGTCGACGCCGACGCTCTTCATGGGGTGGACGCCCTGGGACGTCGTTGCGCATCTCCATTTCTTCGACGAGGTCTCGATGGCGTCGCTTGCGGGCCCCGATGCCTTTGAAGTGTCCCAAAAGAAATTGATCGAGGGCATGTCCGCCGGCATGACCGGCCAGGAAATGGCACGCAAGTCGCTTGGGCATCACGACGTCGAAGCGTTGCTCGCGCTCTGGAAGAAGACGAATGACGAGATGGTAGAGCAACTCGGCGCTTCGGATCCGAAACGCCGACTTCCGTGGTTCGGACCGGACATGGGCGTGCAGATGTTTACGACGGCTCGCTTCATGGAAACCTGGTCCCATGGACAGGCCATCTACGATCTAAAGAAGGTGCGCCGAGAGCCGACGGATCGGCTCAAGAATATTGTTGCCATAGGCGTGCGGACCTTTGGCTGGACCTTCGTGAATCGGAAGCTCGAAGTTCCTGGCCCCGCACCTTACGTGCGACTCATCTCTCCATCGGGTGAGGTCTGGGAATACAATGACCCGAGCGACGTTGAGCGAATCGAAGGGGCGGCCCTGGACTTTTGCCAGACAGTGACCCAGACGCGCAATGTGGCTGATACCGATCTTGTCGTGACCGGCGACGTGGCGACGCGTTGGATGGAAATTGCGCAGTGTTTTGCGGGCGCGCCCGTCGATCCGCCCAAGGCGGGCTACCGACTCGGTGACTGACATCGACCCGGACGCTTCGGTGAGCAATCGCCTAACGTGATTGCGAAGGAAGTGCGCCATTCGATTCCCGTGAGTGAATGTCGATTAGGAGCCGTTAAATGGATCTTGAATACGGAGAACGCTACGAGACCTTCCGGCAGGAAGTGCGCCAGTTTCTCGACGACAATAGAGAACGTCGCCCGTCGACCCTAATTTCGGAATCATCTCGCGAGAAAATGACGGACTGGCTCTCACTCCAGATCGAGCACGGCTATTGGGCGCGCACCATCCCCAAGGAATACGGGGGGTACGGGGGAGAGCCCGATCTGCTTGAGACCGTCATCATGGACGAGGAGTTCAACCGCGCCCATGTGACCCGCGGTGATGGTTCGCAAGGGTCCGCGATGCTCGTGCCGACGCTGCTCGCCCATGGAACGGAAGTACAGAAGAAGCGCTGGATCGGTTCAACGCTTCGGCGAAAGACGATCTGGTGCCAGGGCTATTCGGAGCCGGGCTCCGGCAGTGATCTGGCAAGCCTGCAGACTCGAGCGAGCGAGCAGGGCGACGACTTTCTTATCAATGGGCAGAAGATATGGACGAGCACAGCGGACACTTCCGACATGATGTTCATCCTCGTCCGAACCGAACCCGATGCTTCCAAGCACGCAGGGATCAGCTACATGCTACTGCCTATGGAAACCGAAGGGATCGATGTCCAACCGCTTCAGACCATGTCCGGTTCGATTGGAGAGAACTCCTTCAATCAGGTTTTCTTTACGGACGTCCGCGTCCCACAAGCGAATGTGGTTGGAGCGCGGGGGGAAGGCTGGAAGATTGCGAACACGACGCTCAAGCATGAGCGCAATTCCCTGAATTCGAACGGGGAGGGGACCTTTCTTCGGCTGGTCCGATTGATGCAGACGGAAACCAGCGATGGCATACCCGCGATGGCCAGCCCGATCTATCGCGATCGGCTCATGAAGCTTCAGGCGCGGATGCTCTCCATGAAACATCACGGCATGCGACTCTTGACTTGCCAGTTGCGCGGCAGGGCGCCGGGTGTCGCTGGACTCATTGTGAAACTTCAGAATTGCCAACTCAGCTTTGATATGGCGTCGCTTGCCATCGACGTCATGGGCGAACTCGGCGTGCTCTACGACCATGCGAAGTACGAACGAGAGCGTGGCTTCTGGCAAGCCCATTCCTTCTTTTCGCTCGGACTGATCATCGGGGGCGGCACCGCTCAAATTCAAAAGAACATCATCGCCGAGCGGGGACTTGGTTTGCCACGCGAGCCAAAGCCCGCCAGCGCGTGAACTCGAATTTTGGTTTCAGGATGCGCGGATCCATGATGTGCGTCGGCCGGATCATCGCGAACGTAGGAGCAGAACATGGATTTTGGACTCTCTGAAGATCAGCTGTTGCTGGAGAAGACAGTCCGTCAGTTTCTCTCTGATCAGATTCCGATCGAGCGCGTGCGAGAACTGCGAGATCTCGAGTGTCCCAACGATCCCTCGCTGTGGAAGTCTCTTGCTGAACTCGGCGTGACTGGAATCATGATTGCCGAGAAACTGGGAGGCAGTGGTCTGGCGCTACTTGATGCGGCACTGGTTTCCGAAGCGCTCGGGCATGCGGTGACGCCGACCGCTTTTCTGGGGACTTCCGTGATAGCCCCTATCGCGCTCGCCGCATTCGATGACGCGATGTCGGAGTCTTGGCTTTCGGGTGTAGCCACCGGCGATCTGCGAATCGGAGTCGCGTTCATGGAGCGCATTTCGATTCGCGAAGGCGCGGGGATCCGACTCGAGGGTGGTCGGCTTCACGGGAAATCGATGATGGCGATGGACGCCTGCTCGGCGGATCTCTTACTCGTTGCCGTCGACGACGACACCCTGGTCATAGTCGATCGAAATGCGCAGGGGGTGGAGGTCAATCGTCTCAAGACGACGGATGCCACACGCTGCCACTCGGAGATTCTTTTTGAGGGAGCAGAGGGACTCGCGGTTGCGAAGAATGCGGGTTCTGCAATTTCACGAAGCCTCGACGCGGGACGAATCGTCCTCGCGGCCGACGTTCTGGGCGCATGTGACTCCATGATTGATCAGTCGGTCCGTTATGCCGGTCAGCGCAAGCAATTCGATCGGTTGATCGGCTCATTTCAGGCGGTGAAGCACATGTGTTCCGAAATGATCGCGGAACTCGAGCCGGCGAGATCCATGCTCTGGTATGCCGCGCATAGCTTCGATGCGATGCCCGAGGAGGCGCCCCTGCTTTCGACCTTGGTTCTTTCTCATCTCTCGGAGATTGGGAGAGAGATTGCATCCGTGGCGACCCAGGTCCACGGTGGCATTGGCTGGACCGATGAGCAGAATCTGCATTTCTGGTTCAAGCGGATCGGAGTCGCCCGGCATTCGCTTGGCGGACCGGAGAGTCTTCGCGAGCGGGCGGCAGAGTTGCAAGGTTTCGACATCTCTGTCTGATATCGCCTGCTGATTGGTGTGCCGCAGCGCCGTATTCGCGCGCGGATTGGGCATGGTGTCCCCCGACATTTTCCTGCATCCTTATGGATTCGGCCGGGGACGCGTCGATAGGCGGGATTGTATGAATTGGTGGTCCTCACTGAATCGGGAGACGTTTGATGGAACTCAGTTTTGCGACCTTGTGGGAAGCGCTTGCGGATGAAATCGGAGACCAGGAGGCGGTCGTTACAGGCGAGAGTCGTCGGACCTGGACGGAGTATGAAGACCGATCGGCGCGGCTGGCTGGGGCATTTGTCGAAGCCGGTCTCGGCCCCGATTCAAAAGTGGGTCTCTATCTATTAAACGGAAACGAGTACCTCGAATCGCAGTTCGCGAGCATGAAGATTCGCGGCGTGCCGGTCAATATCAACTATCGCTACCTCGATGATGAGCTTCTCTATCTTCTCGAAAATTCCGATGCGGAGGCGCTCGTCTTTCATAGCAGCCTCGCGGAGCGTGTTGCGCGGGTGAAGGATCGGGCGAAGGGGGTTCGGCTCTGGATCCAGGTCGACAATGCCAATGGCTCTGGCAGCTCGGGCAATAGCGACCCGGATGAATTGGTTCCTGGTGCGGTGGCCTATGAAGAAGTCGTTGCGAAGTTTGATCCAGCCAAGCCCATCACACGATCGGCCAGCGATTTGTACATGCTCTATACCGGCGGAACGACGGGGATGCCAAAGGGTGTCATGTATGAGACCGGCGGCATGCTGCGGGGATTTATGGGGCTCATCTTCCCCCTCGTTGGCATGGGCGTTCCCGCCATCGATGAACTGCCGAAAACAGTCGCTGGGTTGATTAGTGAAGGGCGTGGCGTCGTTTCGATCCCGACCTGTCCCTTGATGCACGGAACTGGAATGTGGTTGGGAGCGATGATTCCACATTGTATTGGTGGGCGGGTCGTCATGCTCGAGGCGCCGTCGTTCAAGGCGACCGAACTTCTGGAGACCGTTTCAAGAGAGCGACCGACCCAGATCGTCATCGTTGGCGATGCCTTTGCGAAGCCGATTTTGGCGGCGCTCGACGAGTCTCGGGATCGCAAGCCCCCGTTTGACCTTTCGAGTATTCAGTACATGGTCTCGTCGGGTGTTATGTGGACGCGCGAAGTCAAGCAGGCACTTCTCGAGTGGGGCGACTTTACTTTGATCGATGCGATGGGCAGCACCGAAGGGTCGATGGGGACCCAGGTGACGACCCGCGGAAATGTAGGAGAGACGGCGAAGTTCACACTCGGCGCCGAAACGAAGGTCTTCACCGAAGACGACCGCGAAGTCCAGCCGGGATCCGGTGAGTCTGGAATGGTTGCGGCCGGTGGCGACGTTCCGATCGGGTATTACAAGGACGAAGCCAAGTCCGAGGCGACTTTCCGGGAGATCAACGGTGTGCGTTATTCGTTCCCCGGTGATTGGGCGCGCATCGAAGCGGACGGAACGCTGACCCTACTTGGACGTGGATCGAACTGTATCAACACTGCGGGCGAGAAGGTCTATCCCGAAGAGGTCGAAGAGGCAGTGAAGGCCCATGACGACGTCTTCGATTGCCTCGTCGTTGGCGTAGAGGACGAGAAATTCGGCCAGCGAGTCACCGGAGTTGTCTCGCTCCAACCGGGGCGCGAATCCAAGGCTGAGATCCTTCGTGAATTCACCAAGACGAAATTGGCGGGTTACAAGGTTCCCAAGCAACTCGTTATCGTCGAACGAGTCGAGCGCGCGCCGAACGGGAAGGCCGATTACAAGTGGGCGCGCAACACGATTGAGGAGTTGCTCGCATCCGGCTGATCCTCGAATCTTCAATCTTTCTACGTTATTCAGTTTTGGCAAGGATGGTGCCAACTGAGGAAAGAATGCTCCGTTTCGCGGCATCGTTGAGAATGTGGAGTGGGAGTAGGGGAAACCGACCGCTGCTCGTCGAGAATTAGACCGATCATTCAGTCGAGGATTCTGTGGCTCCGATTCCCAGCGCTTGAAAATCTCTCGCACCCGGTTTCATTCGACCGATTCAATCCTCCGATGGTTTAGCGACGGTCACATGAAGCTGATTCAATGTTCGGTCTTCGCAAAATCCCGTGTTACCGTTGACCGGGTTTGCGGATGGTTCGGGAAAACACCGTATAGGGTTGGGAATAAGGCGCTGTCAGTGGCGACGGTGGCGAGGAGGGTCGGAGCAAGATGAAGCGCTCGTTCGTCCTATTTGTCACGCTCATGGCTGTTTGGCTCCTTCTCTCCGGTCATTACAATGCCACCCTCATTGCATATGGCGTTTTATCCTGCGTTGGTGTCGTTGCGCTGATGGCCCATCTCGAAATCCTCGATCATGAAGCGCTGCCCGCGCATCTCGGTTTTCGGCTCTTCCTTTATATCCCCTGGCTACTGAAAGAGGTCGTTCTTTCGAATTTTGCAGTGGCCAAGGTCATCCTGACGCCAAGTCTTCCGATCCATCCGCGCATTCTCCGGATCAAGGCAAGCCAGAAGACGCAGGTCGGCCAGGTGGCGTATGCCAATTCGATCACGCTGACGCCGGGGACGGTGACGCTCGATGTTCGCAATGGGCATTTCATCGTTCATGCACTGACGCTTGATTCGGCGGAAGGGCTGTTGTCGGGAGAGATGGATCGCCGAGTCGCTCATATGGAAGTCCACGCGGCGATCCACGAGGGGCATGCCCCGGATACCGCAGCAGACATCGGGAACCGGAGCGAGCGTTCGTGAGCGTTTTCTTCGTTGCGATGATCGGTGTGTTGACGACGATGCTGCTTGCACTTGCGCGCGCTTTTATGGGCCCGACGGTTTTCGACCGGGTCTTGGCTGCCAACATGTTCGGTACCAAGACGGTCCTGTTGATCGCCGTGAGTGGATTCATGCTGGGCCGACCCGAATGGCTCGATCTCGCGCTGCTCTACGCGTTGATGAACTTTACCGGCATGATCGCTCTTCTTCGTTTCAGTAAATTCGATAATCTCGCGAACGACGAGCAGATCAAATGATGGAAGTTGGGCGAGAAATCGGCGTATGGATCTTGCTGGTTGCCGGCAGTGTGTTCTGCGTGATCGGTGGAATTGGAATGATTCGCCTGCCCGATTTTTATACGCGTAGCCACGCCGCCAGCATCACCGACACCCTGGGCGCGACCCTCATCTTGCTCGGCCTGGCGCTCTATTCGGGCTTCAATCTGATCACAGTCAAACTCTTCTTCGTTCTCTTCCTGCTCTATATAACGAGCCCGACCGCGGCGCATGCCCTTGTTAAGGCGGCTTACTCGAAGGGCCTCGATGCGCCGGATCTCGAAGATGTAACGGAAATCGGAGGGGCGACGTCTTCCTCCGCCGACTCGGCGACGCTCAGACCAGATGCAAAGGGGGTGAACTGATGGGCGGAGAGTTCACGGGTCCCTTCGTCGAGATGCTGCTCTTTATCTTCATGATTGGGATGGCGCTCTACATCGCGCGAATGCGAAGTCTTTTTACGGCTGCCATGTTATTTGGGATCTTCAGTCTACTGTCCGCGGGCATGCTGACGCTGATGGATGCCGTCGATGTCGCCTTTACGGAAGCTGCGGTGGGTGCAGGGATTTCGACGGTCTTGTTTCTGGGGGCCCTCGGATTGACGACCTCGGAAGAGGCGCCCGATTCGAAACATGGCTGGACGGCCCTCTTGATTGTGACCGCGACGGGCCTCCTGCTGGCCTATGCGGCCCTGGATATGCCCGCATACGGCGATCCGAACGCTCCCATTCAACTCCACGTTGCCCCGCACTACCTCAAGGATTCGGAGCAGGAAGTTGGGATCCCGAATGTCGTGACTTCTGTTCTGGCGAGCTATCGCGGGTACGACACGTTTGGAGAGACGACCGTTGTCTTGACAGCGGCGGTCGGCGCAATTCTCTTGCTGGGCGGCGGAGTAGGTCGCGTGGGGGCGGGGAAAGGCCGCGATGATGAGGGGGGACGCCGAATGAGCGATACCCCTATCAAGATGCGCGTTCGCGAAACCGTCATTCTGCGTGTCGTTGGCAAGGCGCTCGTTCCCTTCATCCTGCTCTTTGCACTATACGTTCAATTCCATGGCGACTACGGACCGGGGGGTGGCTTCCAGGCCGGCGTCATTTTTGCGGCTGGCTTGATTCTGCATGCGCTGATTTTTGGACTCGACGCGCTTCGTCGTGCGATACCACAAGTTGTGGTTGAAATCGGGATTGCGGCCGGAGCGCTCATCTACGGCGGTGTCGGCGTGGCTTCGATGGTGCTAGGCGGCGAATTTCTCCACTATGGGGTATTCGATCGTCACAATCCCGCGCATGGGCAGCATCTCGGGATCCTGCTCGTGGAGTTCGGCGTAGGGATTACGGTCACCTTTGTGATGGTGGCGATCTTCTATGCCTTCGCGGGGCGATCGCGACAATGACGAGTCTTGCGAATCAGATTCTCTCGCATTGGAATTATCTCGCCGTCATCACTCTGATGATGATCGGCCTGTACATAGCAATCTCGCGTGGAAATCTTGTCAAGAAGGTCATGGGGATGAGCGTCTTTCAAACCTCCGTGATTCTGCTCTACGTCTCGATGGCGAAGGTGACGGGAGGCACAGCCCCGATTCTGATCGAGGGGCGGGACGACATCATCTATTCGAATCCGCTTCCTCACGTTCTGATGCTGACGGCGATTGTCGTTGGCGTGGCCACTACCGCCCTGGGACTGGCTCTGATCGTTCGCATCAACGAGGCCTATGGCACGGTGGAAGAAGATGAGATCGTCGCCATGGATCGCGCGGAAGACGAGCGGGACCTGCGCTCGGAGGATGCGAGTTGAGCGATCTGGCATCGCATCTCCCTGTCCTGCAGGTTTTGATTCCGCTGCTGGCTGCGCCGCTGTGTTTCTTGTTGCGCAAGGAAGCAATCGTTTTGCCTTTCACGATCGCCGTGAGTTTCGCGTGCTTCGCGATCTCAATGAACCTGCTCAGTCAGGTTTTGGGCGGCGATATTCTCGTTTATGAATTTGGCGGTTGGTCACGGCCCTACGGAATCGAATATCGGGTCGATATTCTGAATGCGTTCGTGCTCGTGGTTGTGTCGGGTATTGCGGCGGTCGTGTTTGCGGTCGGACCGGGTCAGGCGCGCCGTGTGATTCCAGAAGGGCGTGAATATCTCTTCTACTCGGCGGCCCTGCTCTGTTTGACCGGGCTGCTGGGGGTGACGATCACCGGTGATGTCTTCAACATCTTCGTCTTCTTGGAGATCTCATCGCTTTCTTCGTACATCCTGATTGCGTTAGGCCTGAATCGTCGCGCCCTGATGGCTGCCTTCTCGTATCTCATCATGGGTACGATCGGCGCAACTTTTCTTCTGATCGGGATCGGCTTCATGTACCAGGCGACCGGTACGCTGAATATGGTCGACATGGCACATCGCATTCAGGTACTCGGCCCGACCAAGGGGGTCCTGGTCGCACTCGCCTTTGTGATGGTTGGCATCAGTATCAAACTGGCCGTCTTTCCGCTTCATCATTGGCTGCCCAACGCCTACAGCTATGCTCCGCCCCTGGTCTCGGCATTTCTCGCTTCGACGGCGACCAAGGTCGCCTACTATCTGCTGATCCGTTTTACCTTTGGCCTCTTTGGTGCGGCCCTGGTCTTCGAGACCGTGGGCATCGATCGCTTGCTCTTACCGCTCTCGATCATCGCGATGTTCGTTGGCTCGATCGCCGCGATCTACCAGACCGAGTTCAAGCGCCTGCTCGCCTATTCGAGCATCGCCCAGATTGGCTATATGACCCTCGGTTTGTCCTTTGCGACTCAGGCCGGTGTCTCAGCCGGACTCATTCACGTCTTCAACCATGCACTCATGAAGGGCGCACTCTTTCTCGTCGCAGCCTGCGTGACCTGGCGCATGGGCGGTACGAATCTCGATGTGATGAAGGGACTCGGACAGCGAATGCCCTTCACGATGGCCGCCATGGTCGTCGCTGGTTTGGCGCTGGTGGGCGTGCCGGGAACCGTCGGGTTTGTGAGTAAGTGGGCGCTGGTTTCGGCAGCCCTCGAAGTCGACGCTCTCTGGATCGCTTTTCTGATCATGGCGAGTTCCATCCTGGCGCTGGTCTATGTTTGGAAGGTCGTCGAGATCGCCTACTTCCAGACACCCGAGGTGGAACTTGAAAGGAGGGAGCCACCACTTCGGCTTCTGATCCCGACATGGATTCTGGCGGGGGCGGCCATCTACTTCGGGATCTTCTCGAGTTATGCGGTGGACGTGGCCGAACTGGCCGCGCAGCAAGTCTTCATGGTGGGTCTCTAGCGATGGACATCGAGATGGGACTCGACGCTCACGCGACCATCATTTTCTGGTCGATGATCTTGCCGCTCATCGGCGCCGTGGGCGTTGTCGCTCTTGGACGTTGGCCGAACCTGCGTGATAGCTGGACGATTGTGGTCGGTATTTCGACCTTCACCTGTGTCACGCGGTTGATCGAACCGGTGATGGCAGGTGCACGGCCCTCTCTCGCTCTTCCCGGCAATATGGCTGGCCTCGGCCTTGCCCTAGAAGTCGAGCCCCTGGGCTTGTTATTTGGTCTGGTTGCTTCGGGTCTTTGGATTCTGACGTCACTTTATGGTTTCGGCTATATGCGTGGTCATGAAGAGGTCAACCAGACCCGCTTCTTTACTTGCTTCGCCCTGGCGATTTCGGCCGCACTGGGAATCGCGTTTGCCGGCGATCTGATTACGCTCTTTCTCTTCTATGAGCTGCTCACTTTCTCGACGTTCCCGCTAGTGACGCATGCCGGAACTGAAGCCGCGATTCGTGCCGGCCGGCTCTATCTGGGCATTCTCGTTTCGACTTCCGTTCTATTCTTGTTGCTCGCAATTCTGTGGACCGCGAATCTGTCGGACACGCTTCGTTTTACGCCCGGCGGCATCCTCGATGGAAAGATCGCGGGCGCGTCTGCGGGTCTACTCCTACTGCTCTTCTCCTATGGAGTCGGCAAGGCTGCTCTCATGCCCTTCCATCGCTGGCTTCCGGCAGCGATGGTCGCGCCCACGCCGGTTTCCGCCTTGCTTCACGCAGTCGCGGTTGTGAAGGCGGGCGTCTTCACCGTTCTGAAGATCTCGATCTACATATTTGGCATAGACTTTCTCGCAAAGGATGGGCTTTCCGACATCTTGATGGGCATTGCAGCGATCACGATCCTGGCTGCTTCAATTCGCGCGCTCAGTCTCGACAACTTGAAGGCGCGGCTCGCGTATTCAACCATCAGCCAACTCTCGTACATCGTTCTCGGCGCCGCGCTTGCGAACTCCGCCGCAGCCATGGGCGCTGGCCTGCATATTCTGATGCATGCCCTGGGCAAGATCACGCTCTTCTTCGTCGCTGGTGCGGTCATGGTCGTCGCTCACAAGACCGAGGTCAGTCAACTTGACGGCCTCGGACGCCGGATGCCGATTACCTTCGGTGCCTTCTGCATCGCGTCGTTCAGCATCATCGGGCTGCCCCCTTTCGGCGGTGCCTGGAGTAAGTGGTATCTGGTGACCGGAGCCTTCGACGCCGACCAGCCCTGGATGGTCGTTGTATTCATGCTGAGTTCGCTGCTTTCGATCGCCTACCTGATGCCGATCGTCGTTCGCGCCTTTTTCCGACCGCTTCCGGAAGGGGTGCCCGACGGCATCAATGAAGCGCCGCTGTTGATCCTTCTGCCCATCTGTGCGACGGCGCTGGGTTGTTTCGTCATCTTCTTCTATGCCGACAGCGTTTACCGCTTGCTCGCTCCGGCGATGGGTCTTGGGGGCTGAGCGAATCATGGCTGATGAAATCTCACGCAATGGGAATCAAGAGCGTCAGGCCCTGCATGGGGCCGCCGCGGAAGAAGATCGATGGCTCGATCGGCCGAGTAGCATCAACCTGATCATCAAGATCCTGGTCGCCGCTTGCGTGCTCAGTGTTCTCGCAGATTTTTTCTATCACAAGCATGCTGACTATTCATTTCAGGATTGGATCGCCTTCGATGCCGTCTTCGGTTTCGTCGCCTATGTGGGTCTGGTGATGACGGCTAAAGGCTTGCGACGTCTCCTGATGCGCGACGAGGACTATTATGATTGATGTCTTCGTAAGCGGGTTACCGCCCGGCGTGTTGCTGATCGTGGCCGCGATTCCCGCGGTCCTACTCCCGCATCGACTTTCTCAAGCAGTGATGATGGCGCTGCCGATCGTGGGGCTGGCGCATCTACTCCAAATGCCCGCGGACTTCAGCTATTCGATCGAGGTCTTCGACTACACGCTCCAGATCACGCGAATCGATGGGCTCTCTCGCGTCTTTGGAATCGTCTTCCACATAGCCGCCTTCCTGGGCGTGCTCTACGCGTCGCACCAAAAGGATCGACTCCAGGCAGCGGCGGCATTGATCTACGCGGGAGCGGCCATTGCCGCAGTCTTTGCCGGCGATCTGATGACGTTATTCGTTTGGTGGGAACTGACCGCTGTTTCCTCGGTCTTCCTGGTCTGGGCGAGCCGAACGGAAGCAGCGCTGAAGGCTGGGCAACGTTATTTGATCATCCAAGTGATGTCGGGACTCCTCCTGCTGGCCGGCGCAATCCTTCTCTATCGCGATTCGGGAACCCTTGCCTTCGAGCATATTGGTCTCGAGTCAGCGGGCGGTTGGTTGGTCTTTCTTTCTTTTGGAATCAAGGCGGCCTTTCCACTCCTGCATGGCTGGATGAAGGACGCCTATCCCGAAGCCACCGTGACCGGCACCGTCTTCCTGTCGGGGTTCACGACGAAGCTCGCAATCTATGCACTCGCCCGCGGTTATGCCGGAACCGACATCCTGATCCCCATCGGTGTGACGATGACCGCATTTCCGATCTTCTTCGCGGTGATTGAGAACGATCTGCGTCGCGTTCTCTCCTATAGCCTCAACAATCAATTGGGATTCATGGTTGTCGGCGTCGGCGTCGGGACCGAATTGGCGCTGAACGGAACAGTGGCTCACGTCTTTGCGCATGTGATCTACAAGGCGCTGCTCTTTATGGCTATGGGCGCGGTGCTCTTCCGGACCGGAACGATCAAGGCGTCGGAACTCGGTGGCCTATACAAGTCGATGCCCTGGACAGCGTTCTTCTGCATCATCGGTTCCCTCTCGATCTCGGGTTTCCCCTTGACCAGCGGCTTCGTCAGTAAATCGATGGTATTGTCCGCGGTGGGGCATGAACATCTGTTGATCATTTCGATGGTCTTGCTCTTTGCTTCCGCCGGCGTTCTCGATCACTCGGGAATCAAGATTCCCTTCTTCTCCTTTTTTGCGCATGATAGTGGCATTCGGGTCAAGGAAGCGCCGATCAATATGCGTTTGGCCATGGGCATCGCCGCCGCGTTCTGCATCGGCATCGGTGTTTTTCCCGAATACCTCTACGCGATCCTGCCCTATCCGGTGGAGTACAGTCCGTACACCGTGTCGCATGTCGTGACGGTGTTGCAGCTTCTGCTCTTCGCTGCGTTGGCCTTCGTGGTTCTGTGGAAGACGGGGCTCTATCCGCCGGAACTGCGCAGTGTCATACTCGACATTGACTGGACCTGGCGACGGCTCTTACCCGCCGCCTGGTCGGGAGTGTCGGAGGTTTGGCTCATGGGGCAGCGGTGGTTCCTGGGTACTGCGGACCGTAGCCGCCTCGCGGTGCTCGACTTTACGAGGGCCCATCTCAGTCCTTGGACGAGATTTGGTGAACCATGGCCAACGGGTGTGACCGCGATGTGGGCGGCGGTTCTGCTGTTCGCCTATCTGCTGCTTTCTTTCTGACTCCGGCGTCGGTTCGAGAGGCTTACGCTCTGGTACCGTCAAGACGGGAGGCACGACGCGACCATGCCCGACCTGCTTTATGAAAAGCGCGATGGCATTGCCATCCTGACACTGAACCGTCCCGACCATCGCAATGCATTCAGTCCCGAGATGATGGTGCTTCTGGCGGAAGCCTGGGTCGACTTTCGGGATGACGCAACGCTTCGAGTAGCGATCCTGACCGGCGCCGGCGAAAAGGCCTTCTGCGCGGGCGGGGACCTCGCACGGTTGATGCCGCTCTTTACCGGCGCGCGGCAGCCCAGCAATGACTGGGATCGGCGATTGATGGAAGACCCGGCCACCGTGATGTCGACGGCGCTACTACGTCCTTTTGAGCTCTACAAGCCGATCGTTTCCGCCATTAACGGTGTCGCCGTCGCGGGCGGGACGGAGATCCTGCAATCGACGGATATTCGCGTCGCGAGTCGGCTTGCGAGCTTTGGGCTTAGCGAAGCGCAGCGCGGACTCGTTCCCGGCGGTGGCTCGATGGTTCGTTTGCCTCGGCAGATCCCATACTGCAAGGCGATGGAAATCCTGCTTACGGGCGATCGAATGTCGGCGGAGGAAGCCCTGAGGATCGGTTTCGTGAATGAAGTCGTCGAGCCCGAAAGGTTGATGGATCGCGCGATGGAGTTTGCGAGGCGCTTGGCGCGTAACGCGCCACTGGCTCTTCGTGCCATCAAGGAAGCCGTGCTTCGAACCAGCGGAATGCCGCTTGAGTCGGCCTATCAGATTGAGAATGAGATCTCGGCAAAGGTCATGACTTCGAATGACGCGCGCGAAGGGCCGAAAGCGTTCATGGAAAAGCGAGAACCCGTCTTCGAGGGCGAGTGATAGCGAGCCGCCGCGCCAAGCCGTCGGTGGCTCCGAGTGTCCGGCCGAGCCTGGCGCGCGTTAGGTCAGTGCCCCGGTTGAAGCGATGCGAGAGATTTCATCATCACTATAGCCGAGAATTTCGCTCATCACCTGAAAGGTATGCTCGCCGATCATCGGGCCGGCGTGAGTGGGTCGTGAGGGCGTGTCCGAGAAAACGGTGACTGCACCGTCAAAATGGCTACGCCCGAAACCACCGTGCTGGAGTTCGATAAAGAATTTCCGCGCAGCCAGCTGCGCGTCCTGATGAAGGTCTGTCGCGCGCAGGGGGACGTAAGCGGGCACGCCGGCCTCGCGCAATCGTTCGGCGACTTCGAAACACTTCTGCTTCGAACACCAGGATTTGAGAATCTCGTCGATCTCTCGTCGTCGGCCGAAGCGGTTTCTGGTGGCATCGAGATCCTCTCCCTCGAGTCGGGCGAGCGTGGGAACGATTTCGCGGAGCGCACGCCACTGTGCTGAGGATCTCGCTTCGATGGCGATGAAGCGTTCGGTTTCAGATGTTCGGTAGACGCCATGGGGACAGCCCCAATCCGAATCGAGGCCCTGGCGATCGAGAATGCATCCCGACTCTTGATAGTTGAGGAGCGCCGGTGTGAGGAAATGGATTGCGGTTTCGATCTGGGAGACGTCGATGCATTGACCGACGCCCGTCTCGTCGCGATGAAGCAATGCTGCGCAGAGTGCGGCAAGCGCATAACGTGGCGAAATGAAATCCGTGTAAGCGCCCCAGGGCGTGATCGGCATTCGGTCCTGCCAGCCTGAGACTCCAGCCAGCCCGCTCAGTGCGGCCCCCTGAATTCCGAAGCCCGTATGCTTTCGTTCCGGCCCGGTTTGGCCGCGCATGCAGGTATAGACCATGACGATCTCTGGATTGATCTTTCGAAGTGTCTCGTAGTCGAGCTGGAGACGCTCGGCGGTTCCGGGCGTGAAGTTCTCTACGACGACATCGGCCCATTCGACCATGCGATGCGCGATGGCGAGGCCCTCTGGGTTCGCGAAGTCGAGGGCGATGCCGAGTTTTGATTGGTTGACGTTAGCTGCGGCGTGTCCACTGGTGATACTCGGGGGGCCGACGAAGGGCGGGATGAAGCGCATCGTATCGATCCGAGTTTCGGTCTCTACGCGCAATACGGTGGCACCCAAATTAGCCAGATCCTTCGTAATCAGCGGGCCGGCGGCGATCCAGGAGAAGTCCGCAACCTTCAGCCCTTCGAATGCAGCGAGGCGGGGCGACGACTTCACCATAGAGGCTGGCTGCGGAGAGCGTATCGACGCACCTAACAACCCCTGGTCCTGTCCGAGTTTTGGAGCACCGCGCTCGTAGCGAATGGGTGTCTTGCTCAGCCGCGCGAAAGGGCCGGGAAATTTTCGACCCTCCACATCGACCCAAAATTCTCGAGCACGCAGTTGTGGGTCCGCGAGCAGATCCGAGGAAAGGTTGATCGGCGCAATCAGCCATTTCTGAGCGACCGCCTGTTCATGAATCTCAGCCTTGGTCATCGTTCGCAGATACGCGAGGAACTGATCCAGTCCTCGACGCGCGACATCGATCTCGAGGCTGCCTTCCTGCAACTGCTGGATCCAGGTCATCCAATCGATCTGCATGAGGTCGGCATCGAGGCCGCCTCGCTCTCCGATCCAGTGCATGGCAGCCGCGAAGCCGAAGGCGCCCTGTGCTCCGAGCACCAAGGTCATCACGACGAACCCATCCTTGCACGGCTCTACGACCGGGAGTGGTAAGCCCGGGATGATGTTTTGTGTTGGTGTTCGCGTGTTGCGGGTGTCGTCGAAGCCGGGCGGATCAGCACCGATCGCTGCATAGTCCGTCACGAATAACAGACTCCAGAGAACTGCGGCCTGAATCGAAGTGTCGAGAGATTGGCCTTGCCCAGAGCGATTACGCGAATAAAGCGCCATCAAGATGTCTGCGGCAGCCTGAACAGACCCCAGATGGGCAGTCTCCGGTAGCCCGACGGGGATCGGCACACGATCGCCATCGCCCTGCATGTTGAGAAGTCCTCCGGCCGCGGCAAGGGTGAGGTCCGTCGCCGGATGCAATGCGTATGGGCCGGTTTGGCCGAAAGGTGTAATCGAGGCGTAGACGAGCATCGGGTTCAACTTGCACAGCGTGTCGGCGCCGAGCCCCTTTGCTTGCATCACGCCCGGGGTGAAGGACTCGATCAGGACATCCGCCCCCTGGACCAGTTCGAGAAATCGTTCGTGGCCTTCGGGATCGTCGAGGTCGAGTACGACACTTCGTTTCCCGAGTCCAAAGGCTCGCCAGAAATGAGAGGCGTCGAGATCTCGGTGATCCGCGTCCAGAGAGTCTCCGGTTTCCGGGTCTGCAAACGGGGGAGCGAATCGGGCTTCGCAACCGCCTGGGGGCTCGATTTTGATGACTTCGGTGCCAAGGTCGGCGAGGACTCGTCCGGCGGCTTCTGCAAGCGGCGTACTGAGATCAAGGACACGAATCCCGTCGAGGGCGTTCTTCAAGTTATGACTTCCGTTCCCCGTTCGAGTCTTCGCTCTTAGAGCGGGCGCCGAATGTTCAGCTCGCGTGTGTTGTCGCGCAGGATCAATCGTTTCTTGGCCTCGTCGAATTTGTCGAGTTCGGCAACGTAGTCGAGAGGATGCGGCATGCCCTCGATATGCGGCCAGTCGGAACCGAAGATCACGCGGTCTGCACCCATGCATTCTTCGATCTCATAGACGTTGTCTTCCCAGAAGGGATTGATCCAGACGTGCTCCTTGAAAAGCAGGGTTGGATCTTCTTTGTAGTAGTGGGTCACGGCAAGGCGATCGCGAGACTGCCGCAGTTTTCGAAACAGGTCTGGGAGAAATTCAGCACCATTTTCAATGGACGCGATGCGCAGATTCGGAAATCGCTCGAAGAGTCGTTCGTATGCGAGGGTGATCAGGAAGTCGTAGGCCGCGCGTTCGATATTGAAGTGTTTGATATTAGGCATCATCGGTCCGCCGAGGCCAGCGGAGCTGAAGCCGTCTTGGACATAGCCATGGGTGGTGTATCCCGAATCCCCAGCATGGATGACGACACAGATTCCGGATTCATTCACGCGGGCCCAAAAGGGATCGAAATGCGCGTGGGAAGGGGAAAGCACGCCGTCGCTTGCGGTGTGTACGGCAGCCGGGCGGATGACCACAACTCGGGCGTCTTTCTCGAGCGCCCATTCGAGCTCTTCGCAGGCGAACTCGACATCGACCAGGGAGATATAGGGCGCGGCAAAGATTCGATCATGATAGTTGCAGCCCCAGTCCTCATCGAGCCAGCGATTGAAACCCCGGACCATGGCCTTGACCGCCTCAGTGTCCGTCTTGATCAGCTCTTCATAGAGAACGCCTAACGTCGGGAAAAGCCAGATCGCTTCGAGTCCTTGCTCGTCAAGTCGTTGAATACGTGCGGAACTGTTGAGGTAGTAATCCGGGAGCGGCTCGCGTTCCTTGAGTAATGACTTTGGGTCGATCTTGTTCGGGTTCCCGCGTAGGAACTCCGAGATGGCTCCGGGTTTGGCAATTGGGTTCCAGGTTGGATTGGCGACGGCATGGGCAAGTTTTCCGCCCACGACATGATGTCTGCGTCCGCTGATTTCCGCCCATTGGACACAGCGCGGCTGCATCGCTTTGGGGACGTGGCGCGTGAACGCATCCTCGGCTTCGTAATAATGGTTGTCCGCATCAAAAGGTCGAAAGTCGATCTCGCTCATCAAAAGGTGGCTCCCTGAACTGGAATGAAAGTCTAGCTCCTTCGCTGAACTCGGCCCGGGACGCTTATTGGCCGAGGCGTGCTATTCCCCAGTGGGCCTTCGCAATAGACAATCAGAGGAGCATCCATGTCCGAACCCGAATCTTCGCCGCTGACTTCTGATGCCACCTCGACATCCATTCGAATGGCGGTTGAAATCGCGATTCGGCTCGGTGTGATCGCGCTGCTCGTTGGATGGTGCCTGATCATCATCGCGCCCTTTCTCCGAGTCGTGGTGTGGGCGTTGATTATCGCGACTGCCTTCGATCGTCCCTTCGACACAATCTGTCAGGCCCTCGGTGGGCGCAGAACCTTGACGGCCACGATCGGGGTGGCTGCGATCCTGATTCTTCTCTTCGTGCCGGTCGTCACGCTTTCGGAAACCCTGATCTCCGGCGCACAGAAATACGCCGCCGAGCTGAATGAGGGCGCACTCGAGATTCCGCCTCCCAGCGAGAGGGTCAAGGATTGGCCGATCATCGGAGACGCGGTCCATTCCGGCTGGCTGGCCGCCAGCGAGAATGTCGGTGAAACCCTTTCACGCCTCGCCCCACAGCTTCGGGCGGCTTCGCGATGGCTCCTCGCAGCGGTCGGAAGCATCGGCGTTGGGATCCTGGAACTCGTTGCATCGGTTTTCATTGCCGGCGTGATGTTGGTGCGAAGTGAAACACGAAGGCTTGCGATTCGTCGCTTCATCGAACGGATAGCAGGAGGGGTGCGGGGCCCGGCGCTGGTCGAGGTGGCGAACGCGACTGTTCGAAGTGTCGTTCAGGGCATCCTAGGCGTCGCGGCGCTGCAATCTCTTCTTGCCGGCGCTGGCTTTCTAGTGGCCGGCATACCGGGGGCTGGACTCTGGGCGGCGCTGGTTCTCGTCTTCGCCGTGATTCAGCTTCCCGTCGTTATCGCCATGGTTCCGCCTGTGATGATCGGGTTCTCGATGTTAGGGGGAGCCGGCGCCTGGGGTCTGATGCTGTGGTGTGGGGCAATCGGGCTGGTCGATAATATCCTCAAGCCGATGCTTTTCGGTCGTGGGGTGAAGGTTCCGACACTCGTGATCTTCATGGGCGCCATCGGCGGGATGCTGACGATGGGGATTCTAGGGCTATTCCTGGGCGCTGTGGTTCTTGCCCTCGGCTTCGAGCTGCTCAGGGCCTGGTTGTCCGAGCCCGAGTCTGATGCCAGCGCCGGAACGGTCGAGCGCGTTCACGCCTGAGTGAGCCCATCCATCAGTTTGCGGATCGTGGTCTCGATTCTCGCCTGAGTCGAGGCTCGGCTTCATGTACCTGGGCGCATCGCGCGCGAAGTGACTTTCCTGTCCGGGGCACCACCGCTCTTCGATGTACTCACGAGCAACGTGGTGGCATCAATCGGGAAGGGTTCGAGTCGGTGGAGTGCGATTCGAGTTCGAGGTGGTTGTGGAGGACGGGCCCGGAAGGCGGAAACTTCCGGGCCCATTCTCAATTGGCTTCTAGAGCTTGCTCGCGAGGTAGTCGAGGGTTCGCTCGGCCGCACCGTCTTCCGTCGCCGAGATCGCCGCGCTGAAATCCGTCACGCCGATGTCGGCGAGGCGTGCAATGCCCGCGTCGAGGGTCTTCTCGTCGCCGACGAGGGCGACATCTGCGGGTCCCGCTGCGCCCTCTTTGTCGAGCATGGCGCGGTAGCTCGGCAGCTGCCCGTAGATGACGAGGCTCTCGCTGATGGCGGTTCGTGCTGCGTCGACGTTATTGGTCAGCACGATGGGGAGTCCGGCTGCTATGCGCGGTTCTGAACGTCCCGCCGCACTCGCGGCTTCACGTAGTTTCGGCCCGATATGACTTTCGATCGTTTCGGGACCCGTCATCCAGAGAATCGTGCCATCGGCCGACTCGCCCGCGATGCGCAGCATGTGGTCGCCTAACGCGGCGATCAGGGTCTGCACGGGCTGCGTGTTCGGGACGCTGAGAGTGAGATTCACGCGATACTCTTCACCTTCGAACTTGCAGGGCTCGCCTCGGAGCAGTGGTCCGAGTACCGCCATGTACTCGCGCATGTGCTTTGCTCGGCGCTCGTAGGAGAGACCGAGCATCGACTCGATGACGACCTGATGGGAGAGACCGATACCGAGAACAAAGCGACCCCCGCACGCGGACTGTGCCGTGAGCGCTTGCTGGGCGAGTGCGGTGGGGTGTCTCGGGTAGGTGGGGACGACGGCTGTTCCCAATGCAATCGTATTGGTTTCGCGACCGATCACGGCTGCGGCCGTGATTGCGTCGATGCCAAAGATATTGGCCATCCACATCGTATCGAAGCCGCGCGCTTCGAGATCCTTTGCCGAGGCAACGAGGCCATCGAGGCTGTCGTCGCCGCCGGTGGCTCCTGCCATTACTCCAATTCGCATGTTCTTTCCTTTCGGGCGTGTCTGTGGGCTGAGGTCTGAATGGGCGGTGGGCCGATTCACTTCAAAACGTTTTATTCGATTCTCGACTCTAAGAGACTTTCCGCGCACTCTCAAACACAGGTCGACGGAGATCGCACTCCGAAGTCGGGCATTTTTGTCTCGCTGGACGTTGTGGGCGTCTGTCGAGCCCGGACTTGGCGCGTTAGTATCGGCGCCCCCCCCCGCGCCCGCCTTGGCTGTTCCGCCCCCTGGAGGCTCAATGCCGACCCATACTCACTCCCCAGTTCGCGGCGGCTTCATCGCCGACGCCGGCCCGCGCATCCTGGGCGAATTGGGATCGCGCGCGTGGTAAAAGGCCGTTTGTTGTTGCGTCGAAGATCGGGATGTCGACACCCGGCCGCTACTCGATGGCGTGCCTGGTTCTCAAAGGCCATCGCGCCTGTTCTGATTTTGATGTGCGCGCCTATGCCCGGCCTCGCAGCCGACGAGATGCAGGACGTGGACGCCGCACGACCCACCATCAAGATTGGCTGGACGAAGAAAGCGCCAACCATCGATGGACATTTCTCGCCGGAAGAATGGTCTGATGCTGCACATGTCGATGGTCTGACCCAGGCGAGGCCCGACCCCGGAGTGGCGCCCACGCAGCGAACCGAAGTCTGGATCATGACAGACGAGGATCATCTCTACGTTGCGGCGCGGCTTTGGGATACGAACCCCGAAGAGATCGTGCGGCATGTCATGTTGCGCGACGCGGACCTTCGAAAGGACGATCGATTCGGCTTCACCCTCGATCCGTTTCTGGATAGACAGAATGGGTATTTCTTTCAGGTCAACGCCAATGGATCGCGTCGAGACTTCCTTTTCGAAGGGGGAGGGTTCGAGCCGAGCTGGGATGGTCGTTGGTACGCGCAGGCTTCCGTCGATGACGAGGGATGGATCGTCGAGTTCGCGATTCCTTATGCGACGATCAGCTTTGATCCGGAAGGGAATGTCTGGGGATTCAATATGGCCCGTGGCATTCGTCGACGCAGCGAAATCGATCGCTGGGCCGATCCCGTTCTCGAACGATTCCTGACGTCGATGGGTCGCGCCGGAAATCTGGTTGGGATGAAGGGGGTTAGTCAAGGCGTAGGTTTGCAGGTTGCGCCATCGGGGACACTTCGCCGGGTCGACGACGTGAACCAGATTGAAGAAGGCGACGACCGGGAGAGACATTACACACGTGCCGATCCGAGTCTGGATGTCTTTTATAAGGTGACTCCGTCAATTACGACGGCACTGACCGTGAACACGGACTTCGGTGAATCTGAAGTGGATGCGCGACGGGTGAACCTGACTCGGTTCTCGCTGCGATTTCCGGAGAAACGCGACTTCTTTCTACAGGACACGCTGATTTTTAATTTTGCGAATCTGAATCGGAACGGCCAGCCCTTCTTCTCCCGAAAAATCGGCCTCAATAGCGTCGGTGAACCAGAGGGAATCACAGCCGGGGGCAAGATCACCGGGCGGACGGGACGTTTCAAGTTCGGGATTCTCGATGTTGTGCTCGACAAACATGATCAGGTCGATGCGGAGAATGTTCTCGTCGCACGTGGTGCGATGAATATCGGCGAATCAACACTCGGGGCCATCGTGACCAACGGCGACCCGTCGGCAATGGGAACGAATACGCTCATCGGAGCGGACTACAACTATCGAAATACGAATTTTATGGCCGGACAGAGCCTCTATGCGTCTGCCTGGGTTCAAAATAGCTTCAGTAATCCGGATCGAGCCTTTGAAGACGACGACTCAGCGATCACGGGAAGCGGCCTGTCCTACGGTGCGAAAGTCGAGTTTCCAAATGATAAGTACCGGTGGTTGGTGTCGGTCGAAGTTCTCGATGGCGACTTCAACCCGGCGCTCGGATTTGCGAACCGGGTTGGGATTAGAGACTACAATGCCGGTTTTCGTCGGCGCTGGCGCCCGAATTCTTCGGTTCTATTGACGGTGGACACAGGGATCGCGGGTCGTTTGGTGACCGGGACTTCATCGGAGGTCAAATCCGGTCTAGTCAGCTGGACGGTGGCCGATCTCGCGAATTCGGTCGGTGACGCGGTGCGCTTTCGATATCTGCACCTGTTTGAGTTTGTCGAAACAGATTTTTCCAATCTGAGTATTTCAAACGGCCGGTACCATTCTGACGAAGGCGATATTCGATTCACTCTGAGCAAGAACCGCAGGCTTGGTGGCGAAATCGCTGTTGGGGCCGGTACTTTCTTTGATGGGTCACGGACTCGCGCGAGCGCCGATCTCATCTACCGCTTCTCGAGGTTCGTTCAGACCAGCGTTGTCTATCGCGTCGACGACATTCGACTTCCAGACGGCGATGAACTCATTCAAGTGTTGGGCGTTCGGTTGAGCCTTCTCTTTACCCCGAATCTTTCTTGGATCACGCTGGTGCAGTACGACAACAACACGGATTCGATTGACGTCAATAGCCGTCTTCGCTGGATCATCGAGGACGGACGGGAGTTCTTTCTCGTCGTGAACCAGGGCCTCGACTCCTCCGACGGTTTGAGCGCAGGGCGTACCGCGCCGCTTGTGAAGCTCCAATGGACCTTTCGGTTCTAGTGGCTCGTCCGCACAACTCTTGTGGACGCTTAAGTGATCGCGAAACGGAAATGAGAAGACAGGAGACGACAGTCATGCGAATTATGTTGGCAGCAATCGTTGGGATTTTAACGAGTACTCTGATGAGCAGTGCGATCGCCATCGGGATGGTTCGCCGAGCGGGTGTTTCGCCGGAACCGGTGAACTAGCAAGTGCATTTCCGACGGGCTGGACCGAGAGCCGCCTAGCAGGACTCTCGAGCGCTAGGGCTGCAGGTCGCCCGAGATCGACTTTCGCAAGACCCGCTCGATTTCCTCGAGGCTGCAGGGCTTTGGATTTGTTGCAAGGGAGGGATCCGCGGCCGCCATCGGCACGAGCTTCGGAATCATCTCTTCGTCAACGATTCCCTCGAGCGTATGAGGGAGGCCCAGTCGGCTGCGCAATTCGAGCGTCCAATCGAGGACGTCTTCAAAACGCTCGCCCGGTAGATCGAGGACCTGGCCAACCCGTGGCATCCGATCTTCGATGAAAGCGCGATTGTGGACCATGACGTAGGGATGGAAGATTGCGTTGGCCGTCCCATGATGAAGGCCGGTCATCCCGCCGACCGGATGGGAAAGGGCATGGATGAGGCCCAGGCCCTTCTGGAAGGCGGTGGCGCCCATCGAAGCGGCCATCAGGAGATGGGTGCGCGCGGATCGATCGCCCCCGTCTTCAAAAGCTCGAACCAGGTTTTGCGAAATGAGTCGCATGCCTTCGAGTGCGATTCCGTCGGCCATGGGATGGTAGCCGGGCGCGCAATACGCTTCGAAGCAGTGTGCCAGGGCATCCATTCCGGTAGCCGCGGTGAGGCCGGGTGGTAGTCCGAGTGTGAGATCGGGGTCCGCAATGACCAGATCTGGCTTCATGCCCGGATGGAAAATGATCTTCTTGTTATGTTCGGCTGGATCGACGATGACCGCCGCCCGCCCGACTTCCGAGCCCGTTCCCGCGGTTGTGGGCACAGCGATCGTGGGCAGAATATTCTCGCCGTCGGCTTGTTTCCAGTTGTCACCGACATCCTCATAGTCGAGGATGGCGCCAGGGTTTTGGGCCAGGAGCGCGATGCATTTCCCCGCGTCCATCGCTGAGCCACCGCCGATCAAGATACACCCGTCGGCGCGATGCTCCTTCGCGATGGCCAGGCCTGCTTCGATATGGGTGCTTGCTGGGTTGGCTTCGATCTCCGAGAAGACGCAGGGAGAGAGGCCCTCCTTTTCGAGGGCCGGAATGATCGGCGCGAACCAAGCGAGGCCGAGGATGCCGGGATCCGTCACGATCAGAGGCCGGTCCATTCCGAGTTCGCGACACGCGCTGCCGAGCTCTCGAATTCGGCCTGCGCCGATTCGGTAAGAAGCCGGGTAGTTGAAGTTTCCGACGAGCATTTCGGCTTTGTCTTGGTGGTCGCTCACAGATCTTTCCTCACGAAGGCGTATTGACGAGTTCATTTTTAGTACGGGAGCAGAATTCTCGGCGGGGCAGGCGTTGGGTGTTCGAGTGCGGGTTGTCGTTCTGCGCTTCAGATGATTTCGAAATAGCGAGCGAGGTCCCAATCGGTGACGGCCTTGCGGAATTCTTGATCTTCCCAGTCCCGGGTGCCGGCGTAATGGTCGACGAAGACGTCTCCGAATTCCTCTCGGGCGACTTTAGAGGCGCGAAAGAGATCGCTCGCTTCGCGCAGTGTGCCGGGGAGAGGATGGGTAAGCGCATTCGGCTCCTCGTAGCCGTTGCCGGTCACGACTTCCGGGAGTTCCAGACCTTCTTCGATTCCGCGAAGTCCCGAGGCTAGCGCCGCTGCCTGGGCGAGGTAGGGATTCGCGTCGGCGGGCGCGATCCGATACTCGCTGCGCTGCGCCTTCGCGCCAGCGGGAATCACGCGGACGGAGGTCGTTCTGTTCTCGACACCCCAGTTGGCAGCGGTGGGCGCCCACATTCCGGGAACCAGTCGGCGATAACTATTGATCGTCGAACACACCATGGCGAGTAGCTCCGGCATGTACCGGACCTGGCCCGCGATGAAATGGCGCATCGTCTCGCTCATGTTGAATTCGGAGCCTTCGGCGTAGAAGGCGTTCTTGCCCGACTTGATGTCGCAAAGCGAAATATGAAGATGGCCGCTCTGGCCCGGGTAATCGTTGCTCCATTTCGCCATGAAGGTGGCCATCAAATCTGCGCGCTGGGCGAAGACCTTCATGAAGGTCTTGAAGATTGAGGCGCGGTCCGCGGCTTCGAGGCCGCGCGCATAGCGAATGGCTGCTTCGATACAACCTGGACCGGTTTCGGTATGGAGACCTTCGATGGCACAATTGAAGTCTTCCATCACATCGAGAAGGTCGTGGTAGAACTCGGCGTGAACGGAATTGCGCAGCACCGAATAGCCGAACATACCGGGCGTGAAATGTTGGAGATTCCGATAGCCCTTCTCGCGAACGCTCTCCGGGGTTTCATCGAAGAGGAAGAACTCGTATTCGAAAGCGGCGTCGACTTCGAAGCCCATCTCCCGGGCCTTGTCGAGGGTACGCGTCAGAATCGTGCGCGGGCAGACGTCGGCGTGCGCGCCTTGAAAGCCTCCGATCAACAGGAGTGTGTCTTCTTCCAGCGGAATGCGACGAAGGCTCGCCAGGTCGAGACGCGCAGTCGCGTCGCTGTATCCGGTATGCCAGCCCGAGACCTCGATTCCCTTGCCTCGCGCGCCGCCCGCTTGGGCGTCAAAAGCGTAGAGTTCATCCTGGGAATCCCAGCCAAGTACCACATCGCAGAAGCCAAATCCCTTGTCGACGGCCGAGCGCAGCTTCTCGCGGTTGATGTATTTCCCGCGCATGACACCGTCGATGTCGAAGATGCCGACCTTGAAGAAACGGATCCCCTCGCGGTCGATCCACTCGTCGAGCTCCTGGACGTTCGTGATCTTGTCTTCGGCCTGTGGCGTTGTTTCTGAATCGGTCGAACCAGTCGTCATGGGATCTCCGGAGAAGACGCGAGGCCCTCTCGATTCGGTTTTGGCTGTCGACCGGGGACGGGCGCCGACGGGCTCTGATTATCGCGAGCCTGGCTGGGCGCGCCAGCTTCTGAAGCGGCTAACATCCAAAATCGGGAATGACTCATCGTCCCTGGGAATTTTGGAGAGAATGGCATGAGAACGATTGTGTGTAAGGAATTTGGGCCGCCGGAGAAGCTGGTTCTCGAAGAGGTTCCGGAACCCACACCTGGGGAGGGTGAGCTGATCATCGACGTTCGCGCATCGACGGTGACCTTTCCCGATTCGCTGATGATTGAGGACAAGTATCAGTTCAAGGCCCCGGTTCCCTTTGTGCCGGGCGGCGAGGTCGCCGGAGTCGTCTGCGAGCTGGGGGAGGGCGTCTTGGCGTTCAAAGTCGGGGAGCGCGTCATCGGAAGCACGATGTTGGTCGGCGGCTTTGCCGAGAAGGTTCTCGTGAAAGCGAATGCGACCCGCAAGCTCCCGGACAACCTGGGCTTCGCCGAGTCGACGGGCGTGCTCTACGCCTACGGGACTGGCCTCTACGGTTTGAAATATCGGGGTGATCTCAAAGCCGGTGAGACTTTGCTCGTGTTGGGTGCGGCTGGGAATGTGGGGCTGGCGGCAGTTGAACTTGGAAAGGCGATGGGTGCGAAGGTTATCGCCGCAGCTTCGAGCTCCGAAAAGTTGGCGATCTGTCGTGATCGAGGTGCGGACGAGACGATCGATTACTCGAAAGAAGATTTAAAGAAGCGTGCGAAAGAGTTGACCGGCGGCCAGGGCGTCGATGTGATCTACGACTGCATCGGCGGGGATTACGCAGAGTCGGCTCTTCGCGCAATTGGTTGGAACGGTCGATTTCTGGTCATCGGATTCACGGCTGGCATTCCACATCTGCCACTCAACTTGACTCTGCTCAAGAGCTGTCAAGTCATCGGAGTTTTCTATGGCGCCATGGTGTCGCGGCAGCCAGAGTTGCGCGACGAAATCGTTCGCAAACTCGACTCAATGGCAGAGAAGGGTCAGCTGAATCCCTATGTGTCGGGACGCTATTCCCTCGAACAGGCACCGCAGGCCTTGCGGGCACTCATGGATCGCAAGGTCGTGGGAAAGGTCGTCGTCGAGCCGAATCGTTAGGCTGCGGGTGAAACCTAACGAATCAGGTCGTCGAGGTGTGTCCAAACGCGCTCGGCGATCAGGGCGTGACCCTCGGCGGTCGGATGAATTCCGTCGGCTTGATTCAGACTGCGGCTGGCTGCCACGTCTTCGAGGAGAAACGGTACGAGGCCGGCATCGAATTGTTTTGCCAGCGCAGGGTAAAGCGCGTCGAATTCTCGGACGTAGTCGGGGCCGAGATTCGGCGCCGCGCGCATGCCGGCGATCAGGAATTTCACATTCGGATGCGTTTGGCGGGTTTGCTCGAGGATGGCTTCGAGATTAGAACGGAGCTGTGAAACGCTCTGTCCCCGGAGCATGTCGTTGGCCCCGAGTTCGAGGACGAGGACGGCCATCGGGAGTCGAAGCAGCCAATCCAGGCGACGCAGGCCTCCGGCAGAAGTGTCGCCGCTTACTCCGGCGTTGACGACGCGATAGGTGTGGCCGGAGCTGTCGCTTAAACGTGCTTCGATCAGGGCTGGAAATGATTCGCTTTCCAGTAGCCCATAGCCGGCGGTGAGGCTGGTTCCCAGAAACACGATGGCGGGCTGTGAGTCAGCCCGGGGATCCATGCTCGGCGCGCTCGAACGAGGACTCGCGGACGCGGCTGACTTCTCGCGTTGCTCCTCATTCGAACAAGCGGCGACAGTCAACAGGAGGAGCGATGCGCCGACCAGACCTAAGCAGTAGTGTATGGCCTGCGTCGCCCACGTAGCCTTGCTCCAGCATCGATCCATCGATCGGCCGCCTTTTCCCATCATTCGGCTCTTCGATTGGTCCTTATTTAGCCTTTTTCTAGCTTCGGCTCTGTTCCGAATCGGTTTTCGCATCGCGCATGATCGTCGCTCGCAATCTCACACAACGCTACTCCCGCGCTGCTTCTGAATCAGGTGACGGCGGCAATTCCGTCTTGACGGTTCTGGATTCGGTCGACCTCGACGTGGCAGAGGGGGAGGTCGTTGTCATTCTTGGCCCATCGGGCAGCGGGAAGACAACGCTGTTGGGATTGATGGCCGGACTCGATCGGCCGAGTGAGGGCGAGCTGCGGTTGGCCGGCGTCGATCTCGGGAGCCTCGACGAAGATGCACGGGCGGCGATGCGTGCCGAGAGGATTGGCTTCATCTTTCAGAGTTTCCATTTGATCGCGACTTTGACTGCCCTCGAAAACGTTCTCGTTCCCCTCGAACTGCTCTCATCGAGTGTCTCCGGCGCGTCTGGACGATCGGGCCGTCGTCAGCGCCGAGCGGACGCGGAAGAGACAGCCCGGGCGTTACTCGATCGAGTCGGTCTGGCGGGGCGGCTCGGACATTATCCGGCGCAGCTCTCGGGGGGTGAGCAGCAGCGAGTTGGGATCGCCCGCGCGTTTGCTAATCAACCGGCGGTACTCTTCGCAGACGAGCCCACTGGCAACCTGGACCGTGAAACGGGCCAGGAGATCGTAAATCTACTTTTTGAACTGAATCAACAGCGTGGAACGACCCTGGTGATCGTGACCCATGATCTCGAACTCAGTCGTCGTGCCGATCGCATCATTCATCTGGCGGGCGGTCGTATCGAGCGAATCGAAAAGGTCGGGCGCATCGGATGAGATGGCGATTCATTGCCGCCATGATTCGTCGCGAGCTTCGCTCCGCGTCTCGGCGTTTCGGTTTTTACGGCAGTTGCATGGCAATTGGGATCGCCGTCGTGGTGGGACTCCATTCTCTTCGCGAGGCCGTGGATCAGGCCGTCGATCTCCGCTCGAAAGAGTTGTTAGGTGCCGATCTCCGATTGGAGAGTCGGGATCCACTGAGTGACGAAGTGTTGGCCGCCATTCAAGGCCTGTCGGCCCTGGAGTCGACTGAGCTCACGAGGCTGGGATCGATGGCACTCGCCGAACGCTCGGGTCGAAGTCGTCTTGTTGATCTTCTCGCGATCGACGGCCAATACCCGCTTTACGGCGACGTCTGGACGGAGCCCGCCCGTCGCTGGGCCGATTTCGGAAGCCGGAGCGGTCTGGTCTACGTCGACTCGACACTTCTGGTTCAGCTCGATCTCGAAGTTTCGGATCGACTTCGCATCGGCGGCGAATCCTTCGAGATCGCGGCCGCGATCGTGAAGGCTCCGGGCAGTTTTGGACTGCAGGCCGAGATGGCGCCCCGAGTCTTTCTCTTGAAGAGCGATCTCGATCGAACCGGCCTGATACAGCGTGGCAGCCTCGTCTCGTACCTGCGTTATATGAAACTTTCGAAAGGCGTTGTCGCGCCCTGGGTGGCCGAGCATGGGACGGCCCTCGAGAATGCCCGAGTTCGTATCCAAACCGTTCGCGGCTACCAGGAAGACATGTCGGAAGCCTTCGGGAATCTGACTCGCTACCTCGGGCTGGTTGGACTCGCCGCCCTGATGCTCGGCAGCATCGGGGTTGCCGCCGGTGTTCGGGTCTTCGTTCGAGAGAAGCTCGATACGGTGGCCCTATTGCGGTCGATCGGCGCGTCTCCACGCGATGTCGTGGCCATTTATTCGGGAATGGCGATCGCGCTGGGTCTGGCAGCGGGCATGCTCGGAATCATTATGTGCGTTCCCCTGCTCTGGATCTTGCCGAGTGTGTTTGGCGATTTGTTGCCCGTAGAAGTCAGTCTTCGCATAGGACCCGTGGGAATCGCCACCGGGTTGGGACTCAGTGTCTGGGCCACGTTGTTATGCGCGATGGGGCCGATCGGAGACCTGGCCTCGGTTGCGCCGTTGCAGGCGCTGCGACGGGATTTCGCGTCGACGGAGAACGATCGGATCATGGCCCGCGTGTTGACGGTGGTGGCCGTGATCGGAAGTCTCGGACTTGCCGCGGTCTGGCAAGCGGGCAATTTGCGGGTCGGGTTGGCCTTTGCCCTCGGACTCATGCTGACGATTTCCGCCCTGGCTCTGGCCGCCGCGTTGATGATTCGTGTCTTGCGGATGCATGCGCCGAAGGGGCTGGCCTATTGGGCGCGGCAGGGCATCGCGAATCTCTTCCGGCCTCGGAACCACACGCTCCCGACCACCATCGCCATCGGATTCGCGCTCTTTCTCGTGGCCACGATTCACCTCGTGCAGCGAAACGTGTTGGCCCAGATGGAAGTGGACAATCGTCCGGACCGACCCAATTTCATCCTTTTCGACGTTCAGCGAGATCAGTTGGAAGGGGTAACCGGGTTATTGGCAGAGCACGGAGCGAAAGTCGTTGATCGAGCCCCTCTCGTTTCGGCGAGAATTTCAGGCGTGCGTGGCGCCACGCGCTCCAGCTGGCTCGAGGATGAGACGTCGTCCCGGGACTTCCGTTGGGCGCTGCAGCGGGAATACCGTCTGACCTACTCAGACACATTGCGTGAAAGCGAAGAGCTCATTGCCGGGCAGTGGTGGACGCCGGACGCGGTCCAGGAAACGGATCCGCGTTATCCGGTTTCCGTTGAGCGCGATCTGGCGAAATCTCTTGGCGTCGAAGTCGGCGATACGCTGCGCTGGCAAATCCAGGGTGTCGAAATCGACACTGTCGTCGCGAGCCTTCGTCAGGTGGACTGGGGACGGATGGCGACGAATTTCTTTGTCGTGTTTCCGACGGCGGCTCTCGAAGGGGCTCCCCAGAGCACGGTGCTTCTGATGCATCTCGCCGATGAGCAGGCCCGCGCGGAGATGCAGCGGGATCTTGTTGGCCGCTTCCCGAATGTCTCGGCGCTCGATGCTACCCTCATTCTTCGTTCTCTCGACAGCATGCTCGGCCAGATCAGCGTCGCGATTCGACTGCTTTCGCTGTTCACCCTCGGAACCGGCATCGCGATTCTGATCGCTGCCGCCTTGGCCGCGCGCAGCGAGCGCGCGCACGAGGCCCTGCTCCTTCGCGTACTCGGGGCGTCGTCGCAGCTCTTGCACCGAATCGTGGCAACCGAAGCTATCATTCTGGCGGGCCTGGCCTCGGTGGTTGGCGGACTCCTGGCGGCGATCGGTTCTTATTGCATCGTCGTCTTCGCCTTCGAAATGCCCTTTGATCCGCCGGTACTCGATCTGCTGGGTCTGGTTCTCGCGACCTTCGCTGTTACGGCGCTATTTGGGGGCGTGGGCGTGACGATTGCGCCGAACCAAGCCCCCCAGGCGGCACTTCGGCGCGAAACCGTTTGAGCCAATGTGTCGAGGCGGGATCCATCACCGGGTCCGGGATGCGTGAGAAAGCGCGCTGGGCGGGATGAGACGGAGGCGACCGAGGTCTATACTTCGACGTGAATGGTTGTCTCTCGACGAACAACAAGGAGAAGAATTTGGGTCGCATTCTGATAACGGGGACCGGGCTCTTTACTCCGCCTGACTCGGTTTCGAACGCGGAACTCGTCGTCTCCCTCGGGCAGGCGAATGAGGCGTGGAACGGCAAGCATCGAGCAGAGATCGAGCGCGGCGAATTGGAAGCGCGGGACCTGCCTTCCGAGAAATTCATCGAACGCGCATCCGGTATCGGTCATCGTTATGTGATGGACAAGCAGGGGGTTCTCGATCCGACTCGTCTGCGTCCGCACCTTCGATCGCGAACCGAAGACGAATTGTCGATTCAAGCCGAGATTGGTCTCGCCGCCGCAAACGAGGCTCTGGCTCAGGCCGGCCGCAAGGGTGAGGACGTCGACGCGGTCATCGTCGGTTGTTCGAATTTGCAGCGTGCGTATCCGGCCGTTGCGATTGAAATCCAGGCGGCAATTGGTGCGAGCGGATTCGCCTACGACATGAACGTCGCTTGTTCTTCTGCGACTTTTTCGATCCAAAACGCAGTTGATGCGCTCCGCTCGGGAAGTGCGAAATGTGTGCTGGTCTTGAATCCTGAAATTACGTCGGGGCACAATAATTTTGCCTTACGCGAGTTCCATTTCATCTTTGGCGATGCATGCACTGCGCTCTTGCTCGAACGCGACGATTCAGAGGCGGACACTGTGGGTGATCGCACAGAGGGATCGCCCGAGTCGTGGGAAATCTTGGACACACGACTGGTCACGACGTTCTCCAATAATATTCGAAATGATGCCGGTTATCTGAATCCGTGTGAGGAGCCAGAACGAGAATCGTTCGAGTTGCTCTTCCGACAGAACGGGCGAACCGTGTTCAAGGAAGTCTGTCCGCTTGTGTCGAAGCATATTCGCGGCCATCTCGCCGACCGCAGCATCGAGGTCTCCGATGTGAAGCGTTTCTGGCTGCATCAGGCCAATCTTGGAATGAACAAGCTCATCATGAGGAAAATCCTGGGCCGGGATGCTCTGCCTAACGAAGCGCCGGTGATCCTGGACGAATACGCGAACACGAGTTCGGCCGGTTCTGTGATTGCGTTTCACAATCATCGCGATGGAATCGCAGCCGGAGACTACGGGGTGCTTTGTTCATTCGGTGCAGGTTATTCGGTCGGTAGCGTGATCCTGCGAAAATTCACCGATTGAAACGCCGGCGATCTGAGCTTTTGTACGCTGCGAAAGGACGGCACCGCGTCCGGACGGTCTTGCTCCTCGTCTGGATCGCGATGGCGGCGGTCGGCGGGACGGCCGCCGACGAACCGCAGCTTCGCTTTGCGCACTCCGGCAAAGAATTGCGCCGGATTGGGCTATCGACCCTTCGCATCGACTGTTCTGCAGCTGAGATCGAAGTGGCCGACCCGTACCACAAACGGCGAACGCGCTATTTCGCTCTCCCGCTCTCATGCGTGCTGGATCTCGGCTTCGAAGGAGAGGGCGGTGCCGAGGGGCAACGCTCGAAGAGCCTGCTCCTGCGTGCCCTGGATGGGTATACACGTCCGGTATCAGGCCAGGATCTACTCGAGGTGGGCGCCTATCTCGCGTTTGGCGAACCCGACCTCATGCGGGGAATCGAAAGCCCGCCGGTCTTTTCAAAGATTGATCGTCGCGGGGTCGATCCCGGCCCCTTCTATCTCGTCTGGACCGGGCCGGATCAGAGCGATTCGCACGTTCATCCCTGGCCCTATCAACTGGCGACGATTGAAATCGCACCCTTCTCGGAAGGGTTTCCGCATACCGTGCCGACGGAACTCGACCCGGGCAACATGGGATGGGCCGGATACGCGCTCTTTCAGCGTTCCTGCGCCTCATGTCACGCGATCAACGGCGAGGGCGGAAAGGTTGGCCCCGACCTGAATATCCCGCGCAGCATCGTCGAGTATCGACCGCTCCCACAGATCCGATCCTATATCCGCGACCCACAGAAGACCCGATATACGAGTATGCCCGCTCATCCGAACCTCACCGAATCCGACCTCGACGCACTCATCGCCTACTTCCGAGCGATGAGTCGGAGAAAACACGATCCGAATTCGCCGGAGGGATCATGAGGATTCGGGAAACGCCATTCGAGTCGGCGCCTCAGATTCAGGAGACCACTCTCTATCTCGGCCGGCGTTCGATGCCGCCGCGAGATGGACAGGGGCCTGCAGAGTTCGATGTACATTTCTTTCAGCATCTGGCGCATGACCGAATTGCGATGGCGATTACCTGCGGCGATCTGGCAGGGGACGTCCCGATTCTTGCCCGTGTGCATTCTTCTTGCCTCACGAGTGAATGTTTGCTGGGACAGGACTGTGATTGCGCGGATCAACTTCAGGCAGCGCTTGGAATGATGAGAGGGGAGGGAGCGGGGGTCCTCTTCTATCTGATGCAGGAGGGGCGGGGCGCTGGGCTCACAGCGAAGGCCCGAGATCGGATGATCGTTCAGGCGAGCAAAAACCGGAAAACGACCTTCGAGGCGTACGCGGAGATGGGGCTTCCCGCGGATCTGCGTCGATACGAAATTCTTGCGCCGATGGGTCGGATGCTCGGCCTTCGGGCGCCTCTTCGGCTGCTCACGAATAATCCGGACAAGGCGTCTGCGGTCGTCAAAGTCCTCGCTGCAGAAGACATCCGCGTCGATCGGACCGAGAGAATCCATGGGTCGACTTCGCCGTTCAACAGCGACTATCTGATTGCCAAGCATGACTCGGGACATGCGTTCTTTCCGGAGTCTGAAGTCGCCGGTACCCTGCCACCACTGTCGGTTCGCGTTCTGCCGCCCATCGCTCTTCGTGGTGATCGACACCGCGTGTTGACTGCGTCCTATTTCTTGCCAATCGCCTTTTCGATGACACGGCCCGCCCGAAATTCGGAAGCGCGTGAGGGGAATTGCGACAGCGCTTCCGCTTCCGGTCAGGCAATCGTCGAATGGGTTCGACTGAGTGTGATTTTCGACGGTGAAAGTGCGAGGGAGTCGGTCCTGTTGTCACACCGGGAAACGGATATCGACGAGATCGCGGCCGAGGCGAGCTTGGAAGAGGGCGAAATCGAATCGATCACCTTGTCGATGCTCGACCGCTTGCCTGGGATGGCGAGCTCGGCGCGGCTCGCATTAGGCGAAGCGATCGCCCGGATGAGCGCTGTCGGCCATGGCTCGGTTGCCGTTCATTTTGAGGACCGTGCTCGGTTCATATCAAGCCCGACAGTCGGCCGCCCGGATTCGGGGCACCGTGTCGCCCGCTGACTCTGCGCGCCGGGGCAGGGAACTTCTTGCCGAACGAGTCGGGCAGGCAAGTGGCTTCGTCGAGCAAGTGCCCAATGTCCTGGATGCCCTGAAAGACCGACGTCTAGATCTGCCGAGGCTCCTGGTGACGACGGGAATCGGCACCTCCGAGGGACATGCCAGGCATCTGGCCGAAGCGGCTGTTCGCTGGTTGGGTCAGCCAGCTCGCTTCGCGTCGACGGGGTCGCTCGCCCGAAACACGCCACCCTACTCGAAGCGTGATTGGCTCGTGGTCTTTTCTCAAGGGCTGAGTGCAAACGCGCGCCACGCGCTGCGAAGAATCGAGGAGTGGGGCGGCGTCATTCTGGTGACGGGGCTTTCTCGAGATTCAGCATCGGAAGATGCGGGCTCCGAGGAAAAGCGCACCTGGCTGGAGGATCTCGCGCGTCGGGGTGTGATCCAGATCGAATTGGGTTGCGGTCTGGAATACGGGACGCTGCTTCGGGTCATCGGTGCGCGGGTGGGTTATGCGGTGGCCTGGAGTCTGCTTCGGACCCTGGCATGGCGGCGCTTGGAATCATGCGAGGCATTGCACTGTGACCGGGATAAGCTGCGGGTCGCCCAAGATGAGGCCCGGCTCGAGGTCGCCCGGGTTTTCCCGGGGAACGAGCGAATCGCCCCTTTCTTTTCAGGGCAACGATCGCTCGTTCTCGTTGCGGAAGGCGGCATGCTCGAATTGGCCGAGCAGCTCTCGCTCAAATTGGCAGAGGGCATGCTTCGCCCCCAGCCGCGCTGCGTCGATGTTCTCCACTTTGCCCATGGACCGTTTCAGAGCCTTGCTAGGCGACCGACCTCGATTGTGTATCTCAGTCAGACCGAACCGGACCGAGAAGCTGCGGATTGGCTTGCACGACTCGGTGAGACACTCGATCCCGAATTGCACGATCTGCGAGTCCTGTGTGCGAGCCTTCCACTGCCCTTCTCGGTTCTCGAATACGAAGCCATGTTCGATGAGTGTGTGCTTCGTGTTTTGGCGGAGACCGAGCTCGATCTGGTGGACTGGCCGGGTGCTGATCGTGAAGCCCCACTCTACGCCAGGGGGCCAGAGCTCGAAGAATCCCGAGAGGTTCCCAAACTCGGCTCTGCTCCAGGCACGGTTGTCCTGGAAGATGCGGTCTGGCCGGAAGTGGAACGCGCGATTTCCTGCGGGCGAGATACGGCGCTAATCGCACTCGGGTCCATCGAGCAGCACGGGCCGCATCTACCGCTGGGCACCGATCGATTCATCGCCGATGCCCTGGCAAAGGGGCTCGCGCAGCGATTGCAGGATGCGTTCGCCCTTCCGGCGTTGGCGATCGGTTGCGCGAGTGAACATCTCGATTTTTCGGGCACCTTGCATATCGAACCGGCCACGCTGGAAGCGCTTCTGCGCGATCTGTTGGCTTCACTCGAAGGTCATGGTTTTCGCCGGGCCTTCGTCTTCACCGCACATGGTGGGAATATCGACGCACTCGTCGGAATGCGGCCCCGCTTGGAAGCGGGTCTGGTGACCCTCGAGTTGCGCATCGAGACCGATCTTCCGGTGAGTGTTATGCAGGCTCGCTCGGTCGAAGCGGAATCGCTCATGGCCGCCAGCGCGGGTCCGCATGCCGGTGAGTACGAGACGAGTGTCGTTGCGATGCTCGCGCCTGGAAGCATTCGAAGGGAAGGACTCGGGCCGGGTCGCATGATCACTCCCGAGGAGAGTCAGGATCTATTCTATCCGAGCCTCCGGCCGAACACGGAGACGGGTGTTCTGGGCGATCCGTCTTCGGCCTCCGCGGACCGTGGCCAGCGCTATCTCGAAGCCTGGCTGGATCTTCTCGAAACGACCTACCTTGGCGCGTTCGCGAGAGGACGGGAGAAGAATCGCCAGTAGACGAAGGGGGCCCAGAACCCGTAGTAGAGCTGATTGGGAATCATCCGGAGCGCCCAACCGAGGTCCATGTCGGCCGCGACGATGAAGACATCGGCAAGCCACCACAAGAGATAGTAGGCGGCGCTATATCCAAAGATCGATTGCAGGAAGGCGATCTTCGTCGCGTCGCCGGATGCGGCGCGGGGTGCCCAGCTTCTGGATAGAAAAATACACAGCGCAAGAAAGCCGAACTCGTAGAGCATCCAAAGCACTTGTCCATGGACTTCCGGATTCAACCAGGTTGCGAAGGCGAAGAGCGAACCCGCGCCGATTGGCACGATGAGCGACATGGCAAGAGCCCAGCCAATTTTTTGGCCGAGGCCGCGTTCCGGTTGGGCAACGCCCACCGCGAGCAGAAGGACGCGTAGATCACCGAGCAGAACGAAGATGAAGGGGATGACGCTGGCGGCATGACTACCTCGAAGTCCGTCGAGTTTCAGAAGTGGTCCCGTTAAAATCGGATCAATCATGGTTTCGACGCTGAAGAAGAGGGTCAGGCCTGCGACGAATCCCGCGGCGGCGGGCACTTGGGCGTGCTGCGCGTCGCAGGGCTTTGCCAGGCGCCAGACGAGAAAGGCCGCGGGAAAGATCATCAAGGCGTAGAGGCTTTGAAGTTCGCTGTAATAGGCGTTCTGCCAGGTGAACTCGCTCACGCGTCAGATCTTTCGTTGGCTCGGCCGGAGGAAAATGCACGTTCGAGTCGATCGAAGAGGCCAAGTTCGTCGAGCAGGGGGTTTAGCCAGCCGGAGGTGACGCAATACGCGCGGTCATGGAGGCCTTGATGATGGCGTGCGTGGCGGCTGGGCGTGAGGACGAGCCCGGTGGCATGTAACCAGCGAACGGGGCCCGGCGGCACCGGCATATGTGCCCAGCGATGAAATTGATTGGTCAGGAAGAGGAAGAGTGTGGAACTCGCTCCGATTGTGAGCAGGAAATGGTCGAGGGGGCCGTCGGAGATTGGAAATACGGCGACGAGGAGAACGACGGGAATCGTGATGAGCGCGTTGTTGCCCGTGACCTCAAAGAAATCATGTCGTGTGATTTCGAGTGGATCGTCGTGATGTTCGCGAAACGGCGCGATCAGCATGGGACCGAGAATTCGAGTGTCGCGTTCAAAAAAACGGTCGGCGATCCAATGGGCCACGCCGGCGAGAAGATCGGCGAGTAGATATCCGGCGACGATGCCGAGAAGTAAAACGAAGAGGCCGACCGGTCCGGTCGTGCCCGCGATCATCTCAGTGGCAACGCGCAGGATCATCAGCGTCCAGGCCACAACGAAGGTCATCACGGAGATGCGATCGATCAGAGCCTTTCGCGACAGAGAAATAGATCCTTGCACTACGTGAAACTCATTAGGCGGGACTCATCGGGATTGGTTTCGAACCAAGCATTGCAGTACCGATCGACGCGACCCACGCGATCCGCGCAGGCCGGTCAACCGAACGCCGGTTGACCTCTGGAGTGTGCCACGAGTATGGCCGCGGGGCTCCCCATTGGGAGCCCTGCGGCCAGGGTCTATTTCAATTCTTGGCGGGACCTAGAGTGCCCGGGGATCCGTGGGTTCCGAAGGCGCGACGGATCCGCTTGCCCTCGATATTTGATTAGTCGCGATGGCCTCGCTTGTTGTGTCAATTATGTCGACGATCATATTCTTGATCGTATCGATGCTCGATCCGATCTCCTCTTGTGTCGAGCCTTGCCGCAAGAAACGCATCGCCAGACAAAGCAGCGACCACAGCCAGGAAGTCGAGGTGGTTGTTGATTCGTTCTCGCCGATGGCTGCGATGACTGTCATTGGCCGTCGCGCCTCCCGTGAAGAGCAAAGCCGCAGCCAGCACATCACCAAGCGTCCAGATTGTCGAACGCACTCGTTTCGTCGGATGCATCAGGTCGATCCTCCATTGTTGGATTCAGCAAATCGAGTCCGTATAGAGGGGTACCGGGGGTTCCGTGCCGGCGGGGCGGACGAGACGTTTTGTTGCAGGCGAGGGTGCTGAAACGAATATGAGGGGTGTTAGACGCCGGAATCTGATTGAGGGCTCGGCTCAGCGAGGCCCGATGACCAGTGTCCCATTGTGGCCGCCAAACCCGAAGGAATTGGAGAGCGCGGGCATCGGTGTCCAGGCGCGTGGCTCTTTCTGGACCACGTCGATCTTGGGCAGCGCCGGATCGAATGTCTCAAGCCCGTCGGTCGGCGGAATGAGTCCGTGCTGCATGCTGAGCACGACCGCGGCGGCTTCGAGGGCACCAGCGGCTCCCAGCGAATGGCCGGTGACGCCTTTGATCGAGGTTACGATCGGCCCAGGGACGCCGAAGACTTCCGCGATGCCCATGGCTTCGGCGGCGTCGTTGAGTGGTGTGCTTGTTCCATGCGCATTCACGTGGCCAATCTCGTTCGGTGTCAGCCCAGCGTCTTCGAGGGCACGCCGCATACAGCGAATCGCCCCCAGCCCGTCCGGCGCCGGGGCCGTGATGTGATGAGCGTCCGCGAGGCTCGCGGAGCCGAGCACTTCGCCCAGAATCGTTGCGCCGCGTGCTTTGGCGCGCTCCCATTCCTCGAGCACCAGGATTCCCGCGCCCTCGGAGAGGATGAATCCATCCCGCCCTTCATCAAAGGGTCTTGAAAGCCCGGTTGGAGAGAGCGCTTTCATGTTCTTGAAACCGTTGACCGCGACGCCTGAGATTCCGGCTTCGGCACCACCGCTGATGACCGCATCGCACAGGTCCCAATGGATCCATCTGGCAGCTTGACCGATCGCATGCGTTCCCGTTGCGCATGCCGTCGAAACCGTTTCGCAGGGACCACGGAACCCATGGGCAATCGAGATCGCGCCGGAAGCGGCATTCGCCATCATCATCGGGACCGCAAAGGGGCTTACGCGCCGGCCACCCTTGCGCTCAATCACGACCGCTTGTTCTTCGTGGGTCAGCGTTCCGCCGACGCCGGTTCCGACCAGGACCCCAATGCGGTCGGGGTCGGCATCGAGTGCGCCCGACTGGGCGAGCGCCTCTTGTGTCGCGCAGATCGCAAATTGTTCGAAACGATCCGCACGGCGAATCGCCTTCGAATCGGAATAGCATGTTTTTGGATCGAAGTCGGCAGCTCGGGTATCGCCGGATTGCTGTGGCGAAAGTAATCCCTGCCAAAAGGCCTCTTGGCCGATTCCAACCGGGGAGACAACTCCCAAGCCGGTGATCGCAACACGTCGTCGATTGGTCATCGCAGTAGGCCGCCGAAGATTGAGCCATCGTGAAAGAAGGATGTACGAGATGAGGTGATGAAGAAATGAGATGCAATCGGCATCGAGGATGCCGGATGTGGCTCGTGTCTGCCAATCACTTCGACGTCGGTTCCTGCCATCGGATCAGCGCGCTGCCCCAAGTCATGCCGGCGCCAAAGCCCGTGAGGAGAACGAGATCGCCGTCTGCGAGCCGTCCCTTATCGATGGCGTCGACCAGGGCGAGGGGGATCGAGGCGGAGGAAGTATTGCCGGTTCGATCCAATACGATGGCCGCGCGGTCCTGGGCTATTCCGAGACGATCGCAGGCCGCGTGGATGATTCGAATATTTGCCTGGTGCGGTACGACGAGCTTGACCTCGTTCGCGCGGACCTTGGCGGACTTGAGCGTTTGCTCTGAGGATTTAACCATGGCCCGGACCGCGCGCTTGAAGATCTCGCGACCATCCATTTTGATCTTGGCCCCGATGTCGGATTGCAAGAAGCTGCGCGCGGTTCCGTCGATGCCGAGATCGGAGGCGAGGAGTTGGCCTTCGCCCGCGACTCGTTCGAGAACCAGAGCGCCGCCGCCGTCGCCAAAAAGAACAGCGGTATTTCGATCACTCCAATCCGTAATACGCGACAGGGTTTCGGCGCCAATCAGAAGAATTCTCTTTGCGCCCGCATCGAGCAACGCATTCGCCGTGACGAGTCCGTAGACAAAACCGGAACAGGCGGCGTTCAAGTCGAAGGCACCTCCGCCTAATGCGAGTGCCTCGTGAACATGAGCCGAAGTGGCCGGGACGGTCTGGTCTGGTGTTGTCGTTGCCAGGATAGTGAGTTCGATGGAGGAGGCGTCGACGTTGGCTCGCTGAAGTGCGCGGCGGCCCGCAGCAATGGCGAGTTCCCCGGTTGAGTCCCCGATACGGCGCTCTCGGATGCCAGTCCGTTCGACAATCCATTTGTCGCTCGTGTCGAGCGTCTTCTCGAGATCGTGGTTGGTGACGATTTTGTCTGGCAGGGCGGTGCCCCAGCCAAGAATTCGCATTCCCATGGGCGCTTTGAGACTCCGGTTCGAGCTTTGGGTGGTGAGTCGGGACGCGCGACGCCAGCAAGCGATCGCGCACCCCTACCTTGTATCACAGGCGGTTCATGTCGGCCGAGAATCCATCGTACTTAAGGCCTTCCGGAATCCGACAGACATTTGAGTGCGCGCTCAGCGGCGCATACGTGCCGTTGTAACCGAAAACGCCTGGGTGTGGGGCTTGCCGGGGAGGGGCTCGTAGGGCTTCTTCGCCGAAGCGGGGCGAGTTGCCTCAGCGACGGATTCGCTTCGTCGATCCAAGACCTGAAATCTTGAGCAGGCGGACTCGAGGTCGGAAGGGTCGACCGACGCTTCCGACCTCTGGTCCCCCTTTGTGCTCTCTAGATCCGGCCGACGATTGGGAGATCTGATCAACGAAGCGGTCGGGAAAACCAGTGAAGCCGTTACCAGAGACCGATCGGTGAGCGGCCGCGCTTGCGTGAATGCCGATTGCGATCGCCCTGTCGTCGGCGGCGCATGCGCCCCTGGAGAGACGTGCGACGTTTTTCGAGCCCGTCCTTGGACGAGAGCTTCTTCTTTCTGCGCTCTTTGCGATAGGCGACGAACGCCTCGAAGGCTTCGATCTCATGCTTGAGGTCTTGCACGACCAACTCAACCATGATGGCATCGTCAAGGTAACCGAGACCGGGAACGCGATCCGGGATCAGATCATCGGGATCTGCAAAATAGGCCAACGCATTCAGCACACGTTTACGGTCAGCGCCTTCAAGTCGCCAATCCGCATCCTCGAGCATATCGATCAGTTGACCGAGTTGAGCAATTCGGCCCTGAACGTATTGAGGTGCATCGGTCTTGGCGACCTCCCCAAGAAGCGCTTTGGCCTCAGTGAGAATGAGGTCCTCGTTCTCCGCACTACGACCCTTACGGACTTTCTGAAGAACCTGTCTGAAATAGCGGAGATCTTTGTCACTGAGCTCAAAGGAAATCTTCATCATGCGAACAAGCTTACCCGAAATCTAAAGCCTGCGCGCCGCGTTTCGAGGAGGTGGGCGATGAACCGTCGGGGTCGAGGGCCCCTGTGGGAGGCCGAGAATTCTCGGGTAGCCAGTCATTGTCGCTTCCGTTCTTGAACGTCCGCGAACAATCTCTGCATGATGGACGAGCCGACCGGGGGCTCGCCGAGACGCCGAACCAGCGCGCGAGCGCGAGCGCGGATCGGCTCGAGTCCCTGTCCTGGGCGCACCGCTTCTTCGATCGCGGCCCAGGCGATCTTGGGTTCGCTGGCGAGCGCGGCCGCAAGTGCACGAAGTAGGAAGTTATTTCCCTGACGTTGTCGTGTGAGAAGTGTGTCGATGATCTCGATCGCCTCCCGTCCATCCGCTGGTTTTCCGATCGCGAGCCGCCATTCGACCCGAGCGCGGACGGCGCTGCCAAAAAGGAGTGAGCCAGCGGAGACCCTGGCAAGCTCGGAATCCATATCGCGCAAACTGGCCCAGTCATTTTCGAGTAAGAATCGATTTGCGCGAAAGACGGTCCGCTCGGGCTGGCCGAAGTCGTCCACTTGGATGTCTTCGATGCCGATGATCGCGACAAGGCCCGAACGCGCGCTCGTTAGCTCTGGGTCGAGTTTGAGTGCTTTGAGGAAAAATGCTTTGGCGCGAATGATCTGCCATCGATCGAAGGCGAGCCAACCCTGCGCAGAGAGGGCGAGCGAGGCAGACAGGCGGGTTGTGGTTTGCCGCGCCCGGGCGTGGCCGCCGATTCGGGCTATTCGGCGAACGACTGAGACTGCATCGACCTGTTGAAGTCGAGTTTCGTCGAGGGCGTCGAACTTGGCGAAGATGCGATCGAGTCGTTGGCGAGTGATCTTGCGCGACGGAGGAAGCCGGGTGGTCGCGAGGGAATTATGATCATCGGTATTGGGGGGACGACCCTTGGCGAGCATGCGTACGCCCCGGGTATCCAGGGCCCAGCTCGCGAAGAAGTCTTCGACACTGTGAATGCCAAAACGAGCGAAATCGTCTCGATTCTCTTCGAGTGCTCGGGGCGCAGACTCACGCAGATCGATGGGGCCATCCGATGCCATGAAGACAAGGGCCATCGGTACCGGTCGATAGACATGAACCGTCTTGAAGACTTCCGTCATGGATGCCATGAGACTGCCAAAGAGCTCGACGTCGATGAAGGATGAACCGATCCATTGGACGAAAACGCCATTCGGTTCGAGTTTGGAGTGAACCAATTCGAAGAACTCACGGGTGTAGAGATGCGATGCCCCAGAGGTCCAGGGATGCGAGGGCTGTGAAACGATCGCGTCGTATTGCTTGTCCGAAAGATTCATGGCGCCGCGAGCGTCACCCAGGCGCAGTGTGACGCGGGGATCGTCCAGTGGAGATTCGGCCCGTGGAATCAACCGGTTTGCCACGACGACCTCGTGTTCGAGTTCGATCACATCGATTGCACCCACCGAGGATGCCGTCGCGGCGAGGGTATTGGCGCCGCCTAGACCGATGATCAGCATCTCATCCGTATCCGGCCGCGCCGCTGTTGGGAGCAGCGATAGCCAGGCGGTCTCGTGGAACCTACGGTCCGGCTCTTCGGCACGATCCACCCCGGACTCGGGCAAACCGTTCGTAAGGAGTCGCCAGCCATGCGCGGTCTCGACGACCGTCACCGTCGCCGATCGGCCGACGCCGAGGTAGTAGAGTTCGCCGGGGGTCCGGCGGCCGCTGAGTGCGGAGTGAAGGAGAAGATTGGTCGGCGTAGGCAGACGGACGATGGCCGCAAAGAGCAGACTGACCACCGCTGCACCGACAACGAAACTCGGTCGCGGGTGAATCGACGAAGCCGTGGCGAGGGCCAGTCCGAGGCTCGTGATGACGCCGACGATCGCCGTATTCTCGAGGCCGAGTTCGGGCAGAAGAACAAAGCCCGCCAAAATAGCGCCGATGATCGAGCCGACGGTATTCCACGCGTAGACACGACCACTTACGGAGGCCGCATCACTTGCGTCGCGTGCGAGCAGCCGAACGCCGAAGGGGAAGGTTGCACCGATGCATAACGTCACGGGAAGAAGGATGATGCCTGCCGCGGCGGCACCGGCCGCAGGAGCCGAAGGGGAGGCGCCGACTGCGCGGGCGAGATCGGGCAACAGATCCGCGGCACGGAAGGCCACCCACGCGAGGATGCCGATGCCCAGTTGAGAGACGGCAAAACCTATTGCGGCCTGTTCGCGGGTCTTTGCGAAGCGGGACGCAATTGCGCTTCCCAGGGCGATGCCCAGCAGGAAGCTCGACAACATCGAAGCGAAGGCCGCCGTACTGCCGCCGAGGACTTGGCCTAATAGGCGTGTCCAGAGCACTTCGTAGACGAACGAGACGGCGCCGGAAATCGTCATTGCCGGAAGAATCCAATGAAAGTGGGGGCGGCGTTCTGCGTGTGCGGCGTCTTCGGATTCGTCGGTTGCCGTTCGGCTGGCGGCAACACTTCGAGCGAGCGCGGCGGCGGCCAGGAAGACCAGGCCATTGCCGGCGACGCCGATGTAAACGGTTTGACGCAGGCCGAATAACGGCAGGAATACGAAAGCGGCAACCAGGGTTCCCGCGATGGCTCCGAATGTGTTGACGGCATAGAGGATGCCGATTCGCGGTCCAACCTGTTTGTCTTCCGAGACCGCATATCGCGCGAGGAGCGGCAGCGTCGCGCCCATCAACGTTGTGCATGGTGCGAGCACGATGAAGGCACCGAGCAGGTGAAAGAGCGCAGTCGTGAGCGACATCGTTTCCGGCGGCGCATCGAGCCCGCCCGCCAACGCAAGGTAGGCGGCCTGGACGGCTTGGATGAGGAAGGGAACGCACAGCGCTCCGATTGCGATGCCCAGCTCGAGCAGCCCATAGGCGAGAACGGGACGCGTCAACCGCTTGACGAATCGAGCGGCGATGGCGGCGCCCGCGGCGAGGCCGCCCATATAGGCGCCGAGCACCGCGACGACCGCGAGCTCCGAAGTGCCGAAGAGGAAGGCGAATTCGCGGGTCCAGGCCGTTTGGTAGAGGAGCGCCGCAAAGCCTGAGATGAAAAAGCAGACGAGTAAAAGCGCGAAACGAAGGTCCATGATGACCGGATGATCCATCCTGCTGCATGAGAGTTTCATGCGCGGTTCGGAGCGCGAGCGCTCGGCAGCGAAAATCTCGGCCACTCCGCGAGTTGGCGAGGGCTCAAGTTTGTTTAGCGCGCTACCGCGATGAGCGCCTGCGCCGGGGAAGAAACTGCGTCCCGGCTGCGAGCGCAGGATGGCTCCGCTGCTAATCGCTCAGCAGAATCAGGCTCATCGTGCGCGGTCCGTGCGCACCGAGAACGAGGGATTGCTCGATATCCGCGGTCTTCGAGGGGCCGCAGAGAAACCAACCAAAGCTCGCGTCGCTGGGTGCGATCCGGGCATAGGCCTGATGCATTGTCGCGACGATCTCTGTGGCGTTGGCCACGACGATGAGATGTGTCGCCAACAGGGCGGCCGCTCGTTCGCGGAGACAGCCCGGTCTTTGCCAAGCCGCGGCGTTCTCGATGACCACGAACTCCGCGGCTAACACACAGACGTCGAGGTCCGCGAGATCGTGATTCGTCTTTGATGAAAGGCCGACGCCCCGTCCCGGCATGGCATTGAGAGACGAGTACACATGCCGGAGGGTCGTAGCTTCGACCGGCCACTGAATCTGTTCGGTCCAGCCGCTTCGAGTGGCGAACTGGAGTGATCCCCCGGCGTCTTGCAACCGATCGCGCAGTGTCGCCATTGGATCGATGGGCATGGAGGGTTCGGGCATCGCCGCCGGTCGGGCGGCTGCCGGGGGTCGCGCGCGTTCGAGCCGCTCGAGGATTTCTTCGCGTGCAGTGACCATTTAGCCGTTTCTCTCATGGCGGGGTCGCGGTTGTGCTTGCGGCCGTGGTCGTTTTGGCTGTCGTTGTCGCTCGCGATACAACTCTCGAAAACTCGACTTCGGAATCGTTGGTAGATGTCGCTGGCGAGTCCAAGCAGGCAACAGGTCTTCTCGAAGAGTCGGTGGTAGTCGGCGGCCGATCCCGCGAGCGAATCGACCTAACAAGCGATACATCGTTGGCCGCACGAAGAGCCAGGCGACGAGATTCAGACTGAAGCGGCGCCAAGCGGGGTGATGGCCTGAAAGCGCCAGCTCTCCGCGCCAGGCAAGCAATTGGTGATGAAGGGGGATCCGGACAGGGCAAACATCGGTACAGGAACCGCACAGGCTGCATGCATGTGGTAGCTCCGCATGAGTGGCAGGATCGCGGCTCGTCTCCAGGACCGAGCCAATGGGGCCCGGAATCGTCGCCGAATAGCTGTGCCCACCGCTGCGTCGATAGACGGGGCAGGTGTTGAGGCACGCACCGCAGCGAATGCAGCCGAGGGCTTCGCGAAAAGCCGGGCGGCCGAGAAGTTGACTTCGACCATTGTCGACGATCACGACGTGGAGTTCCTGCGTCGAGCGGGGGCGCGGCCCACGGAAATGCGAGGTGTAGGTCGTAATGGCCTGTCCGGTCGCCGAGCGCGCGAGCAACCGCAGGAAGGGCGCGAGGTCTTTCTGCTGAGGAATGATCTTCTCGAGACCAACGCTCGCGATGTGAAGGCCTGGAAGCGCCGTTCCAAGATCGGCATTGCCTTCGTTCGTGACGACGACGAAGCCTCCGGTTTCGGCGATGGCGAAGTTGATGCCGGTGAGTCCGGCTTCGGCTTTCAAAAAACGATCTCGAAGGTCTCGGCGCGCGACGTCGGTCAACTCAGTCGGATCATCGAGGTCCGGTGCGCTTCCCATTTCCTTCGCAAAAAGTTCGCCGATTTCCGCTCGTTGCAGATGAATGGCTGGCATCACGATATGGCTGGGGGGTTCGCCCCGAAGTTGCACGATTCGCTCGCCGAGATCCGTGTCGATGACTTCGATACCCTCGGCTTCGAGGTAGGAATTGAGTCCGCATTCCTCGGTGAGCATCGACTTGCTCTTCACGACATGGCGAACGCTACGGTCCCGCAGAAGGCCGGCGACGATTTCGTTGTGCTCGTGCGCATCTCGCGCCCAATGAACGACGGTTCCGGCGGCGGTCGCGTGCTCTTCGAATTCACGCCAGAGTTCTGGAAGTTCGGTGAGTGCGGATCGCTTGATCGCGCTGGCTTGATCGCGCAGAGCCTCCCAGTCCGGCACGAGATCGGCGGCCTGGTCGCGCTTGCTGCGAACGAACCAGAGCGCCTGGTCGTGCCAGCGCGTGCGATCGACGTCGGCTACGAATTCCCGTGCGCGCTCACGATGTCCCATGGAGCCCGCCATTCTCCTGTTGCGTAGCCGTCGACTGCGAAGTGATCCCGGCGAGGCTCTCGGCCAGCAGCTCCGCGACGTGAAGCATCCGAAATTCGAATCCCGGCGCTCCCGACGCCTGCGATTTGGCGCCAAGGCCCTGCAGTTGAAAAAGACACGAGATGTCCGTCGACGTGATGACTTCCGATCCAGCGAGTTGGTGGTCTGCCAATCGGTCCAGACCCATGCGGCAAGAGACAGCCTCTTCCTCTACGGAGAAGACACCTCCAAAACCGCAGCATTCGTCGGATCGCGTCAGGTCAACGAGTTGGAGTCCCTGGATGGACGAGAGCAGCGACCGCGCGGGATCGGGGCGACCCAGGTGGCGAAGTTCACTCGGTGTTCCCAGGCCCAGTTCGCGGAGGGCGTGACAACTCGCGTGTAGCCCTACGCGATGCGGAAAATGCCCGAGATTTCGGGAGGCGACATCGTGGGCAACCAGAAATTCGCAGAACTCGAATGTGTGACTCGCAATGGCTTTCGCGCGAGAGCCGGGCACGTGATTGGGAAGCTGGCATCTCACGGTGGCCGCGCAGCTACCCGAGAGCGTCACGATCTGGTCGAAGTCTTCAAAGACATCGAGATAGTGATGGAAGAGGGATTTTGCGGAACGCGACTCGCCCGCAGTCAGGAACGGCTGACCGCAACAGGTCTGGGCTTCCGGGAAAACCACGTCAAAACCGAAGGCTTCCAGCACATCGAGGGCGGCCAGTCCGACTCCGGGCCTGAGCTGATCGATATAACAGGGAACGAAGAGAGCGACCCGCATCAGGCGCGATTCCTCGCCTTACGAGCACCCGAGTCTTGATGGCGTGTGGCGGACATGGCCGTCGAGGATATGCCGATCGCGAAAGGCTGTGTAGATCTTCGTTTCGCGGTGTTGTGTATTGGGGGCAATGTGGGATCCGTTTCAGTTTGGCTCAGTCAGGAATGTAGTGCTTTCACATCGCATTTGACATTCGGGTCTCAGATTCGAACATAATCGATGTCGCCGATGGGCTAGCCGAGAAATAGGCCGGCCACAGATCGATCGTCGTCTGATTCTCGAAATTCGACAAGTCGCGTCATGATCTTTGTCGGAGTCGAATCTCAAATTGAGGCAGCATCGAATCGTCAATCTCGTTGGGGGCTGCGGTCTAACTCGCAAGACTTCGAGCAAATCCCAAATTAATGCTTGGAAATTCCATTCAGATTCGAAAGAATACAGGGCGCGCCCCAGACGTTCCAAATCGATCGCCCGATCGCCGGTCTCCGGTAAACGCCGATCTCGCTTTGGAGAATCCTCCCAGACCTACCTGGATTGAATAAGGTGGACCCTGATGGTGTTTGGTGGCCCAGTGAAAACTGGGCGTAGGCATCGCACAGGGCGGGCGTCAGTTCCGCTCGCGGTGTGAGTGTGGAAGTGAGCGCAATCCGTGCGAATGAATCCGCGGGTGCGAGAAGCATGAAAAGAAATGCGCATGACGCGCGGTGCGTGTAGTACTGCGCAGAGTCGATCTGGTCGGTGTCCGACCGAGGAGAGATTGAATGATGACTTTGGGGGCGACGGCGAAAGAAATCGTCAAAGCCGGGAACTGGGCCGGGAACAGCCTGTTGATCGCAAGCGCGGCCGTTTTGATGCTGGCGGGTAGCACGGCGTCGGCACAGCAACTCGATCAGCCGATCGATCGGCGTGTCGAAGCCAATGTATCCGGCGCGGAGTCGCAGCGGCGCGTCGAGACGATGTCGACGGCGACGGACGAGTTGATCTCCGCGTATCGGCTGACCAACAAGAAAATCGAGTCGCTCAACATCTTCAATCGTCAGCTGTCTGAAGTGATCGTGTCACAGAACGAGGAACTCGCTTCGCTTCAGCGGCAGATCGATGACGTCGAAGAAGTCGGCCGGTCGGTCACTCCGCTGATGCTCAAGATGATTGATTCCCTCGCGCAGTTCATCGAGGTCGACATTCCCTTTCTCTCCGAAAAACGTCGCGCGCGCGTCGACGGGCTACGTGTGTTGATGCGCCGGTCGGACGTGGCGGACGCGGAGCGCTATCGGCGCATTCTCGAGGCGTACCAGGTCGAGAGCGATTTCGGTCGAACGATCGAGGCGTATGCCGGTCTCTTGGAGAAGGATGGCATCGAGGTGCCCGTCGACTATCTCCGCGTGGGCCGAATCGGTCTCATCTACCAGACTCGAGATCTCGAAGAGGTCGGCGCCTGGAATGCGGAGATCGGAGCGTTTGAATTACTGGATTCGAGCTATTTTAACTGGGTTGCTGAAGGACTACGCGTTGCCAAGAAGCAATCCGCGCCTCAGCTGATCCGCGTTCCGCTTGGACAGCCGGAGCAGGGAGGTCAGAGCTGATGTCGCGTCTGTTTCGAATCGAGCGATTGAAAAACGGAATGGCCGGAGCCGCCGTCGCCGGCTTGATCTTCGGTGGATTCGTTGCTGCACCTGCCATAGCTCAGGATGCCGCTGCGGAACCGACTCCTATGGTGATCGAGGGGCCTCGACCGACCACGGCTGATCAGCTTCTTGAAGAGGTTCTCAGGGGCTGGAAAGTCGAGAAGCGCGAGGACGTCGAACGCGAACGTACATTCGCGAATGCCCGGGAAGATCAGCGTCGACTGCTGAGCGAGGCCAAGGCCACAGAGGCGCGAGCAGAAGCCCGGAGCCAAGCCCTCGAAAAGGAATACCAGGAAAAAGAGGTCACGATCGCTGAACTCGAGGAAGCCCTCGAACAGCGCATGGGCAATCTCGGTGAACTCTTCGGCGTGACCCGGCAGATTGCCGGTGATACGCGAGGCAACATCGAAGCCTCCATCTCGACCGCCCAATACGGTCGTGATCGAATCGTGTTCCTCGAAAATCTGGGGAAGAACAAGGAACTTCCATCGATTGCTGAACTCGAACAGCTCTGGATGGAGCTCGTTCGGGAGATGGTCGCCCAGGGCAAGATCGTGACGTTTTCATCGGAGGTGTATACGCCGAGCGGAATCGAGACACGCGACGTCACGCGCGCAGGCGTCTTCAGTGTGATTTCGGATGGTCAGTACCTGCTCTGGGATCCCATTCAGGGACAACTCCAGGAGCTGAGTCGTCAGCCTCCATCACGTTACGTGGACACCGTTGGTGAATATCAGTCTGCCGGCCAAGGCGAATTTGCTGGCCTTGCGGTCGATCCCAGTAGTGGATCACTGCTCGCGGTGTTGATTGAAACACGTGGCTTGAGCGAGCGCATTCCAGAAGGTGGTGCGGTCGGGTACACGGTGATCACACTGGGCATCATCGCCGCACTTCTCGGTATTTATAAGATGGTCATTCTCTTCATCGTCGGTCGGAAGGTCGAAGCCCAAAAGAAGAGCAGCCGAGCCGATACGGGTAATCCGCTGGGTCGGATCCTAGCGGTTGCCGCGGACAACCCGGATGTGGATCGAGAGCAGCTGGAATTGATGCTGGATGAGGTCGTTCTTCGGGAATCCTCCAATCTCGAGAGTCTGGTCTGGTTGGTTCGAATCGTTTCGGTCGTGGCGCCTCTCATGGGTCTGCTCGGTACGGTGACCGGTATGATCAAGACCTTCCAGTCGATCACACTCTTTGGTGCAGGTGACCCGAGAATGATGGCCGGTGGTATTTCGGAAGCGCTGGTGACGACGATGCTCGGACTCGTCACTGCCATTCCACTCGTTCTGATGCATGCTGCATTGGCGAACAGTACGAAGAAGATCGTTGATACCCTCGACGAGCAGAGCGCGGGTCTCATCGCGCAGCAGGAATAGTCGACGTTCATGGGCCAGATGATTCTTGAGGTTCAGGCTTTCTTGGAAACGGGTGGCGACGTCCTACTCGTCATCGGTGGTGTTACCGTTGTGATGTGGACGCTGATGCTCGAGCGTTTCTACTACTTCTACAGCCTGTTTCCGTCTGCGGCGGATGATGTTGAGCAGAAGTGGGTGTCTCGCGAGGATCATTCGTCGTGGAACGCACATCAGATTCGTCGGCTACTCGTTTCAGAGTTGCGCATGAAGCTCGAAGAAGGATTGCCCTATATCCGGGTTCTCGTCGCGCTCTGCCCATTGCTGGGACTGCTTGGGACGGTGACGGGAATGATCGAGGTCTTCGATGTGATGGCGGTGGCCGGCAGCGGAAACGCAAAGGCCATGGCCGGTGGTGTGTCGAAGGCAACGATTCCGACGATGGCCGGCATGGTGGCGGCTCTGTCTGGTTTGATCTTGTCGGCTCGGCTCGAGCAGTTTGCTGCAGACGAAGGCGATCGGTTGGCTGACCGCCTCGTGATCGAACATGGGGGTGCCGAATGAGGCGACGGAGATCCGGCCGACTCGACGACGAGGCTGAAGTTGATCTGACGCCGATGCTCGATGTTGTCTTCATCATGCTGATCTTCTTCATCGTGACTGCTTCCTTCGTGAAGGAAGTCGGCCTCGATCTGAGCCGTCCCGAGGGCGGTACGACGAAGACGATGACGGACAACGAAAATATCTTCATACAGATTTCGAATGACGGCATCATTTTCGTCGACCGGCGGGCTACCGATATTCGTGCTGTCCGCGCGAATATCGAGCGCCTCCACGCCGAGCGGCCAAACGGTGCAGTGATCATCGCGCCGTCCGAGGGGTCCTTCAACGGTATCCTCGTCGAGATCATGGATCAGGCGAGACTGGCGGGTGTGGATAACATTTCGCTTGCGGCGGAGGTGAATTAGCGATGGCGGCGACTCGATTCGTTGTTGCATTCGGGCTGGCATCTGTGGTGACATTTGGATTGTTCTACTTGATGCAAAGCATGATCATCGTAGAAGGTGAGCTCGACGATAGTGGCAAGGTCAAGGTCGTCGACTTCGTCCGCGTGAAGCGAACGGAAGACGTCAAGAAGAAAGACCGCGAGCCGCCGAAAAAGAGCAAGGTCGACGAAGAACCACCGCCCCCGGACTTTGATATGGATCAGGCTTCGGACATGGATTCCGGCGGTCTTGGCATTTCGGCCGCCGTCGATACTTCCATGGGCATTGATACCAGTGGCGGATTTTCGATGGCCTCTGCGGATGGCGACGCAGTCCCGATGGTTCGGGTTCCCCCGCAATATCCAGAACGCGCGGCACAGCGCGGGATTGAAGGTCGCGTTCTGATCGAGTTTACGATCAGTAAGTCCGGCTCTGTGAGGGATCCGAAAGTGATCGCCTACGAGCCGAGCAAGATTTTCAATCGGGCTGCGATCAAAGCGGTCTCCCAATGGAAATACAATCCGAAAATCGAAGATGGAAAAGCGGTCGAGCAAAAGGGCATTCGGATTTCAATTCCCTTCAGACTTGGCGATGGGCAAACTGGGTGATGGGTGAGATGGTCATGATAGATCCCTCGAAAGAGTCTTCGGAGAAGTCCTCTGCTCGCCGTTCACGGTCGGTCGGGTTGGGCGGTTGGGTGCTTCGCGTAGCCGTGGTCACGGCGCTCGTCATGTTGGCCGGTGGCCCCGCCTTGGCGCAATCAGCGAAATATGCGTTTGGCGCTCGCAATCAGAAGAAGATGCTCAAGGTCATTTCTCTGATTCAGGAGGATGGCGACAGCGCCGGCGCCCGCGAAGTTCTCGAGGGGATCAACCTCAAGCGGGCAAAGCCCTATGGGCGAGCGCGAATCAACCAGATGCTCGGGTCTCTGGCGGCGGACGAGCAGGATTTTGAGAAAGCACTTGCGTATCTAGAGGCCAGTGTTTCCGAAGAGGCGCTTCAGCCGGAAGACCACCTGCGCTCACTTTACATGGTGGGCCAGCTTCAGACGATGCTCGAGCGTTATGATGACGCGATCGTCACCCTCGAGAGCTGGATCTCTCAGGTCGAGAGCCCTGCGGCCAGTTCATATTATGTCCTTGCAGCGACCTACTACCGCGCTGAACGACCTGATGACGCCCTCATCGCGATCAAGAAGACGCTCGAACTTTCGAGTGACCCTCGGGAGCCCTGGTACAGGCTCTTGCTTTCGCTGTATCTCGAGCGCTCCGAGTATGATGAGGCGCTCGCGCTCCTCGACGACATCATTCTGCGATACCCGAAGAGGGTCTACTGGTCCCAGATGGCCGCGATCTATGCTCAACAAGACAACATGGCGAAGAGCCTCGCGGTCCAGCTTCTAGCCAAGAACGAAGGCTACGTCACTGAGAGTAGAGATCTGACGCGTGTCGCCCAAATGTTCATGGTCGAAGGTTTGCCGCATCGTGGAGCCGCCGTCATGAAGCAGGGCCTCGAAGACGGTTCGATCGAGAAGACCCAGCAGGCCTATCAGACCTTCTCGGACACTCTTCTGCAATCTCGCGAATGGGCGCTTGCCCTCGACCCTCTCGGCAATGCGGCCGAAATGCACAAGAATGGCTCACTTTATATTCGCCATGCCCAAGTCAATCTTCAGCTCGGGCGTTGGGCGGATGCGCGGTCGTCTCTCGACCTGGCCTTTGAAAAGGGCGATCTCGCCGACGAAGGCCAAGCGCATATTCTGTTTGGCATCGCGGCCGCCAATGACAAGGAATGGAAGGCGGCGGATGCTGCGTTTGGACGCGCGGCGAAATTTGACGGTACGCGCGACGTGGCTGGGAAGTGGAGAGCCTATATCAAGCGCGAACAGGCGAGGCTCGGCGAATAGTCGATCCCCCTCGCTAAAGCTTGGCGAGCTATTTTTGATGCCCGCACATTCTTGCGACGCGACCCACGCTGACTTGGAATCATGAAACTCGAGTCGCCACAGGTGCTCGACTAGAATCTTGCCAAGGCCTGGGGCGCGTTTCTATTCAAGCCATCGTCGATCGGTCTCGACAAGTGACTGTATGGATTTCGCACAGCCGGTCGGCACGGTATGGTTCCCATGCACTCGGGCCCGCCACCCCGCGGACATCCCCCACGAGACAAGTTCCGCGTGATTATGCGTTACGTGAGACATGAGGAATCGCGCACCATGCCCGCCGCAGCCAGTCCAGAACTCTCACTTCGAATCGAAAACACCCTGCGTTTCTTGGCGGTGGATGCCGTCGAACGCGCAGGGATCGGTCATGTCGGTGCCGCGATGGCCTTGTCTGCGGCTGCGATCGAGCTTTGGGACAATCATCTTCGATTCGACCCTCGGGATCCGGATTGGCCGCTACGCGATCGCTTCGTGCTTTCGAACGGGCATGCCTCGATGCTGCAATATGGACTGCTTCATCTTTTCGGATTCGACCTAACACTCGACGATCTCGGAAAGTTCAGAACTCTTGGCTCGCGAACACCCGGCCATCCAGAATACGGTGAGACAGCGGGGGTTGAACTCACGACGGGACCGCTCGGGCAGGGCTTCGCGCATGGCGTCGGAATGGCTCTGGCCGCACGCATGACGGGCGCACAATTTGGCGGCGGTGTCGTGACATCGGATCAGGCTGCTTCCAATGACCTCGATCGACCCGGCCAACACTATGTCTACGGGTTCGTGGGCGATGGCGATCTCATGGAAGGCATCTCGGCCGAGGCGGCGTCCTTCGCCGGTCATCACGGACTGGGAAATCTCATCTACATCTATGATGACAATCAGATCACGATCGATGGCGGAACCGACATAACGTTCGGCGAGAACGTCCCAGCGCGTTTCGAAGCCTATGGCTGGCATGTAATCGACTCGATCGATGGACAGGACATGTCTGGGTTTTCGTCCGCTCTCGAGTCCGCACGAAATGAATCGCAGCGACCGACATTGATCGTGCTGAAGACGCTGATCGGTCGGGGTGCCCCGAACTTCGAAGGGAAGAGCAAGGCACATGGCGGGCCCCTTGGCGCCGAGGAAACGAGGCTCGCTAAAGAGGGGTTGGGATGGCCCATCGAGCCGGACCTGATTGTGCCCGACGATGTTCGAGAGTATTGCGCGAGTCGCGGTGAGGCCAAGCATCTCGAACGGATCGCGAGTGATGGGCGCCTTGATGCCTGGCGCACGGCGAACCGCTCGCTTGCCGAAAAATGGGATCGGGCGCGCGGTCGAGAAATGCCTGCGGATTTGATTCCTCAACTTCTCGAGGGCATGGACGTCGCCGCGGCGGCAACGCGAAAGCACTCGGGCACGATGCTCGAGCGGCTCGGCAAGATCGTTCCCTACATGGCCGGTGGGTCAGCGGATCTCGCGGGCTCGGCCGCACCGCCGATCGTGAAGGATGCCGGAATCATTGGCCCAGCGGCCGGTGAGGGTGTCGACCCCTTTGCCGGGCGCAATATTCATTTCGGTGTGCGCGAACACGCCATGGGCGCAATCGCGAATGGAATCGGCCTCGACGCAACGTTCCTCTCCTATTGCGGGACGTTCATGATTTTCAGCGACTATATGCGCCCTGCGATTCGTCTTGCAGCGTTGATGAAGACTCCGACTCTCTTTGTCTTTACACACGATTCGATTTTCGTGGGTGAAGACGGACCGACCCATCAACCGGTCGAACAGCTCGATAGTCTGCGCATCGTGCCTGGGCTCACGGTCTTCCGACCGGCGGACGGAGTCGAGACGGCGATGGCCTATGCGTACGCATTGAAAGAAGCGCGGGGCCCTGTCTTGCTTTCACTGACGCGCCAGAACGTTCCCGCGCTTGAACGTCCCTCCGGATTCGATCCAATGGACATCTGGAAGGGGGCGCATGTCGTATCCGAGCCGACGAAAAAAGCGGAAGTCGTCCTGTTGGCGACGGGTTCCGAGGTCGGCTTGGCCATCGACGCGGCCGCCGAGTTGGCGGGAGACGGGATCCGCGCGCGCGTCGTCTCCATGCCTTGTGTTGGACTCTTTCTCGAGCAATCCGAGGACGCGCAGGATGCTATCCTGCCCGACGATGGGACGCCGATCGTGGCGATCGAAGCCGGCCGAGGTGAAACGCTTCGACGCTTCGTCGGCCGCCGAGGTCTGGTGATCGGCATGGAGAGCTTCGGTGCGTCCGCACCTTACGCATCGCTCGCCGAACACTTTGGCTTCACTGCCGGTCAGGTCGCAAAGCGGGTCAAAGCACACGTTTAGGTCGTGACGCCTCGTCTGGAGCCGCCGAGATCAAGGAGCCACGCCGTCGAGGACAGAGACGGAGTCTCCTTCCTCGCAGCGCGCTCATTCGAGATCGTGAAGCTATTCCTCGATCTTGACGGATTCCATCGCATCGCCCTGTGCGATGGAATCGACAACGTCCTGGCCGTCGAGAACCGCACCGAAGACGCCATGCTTGCCGTCGAGATGTGGCGTCGCGAGGTGGGTGATGAAGAACTGCGAGCCATTGGTGTTGGGGCCGGCATTCGCCATGGAGAGTCGGCCGGGTCCGTCGTGGGGGATGGCCAGGGAGCTGGCTTCATCGTCGAAGGTGTAGCCGGGTCCACCGGTGCCCGTTCCTTGTGGGCACCCACCCTGGATCATGAAGTCTGCGATGACACGATGGAAGACGAGATTGTCGTAGAATCCTTCCTTGGCGAGCTTGATGAAGTTCCCCGCCGTCTCTGGGGCTTGCTCTGTAAAGAGTTCGACCTTGATGATGCCTTTGCTCGTCGAGATTGTTGCGGTGGTCATCTTGTTCTCCGTTGGAGTGCGGCATGTTGACTGCCGCGCAGGGATTCGTGGGCGCGCATTGTAACGCGTTGGTTGCAGGCCGATGGCGAAAAAACGGCGACGGCATCATTTGGCCGGGGGGTAGAGATGGATCTCAAGAAGCATTTCGTCACTGAGCTCAAGAGCACCTATCAGGCCCGAATCGCGGCGGCTGGTCGGGCAGAGGCCGAGGCCGGCGGCGAGTCCGAACCGTCGGAGGGCGATTCGCGTCGTCGCGATGAGACCAAGGAGGCGGCGCTTCAAAGTCGGCTAGCCAGCGGACATCGCCGTCGCCGCAAGCAGGCGGTTGCAGAAATGGAGCGCTTGCTCGAATTCGCCGAAGGTGGAATGAGACGTTTCCGGTCGAGCGACCGCGTCGGGGTCGGTGCGTTGGTCGACGTGCGCGTCGAGGATGAGGAGGGGGAAGGGGAGCGCACGCTTTTTCTGCTGCCGGTCGGGGCCGGAGTCGCGCTGCCAGGTCCGGGCGGCGACGGTTTCATCACCGTGGTCACGCCGGGATCCCCTGTGGGGAAGGCGCTTTCGGGTGCTCAGATTGATGATTGCTTTGAGGTTGTCGTCGATGGGCGCGATCGGGAGTGGACAGTGGTGGACATCTCTTAATGTTAGGCTGATTTTCTTGACGTGGGGAAATATCCCATGACGTATGCAAAAGTACGAGGGCCTCGGACGGAGCCACGCCAAGTGAGGTTCAGGATGAAAACTCAATTCCTGATTCGTTCGTTTCTCTCCATCTCATGACCCGTTTGCTCTTCGCAGCCGAGCTTCGCAGCGACATCACTGATGCGGTCGAGCGCGACACGGACGTCGCCAACACTGCTCTGGTCTTCCACAACTCGGGCGTTCGCGACGCGGCAAACAGCGAAGTGCTTGGTCATGGCATGACTAGCGTTCCGGCGAAGGGTGTTCGGTATCTGCGCGCCCCCGATCTCTCGGACTGTGTCGACTTCGTTGGCAGCGCGCTCTGCAAGGCCAAAGGCAACGTGACGCCGTCCGATGTCTACTTCAGTCGACAGTATGCGGTGCTGAGCGAACGATCCAAGATCAAGCGAAGAACGATGGAACGGAGGAAGAGGGAGTATCTGGCCCAGAAGGCGGCTTAGGTCGAAACCCAAAACGGTCTCTTAGCAAAGAGCCGTCGTTGTTCGAAATATTTTGACGATCTACAGCCTTCTCCCCTCGGAAGACTGCGGTTGAGAACCCCGAAGCTGCTGCAGGTTCGGGGATGCGTTCGTGAGGAAGGTGTCTGATTTGACTGGATCGCGGAGAAGTTCGAGGCGTTGACTTCGTTCAACCTCCTCGAAGCGCGGGAGACTCTGCGTCTGGCGCTCAAGGAAGCTGGGCTCGAAGTGAAATCGCTTCGCGCGGATCAGCTGAAAGTCGTGATCGAACGCATCCTCCCCAAACATCTGATCGGCCACGGAATAGACGATTCCGAAGGGACTTGCCGGCTTCTGATCGCATCCTTCTTCTTTCAAATTCATCGATAGTCATGTGAAGTAGGTAGCTTGGGTGATGGATCTGTCGTCGTTAGGTCGAGCGGGATGATCTCGCGTGCTCGGACATGAATCACGCCATCGACTCGCTGCACGCGTCCCGCGATTTCGAGCAGCGAGGCCTGGTTCAGGGGAATCCGAAAACGCTTGGTGATGTCGGGCGTGAGGATGGCATTCGATAATCCGGTTTCGTCTTCGAGTGTCACGAAGCAGAAGCCCTTGGCGGAACCCGGTCGCTGTCGAACGATCGCATGTCCCGCAGTTCGGACATGCGTCCCATCCGGTGTGTCGCGAAGCTTGGCAGCGGGAAGGACGCCGCGACGATCGAGGCTCTTGCGTAGATGTGCCATGACATGGACGCCCGTCGTGACTCCCGAGAGGCGGTAGTCTGCCAGGGTCTCTTCGATCTCGGTCATGGGCGGCAGCGGCGACGCGGCGGGAGCAGGAGTCGTTCCACGCGAAGCGGCGGGCCGCGCAATCGCGCGCCCAGCAAAGAGTGAGTCCCGGTCGCGCTCGAGAGCAGCGACCTGCCAGAGCGCACTGCGACGCGCACTGGGACGAGAGTGATGTGAACTCTCCTTGCCCCATAAACGCGCCAGAACGCCGAGTTCCGCTAGGGCATCGAGTTCATCTCGATCTGGTCCGACTCTTCTCACCAGATCCCCCAGATCTTTGAAGGGCTCCCGGATTCTTTCTCGAACGATTCGTTCGGCTGTCTTCCGGTTCAGTCCGCCGACTGAATCGAGGCCAATGCGAACGGCGGGTGGGCATGGGTCTCCGCCGATTCCTCCGACTTCTTCGGATCCGATTCTACTCGGTGGAATTTGGGAGCCGGCTTCGAGATCGGCTTGGACGTTTGATACGACGATATCGATGGGCCGAACATCAACGCCATGTCTTTGCGCATCTTTGATCAGGGTGGCCGGACTGTAGAAGCCCATGGGTTGTGCGCGGAGCAGGCCGACGAGAAAGGCCGCGGGATGATGCTGTTTTAAATAGGCCGAGGCGTAGGCGATCAGAGCGAAGGAAGCGGAATGGGATTCGGGAAAGCCGTAGAGTGCAAAGGATGTGATGTGGAGAACGATCTGGTCCTCGGCTTCTTTTGAGAAGCCCTGGGCGCGCATGCCTTTGCGCAGTCGCTGCTCGATCTTGATCATCCTTTCGGAGGAACGCTTGAATCCCATCGCCCGGCGCAGTTCTTCGGCTTCGCCTCCGCTGAATCCGGCCGCCGACATCGCGATGCGCAAGAGTTGCTCTTGAAAGATCGGGACGCCGAGGGTTCGCTCGAGAATCGGGCGAAGAGATTCATGGGGATAGACGACGGGTTCTCGGCCCGCACGACGGTTGATATAGGGATGCACCATCTTGCCCACGATCGGACCGGGTCGGATGATGGCGATTTCGACGACGAGGTCGTAGAAGGTCTTGGGTTTCAGTCGGGGCAGGGTCGCCATCTGCGCGCGGCTTTCGATCTGGAAAACCCCGATCGTGTCGGCACGGCGCATCATGGCATAGGTCTTGGGGTCGTCGACGGGCAGCTTGGCCAGATCGACCTGCTTGCCTTCATGACGCTTGATGAGCGGAATTGTTTCTTCCAAGGCGCAGAGCATGCCAAGGCCCAATAGGTCGATCTTGATGATGCCGAGATCTGCGCAGTCGTCTTTGTCCCACTGGACGATACGCCGATTGGCCATGCTGGCGGGTTCGATCGGGACGACTTCATCGAGGCGGCCAGCGGCTATGACGATGCCGCCGCTGTGTTGGCCGAGGTGGCGTGGAAGTCCCTGGACGGCACCGACGAGATCCATCCAATGGCGGACGTCGGGAGAGGTTGGATCGAGCCTGGCTTCGCGAAGACGCTCTTCGAGAGCGGCGTTAGCCTCGTTCTGTGATTCTTTCTGGACTCGGTTCGAAGCGGAGAGCCGATGAGCGACGGGAAAATCGAGTCGTCCTACGAGCTTCGATAGCCGCCCGATTGCTTCGGGATCCATGCCGAGCACCTTGCCCATTTCGCGGACCGCCATCTTGATTCGATAGGTAATGACGTTTGCGGTCATCGCCGATCCCGATTGGCCGTATTTCGAAAAGACGTATTGAATGACTTTCTCGCGCTGATCCCCAGATGGCAGGTCGATGTCGATGTCGGGCCATTCGCCTCGCTCTTCAGAGAGGAAGCGTTCGAAAAGAAGCTCCATTCGGACGGGATCGACGGCTGTGATTCCGAGCGCATAACAAACGGCGCTGTTGGCCGCGGACCCACGACCCTGGCACAAGATCTTCTGGTCGCGCGCATAACGGGCGATGTCTTCCACGATCAGGAAATAGCCAGAGAGATCGAGGTTTTCGATGATGCGGAGCTCATGGGCAAGTTGCTTGGCGACGCGCGGGTCGGGGCGGGCGCCATAGCGCTCCCGAGCGCCGATTCGGGTGAATTCTCGCAGTCGGCTCATCTGGGTTTCGCCTGGGCGAAGCGGATATTCGGGGAAGCGGTAGTCGAGTTCTTCAAGGGTGAATTCGCAGCGCTCCGCGATGGCACGCGTCGCCAGGACCCATTCGGGTTGGTCGGCGAAACGGCGAACGATCTCTTCTCGGGAATGGAGATGTCCTTCGCCATTGGGCGGGAGATGGCGTCCCGCCGTTTCGAGAGTCTTGCGTTCTCGTAGGCAGATCAGTGCATCGAGTAGTCGTCGATCCTGTGGCGTTGCACAGCGCACATCTCCAGTCGCGACGACCTGCACCCGATGTGCAGTCGCCATGGCGGCCGCGCGACGGGTGACACGTTCGCCGCGACGATCGAGTAGGCGTGAGACATCGACCGAGAGCCGATTGCCAAAGACCTGACGGGCGCGGTCAAGCAGTGCCGGGCGAAGATGTTCATCACCCCGCAAGAGAACACTCCAATGCCCCGCGGAGGCTTCGAGTTCTTTCCATTCCACGCGAATCCGACCGCGCGCACGGGGATCGCGCGCTTCGAGCATCTTGTCACGCCGGGAATGAGCCAGTGTGAGCAGGCGACATAGGCGCCGCCAGCCCTCAGGCGATTCGACTAACAAGAGGAGTCGATCATGCGCGGGGGGGGAAGAAGCATCGGAGTCCAATCGATCGGCAACGACGATCTCGGCGCCCATCAAGGGGCGAAGGCCAGCGGACCGGGCAGCACGATGGAAGCGAGGCGCACCGCTCACGCCATCGCGATCGGCCATCGCGAGGCTCGAATGACCCAGGGCGACGGCCGCTTCGACGAGGTCTTCAGGGTTGCTGCAGGCTTCGAGGAAGGAGAATGCGCTGCGCGAGCGCAGTTGGACAAAGTCTTGGGGGGTGACCATGCTATATTTTCGTCCTACTTTCGTCTTTTTTCAATCCCATACTTGCTTCATTCTCTCCCCCCGAGCCGTCTATGAACCCAACTGACACCGTCCATCAAAGCGCCCCCGAGAGCGCTCCGAGAAGCGTTCTGATCGTCGACGACGAAGAGCCGCTGTTGCGGCTCATGGTTCGGCTGCTCGAGCGTGCGGGCTACCAGGTATGGGCTGCCAAGGACGGGACGGAGGCACGGGCGCTGTTTCGCGAACACGCAGCCGAGATTGATTTGGCATTCATCGATGTGATGCACCCGCCCGACGCTGGAGCCGAAGATCTCTTGCCGGAATTGCTCGAACAAAAACCCGGCTTGGATGTCATCCTGACCAGCGGCGATGTTCTTTCTCCGTCGCTTGAAGAAATCCTGAATCGAATTGGTGGGGGATTTCTGCGAAAGCCCTTTGCATCGAAAGCGCTTTTACGCATCCTCGATGAAATGGGTGGCAATCAAGTGAGTGGGTCCAAGGCCACTGGCCGAGCCGCGGGACGGAGGGTCGTCTAAGTGGCATCTATCATCGTCGTGGGTGGTGGCCTGGCGGGCCTGGTTTGCAGCGCAAGGCTGCAGAAGGCCGGTCATGATGTCGAGATCATCGAAGCCGAGTTGGCGGTCGGAGGCCGTCTCCGTCCAATCGAAACAGAGCATGGGCTGCTTCCCCGTGGTGTCGGCGAGGTCGGTTGGGGCGATGCGAATCTACGTTCTTTGGTGGCCAGTTTGGGCCTTGAATCCGTTACGAACTCCAAGATCAAGCGCGCACATGCGCTGGTTCTCGGGGGCCGCCTGCATCGCCCGCCGCCGCTGCGTCCCCTCGAGTTTCTTTTTCCCCGACTCTCTCCGCGCATGGATCGACCGATAGACGCCGTCTTTCGCCGACCGCCGCGATTTCGCGATCGACGGGTCGTGGCACGCGCGCTCTGGGATTCGCTGCGCCGATCGAGTCCGCAGACGCCGGAGTCCGTTCGCGCGTTGGATGATGTTTCGTGGGCGCGTGCTTCGATTCGCGCCTTCGGGACACGCTGGTGTACGACACGTCTCGCACCCGCTTTGCTCGCGCGAACCGGCGTTGATCTATCTGCGGAGTCCGCATCGATCGTAGTCCCGATGTTATGTCGTTTGCTGGCGGGTGCCGGCAAGTCGGTGCCCCTCGAAGGAGGGTTGGCCGGGCTCGTGACGGCGCTGGCCGAGCCCCTGCGCGTTCGGCTTGGTTGTCGCGCCGTCGACCTCGAGGCAACAGGCGAGGGCGTTCGAATTCGTTATGAGAGTGGCGGGCGAGAGGGCATCGCACTCGCGGACGGTGTCGTTCTTGCACTTCCACCCAGCGAGGTTCTTCGTGTCGTCCCCAAGCTGACGCCGATCGAGCGTGGATATTTCGAGTCCATGCGTGCGCGTCGGCAAATCGTCATGTATCGCCAAATTAGTGAGCAGGCATGGCTCTTGCGGGGGTTGTCCGGCGTGACCTTCGTACCCGGTGAGCTGCCGGATATGCGCGATATTCGAATGTTAGGCCCGAAGTTCAGGCCCTACACATCGGATCCGTTCTGGGCGCGGATTTCGCTGGAACATGAAGCCGTGGATCATCATTGGGACGATTCCGATCAGGTCTTGATCTACAAATTCGATTCGACCTTTCGCGGTTCGCCACTCGGTGCCTTGCCAGAGGGTTCTTCTCGGATCGAACGTCTGGATGAAATCATTTCGGTGCAAGGCCGTGGTGCGCTCGCGCGAAGAGAGCGCTTTGAGGGGCGATCGGAGCGGACACCCCGGATCAGCTTTGCGACTGAGGCTCTCACGACCCCTGATCTCGAAGGCCGCGTGACGGCGGGAATGCGAGCGGCCTCGGATGCCAAAGAAATGCTCGTCCGACTGCAGGCGGCGACCCGCCTAGAGGGCTGATCTCGTGGAATCTTCGAGAGAGTATGCACGCTGTGTTCTGCATGCGGACATGGACGCGTTTTACGCTTCGGTCGAGCAAAGAGATCGACCCGAACTCCGGGGGCGGCCTGTTGTCGTCGGCGGGTCGGGGACACGTGGCGTCGTCGCCGCCGCGAGTTACGAGGCAAGGACCTTCGGCATCTTCTCCGCGATGTCCAGCGTCGAAGCCAAGAAGCGCTGCCCAGACGTGATTTTCGTTCCCGGCGACATGGCACGTTATGCAAGAGAGTCACGGCGAATTTTCGATGTCTTCCGAGAGTTCTCTCCGCTCGTGGAAGGCCTCTCCTTGGACGAGGCGTTTCTCGATCTGACTGGAAGTGAACGTCTTCTGGGTCCGCCGCGAGAGATCGGAGAAGAGTTGAGACGTCAGGTCCGGCTCGAAACCAGTTTGCCGGTTTCCGTCGGCATTGGGCCCATCAAGATGGTGGCCAAGATCGCGAGCGGTGCGGCTAAACCGGATGGTCTCGTCGAGGTCCCCGCGGATGGTGTTCGCGCCTTTCTCGATCCACTTCCGATTCGCAAGATCTGGGGTGTCGGGCCGGTCGCAGGAGAAAAGCTCGAAGGGCTCGGGTATTACACGATTGGTGACCTGGCGCGAGCAACCCCCGGCGAGTTGCGGAGGGAGCTTGGCGACTGGGGTGAGGGCATCGGTCGGCTCGCGCAAGGCGTTGATCTTCGCGAGGTCGAACCTCATCGCGAAGCCGTTTCCATCTCCGAGGAGAATACATTTCCGCGTGACGTACAGGACCGAGCTGTACTCGAGGCCACGATCTTGACCCATGCAGAATCCGTCGCCCGCCGATTGCGGAGGCAGGGGCTCTTGGCGAAGACCGTTGTCTTGAAATGGCGAATCGGACGTCGGGTGAAAGAAGGCCCGCGAGGCTATCCGGCCAGGACTCGTCAGATCACGCTCATCGAGCCAACCGATGACGGCGACATCGTGGCGCGCTCGGCCCGTTCGTTGCTGACTGATGCATTGGCCGAGCCTGTTCGTCTGCTGGGCGTTGGTGTCAGCGGACTGGTCGATGAAAAGGGAAACTCCCGGCAGCTCGCTTTGTTTGCGGAGGAGGGCAGCGGGAAGGCCGCCGTCGCGCCGCCTCGCCGGCGCCGTTTGAATCGTGCACTCGACCAACTCGCGGACCGCTTTGGCGATGATGTCGTGAAACGCGCAAGTCAGGGAGACGCCCGGCATGCGACGTTGTCCGGGCAATGGAAGAAGGGCAGTCGCGATACCCATGGGCCGGAACCGGAATCTGATTCCGCGGAAGAGTGATGTCCGCGGACGCAGGCTTTGTTGGGACCTGTGCCTGATCGATCAAGATCTACCCGCTGATGTTTTTTTGAACTCGTCGTATCGGTTTGTCAAATGCGATCGTCATCCGAGAGCGTCATTCCAGTTCATCCAAGGTATTCGCTAGCGATTCGTTCCAGAACCTCACGGCTCCCCTCGAAAGGACCGGTCTCCCGTGGCCAATGGATGACCATGTCGGTGAAGCCGGCCTCGGCATAACGTCCAGCGACGTCCTCGAACTCTGAGATCGAACGAAGCGGGGAATTCGAAAAACCGGTTAGTACGAGACGGCTGAGGCTTTCGGGGCTGCGACCGGCCTTGTCGCAGAGATCATCGAGTCGCGCGATGTCGTCGCTTTCAGAGCCGCGATCATCGGTCGTCACCCAGGTTTCACCGATTTCAATAGCCAACCGCATTCCACGCGGGCCGTTGGCTGCGATCGCGAAGGGAATGCGTGGCTGCTGGACGGATCCGGGAAGCGCTCGCGCCCCATCGGCGGAATAAAATTCGCCGCTATGTGAGGTCTCGGATTCTCGCAGGAGTCGATCGAGCAGACGGACGAACTCCGCAAAACGATCGGCCCGCTCAGCCGGCGACCAGATCGACAGACCCAGCGCTGTCGCGTCCCAACCATCGCCCCCCGCTCCGATCCCCAATACAAGGCGTCCGAGGGACACGTCATCGAGGGTCATCGACTCTTTCGCGAAGGGCACTGGATGCCTGAAATTGGGTGAAGCGACCAGCGTTCCGAGGCGAATCTGACTCGTGACCATGGCCGCCGCGGTCAATGTCGGAATCGCACCAAACCAGGGCTTGTCCCGAAACATCTGCCATGTGAGGTGGTCATAGGTCCACGCATGACCGAATCCGTATTCCTCGGCAGCCACCCATCGCTCTTGCATCACGGACCAGCGATCCTCCGGAAGAATCACGATCCCGAGCCGAATAGGGGAAGACGCGGAGGCAGAAGGGTGGGACATGAAACAACACCTTCGGGATGCTTGAGACGACTTCTTTGGGTCGATCGAGGAAGCCGCGAAGAAAGGCGATGGTATGGCGGCTTCTAATTTTACGCTGCTCTAGTCATAGAGGCCATCGATCACCCATCGCTTCATGCGCCAATCAAAACAAAGTCGCAAAATATTTCCGTCGCTCATCTGGACATCGTAATGGTCCGTCGCGAAATGTGAAGCCTTTGACCACCAATGCCCAGTGGTTCGCCAGGGCCCAGCCGATTCAAGGATTCTTCCCTGACTCATGGTGCTTCGAGCGAAGACCGGGCGACCTCGCTCAAGGCGAACTTCTGCTCGCAGGGGTGGCCTGAGCGCGCGCAGCGCTAGGTGTAGTCCGCGCCGAGGGGAAGGTGGCGCTTGATGGCTCCTCGTTTGAGTTTTAGAACGAGGCTTTCTTTTGGCAAAGGGTTTCAGGGCGAAGGCGTCGGGCCGATGATCATCGACCACTTCGGGAGAACCCACCCGCTCCGCGCCACAGATCGCACTGAGCTCAGCCAGGGTTTGATCGAGTTCGTTTGCGCTCGGACCGCGAGGCAGGAAGAGGTCGAGCTGTTCGAGGCGTAGCGCCACCCCTTCGCAGATGAGCGTCACGCGGTCGATGGCAGCGGGCGGCGGCTTGGATTCCACGGCCAGGCGCAAGAGGCGAAGGAGCACGCGTTCGTCTTGGCTGGGACTCGCGACTCCAATCCGACGGCTTTCCAGCGCGCCATTTTCGAGCTGCAATGCCAAACGCAATTCGATGCAGCCTAACGCTCGTAAGGTCAGGCGTTCGATGAGTCTCGAAAGAAGTCCCCGGCATATGAAGGCGAGGGGTTCGAGATTTCCGATCGGGGCTTCGAGATCGATGGCCTCTTCGAGCGATGTGATCCGTGGTTCGGCCAAAGGCAGTTCGCTTTCTTCTCCACGCGCTTTTGCAACGAGTGAGAGAAGTCCGGGGCCGAGTCGCGCCGCGAGATCACGTCGGGAGAGGCGAAGCAGGTCTTGAATACAGTGAATCCCGAAGCGGGTTAGGGCTTGTGCGGTCCGGTCATCTGGATCGAGTAGATCGATGGGCAGGGGTGCCAAAAAAGCGAGTTCAGCTTCGGGCGAGAGAATCTCGGTGGGCGCGGCGGCGGAATGAGTGGGCGCGGCGGCGGAATGAGTGGGCGCGGCGGCGGAATGAATGGGCGCGGTGGCGGAATGAATGGGCGCGGTGGCGGAATGAAGTCCGTGGGCGAGATGGCGAGCGACGAGTCGAGTCATGCTGCGTGACGAAGCGATGGCGACGACTCCCCTAATTCCTGCGCGCTCGGCGCGGGCATGAAGGATTGAAGCAAGGGTGCCCTCGCTTCCGTAGAGAGCCTGGGTTCCGCTGGCATCGACATAGACCGCGCCTTCAGAGAGAAAAAGGCCTGAGCTTGGTTCGGCGAGTTCTGCGCGAGGCGCCATGGAGAGCCCAACATCGAGCATGGCCTCGCGAGCGGCCTTCATGAGAACGGGAGAGGCGGTGCGAGCTTCGATTCGGGGACAGACCGTTCGTGCCTGAGGCAGAGTCTGACCGACTCGAACTCCCTGGGAGAAGGCCTCGTGGGAAATGGAGAGGATCTCGGCACGAGAGCCGGGACCGTTCGTAATGGCGAGCGGGAAACCCTGCAGCTCGGGGCTGGCCCGAAGCTCTGCATGTAGGGGCAAGTCGGGAACGAGTAGACATGCGATCCGCACGACTAACGATCGCCGTGATGGGAAGCGGTGGTGGAGGTGGAATGAACGGGCGCGGTGGCGGAATGAAGTATGGAGCCTGAAGTGGTTTCGGAATTGGAGTGGTTGTCGTCAGCGTGAACCCGGAGTGGGATCTCGTGACCGATCGGCCGACTGCGATGGCGCTGTAAGACAGCCGTCGTTTCGAGGGTATCGAGTAGATTGGGTGGTCCAACAAAACGCGCGGCGAGGGGCTTCATTTCGAGAATCAACTCGGCTCGGGAACCCGTGAGTGTCGAATTCGAGATCGCGACCAGAGCAGTACGTGTTCCTGACGCTTTGCGTGCGAGTCGAAGCCAGCTCGTATCGCGAATTGCCGAGCGATAGGTTGAACGGACCGAAGCTCTTGAGAGCGTTGGGGGGATGGCTAGATCGAGGATGATCAGCTCGAAGCCTTCTGTCTGGAGAAGCCGTTCGCAGCTGCGTAGGGCTTCATCTGCGGAGCGAGCGCGGACCCAGAGCAAGCGTTCGAGGTCGCTGCTCGCCAAATTGGAGGAGGCGGGATCGAAGGCATCGGCCAGATCGATCCAGGCGGCGAGTACGCCGCGATTCAAGGTCTCGGCCAAGAGGGTGAGGGCGAGCGAGGTTCGGCCGGAGGAGGGCGCACCGCAAATTTCGCTCAGGCGGCCGATGGGAAATCCGCCGCCCAGGCGCGCATCGAGCATCTCGAGGCCCGTCGGACAATGGCGATGAGTCGCCGCGGCTCCCGCCGACTTTCCCTGGGGCTCTCCTTGCGAGAGGAGGGAGTCACCGCGATGAATCTGAGAACCGAGATCGACGAGCAGAGTCTCGAGTGCGCTGCTCGCCTTCGATTTTTTCTCCGACCTGTTTTCCGAACCGTCTTCTGGTGAATCGGTTTCCGAAATAGCCAAGAGGCCTGGTCGACCCGACTGCTGGGAGCGGCGAGGCGTTCGAATTCGACGAGCGGCGCCCTCGGGAGCACTTACCCGTCCGACTGGGGAGTCGGGGGGCGCAGGGGGCATCGCCCTACTTTCGTCTTTTATTCGCTCCTGTCAAGTCGTTATTAGAAGAAGACTGGAAGGGCTCAGCTCGAAAGCTCTCCTAGCCCGTGGCGAACGATTTCGATTGCTTCGGTGAGGCCTGCGTCGCAGGCGCCTTGTTGCTCCGGCTGTTCCTGGCAGCGCTCCCAGAGATCGATGAGCGCCTGGGGAGAGAAGGGCACAGCATGCGAGTAGAAGAGCACATAATGCCTGGATGCTCGTCGCGCCGCGGCGAGTGGAACCGGCTCTTTCTCCGAAACGACTTCATCCTGAAAATGGAAGAGTCGTGAGACCGAGCGAACGAGTTCCATTGTGACCCCGCCACCGTAGGCGCGCAGTTGTCGGTTTGCGTCTCGAACAAATCGGGGATGAGCCGGGGCATCGGGCCGAGCCCGCTCCCAGCGACCGAGGAGCGCGACGCAATCCGATTGGCGCTGTCCACACAAGCCCTCGAAGAGGTCTTCGGCTCGTAGATTCTGTCCGGGTTGATGCAATAAAGCATTTTGCCTTCCCAGCTGTGCGCTCCGGCCAAATCCGGTGAAGGGTAAGGACGCCCGTTCGCCTCGGAAGAAGGCACGGGCCGCGCGGTAGCCGAGGATTGGCTCGTACAGCGAATGAATGGGTCCCTCCAGCTCGGCGGAATGGATGACGCCAAGGGGTAGGAGTTCGTGACTGAGAAGCTCCGTGAAGCTATTGATGCCGGAGCGCACGAGCGCGGACTGAAAAGCAGGGCTCGCCGCTCGCCGTCGGAGACGCCCAATGTCGAGGGGATGAGCGTCATCCTGAAAGCCCAGGATGATGAGGTCGGGACCCAATCCATACCAGACCGAAACTCTGTCGAATACGGCTGCATAGGTTCGCAGTACGAGTTCGACTGACGCCGAATCGGTTTCATATTGGTGGTACCACTGGGCATAGACGCCGCCCGGGCTCAATCGATCTCGTGCCGCGATCAGGAATTCCTTCGAGAAGAGCATCTCGACGCCTTGAACCCAGGGATTGCTGGGCTCCGAAACGATGACATCGAAGGTTTCCTTGCTGCCTAACATCGCACGATAGGCATCGGTACGAATCATTTCGACCTTCGCGTTCTGCGTCACCGATTGATTGGCGAAATCAAAGAGCGGTGCGGCATCGACGACGGCTGGTGAAATCTCGCTCACCACGACTCGCTTGACGCTGGGCAATGCGATCAATTCACCCACGGTGATGCCAGTTCCGAAGCCGATCACGAAGCCGCTCTCCACTTGATCCGCGAGCATCGCCGGTAGGATTGCAGCGAGGGCCATGGTCGCGTAGTCGGCACTCGTGTTGCCGTCGGATTTTCCGTTATTGACGATGCTGCGTGAGATCTGTCCGTCGATGGGTCCTTGCTGCATGACGGCGACGGAAGAGATCGGATCATCGCGATAGAAGACGATGTCGGCGGCTTCGCGTTTGGGCTCGAGGAATGCGTCTCGGCCCGCATAACTGAGCAGCGTCGGTGCGCGGGAACGAAAGCTTCCGTGTACAAAAGAACGGGGGTCCCAATCTCCGAGGGCGACGAAGCCGATTGCAGCAGCGGTCAGCAGGCCCCCAGAGATCATTCGCGACCGTGGCCCCAGTCGCGAAGTCAGGATAAAGGCCGCCGCGATCTGCGCAGCCAGCGCGACGCGAAAGACTTGATGCAGATCGAGCCAGAGCAGTAGAGCGTATCCACCGAGAAGAGCGCCCAGCAGTGAACCCATCGTGTTCCAGCTGTATAGGCGACCCGCCACTTCACCGAGATCATCGACCTGTCGTCTCAGATGATCGAAGAGCAAGGGAAGTGTGGCCCCAGAAAGAATGACAGCGGGTCCGATCAAGACCAGCAAAGAAAGGAAGACCGCGAAGTAATAGGCGTAGAAGGCCTGATCGATGTCGCGAAACAGGGTTCGCAACACATGGGATGCGTAGGGCGCATAGGGGATCAGGAAATATAGAATGAAGAGAACGGCGACGAGGAGCCATTGATTGATGACTAAGGCGGCTCGTGGAATCCGCGGCATGGCCGAGACCGCAAAACTGCCGAGCGCGATGCATAAGACGAAGACGGCAACGACCATGGAAAATGTGAATTGAGACGCACCGATCGAGAGTCCGCCGATGCGAATCAGGATGGTCTGGAGGCTCATCATCGAGAATCCGACGAGCAGTGCGGCGCCCGCATACCTCGCGAAGCCATCGACTTCCTTCGGCCCCTCGATCGCAACACTCGCAGGTCCGGCAGTGCGGATCAGGCCGAGCAATCCAAAACCCAGCCCAGCGGAGAGATTGATGACGCCCATCATCGTCATCACTCGGACCAGGCCTAATTGGGGAATGAGTATGAAGCCGGCTGCAAGGGCGCCTACGAAGGCCCCGGCGGTGTTGAGCGCGTAGATTAACGCGTGGAAGCGAGTGGCATCCGCGGAATTGCGTGAGAGCGCCTGAGTCAGAATCGGAATCGTTCCACCCATCAGAATCGCGGGTGGGCCGATCAATAAGGCCGACAAGAGGACATCGACCGCGAAGCTCACACCACCCAGTCCGGGTAGCACCGAAGAAACCTTGAGCATGCCTGCGAAGAGTGTCGGGAAGAGGATGACGTAGACGCCGATGCTGGCTTCAACCACGCCGTAGAGTACGAGCAGTCGGGGGCCGCGTCCTGAGGCGATCCAGATTCGTGTTATGCGACCAAAAATCGAATAGCCAACCGATAGGCCACCCAGGAAGATTCCCAATACTGCCGCAGTGGCCTCACTATGTGATCCGAGGAGTGTCCCGAGATACTTCTCCCAAGCCACTTCGTACACAAGTCCACTGAAACCCGTCAGTACTGTCAGTGCCAAGGCCACGCCGCGCGTCATCGTTTCTCCCTGATCGAGACCCGAGAGCATCGCAACTCGTGGGGCATTCGGTCGGCTCAGACAGTAGCAATTGCACCCGCCAGGTCTTTAGCTCGGTCAGAGTTTCTCGAGGTTTCAGAAGGGTTGGTGCATGCATTCGAACTCGAATGGATTGACGATGCGGCGCTTCGCCAAGAAACATGAAGCGCCGAATTCGTTTCGATTCGAATGCATCGCGGATCGAAACCGATTGGCCATGGGTTGCCGAATAGCTGCGTTTTTTCGAGCTGTGATTCGATCCAGCAGCAACAGAGGACGCGTCGGAATGTAGTGTTGTTTCGAATTCATCGAAGCGTTCGAGAATTCCAATCGCAAGTCAGTCGTTTCGCGCGGCTAAAATTCGAACTCGCCCATCCTCAATGACGACGCGTTGTTCTGCGATGAGGCGGATTGCCGCGGGAAGCAGCTTTCTTTCGAGCGCCTGGACGCGGGCCGCGAGCCGTTCGACATCATCGTCTTCTTCGACCGGAACACTTCCCTGCAAGAGAATCGGCCCTTCGTCGTAGTCATCGCTCGCAAAATGAATCGTGGCACCGGTCAGTTTCACGCCGGCCGCTAGAACAGCTTCATGGACATGATGGCCGTAGAAACCCTTGCCACAAAAGGCTGGGATGAGGGCTGGGTGGACGTTGAGCGTTCGCCCGGCGTAGCGACCTCGAAGCTCGAATGGGGAGAGAAAGCCGAGCAGGCAGATGAGATCGAATTCATGGCGATCGAGTTCGCAGTGCAGGGCATCGTTGAAGGACCTGACATCGGAATATCCGCGCCGGGGGATGGCGATTCCTGGAACGCCATGATTCTCCGCGCGCTGCAAGCCGAATGCAGTCTTCTTCGAGGAAAGCACACAGACGACTTCTGCTGGCAAGCCCGACTCGATTGCCGCAAAAAGATTCTCGAGACTCGTTCCGCCACCGGAGAGTAGGACGGCGATCCGAAGTGGAGTGGCCGCTTTCGCCATCAGCTGAAAAGGCTCTGAGTGATGTCGCGTGTAGCCGGCGAACGATTGAGCGTATAGAAATGAATTCCCTTCGCCCCGCGATCGAGCAGTTCGCGACATTGCATGGTCGCCCAGCGAACGCCGAGTTCATACGTCGCCGCGTCGTCTCCATCGACGCGTTGTAGTTCCGCCTCGAGCTCCGACGGGATGATCGTGCGGTTCATGGCAGTCATGCGACGAATGCCGGCGACAGTTGCGATCGGCATGATGCCGGGAATGATCGGGACATGAATGCCTGCGCCGCGAGCATCTTCGAGAAAGCTGAAGAATTTACTGTTGTCGAGAAAGAGCTGACTCACGAGAAAATCCGTTCCGCTGTCGACCTTTCGTTTCAAATTGATGAGATCGGCTGCCGCATCCGGCGCTTCGGGATGAACTTCAGGGTCACAAGCGGCGCCGATTGAAAAGACACCGCGATCAGCGATGTACTCGACGAGTTCATTGGCGAATTTGAAGCCATCGGACGGGGGCTCGAAGTCGGGATCGTCCCGGGGCGGATCACCGCGTAGAGCGAGCACATTCAAAACGCCTCCCTCGGCGAGTTGGTCGAGAATCTTGCCGACCTCATGCGGCCGAAAACCGGTGCACGGGAGATGGCACATGGTTTCGAGTCCAAGATCTCGAGTGATTTCGATCGTGAGGTCAACAGTCTTCGCACGCGTGCTTCCGCCAGCACCCATAGTGACCGAAACGAATCCCGGCGAGAGTCCCTTCAGCTCCTCGATCGTTCGGAAGAGCGAGCGATAGCCAACGTCTGTCTTCGGCGGAAAAAACTCGAATGAAATGACCGGATCGGTCTGACCTTCGTGTGCGTAGAGATCGGTAATGTCCATGCGCGGAGCTTAGCGCTTTGGCGTGGGCGCTTGCAGGTTCCTTGTCTCACATGAGCTCACGTCATGTGTAGATGCTTTTGAATCGCCCATAGAGAGGTCGAGCCTGTCCCTATGGAACGAGTGGCTGAGTGGCTTCAATAAATGTTCTCTCAGTCCATGGAAGATCGGATGACCAAGGATGTCGGGGATGCGCGTGTTCGGATTTGAATTGTCCGGAATCAAGGACTGAATCGGTCTCGAAGATCGGGCGGTAGTAGGGGACATGAATCTTCGGGACGTGTAAACAAACGATGTCGAACCCGCGCAATGAAATCATAGCCGGCATTGAGTAAGGGGAGCGGTAGCCAGCCCGCGATTGTGGCTCCGATCCGCCACAAGCCTCCGAGTTGATGACCGAGTTCGAGGACGCCTTCGGTGCGGACGAGTAGTGGACGACCCGGGCGGTGCACGAGAACGCTGTCGGGGATCGTGGTTCCGTCCTCGAATCCGCTTCCCTCTACGGCACAGGTTTCTATGAAGAGATCGCTGTCGAGGGGAGCAAATCGAAAACGCCGTCCGTCCGAGTCTTCGGCGAGCAGGAAACGCACGGTTCGATGGCAAAGTCCGCACGCGCCGTCATAGAAGACGATGGTCGGACCCATCGCTACGGCATCGGAATGATCATCGAGTGTGCTGGTCGGAACGCGGGGCGCGATCCAGGCAGGATTGAAGGTGAAGAAGTGGACGAAGATCATGCCCGCCGAAAGGTCTGGGAAGTCGACCAAAGCCACCAACGCGAATTGCATGACCAATAGAGTGAGCCATAGCCAGGGCCGTAGTCGACGGATGAGCGCCAGCGGCGCAAAGAGAAGCTGCACTCCCAGGGCGCCCCAGGTCACGATGGCGCCCCCGGATTCCGGCATGGACAGCATCGCTTCTCGCAGCAAAGTCGGCCGAGCGAGTGGACTGTTCAGCAAGTCGAAAAGGGCGGTGCCCTCCAGCCATGAGGGGCTGAGGAGCTTGGTCGCGCCGCTATAGGTGTACCCGACCCCCATGAGAATCCAGGCGATTACATAGATGCTGTTAGGCATCGTCCAGTCCGAATTTGGATCATTTCTTCCACGCGCATCCCAGCTGCCATAGGGAAGTGCGGGAATCGCAGCATGGGCGAGCAGAAGCCAAGCCACGAACGGAGTGCCATGATTCGAGATCAGTGGATCCCGCGTAAACAAGCACGCCCAGACAAGCCAGACGACGAGGGCGGCAATTCGATCTCGGAAACCCAGCGCGAAAGCCAGGCTCGCGAATATGCCGAGTGCAATCAGACCTAGAACGACTGCGGGGGTGTCGCAGAGAAAGAGGGGGTTAGGGAAAATGGGATAGAAGGGGCTCGTCGCGGGATCGGCGAGTGCGCCGACATGGGGAAATCGTTCGGCACCGTAGGATGCCAGCTGAACAAAGTGGAGGAACAGGTAGCCGCCAAATACGGTGCGGAAGAGGCTGTATTGACCGCCCGTCCATGCCTGCGTCATCGAAGGGCCGACTCGTCCGATGTGCAGGGCACATCGGAGGCGAACACTAGATCCCTCTGGAGGATGGTGAGGCTGGCCGTGAGAACAATCATTGAAATCGGCAAGTGGCTTTCCTTCGGCCTCTTCTGGCCGCCGACCCATTCTATAGCAGTCGGGTGGCGACTTGAATTCCTAGAGAGACTCGACTCGGAGTGCGCAAATCTGTGCTTCGGGTTGGCCGGCGACAATCAGGACGTCGGGCCCCGAATAGTCGAGTCCGGGAATGCCCGGGCGAACGGCAATCAGACTGGGTGAGCGCAGTAGGCCGAGTGCATCGTTGGGTGCAAAAGGGGTGGATTGTCCGGCGACTTCAAAGCGATTCGATGGGTACGGGATGGGCGGAGACCCAGTCAGATCCGCGCGGATACGCGTGAACGTCCCATCGCAAAAATCGCTGGCAACGATCTGACTCCCGCTGGCATTCACCGCGACGTGGGTAAACCCCATGCAGTCTCGGGCTGGCGGACCATCGATGCGATCCGGCAATTCGAAAGCATTTCTCTCGGCAAAGATGCGTGCATCCTCGAATCCAACACTCAACCCATCCAGGATCACCGGCGGGCCGATGCCAGTGTAGAGCGCGGGGTTGTCGAGGGCACGAAGGTCGACGGCGAAGAGATTTCGTTCGGAGGAGGAGCCGACCCAGGCGATGCGACCTCCGGGTTCGACCGAAGGACTGTCGAACGAAGGCCCCGCTCGTCCCAGCGGTATGCGGGCGACGATGCGCGGAATGGTCGGGTCGATCACGTCGATGGACGCTTCCGTCAGGATGTTGGACGCGCCACTCCCCGCACCGATCGCGCCTGTGACCGTCACCAGGACGAGTTCTCGAGCCCCCGGAGTTTCGATCTGAACGACTCCGGTTGGATTGAATCCCGTGGTATAGAGGACGGGCGTCTCGGTGTTAGGCCGGACAGTGATCGTTCCGCCGAGATCAATCCAGTCGTAGACCAGGATCGTTCCTGGTAGAAAGCCGCTGCCGCTGAAATTGAGGTTCGACATTGCGACGAAGAGGCGCCCGCCGGCGACTGCCTTGCCTGCCGTGAGTGTTGTGAGATACGAGGGAATCAGCGCATCGCAAAATGGATTCGGAACAATGGCATTGCCCATGGAGTCGATGGGTGTCGGGGGGAAGATACAAGCCAGAGTGGAGACAGCGGTTCGGAGTTCCCCGGTTCCCGGCGGCGGAAGCAGTGGGTAGAGGTCGACGGGAATGGAGGCGGGGACGTCGACAAAGATGCCGACTTTCGTTGCATCGGTGGGATTGTAGGTGAGGACTTGTTCGTAATTGCTCGTGCTGACCAGCGCGAGATCGTCACTCAAGACCTGGATCTCGCCCATCACCGGCTCGAGGGGGAAACCGATGATGGGTGCGATCGCCACATCGTCATCCCGACCATCGAGGTCGCTGTCGGTTCCGATATTGCTGAAGAGGAGTGGGCGCGGGCGTTCGCTCTCGATGTCATAGACGACGATTCCGGGCGGGCTGGTCTGCACCACCACCGCCTTGTTCGAGCCGAGAGACAGGACATCCAGACCAGAGGGGAAGAATCCGGCGATAGGCGTGCATTTTTCTGAGATAGGCGCGTTCTCGATGATGAGTCCATCGCCGTTCGTGCCGCTTCCTTCGCAGCCGATCGAGATGCAGACAAGGGCGGTCATCGCGCCGCGTTTCAGCCATGGAGTGATGAGCGAAGGCGGTAGAATCGTCACCAGACGACCTCCAGCCCGCCGGTTAGATGTCGCCCGGGTTGCGGAAACGAGCGGACATCACGAACCGCTTTGTCGGTGATATTGTCGATTTCGACGAATAGCCATAGGTCCGTGGGGACGCCCTTGAAGGGAAGCCAGGGCATTTCGGCCAGATTGACAGCGGCGCTTGCATTCCAGATTGTGCGCGCGGGCAATCGTCGACCTCCCCCTTCGTCGACGAAGATGACGCCCACGCGTTGTACCTCTCCGATGAGCTTCCACGCCTCTTGGTGTCCGAGTTGAACTCGCGCTGAGGTTTCATGACTCGGCTGTCCCGAGAGCCGCTTGCCTGTTAGGTCCCTACGCGATTGAGTCTCGGTGTGATTGGCCGAGATGCGAAGGAGGCGGATCAGATTGAATGCGGCAGAAAGCTCGAATCCATCGGTCGTGGCGCTGCCTGTGTTGATAGGAGCAATCGTATCCGCGTTCACGAGAACCCATAGGATCGATTCATCGATTTCTCGACGAAACCAACCCGCGCGCAAATCGATTTTGGAGAGGATGCCAATTCGGGCGAAACGGACTTCGAGTCCGGCGCCGAAATTCCATGCGTCTTCGGGCAGCAGGTCCGCGTTTCCCCGGATGAAGCCTTCGTCGGGGTGAAAGAGTTCATCGAAATTCGGGGCGCGGTAGGCGCGGCCGGCTTGGGCTCGAATGCGGACCCAGGGAAAGGGCGAGACCACAACGCCAAAAGAAGGCAGGCCCTGAACACCGAAGCCCTGTGTCCAATCCACGCGTACGCCCGCTGACAGAACGAGTCTTTCATCAAAGAGCGTGAGGGCCTCCGACAGGGCGGCGCCCAGGCGCGGTCGTTCACGAGGGCTCTGCTCGGTACTGCTCAAGCGGTCGTGCGCGAAATCGACATTGATGTCCGTCTGATGCGCCTGATCGAGAATGTTCCCGTCCCAGGTGTCTTCGAGTCGCGCGCCGAACGTCGAAAGATGAACTTCCACATCGATCGGCGGACGAAAGGTGACGATCGGGTTTCGAAAACTGGAGGATTCGAAGCGGTGGTAGAAGGCGGCCTGGAAGTCGCCTTCGACGCCCATCGGAGAAGAACCGGTCCAACCGAGCTGATTCAGTGTGCTGAGGTCTCGACTGCGTGCTTCGAGAGCTTGGCCCGCGCTGGCTCCATTTCCGGAATCGATTCCGGGTTCGCCTCCGGATGAATAGACCGTGTAGTTGGAAACGCCGACTTCGCCGCTTCCGAGTGGGAAATGGAGTCCGAATGTGCCGCCGTGTTGGACCCGATCGTTGTTGAGTCGAATCGCGGTGGGGTGGGCGAAGGTCGCGGGAACGCCGGCGATGATTTCGGTCGGACGCGAAAATTCGAAATCGCCTTCGGTCTCGAACCCGCAGTACCCGACGGTGAAATCGATCTCTCCGATCGTGTCGGAGTGAACGAGTGAGCCTTCAAAGGTCTCAAAGGAGCCGCCGCTGAATGCGAGGCGCGTTTCGGGTCCGTCGATTGCGCCCCGTGTGACGATGTTGACGACGCCCCCGACAGCGCCGCTCCCCTCTGCTGTCGTACCGGCGCCGCGCGTGATCTCGACGCGCTCGAGCAGGGGCAAGCAGATTCGCGAAAGATCGAATCCGCCGGTGAGTAGACTATTGGCGCGTGCGCCATCCAGCGTGATGACGACCTGGCTCGCACTCGAACCTCTAATCGAGATTTCGGATCGGTCCCCGGCGCCGCCGAAGCGACGCACGCTGATGCCTTCCGTCTCGGAGAGCAGATCCGTCAGGCTTTTGTGCTCTGCCACGAAGTCGTCTGCGAAGATGAGGTTGGTGGCCGCGCCCGGGACCCGATCGAGCTCTCCTGTTCGGACACCGTAGACGACCATCTGCTCGACACCTTCGAGGTCGCCTGCAGAGTTCCCGTCGCTCATCTCTTCGCTGGCCCCGCCGAGAGTCGGAAAGGCCAATGCGAGGATCAGGGCCCGAAGGGCGCGCATCGTCGCTTCCCGCGATTACGGACGGACAGCATGGCGAGCCCGAAGACGCCCGCCGCGAGCATGACGGCCAATCTTGGCTCGGGCACGGTATTCAAGACACCGACCGCATTGATATCGAAGCCACCCGAGGCGAACGCTGTAGCGTACGGATCATAAACTGGCTGGCCAAGTCCATCCAACTGGGATCCATCGCCCACGACGTCGATTACGCGGACATATTGGATGTCGATTGGATTCAAGAGTCCGGCGTAGACCAGGGGATGGTTGGTGAGCTCTGCGAGATCAAAACCCGTGCCGAGATCGAGTGGTTGGTCTCCGGCAAGATTGTCGTAGTCGGTGCGGTCGACCGAGGCAAAGGAAGAGACGGGCGTGGCATGAAGGCTGGTTGAATCGAAGCGTGCGAAGTCGATGCCGTTGCTCGAGACTTCGATGAAGGCGAACTCGGCAAAGAGCCCGCCCGGCGTAAAGAACCCATTCTCGTAGACGGCAAAATCGTCACCGATCCCGTTAGCGATCCCGTCGGCGAAAAACAGAGTGATCTCGCCGCCATCGCCAAGCGAATAGACGTCGAATTCTTCATTCGTCGACGGACCCAGGGTGTTGGCGGGCAATCCGAATTGGGCGACGCCGAGACCCGGATTCGCGATGTCAACGGGGCCAGGCGAGAATGAGTCTACTGCAGTCGCCCAGGCCGACATTGTGATTGGAGCATGACCCGGGTCATTGTAGGGGCCGGCCAACGCCGGTTCGGTTACGAAAAGTATTAGGCCAAGTCTTCCGAATAGTCGGAGACTCTTCGTTTTTAGAATGAGCGGCACGACGGAACCCTCAGAATGGGTTCGCTCTCTTGCGTGTCAGAAAGACGGGTTGATCCAGATCAAGATGCAGATGTGTACGGGGTTTCCGAAGCTTCGGAAGCCGTTCACTAGAACACGAAAATGCTTTCTTGGATCATGGACAATCCCTCTTCTCTTGCCTCGAAGAAGAGCGAGCCTTAGGCGTTAAAAGAGGGCCGGTCTTCTGACTCCCGGATCATCCGATCGTCGCGCCTTCCCAGCCAACTCTTTCCTGATCATTCGAAACATCCGAATCAGAGGAAGAGATCTGCCAGTGGCATGATGCGACGACCGTCCCCGGTCACAGCGACGGGCTCGTGCCGGATTTTCACCGGCTTCCCGCAAGCATTCTCTCTCTGGCCCCGGCCTCAGCACGGCGTCAGCGAGAGAATTCCCGCCCTCGAGCCGGCACACACGTGCAAGACCGAGGGTCACCCTCTCTAGTTTTTTTTCAACATCTCGGTGGATAACAGACACAATGCGTGCCCGTCAAATGGATGGGCACGAGCGGGTTCTCCGCCGATGAGGTGGCCGAGCCCACAGGGGCCAGGGGTGAGAGCTTGGCGTTGACGTGTAGGAGGTGACCCGCGAGACTCCCGGCCCGCCAAAGACAAGTAGGAGAACTCAGTATGTCCGTTCTTGTGACCGGTTCGGTTGCCGTCGATCACATCATGATCTTCGAGGATCTTTTTACCAATCATTTTGTCAGCGACAAGCTCGAGAAGCTGAATGTCGCTTTTCATGTGCCTGAGCTGTCGAAGCTCTATGGCGGTACCGGCGCGAATATCGCCTTCAATCTCTGTCGACTCGGAATCGATCCGATTCTGCTGGCCGCCGTCGGTTCCGATCTCGGATCGTATGAGAAGTGGATGGATGAGAGTGGGATTCGACGGGATCATCTCCTGGTTCTTGAAGATCAATATACGTCGGCCTGCTTCATTACGACCGATGCCGCGCAGAACCAGATCATCTCATTTCATCCGGGTGCCATGGATCGTGCTCATGAGGCACGGGTTGCCGATGTAAAGGAAGATTTTTCGGTGGGCATCGTTTCGCCGAATGGGAAGCAAGCCATGATCGAGTACGCGCGTGATTTGAAAGTGCGCGGCGTGCACTGCGTCATGGATCCGGGGCAGGGACTTCCGATTCTCGAGGCCGAGGAATTGCTCGAGACGCTAACCGGTGCATCCGTCTATATCGTGAATGAATACGAATGGGAATTGACTTGCCAGAAGACCGGACTCGACGAGGATGCGATCGCCGAGCGCGTCGGTGCGCTGATCGTTACGCGTGGCGAGGAAGGCTCGACGTTGCGCCGGGGGGGGCATGAAGCGGGTCTGAATATGACGAGTGATCGAACGGAGGTCGGCGTTGTGAAGGCAGAGGCCGTTGTCGATCCAACGGGATGTGGAGACTCGTACCGAGCCGGGCTGCTCTACGCCATCGTGAATGATCTTCCGCTGGAAACGGGTGTCCGTCTGGGAAGTCTGATGGGTTCCCTCAAAGTTGCCCGTCAGGGCCCTCAGAGTATCGACCTGGACCTCGAGGCTATTCGTGACCGATATCAATCTGAGTTTGGAGAGTCGCTCTAACGCGGGAAACGGCGGGGCATGAACGCGCGATCGAGTGTTCCGGGTTCGGGTTTCGAGATCGTCGTGATCGGCGCCGGTGTCACCGGTCTCGCCATTGCCCAGGCACTCGCGAGGGTCGGGCGCTCGGTCTTGATTCTCGAACGCGACGCGCAGATCGCAAGCGGCATCACGAGTCGAAACAGCGAGGTCATTCACGCTGGCCTGTACTATCCGACGGGAAGTCTGAAGGCCGAGCTGTGTGTGGCCGGCCGGGAGCGACTCTACGCCTGGAGCAAAGAAAAACGAGTCGAGACCCGTCGTCTTGGCAAGCTCATCGTCGCAACGCATGAAGGAGAACTCGAAGTCCTCGACCAGCTGCTCGCGAAAGGTCAGGCCAACGGCGTTGCCGGCCTCGAGCTGATCGATGAGGCAGAGGTTCGGCGGCTCGAACCGGACGTTCGCGCCCGCGGCGCCCTGCACTCCAAAGAAACTGGAATCGTCGATGGGCAAGCGTTATGTCTCTCCTTGCTTGCCGCGGCAGAATCAAAAGGGGCCGTTCTTTCCCTTGGCCAATCCGTTCGATCTCTCACGCCGCGATCGTTTGGCTGGCGGCTCGACATTTCTCGAGGTGATGGAGGCTCGGAGGAGATCGACGCGGGCTGCGTGATCGATGCGGCAGGCCTAGACGCCGACCGGGTTGCAACGCTGGCGGGGCTCGATGTTGACGCGCTCGGTTGGCGACAATTCTGGTGCAAGGGCGACTATTTCTCCCTTGTGCCCGCCTCGAGAATCTCGCTCGGGCGACTCATCTATCCGGTGCCCGGGACGGCGGGGCTCGGCATTCATGCCACTTTGGATCTCGCGGGTCGAGTTCGATTCGGGCCAGATGTCGAATATGTCGAAAAGGTCGATCCGCCGGATTTCGGAGTGGATCCAGCGAAGGCTGTCTTGTTCTCGAAGTCGATTCGCCGTTATCTGCCTTCGCTGGGCCCTGAAAAGCTAAGACCAGACTATGCGGGAATTCGTCCGAAGCGCGCGGCGGAAGGGGGCTCCTTCGAGGATTTTGTCGTAGAGGAGGCCTCGTCGTACGCCGCGCCGGGTTTCATCGCTTGTATCGGCATCGAGTCGCCGGGGTTGACGGCGGCGCTGGCCATTGCGGATCGTGTTGCCGAGATGATCTCCGACTAACGATTCCTTTTTCTTCGTGATCTTCGTGCGGATCGCCTAACGGCCGACCCAGAGCACGGCACATCCCATGTTGTCGCCCGCCTTCTGTCGAAGGTGGGCGCGCAGGGCCGTCTCGAGCACGCCGCGGCAGGTTTCGACGGCAAATTGGTCCGGTCGATTATCGAGTTCGACCTGTGCGACCTGGCTACAGACTTCGCGTGCAGGGTCTACGACGCCGATTCCAGGCTCCGAGAGCCCATCCGTTGCGAGTACAATCGCGCGCAGATCTGTTAGTTCATGGACTCTGATGATGGAGTACTCCTCCATCATAGAGCGGCCGGCTTCCTCGTATCCGAGGAAGGGCGTGAATTTCCAATCCGGGTCTCGGTTGCCGAGTTCCCGTGCTGCGCCGCGATCAACCGCAAAGACATGACTGTCTCCGACCGAAAGTGAAAGCAGGAGATTGTCCTCGGGGCGGACTAGGGCCAAGGTAAAAGTCGTGGGCGCCGGTGGAATCTGGTTTCGTCCGGCCACTTCGAGGATGGCTCGATTCGCATGCAGGAGGGCATCGAGGCCGAGGCTGCGCCACTCGTCTGGACTGCTCGCGGGGGCCGAGGCCGCGGTCCACTCTTCCGCGAATTCTTCGAGAATCGTCTGCACGGCGGCTTCGGATCCGAGCTCTCCATGATGCCCGTCGGCGGCGACCGCAACCTGCCCGCCCTCACCGATGGCAAAGGCAACACAGTCTTCGTTGGGATCTGTATAAGAGTAGGTTTTCTGCGCACCTCCGCGCGAGAGCGCAATCGCTGCTGGTCCCAGGCCCTTGAGCTCGACGTCTCCGACCAGCTGATGTTCGCGGCCTCGTAGAAAGGCAGTCTGCATTCCCATCTACGTGGCCCCGCCATCAGTGTCCGCCGTCACGTGGCCACCACCGCAAATTTCGTTTCGCGCGATCACGAGATCCGCGACGGGTTGGCCGAGGACCAGGTGTTCTTGAATGATGCGTTCGAGATTGGTCTCGTCGCAGTGCCGGTACCATGTCGCTTCCGGATACACGACGGCCACCGGTCCCTCGGTGCAGACTCGCAGGCAGCCGGCCTTCGATCGAAAAACGCCACCCTCGATGTCGACAAGCTCAAGTTCTTTGAGTCTGCGTTTCAAGAACTGCCAGGCTTGTTCCTGCTCCTCGGAGGGCGCGCAGTCCCCTCCGACACAGAGGAAAATGTGCCGTTCGTAGTCGTCGAGATGAAGTTTGCTCGAAATGCGTTCGAGTCGATCGCTTGCGGGAGCTTCCTTGGACATAGGCTGTCGTTTTTGCCTTTCGCAGGCACGCCACCTTCGGTGATGGTCGTGAGATCATCGAGGGAGCCTTCGAAAAGGCATTGCGCACAAAGTGATCGGCACGCATTGTACGGGCACGCCGAGGTTGGAGCAAAGCAGGGCGGGCGATTTGAATTCGCCACTTCTGGGGCCGAGAGTCTGATGGCCCATTTTAGGGTCTTTCTCGGTCTGGAGACGAATCCCGTTGGAAGAGACGAGCGGAAAAGAGAGGACCGTGGTGGATGTCCAGGACTCGCCAGTCCACGATCTGGTCTTCGCGATCGCTCATGAGATCGGCAACCATCTGGGCGCTGTTCGGATTCAGGCGCATCTACTCGACGAAGATCTGGACCCGCGTTCGCTCGCGCAGGCTTCGGTGGAAATCGATGGTCTGGCTGGCCGTGCAGGCCCGATGCTCGCTCTCCTACGGCCTCTCTTGTCTTCGCAGACGCGCACCGCGAGCGGTGCGGCCTGGTCCGGGCTCCTCGTGGCCATCAAGCAGCATCTCGAGAATGAGGGGACGCGAGGGGTGTCTGTGGGGATTGAGGCGCCAAGCGATTCGGACCCGCTCCCCACACCCGAAGCGGATTGGCTTCATCCGCTCCTGATCGTGCTCATCGACGTGACGCTCGCCGTGACGCCGAGTGGCGGAACGATTAGGCTCGGCGTTGTTGCGCGAGAGGGGGAATCCGTTTTCTTCATGGAGGACGATGGCTCGGAAGAGGATCTCTCGGCGGCGGCATCGCTGCGTGGTCGGCCTCTCGCTGTGGCGCTTGCTCGGGAGCTGCTCCGGCGACTGGGTGGACGGGTCGAATCCCGCCGTGCTGAGTCCAGGACACGCGTCGAGCTGATTTTTTCAGCCTCGAACTAGCCAGGGGTCCCCTCTACCAGCCCGAGCCGCTCTCCAGCCCGAGGCCGGAAAATTCGAATGAAAACGGGCATTTGTCCCGGTCTGCGCTAGCCTGCGCGCGCCTTGAGCCGGGGGGCAACGAGGCTCCTGATCCCCGTGTGTATCGCGCTCTGCGCTTCGCTCTGAATTCGGTCGCTCGCATGACCGAAGAACATTGGGCTGCGACAGGTGTATGCCAACCCAATCTCCTAAAACCGAGAGTCCGCTATGTCCGAGTCCGAAGTCCGAAACGATTTACGCAACGTGGCCATCATTGCCCATGTCGACCATGGCAAGACAACACTGGTCGATGGCCTGCTGCGTGCCTGCGGTGCATTCCGAGAGAACGCCGCGGTTGAAGAGCGCGTCATGGACTCGGGCGATATCGAGCGAGAGCGTGGGATTACGATCCAATCCAAGAGCACATCCATCGAGTATGAAGGCGTGCGCATTCAACTCGTCGACACACCCGGCCACTCCGATTTCGGTGGTGAAGTGGAACGTGTCCTGGGAATGGCCGAAGCGGCACTCTTGTTATGCGATGCCTACGAAGGCGTGATGCCCCAGACTCGTTTCGTTCTTCGAAAGGCGCTCGAGCATGGCTTGCGCCCGATTCTGATCGTCAACAAGATCGATCGTGCCGAAGAGCGTGCCGAAGAGGTGGTGACCGAAGTCTTCGACCTGCTCGTGGAGCTGGGCGCCAACGATATGCAGCTCGATTTCCCGATTGTCTACGCTTCCGCGAAACAGGGCGTTGCTTCGACGGAATACGGCGGGGAAATGAAGGACCTGATTCCCGTGCTCGATGCCATCATCAAGCATGCACCGGCGCCGAAGGTCCAAGAAAGCGGGCCGCTACAGTTTCAGGCGGTCACCCTGGGTTATGACGCGTACGTCGGCCGACTCGTGATTGGTCGCGTCATGCGCGGACGTCTGAAGCGCGGAGCACAAGTCGTTCGCCTGCGCGAAGACGGAGTGCTTGATTCATTCCGCATCACAAAGCTCTTTGGAACGCGCGGAATCGACCGCGTGGATCTCGAAGAAGGGCGTGCCGGGGATATTGTAATTATCGCTGGGGTCGACAACATCGACATCGGCGACACGATCTGTGATCCAAGCACGCCCGAGGCGCTGCCTCGAATCGCCATCGATCCCCCGACGATCCGAATTCATCTATCGGTGAATAATTCGCCCTTCGCCGGTCGCGAAGGCAAATTCGTCACGAGTCGCCAGATCGGGGAGCGCCTCGATCGCGAGTCGATGTCCAATGTTTCGATCCAGATCGACCGAACGGACAAGCTTGATACGTTCGCTGTATCGGGCCGCGGCGAGTTGCAACTCGCTGTGCTGATCGAAACGCTGCGTCGTGAAGGCTTTGAGTTCGCCGTTTCGCGACCTGAAATCATCGTTCAGGAGATCGACGGCGAAAAGTGTGAGCCGGTCGAAGAAGTCGTGATTGACGTCCCTGAAAACGCCGCCGGATCGGTGATGGAGAAGTTGGCACAGCGCAAGGGCCGGATGGATTCGATGGAGCATCATGGTGATCGCGTGCAGATGCGCTTCATCGTCCCGAGTCGTGGCCTCTTCGGTTATCGCGGAGAATTCCTCACGGACACCCGCGGCGAGGGCATTCTCTATCGCAGTGTCGAAGGCTTCGAGCCCTACGCGGGAGATCTTCCGGGTCGGGGTGTCGGACCCGCCGTGTGCACGGATCAGGGCAGGACTACGCCGTTCTCGATCTTCAAGATCCAGGAGCGTGCAACACTCTTCGTGCCCCCGGGTGTCGACGTGTACGAGGGACAGATCGTTGGCGAGGCGCGTCGTGCGAATGATTTGAACGTGAATCTGACCCGCGCCAAGAAACTCGACAACATGCGTGCATCGGGTCGAGACGAGAATGTCATCATTACTCCTTATCGCAACATGTCGATCGAGGAGGCGCTCGCCTGGATCGAGGACGACGAGTTGCTCGAGGTCACGCCGGAGTCGCTCCGGCTGCGCAAACGGGTTCTGGCCAAGAGCCAGCGCAAGCGCTGATCGCAGATCTCCCGCGCGGCGGGGTTGACCCCGCGAATCAATCGGGTTTCATCTCGAACCCCAGCGGCATGCTGGATCAACGGATCGGGAGAGCGCGGCTCGCATGCGACTACTAGACACTGAGCGCCAGCAATATCGCGAGGACGGTTTCTTCGTTCGCGAGAAGGTCTTCTCCGCCGAGGATATCGAGCGATTTCGAATGGCGGCGGAGCGTGTCGTGATCGCCGCTGCTGAGTCCACCGCCGCCGTCACGATTGGCACGACAGACGCCGCATCCGGCAACTCATCCGAGTCGAATTACCGGATTGATGGCAATCGTTATATCGAAACCGGCGATGCCACGGTTCAGTTCGAACACGATGGCGAATCCCAGACGATTCGTGTGATCGAACCCTTTCATCATCTCGACCCGGTTTTCGACGAACTCGTTCAGGACCCCCGGATCGTGACGCCGATCTGCGGTGTGCTCGGATTCGATCGCGTGGCACTGTGGACCGACAAGATCAACTTGAAGCGTCCTCGGGAAGGCTCGGGTTTTCGTTGGCATCAGGACTCACCCTATTGGAGTCATGCCTGCGACCATTGTGATCAACTGCCTAACGTCATGATCACGCTCGATGACGCGGATCGAGGCAACGGTTGTTTTCGAGTCGTTTCCGGAAGCCATCGAGATGGCTTTCTTCCCGGATTGGATGATGGAACACGCCTGGGACCGCTCTTTACCGATCCGGCGAGTTTCGATGTGGATATGCAGTGGCTGGCCGAGTTGCCTGCCGGCAGTCTCGTCGTCTTCGATGCGCATATGGTTCATGGCAGCGAGCCGAATCTTTCGGATCGCCCACGTCGCGCAATCGTGTTGACGTACCAGCCAGCAGACAATCCGATGTTCAAGACGAATGGGACGCGGAATTTTTCGATCTCCAGGTCCGCATTCGATTCGACTCTGGATTCGCCGAATCAGACGTAGGGGCTTCGGGCCCATTGGCCTTTTCGAGGATCCGCTTGTGGGCGAATCACGGGCGTGCGGGACCGCCGCTGTTCTGCGCTGACTCTTCTGGTTCGATTCTGAAATGTCGAACTTTGATTAGAGATCTCGCTCCGAAGCCAAGGCAAACTCCGCCTGCAGCTCTGAATACTCCCGCGCAACCGGAAACTGTGGGAATTCGTCGATCACGTTCTGCGGCGGTCGAAACAAAATGCCCGCATCCGCCTCGGACAACATGGACGTATCGTTGTACGAATCCCCTGTCGCAATGGTTCGATACCTCAGCGAATGAAATGCCTGGACCGATGCGCGTTTCGGGTCGGGTTGGCGGATTTTGTAGTCGGTGATCATGTCCTTGTCGTCGATCTCGAGGCGATGGCACAGCAGTGTTGGCCAACCGAGCTTTCGCATGAAGGGTTCAGCGAATTCATAAAACGTGTCCGAGAGGATCACGACTTGAAATCGTTCACGTAGCCAGTCAAGAGCCTCACGGGCACCGGGCATGGGATCCATGCCGTCAATGACATTCTGGATGTCTCGAATCCCGAGGCCTTCGCGCTCGAGGATGGCGAGGCGCTGCCGCATCAGCTGGTCGTAGTCTGGGATCTCCCGGGTCGTGGCGCGAAGCTCTTCGATTCCGGTTCGTTCTGCGAAATTGATCCAGACTTCCGGGATCAGGACACCCTCCAGGTCGAGACATGCGATTTCCATACGTCGGGTTTTAGCGCGGGATCGGTGTTTGAGCGAATCCGGTGCGTGTCGGAGCGAGTTCGACGGAGTCAAGCGGTGTCGAATGAAGTCGAATGGGGCCAGATTCGGTAGGATGGCGTTCCCCCTTCGAATCGACTCAGCCTGCTTGACTGCTTCCGAGCACAGGCGGAAGTCAGGAGTTGCGCTTGAACCCGACCGAATCGGCGCTGCTCGGCGTTGTCCAGGGGCTCACGGAGTTCTTTCCGGTCTCGAGTTCCGGTCACCTCGCACTCTTCCAGGAACTCTTCGGCGGGCGGGAAGGCGGAGAGCTGCTCTTTGAAGTCGCCGTCCACGTGGCCACATTGGTTGCGATCGTCTTCTTCTATCGGCAGCGAATCGCGGCCCTAGTCCGGGGCTTCTTCGCCCGGGAACGCGACTCGATCGAATATGTGGGGAAGCTGGCCCTGGCGACCTTGCCCAGCGTGATCGTCGGGTTGACGGCGAAAGACTGGATCGAGTCGCAGTTTTCTAACCCCGCGCTCGTCGGCGGTGCGCTCCTGGCCACGGGCTGCATCGTCATGACCACGCGCTGGACCGCCAGCGGCGCAGAATCCGGTGGAATCGTTCCGAGCTGGAAGGCGGCATTCCTGATCGGACTGGCGCAGTCCTTCGCGATTTTGCCGGGCATCTCGCGCAGCGGCTCGACAGTGGCCATGGCCCTTGCCCTGGGACTTACGCCGAGGGCGGCCGCAGAGTTTTCCTTCCTGTTAGGCATCATTGCGATCTCGGGAGCCGCTGTCTTGATTCTGCCGGACTTGTCGAATGCCGAACCCGAACAGATTTTGAATCTGGGTCTTGGTTCCGCGACCGCACTCGCCTCGGGGCTCTTCGCACTCTGGCTCTTCGTGCGGATGCTCGACCGTCAACTCTTCCACCATTGGGCCTGGTATTGCTGGGCGGTCGGGGCGGCTTCCTTAGCGTGGACGAGTCTCTGACCCTATTCGCGAACGGCGAGTCGTTTTTTGCTCGGACAGTATTGGCTGCTAGTTATTTTCGCGCGCGGACTGCGCCTTCTGCTTATCCCAGGAGATCGGGCGAGGTCTCCGCTGAGTCATTCTCCGAGATAGGCCGTGACGATCTCACGGAGCCGGTCCCGTCCGAAACTCTTTTCATGACCGCCGTGGACGACCTCGACTGGGAGATCAAGGAGACGTTCTTTTGTCCTGCGGTAGACGACCTTGTTACGTCCGGGCAGTTCGTCAAGGAGTTGAGCGTCGTAGACGGCGTCTCCGGAGAAGAGTGTGCCCGTGGATGCCTCCCAGAGCCCGATACTACCGGGCGAATGGCCAGGTAGATGAAGAACCTCAAAGAAACGATCGCCGAGATCAACGACATCTCCTTCGGCAAGGTTTGTTTGCGGCAGCGCGATCTTCAGTTGATGGGCATTGGGATCAAAGGATTCTGATGGCCGAGCCGCAATTACGTATTCTGAGAGTGGTCCATATGCGTATGGGTGATCACGACGGCGAGCGGTCGGTCGAGAATATCCGCGGCGGCATCGCGAATAAACCATTTTTTGGCAACAGGTAGTCGGTTTGGATTCATGTTGGATCTTGCTCGATGCCAAGAGAGTTCGGATTCGGAGTCGGTCAACCTGACAGCCACATCGTAGAAGGTGTTCCAGATTCGATTCCGGTACTTCCTCTGCGAGTCTGATCTCAATCCATTTGCGAGGACACCGGCGCTCGTGTTGGCTTCGCTGTCACGCGAGTTCAATCTAGCAGCCGCTGTGTTGGGGGGTGCGTGGATGTCGAATGCAACTGTTGGAATCGCGAAATGGGTTGTTCGCTCACGCGCCGGCGCGAATCATGATCTTTCGTAGCGAGGCCCCAAAACAATCGCCCCCGACGACCATGACTAATTTGGCATAGTCCATGGATCGTCGGGGGCGATGAGGTGCCCGTTCGAGGTCTGGTTCTGAGATCTCGGCTCAGGGCTCGAGAATCGGATGCAGCCTCTGGGCCGGCTGAGTCTCTCGAAGCTTCTTCAGCGCACGCGCTTCGAGCTGCCGGACACGCTCTCGGGAGAGGCCAAGGGACTGGCCGATCTGCTCGAGCGTATGCTCTTCCTCACCACCGAGGCCGTAGCGCAATCGAAGGATCAGCTGCTCACGCGGCGTGAGGCTCCCAATCAGGGAGCCGACACCCATGCGCATCCGGTCGTCGTCGATTCCGCCATCCGGCATTTCGGACGCGCCATCGGGAACGAAGTCTTCGAGACGCTTCTCCGTACCGGCAACATTTGACTCGAGCGAGATGGCCTCGCGCGACAAACGGTCGAGTGCCTCGAGGGCATCCGTGTCGGTTCCGAGGGCGGGAGCCAGCTCGGCGGGCGTGGGTTCACGCCCGAGCTTGCCGGTCAGCTCGGCTTTGACACGCTGGCTGCGCTGCAGCCGGTCATGCACATGCGAAGGCAGTCTAATTGTTCGCGAGTGGTTCTGGATTGCGCGGACGAGAGCCTGTCGAATCCACCACACGGCGTAGGTCGAGAATTTGAAGCCACGACGGTGGTCGAACTTTTCGACCGCTCGGATGAGCCCAAGGTTGCCTTCCTGAATCAGGTCTGGGAAGGAAAGACCGAGGTTTCGGTAGTCCTTGGCGATCGCGACGACGAGCTTCAAGTTATGTTCGATGAAGCGATTCTTGACCGTCGACATCTGGTCATGCGCGTCTTCGACGGCATTGGTCAGATCGATCATGCGCTTCTTCTCGACGCCGGCGTCGCTCTCGAGCTCGGACAGCTTATTGGTTCGCTTGCGCGCCTTTCGCATGTCGGCGCAGAGGAAGATGCTTTTCTCGCGGAGCTCGTGGAGCAGGGCGAGGGACAGCTGAGCGCTGTGCATTTCCTTGGCGACCTTGGTATCGAGCTTCTCAAGCGGTGACGAGTAGCTGAGGCCTGCTTTGTCGATCTTCTTCTCGCGATCGGCGAGCTGGCCTCGCAGTTTCTTGACGGCTCGCTCGACCCGCGCAGCGATCTCGCCCGTCTCTTCGTCGCCGACGGATTCCGACAGCTTCGCACCCGTATGCGAGAGCGCGCGCAGCGCATCCCATCGCGCCACGACATGCTTGGCCGAGATCGGGATTGCATAGAGCGCATCGCGCAACGACGCGGTCGCCGCTTCGAGATCCTTGGCGAGAACGACTTCCTCTTCGCGCTTCAGGGTTCGGGTGCCCCCGATCTCCTGGAAGTACGACTCAAGGGGCCGGCGTTCACGGCCGGGATCGAGTTCTTCTGCCGCAACGACCGCGGTGGCTCCCATGGTCGGTGCCGCCGTGGTCGTGGCTGCTGGTTTCGCAGATGCCTTGGTCTGGCTTTGCTCTTGAGTCTTCAACTCGATTCCTCTCGCGCCCCGGTGCAATTCACTCATCTCGTGATACCGCCCGAGGGGGCAGGTTTCAAACAGTCCTTCATCCCTCTTACTTCACCTTCGTGCGCTCACGCGGATCCGCTGGCCGAGAGTTTGGAGCCTCGGATACCGCCTTTTCTCACTCTTTGAGGCCGCGCTCGCGTCTTTGGTTTCGCGCCAAGCTTCGATCTCGAGAGGAGGGCCCAGATAATCTGCCGATAAGCTGCATTAATTCACAATGACTCTCGCTCCGTTTTCGCTCTGTTCTGGATTTCGAGTCTTTGAGGGGTCATGGATGTAGCCTGATAATGATTGAATTTCACCTGTTTAGCTAGCAAATTTCGTATTTCAGACCGATTCGCTTTCTTTCCTTTGATCTGCTGATCGATCGATTGACGGAATTGCCCGTTGGCGATCTCTTCATTCCGATTTGGTTCGTTGCTCCCTGGGCTGAGAGTGCTCTCAAGCGCGTTAGAGGTGATACTAATTGCTTTCCCCACCAGGATCATTTCGCAGCGAGGGGAACCCGCCCTACACCATCCATGTGGTGTTCGCATCGGAGATGTGGCGAAGTCCGCTGGCGATTCGCGACCTCCCGGCCGTTCTGGATCACTTGCCGGAGCACAACCCGCAGGGGACGCGCCAGGCAGCGGGAAAATGGGGCCTCCTGGGCGGATTTCGTTCTGGGCGGGCGTATTAGAACGGCCAGAACCAGGGAATGGCCGTGAGTGCAACGGCCGCGCAGATCAGGTCGAGGGGAATGCCGACGCGCATGAATTCCCTGAAGCGGTAGCCGCCGGCGCCGTACACGATCAGATGCGTCTGATAGCTGACCGGGGAGGCGAAAGCGCAGGCCGAGGCGATCGCCACCGTCATGACGAAGGGGCGGGAGTCGACCCCGAGTTGGGTGGACGCAGCGAGGGCGATGGGAAACATGATGGCGACCGCTGCGTTGTGATGAAGGGTTTCCGCCATCAGCAGACATAGCGCGTAGATGACGAGCAGACTGGCGAAGGGGCCGAAGGCGCCGACCGCGCTAACGAGTCCATGGGCGACGAAACTGGCGGCCCCGGACTGGGTCATGGCATTGGCGATTCCCAGTCCTGCACCGATCGTGATGAGCACCGACCAATCGACGCTTTGGCGCGCTTTTGTCGCACTGAGGCAGCGTGTTCCGATCAGCGCGGCCACCGTAACGAAAGCTGCGATCGAGATATGGACCCCACCGAGTGCCACCACTAACACCATGACGACGAGGATGCCCAGGGCGATGCGCGCACGCTCGAAGTCGGGCTTGTCGGCGCCGGGGAGTTCGCTTGCCAGGTAGAAGTCGCGGCTGTTGTGATGCAGGCGCATGAATTCTGGTGCGCATTGCATGAGCAGCGTGTCGCCCGGACGTAAAACGATGTCGCCGATCTTTCCCTGGACGCGCTCGGCGTTTCGATGGACCGCGATCACGACGGCATCGTAGACCGAGCGAAAATTTGACAGCTTGACGCTCTGACCGATCAGCGGCGAAGACGCTGAAACGACGGCTTCAACCATTGGCCGATTTCGGCCTCCAGGCAGGCTCTGGATCAAGTCTTCCGGGGCCGCGGGCTCGAGTCCGCGAATGCGCTGGAGGTCGATAATCGTCGTGAGAACGCCAGCAAAGACCAGAATATCGCCGGTCTGAAGCGATTGGTCCGGGCTCACGGGTGTGATCAGTCGCGTCCCTCGATCGAGTTCAACCAGGAAGAGTCCGGGCAGATTCCGCAAATTCGCTTCCTCGACCGTCATGCCGTGGAGCGGACTATCTGCGGTCACCCGCATAGCAGAAGTGTATTCGCGGCTGCGGTCGTCGAGTTCTTCCGCCGCCTCGATCCGAATCGGCAGGCGGCTCGGCGATACGAAAACGAGATAGAGCATGCCGGCCAGCGCGACAAGAATGCCAACCGGCGCGGGTTCGAAAAATCCCCAGGGTTCCAGGCCTGCGTCGAGCACCATGCCGGTGACGGTCAGGATCGTGCTTGTGCCGATGATCGTGGTCACGCTTCCGAGTATCGATGCGTAGGAGAGCGGAATCAGAAACTGGGAGGCCGCGACTCGGGAACGGCGCGCCCAGTCGATTACGGTCGGCGTCATCATGGCCACGATCGGTGCGTTGTTCAGGAACGCGGATAGGCCTGCGACCGGCAGCGCCATGCGGAAGATCGATCGGCGTGTCGAGGACCCAGGCCGCCCGAGTACTCGCCCGAGCGTCATGTCGAGCGCCCCGGTTTCCCGCAGCGCTGCGGAGACCACGAAGAGGGCGCCGACGGTGGCGACGACGGGATTGGCGAAGCCCGCGAAGGTTTCGCTGGGCGACAGAATTCCGGTCGCGCCAAAGCAGACCAGAGCCCCCATCAGGACGAGATCGGGGGCGGCGAGTTCTCGGATCATCGCGACCAGCGCCAATCCGACCATGCCGAGGGTAAATGCGATCTGCCAATCCATCGAAGGCGCACGATACCCTATTCGCATAGCGATCCGTACGCAGTCGCGTGATCCAATCGCCTTTGGCCGGGGTGCCGGCGTCTCGGGTTTTGTCGACGAGATTGGGCAAAACTGAATTCGCCCGTGCGCCGGGAGGGAAATTCGTCAAACTCACGGTATGACGACGGCTCCCCAACCATTCAGCGAACGAGAGTTCTATCTCGCGGAGTTTCGCGGCCGGACGATTGGAATCGCCTGGCCGCCGGACGAGGAGCTGAGATCTTCTCCGCTTCTGGAAGTGGTGGACGAACTCGTCTCGAATGGAGTGCGGGTCGTCGCCCTGAGTCCGCAGGCCGAAGTTTTCGACCACGCCAATGTCAGGGCGGCCGTTGACTTCAGTGATGATCATTTCGCGCCGCAGCTATGGCGAGTGCTTCGGGACCGTGGGAGAGCCGGTCTTCTGCTGTCGACCGAAACGTTCGAGCAAGAGTGCCAGCGTGCTGCTCTGGCACTGGGACTGGCCAAAGTGGTCTGGATTCAGGCTGCACCACCCCTCGAGCGAAAGAGTGGCGCCGGACGCGTCTCGGTCGTGGACCTCGCCCATCTCGAGTCTTTGTTAGGTGACTGGTCGGGTGAATTGCGAAGTGGTCACGGTGAAGACCCGGGCGAAGGCGACTCCGCCTCGGAGCTTCGAGTGTTACCGGGTCGAGGGGTGATGTTGCATGCGATTCGCGACATGCTCGATGGCGGAATTCCGTCCGTGAATGTCTGCGCGCCGCAACAACTGGCGGAGGAGCTTTTTACCTACGCCGGTGCAGGGATGTTCTTTACACGAGACCGCTATGCCGAGGTCCGACCGCTGGGCATCGATGACTATGATCCCGCCAGTGACTTGATCGCTCGAGGCGAAGCGGATGGATATCTAGTTCCGCGAAATGCAGAGGCGCGGGACGCGGTTCTCGTGCATGCCTTGGGCGTCTTCATCGAAGGTCGCTATCTGGCTGGAATCGGCGCAGTCCTGCCCCATCCGGGCGAGAATGCGGGCGAGATCGCATCGCTCTTTGCGCTGACTCGTTATGTCGGCGAGGGCGTTGGTGCGCAGATCGTCAGGTATGCGATGGAGCGCGCCCGGCAGGATGGGCTGACCTATCTCTTTAGCTGTACAACATCCGATCGAGTCGAGGCTTTCTTCTTGCGACAGGGATTTCGGCGCGTTTCGCCCGATGATGTTCCGAAGGCGAAATGGGAAGACTATGATCGGGAGCGTCAGGCGCGCGTGCGCTGTATCCGATTCGATCCCTGATCCCGCAGGTCTCTTTCCGGCTCGCCTCGCCCGACAAGAGTGAACCGTGTTAGGTGTGCCCCCGATTGCCCGTCGGAGCTCTCCCGGTATGGCCCGAAGGCTTCCTCCTGGAGGTCGCAACCGGCCGTAGGACGGTTGCAAGTGGCCTATAAGCCGGGTTCTGTTCCGACGCCGGGTTGCCCCAGCGAAGGCGAAGATCATTCCTCTAGGCCCGCCATTGCTGACGGGCTCAAGCACTCTCACCCGGACACCGCGCCGCGATTCCGGCCGAAGCCGAAGTCTTGGCGATTGAGCGGACCGCTCTAAACGATATCCCTATTCAAGCTTGCTCCGGGAGGGGCTTGCCCCGCCGCCGGTCACCCGGCTGTCGCGCGTGGGCTCTTACCCCACGTTTTCACCCTTACCTGTGACGGAGCCCTGCGGGCTCCCCCCATCGGCGGTGTCTTTTCTGCGGCGCTTTCCCTCGAGTCACCCCGGGTCGTCGTTAACGACCTCCCTGTCCTATGGAGCCCGGACTTTCCTCCCGTGAACGGTGTTCTTGGCGAACCAAGTGTTCACCGGCGACCTTCCAGCCACCTCCGGCGGGCAGGCGGAGCGTATCGCGCACACAGCGTCATGGCTAGGCGCCTCGACTCTGTTTCGAATTATCTGCAGGCACATGAGTTCTGAAAATGTGTGAGATATGACCTCACATGGTGGCAGGGACGTGACGATAGATTTTTTGGAGCCATCCCCTCGGAGGACACCGAACATGCGTACTTTCTCTTTGGCGCTGATCAGCGCGCTTTTGATCCTTTCGGCACCCGCGCAGGCTTTTGCCGGCGAAGGTTCCTTTTCCCGTCCCGGCGTCTACGTTGGGATCTCGGGTGTCTACCAGAAAAATGTTTTTGAGAATCGACTCGAGGACCTCTTGCAAGACGCTCTGAGTTCCGTGCCCGTGCCCGTGCCGGTGTCCGCCACGCTTTCGATCGAAGACTCCGGCGGCCTTGGCGCAGTGATCGGCTACCGACTGGCGTCGTTCTTTGCCGCGGAACTGCAATACGAATGGGTGGACGAGTACAGCGTTTCGGCGAGCGTGACCGGTTTTGACCCGGGCGAGATTTTTGGCCTGACCGGACATACGCTGACTGCAAACACCAAGTTCATATTGCCAATCTGGCGGATACAGCCCTACGCTTTGTTGGGCGTTGGCTTCTCGTCATGGAAGGCTGACCGGGGCCCGTTGGCGCCGGTGCTTGAAGGGCTGGACCCGGACGTTGATATCGATAGTGGTAAGCAATTCGGTTTGGCCGGGCGCGCGGGTGTTGGCGTTGATCTCTACATCACACGCAACCTTCTGCTTAACGCACAGGGTCAGGTCGTGCTGACGACTCTCAAGAAGCCGGACCTCGCAGACATCGATGGATACAATTACCTCGGCTTCACCGCCGGGCTGCAATATCGGTTCTAGGAGTCTGCGTCGCCGCGGGGGTGACCCGACATAAGACGTTAAGCCTGATGTCGCCGCCGAGGTCGCCCGACCCAGATCGAACACGCCGAAGGCATCTTCCTCTGGTCGTTGGGGCCGCGCTGAGAGCGAAAGGTGGGCGCAAATCGGCCACGAGGGCCTGGCGGCTGAGAAGATCGAGGGATCGAGGACATGAATTCTCCTCAATCGGCGCAGGCCCAAGGCTCCCACAGAATCCGAATATCGGTCCCGCAGCGCGAGGTTGCGTTCTCGAGTTGAATTTTCAGTTTCTAGTTGCAATCTAATTTAGTATTCATTAGATACTGATCTCGTGAGCGAGCCAGAACTCCATCCCCCAACCGCACGCCCGACTGCCGAGGAAGATTCCTCGCGGAAGAGCGAGATCCTGCGCCCCGCCCAGATTTTCGATCCGGTCGCCCGGGCTCTCGATGTGATTGGCGATCGTTGGAGTCTGGTTCTGATTCGCCAACTTCTCGCCGGCTCAAAAGGCTTCCAGGAGCTTCGTCAGCGAACCGGAATCGCTCCCCGCGTTCTTTCCGGCCGTCTACGTGAACTGCGAGCCAACGACTTCGTCGAGACCGAGCCTCATGGAGGCCGCTCGATCTACCGGGTGACGGAGAAGGGCCGGTCGCTTGAGCCCATCATCTCCTCCATCGCTCGCTGGTGGGTGCGCGAGGGAATCAGCGTCCTCGACGTCGACGCCAGCCGGTTTACCGAAACCTCGGCCCTGTCCGTTCTCGAGGCTCTTCCCAATCTCCTACGCGACGAGCAAGCACAGGCTGCCAACGTTGTCTTCGAGATTCGACTAACAGGGGAGGGTGGGGGCGTTTGGACGGTGTCAATCGACGCCGGGCGCTGTGAAATCCGAGAAGGATTCGCCGAGGGAGCAGATGTTCGTTACACGGCGACGGCACGCGATTGGTGCGCGATCGCGTTAGGCGTCCTCGGCGCCAAGGATGCCGTCAAGAGCGGACGTCTTCACAAGGAAGGCGGCCCCCAGGCCATGGACCAGTTCTTTTATCAGATCGCTCGTCCACGCCAAAACGAAAAACCAATCATCAAACCTCAATAACTAATCAGTAGTCATAAAAGGAGAGATCCCGTGATTTCATTTGGGTTGTCTGAAGAACAGGAAATGGTGCGCGACGCGATGCGCGAGTTCGCCGCGGATGCGATCCGACCGATTGCACGCGAATGTGATGAGGCCTCGGAGATTCCGAACGACTTTCTCGAGACCGCATGGAGTCTGGGACTGACCAGTACGCAGATTCCCGAGGAATACGGAGGCGCCGGCGAAGAACGTTCGATGGTGACCAACGCGATCCTGCTGGAAGAATTGGCTCATGGCGATGCTTCGCTTGCGATGGCGGCTCTGGCCCCCTCGCTCTTCGCGAATGCGATTCTCGATCAGGGCAGTGACGACCAGAAGAAGGCCTATCTGCCGCTTTTCTGTGGCGAATCCTTCGCTACGGGTGCGGTGGCCGTCTCCGAACCGGGCGCACTTCGCGATGCGAGCGCACCCCAGACGATTGCGGAACCGAAGGGTGAGTCGTTCATTCTTTCGGGTCGCAAGACCATGGTCGCTTACGGCGATCGTGCAAGCCACTTCCTCGTGACGGCTCGAAATGGCGATTCCCTGGGCGCGTTCATCGTTCCTCGCGATGCGGCCGGTCTCAAGATCTCGGGTCCCGAGAAGAATATGGGACTCCGGGGACTCACGACGACGGCACTCGAAATCGAGCGTGTCGAAGTCGGCGCTGACGCGCTTCTCGGTGGGCCAGAGGGCGCAGACATTCAGCGATTGCTGAATGTGTCACGCACGGGACTCTCGGCAGTCATGCTTGGACTCTCTCGAGCGGTGCTCGAGTATTGCGTCCCGTACACCAAGGATCGGGTCGCCTTCGATGAGCCGATCTCCAAGAAGCAGTCGATTGCCTTCCGTCTTTCGGACATGCATATCGCTCAGCACTCGACGCGCATGCTGGTCTGGCAGGCTGCGAGCTTGCTCGAGCATGGCGAGGACGCCACGAAGGCTGCTTGGCAGGCGCGCAGTTACGCGGCAGAGAAGAGCATGTGGATTGCCGACAACGGCGTTCAGATCCTCGGCGGCCATGGCTTCATTCGCGAGCACCCGGTCGAGATGTGGTTCCGCAATGCGCGAACCCTGGGTGTGGTCGACGGCATGGTGGCGATCTAGGTCGCTGTAAAGCAAAACTCAACCAAAGCGCGGCGAAGACTCGACCGCGCTGGAGAATGAACATGATCGATTTTAGATTGACTGAAACGGACAAGGCGCTTCTCGAGCGAACCCGTGCCGAGGCGGTGATTGCTCGCCGTTATGCGCATGAATTCGACGAGAACGAAGCGGAAATGATTCCGGATACGCTTCCGGAAACTGAAGAGTTCTACGCCAATCGGAGCCCGGCTCCGACCGCTGGCCCCGAGGACACCCAGGGAGCGGTGATGATGATGTTGCAGACGATGGGCGCCTTCTGGGGTGACTATTCGGTTCGGGTCCGACGTTCAGATCGCGGCGGCCTCGGCAATGCAGCACTGGCCGCGGCAGGAACGGATGAGCAGAAGGAGGAATGGGGGAATCTCATGCTCTCCATGGCGATCACCGAGCCGGGTTGTGGTTCGGATCCTTCGCGGGTCTCGACCAGCGCCGTTCTCGATGAAGAGACAGACGAATGGGTGATCAACGGAGAGAAAATCTTCGTGACGACGGGTATTCGAGCCACCGGCGTGGTCATCTGGGCAACCATCGACAAGAGTGCGGGTCGAGCGGGAATCAAATCCTTCTTGATCGAAAAGGGAACACCCGGATTTGACGTCCCTCACAAAGAAAAAAAGCTCGGGATTCGGGCCGATGACACGGCCGCCTATGTCTTCACGGACTGTCGGATTCCCCGGACCCATCTTCTCGGACTCGATGAATCGATTCAGCAGAAGAATTCGGGTGGCTTTCGCGGTGTGATGAAGACTTTCAACATGACGCGACCAATGACAGCAGCCATGGGGCTGGGGATTGCTGAGGCCGCGATCGACCTGACTCGGGAAGAACTCGTGAATGCGGGCATCGTGCTCGACTACGGCGTGGGCCCTGGTGGACTGGGCCGAACGAATGCCGCTGCTGAGAAGTTCATGCGGCTCGAGTCGATCTTCGAAGCTTCGAGGCTGACGCTTCTGCAATGTGGTTGGATGGCTGGCGAAGGCTTGCCCAACAACCTTGAGTCTTCGGTTTGTAAGGCCCACGCGGGTTCCGCAGTTCGCGAGATCACCCAGGGCTGCATCGAAATTCTCGGCACCATGGGCATCGCCCGAGAGAACCTGCTCGAGAAGTGGATGCGCGATAGTCGCATAACGGACATCTACGAAGGGACCGGCGAGATCCAACGCCTGATCATCGCTCGGGGACTGCTCGACTACACGCGAGCAGACCTGAAGTAGACGTCCAGGGCCCGGTAATCAACTGAGTGATAATGCGTTCAAACCCCCTACTCGTCGTCCCTTCGCCAGTATCCAGAATCCGACCTGCGCGACCCTCTGGAGTTCGTATGTGTAGCGATGGTGTAGTCGGCCTGGCCGGCCTCGCGATAATGGATCCAGTCTCTGACTTAGACTTTTTGCTCTGACCTGCCCAAAGAAACCGGTCCATTTGATCCGTTAGTTTCGGGGCTTGGGTCACCGACATCACGTACATCCGCACTTGGGAGGGGTGGCTGTACGTGGCCGTTGTGATGGATCTTCATAGCTGACGCTCGCTCGGGGCATCTTTTACTCGGGTCAAGGCTCTCAATACGGCAGCGGAGACTGGGTCCGCTTCTGCAAAGCGCACAAGCTCGATCCGAGCATCAGGAGCCAATGCATTCGGAAATGCCTCAAAACTCGCCCTCTAAGTCAGTACGAAGAATGGGGAAGTCCAGACAGGCAGCCAATGCAGACCGCCAGTGTCGACAAGATCGAGCCTCTCCGGCTACCCCTTTTCTTGCTTGAGCCTGTTCGCAAACCTACCGTCACGCGCCAATCTCAATTACAAAGGAACTGACTGATGACCGTCTCGGAACCCCTCGAAGGAAGAACCGCTGTTGTGACTGGCGCATCCAGCGGAATAGGCCGTGCGATCGCGGAACATCTCGGCAATGCCGGCGCACACGTATTTCTATCCGGCCGAACGGCTGCCTCGATGGAAGACTCCAAGAAGAAGATCGAAGAGTCTGGAGGCAAAGCCAGCGTGGTCACGGGAGACGTCCGCGATGTCGCTCAGATTCGTTCGCTCGTCGACACCGCGGTCGAGGCGACCGGACGTCTCGATATTATGGTCAACAACGCCGGCCTTTCGTATCCCGCATCAATTGTCGAGGGCGACGCCGAAGAATGGCGGGCCATGCTCGAAACAAACATCCTCGCACTGCTCGTCGGTTGTCAATCGGCAGTCAAAGCCATGCGGGCTTGTGGAGCCGAGGGACAGATCGTCAATATCTCCTCCGTCGCTGCGCAGCGCAGCAATTCGGGCGTCTATGGTTCGACCAAGCATGCGGTCAACTCAATCTCATCCAGCCTTCGCGACGAACTTGAGGACGACACGATTCGCATCACGAACGTGATGCCCGGCGCGATCGCGACAAACTTTGCGCGTAGCTTCGATCGAGATTTCATCAACACCATGGGAAAGATGGCCGGCATGGATATCGAACTCGAGAAAGGCGATCGTCTTTCTCCCGAAGCGCTCGACACCCTTGCGGAGAATATGAAGCAGTTGCTGGGGCATCCGAATGATGTCGCGCGGGCGGTTCTCTATGCGGTGACCCAGCCCATCGAGGTCAACATCGCCGACATCGTCGTCCGCCCGCCAAAGTCGATGAGCGTGCCCCACTGACCAACTTGGATCTTGCCCGAGTTTTCTCCGGCCCCCGTGTCCGAGCTAGGAAGGGCTCGAGCTCCTAGCGAAGGACTTCGTGTAGAACGGTCTTTTCGCGCTCGTGGCGTTCGTATCGAATGGCGACTAGCACTTCGTCGATACCCGGTCATCTGCGGTGGAAGTTGATTCGAGATGAGCCGTTTCCGCTGGCTTGCGTATCAGGTCGTTGATGACCGGGATTCTCTGCTCCGAGAACCGGATGCCTCGAAAGCGTCGAGCGTATCGAGCGTACGTTTGAGTGCCCGATTGAGTTCTGCCTGTTCTTCACCCGAAAGGGGCGCGAGTAGTCGGCTCGACGCCGCTCCAAACGCGCGAAAGACCCGATCGTGGAGAGCCAGGCCGCGGGGGGTCAGGGTGACGAGCATCCCTCGCCCGTCTTCCGGGTCACGCGTTCTTTCGATGAGCTCAGCACCTTCGAGTCGCTTCATGATCTTCGTCATCCCGCCGGAAGATCGACGTAATTGACCGTGGAGACGACTTGGGTTCAGAGCGCCGGGCTGGCCCGAGCGGTGGTGGGTTGCAAGGACAGCGAGAACCGCGTAATCGCCAGGCGTCAGCTCGAAGGGTTCCAGGACGTCGTGCTGGAAGATTTCGAATAGCGTCCCGAGGCGTGCGAGCCGGATCATCGCGGGCACGCTCGCGAAATTCACGGTGGGCTCCTCTCGCGTCCAGCTCTCGACGAGTTTTTCGATCCAATCCATTGCCATTTCTCTCCTTGACTACTCTTCTGGATAGCTTTCAGGGAAGATAAATGCGAGCAGGGGATTCCATCGCGAGGATGCGGCTGGAGCCGAGGGGCTCAAAGCCGGGAGGGGCCGGTGCTGGCGAAGGCAGCCTCGGCTATGCGAGCCGATTCCAGAGCGCCTCTCGTCGAAGGGACAACTGCTCCCGGCGCTCCTCCTGCGTGAGCGCCGGATGATCTTCGGGTAAGAGATCGTCGAGTTCGTCCAGCTTGACACATCTCACGCTCGGAGTCGGCCAGGTTTCTGCCCATCCATACCGGTAGACGAGGAGACCACTGCGGCGCCCTTCGGTGTCGATCCAATTTGGTGCTCCGCAATCTTTCTCGCATAACACGAGTCGTGCGAGCCCGTCTTCGTCGAGATGGATCTGGTCACCGGTGAGGCTCGTTTGTCGTCGCGCGAAATCGCCACTCTCGAACCAAGTCAGGGTTTGGATTGCGAAGCTCCAATATTGCGCGAGCGGGACTTCACAGGTGATCAATAGCGCTTCGTCATCGGCCAGATTCCAATGGCATCGGCCCGTCGCGAGAACACCCGGATCTCCTGGATCCTGGCCCAGCTGTGAAGGGACGTTGTTCGGGAATTTCTCCGCGAGTTGTCGCGCATGACGATTCCAGTAGGTCGAGGCGTTTTCGAGCCATTCCATCGAACGTTCAAGACCCCGTTCGATGTCAGAAGCCGACTTTCGTACTGGCGCCACGCCATCGCCTGCGTCATCGATCCGCTCAATATGAAATGTCGGCGCGGTGTGGCATTCCCAGTCGGAGACGAAGATCTGGATCTCGAAAATTTGAGCGTCCGGATGCGTGGGGATCCAGTTTTCGGGGTGTGGGTCCGGAGACAGATTGATTTCGAGAAAGCCGTCCTCGTCGACTTCGAAGGATTCGAGATGTCGCTCCTGGTCCGCGGCAATCGTCGCCCTTTCGACGGCCCCGTCATGTTGGCAAAATGTCGCCTGGAACATGCCATCGACATCGGCCCAGATCTTGTAGGTCAATTCGGGGTCGATCGCCGCGCGAAGCGTGACGACATCGGGATTGGCTCCGCCCCATTGTGATCGGGAGCCGTGATCGCGAAGGAAATCGGGATAGGCGGGGTCACCGGCTTCCAGCTCGAATTCCATTGCCGCGGCGAGTAGTCGGGTCAGCGAGCGGTATCCCTCGGCGCGAGATTGCCCGTCGTCGGGGTCGTCCGACTCGAGAATGCCGTCGCCCACCGCCTTCAATCGGTCACACCATTGCCGCCAAGCAACGCCCTGGATGAGATCGTCGGATTCGCTGGACATGGATGCGGCTCCTCCGCGTGGTGGATCGCGTCGTATCGATTGAAGCACTCCATTGCCGCGCAGTCGAATCATTTTGATCCGGGGCGCCCATTCGTTCGGTTCCGAGACCCAAGATTGGACTAAGCTCCCGGCCATGACCATGAAAGCGATAATGATCGATCAGCCGGGCGATGAAGATTGCATGCAGCTAAGTGATGCGACTTCGCCTGAATTGGGACCGGGCATGGTTCGGATTCGAAATTTTGCCAGTGGCATCAACCGCGCGGATCTCCTCCAGAGACAAGGGTTCTATCCGCCGCCAGCGGGTGCCTCGCCGATTCTGGGGCTCGAATGCGCGGGGGAGATTGCCGAGCTGGCGAGTGGTGTCACGAATTTTACGATCGGTGACCGCGTGATGGCTCTGCTTTCCGGTGGCGGCTACGCCGAGAATGTCGTCGTCGATGCTGGTTCGGTGATCCCTCTACCGGATGCGCTGTCCTTTGAAGAGGGGGCTGGGCTCACGGAAACCCTGCTGACCGTCTTCTTGAACGTTTTTCAACTGGGCGAACTGCCGGAGGGCGGAAGCGTTCTCGTGCATGGTGGTGGCAGCGGGATTGGGACGACGACCATCGAGTTGGTCAAGCGCGCGGGCGGACGGGTCATTGCCACGGCCGGGAGCGCGGAGAAGTGCAAGCGCTGTCTCGAACTCGGGGCGGACGCTGTTGCCAATTACCGGGAAGATGACTGGGTCGAGACCGTTCGTGCGGCGACGGACGGTCGCGGGGTTGATGTGATTCTGGATTCGATTGGCGGTTCGTATCTCGAGCAGAATTTGAGCGCCCTGGCCATCGATGGTTCATTGGTCTTGATTGGATTGATGGGGGGCGCGAAGGCGGAGATTTCCCTGGGCGCGCTTTTGATGCGTCGACTCAAGGTCATGGGCTCGACTCTACGAACCCGATCGAACGAGCAAAAGGCGGCCATCGTTCGAGCCTTTCTCGAGCAGTTTGGCGAGGATCTCGCGGCAGGTGAGATTCGGCCGACCCTGCATGAAGTCTTTGCTCTTGAGGATGCACCGGATGCGCACCGTATGATGAAGGCGAGCACCCACTTCGGGAAATTGGTTCTTCGCGTGCGCTAAGCGGGAGCTGCGCAGGGGGACCGGTCCGCTACGATACGCCGCCGCGCTGGCCAGAGACGACGATGATGTCCGGGGCGAGCCGAGTTCACTCGAATTGAATTGCGGATCGATACGATCTGCTGCAACACCCTAAACCCACGCCATCTGAGCGCACTCAATCGAGTCTGCCCATTTGGCGACAGACGAGAAGAAATCGAGGAGATCCCGTCATGGCGGTCGAACGAACTTTCGCAATTATTAAGCCCGATGCAGTCAAGAAGAGGGTGGCCGGTCAGATTCTCGCGCGCATCGAAGAATCTGGACTCGAGATCCTCGGGATGAAGAAGATCCAATTGAGCACCCAGGGTGCGGAAGGATTTTACGCCGTCCATAAGGAGCGTCCCTTCTTTGGTGACCTGGTCAAGTTCATGACCTCCGGGCCCGTTGTTGCTTTGGTGCTTGAGGGCGAGGGCGCGATCAAGAAATGGCGTGATCTGATGGGTCCGACCAACTCGAACGAAGCGCCCGCCGGAACTCTGCGCGGTGACTTCGGAACCGACATTGAGCAGAATGCGACCCACGGATCCGATGCGCCGGAGACGGCTCGTCTCGAGATTTCATATTTCTTCAATGCGAGCGAAATCACGGCGGTGACCGAGGCCCTTCCGGCTTAGGTACCCCGCTGCTCACTGACACCGCCCTTCATGCATCACGAGGTCATGCGCGAAGGGCGGTGTTGTGTCGGGCATGCGCAACGCACGGGCAGGTCGGATCAAGCGCCGACCCACACGGTCCGATATGGGGTGATCTCCCCTTCCGAACGAAACGGAACTGGAGACGGAGCCCCCATGAAAGTTGCGGTCACAGCCGAGGGAACCCGCGGCGATATCTTTCCGATGCTTGCGCTGGCAAAGCGCTTCGAGGCCGCTGGCCACGAGGTGCTCATTTGCGCTCCGCCCGATTTCGCGGAGGCCACAGCCGAGCGCGAGTTGGCCTTTCACCCGGTCGGGCGCGACATCCGTGAATGTCTCACTGCCGAGGCCGCGTCACTTCACGGTGGAGCACTCGCCATGGCTCGGGCGGCCGATCAACTCTTAAAGGAAAATGTTGGCAGACAATTCGCCGACCTGTATGCGGGCGCGCGGAATTGTGACGGCATCGTGTCGGCGGGAACCCAGATCGCCGCCAGTTCGGTTGCCGAGGCGCTCGGCGTGCCCCATCGCTTCGTGGCTTACGATCCGACGCTGCTTCGGTCTGAAATGCATCCTCCCGTCTTCTTTCCCCATCCCAATACGCCTCGCTGGGCGAATCGACTTTTGTGGCGAATGCAGAGTCGGCTGCTTCAGTTCAGCATGGGCAGAACAGTCAATCGGGCTCGTCGATCGCTGGGACTCGCCCCGACGCGTGATCTCTATCGATTGATGCTAGGCATGCGGCCGCTGCTCGCAACCGACGATCGACTGGCCGGCGTGCCCGAGGACGTCGAGGGTGTGGACTGTATCGGCTGCCTGCATCCGTTCAACGAGGGGTCGCTTCCGGAAAAGCTCTCGGCGTTTCTGGATTCGGGACCGGAGCCCGTCTATATCGGATTCGGGAGCATGACGGATCCAGATCCCAAACGATCGACGGCGATGCTGCTCGATGCGATCGAACGTGCCGGCGTTCGCGCGGTCATTTCCGAGGGCTGGGCCGGGTTGGGCGGGATCGCGCTGCCCAGTCATGTGATGGTGATCGGTGCCGTTGATCATTCGACATTGTTTCAGCGGGTTCGAGCCATCGTTCATCACGGCGGGGCCGGGACAACCACGATGGCGGCTCGGGCAGGACGGCCTCAGGTGATCGTTCCGCATGTCCTGGATCAGTTCCATTGGGCGGCTCGTGTGGGCCGTCTGGGAATCGGACCGCCGCCGCTTCGGCGTCGCCATCTTTCGGCGCAGGGACTTGCGTATTCGCTGCGTTCGGTCTGTGAAAATGAGTGGTTGGCGGAGAGCGCCTCCGAATTGGGCGTTCTGCTACGCGCGGATCTTTTGAGTCGGATGGATCCAATTGCGGCGCTGACCGCCTCAATGACGGCGGCGACGACCGACGCAGGCTGAGTTTGCCCGGTCAGGGGCTTGATCCGGTGATTAGCTCGCGATGCCTCGTGCCATCAGGACGAGAAGACCGAAGTAGGTCAGTGTGAGCCAGAGTTGGTGGCTTCGCAGTGCGCGGGTCAAAATGGATCCTTCCGGTTTGCGGGTTGGTCGATTGGTCGGTGAATGGGCCGATCAGCTTCCTTCTCTTCGTTCGTACGCGGTGGGACTTGAGTTCCACGCGAAGCTTCCGTCGTCGAAAGCGCCGATGCTGTGTCGCCCATCACCACAGATCCTCTTCGCCGGCCATGGATGGCATTATTCGCCTCGAAAATGGGGCGCGCGCTTCTCCCGGACGGCGGCGATTCCTTCTTGCGCATCCGCCGACTCGAAATTCTTCGCCTGTTCGCTTGCCTCGAACTGCAATTGATCCTCGATCGACGCGTTTTCCGTCCGGCGAAGTGCCTGTTTGACGGCACGGACGGCCAGCGGAGCGTTTTCGGCGATCTCTTCCGCAGTTGCGGTCGCTTGCTCGAGGACTACTTCGCCCGTCATCACTCGATTTGCGAGGCCAATTCTTCCAGCCTCGGCGCCGTCGATCGTACGACTGGTGTACAGAAGCTCGGCAGCCAGGGCGGGTCCGACCAGGCGGGGAAGCGTCCAAGTCGCGCCCATCCCGGGATGTACACCGATCCGCGTAAAGTTCAGCCCGAGCTTGGCGCTGGTCGCGACATAACGGAAGTCGCAGGCAAGTGCGACGCAAAATCCTGCGCCGATCGCATGTCCATTCACCGCCGCAATCGTTGGGCAGGGGATATCTCGAATCGATAGAAAAAGTCGATAGAAGGTGCTCATCTCGTCGCGGATGCTTCTCCACGCGGTTCCCGGTTCGGCGCTGCCCTGATCGGCCTTCGCTTGCAGCATGTCGAGATCGCCTCCGGCACTGAAGGCTCGACCGCGGCCGGTCAAGACGATGGCTCGGATCGACGTGTCTCGTGAGACTTCGGCAACGCGGTCGCGAAATCCCTCGCCCATCGCACGAGTCATCGCATTCAGGTGCTCGGGATCATTGAAATGCAGTGTGGCGATGGCTCCATCGCGAGAGAGTGAAACGAGATCGGTGTTGGACATAGCGCGGCAGAATAGCCTTCCGCTTTGTTTGCGCACCTGCTGATCGTGTACTTGGGGTAAGCGTAAGGATCCGTCCAAAACGAAAACGGCCAGCTCCGATCTCGCGGAGCTGGCCGTTTTGAACTCGTTGGTGCAGTGGGCGGAAGTCAGTCGGATCCGCCACGCCGCATGAAGGCCGGCACATCTCGATCGCTCGGATCATCGTCGGCTCCGCCACTGCGGTTGCGCAGAAATGCCGGCGTATCGTATTCGTCTTCAAAAGGCGATTCGAAGCCGATTCCGCAAATCGCCGTATCCCTGGCATTCTGGCCCATATGGAGGTTTTTCTGTCCTCCGGCCGCCGCGACTTGCTGTTGTTCGACGGGCGGTTGTGGCGCCTCGGGGTTGTTGGGATCGTTCGCCAGGTCTGGCGACATTCCCGTCATAGCTGGAGCGGCCGGATCCTGGCGGATGTGCGTGACGTTTGGTGTGAAGCTGGGTGCGTCGACCATGGCGCGCTCATGCTCGATCTCCGCCGCCGGGTCTTGGACTCGACGTCGAGGCTGCGGCGGTGTTCGCCGCACTTCCTGGTTGTCGAGGCCGGTTGCGATGACAGTCACGCGCAGTTCGTCATCGCCGAGGGTTTCGTCAATGACGGCGCCGACGATGATGTTCGCATCCTCGTGTGCCGCTTCATGAACCAGGGAAGACGCTTCGTTGACTTCGAAGAGCGTCATCTCGGAACCACCCGTGATGTTGATCAAGACTCCGCGCGCGCCCTCGATGGACAGGTCCTCGAGCAGCGGGCTGGAAATCGCGGCGGCGGCTGCGTCGATCGCCCGGGTATCGCCCTTGCCCACGCCCGTTCCCATCAGAGCCACACCGGCCTCGTTCATCACCGTACGAACGTCGGCGAAGTCGAGATTGATCAGGCCGTGAATCGTGATGAGGTCCGAAATGCCGCGGACCGCGTTCAAGAGAACCTGGTCAGCAATCGAAAACGCATCTCGTACCGCAGTGCCTTTTCCGGCCAACGCCAGCAATCGCTGGTTCGGGATCGTGATCAAGGTGTCGACGACTCCGTGAAGCTCGTCGATTCCATGACCCGCGTGCTTCATGCGGACACGACCCTCGAAGGGGAAGGGCTTGGTGACGACGCCGACTGTCAGCGCTCCGACTTCGCGAGCGACTTCGGCAATAATTGGAGCCGCACCGGTTCCCGTGCCGCCCCCCATTCCCGCGGTCACAAAGACCATGTCGGAACCCTCAAGGAGTTCGCGAAGTCGATCGCGCGCTTCGAGCGCAGCGGCGCGGCCTCGATCGGGGTTCGCGCCACATCCGAGACCACGAGTGATCTCCGCTCCGAGCTGGACTTTCGTCGCTGCTTTGTTGTGGGAGAGCGCTTGTGCGTCTGTGTTCGCGGCGATGAATTCAACACCGCTGAGTCCCGACGCGATCATCGTGTTGAGCGCATTTCCGCCGCCACCGCCGACACCGATGACCTTAATCGAGGCTTGCTGATGTGAGCTGCCTTCGAATTCAAGAAGCTCTTGTCCGTCATCGGGACCGAGTTCTAGAAGATCGACCGAGTCGCCATCACCTTTGCGATCGCTGACAATGTCATTGGAATTGTTGGCAGTACTATTTGAGCTGTCGTTCTTGCCCTTCCCGCTCTGCGAACGAGAATTCTTTTTCTTAGCCATGCTTTCACCCCCCGACGATGCTTGGCAGCGCCACGTAATGTACACGATTTAATCAGTTTTGTGCTCTTTTGATTGAGCTTTCTGTGTTATTTGCTGTCATTCAATCAAACTCCGCGTAAAACCAATCTCGCATTCGTTGTCTAACGCGACCGAAGATCGATTCATCACGGATTCGGAAGCGACTACCGCGTGTCGAGCGCTCTTGATTAATGCCGAACACAACGAGCCCGACGCCGGTCGAGTACATGGGACTTCGAACGACATCTTGTAGGCCGCCGATCGAAGTGGGCAGGCCCTGACGAACCGGCGCTTCGAAGATTTCCTCGGCGAGTTCGCCGACGCCCGAAAGCGCAGACGCTCCACCGGTGAGAACGACACCAGAAGGGATTCGGTCGATGAGATCCGCTCGAATGAGTTCTTGTCGGGCGAGGCTGAGAATCTCTTCGACGCGGGGCTCGATGATCTCACACAAGATCTTGCGTGAGATCTCGCGCGGTTTTCGACCCCCCACCGAAGGCACGCTCAGGATGTCGTCGGATCCGAGATAGCGCGCCGACGCGATACCGAATTTCTTCTTGATCCGTTCTGCTTCATCAAAGGGGGTCCGGAGTCCGACCGCGATGTCGTTGGTGAGGTGGTAACCGCCGATGCCGAGGACCGACGTATTCTTGATCGAGCCGTCGGCGAAGACTGCAATGTCCGTGGTTCCACCACCGATGTCGATCATGCAGACGCCAAGCTCACGTTCGTCATCTCCCAGAACGGCCGCGGCCGAGGCGAGGGGCTCGAGCACGATATCGACCACGTTGAGACCGGCCTTGTTGCAGCACTTGATGATATTCTGGGCGCTCGCCACCGCCGCCGTCACGATGTGAATCTTCGCTTCGAGACGGACGCCACTCATGCCGAGCGGCTCGTGGATTCCGTCCTGATCATCGATGATGAATTCCTGCGGAATCACATGAATGACTTCTCGGTCCATGGGAATCGCAACGGCCTTGGCTGCATCGATCACGCGTTTGACATCACTCTCGTGGACTTCTCGATCCTTGACTGCGACGACGCCGTGAGAATTGAACGCTCTGATATGTCCGCCTGCGATGCCGGCATAGACGGCGGTGATCTCACAATCCGCCATCAGCTCCGCCTCTTCGATCGCGTGCTTGATGGAGTTCACCGTCGCGTCGATGTCGACGACGACCCCCTTGCGAAGTCCTCGGCTCGGGTGGGTCCCGATGCCGATGATATCGATCCCATTCTCGGTTTCTTCCGCGACGACCGCACATATTTTTGTCGTGCCGATATCGAGACCAACGATGATCTCTTCCTTCTTGGACATATCATCCCCCTATTCCCCGTGAACGGAGAAGTCGAAATCCCTATCCAGGGATCTCGAAAATGGACGGCCGGACACATCCGTGCCCTGCCGCCGCCAGTTTCCCACCTCTATCCAGAGGCGGGTTCGCTGCGCAGAACCGCGCGGTCTGCGTACCGGAGATCGATGAGACGAGCGTCCTGAATGCGCGACTCGTCGCTTTCGAGCAGCGCAGCCAGTCGGGCGATGCGCTGTCGTAAGAATCTTTTTCCGAGCAGGGCGCGGGGGCCCGTCTCGCCTATATGCAGCACGTAGCCGCTCAGTTCGTCATCTACTGTGCCGGTGGTGGTCTCAGCCATTGCATTCGCATTGGCGGGCAGTCGCAGTGTGAGAGCGGTCGGGTCTTCGGCCAGGATGGCGTGTTTTTTGAGTTCATCGAGAATCAAAATGGCTGACGCCGACAATCCTCTTCCCTCGTCCAGGCTTCCCACGACCAATGGCAGAGGTCCGCCTGGCTCGCTTCGACCCGAGAAACGAACGCCTCTTTCGTCGATCATTTCGATTTCGCCCGAGTCGCGCTTCAACCATCGAGCGACGGCTTCTCGTTCGACGATTGCGACGATGAGGGTGCCGCCGGGAAGTCGTAGGCTACGAATCGATTCGATCCACGGTTCGGCTTCAACTGCGTCACGAATCTCTTGCGTCGCGATCGAGTCGAGTAAACGGCCGGCCGGGAGATTGAGGGTCGTCGTGACATCGGCGGCAGTGAGCGCGGTCGCGCCCTGGACCGCGACGCGTTCCAGTGGCGACCCTCTGTAGAGAAGGTTTCTGGAAAACAATGGCGCGAGGAGAATTCCGGCTGCGAAGGCGACGAAAATGAGGATTGGAGTGAGTCGTCCGCGCGTTTGCGCTCGGGTGCTTGAACTGGCCGCACGGCCGCGCTGGCGTTCGAGTCGATTCATTTCTTGTGAGCGTTTGCGAGCGAGATGATCCCTTGCCCGCTTTGCGCGAGATTGTGCGGCGATCGTTGCGTTAGGCCGTCGGGTGGTGGCTGGGCGTCGACTCGACTTTTTCTGACTCATGAATCTTCTCCTGGCGATCGACCAATAATTTGCACTTCTGTTTCAAGGCGAATCCCGGTTTCGCGCTCAACCGCTTCGCGCGCGCGTTCGATTAGTTGAAGAACGTCGCTGGCAGTGGCGCCGCCATGATTGACGATAAAGTTCGCGTGTACGGAAGAGATCTCAGCGGCGCCCACACTTGAGCCCTTTAATCCGGCGGCCTCGATGAGTTGGCCCGCGAATTGGCCGGGCGGATTTCGAAAGACCGACCCGCAGCTTGGAGTGTCGGTGGGCTGTGTCGATTGCCGATGTGCGAGCAGCCGATCGATCTCGCTTTGTACTTTGGCGCGGTCGCTTTCTTCGACCTGTAGTTTTGCCGAGAGAATGATGGCGCTCGCCGGAAGACCTGTGAGTTCTCGATAACCGAATTCGAGCATCGATCGGGGAATTCGTGAGACCCGCTTGCCTTCACAACCGACGATCTTGATCTCCCTAACGACGTCCTTCATCTCGCGAACACCGATGCCCGCATTCATGGCCAGCCATCCGCCCAGGGTTCCAGGGATTCCGGCACCGAATTCCAGACCGCTCAGCGCGTTGTCGATGCAGAATCGTGTGATCGTGGCGTGGGAGGCGCCTGCTTCGACTGAGATAAGATCGTCTGAGACTCTTTCGATGCGACGCAATTTCTTGAGACGGATCACAACGCTGCGCAGTCCTTCTTCGCCGACCAGGAGATTGAAGCCCGCACCGATCACGAGGGTGGGCAACGCATATTTCGCGCATAGCCCCAGAAGCGCACAGAGTTCCTCTCGATCTGCAGGGGTTGCGATCGCATCCGCGGGTCCACCCATTCGCAAGGACGTGTGACGAGACAGCTGGGCATCGAATTCAATTCGGGCTCCCAAGCACTCTCGTAGAGCATTCCGTGCTTCGGGGTCGATCATTCGTCGCCCCCCGCTTTCATGCCGAGTGCGGTGAGAATTCTGGGGCCGAGGTTCGAGATACTTCCGGCACCTAAAGTCATAACGAGTTCGCCAGCTTCGAATCGTTGGACCCAGGTCCGTTCGATTTCCTCGAGCGATCCGCCGAAATAGGCACCTGCATGACCGGCTGTTGAAATGGCATTGGCAAGGCGCTCGGCGTCGATATCGGCGATCGGCGACTCACTGGCGGCGTAGATATCGCAAATGATGACGCGATCGGCGTCTGCGAATGCGGTCGTGAACTCCTCCCAGCAATCGCGTGTTCGGGTATAACGATGGGGCTGAAAGATTGCGGTGATGGAACCTGAATGGACGCTTCGTGCCCCCGCCAGCGTCGCCCGGAGCTCCGCCGGATGATGTGCGTAGTCGTCGACGATCTCGACTCCGTTATGTTCGCCCTTGCGTTCGAAGCGCCGGGCAACTCCGGGGAAAGTTGGGAAGGCTTCTGAGAGAATGGCGGGCTCGACGCCTTGTTCGAGTGCAAGGGCAATGGCCGCTAGCGCATTCAGGATATTGTGTCGGCCGGGCATCAGAAGGTCGAAGCGAAAGCGATCGTCGTTGCGAAGGCGAACTTCGCATCGCTGCCCGCCGGGAATATCCTCGACGCTCACGGCGCAGACATCGGCTTTCGGCGAAAATCCGAAGCTCACTTGTCGTGAGGTGATGTTGGGGGCGATCTCGCGAACACCAACATGATCGATGCCGAGAATGGCGGCGCCCCAGAAGGGAACAGAATTCGCGAAACGAGTGAATGCCTTGAGCAGGACTTCGCGAGAGCCGTAGTAGTCGAGATGCTCAGGGTCGACGTTGGTGATCGCAGCCATGACCGGACGGGTCAGTAGGAAGGATCCGTCGCTTTCATCGACCTCGGCGACGAGCAGGTCGCCGCTTCCCAATTTGGCCGGACTCGCGTATCCGCCCGGCCTCGGGACCCGCCCACCGATCAAGGCCGTCGGATCCAGGCCGGCGGATTCGAGAAGATGTGCCGTCATCGCGGAGGTCGTGGTCTTGCCATGAGAACCAGCGATCGCGATGCCATCCTTGGTTCGCATGACTTCGGCGAGCAGTGCGCCGCGACTGATGATCGGCGTCCCGCTATGACGCGCGGCTTCGAGCTCAACATTGTCTTCGGCGATCGCGCTCGACCGGACGACGGTATCCGCCTGCCCAACGCTTGCGCGGTCATGCCCCATGGCGATGCGCACGCCGAGTTCGCGCAGTCGCTCGACAGTGGGTCCATCCGCGAGGTCTGACCCTGAGATCTCGAAGCCCTGTGCGTGGAGCAGTTCGGCCAACGCGGCCATGCCGATGCCACCAATTCCAACGAAGTGGAGGTGTCTCAACTTTCGTTGCACGACGCGCCCTCCCGATTTTCGATGGGATGCGATTGGCCGCCGTCCAGAATCGCGACGCATTCGTCAATGATTTCGTCCGCCGCATTGGGTCTGGCCAATCGGATCGCGGATTCGCGCATCAATACGAGTCTTCCGGGCGAAGTCACGAACTCGGCCACGCCCTGGGCGAGAGCGGTCAAGTCGAGAGGTTGTGCTGGGAGACAGCGAGCAGCGCCAGCCGCTTCGAGCGCGCTCGCATTGGCCTGCTGGTGATTGTCCGCGGCGAAGGGGTAGGGGACCATGAGCGCGGGAACGCCTGCGAGTGTGAGTTCCGCAACCGTGAGTGCGCCGGCCCGACAGATCGCGAGGTCTGCCCAGCGATAGCGAGTTGGCATGTCGTTTTCGAAGGCGACGACTTCCGCCTTGATTCCAAGTTCGGCGTATCGCAGATCGACGGCTTCGCGGTCGGCCTCTCCGGTCTGGTGGAAGACTTCGATCGAATTCTTGGCGAGTCGCGCGAGCGCGTCGGGTACGTTCTCATTCAATTGCCGCGCGCCCTGACTTCCCCCGAATACGAAAATGCGGAGCGGTGTAGAAGGTAGGCCCGATTTCTGATCTTTCGCGAAGGCCTCATAGAGTGCTCGGCGAAGTGGGACACCGACACATCGGCTGCGTACGCCCTTTGGTAAAGCGGGTCGCGTCGCTTCGAATCCGACGAAGACCATTCGCGCGAGTCGCGAAGTCATTTGGTTGACTCGTCCCGGAATCGCGTTTGGTTCGACCAGGAAGAGCGGGCGTCGGCTCAGCCAGGCCGCGAGCGCGGATGGCATTGCGGCATAGCCTCCCACCGAGATCACGGCGTCGGCCTTGAAAAATCGCATGATGCGCAGGGCATGAAAGACGCTGCCCAGAATGGACAAGACGCTTCGCAAGCGACCGAGCCAGTCGCGTCCCATGAATTGTTCGCTTGACAGCATCTCGAGTTCGAAACCGGCCGCTGGAACCAGGCGCGACTCGAGCCCACGGGACGAACCGATGAAGAGAACCTCGTCGCCACGATGGACGAGCGCTTCGCCTAACGCGAGCGCCGGCGTCACATGTCCACCCGTGCCGCCACCGGCTATCACCCAGCGTCTTGCCATCTGCCCTCCGGAGATTTGTGGGGTGGATGGCGTCTGGCGACACCGAGGAGAATGCCAAAGGCGATACAACTCATGACCAGCGAGGTGCGGCCATAACTAAGAAATGGCAGCGTCAGTCCCTTGGTTGGAACCAGGCCCATGACGACTGCGGCATTCAGGAAGGCTGGCACGGTCAGCAGTATCACCATGCCGAAGGCGCACAGCATGTCGAATCGATCCCGGGCGCGGCCTGCGACGCGAGTCCCCGTGACCCACAATGCCGCGAAGGCGCCGAGTACGAAAAGAACGCCGAGTAATCCCAATTCCTCGGCGACGAGCGCGAGCACGAAGTCCGTATGGACCTCCGGTAGGTACTCGAGCTTCTGGCGACCGTCGCCGAGCCCCTGACCCAATAGGCCGCCCTGCCCGAAAGCGACATAGGACTGAACGAGTTGCCAGCCGGAGCCCTGCAGCTCGCGGAAGGGATCGAGGAAGCCGATTACCCGCTGTCGTGCATAGTCGTTCATCGCAATGTAGACACCGACGAGGACCACGCCGAGGGCGCCGGGTAGGACGAAGCGCGGCCAGGGGGTTCCTGCGATGAAGAGAATTGAAGCCGCGAGGACGACGAGGATGACGGCATTGCCGAGGTCGGGTTGCATGAGCAGTAGGCCGGCGGGAAGGAGTGCGATACCAGCCGATTGAATCGAGAGTCGCGTCGACAATCCTCGCCGGTCGTCTTTGCGAGAAAGCCACGCGGCGACCGCGATCAGTGTGGCGCATTTGGCGACCTCACTGGGTTGGAAGCGAAAGCCCAGGCTCGGTATTTCGAGCCAGCGCCGAGCGCCGTTGACCTCGACGCCGAGAAGGACGGTCGCGACTAACATTGCGATCGTGAGAAGCCAGATCGGCATGGCGAGGCGGCGCAAGACTCTGGAGGGGACTAAATAGGCGGCGATCGCAGCGCATATTCCAATTGCAACGCCAATCAGGTGGTCGGAGAAGAGCTTTGGAAAGCGGCTATCCAGGGAGAGTGCGGCGGTTGCGCTGTAACTCATAACGACGCCCATCGAGATGAGCAAAGCGGCTGAAATCGAAATGCCTGGATCAACACCGGCGTTGTGAGACTTTCCGGAAGCCGCGCTCATGAGTCTCTCCCGTTTCCAGTCAAAGCGCGGACCGCGGCCTGAAAGGCCAGGCCTCGGTCGCCAAAGCTGTCGAATTGATCAAAGCTCGAGCAAGCAGGTGCAAGCAGGACGACGTCACCGCTTATTGCGATTGATGCGGCGGCATTGGTGGCCTTCGTGAGATCACCGACACGGTCGCACGGAATCTCTCCTTCGAGCGCCGTCGCGAACTCGTCTGCGGCTTCTCCGATTACGAAGGCATGGCGTACACGCTTGGCGGCGGCTTGTACTAGAGGCGTTAGGTCTCCGCCCTTGTGGCGCCCGCCGGCGATCCAGATGATCGGCTCGACCGTCGATTCGAGGGCATGTATCGCGGCGCCCACGTTCGTCGCCTTTGAGTCATCGACGTACCGGACGCCGCGGATTTCAGCGATCTCTTCGCGACGATGAGGTAAGCCCCTGAAGCTTGTGAGTGCTTGCGCCGCCGCATTGAGATCGAGATTTACGTCGAGGGTCGAGAGCGCGAGCAAGGCTGCGAGTACGTTCTCGCTCTGATCCGAGAATGAAAGCGGGCTGCCCTCGAGATTCACCGTGCGCTGCGAGCCGTGTCGTCGGACAATCGCATTGCGACCGTCCATCCATGCGCCGTCGCTTGAAGTGCCGGCAGCCATTGGCCCTCGATTGAATGTCAGCCGTTCGACTCCGGAGGGAAGTGCGACATTCCGAACGGGCTGGTCATCGCCGTTCAAGATCGCGCAATCGCCATCGTTCTGTTGGGCAAAGATTCGCGCCTTTGCCGCGAGATACCCTTCGAGATCATGATGTCGATCGAAATGGTCGGGGCTGAGGTTGAGGAGGACGGCTACACGTGGTCGAAATGCGTCCACGCTTTCGAGTTGAAAAGAGGAGACTTCGAGAATGGCCACGTCCAGCGGCGCTCCCACGAGATCCAGCGCCGGGACACCCAAATTCCCAGCGGCCCGGGCGCGTAGGCCCGATGCGCGGGCCATGGATTCGATGAGGCGAACGACGGTGGACTTCCCGTTCGTTCCGGTGACGGCGATGATCGGAATTCGCAATGCCCGAAAGCAAAGCTCTATGTCGCCCCAAGCTTTTCGCGCCGAAGACTGCCATCGCGACGCCGGGATTCCGGGGCTGGGGACCACTAGATCGAATGAAGACATGTCGGGGAAGCTCTGGCCGAGTCGAAGTTCAACGCGATCATCGATCTCGCTCAGTTCGGCGATGGCGTCGGCCGGCCGTTCGTCGGCAGCCAGCACGCGGGCTCCGCGTGCGGAACAGAAGCCGGCGGCCGAGCGGCCGGACAGGCCTAGGCCTAACACGAGGACATTCTGTCCATCGAGTTCCATCCAAAGTTCTCCCTGCCGCGCAAGCGCGGCGATTTTCAGCGCAGCTTCAATGACGAAAGCGCGACAAGGCCAAGAATGATCGAGACGATCCAGAATCGAACGACGATCTTCTGTTCGGGCCAGCCCAGCTGCTCAAAATGATGGTGGATCGGTGCCATTCGAAAGACGCGCTTGCCAGTGAGCTTGAACCCGACGACCTGGATGATCACGGACAGCGTTTCGATGACGAAAATCCCGCCGACAACGGCGAGCAAAATTTCCTGTCGGATGAGCACGGCGATCGTTCCCAGCGCTCCGCCCAGGGCGAGCGATCCCACATCCCCCATGAAGAGTTCGGCCGGGGATGCGTTGAACCAGAGGAATCCGAGTCCTCCGCCCACGAGCGCGCCGCAGATGATCGCGAGCTGGCCGGCTCCGGCGACATTCTTGATCTGTAAGTAGTCGGCGATTCCAGCATGGCCGGCCGCATAAGAGAGCAAGAGGAATGTGGCCGCGGAAATCATCACTGGGCCGATCGCCAGACCATCGAGCCCATCCGTCAGGTTCACGCCGTTCGATGCGGCCACGATGATGAAAGTCGCCAGCGGTACGTAGAGCCATCCGATATTAGGCGTGAAATTCTTGAAGAAGGGAACGGCGAGTTCCTGATCGAAGGCCGGATTTGTGTAGATGGCGATGGCCACACCAAAGGCCATCAAGAATTGCCAGAAGAGCTTGGTCCGCGCGGAGATTCCGACACTATTCTTTTGAACGACTTTCTGATAATCGTCGATGAATCCAAGAACGCCGTAGCCGGCGGTCAGGCCCAGTACGATCCACACGAATGAGTTCGTGAGGTCCGTCCAGAGTAAGACGGAGATCAGCAACGAGAGAAGGATCAGGAGTCCACCCATAGTGGGTGTTCCTTCCTTCGCAGCGTGATCGGGTCCGATTTCTCGAATCGGCTGCCCGACCCGTAGTGCGGCGAGGCGCCGGATCAGCCACGGGCCGACGATGAAAGAGATAAAGAGTGCTGTCAGTGTGGCCGCGGCGGTTCGGAAGGTGATGTACCGGACTACGTTGAGTGCACCAAATGTGTCAGCGAGAGGATAGAGCCAGTGGTAGAGCACTATTGGCTCCTTTCTTCGATCGATTCGATGATGCGTTCCATTCTTGCCGCACGGGAACCCTTGACCAGGATCAGATCGCCCTTAGCCATGATTTCTTCGAGCTTCCGCGCGAGGGCGTCGTGATCTTCTTCGAGATGGATTCGCTCCTTGGCGAGGCCGGCTTCGGCTGCGCCCGCAGCGACGTGTTCTGCCATTGAGCCAACCAAGAAAAGGCCATCGAGATCGAGCGAACCGGCGAGTCGCCCGGCGTCATGATGTGCGCTGACGCCCTGGTCTCCGAGTTCACCCATGTCGCCTAGGACCGCGAGCCGACGCCCACTGGTCTCGAGTCGTGCGAGGGTGTCGAGGGCGATCTGCATCGATTGCGGATTGGCGTTATACGAGTCATCAATCACGAGCACATCGTTCGGGAGCGAGCGAGGCTGCATGCGGCCGGGTACTCCTTGATGTTTTGCGAGGCCGTTCGCGACCGCGGTCATTGAAGCGCCTGCAGCGAACGCCCCGCCGGCTGCCGCCAAGGCATTCTCAATGATCGTTTCCGCGAGGCCGGTCACGTGAAGTTCATCTCGCCCAAATGGCGATTCGAGTTGGAAGCTGAAGGTTCCATCATTGTGCGCACGAATCCTTGATGCGCAGAGGTCGGCTTTCGGATCGCGTCCAAAGCTGAGGACGCGCGCTGCGCTGCGCTTCGCCTGTGCAAAGGCGCGGGGGTCATCGCGGCCGACAACCGCTGTGCCAACGGCGGGCAGCGAGGCGAGCAGGTCGCCTTTCTCCTCGGCGATGGCCTCGCGACTGCCGAGGAATTCGATGTGCGCGGATCCGACGTTGGTGAGAATTCCGATATTGGGTTCTGCGATCTCGGTCAGTGTCGCGATCTCGCCTCGGTGGTTCATGCCCATTTCGATGATCGCGAATTCGGTGGCCCCGGATCGACGGAGAAGTGTGAGGGGAACCCCGAAGTTGTTATTCAGGTTGCCGCGAGTGGCCAGGGTGGTTCCGACACCCTGCAATATTTCAGCGCAGAGGTCCTTCGTCGTCGTCTTGCCATTACTTCCGGTGATTCCGATGAGTGGGCCCTGGAAGGATTGCCGATGGCCATGTGCGAGATCCGCCAACGCGCGTGTTGTGTCGTTCACGCGAACCACGAAGCCCCCGCTCGGCATAGGATCGCCTGGACTCGAGATTGCGGCGGGATCCGTCGACACGATGACGCCGGCGGCACCTTGTTCCAGAACTTTCGCGACGAAGCGATGGGCATCGTGGTTGGGGCCGACGATGGCTACGAAAAGGCTTTCCGCACGAACTTCACGACTGTCGATCACTGTGGCGTCGAAGGTCTGGCTCTCGTTGCCCTGGATGAGTTTGCCTTTGGTCCAGTTGCAGACATCTGCGGCGCTTGCGGGAAGGCTCATCGACTGGCCCTCTCGGCGAGTGCGCGTCGTGCCTCGTCTCGATCATCAAAGGGGAATTTCTCCCGACCGATGATCTGATAGTCCTCGTGTCCCTTGCCAGCGAGAACGACTGTGTCCGCTGGGTTGGCTTCGGCGATTGCCAGGTCGATGGCCTCGCGCCGATCGACGAGGACGGTGTAGCGACCCGTCGCCGTATTGTTTTCTTTCGCCTCGCCCTCCGAAGCCTGCGCGAATAACATATCGGCGTCGACGCGTTCCAGTCTTTTTAGTCCGGCTTCGACGTCAGCGAGGATGGCGAGGGGATCTTCCGTGCGCGGATTATCACTCGTCGCGATGGCCAGATCGGCATGCTCGGCCACTGCGTTGGCCATGAGCGGTCGTTTGGCGCGATCGCGATCGCCGCCGCAGCCAAAGACCGTGATCAGGCGGCCGCGACAGAGAGGCCGCACTGCGCGGAGAAGCTTGTCGACGGCGTCGGGCGTATGGGCGTAGTCGACTAGGACGATGGGCTCGCTCTTGGTCTCGCTGTCAGAGTCGCGGTCGGATGAATCGCCATCTGGACCGCGGACGCGTTCCATTCGCCCCGGGACCTGAGGGCAGCTGGCGATGCCACGCGCAATCTCCGAAAAGTCGATTTCGAGCGCCCGTGCGATTCCAGTCGCGACGAGGAGATTTTCGAGATTGAAGTCACCGATCAAGGGCAGTGCAACCTCGATACGACCGCTTGCGTCTTCGAGCTCCGCACGGGTGCCATCGAGTGCGATGTCAAAGTTGACGAGCCGCAATTCGGCTTGCGCCTCACGCTCTCTGCTGACGCGCAATATTTTTGCGCCCGCATCTCTTGCAAAGGCGATCATCTTTTCCGCCACTGGATCATCGATGTTGATGACGGCGGTCGCGCCCGGGGCGAGATGGTCCTGGAAGAGTCGCGCCTTTGAAGCGAGATAGGAATCCATGCTGCCATGAAAATCGAGATGATCTTGTGAGAGGTTCGTAAACGCGGCGACTCGAAAGGCACATCCATCGACGCGTCCGAGTTCGAGCCCATGGGACGAGACTTCCATGAGGGTGGCATCGACCTGCGCCGTGCACATCGAGCGAAGTGTCTTCTGCAAGTCGAGACTTTCGGGTGTTGTGTTGACCGAGACTTCTCTTTCGCCGGCATAGCGGATTTCAACAGTGCCGATGAGGCCGGTTCGCCAGCCGGCTTCCCGAAGGATCGATTCGACGAGATACGTTGTACTCGTCTTACCATTGGTTCCGGTCACGCCGATTAACGAGAGTTCGTCTGCAGGGTTTCCGAAGAATCGAGCGGCGAGGGGGGCGAGGGCGCGCCGACTGTCGGGGACGCGCACGATCGGAATGGTGGCCTTGGACAAAGCCGAATCCGGCATGTCTTCGACAATCAGAGCGGCTGCGCCGAGGGAGGCGGCGAGCTCCAGATAGTCGTGTCCATTCGAGTTCGCGCCCCGAAGTGCAATGAAAAGATCGCCGGGGCAGACGCGCCGGGAGTCGTACCGGATTCCGCGAATCGTAGGATCGTCATTCGGATCCTCGCGTCGCCATTCGATTGTTTCGAGACCCTTGGGGAGAGCGTCGAGTAGAGTTGAGAGTCGCATCACCCCTCCTCTCGAAGAGCCGCAAACTGCAGCCGGACTGTGCGGTCATGTCCTACGAGCAGCGTGCCCGGGACCGGTCTTTGAGACACCACTCGACCCTCGATGGCTCCAAGCGTCGTGATTCCAAGTGATTCGCTGGCCGCGACCCGACGCGCGCGTGCCATTGTCTGTCCATAGAAATCAGGCACAAAGGCGGGATCGTCGAACAGTGAGCTGGCCTGGCTCGGTGTTCGTGGGCTCGGATTAGAGCGGGAATGTCCCGCCGCCAGACGATCGGCGACGGGACGGGGCGGGGGGGCCGCGACAGCCGCGCTAGGCGGCTCATCGTGCGAAACTGTCTGCCATTCACTTTCGGAATGGGCCATTCGTACATTGTCTGATTCAACGGTTTCAAGTTCCGCCGCCAACTGCAGGCCGGGTGTTGCCTTCTTCATGGGCGCGGGCTCGGTTACGATGCCGCGCCGGGCGAGCTGTGCGGCGGCGACCCGTGCGAAGACCGGCGCAGCGACATAGCCGCCGCTATGGAGGAAACCGCTGGGTTGGTCGATAGCGACTACGATGGCGAGTTCGGGATCGTCGGCTGGAACGACGCCCATGAACCAGGCGATGTAGTTGCTACGTGAATAGCGCTTGGCTTCGAGGTCGAGTTTTTGTGCGGTGCCGGTTTTTCCGGCCACGGCCACCCCCGCCAGCGCAGCGAGTCGTCCGGTACCGGTTGGGCTGACCACGGTGCGCATCATGTCGAGGGTTCGGCGCGCGGCGTCAGCGGAGACCGCATGACCATTCGATTGAATTTCTGTCTGTTTCCAGGTTTCTCCGAAATGCCTGCGCGCTAGGACGATTCGTGGCTGCATCCTTTCGCCATCGTTGGCGAGGGCTCCAAGTGCCGAAGCCAACTGAATGGCGGTGACGGAAATCCCTTGACCAAATGCGATGGTTGCTTGATCCACGGGTTGCCAATTCGACCAATCGCGAACCAGGCCCGCCGACTCCATTGGGAAACCGGAGCCCGTGCTTCCGCCGAAGCCGAATCGAAGCAACCCGCGATATTGGGCTTCACGGCCCATCCGTTGGGCGATTTGAACCGCGCCGACATTGCTCGAAACCCGTAGGATGTCTGCGGGTCGAAGCATTCCGTAACTTTCGTGATCGTGGATGGTCTTTCCGCGAACTCGTAGGGAGCCGTCGCCGGTATCGAATTCGAGATCGGCGTTGATCGTGCCCGCGTCCAGGGCGGAGGCGACGAGGAAGGTCTTCATGGTCGACCCGGCTTCCACCAGGTCGCTGAATGATCGTGCTCGTGTCTGGGTGTAGTCGAATTCCCGAAAGCGATTCGGATCGAATCCCGGTGCTTCGGCAAGAGCCAGGATGTCGCCGTTCTTCGGGTCGAGTGTCAGGACCACGCCGCCTAACGCACCATGCTTCTTCACTGCATCGCGAAGAGCTGCTTCTGCAGCGGCTTGCATCGCGCCATCGAGCGAGAGGGCGATATCGCCGCCTTGAACATCTCGTGGGTCCGTTGAGTTCAGTGCGAGCGCTCGGCCGCGGGCATCACGCTCGACGCGGACTCGACGCGGCTGGCCTCGGAGCCAATCATTCTCCATCTGCTCGATGGCCCGAACGCCGTGTCCATCGATGTTCGCGAAGCCGATCAGCGGTGCGGCGAGTTTTCCGGCAGGATAGGATCGGCGCGGTTCGCGATCGATTCCGATGCCCGTTAGTTCGAGGTTGCGAACGCGCTGGGCAGCCGCTGATTCGACCCAGCGTGCGATATACGTGAACCGATCGTGTGCGGCGAGGCGCCGGGTGACATGTGCGACGTCGAGCTCGAGGGCCGCGGCGAGAGCCGTGGCCGCCTTCGCGGGATTTTCAAGGAGGCGGGGCAAGGCATAGATCGATGCCGCTTCAATCGAAATGGCGAGTTCACGGCCGTCGCGATCAAAGATCGTTCCGCGGGCGGGCGCGAGGGTCTGCTCGGTTTGAATCTGTATCCCGTAAAGAGCCTGTGCTCGCGTATTGGCGATGGTGAGATGAGCGGCGCGACCGGATAAAACGAGCACGAGGGCTAGGCCGGCCAACCGGACCCAGACAATTCGTTGGGAAGCCATGTCGAGTGCTTGGGATCTCATCGCCAATCACCTCGAGGTTCGATGCGAGGTGGACCAGCGGCGATCGAAGGAAGCGCATCGGCGCTGGTTTCGAAAACGGCTCGGTTTTGATGCGGGTGTAGGTCAGATGGGTCGTTGAGGACGATCACCTGGCTCGGCGGACGAAATCCGCGTGCCCGCGCCTGGCTCTCAAGCAGTGTGGGGTCGCGCAACTGGCGACGACGAACGATCAGGTTCCGCTGTTCTTCGCGCAACGCGGTCTCTTCATGGACGGCTGAAGCCATCGCATAACGGATTCGGATCAAGTCGATTCGAAGTGCAGCAACGGCGAGTGCCGAAATGAGTGCGAGCACGAGGAGCGGCAGAAGTTTTCGGGCATTCCGGGAGCTGCCTTGGCCGGCAAAGTCGACACCGATCCATCGGCCGAGCGAGGGCAGCTTGGGAAGACGCCCGAGTGGAAAACGTACCCTGGTTCGCAACACCCAGTCAGGAGTCGTCATGCGGCCTCCAATCGGGTACCCGCTCGGAGTCGCGCTGACCGCGCGCGTGGGTTTCGCTCGAGTTCCTCTGGTCCAGGACCGATCGGACGCCGCGTGAGAATTTCGAAGGACGGTAGAATGCCGCAGGTACACGCCGGCCATTCCGAGGGGCAGGTGCATCCCCTGGCTGCCTGTCGGAACGTGCGTTTGACCAGGCGATCTTCCAGGCTGTGATAGGCGATCACGACGAGACGGCCACCGGGCCGCAATACGCGGATGGCGGCTTGGAGGCCGTCTCCGAGTGCGCCCATTTCGTCGTTCACGGCGATTCGAAGGGCTTGGAAGACGAGGGTGGCTGGATTGTGTCGCCGGCCGCGTCCGATGCCCAATCCACCAATGAGGTCGATTAGGTCTGCAGCGGTTTCCAGGGGTTCGGAGTTGCGACGGGCGACGATTGCACGGGCGAGCCGTCGAGATCCCGGCAATTGTCCGTATTCGGAGAAAACCTGTTCCAGGTCCTCGACAGAAAGGCTGGCCAAGAGATTGGCCGCCGTCGTCGGGCCGCCAACGCCGTCCATGCGCATATCCAGGGGACTCTCGGCGCCGGGACTGAACCGAAAGCCGCGACTCGCTTCGTCGAGTTGGTAGGAGGACACGCCAAGATCGAGCACGATGCCGTCGATGGTTGTGGGCGCGAGTTCGGCGGCGACATCGTCGAGTCGGCGAAACGATGCTTGAATCAGTTGGACTCGGTCACCGAATGACTGCAGCCGATCGGCTGCTGCCGCAATCGCATCGCTATCGAGGTCGAGGCCGATCAAGCGGCCGTCGGGTGCCGCGCGTTCGAGAATTGCTGCGGCATGACCACCGCCGCCAAGTGTTCCGTCGACGATGACCGAGCCGGGTTCGAGGTTGAGATGTGCGAGTGTTTCAGCGAGAAGGACGGGTTCGTGATACAACGTGGTCGCCACAGGGGGCGCCTCCCGTCTAGGCTACCTCTCTCGCGAGTGGCTCGAGTGGTTAGAGCTGGATTCGATTGATTCGCCTAACATCCAGCTCGCAAAGTTGATGGGCAGTCTTCATGGGAACCCGCTTCAAAGAGAATCGTTTCGAGGCGTGTTGCCCTTGAAGAGGGTTCGGAGAAGATGTTGGGGCGTCCCGGGGCACGTATCTTCGGCACGTACCCCCCAGTAACCGCGCCGGAGACCCATTGCGTCCCGGGAACACCCCAACAATCTCCTGGAGAGCTCGCGCTCTCCAGTCCCCCCAAAAAAACTTACGACCGGCTTCCTTGATCCACCGATCGCTGAATGTCGTCGAACTCATGAATCGTTGCTGAAAGATTTTCTGCGAATCTGGCTGGGTTCCAGATTTCGATATGTTCAAATACGCCGGCCACAACAACCTTGCCGTCGAGGCTGGCGTGCTGGCGAAGAAACGTCGGTACGAGAACGCGTCCCTGCGTGTCGACTGGGCAAGGCACAGAGCCAGCGGAATAGAAGCGACTCAGGTTCTGTGCGGCAGGATCGAGGCTGGACTTTTCAATCAGATTCTGTTCGATCGCGGCCCAGACCTTGGCGGGGTAGAGCGCGAGAAAGTCTTTCTGATTGACCAGCATCGGCGGACTCTCCTCTCCGGCTACCAACTCGGCTCTGAAGACTCGCGGAATGCTGAGTCGTCCTTTAGCGTCGATCGTGTGGTCATGCCGGCCGCGAAACATCGTTCTGAAATGCCTCGCTGTTTTCCTTGCCTACTTGTTGGCTAACATGTGAACCACATTCGGGTCACGAACTCATGGAGCAATTTGATCAATTGGGAAATGTTGGAGGGCTTCGAAATTTGATTTGACTCTCTATTAGGCTGCCTAGAGAGTCAGTTTATCCCTTCAGTCCCCACTATCTCCCACTCTGTTGATGTTCTATCCCACATCTCCCCACCGGCGCAAGCAGAATTTGTGCATCCACGCCCTTTTTTCTCCATTGTTGTCATCAGAGCCACAAATCGGCTCATTTTGATCGATTCGAGGCGAAAGTGGAGCGAGGATGGATATTCGGGAAGGGTCTTCGAGACCCTGATTCCCCACTTCGTGTATGCCGCGGGCCTCAGCCAGCCTCATTTTGGTGGGGAAGGGTTGGGCGAGGCGTCCGTGCACTGGAAATCATCCGAAGCGGTGCTGGAATTGCGGTTCTGTGAGGCGGATTGGGCCTCGCGAGATTCCCAGGACTTTCAGGAAATTATAAAGCGGCCGCGAAATCGCGAATGCGATGGGCGTGAACCTGGCCGACTCGGTCGACGATGCCGGTCAAGGCGGCCCCGGGGACGAGTTCGATCGCGGTTGGAGCCTGCATGGGCGCGGCTGCGGTCAGGGTTTCCAGAACGGCTTCGGTTCCCTCTCGAACTCCCGCCAGCGAGTAGCCGCCTTCAAGGATGAAGACGATGCGACCGCCGCATAATGACTTGGCGAGTTCAAGCATGATCGTCGACATGGCTCGGTAGCCGTATTGAGTGATTTCCATCGAAGCGAGGGGGTCGTCTTGATGGGCGTCGAACCCACAGGAGATCAGGATTACATCGGGGCTGAAGGTTCTGGCGGCGGGGACAACGATGCGCTGAAGCACTCCTATGAATTCTTCATCCCCGCAGCCCACTGGCATCGGAATATTGATGGTCGAACCCAGGCCGCGGTCGAGTCCGGCTTCGTCGAAATTGCCTGTCCCCGGATAGAACGGAAATTGGTGGGTCGAGATATACAGAACGTCCGGATCCGTTTCGAAAATGTGCTGCGTTCCGTTTCCGTGATGGACATCCCAGTCAAAGATCAGAATTCGAGGTGCACCGCCCTCCGCTTGAAGAGAGCGCGTTGCGATGGCGACATTGTTGAAGAGGCAGAATCCCATGGCGCGGTCGGCTTCGGCGTGATGTCCGGGTGGGCGAACGGCAGCGAGTCCACTTGAAATTCCCCCGCATAACACGCGTGTGGCGAGGTCGATGCAGCTACCCGCGGCCAGCCGTGCGACTTCAAAACTCGAGGCCGAGTAGTACGTATCCGCATCAATCTTGCCAAGTTCCCGTCCGCTCGTCGAAGCGATCGCCTCGAGAAGACGGCGGTCATGAGCGCGGAGGATTTCTTCGGATTCCGCTGCTCGCGGTGCAACGACTTCGATTCGATGGCCAAACGAATCGATCGCCTCGCCAACTGCGACGAGGCGCTCCGGTCGTTCGGGGTGCCCGTCCGGTCCGTGATGGCTTTGGAAACGAATGTCTGAGACAACCTGCACAATCGAATCGGACATGCGTCGCTCCATGGCAAACACTGATCCAGCGTTGCGCAGCTCGCCCCGAGACGTTCTTGCGCTGTATGGCTGGTCAGCCTATCTCGGTGCAGGTTGGCGGATCGCCATCTAGCTTGATTTCCGAGTTGCCTGGGTCGGAACCTGTTCGTCGGGTAGATAGGCGCGTTCAAGGCGCTCGACTGCGCTGGCCACGCGCTCGAAATTTCGACTGAGCCTCTCGAGGTCTTCTCGTCGGGGAAGGTCGAGGGAGTCGACCGCTTTTCTGACCGACTCTTGCACGATTCGGTCGAGGTCACCCGGACTCATCGAAACTTGATCGCGTGCGGAGTCGGCGGCAGTCGAATTCGCATCCGTCTCGTTTCCGCCGTCTCGTTTGTCCGGGGTAAAACCGAGTCCGTCCCGGGCGGAGGTCAGGTTTTCTTCACCCTGGCGGACCATCTGTCGAAATCGGTCCTGGAAGTCTCCGATGCCCTCTGTCGCGTCGTCGACGCTCTTACGGATGGCGCCATAGAGGGCATCTCCGCCTCGCGAAAGAATTTGGCTGAGCAGGGTGTCCGATGGGTCTTCATGGGCGCGTTTGTTGTCGACCAGAATCTGGGAGAGGGCAACCTGGGTGATGTCCTCACCCGTTTTGTTGTCGATGACGCGAACTTCTTTGCCCTCGTCGAGCAACGCCGCGATCCCCTTCAAGGTGATATAGCGGCTGGTGTCGGTGTTGTAGAGCTTTCGATTGGCGTAGCGCTTGATGAGAATCGCCATCGCAAAACTCTAGCAGGTTGCGAAAGAACTCCGGGCCGACGGAGGCAGATGAACATTTCGTGCAATCGAGACGCGGAATCAAGGTCGCCGATAATGTGGCTTCAGTCGTCGAGCTTAAAGCGCTGAACTCGGTTCCGAGTGGGATGAGGATTCCTGGGAGGTGAGGGCTTGTCCGGCGAGGAGGCTGGAGCCTCCTGCTCCGAACCGCGCATGCCCATTTCCCAGAGAAGCTCGCGCATTCCAAGAAACGCGCGCAGGACAAGGCGAGCATCTGGATCAGATTGTGATCGATGCTCCCATCTTCGGATTTCGGCGTCTAGGGCGGCGGCGAGGGGTTCCGCCAGGGCGCGCGGCATGCTGAAGTTTGAATTGCCCTTGAGGACTGCGATCAGATCCGCGAGCTGCTGCTGGATCTGGCCGATCATCGAATCCGCAGCCACGCTGGTGATATCGCTGGCATGCATGGTGGCTTCGATGAGGGTACTGATGGCTTGCGCGCCTTCGAGGGCTGAATTCCGAAGGTGTTGCCGCGCGCGCTGAAGCGCTTCGTCGACTGGATTCGTCATTGGATGGGGCTCGGTGCGAGTTCATGGGGCTTCGCTCGAAGGGTCGCTCCGATTTCAAACAAGCCGTCGAGATGCGCGACGTCAGCTTCGAGTTCTGCGACCGTGTGGCAATGCAGGCGTCGCTGGGCGGCGATCTTCGTCAGTATGGAAACGGATTCTTGCTCGCCCACACAGATCTGCGTGTACTCGGCGATGGCCTGGGTGAGGGCCGAAATCTCTGCGTCAAAAGACTCGGCCTCCGCGTGATGACCGGCGCCACGGAGAAGCGCTTCTCGGAGACGTTCCTCGTCCCGAAGCATGACCGATTCGTGGCAGCGTTCCCGTATCGCGAAGGGCGGAGTATTCGGCGGCCACGGCCGCAACCGGTTCACGACGAGTGCCACCAGCGGAACCTCAAATCGATCAAGCTCGGTCATGAATTCGAGAGTACTCGCCTGATGGCCGCTACTAGCGGACGAAATCAAGACGAATCCGGTGTCTTGGCCTAACAGTAATTCCTCCACGCGGGTTGCCCGTTCACGGAATCCCGTCGAGAGTCCGTCGATCGCCTTAAGGAATTCCGTTAGGTCATCGAGAAATCCCACGCCTGCAATTCGCTCGAGGAGTCCGAGCATGCGCTGCAATGGCCGGCCGAATAAACGCATCCCGATGCGGCTGGCTGAAACGGCGGGCCGGACGAGGGTGGCGACGAACCGACTCTCCAGGAAGTCACGCAATCGGCGCGGCGCCCGGAGAAAATCGAGCGCGTGATCAGCGGGGGGCGTGTCGAGGACGATCAGATCATAGAGGCCCGAGTGTACGAGTTCATGAACCTGCTCCATGGCCGCATACTCCCGACTTCCCGCCAGTGCGGAGGAGAGCTGTTCGTAGATGCGATTCTCGAATATGCGCCGAAGTTCGTTTTCGTTCTTCGTGAGGCGCTCGATGAGTCGATCGAAGGTTGGTTTCGCATCGAGCATCATCGCGTCGAGCGAGGGAGTCGCGGAGTTCTCGTCAGGAATTCCCAGCTTCGAGAGATCCACGGCAGTCGGTTCCGCGCGCAGGGACTCGAGGCCTAGCGCGTTCGCGAGACGTTTTGCAGGGTCGATCGTGAGCACGAGAGTGCGTCGACCTAACAATGCTGCTTGAATCGAGAGTGCTGCGGCGATGGTTGTTTTTCCGACACCTCCGGTGCCGGCACAAACCAGGATCCGGGCATGTCGCAGGCTTGCATCGAGCGACAGTTGTGTCATCGATCCACCTCTGCGGGATCCGCGGTCGAGTCACTGATGGGCCAGGTTGCAGCATTGAGGATCGTTTCGGCGTGTTTCGCCCAGCCGGTGTCTACACCAAAACCGCCCGGAAAGACCGGCTGGTCGACGACGGGTAAGTGGCAGAGATTCGAAACGCGCTCGCGCTCCGCAAATGCGATGTGGTCGCGTTTGGCCGAATGCTCGAGCATCGAGTGCATCTCCGGGATGGACGGGAGGCATTCGAGGGTCAGGTCCCCTGGGATTTTTTCAAGGATGCCCAGAGCTTCGCAGGTGCGGCCGGTCGGCATTCGATTCACGACGATGCGATCGACGAAGACCCCGAGGTCGCCGCGCGCCCGACTCACGAGCTCATGGGTTTCCTGGACAGGCAGATCCTCGGGCGTGGTCACGGGAAGGAGGAGCGTTCGCTCGGGGTCGTGAATCAGGGCTTCGACCCAACTCGCATGGCGCGCAAGGGGGCCGGATCGCAGTGCTTGTTGAACCACACGTGGAACGTCGAGAAAGGTCAGACCGTGGCCGGTCGACGGTGCATCCACGATCAAGAGATCGTAAACGTGCGCGCCCACTGGGTCTCTCTTTTGTTCGAGATGCCAGATTTTTCCGAGAATGATCAGCTCTCGCCATCCGGGAGCGGCTTCGAGCAGCTGTTGAAAGGTTTCGAGACGAAGGATTCGATCGGTGAGTACGCCTAACCCCAACTGAACGCGTACATAGTCAGCCAGCGCTTCGTGTGGATCGAGCCGAAGAGCGTGCAGATTTTTTCGGAGATCTCGACCCTTGTAGCCCAGCGGCCGAGGTGCTTTTTCGAAATAGGCGGCGATCGATTCGATCGGCGAGGTTTCTGCGAGCAGGACGTGTTTGCCCGCACGCCTTGCAGCCTCGGCGAGTCGGCAGCATACGGTGGTTTTGCCGGTTCCCCCTTTCCCGGTCACGATCACCAGCCTGAAGTCCGTCAGATCTCGAAGGGCCTCTTTGGTCATCGATCCGCTCGAAGCCTCGTTATTCGCAATAAGTAGGGGTTTCCCTGCACCATCTTCGAAGAGTCTAGCTCGCTGTGGCCTTTGGTGATCGGTTGGCGCCTGGTTGATGGGCAATGTCGGATCGAGGCTAGCGGGAAAGGGTCTAGCCAAAGCAGATGACCGACTCCCCGAAGACTCAAGGCTGATGCAGATTCTTCCGAATAGGCTGAATGGTGAAGTGTTTTTGGCGTTGCGGCGACCGCGATGTGCGAACCTGGTTTTCGCTCGCGGGCAGTGATGATGACGCCGGGGGGATCTGGGTCTTGATTGTTACCTGTGAGGAATGTTCTACCAGCTTTCAGCTGGATGAATCTCGGATTCCGGCAACCGGTGCGCGGGTGCGATGTTCCCGATGCAAGCACGCCTTCTTCTTGCCCAACCCATCGGCCAGCCAAGCCGAGGCCATCGATTCGATTGCGGCGGAAGCCGTTGGTGACAGCCTGGCCAATGTGCCGACGCCTGCACCTGATCTGTCTTCGAGTGCTTTCGGCGACGCCCCCGATGTCGACATCAGTATCGACACCGCCGCGGCCGCAGACGCGGGTTCCCCCGATCTCGAAGAAGAGGATTGGCAGTTTTCAGAGGAGATTCGCGTTGAGGGGGATGACGAATCGGAGCTGGACGAGGAGTTGAGTTCCAGCGGTGTCTTCGGATCAGCACTCGATGTCGAAGAGTTGGCGTCCGAGGGTTTTTCTGCGGACGATCTCGGTCCCGCCGATGGGGGTCCCGCGGAGGCGTCGAACTCTGCGACCGGCGCCGAGGATGTTCGAGACGAATCGGACTTTGGTTCTGTTGATGATTTCTCTTCGCTGATGGAAGAGGACGACGATGTCGCCGTCGATCTGGGCGCCGAGATCGAGTCCGAAATGGAGATCGAGACGGCCCCGGCTGAAACGTCGAGCGACTATTCCTCCACTTCTGGATCGACAGATGATCTAGGCGATCCGGAGAGTTGGGATCTGGTCGGAAATGACGAGTTCACCGCTTCCGGTTCCACGGCGACATCGGCCCCGGCGTCCCTTCTGGGCGCTTCGAATGCCTCCGAAGGCATCGACTCATTCGATTCGGAAGGCGTGGTCTACGAGGAAGAGGTCGGCTCGGCCTCCAGGGTTCGTGAGACGGTTGCGGGCATTGGTCGCGTAGCCGGTTGGGCGGTGACCGTCGTCATGGTGGGCACAGTCCTGGTTCTGGGGCTAGCTGGCGAATGGAATCGTGGAGCACGCGCATCCCAGACCGTTTCAGCAGGCGGCCTGACAGCGCAGACGACGAGTTCGAATTGGGTCGCGACGAGTCGTTCCGGCTACGTGCTGCTCGTGGAAGGTGTTGTTCGCAATGACGGATCGGAGTCGCTCTGGCCCGGCGTTTTACAGTTGGGCTTGCTCGATGATACAGGCGCACGCCTCTTGACCGAAGAGCCGCGGCCCGCTGGCGCGCCGGTCCCAGAAATTATTCTGCGTGAAGGCACACCGGATGAGTTGGTCGCTGCGACCGAGGCCGCTGCCCGAAGCTTCCATGAATCGCCAATTGCTCCAGGCGAGACACGTCCATTTACCGCAATCGTCTTTGAGGATCAGCTTCCCGAGCGAGCCACTCGGTTCCTGCTCGAGATGAGCGACCCCGGACCCGTCACGAACGTCGCCGCGCCCGCGCAAGCACCCGCCGACCCCGCCATCGCACCACTCGTCGATACACAATACGAAGAATCGCCGGCTCGAGAAGGGCCCCGGCCAATTAGAGCCCTCAGCCAATCAGAGCCCTCAGCTAGTTAGAGCCCTCAGCCAATCAGAGCGAGCCCCCAGCCACTCACATCAAGAGTCGGGATTTTCGCCGTGATCGACTTTTGCGGAGGTATCGGACGAGGGAGTCACGTCAATTTCATCATCCCCGGACACGCCCACTTTGAAATTCTTGATCGCCTTACCGAATCCCGCACCAATCTCCGGGAGTCGCCGCGCGCCGAAGAGCACGACCACGATCACAAGGATGATTCCGAGTTCCATTGGTCCCATTCCGAACATCGGATCCTCCACGCGCCGAAAAATGGCGCGATCCCACGAGCATGGTGCCGCTGGCCAGTTGCTCGGTCAAGCGGTGCCCCGAGAACCAGGCACTGACGAGTACTGGATCGGCTCTACATTCTTTCTCAGCTCATTATGGACAACGGAAGGCTAAGGTCACGGCCATGGCACTATTCAAGGCATACGACATACGAGGCATCGTTCCGACGGAGCTCGACGCGAAGAAGGCTTACGGGATCGGGCGCGCCGCCGCTCATTTCATTGGGAAGGGGCCGATCGCGGTCGGTCGGGATGCCAGAACACACTCGCCGGAGCTCACGGAAGCGCTTATCGATGGCATTCGCGACGAGGGCATGGACGTCATCGAACTGGGGCTGACGGCGACACCGATGCTGTATTTCGGCGTTGATCGGCTGGATGCCGCGGCAGGAATCATGGTGACGGCATCGCACAACCCGGGCGAATACAACGGCTTCAAGATCTGTCGAGCGCATGCAGTACCCGTTGGTGAGGCGAGTGGACTGAAGGAAATCGAGGCGTTGGTCGAGGCGAGAAGCGATGCGGAAACAGCCGCACCGCGGGGCGGCTTATCTTCCTTCGACGTCGGCGAGGGGTACACCGAACACGCCATGGCTGTGGGCGAGAACTTTCCGGCGCTCAAGGTTGCGATCGACTGTGGAAATGGAATGGCGTCGGTCGGACTCGAACCGATTCTCGAGAAGCTTCCGATCGAGGTCGTGCGGCTCTATTTCGAGCCGGATGGGAGTTTTCCGAACCACGAAGCCGACCCGCTGAAAGTCGAGAACCTGGCTGATGTTGCCGAGGCGGTGCGGCGGGAGGGCTGTGATTTCGGTGTCGCGTTCGATGGTGACGGAGATCGCGCGGTGTTTGTCGATGGAACGGGACAGCCGATTTCCGCTGACCTCGCGACGGCGCTGATCGCCCGTCATTTGCTAGTCCGAGAGCCGGGAGCGCTGGTTCTCTACGATCTGCGATCGAGTCGTGTGGTGGCAGAGGAGGTCGAGCGTTGCGGTGGTGTTGCAAAGATGTGTCGCGTCGGGCATTCCTTCGTCAAGGCACAGATGAGGGAGGAGGGCGCGATTTTCGCTGGTGAATTGTCGGGCCATCTGTATTTTCGTTTCTCCGAGAACCTGATCGCCGACGATGGGACTGCGGCGTTCGTCGCACTGCTTGACGTGTTGGGTCGTGAGGGCAGACCGTTGGCTGAGCTGATCGAACCGTTTCGATGTTATTCCGCGAGCGGCGAGATCAATCGTCGCGTCGCCGATGTTGATTTCGTCATCGAAACGATTGCCGGAGAGCATGCCTCCGCCCCCGAGGTTTCGCGCCTCGACGGACTACTCGTTCGCTATCCGACCTGGTGGTTCAATATCCGCCCTTCGAATACCGAGCCGGTTTTGCGCCTCAATCTCGAAGCGGATACGAAGGACGAAATGGAGCAGCGGCGCGACGAGATACTCGCGCAGATCAAGGCCTTATCGGACGGCGTTTCTGCCGGGTCCTAGAGCGTGCGATTCCGGATGCCCGCGCGTGCAGCATGAACGCCGCCCTAGTTGGGCCGTCTGCGCAGGCGAGGTGAATTCCACGTGAATGAACGCGATCCTGAGGTTGCCAGAGCAGAGAGAGCGGCCGACGTCGCAGACGTCACGCACGCGAGTGGGATTCATTTGGGCGTGGGGTTGGTCGGGGAAGGTGTCGCTTTCCTGCGCCGAGAACGAAGTTTGTGGCCCTTGGCGTTGGTTCCCGCCCTATTTGCCACATTACTTGTCGGCTTGGCGGTCTCGCTCTTCTGGGTTCGCATAGAGATGATCCACGAGGCCTGGGTTTCGATGCTTCCAGTGTTGGAGGCGGTTCGCTGGTGGTCGTGGATCTGGGTTGGACCGGGACGGGCCATCCTCTGGCTCATCGGATGGATTGGCGTCGCCGTGGGTTTCGCTCTTGTTCTGGTCGTTGCGCTCCTCACCGCCAATCTGTTGAGTGCTCCATTTCTCGATCAGCTTTCGATTCGCGTCGAGCGCATCGAGCAGGCGGACAACCCACAAGAGAGCCTCGAGGCCGGCAATTTCATCAGCGAGACGCTTCGAAGTTTTGCGGCCGAGCTACAGCGACTACTCTTCATGATGAGCGTTTGGGCTTCGCTTGGATTGATCGGATTCATCATCCCGGGTGCGCATTTCGTGACCGCTCCCATGCTCATTGCGGTGACGATTCTCTTGCTGCCCCTGGACTACGCGGGCTTCGCGCTCGATCGTCGGGGCATTCCATATCGCGATCGTCGGCGCTGGCTACGGGAAAACATGTCGACGATGACGGGGTTTGGGGGAGTGGCGTTTCTGGCGTGTCTCGTCCCGGGACTCAACTTGCTGGTGATGCCGGGATTCGTGACGGCGGGTACTCTGCTCGTGTTGCGAAATCCGCCGCGCGCTGCCGACGCCTCGATTCGAAGGACCACGGCCGGTTAGAACTTCAAAGCCTGACTCAGGAAGTCTTCGATTCTCTGGAGCGTCTGCTTCGGGAGATCCGGGGTCTCTGGGGCAAAGCGATGGAGTTCCTTTGGTTCAGGGGCAGCCTTGAAGAGTGCGTCCAGATTTTCTTCCGTGGATTTTACAGGTCCCTCTGGCGCAACGAAGAGCAGGCGCCGGGCTTCGCCGATGCCATCTGCCCAGATGCCGGCTTTTTCCAGATAAGTGACGGCGTCGAGTTCGTCGGGACCTCGCTTGTCTGCGAGTGAATCTGCGCGGAGGACGAAGACCGCGGCGCAGGGACGAGGGTCGTGAGCGAGGAGATAGGACCCGACGATGGCCCCCAATCCAAAGCCCATGTAGCCGATTCGATTTGCGTCCACGCCATCGATGGCGGAGAGGGCGTCGAGGGTTCGAATCAGGTCCGAGGTCGATTGGCGAGCGAACTCTACGACCAGCGCCCCGGTGTCGAGATCGAGTTCTTCGCCGCTTGCGATCCGCCGGCAGCCGTCGATGAGGCGGTCGCTCAACTTGGGACTCGCGCGTCTTCCATGCAGGGGAAGATCGATGCTGGCGACCGCGAGCCCTCGCTTTGCCCAGGCCGCAGCACAGGCCAGAGATTTATCGAGGTTGCTGCCGCCGAGCGCGTGCTGAATCAGGAGCAGGGGGACGCCGGGACTGGCGGGGTCGTTCTGCGTGGATTCCGCGATCTCGATTGGGCGATAGAGGATTCCGGAAACGAAATCGCCACGTGAAACGAGTTCGAAACGGTCGGCTCGAAGGCCGGCCCAAACTTCCTCGGAATTGACCCCAGCCGATTCGGACTGGAGCATCGCGTTGGCGGCTTCTTCAGGATGCGGGCGGTATATGGCGGATTCGGACATCGCCAGAACCTTAGCGCTTAGCGTGCCATCAACACCTTTCGCGTGCGATAGAGATTCGACTTCACAGAGTCTTCGCTCTTGGAAAGCGTCCGCGCAATCTCCGCGATGGGCATCGACTGGAGATGATGGAGTTCGAAGAGTTGACGCTGTTCTGGTGAGACAGCGTTTTCGAGGGATGCAGTGAGATGCGCCGCGAGTTCGACAAACTCATAGTTCTCGAGTGGAGATGCCTCGCTCGATACGCCCGCAGAGGCGCTCGAAACGCCGTGCTCGTCCTCGTCGTCATATAGGGCCACGGTCGGATGCTGCTTGCGGCGAAATCGCGAAGCCAACGTGCGTCGCGTTAAACCGAAGACCCACGCCGCAAAGGGCGCTTCACCGCGAAAAGAGTCAAGTGATGAGAAGATGTTGATGAAGACTTCTTGTGCCGTTTCTTCGCAGTCGGCGCGATTTCGAAGCCGCTTGTCGAGGAAACCGTAAACGCGCTTGAAATAGCGGCGATAGATTTCGTCGAATGCGCTCCGGTCCCCGGCACGCACGCGATCAATCAGTATTTCATCCGTCTGCGCTCGAGTGGCGCTTGCCGTGTCTTGCGCTCGATCAGAATGATGAAGAGCTGCATCTTGCTGTTTCATGATGTCCAAAGCCAAATCCTTCCAGGCACGAAGCCCAGTTGTTCTCGGATCGCCCAGTTCGATCCATGGAAGCCCCTGATGGGATGTGGCCTTGATGCATCGCGTGGTGTCAAAAAATGTCACCGGTGACGAAAATTGTCTCCGATTCGCCCATGTTCCCGGGGGCGTATCGATAAATTCGTTTTGGGGAAGCGGCGACAGGGCGGGCGGGCGGGCGAGGCTCAGGCGAGGGTTTTCTCTTCTCCGGCTTGCGGCGGGTCTTCAATTCCGCCCGGCGAGTCGCTTCGCAGGTCTGCCTCGGTGAGGCCGGTTCGGAAGCTGGAGGGACTCGGCACACCGGCCAGGGGCGAATGGCTCTCCGCCGCCGCCGCCGCCGCCGACTTGCTCGATTGGTCTTCGCTGATGCTGCGACTGCCTGTTTTCGGTCGCGCCGACACCCAGGATTCAAGCAGGACCGAGAGTTGGCCTTGTTGGCGAAAACAGTGGTAGGTCAAGAGTTCGATGGATAGGGAGGGGAAATTCTCGACCGCCGCGCTGGTCTCTGGGCTGAAGCGTGTGCAAAAGAGCATCGCGCGGGGGGCGGCAGAAGGTTCGATGCCGAGCCCCGCGGCGAGTTTGAGAAAGTCGGCGAGCCGCGGTCGCAGCCAACTGAGGTCGGCGAGGGATCGGGTGAGCAATGCGGCGTCATCGGCGTCGTTTCCGATGCGGATACTGATCATCTCGCCTTCGCCGCCGACAGCGAGTAGATCGATCGGGCTGGATTCGGCCAGAAACGTTTCGGCGACCACGCGAATCGTCGGATCGAAGCGGCGCAGCTGATGTCGAATCGCTCGGCGTAGGCTGGCGCGCTCGGGGCGGCTTTCCCCTTCGAGCTCAGCCAAGGACTCGGCTCCGTGCGTCTTCATAGAGAAGTCTCGCCACGTCCATCAAGGCACGGGTCGCTGGTGCCTGGGGATGGGCGAGACCGATGGGACGCTGCGCGGCAATGGCGCGATAGACATGCAGGTCATCGACGAGGAGTCCGTAACTGGAGAGCGTGATGCCCAGTCGCTCGAGACTGGTTCTCGAGAGATACTCGAATGCATTCTTGGCTTCCGCGATACGGGTCACGCCATGAATCGATACACCGATTTCGGCAACCGGATTCGATGCCACCAGCGATTTTGCCAGTTCAAACGCTTCATCGAGATCCCGTCGATTGGCGGAGGTGAGCAAAAGCATCCATTGGACCGGACCCGCAAGGGATTCTCGACGAGTGAGCCAAGCCGGTGGGATTCGGACGAAGACGATTCCTCCACGGCCGTTCTGGCCAGCTCGGGAATGAGCCAGCTCTTCGGCGACTTTGTACAGACTTTCGAGATCGGTTGCCGGACAGAAGATCAATTCGGAACCCAAGGGACCGGGTCCAGGTTCCGGCCAGAGTGGCGAGCCCTGGTCGGAGGAGGGCGTCACGATGACCGTCAATGCGCCGAGCCTCGCGGTCTCGATTGCAAGGTTCCAGGCGAGTGCGGAACGGACAACGTCTCGCTCACCGATGGGCAGGCCCAGTATGGGAAGTGGCAGTGCCGGCTTGGTGTTCGGATCGCGATGGACTCTCCGAGTGATCACAGGTGGTGGCTGGTTCAGACGAGGCGACGCATCCGCTGGCGTTGAAGTCGCGATCTTCGGTCCGTCATCTTTATCAGAGTCGATCTCGGGCAAGAAATAGTGAAGCACGTCGGCCAGATCACGCGGCAATGTCTTCCTCGAAGGTCGTCAGTCAGGCGGGCATGGCCCGCGCGGAAGTTCAGTGGACTTGAAGAATCGAATTCAGTTGGCCAGTGGGCCCGGGCTCGGATTGCGGATTCGATGGGTCCTCCCGCCACTCGCCGTCAACGACATATCGATATTGATAGGTTCCTGGTTCGAGGGAGAGGATCTTCGTCCAAACTCGATTCTGTCCCTCGGAGGCAATCAAGGAGCGGACGCCTCGGTCCGGAACCCAGCCGTTGAAGTCGCCGGCGATTCGGACGTCCCCGGCCTCCGCGTCCGTGAAGCGCACCACGACTTCGCGCGGCGGTCCGGCTTCCGCTGACTCCTCCTGGTCCGCGGAGCGGTCACTGGTCGGCCTCTGCTCTGGAGGGGACGCAGCGACTTCCATCGCCACCGACGCATAATCCATCGCGCCGTTCGCTGATTTCGCATAGACGGAGATCGGGACGCCCTCGCGAGCGGCCTCGCGCAGCTTCACGTTGAGCCTAATCACGGTATCGAAGCAGAGCTCTTTGAAGAGTTCCCGAATGTCGCCGAGCGTCTGGCGCGCATATCGGGTGCGCCCATCATAGAGCGTCGGAAGTACGCGAACGGAGAGCTCGTGTCCTATTCGATCGGAGAGGAGTCCGATCGTCTCGAGAAGTTTCTGGACTCCGTCGATGGCAAAGAAGCTCGTCTCGAGCGGGATGATGACCTCACTGGCCGCTCGCAAGGCGTTGAAAGTGAGTAGCCCTACGTTAGGCGGGCAGTCGATCAAAACGTAGTCATAGAGCGGTTGCAGTGTGTCGAGGGCCACGGCAAGACGCTCGGTCCGCGTATCGTGTCGTTCTGCCGCGAGCTTTTGCTCGAGGGCAGACAATACGATGCTCGAAGGCGCGATATCGATCTTGTCGCCGACATCGATGATGACCGAGTCAAGCCGGCTTGCTCCAGCGGGCTCAACGAGGACTTCGTAGAGATTTGCGTCGAGGTCGTCCGGTTCGAGACCCATCGCCAGAGTGGCATGAGCCTGCGGATCCATGTCAAGGATCAGGACTCGAGCACCGTCGGCGGCCAAGGCCCCGGCGAGATTGACGGTGGTGGTCGTTTTTCCACAACCACCCTTTTGATTCACGATTGCAATGACACGCATGACGTCCCCCCCGAGGCGTTTCGACCGTGCCGCTCACTTGTCTATTCTTCAACTTGCGAATGAACTGACGAGTGAGCGCACGGGTGTGAAATCTGTTTCTTTCCTGCCTGCTCGGCTTCCCGCAAGGCGTCGGCCCCGAAGGTTTAGCCCGTTTGGCTCCAATCCTTTTCCATTGGCCGCGTGCCTCGCGGCGCAGGCTTTTTGGGCAGCGACTCTGCCAGCCCGCTGGTAGGAGAAGAGCCTTCAGTCAATTGAGAGCCCGAGCGGTATGCGACCACCTCGCGTTCGAAATCGGCGACCGCGAATACCCATTCTTGACCCGAGATGGCCTCGAAGACCGTGTCGTCCTGGAAGATGAGCACCACATCTCCGGTGGCGACGAGCACGAGTTCGCCGAGAGGTCTGTTGATCTGGGGAAACAGATTCTGAAGCGCACCGACACTCTGGCGGATCTTCTGAACCGAAACACCGCCGTCGATCAGTCGCTTGGTGGCCTTCAGGGCGACCAGGTCCGCGAAGCTATAGCGGTGGTGTCCGCCCGGTGTCCGCGCCGAGGGCTCGATCAGTCTTGTTTTCGCCCAGTACTGGAGCTGCCGCCTGGAAAGGCCGAGCAGTTCGACCACCTCTCGAGTCTTGAATTGGGGCGTCGTCGTAGCCGACTCGTCCGCCGAATGGTTCTTCTGTGAGATCCGCGGATCGCCCGGGTTTTCGCTGCTTTCCAACCGCTGGTTCAATGTATTCTCCAGGACCATATTCGATGAGAATTTCGCCGAGCAGTTCGAGAGCCTTGGTCCGGTCCATTCGATTCCGGGCGGGCCATCATGTGCCGCAAGGCCCTCTCATGCAGCCTGTTCGGGCCTCGGCAGAATCTTTTCTGCGCCTGGTCGCACCGGATCGGTACAAGAACGACGGTAGATTTGAGCCTCGACCTCGCCGTAGCGGGGGACATTTGTAAGTAAATGAGGGGCGACCTTCCAAGTCAAGCCAAAAGCGACAAGAATTGTCGCGATGTGGGTGAAAAAGACCCGCCGATCTCTGGCGTGTTGCGGTCAACCCTCGTGACGAGAACTCGCCGGGGCTGTTAAGGTCGAGGGCTGTGCCTGACAAGCCCGAACACGATAGAGACTCCGAAATGACGGAAAAGCAAGTGCCCCTCGGGTCACTTTCGCGTTTCGCCTCCAGTGGATCGCGTCGTGCGACGGATCCCCCGATTAGCGACGGTGAAGACCAAGCGACGACTCGCGGTCGGGTACGCGTGGAAGTGCGTGGGGTCCATCGGCCCTTCATGCGCGGAATCCTCGTCCATTCGCTGACTGAGCAGGGATTCTCCTTCGAGGACGCCTACGCGGTCTCCCAGGAAGTCTGGACCCACGTTCGTGACCGGGAACTGGTGACAAAGAAGGAACTGCGCGAGTTGGTTGCGGAATTCTCCAGGACCTCACCGGGGGGTGACATTGAAAGTCGACGACCGATCCTAGGGGACCAACTCGAGGTGGTCGGTAAGGATGGTCGGTGGCCGTTTAGCCAGGATCGCATCCGGAAATCGCTTTTGGCCGCGGGACTCGATCCCAGACTGGCCTTCGAGGTCGTCACTGAGATAGAGCGCGATCTCCGTTTTAGGGGCGAGCGGCGCGTGACACGCGACGCGATCAGGTCCCTGGCCACTGGAATTCTCGAACGGCGCTTTGGCGAATCGAGTGTTCGGCGATACCTCGATTGGCGGACTTTCCAGAACGATGGAAACCGGCCCCTGATTCTCCTACTGGGTGGCGCCAGCGGTGTGGGCAAGTCCTCGCTGGCACTCGAAGTGGCCCGCCGACTGGCGATTGGTCGCGTGATGTCGACGGATTCGATCCGCGACGTGATGCGCGTGATGGTTTCCGATGATCTGGTTCCGACGCTGCATGTTTCCTCCTTCGAGGCCCATTCACGACTCGTGAGCGAGGTGAGCGAGGGCGGCGATCCCGTCGTTGAGGGCTTTTTGGAACAATCGCGAACCGTCGCGGTTGGCGTCCGCGCCGTAATCGAACGAGCCATCGCGGAGGGGACCAATACGGCGCTTGATGGCGTGAGCCTGGTTCCCGGACTCTTCGATCTCTCGGAATGGGAAGACCGCGCCCACGTCTTCTTCTTGTTGGCGGCAGATGAGGATCGCGAATCTCTCCATGGCCATCTGGTGGCACGGGCCGAGGGCCCCGGGACGCGTGCTTCGGATCGGTATATGCAGAATTTTTCTGAGATCTTCCGAATTCAGGAAGCTCTACTTGAACGCGCGGAGTTCTGCGGTGTGCCAGTCGTTGACGTGCAGGACCTGGAATCCGCAGCTCAGCAGGTCGTGTCCTACGTCGTTGATCAACTTGGGGAAAGACACGCGGCAGAGGTGGCCGGCAGAAGTTAGGATCCCGCCGCCATGAGCCGAAGTCTGAAATACGAAATTCCCGGTGATGACCCGCGCCTCTCTCTCACGGATGTCGCCGCGCTGGGTTGGGACGAGCTTTTTGCCAAGACCCGGCAGACTGGCGAGAACCGCCTGGCCGAAGGAATCGACGCGAGTTCCCGAATTTCCGAGAGCCGCCGAAGGCGAGTGCTCGAGATCGGCTTCGGCCGCGGCGAGTTCCTGCTCGCGATGGCAGATCGAATGCCCGAGGTCGACTTCGTGGGCATCGAGATCTCTTTCAAACGCACTCTGAAAATGGCGCGCAAGGTGGCGCGGGCGGAGCTGCGAAATATTCGGTTGCTTGAAGCGCGCGCCGAGGTCGCATTGAAGCAGCTCTTCTTGCCGCTCGGGCTGAGCGAGATCTGGGTGAACTTCTCGGATCCCTGGCCAAAGGTCCGACACTCCCATCGTCGGGTCATTCAGGCGAACTTCGTGGCGGATGCCGCTCTTGCACTGGAGGAGGGCGGTGCCCTCTACGTTGCGACGGACGATGTTCGTTATGCGCATCAGATCGACACGGTACTCGCCGCCGAATCGAGGCTCTTCAACCAGTATCACCCTTGGCCCTATCTGGCGTCGGTGCCCGGGCGTTTCGAGACGGGGTATGAGGAACAGTGGCGGTCGGTCGGGCGACCGCTGCATTTCTTCGCCTATGCGACGACGCCCCGAATCGATTTGCCATGACCGCTGATGCCTCGCTGCGACACGCTTTGCGACGCCCCAATCTGAAGGACTACGCGCTTCCGGGATTGCGCGAGTTATGTACACGGCGCGGCTGGCCCGCCTACCGTGGCGATCAGATCGCGACTTGGCTCTACAAGAACGATGCCAATTCGATGCAGGCGATGTCGAACCTTCCCGCCGATCTGCGAGGGGCGATCGAGGTCGAGTTTGATCTATCGACCCTGGAAGTCGTGACGACACAGCATTCCAAGGACGGCACGATCAAGATGTTGTTAGGCGCCTTCGACGGTGCGCGCATCGAAGCGGTTCTGATTCCTGAAGAGCGACGCGTCACGCTGTGCGTGTCGACCCAGGTGGGCTGTCCGCTCACTTGCAGTTTTTGTGCGACGGGCGCGCTCGGATTCTCGCGAAACTTGACGACCGCGGAGATCATCGATCAGGTCTTGCAGGCGCGCCGACTGCTAGGCCCCGAAGAGATGCTCAGTAATATTGTTTTCATGGGGATGGGCGAGCCGCTTCTCAATCTCCCCGCCGTGTCGGAAGCGATTCGACTGTTGACGGATCCTAAGGCCTTTGGGATTGCACCGCGTCGCGTGACGGTTTCGACCGCCGGCGTCTTGCCCCAGATCGCGCCGCTTCTGGAAGTCGCTCCGATCCATCTGGCCGTGAGTCTGCATGCAACGACGAACGAAGTACGTGATGTCCTGGTTCCGCTGAACAAGCGCTTTCCGATCGAAGCGCTGCTTGAGACGCTGCGGCAGGAACCGCGGATCAATCGTCGACGCCCGGTCTTCTTCGAGTACACCTTGATGGAAGGCATTAATGACTCCGTCGAGGATGCCCGCCGGCTTCCGGGCCTGCTCGAGGGGATTGCTTCGAAGATCAATGTGATTCCCATGAACCCCCATCCGGATGCCCCATACCGACCGCCGTCGGGGGAGGTCATAGACCGCTTTACGGCGGAACTCCACCGGGCGGGTGTCCGAGTCACGCTGCGACGAGATCGCGGTCGCGACATCGATGCGGCGTGCGGCCAACTGGCCAATCGCACGCCCGCGGTCGCCGCCGAGTCTGAGGCAGAGACCGTTGCCCCAACCGCCATTCGCACGGACTAAAGCCCTCCGCGACCGCCGGTTTCCCGCGATCAGGCCGGTTTTGCTGCCCGAGCTTTCCCCTAAATCCTTCCGGTCGCCCAAAAACGTCAAGATGGCCTGGCGAGGCGCCGATAACTCCCCGAGGGAGACGCCGGACTGTTTCCGGCATCCAATGAATATGCTCTACGCGTTCGGCGACATCCATGGAGAGCTCGAGAAGCTCGATGAGCTGCTCGAGTCGATGCCCATCGAGACGGAGGATCGTCTCGTTTTTCTCGGTGACTACATTGACCGCGGACCTGATTCAGCCGGTGTCATCACCCGTCTGATCAGTCTCCAGGAACGCTACGAATGCACTTTCCTCCTGGGCAATCACGAATCAATGTTTCTCGATTTCCTGGGGTGGACCGATGACGCGTATTTTGGCGGGGACGCCTTCTTGCTGAACGGTGGGGATCGAACGCTGGCCGGCTACGGTTATTTCGATCGCGAGGAAGCGCATATCGAGAGCTTCCGGCTCCCCAAGGCACACGAAAATTTCTTGTTAGGCCTCGCGCTCACCCACGTCGAGGGCGATTACCTATTTGTTCATGCTGGGCTTGCCCAGGAACATCTTCGATCGGGTGATCTCGCCTATGCGCTACGCAAGTCGCGGCCCGAGGACATGCTCTGGAATCGAACGACCGGAGACCTGCCCCATGATCTCGGAATCACGGTGGTCTACGGGCACACTCCGAACGAAGACTTCGGTGTCCGATGGAACAGCCCCTTCAGCATCGGCGTCGACACGGGGGCCGTCTATGGTGGGCCGTTGACCGCCATTCGTCTTCCGGACGAAACCGTCTTCCAGGCCTGAACGAGGGGCTGTCGCCGCCAACCGCTAGTCAGCTGGCGGCCGAGCGATGGACCTTCGATTCCTTGTTGCGTTCGCGAAGCGTTGGAATCGTCAGCTTCGTTCCCGCGGACAGCGCATCCAGGTTGACATCGGGGTTGTACTGGCGGAGTAGCCAGATCGGGACATCGAAGCGTCTCGTGGACAAGATCCACAGCGAATCGCCGGTACCCACCCTATGAATCATCGTGCCTTCGATCTCCCATTGGGCGAAGAACTCTTCTTGTAGCGCGCGATGGTATTCGGTTCGAATGCGCTCGAAGTCTTCCGGTCGGCTCGTCGAAAAATCGAGATTCAGTCGTTGTTGAACAACTACGGGCTCGCCGTAGCGAAGATCATTGATGCTGCGCAGTCGACTCGCGCGGAGTCCCAGCCATTCTGCGTAGTGGCCTAGCGTTTCGTTCGGTTGGACTCGAATCGTGCCATCGTTCGCGACCGAGTAGTCCGAGGGATCCGCGAGAAGTCCGGGACCAGGCTCGATCGCACTTTCGTCTGATCCTTCGATGGGTTGAACATGGGTTGCGGACGCGACCCTCTCGAGGTCGGCCTCGGTCGGACCGTCGGAGTAGGCGAGGTCAGATGAGCTGGGCGCTGGGTCGGCTGTACGCGACGGGGATAGCGCCGCCACTGCATCCGGATGTGATGTGTTGGCGGGTTTAGAGGGGCTCGATGCGATCTGGTCACGCGAGACTCGGATCCGCTGCCCGACCATAATTCGATTGCGACTTCGGAGCGAATTCATGGACACGAGATCAGGCAGGCTCAGCCCGAACTTCTCGGCGATCTGAGTGAGATTATCGCCACGGCGGACTTGGTAGTAGCCGCTCTGGGGTGGCTTCACGGCGACACGCGTCGTCGTCTTCGCTTTCGGCCTGTAGGCGGCCTTTTCGGTCGAAGGCGTTACGTCCGATGGAAGGCGAAGCTTCTGCCCGACGCGAATCTGGTTGCGACTCTTTAGGCCATTCAGCGCGACCAGTTCGCTCATCCGGACATGGTGTCGGCGGGCGATCGTGGAGAGCGTATCGCCACGGCGGACGGTGTATTTCGTATCCCGGGTCTGGCGAGCATGCTGCTGATCCCTTGGCAGCGAAGCGATGCCGTCGTGAAGGGGCTTCGGCAGGCTCGCGCGGGGAACCTGAATCCGGAAACCCTTGGGAATATATTTAGCTTCGCGCCAGACCGTGGGGCGTAGACTCGGGTTGGCTTCGCGCAGCGTGTTGATGTCGACGCCGATCGATTTTGCAAGTTGTTTTGGCTTTGCGTAGTACGGCATTTCGATCGCCTCGAAAGCGATGGGTCGGTCGAGGACCAGCGGGCCAAAGTAGAAGTCCGGGTTCGAAGCGACGGTATTCGCGGCCAGAAATTCGACATAGAAATTTCGCGACGCGAATCCGAAGGTTCGCGAACGGTATTCGCGGACGATCTTCGTGATGTCCTTGGTTCCCAGCTTACGTGCGGCACGGCGCATTCCTGATGCACCATGGTTGTATGCGGTGATGGCGAGGGGCCAGCTTCCGGTGACTCGAAGATTCTGTTTGAGCAAACGCGCGGCGGCCCCTGACGCACGATATGGGTCGAGTCGTTCGTCGATCACATGATCGACGCGCATGAAACGTCGGCCCGTGGAGCGCGTGAACTGCCATAGTCCGGCGGCACCCACTCGCGAATATGCGGTTGGCGTATACGAGGATTCGACGTGGGGCAGGTTGGCGATCTCAAGGGGCAGATTCTCATCACGAAGAATCTTGAGAATATGAGGCTTGTAGGCGCCGGACCGGACGATGCCGGCTCGGAACTTGTTGGCCTGGCCGAGCTGGAAGCGCAGCCGGCTGGCTGATTTTCGCAGCTCGCTATTCGAAACGCCCTCGCCAAAGAGTCCGAGCACACGCTTCTCTTCGCGCGACAGTCCGCTTCGCTTTCCCTTCGCGAGCGAGAGTAGAATCTTGCGGTAGACCTTGCGGCGCTTGTCGGTATGGCGCTCACGCGATCGGTTTGAGAGCCCGGTCGGGATCTTGATGACTTCGTACACGATGCCGAGATGTCGGGAGTCATGGAGCAGCCCGCCGTCGGTGCCGACCTCGCTATAGATCCGCTTCCAGAAGGCAATATCTGGCTCGAGAGCGTCAGGGCGTGGGAAATCCCCCGGCGCCGCATGGGCGACGGACGCCGTGAGAAGAAGAATCAGTAGAACTCGCGTAAGAATAATTTTCATGCACTCCCTCTCCCCCCCACCGATCGGCAGGACGCCGGCAAAATCGGAGTGGAAAAGAGCCTGTCTATCCTCAGCGGAAACCCGCCGGGGGAATTTGGGGGGAGGGATTCAGTTTTCTGGCGTTTTGTTGGGCCCAGAGCATGTAGTGGGTTACCGGCTCGGCCCCGTCAGTTCCGCCAGAACGTAAGCTTACTTCTTTCTCTTCTTTTTTCGTGCGTTGCGCTGCTGTTTTCGCTTGCTCTTGCGCGCCTTGGAATCTGTGTGCTTTTTTGTCGCGCCGCTACTGCGACCGCCAAACATCATCGCCGGATCCATCCCACCCGGCGGCATCATGCCAGCGCCGCCGCCCATTGGAGCGCCGCCCATCGCTGGGGCGCCACCGCCGAGCGCAGAGAGCATCCCGCCCTGCTTGCCCATGGCGCCCATCATTTTTCGCATCTGCATGAAGCGGCTGACGAGTCCTTCGATGTCAGAAACCGTTCGCCCACAGCCCTTGGCAATCCGCGTGGCTCGACTTTTATTGATCAACTTGGGATTTGAGCGCTCGTTCCGGGTCATCGACTGGATCATCGACTCAACCTTGACGAGTTCGCTGTCATCGACCTTGTCCGCGACCTCGCCGAACATGGGGATCTTGGCGAAGACATCTTTCAGCGGTCCCAGCTTCTGGATCATCCGCATTTGTTTCAGCAAATCGTCGAGACCGAAGCGGCCCTTCAGGATTCGCGCGGCGTCCTCTTCGGCCTCTTTCTCGTCAACGACCTCCTCGAAGTCCTTGACCAGGCCGACGATATCGCCCATTCCAAGAATTCGTGAAGCCAGGCCCTCGGGTCGGAACTCTTCGAGGCGATCGACGGTCTCACCGGTCCCGAGGAATTTGATCGGAACCCCCGTCACCGCCTTGACCGCAAGTGCCGCACCGCCTCGCGCATCGCCGTCGAGTTTCGTCAGAACCACGCCGTCGAGTTCGATTCGCTCGGCAAACGCACTGGCGACGTTCACGGCATCTCGGCCCATCAGCGCATCACAGACGAGAAGCTTGTTCGCCGGTGCAACACCCGCGACGATGTCCTCGAGTTCGGTCATGAGGTCGTCGTCGATGGCCAGGCGACCAGCGGTGTCGTAGATGATTGCGCTGAAGCCTTCGCTCTTCGCGCGCGCGAAAGCGGCCGCGCAGATCGAGGGAGGCAGCTCCCCTTCCTCGCCATGGTGCACGGGGACATCGATCGAAGCGCCAAGCGTCTTCAACTGATCGACCGCGGCGGGTCGGTAGATGTCCGCGGCAACAAGCAGTGGCTTCTTGCCCTGCTTCTTCACGTGGACGGCGAGTTTCGCCGCGATGGTCGTCTTGCCGACGCCCTGCAGCCCGGCGAGCATGATCGAAACCATTCCCGCGCTCGAAGCAAGCGAGGGGTCCACCGGGCCCATCAGCTCCGTCAGTTCTTCTTCGCAGATCTTGATGAAGTGTTGGCCGGGGGTGACGCGAATCTTATGGCCAGCGCGGTCTCGAACCCGGGTCTGGATTTTCTCGCCGAGACTGCGCTCCTTGACCCGTGCCAGAAACGATCGCGTGACATTGAGGTCGACGTCGGCTTCGAGCAGCGACATCCGTACGTCGCGAAGCGCATCAACGATACTTTCTTCGCTGAGCTCACGAACGCCGCGGAGTCTCTCCGTCGCGTTCTTGAAGCCCGCTGTCACTGTCTCGAGCAAGTCGTCCTCCGAGGGCCGCGTAGCGTAGCAGCGAGCGGGAATTGCGCGCGCCCGTGTGGGTCGGCATGCTTTAGCATTCGGTTCACGCGGTTGAGGATCGGTCGAGGGAGGCGCACGGTGGACATCGATGTCGAGTCACAGATCATGGGCAATATATGGAAGATCGAGACTTCGGTCGGTGCCGAGGTCGAGGAAGATGACGTCCTGCTGATCATCGAATCCATGAAGATGGAGATTCCGGTTGAGGCGCCGCAAGCCGGTCGCGTTTCGGAAATTCGCGTGGCGCAAGGACAGTCGGTCGACGAGGGTGATGTTCTTATCGTTTTGGTGGACTCTAATCAGGCGCAAGGGCCTCGGTGAGGGAATTGGGGGTGATGGACGAGATGCGCGAGGCAGATCAGCCAAACGAATCCATCGCGATGGCCGACGGTATCCGGCCGCGATTGCTAAGCGAGTTTGATTGCGAGCTCGCGCTCGATTATCTGCGTGTCGACGCCAGCGAGAATCTAGTCCTGATCGATTCTGTCGAACGACTCGGCAGCCCGGAACGCGGCGGCGAATTGCCATCTCATCTCTACGGCGCTTTCCGTGGAGAGCGGCTCGAGGGCATAGTCCTGCTTCGACCGTGTGTCGCGATTTCCCACGGCATGTCGGACGCCGTGTTGAATCTCTTGCTTCCGTATTTGTTGCGTGTGCCCTCTGGCCTTCTGAAAGGTGATCGACATTTGGTCGAGTCCGTTTGGAACGCGCTGAAGAGCGCCGGCCGCGAGGCGACCATCGACCGCATCGAAGTCGCCTTTCGATTGACACCCGAGCGAATGCTTCCGCGGAAGATCTCGAGGAGCTGGTCTATGCCGCTCGAGCGAGTCTGTGGGAAGAGGATCGTCCCGATCCCGCGGAGATCGACCCGTCGGGCTTTCGTCGCTGGGTCGAGAGTCGGCTCTCTCGCGCCCGAATCGTTTCCGACGGCGGTCGCACGGTCTTCGTTGCCTACGCAGACGTGCGTCGGTCTGATGGGTGGCTGATTCAAGGCGTCTACACCTGGCCCGAGGCGCGTCGCAGGGGATTCGCGAGGCTTGGCATGGATGCGATCGTTCGAGAGGCGTTTGCGTCGGGGGCCTCTCACGTGCAGCTAGCGGTTGTCGAAGGGAACGAAAGGGCATCGCGATTATATCGCGAACTCGGGTTTGAGGACTTCGCGGAGCTGCGCACGGTGCTGTTTTCCTAGGATCGCTCCGCTACCGTGCAGAACCCCCTCTGAACGAGTGATCGGGGGAATCGGGGCCGCCGGAGTGTTGGCCCCTGCGCGGATACGAAGTCCGCGAATCATCGAACCACGAATGAATCTTGATTGATGCAAGGAGATGGTATGGGACTGCTGGACGGAAAGATTGCGGTTGTCACGGGAGCGGGCGGTGGCTTGGGTCGCGAGCATGCGCTGGCCTTGGCAGCGGAGGGTGCTGCCGTTGTTGTGAATGATCTCGGCGGCGCGCGAGATGGGTCGGGCTCTGGAGCCGCGATGGCGGATCTAGTTGTCGACCAAATCAAGGCGGCGGGCGGCGAAGCGGCGCCCAACTACGACAATGTTGCGACCGTCGAAGGCGGCGAGAATATTCTCAAGACCGCACTCGATGTATTTGGTCAGGTCGACATCCTGATCAACAACGCTGGCATTCTGCGCGACAAGAGTTTTGCGAAGACGACCGAGGATCTCTGGGATCCCGTCATCGCAGTTCATCTGAAGGGAACATACTGCGCCACGCGTCCAATCTTTCTGCACATGAAGGAGCGCGGGCAGGGCGGCGTCATCATCAACACCTCGTCGACGAGTGGGCTGAACGGCAACTTCGGTCAGTGCAACTACGGTGCGGCGAAGGCGGGAATCGCCGGCCTCACCCGTTGTCTGGCACTCGAGGGTCAGAAGTATGCGATTCGCTGCCACATCCTGGCACCTGTCGCGCATACGCGACTGACCGAGGATCTGCCCGGCTTCGACAATCAGAGCGCGGCGGACAAATACGATCCGAAGCTCGTTTCGCCCTTGATGGTGTATCTGGCCAGTGATCTGTCGAAGGACATCACAGGCAAGACCTTCCTCGCCGGCGGCGGTCGAGTTGCTGAGATGAAGGTCGTGACTGCGGATGGCATCACGAAGGAAGACGACGGCGGACTCTGGACCGCTTCGGAAATTGCCGAAAGCATGAACGCGGGCGAGATTCTTCTTCCTGAGTAGATCACGCGTCTAGGGACAGCATGTCGACGTGACAATCGGCGCACCTCACCTGGCCATGTTCCAGGGTGTCCCCAGATGTCGCGAAATGAAGCAGCCGGGGAGGGCGCGTTCACTGCACTCCCCGGCTCGATCATCGCCGGCGATAGTGGCGATTGCGCGTCTCTGGTACCCTCGTCCATCATGCCCAAGTCCACGGCAATCTCGCAGAGCACGCCTTCCGCCATGGCGGACCGGTTCAATTTATTCTTTCGCTTTTTCGCGAAACGGTTCTTTCAGCATTTCTCCCTCGACGAAGCGGTTGTTGCACAGCTGAAGGCACTCGAGGAACGCGGAAGCGTTGTGTACGTGATGCGGTATTCGAGCCGCCTCGACTATTTCCTTTTCAACACGCTCTTCCTTCGACATGGCCTTCGGCTTTCGAGCTTCGCGAACGCCATTCATTTCTACTACTACCGACCCATCGGCTCCGTGTTGTCGACGATGCTGCAATTGCGCCGAGGACGGCCCCGTGAAGTCGAGCACGTCGAAGATCGTGAAGCCGTCACCGCCGAGGTGGACGCTAATCGAAGCCTCTTCCTTTTCCTGCGCACCCAGCGACTCCGGACTTTTCTTCGGCGTCGCAAGTCGGGGCAGAGGACCGACGAGCTCGATTTGATCAGCGAGGTCGTCCGTGCAGTTCGAGGTCGTGACGAAACCGGCTCGGCCGATCAAGCCGACGCGGACAACCAAGGCAAAGATCGTGAGGTGTTCGTTGTTCCGCTTGCGATCTTCTGGCGAAAGGGTCCACGGACCGAGAACCGTTTCCTGAATGTCGACTACGGCTCTCTTACGCGTCCATCGGACTTTGCGAAGGTCGTCCGATTCTTACTGACCTATCGAAGTCTGTCGGTGAAGGTCGGACATGAGATAAACGTCGGCGCCTTCGCCGCGGCGTCGCCCGAAGAGAGTTCGTCCCGCGTTGCCAAGAAGATTCGTCGTGCGATTCTGATCTATCTCTTCCGTGAGGAACGCGTTGTCGAGGGGCCGACGCTCCGGCCGCGATGGCGAGTTCTACGCGAAGTGCTCAAGGACTCGGGCGTCCGTTCGGCCATGCAGGTTCGCGCGAGCGCGAAAAATAGCTCACCGGAAAAGGCCGAGCGTGAGGTCGAAAAATTTTTTCGAGAGATCTCCGCCAATATGGGGTCGACCTGGATGGCACTGATCGCCGCGGCCGTCGGCGGTCTATTTAAGAGACTCTTTGCTTCGATCGAAGTGCATCGACTCACGGAGATCGCGGAGGATGCCAAGCGCCATCCGATCGTCCTCGTGCCGAGCCATCGCTCCTATTTCGATTTCCTGATTCTCTCCTGGCTCTTTCATCAGAACTACTTGATCCCCCCGCATATCGCGGCCCGGGACAATATGGCCTTCGGTCCCTTCGGCTTCCTGTTTCGCAAGGTTGGCGCCTTCTATCTGCGCAAATCATTCGATGACCCGCTCTACAAGGAAGTGTTTCGCGCATATGTCGGGTATCTGGTTCGCGAAGGGTTTACCCAAGAGTTCTTCATCGAGGGTGGTCGGTCGCGTACCGGCAAGACCCTTGCGCCACGCCTCGGCATGCTGACATGGGATGTTGACGCCTTCCTTGAGAACCGTCGTAACGACATCTACTTCGTTCCGATCGCGATCAGTTATGAGCGGCTCGTCGAGGAATCGGGGATGATCGAAGAACTCGATGGCGGCGAGAAATCCAAGGAGAGCATGCTCGGCTTATTGCGAGCACGGAAATACTTGCAGCGAAAATTCGGATCGGTTCATGTTAGTTTTGGCGAGCCGATCTCCCTGGCCGGCGCACTCGGCGATCAGCGCGCATCCTTCGAGGCACTCCAGCGTGGTCAGATCGACTCTCCGGAGATCGCAACGGATCTCGAGAAACGAAAGCGCGAGTTCATCAAGGATCTCGGTCATTCGCTGGTCGAGCGCATCGGTTGGGCAATGGTGGCGAACGCCACTTCCGTCGCTGCCGTCGTTTTGATGGGCGGCACGCAATCCGGGCTGCTCAGGGAGCGCCTGGTCAAGGGCATGCAGGACGTCGCCGGGATTCTCAAGCTTCAGGGCGTACGGATTACGCCGGCGCTCGAGCGAGATCTGTCTGAGCTTCGAGAGTCCATCGGGTTTCTCGAACGAGCAGATCTGATCGGCTCGCGGCTCGATCATCGTGGCGAGATCTTGCATTTCGAAGAGAATCGTCGCCGGGCCCTCGACATGTATCGCAATTCAATCGCTCATTTCCTGGTGATCCCAAGCATTCTTGCGCGAGCGACGCTGCGCGGGATTGAGAAGTCACAAGTCCACGACGAGTTGAAGACCTGGATCGATATCTTCTATCGCGAGTATTACGTTTCGCGCGAGCTCTACTTTGCTCGGGGCGAAGCCCTGCTCGATCATTTCGAGAGCGAAGCCTGGATCATGAGCGAGCCAGAGGGTGATTGCTGGATTGCGACGGAGGCCGGGATCGAGCCCCTCTCGATGTTGGCGGAACAGACACGCGGCGTGGTCGAAGGCTACTCGACGATCGTGCGGGTGCTGATCCCTTGGATGGACTCGGCGGAAGAGGGGCTTCTTCGAAGCGGGCTAATCAAGGAAGCCCATCTCGCCTTCGAAAGCGCGAACCTTCTCGGCGAGGTTCGACGACCAGAGGCCTTGGCGGATTCGACCTTCGATAACGCCCTTGCCTGGTTGGTATCTCGCCATATCCTGAAATCAGAGTCGGTTCAGACCGGCAAGCGATCGACCCGAGAGACGCGTTTCGCCCGTGGGGAGAAGTGGACTGAACTCGAATCGATCGAAGCCATTCTGGCGGCGGCACTGCGGGACAGTTAGTCTCAGCGCCCTTTGGCGATTCGCCTCCGCGCTTTCGTGTCGATCTGACGCTAGATCGCCGCTCCCCATTTACCCTTCACCCGAACCCGGACCGGTCATGACCTCTGAAGATCCCGTTTCCATCGTTGACTTCGCGAAGGGCGATGGCCTAGTCGCGGCCATCGCTCAAGATGACGCCAGCGGCGAAATTCTGATGGTGGCCTACATGAATGAAGAGTCCCTGCGACGCACCCTCGAGTCGGGTGAGGTCGTGTATTGGAGTCGTAGTCGTCAGAAGTATTGGCACAAGGGCGAAGAGAGCGGAAACGTTCAGAAATTGAAGGGCCTTTACGTCGATTGCGACGGTGACGCCTTGCTCTTGCGGGTCGAACAAGTCGGTGGTGCCGCCTGTCATACGGGACGACAGAATTGTTTCTTCCGGCGCATCGATGAAGGCAAGATCGAAGACGTGGGCGTCCAGGTTTTCGATCCCGACGAGGTCTACAAGAAATGAGTGAAGGATCAAAGCTCGTCCTGGGTCTGCCCAAGGGCAGCCTGCAGGAAACTACGGTCGCGCTCTTTGCGAAGGCAGGATACGACGTTCGAATCACTGGGCGTTCCTACTATCCCTCGATTGATGATCCGGAAATCGAGTGCATCTTGATTCGCCCTCAAGAAATGGCGCGTTATGTCGGACAGGGCGTACTCGACTGCGCGGTGACCGGACACGATTGGGTTCTCGAAACGGGTGCCGACGTCGAAGAGATCGCCGATCTCCGTGCGCCTTGGCCGAATTATGGGCCAGTACGCTGGATACTGGCGGTGAAGGACGATTCTGAGTTTCAGACACCCAAGGATCTGAATGGGAAACGAATCGCCACCGAGGTGATGGGTCTGACCGAGCGCTACTTCGAACGGCTCGGTGTCCAGGCCAAGCTCGAGTTCTCCTGGGGCGCGACGGAAGTGAAGCCTCCGGTTCTGGCAGACGCGATCGTCGATGTCACTGAAACCGGTTCGAGCTTGCGCGCCAATCAGCTTCGGGTCATCGATCAGATCCTCGAAAGCACGCCGCGCCTGATTGCTCATCATGATTCAATGCGTGATCCCTGGAAGCGAGGGAAGATCGAGCGTTTGCGTATGCTTCTTCTGGGTGCGATCGCAGCGGCAACACGAGTCGGTTTGTCGATGAATGTTGCGAAGGCCGAGATCGACGCGGTGCTGAGTCTCTTGCCCGATGCAGGGAAGCCCACGATTTCGCCGTTGGCCGATCCAGCGTGGGTGGACATCTTTGTGATCGTCGAAGAATCCTTCGTGCGCGATCTACTCCCCAAGCTTCATGAGGCGGGCGCACGCGGCATTGTCGAGAACCCTCTCAACAAGATCATCGACTAACGATGTCGGAGCCTTCGCGTCGGCGAGGCACGCCTGTCTGGGAACGCGGTCGCATCGGACGCTTCTGGGGCGGCTTCTGGGAGTACGCCCGGACGGCATGGTGGGGCGTCTTCTCTGCCCAAGTGACAGAATCGCGTCAGCTCGTCATCGCTCAGGCCGTCATTCTTCGGGATGGGCCACCGCAGGAAGTTCTTCTCTCGATTCGCAGTGACCTCTTTGGTTGGGAATTGCCCGGCGGAACGCTCGAAGGCAAGGAGTCTCCGCAGGAAGCCGTTGTCCGCGAGGTTGCTGAAGAGACGGGCCTTCAGATCGACCCGGTCTCGATTGTCGGGGTCTGGGTGCGTCACGGGTTTCGTCCACATACTGTGCATGTGTTTTTGTGTCGCGTGTTAGGTGGGAGCGAATCGCCCTCTGATGAGACGCCGCTCATTCGATGGTTCGATGTCGATGGGATTCCTTCGGGATTGTTTCCGTGGTACGAAGAGCCGCTTCGTAAAGCTCTGGAGCCGGGCGATGAGATCTTTGTCGGCGACGACCGGCAGGGAGTTTCTACGATCCTGGATGCGATGAAGATCGATCTCACGATGCGTTGGCGGGGGCTTCCTAAGGCCGAGAGAGACGCGGACGAATCAGCATGAGGCGCGAGGACGCTTGTGGCGAACCGGAATCGTTCGTTCGTTCGTGATGTCGGTGCGTCTAAAACTCGGTCATGTGCCTTTTGCGATCGATGATTGATTTGAGTCGGTGTGCCGGATCGAATGCGAATTCGCGGCCAGAATCGACGAGTAAGCATCGGATTCCCGCTGGTGTTGCGCCGACGTAATCTGCCTCGTAGCTGTCGCCGATATAAATGCACTCTGGCGGCTCGGTCCCGAGAATATCCAGTGTGTGTTCGAACTTCCAGCTCGACCGAAGTGATGGCATGATTGAAGTTTGTGCTGATTCCCATTCGATCCAGATGATCTGGCACCAATCGGGGATCATGCGTGTTTGTGATGATCGAGCATGAATAGACAGAGCTGAGGCGGTCGAGCATCTCGAGCAGCCACCACATGGACGTTACAGACTGAGGCACACGATTCCCCATGCCATGTCCAGCGTCCCGATTTCCGCGTTAGCAGGAGTCGTCCTGTACCCTGCGTTCGGTCGAATCGCAGAGCATGCGACGGCTGGTCATGCAAACGGCAGCTCCTTCGGAATAGACCTGCCCTTCGTGCGAAGAGATGGCCGGGAGATCGACGCCGTCTTCACGGGCGATATGGCAGACCATGCGCTCGGGTAGATCGGCATGCAGGGACATACAGCTGCTGAGGATGGCGATTGCTGCGACGGCAACGATGACGAGAGCGGGAAATGGGGCGATCGACTTGGGATGATGCGTGCGCATGGTTCTCCTTCTTGCGGGCACGACCTCATTCATTTTATACGAACGGCAGTATCGAAAATTAGGTGGTTGGAATACTTTTCTCGCATACCGATGGAAATCGAAACGTTTTCGCGCCTGACCCGCACGAGTGGGGGGTCGCAATCAAGCCGAGCGACGTGTTGTCTCCCATCAAGAATGAATCGATCGAGAAGGCAATCTCTAAGAGGATCTGTATCGCACCAAAGGCGCTATCGCGCTGAAAGTCGCAAAGCCCAATACGTCTGGATTCTAGATTGCCTCAATCCTGAGCATGCTCAGCCGCTCCCGATCGGACTCGGACAACGCATTCCATTTCTCGAGCAAGGACTGCCAGACCCGAACCTGGAATGTCTTCGCCACGGAACGGAAGGGATGGCCAGCGAGTTCGCCGTCGTAGAGTGCTCGTCCCGCGTCGAAGCCCGCTTCATTGAAGCAGGTCTCGCCAGCGATGCGATGGCGTTCGTAGGCGGCGGCGTTTTGTTGCATCAGAGGAACGAAGATCCGGCCGATCTCAGACAGGAGCGGCTCGACCTTGGCATCGAGGGTTATTCGGCCATCGGGAAGGCTCGCTTTGAAGTCTGCTTCTTCGATCCGCTGCAGCCACTCGCGCACGCGGGGGCCGTCGCGTCGGATGATCGTCTCGGCGCTGGCATCGGTGAGATTCATTGCGAGTTGGCCATAGACGCTTGCGTCTGCGAGTGTGAAACGATCTCCAAAGAGGTAAGGGCGATCTGCGAGCAGCGCTTCGATAACCGCGAGTAATCGCGCAAACGCCTCTTCGAGTAGAGCGTGGGTTGGTGGAAAGCCCTTTCTTTCGGGTGGGCGAAGCCGCTTTGGAAGATCGTCGAAGCCGTGGTCATCGATCTCGCCGACGCTGAATAGATAGGGCAGGCGTTTCACCTGGCGCGATGGAAACTGGCGTTCGAGTATACGCGCGATCGGACCGTGTGTTGGACGCATGTCATCGGCCAATAGTCGACCGGCGTTGTTGTCCCGGGCCGAAACCTTCCAACGATTGTGATGAGCCAGATAAAGCCCGAATTCGTCGAAGTATTCGTCGACCATGTGGATTGCAAATCGCAGCGCGTCATCTTCTATCGGTAGAAGTGGTGCGGCGCCGGCGCGCGTGATGTGCCCTGTCGTAGTGAGCCATTCCCCGATCGCGCTCGAGTCATAGAGGTTCTCGCCACTCGGGCCTAACAAGAATGGCACCAGCGGGAATTCGTCGAGTTCACTCATTTTGGGAAACGTAAGGGATAGGCGACCGGCAGTGATGGCGCGAACACGTCGGTGGTCCCGTATTCCTTCCAGACGTGAGCCTTCCGCGGGCATCCATCGATGCGGCAAGTCCGCATAGTCACAAAGGGCGTCGACTTTCAGTGCGAAGGGAGAGATCTGGCTCGCCCAGAGTGACCAGAGCCGGCCATCCAATGTTAAAGAGCGTTCGCCGACGGTCGCTTTCAGGCTGGGGATCATTCAAGCTTCCGGGTGTTGGAATGAGAGTTCAAGTGCGGCGGGGATCCGGTTCAATGTGAGATCGAATCTCAAACTCTACATGAATTCGTTTCGTGGGCATCGCGTCATGACTGAGGTCGTTCGATTCGACCTCCGATGGCGGGTTGTACTCAAACGCGCAACTCTTCTGGGATGATCGTCAGATTGTGCATGGATGAAGAGATCGAGGAAGTGAGTGGCATCTGGCACGAATCAAGAAAACGCGTGCACACCGAGATGGGATTTGAATCGGAGCGCGATGTGTCACTTGAGATCAGCCGACGAGTCTTTCGAAAAGATATTGCGGCCGCGTTCGACATCTGGGTTTTTGAAGAAGGTGAGAACCTTCTTGGCTTTCTTGCGATTCGAGGGTCGTCGATCGATCGAATGTACGTGAGACCAGAGGCCCAGCGGCGCGGCGTGGGCTCGGCCTTGCTCGATAAGGCGCGAGCCCTTTCGCCCGGCGGCCTGGAGTTGTACACGCACGTCGAAAACCACGGTGCGCGAACGTTCTACGAGAAACACGGATTTGGTGCTGTGCGGTTTGGGATGAGTTCGGCGCCGGAGAACGAGCCGGATGTCGAGTACGCGTGGCGGCAAGGGTGATCGGCGGGCGTCCCGCGAAACGCTGAACAAGAAATGCGGGACAAGGGATTGGTGCCTAAGGAGCTGCCGCGTGGTTTAGCTGAGAATGCAAACTGTTCCACTGATGCATCCCTATCGTCTAGCGTCCGCGGGCGGTCAGGCGCAAGGTCAGGCGTCGTGAGGACTTAGGGTGTGCGCGGCTGACCAAAGAGCCACGAATAGCCACGGACGAGTTCCTCGCGGCCCCCTTCCTCGGACACGTTCCCATGTGAGACCACGACGCGCTCAAACGGCCACACCAAAATCCGCTCAAACGATTGGCGGAAAACCGTTCGATCCCGCACCAGGAGCCGTTCAAGGAGTGTGGGAGCGAGCCGCCCATAGATTCCTGCGAGGTGGAAGGCGAGGCGGGTCATAGGCGGGCTGCTCGCACTGATGTTGAACGCTAGATCAGTGGCGATGAGAGTGGCGCTGGGGCGATGAAAGAAAACAACCTCGTTCACGAACGGAAAGCCACCCATCAGGACCTGATCAACGACCTCCTTCCAGCCAGACTCGGGCTCGTCGCCCAGGATTCCCGTAATCGTCAGGTCGGCGCGCTTGGTGTCGAGACCTGGGGCGACATAGGTCGAGGCTTCCGGAAAGGCTCGCTGCCACTCGCCAAGGAAAAGATGATGAAGCTTGTTGGGGGCGACCAGGAAAGTGACCGTACCGAGAGCTTTGACCGCACGCATGAGGTCCTCGGTTGCCGCAATCGGCGAATGCAGCAGTAACTCTGAATTCGGAAGGCGCACGATGGTCATTCGTGCCCCGACCTCGAGTCCGAGGAAGCGTAGGGGGGAGTCCGTAATCCAGAGATCAGGGTGAAGCTGTCGCATTACACCACCTGATCAGGAGTCATCAAATACATATTGCCCATTTTGCACTTCAACATTCGGCGGTCGTTTCGTGTGGTTAAAGGAATCGTAGCCGTCCTTTAGATTCGACCAAAACTCTCATCATCGTGAGTCGCGATGAACGTTCATGTTTTCGTCGGTCATTCGAAACTGAAACGAGTGAACGGACTGATTCGCCCTGCATTCACGAAGTCGAAACCTTTGGGACTCTGCTGGTCACCCGCCTGAAAACTGAAGATCACATACGTCTTGAATCGCTGAAACGTATCTTCGCCCTGGGTCCATAATTCGAGTTCGCTCGTTTCCTTGAACACTCGACTGAAGATCAGGCTGCCAAGCGTCAGGTGGTAGGTCTGAAACGAGTGCTTGAGGGTTGGGGTAACTCGGTTGACAGCTGCGCGCGAGCGAGCGCTTGTCGAAACATCGATTGCGTGTGTTGGAGAGACGAGCATCGTCAGGAAGGTCGCGAGGGCGCCAGCAAGATGCACCCCTTCCTCCATTCTGGCCACAATGAGTACCTCGGAAAAGGCGATCACATTCGCGAGGCTATGCATTGCCAATCAGGGGATCAGTGATCCGGTCTTCGTTCGAGCTGCCGCGAGCAGCAGCCCCATCAGAAAGATCGTTCCAAGGTCGAGTAGCTCATACTGCGTGTGGATCGCCATCCAGGCCAAGCATGCTGTAACTGCCGCCGACATCGTCGACACCCCAGTGGACTCGAGACTGCCCAATAGAAGGTCCCGAAAGAAGATCTCCTCAAATAGAGGTGCCGCGAAGACAAGGGCGACAAAGGGAAGGAAGGGTGGAGCCGACGAATAGACCTCGATCATGTATTCGGGTACCACCGGGCAGCCAATCGCGAAGTTCATTGAGTCAGAGACGATTACGAATGCGGCAAGGGCTGAGAGCCAGAGAATAACGGGCCGAGAAGGCGGAGATCCGAACTCGGCTGCAGACGGTTCCGTCCGTAGGCCCCGGCGTGGCGCGCACTCTGATCGTTGATCTCCCGGAGCTCGGGCAACTTGGCCGGCGGCAAATCTGTTCGCTGGTGGGTCTCGCGCCATTCGCCAAGGACAGCGGCAAGAAGGCAGGCGTTAGGCGGAGAAAATCCCGACGAGCAGCACCACGCTCAGGCCTCTACCTCGCGGCGATGAATGCGGCTCGGTTCAATCCGGTACTGAAGGCGATGTATGAGCCGGATGCTCAAGCAAGACAAACCGAAGAAGGCGGCTCACCATTCTCAATGCGGTGGTCAGTGACGGAAAGGACTGGCAACAGATCTCAGCCTAGAGAGAAAAATCCATTCAGGGTCGCTCGACACGCGTGTCTCATCGCGGGTGGTAGCCGGGGGCCGGCGATTGAACGCAGTCGCGCTTTGATGGGTTTGAATCGGGGGTGAGTTGGGCGTCGGGCAGTCTGCTTAGCCGCTCGCCCGCGTATGTTGCTCTTACCGCCGCTGCTCGCGCAGCCCGCTGGCTTCCCATTCCTTCGAGAGCTGCTGCAGCTTTCTTGAGAACTCGTCAAAGGGATCATCGAAGGAAAGAATGATCTCGGTCGTGCGGGGAATGTCGTCGCCATTCAAGAGGCCACGATAACGATTCAGATTCGCCAGGATGGCTTCAGCGACCTTGAGTGCGCGCTTCTCAGTCTTGATGAGCGGCGACTGGAGCGTGTAGACGTTGTTACGGCCCCAGAGAGACTCGTCACGGACGATGGCGATCTCGCGATAGACACCGTTGATCGGGTCGAAATTGTATTCGACGCGAACTTCCTTGAAGATGTCCGAGTTGCCCGTATAGAAGCCACGCTCTTTTTCGACCTTGCCGAGTTGTCGACATCGGGGGCAATAAAAAGTATCGCCATGATTCAGAAGAAAGACGCCCTTGGCGTAGTCTTCACAATCCGTGTTCTCGCAATATCCAACGCCACGTTTCATGCTGGCCATGTTAGTCGGATGCCTCCTTGCTGTGGACGAAAAGAGTCAAGACTGCCGGTCCGAGCGGCGGTCGCGTTTTCGTCGTCGCTGTAGATAGAGCAAGCAGCATGCCATATTGGATCGGGGGTCCTTCCAAACTGAGCATTCGGAGCATAGCGAATCCTTCTGCCGACCGACTGCCTCTGGGGTGCGACTTTTTCGAACTTTGATGGAACTTGGCGAGACCGGCGCGCCAAGTCTGTCCCGGGGGACAGAACAGCGGCCGTTCGCATGAGGCGTTGCGACGCTGACAACCCCGCGTGATCGATGTCGAGCGTCCAAAAAGTGGAAGCGCACTTCCGCGATGGGCTGAGTGCGCAAGAAATGGTGTGCTAGCCGGCCGCCTCGTTCTCGTAGGCGAGGCGCTCGCTTTCCGCGCGCACGATGCCGACGCGCCAGCGTAGGACGAGCAGATACACGAAGGCGAAGAAAAACGTCAAATTGCCGACAAGGAAGGGGAGGCCCATCCCCTCACCCAGACTGCCGCTTTGGATGTTCTCGGGATGTTGCGCATTCCCTCCGACGAGATCGATGATCCAATAATTGAGCGGGATGAGGACGACGCCGAGAATTCCGTAGATTGAGGCGAAGCGGGCGGTTCGCTCTTCGCCCTCTGTGAAGCTGCGCAGCAGCAGGTACGCCAGGTAAACGAACCATAGCAGCAGGGTCAGCGTCAGCCGTGCATCCCAGACCCACCAGTTGCCGGGACCCCAGGCGCCGCGGGCCCAGATCGGCCCCGTGATCAGCATCAGCGAACAAAAGACTGTGCCGACCTCAGCGCCTGCAATTGCAAGTTGGTCATGCCTTTCCTCGCCGTGCCAAAGGAAGAGTCCCCCGCCGATCGCTGTCACGACAAAGCCGAGGTACGCCCCGTAGGCAAGAGGAGGATGGACGTAGAGAATCTTCTGCATGATGCCCTGGACGGAATCGATCGGCGCATTCACGACCACCCAAACGAAGACCGAGGACAGTCCGAGCAGGATCCAACCCAGAACGCGAAGCGCACGTGTCATGCCATCGGTGGGACTGCTCGATTGATTCATGGGATCTCCCGGGAGTGGGCGAAAGACTTGGCACGAACGCGTCTGGGCTGGGGCGAGAATCTATTCATCGAGCACATACTCGAAGAGTAGAAAACAGAGAATCGAATAGACCCCGCCAATTACGATCAAGAGCTGGAGCGCGTCGAAGGGCACTGCTTCGCCGGAAAATGTAGCGGCACAACCGCTGACCGCGGCCGCCAAGACGGGAATCAGCGTGGGAATCAGCAGTACGGGTAGGAGAACATCTCGGAAACGACTCCGCACACTCATGGCGGAGAGAAGGGTTCCGACGCTGCAGATGCTGACATTGGCGAGCGCTACAAGCAGGACGGATCCCGCGGCACCCTCCCAGAGGTCGACGCGGAAAAAGAGCGTGAAGACGAGTGCCGTCATGGCCTGAACGACGCTGATGAGAATCCAGGTCGCCGCGGCCTTGCCAACAAAGATCCAACCCCGGGTGCCGGGAGCGAGCGCCAATGCCGTCATGGCGTCGTTCTCGAGTTCCATCGCGAAGGTTCGCCCGAGCCCGATCACCGCGGCAAACACGTAGGTCACCCAGAGCACACCCGGCGCAAACCGAAGCATCTCGCCGGAATCCATGGGCGGCCACGCGAATTGAAAGACCACGATCACGAGAAAGGAGAAGACGATCATGGCGATCAAGCGATCGCGCGAGCGCCATTCCGCGCGGAGGTCCTTTAGGAGAAGTGCCCAGGCGACATTCATACGTGCGTCTCGCGTGGGCCGCTCGAGTCGGACCCGTTGTCGACAGGAGGGGAGCCTTCGCTGGCCAGCCGCCCGAGGGTTTCGCGCAAGGCCGTCAATTCGAAGACGTCGGCACCGTCATCACGAGCCTGCGTACCGGAATCGATTTGGTCATGCGAAGGTCGGGCGCGGATTTCACCGCGATGAAGGATCAGTGCGCGATCGGAGAGTTCGATGGCGCGGCGCGGGTCATGTGTCACGAGGAGCAGGATGCGATCGCCGCCGTGCAGCGCTGCGAGCTGGGCGGATAGTCGCTCGGCCGAGTTCTCGTCGAGGCCCGTAAAGGGTTCGTCGAGTAAAAGGACGTGCGGCGAATGGATGATCGCGCGGGCGATCGAGAGCCGCTGGGCCATGCCACGGGAAAAAGTTCCAGCACGCCGGTCCGCGAACTCAAGGAGTCCGACTTCGTCAAGCGTCGTGTCGATTTGCTCGCAATTGGGAGACTGTCCGTGTAGTTGCGCGGCGAATGCGAGATTTTCCCGGGCGCTGAGTTCGGCGTAGACGAGTGTTGCATGGCCGACATAACCAACTTCCCCTCGGAGCACGTCACGCCGAAGCGCGGCGGTCGAAGTGGCTAAAGCGGTTGAAGTGTTAGGCCCCGCCGGAGAAGATGGACCGCCATCGTCGCCGGCCGCGCTCTGCCGTAGCGCCTGGAACTGACCGTGACTCGGGCGAGAGAGCCCTGCGATGATTCGCAGGAGCGTGGACTTACCGGCGCCGTTTGCACCGAGGATCGAGACCGACTCGCCGGGATGGATCTCGAAGTCGATGCCCCGAAGTGCGGGGACACGTCCAAAGCGTTTTTCGACCCCGACGCCCTGGAGCAGGATCGGGCTCATCCGCTCGCTTCTTCGGGTGGATTGAGATGACCGCCACAGTGGGAGCAAAATCGCCAGGCGTTGGTGACCGCTCCGCCGCAGCTTGGGCAGAAGCCGCGGGTCGTGGGTTGGCCTAGAGCGGGAGGGGTTTGTGCGGCGGCGGATGTGGTGACGACGCGAATATTTCCGGCGGTTCGCTCGGCTCGCAAGAGTTCGATGGCTTCGTGTCGAAGCCGATCACGCATCGTCGTGTAGTCGGCTTCGTCGAGCTTGGCGGTTTCGAAGTCGTGATCGAGATCGGCAATCGCCGTGTAGACGGCTTCGCGCTTGGCTTGGATGGCCCCTCTCGGTGAGAGCTCCTCGGCTTCGCGGCGGAGTGCAGCGCGAAGGGGCGAGAACATGAAGAAGGCACCGGCGGCCGTGGCCGCGATGGTGAGGACGATCGAAGCGCTGCGCGGAACTCCATTGGCTGTGAGTGGGACCAACTCGAGATCGACGACTTCGCCCATTTCGATGTTGTAGGCCTCGCGATGGAGATAGTTTCGGGTGCCGGATCGGAAAGGGCGACGCCGATGGAGCCGGCTGCTGTCGATCGCGAGGCCGGTATCGGCAATCAGAACGTTGAGCGTTTCGACTTCAGCGGGAAATCGCATGTCGAGCTGAACGCCGCCGCGTGCCACGGGGATTCGATACGAGTAGCCGAGCGAGGTCGTTCCCGAGCCGATCGGCCCGACGACATCGAAACCGCCCCCCTCGATCGGAATTAGTCCAAGCGCTTCGGCTTCGGGCGCGACACCTTGAAGTGTGGCCCCGTCTGGAATCACGACTCGAAGCAGCGGCGCCTCGATCGTCCCCGCAATCGGCGCGCCCGGCGCGATTTCGATCTGGAGATCAACGGTCGCAGTGAGTCGAGTGTCATCGACTTCGATCCAGAGATCGCTGCGCGTAATAGTGAGCAGCCCGGCAGCCTGGCGGCTTTCGGGAAGCGTCAGACTCAGTTCGAGATTTTCACCGGGAGTGAGTCCCGCATGTGCCCAGGCCTCGAGCGACTGGCCCGTATCCGATTGAACCGGACTCGATGCGATGAGGCCCGACCCTTCGACCCCAAGACCGACCGTTCCGGCTACGACCACGATACGCGCCGTGGCGCTCGCGAGTTCGACTGGAAGATTGAAGCTTTGTCCGTCGTCGGGAATCGGAAGGCTGTACCGATACTCGACACTCTGTTCGCCAGGATAGAGCGGCCCCCGAAATCGCACGGCCCCGTCTTCAAGAACGAGTCCATCGTCGACGCCGTTCGGACCCGAGGAAAAATCCGATGCCCGTCGATCGAGTTTGCGCGTGAAGATCGCTCGAGCGTCTTGCCCGCTTGTTCCGATTGATGAGAGCCGGATGACTTGCTGCCCAGGATTCTTCACGCGAAGGACTTCGCGGACCAGGACGCGGTCGCCCATCCAGTCGATGCGCAGCCGCAGCTCTTCGACGGCCACACCGGTCAACTCGGCAGTCGGCGACATGATCTCGATTTCGACTCGAGCGCTCGTTTCACCGGCAGCGAAGGTGACGCGCTCGCCGAAGGGAATATCCGCATAACGGGCGCCGATCAGATAGACGATGCCCGGGTCCGTCGAGATGTCGCCGAATTGATGGATGCCTTCGGCATTGGTTTCGCCATTGGAAAGACCCGGTGTGCCATCCGGGGAGAGCGCGTAGAGAACGATCTGGATCCCGGAGGATGCGCTGTCGTCGGTTGGGTGAGTGACCTGAACGGTCAGTGTGCCGTTACCCGGAGGCAGCGCGGGTGCAGCGCCTCCAGCGCTCGGATGTTGGGCGAACGCCGAAGTGGCGGCGAGAGTGGCGGCGAGAGTGGCGGCGAGAATAACCGTAGCGGCCCCCACTCCGCACACGCGGAAAGAGTTGCCAGCGTTTCGGAAACCATTCGTGCGACTGCGATTCATTCGCCAGCCTCATCCGACGTCGTATTCGATTCGGATTGGCCGTATTCTCGTTCCGGATGGGGCCAGAGCACGATCAAACATCCGAGGACGAAGATTCCTCCGCCTGCCCAACCGAAATTCACGAGCGGATTATGATAGATCTTGAGCGTTGCGGATCCGTCGGCTTCAAGATTAGTGAGGATCACATACACGTCTTCACGCCAACTCGAATAGATCGAGGGAATTGAACTCGGCTGTTGTTCGAGCCAATACATCCGCTTCTCGGGGGTCATGATCGCGAGGGGCTCGTCATGCTTGTACAGGGCGAGTCGTGCGCGCGCGCCGCCGTAATGCTGTGCCGGAATCGCCTTGGCCGTCAGGTATTCAATTCGGAAGTCGCGGATCGTCGCCGAGTCTCCGGGCCTGACGTTATTGAGTTGCTCTTCATTGAACGCGGCGCCCGAAATTCCGAGCATCAGAATGACGAAACCGGCGTGAACGATATATCCGCCATAGCGCCTCTGGTTTCGGCTGAGCAGGGTGCGAAGCGCGGTCACGAAACTCTCATTCGGCCGCTTCATGCGCGCACGAATCGCGAGCGTGTATTCCTGCGTGATGGTCGTGAGAACGAAGCCCGCCAGTCCCCAACAAGCGATCGCCCAGTAGCCGGGCTCGAATCCAAAGAGCGAAATCATTCCGATCGTGACGATGATTCCTACGCTGGCGGGAAAACGGAATTGGCGAAGCAAGCTGGTGACGCTGGCCTTCCGCCATGCGATCAGAGGACCGACGCCCGTGAGCACGAGAAGCATCAAGGCGAGTAGGCCGGCAAAGGTATTGAAGTACGGGGGGCCGAGGATTCGTCGAACGCCACTGATCGCTTCGGTGAAGACCGGGAACAGCGTTCCGACGAAGACGACGAAGAGGATCGCCATGAAGATCCAATTGTTGATGATGAAGCTGGCTTCACGAGAAAGGATGCTCTCGAGTTTGTTTGGGCTTCGCAATTTCGGGAGCCGCCAGACGAGTGCGGCGATGAAGACGAGCAGCATGACGATTACGTAGCTCGCGAAGATTCGGCCGAAACTATCGGAATTGGCGAAGGCATGGACCGATTGCACGATTCCCGAGCGCGTGAGGAAGGTTCCAAAGAGACAGAGCCCGTAGGTCAGTCCGATGAGCACGATATTCCAGGTGCGGAGCATGTCACGTTTTTCCTGGATCATCACCGAGTGGATATAAGCGGTTCCCGCAATCCACGGCATGAGCGATGCATTCTCGACCGGATCCCACGCCCAATAGCCACCCCAGCCCAGCACTTCGTAGGCCCATCGTCCGCCTAACATGACGCCGATGGAAAGGAAGGTCCAGGCAAAGAGAGTCCAGCGTCGCGTCGTTCGGAACCAGGTCGTACCAAGTTCCCCCGTCACCAACGCAGCAAAGGCAAAGGCGAAGGGCAGGGCGAAGCCCGTAAATCCCGTATAGAGCATGACCGGATGAATCAGCATGACCGGGTGCTGCAGAAGCGGGTTCAGCCCATTTCCGTCCGAGAGCCGATTGTCATGGGCCACGTGCTCGAAGGGAACGGACTCGAAATTCACGAGCACCAGGAAGAAGGCAACGTTGGCGAGCATCACCACACACACCCAGGGCATCAGCGTACGGTTGGTTTCGCGATTGCTGAATACGGCCAACCCGCCATAAGCCGTCAGCATCCAGGCCCAGAGCAGAAGTGACCCGGCCTGCCCACCCCACAGTGCGCCGAGTCGATAATGAAGCGCCATGGTTCGCGCCGAATGGGCGGCGACATAGCTGAGCGAAAAGTCGTTGGTCGCCAGCGCCCAGAAAAGTGCCAGCATGGCGACAGAGGTCGCTCCGAAAACCAGGAGGACCGAACGTTCGGCGACTCGAGTCCAATCCGGCCGATGCGCGACGCCGGCAAAAATTCCGGCACCCATGCCGATCAAAGAAAGAAGGAGTCCCAGACGAAGCGAGTAGAGTCCGATTTCACCCACGCTAGATCTCGACGCCGGGCTCTTCCGCCATGAGTCCGGCTTTCGCCTCGAACTTCGATGGGCATTTGGCCATCACATTGTCCGCGACGAAGATTGGTTTGCCGCTCGCCATCACAAGCTGCCCTTCAACGACGACTTCTGCGCCATCCTTGAAGAGGTCGGGGATTTCGAGGCTGCCGTATTCGACGACGAGTATTTGGCCAATCGGCCCACCTCCATGTGGCGGATCATTTTGGACTGCAAATCGCACGCTCTGTTTCTGGAGATCTCGTTCGATTGATTCGGCCGCGACATAACCATGCACACGCGCTGAACGGCCGACCATTTGGATTGACTTTGAATGAAAGTCTTCCAGGTTTTGGAAATACTGAAAAGACAAGCCATCGCTGGTTTGTGTCATTCCGTACCAGCCAAGCAACAAGGCTATGGCCGCGGCGCCGATCGCGATTTGCACACCCTTCGACATGGTTTGCGGATCCGTCTCTCTCAGGATTCGAGGCTGTAGATAGAAGTTGGCGACGTCGTGCTGGGAAGTAATATGCTGAGCAATCGGGTCGGGAGCGGGCGGGCCGACCGAAGAGCTGCGAGATTAGCGGTCGGCTCATGGCGTGTCAAAGTCAGAGCGCATGAAAATGATTGTGTTTTCAATCACTTGGACGATTGGCTGTCTTGACGGTCCGCGACCGTCGGGCTAACCGCAGGGTTGGCCACAGGCGCCCAGCCCGATGTAAGACGGAGCTGGGCCCAGAGCGGCCAGGCGAGTCGGTGCAGGCCAACGGTCGCCGGAGAGGGAGCCAAAGGGCAATGAAGATTCTAGACGCCGAACTGATCGCGTCCGCACCCCAGATCGACAAGCTCCCGCCTTCGGGTCTGCCCGAAATCGCGTTCCTGGGGCGCTCGAATGTTGGAAAATCGAGCCTCCTGAATGCCCTGGCCCGGCGAAAGAAACTGGCGCGCACCAGTGGGACGCCGGGCAAGACCCGTGAATTGGTGCTCTTTCGAGTTCGCACGGACCGCGGAGACGTCGGGTTCGTCGATTTGCCCGGATATGGCTGGGCCAAGGTTTCACGCAAGGAGCGAGCCAGTTGGGGGAAGCTGGTCGAGAGCTACCTCGCCGGAAGGCCCGAACTTCGCCTGGCCATCGTGCTGCAGGATCTTCGCCGCGCCTGGAGTGAAGACGAGAGCCTCCTACTCCAATGGCTGGCGACCAAGAACGTTCCCGGCCGCATCGTCCTCACCAAGATCGACAAGCTGAAGCTGATGAAGCGCAAGGAGCGGATTCACAAACTCACGAAGGAGATTGGTCCGGGTTTCGGAAATCCAATCTCGACGTCGTCTCAGAAGGGCGACGGTCTCGACCTCGTCTGGCGCACTTGTCTTGAGTACGCGTTTCCGCGAGAAGAAGAACCCGAGACGCTCATTCCGCCTGGTGACGATTCGTTCGCCGTGTAGCCCGAACCGATTCGCCTAACGGAAAAGATCGGTGGACGCCTCGCGCAGCAGCGCCTCGCGGACCGTTCCGTCTCCCTCGATGAGAAGGCCTTCGATCGCAACCACGGGAATGCCCGCGCTCTTCCACATCAGCAGTCCCGCTGCGGCCGCGAGCTGATCTGCGGTGGCGGGTTGGGTCACGAGCAGTTCGCGACCTGCGCGGTCTCGCGAGCCGCGATCGTCGCGGATCGGCGCGAGCCCAGCGGAGCCGAGTGCGACATCCACGAGGCCCTCGCGCCAGGGGCGACCAAAGGTGTCGCTGATGACGATCGGCGTTGTCCCTCTTTCGCTCGAGAGGGCCTCGAAGAGCCGCCGTGCCGAAGCATCGGGATCTTCTGGCAGCAGGATCGCCACTTCCGGCCCTGGGGCATTTGAGAGGTCGACTCCCGCGTTCGCACAGACGAATCCGTGGTGGGTTTCAGTGATGAGTACGCCATTTCCGCGGCGTACGATGCGCCGGCTTTCTCGAAGGACGACTTCGACCTGACGTGGATCGCGACCGTGGGCCCCGGCGATTTCGCGGGCTTCTGCGCTGGGGGCGACCTCCGAGAGGGAAACCAATCGGCCTTCGGCCTTCGAGATAATCTTTTGACAGACGACGAGGACCATCCCGGCGAGATCGATCCCGGCACGGGTGGCCGCGTTGCGAACCAGCCCGGGTAGATCGGCACCGGGCTCGACTTCGGGAAAATCCGCCAGCGGGATCAGGCGCAAGGGATTGGGGAGGGCGTCCAGGGTCTTCGTCATTCAGGATTCTTCCGTTCCGCGCTCTCCAGAAGCGCTCGCGTTCGACGGCCACCGGTATCGGATTTCAGGAATGCTTCGAGGTCTTCTGGCTGGTCGAGATCGATCAACAGCGACTCGAGTTCAACTTCGTGATAGGCGACGCCCACGGCTGTGGCCGCCTCGCGATGGCGTGCAGCGCTGTTGCGTCCGAAGGAGCAGGCGATCGTATTGGCTGGAATCTGAAGCAGGGCCGACGTGCCGCCGTCGCTGGAAGGTGCGAGCCAGACTCCGGGCCGGGCGTCTGCATGTCCGGCTTCGATCAACCTCTCGAAGTCGGTCGGGAGCGCGCCGGCGACATCGCCTAACACGATGAGGAAGCCGTCCCCGGCATCGATTTTCAGGCGCTCGCGACCATCTTCGAGTGCCGCATTGAGTCCCGGTTCTTCTCGCATCAAGATCTCCGCCCCCGCGGCGCTTGCGCGTTCGGCGACGAGAGGATCGGGCGTCGTCACAGCGATTCGGTCGACAGGGCGAGTCTCGGAGAGCGACTCGATCAGGTCCTCGAGCATCGCCAGTGTCAGCGCCTGCCGACGCGCGTCCGGGAGTTCGGGCAGTAGTCGAGATTTACTCTCCTCGAGACGCTTCACGGGAATCAGCGCGACGGTCATTTAATCCGCCCGGCGACCGAGAGTGCCGCTCGAGCAACGTTTTCGGAAATCTCGGCGCTCAACATCAGCGTGTCGAGAGCGACGGCCTGAAGGCCCAGCCCTTCGATTGCAGGCATAAGCTTCTCGTCTTGTTCATCGAAGACAAATCCGTCGATCCAGTCCCGATAGAACCCGGCCACGCCCAGAGCAGACACTTCGACGCCTTCCGCTCGAAGCAGTGTTTCGGCCGGTCCCTTCACTGGCGCGCCGCCAATAATCGGGGACACGCCGACGATCGGCGCGCGAGAAGCGTCGAGGGCCTCTCGTATGCCGGGGACGGCCAGAATGGGACCGATCGAAACAATCGGATTGCTCGGGGAGACGAGAATGGTCTTGGCGGATTCGATGACCTCGAGCACGTTGGGTGCTGGCGCGGCTTTCATCGCCGCCGAAAGGTCAGTTGCTTCGACGTTCGTCGGTGCACCCTCGCGAACCAGATACTCCTCGAAGTGGAGCCTTCGACCGTCCGAGAGTCGAATGAAGGTCGGGCACGGATCATTCGACATGGGCAGGATGCGCAGCCCGAGATCCATGTCGCGACGCAGCTCGTCGGTGATGACGTCCAGCCCGATGCCCTCTGCGAGTCGAAGGGTTCGATGTACACAATTGGCGTAGTCGGCATCGCCGAGTCGGAACCAGCCGTCGTGGCCTAACGATGCGAGTCGGTCGACGAGTTCGAAGCGGTCGCCTTTTAGGCCGAAGCCACGTTGGGGGTCGATGCGATCGGCAAGAGTATAGGTGACGATGTCGAGATCGGGCGAAACGTGCGCGCCATAGAAGACGCGATCATCGCCGGTGTTGACGATGACCGTGACCTCGCTCGGATCGACGGCTCGAACGACGCCGCGCAAAAAGCGGGCCGCGCCTACGCCCCCGGCCAGGACCACGACATCGCGCGGTGCATCATTTGTTTCGGCAGACGAGGACATCAGTTTGTCATTCCGAGGGATCCGAAGACTCGGCTTCGCTGATGGGGCTGGATTCGAGTTGTTCGAGCGCCCGCTCTAACGCGGTCAATCGCTCTGCAATTGCGCGAAGTTCTGGATTCTCGTGTAGAGACCGGTCGGCAGCGAGGCCTGGCTGGGTGATCAGATTTTCGAGAGTTCGATGATCACGCTCGATGGAGGCCTTCAGGGTTTCGATTTGGGTCGCACGATCTGCTGCGTCGTTGGGGAGTCGAGACTCCGCATTGGTCCAGCTACCACCGAGGCAACCCGACCCCATAATGCTCAGGCACAGAGCGATCGTGACCACCGGCGAACACCTTAAGGTGCGCGTACGTGTGGTGGGTTCGGTCGGATGGGTCTGGATTTCGCAGGACATCACGTGCGATTCTTCGGGACGCGCTGCGTGACGTCAAGCGCGGGTCCGGGTCGAGAATCTCGCGCGAAGTCCCGGTCACGCCTAAAACGGGGCTCGAGGTTCACGACGCGGGGCCAGGAGCCGCTCTGCGCGCCCGAGCATGGCCACGGCGCGAACCGGCGATGGGCACGAAGCTTGCGATGTCGAGCCGCATGGATGGCAAGCGAAACATCCCGAGCGAAGGCGTCACCGCGCACCCTTCCATCATCATCATCATCGTCTTTGCGTTATTGCTCTCGCCTTTGTCGGCGGCGAGCGTTGCCCTGCCGGACAATATTGCGGGGCCGGGCATCTGGCGATGGTTGGGCTCGTCCGGGGGCGGGGCCGGGGAAGCGTTTGCACTGGCGCAATCCAGATCCGGAGAGATTGCGGTCGGTGACGATGCGGGCGTGACGTGGTGGCAAAATGGTGAGCGCCATCGCACGGTTTTGTCGTCGGTTCGAGATCTGGTTTTCGACGCCGAGAACGTTCTCTGGATTGCCACCGACCTCGGGCTCTTTTCGTGGAATCGAAATGGCCGCCCCCTTCGCAAACGGCTGTTGGGCGGGGAGACGGGTAACCGGGTTGCGCGCATTGTGGTTTCGGATTCATCGCTCTTGCTCGCGACGGGTGGTGGAGCACTCTGGTCGTCAGATGGAAAGATTTTCCAGCGCATTGGAACCTCGGCGGCGACCGCCATCTCGCATGTTGCGATTCGCTCGGCGAGTTTCGACCGCACAGCAGACGGATCGGCCGCCCGGCGTGCTGGAGTCGCCCAGGCCTGGATCTATGGAGCCCGAGGACTCTCAGTGGTTCGCGGACTCGAGTCGGCATCCGGACTGCGCGTCACCGGGGTCGACACCCTGGCTATACCGCTATCCCTGACCGGGTCGAGCGACGAGAAGGGCGTGGTCGATCTGGTCATCGATCCCGAGGGTCGTCGTCTCTTTCTCATCTTTCAAGATTCGATTATCTGGCGCTCGATCGAGGAAGCAGACTCCTCTTCGGCTTCCGTGGCTTCGGAGCCGTTCGGCGTAAGCCAATCCAGCTGGCATCACGAGCGGCCGACTCTTCCGCCCGGGACATCGATTCGTGGGCTTGGATGGGCGGCGGGACGGATCTGGATCGCTACCGATCATGGATTGCTGTCCGCTGACACCTTCGCCGAACCCTTTCGCCGGGCTGCGAGTCCGGTCGGCACTACGCGCTGCGTCGATGTTCAGGCGCGAGCACCCGCGCACACTCTCGCGTTATGCCGAACCGGCATTTTCGTGCTCGGGCCTGCGTCGTCCGTGGTGGCCTTGGCGAACCTCGACGGCGTCCGGTCGCGCCCGCGAAGCAGACCGTTCGAGCTGTTGTCCGATCCGCCGCTCCCAGAGGTTCGCCGACGCGCCTTGCGGCGGTCGGGTCTAACGGTGGGTCGTGCAGACTCGATGTGGAAGCGACTTCGCCGCCGCGCGTATTGGCCCGAAGTTCAGCTGAGCTTTGATGTCGAGCTTGATTCGGACCGCCAGCGAGATTTCGATCAAGCCTTCATTTCCGGGGATAGGCGGTTTCTCGTGGATCGGACAAGAGATGAAGGTCAGGGCTATCGCGCGACGATCGAGCTCGATTGGGATCTAGCCAGCGCGGTCTTTCCAGACGAGACCGTCGATGTGTCTCGCGAGTTGCGTCAGATCATCACGCTTCGTGACGACGTCGTCGACGAGATCAACCAACTCTACTTCGAACGTCAGGCGATTCGCGCGACGCTGACCTCCGCTCATTTAGGCGCAGGCGAGGATGTGGCTCGTCTCACCTGGCGGGCCCGGGAACTCGACGCTGGTCTCGATGCATGGACCGGTGGTTGGATCAGTCGCTGGCGTTCGCAACCGCCTCCGGTTTTGGATTCGAAGCATGGCTTCGGTCCGAACATCCGTCCCGAAAAACATCACCCCAATCACGAAGAATGAAAGGAAGTTGAAAACATGAATTTGCATAAGACTGGGATTACGAGGTTGTCGCTGACGATCCTCCTCCAGCTGCTGCTCGCGGGTGCGGCACAGGCGCTACCGATCATTTCCGAGGTCTACTATGACGCGCCGGGTTCCGACGATGGCCAGAGTTTTGTCGAGTTGGCCGGTGAGGTTGGGACGTCTCTCGACGGATTTGTCCTCGAAGGAGTGAACGGCGCAAATGGCGCCGTTGGCCCCGCGATTACGCTTTCGGGATCGATCGGTGCGAATGGCCTGTTTGTCGTTGCGGATCGGATGTCCGACGGGTCGACATCGGTGTTGGGTGCAGATCTACTTGCCAATTTCGATTTTCAAAATGGGCCGGACTCGATAGTTCTTCGCCAGGGCTCAACGATTTTTGATGCGGTCGGTTACGGTGTTTTCGCACCGAGTGAGTTCTTTGCCGGAGAGGGCACGTCGGCTCCCGATGCCAGTTCCGGATCGAGTCTGGCGAGGATATTTGCCAATGCCGACTCGGATGACAATGCGAATGACTTCGCGGTTCTTCTGTCGCCGACACCGGGAGTTGCCGACTTTGCACCGATCCCCGAGCCCGGCGCAGCGCTCTTGCTCGGGCTTGGACTATTCGGACTCGCGGCGGGTGCACCGATGCGACTAGAATAGGCACTTCCACTGGCACGAATACCGGCACGAAACCCGGACCAGGGTTGATGCCCGAATCGGAATGAGGAGTTCACGCGCATGGCGAAGAAGGTCGACTGGTACTACGTCCGAAAGGGTTGAACGAGCTGCACCCGAGCGTCCAAGTTTTTGGATGCCAAGAATGTGGTCATCAAAGAAGAAATTCCGGCCAGCCGAAAGCTCGCCGCGAAGGAAGCTCGCTCGATCGCAAAGGAGTCGTCGAAGGTCTACGTCGCAAAGGGCAAGAAGCTCGATGTTTTTGACATGAAGAGCGCGTCGATTTCGGAAGTGACCGAGAAGATGCTCGGTCCGACCGGAAACCTCAGAGCGCCCACGATGCGTGTTGGGAAGATCACCGTCGTTGGATTCAGTGACGACGCGTTTCAAACGGTCTTGGGGTAGTTCGAATCGCCGGCCGACGTCGCATCTCGAGCGGCAGGCGATTTTGCCCGGGATTCGGATTTGACTGCCGCTGACACGGCGAGAGTCTTTCACGGATCCGGCATGGATCCGAAAGGATTCGAGGATGAGGGTATACGCCCCCGTTATCCGATCGCTGTGATGCCGTCTTTTTTCAGATTTATGACCTAGTGCCCGATGAGGCAGGTGCACGGAAGCGGGATGGACACGCCGGAAGCCGATCTGGCGTATCGATCCGGCGTTTTCGCATGGTATGGTCGCGCATGATCCGCCGAAGGGTGGGCATCCGCACGAATCTCTTGGGGGGCATCGGGCTGCGATGCTATCGGGCTTCAATACAAATTTCCGCTATCGCGGTGTTCTATTCCACGTCCAGACCGAGGACAGTGGTTTGGACAATCCCCATGTGATTACGCATCTCTTCCATGGTGGGAACATCATGGTTTCGGTGAAGCAGGACTACTCGGATCTGCTCGCCGGTGATGGCATCCAAATCGCCGTCAAAAAATTGATGGAAGGGCAGCACAAGACGATCCTGAAGCAGCTCTCGCGCGGTGAACATGACGGAACGATCGGCGAGCGACTTGGCGCTGATATCTTCCTGGCGGAGAAGCAGTCGGGTTCCCGATCATCGCGAGCGCCGTCTGTGACGGAAGAAGAACGCCCGTCCGAAATCACGAATACGGCGGCCAACGCGGATGCGGGCGCCGGTGCGAAGGCACGCGGGCTCACGAAATCATCGCGGTCCAGGACGTCATCAGGGTCAGCGACGTCATCCGTGACCGCGCGATCCTCCGCGGCGACTCGCCCGGCGACGATGGCCGAGGCGACCGTTGTTGCTGAGGAGCCATCCACACATCCGTCCCAACAGGAAACGTCGGCGACGCTCTCGCGGGTCTTCGGAGATCGCGTCTTGTCGGAGAAACCGCTGGACGAAGTCGTGCTCGACTATCTCGTCGAAAACGCTCGGAAGCGGAGGCGGCAGCCGAAGTGAGGCGTCGCACGCTGACGGCGGCGGGCGAACCCCCAGTCCGCATGTATCACGTTTCAAAGTCCTACATGGCTGGTCAATACGCGTTGCACGACGTGTCGCTCGAAGTCCGCCGAGGCGAGTTTATCTTTCTCACCGGCGCTTCCGGGGCGGGTAAGACGACGTTACTCGAATTGATCTTCGCGGAGGAGACACCCTCAGAGGGCCAGATTCTCGTACTTGGACGAAATGTGGCTCGACTCGGTGCAGGAGCGATTCCCGCGCTGCGACGTCGAGTCGGGGTCGTTTTTCAGGACTTCAAGCTGCTCGCGGAGCGCACGATTGAAGAGAACGTCCGGCTTGCGCTCGATGTTGTCGGCACGCCGAGGCGAGATGCACGGTCAAGGGTCTTTGCCATGTTGAAGTCCGTCGGTCTTCAGCATCGACGCTTCCATCACCCGCTCTCGCTTTCCGGTGGCGAGCAGCAGCGTGTCGCTCTGGCTCGTGCGCTCGTGAACGAACCTGAAATTCTCCTGGCTGATGAGCCGACGGGTAATCTCGATCCGGAACTCACGATCGAAATCATGGACCTGATCGTCAAGGCTTCGACCCGAGGAACCACGGTTATCGTGGCGACCCACGATCATTCGCTCATTGAACGCTATGGCAAGCGTGTCCTCCGACTCGAGGGGGGGCGCATCGCCGAGGATATTCCTGCGGCCACGCCCACGGCTGGAGCGATGGCATGAGTCGCGTACTCAATTTGATTGCGATCGCCATCGCCAACTCAGTGCGCGGAATTAGGGGCGCGACGACAACGAGCCTGATGGCAGTTCTGACCATATCGATCGTATTAGTTCTGGTTGGAAGCGCGTCGCTGCTCGTCGATAACATGACCGGTATTCTTGATGAGTTCGGAGCCGAGCTTCAGCTGGTTGCGTATCTCGAGAATGACGTCTCGAAGCAGGCGCAGCGTGAACTAGTAGAGCACGTCTCCGCAGCGCCCGGCGTGGATCGCGTGGAATTCGTTTCGAAGGATGAGGCGCTCGTGCGGTTCGAGGAACTGGCTGGCGGTGCGGAGCTTCTCGCTGGTCTCGATGAGAACCCGTTGCCGGCATCCCTCGAAATTCATTTGCGGCCCGAGGCTCGAAATGCCGACGCCATCGCGATTCTGGATGCGGCGCTCGATGGCTTGCCGGGCATCGACGAACTCGCCCACGGTCAGGAGTGGATCGAGGGCTATGGCCAGGCGGTTTCGATGGTTCGCGCCGGGGCGCTGGTACTTTCGATGGTGCTCGGATTGGCGGCCTTGCTGATCGTCGCCAACACGATTCGGCTGGCCCTCTATGCACGGCGCGATGAGCTTGAAATCCTGGCATTGGTCGGTGCGAGTCGAACCTTTGTCCGCGTTCCCTTCATGATGGAGGGCATCTTCCAGGGGTTGCTAGGTGGTCTATTCGCGCTCCTTCTGATCTACGGGGCATTCGAATTGGCCTTGCCCCAGGTTCGCATCGGTCTCGAACTCGTTCTTGGGCGAGCGGACCTGCACTTCTTTTCGACAGCGGAGTCGATTAGCCTGGTGGTATTGGGCGCTGGGCTCGGTCTTCTGGGTGCGATCACGGCGCTGGTCGGCGGGCGGACCTGATATGGGGTGGCGCTCTCTCGCGTCGGTCGGTTGCGGCCTCGTTGTTGTGATTGCAACCATCACAACACTCGCGGTGGGGCCGCCACGGGCGTTGGCGCAGGATCGGGCCGAGGAACTCGAAGGGCTTCGCGACGCCATCTCTCACAGCCGCGGGCGAGTCGGTGAACACGAAGCCGGGGAACGGGCGATTCTCGAAAAGCTTGAGGGGGTTGACCGCCGACTCCAGACCGTGGTTCGCCAGCGCGGGACGGCACGAAAAGAGATCAAGGTCGCTCGGGACCGACTCGCGAAGATCGAACCGGAACTCGAAACAGCCAGGCGGGCCCTCGGCGGAACGCAGGGGGCGCTGGCGAAGCGTGCGGACGCACTCTATCGCGGGGGAGAACTCGGGCCCGTTCGCGTGATCTTCTCCTCCGGGTCGCTTCCTGAACTCTTGAATCGTGCCAGCGGACTTCGCGTGCTCGTGCGCCATGACGCGATGCTCGTCAAACGCCTGGGCAATGAACGCGATCGGCTCGAGACCCTCGAGGCGGAAGCCAGTCAGGCGATTCACGAGCGCGAGGCCGGTCGCGAAAAAGTCTCGAGGCTGGTCATCCAGCTCAGATCGGAGCGTGGAACCAAAGGCGAAATTCTCGATCAGCTCCGTAAAGATCGGAAGTCTGAGCGACGGTTTCTGCTCGAACTCGAACAGGCCGCGCAAGCTCTCGAAGAGACGATTCGAACGTTAGGTGTGCGAAGCCGGGATGCGCAGGAGAATGTGGCCGCCTCGGGATTTGCCGCACGCCAGGGGTCGCTCTCGAGTCCGGTCGAGGCCGACGTCAAGCAACATTTCGGTCGCGTTCTCGATCCCGAATTCCAGACGGCGACCTTTCGCAGCGGTATCGACTTCGGCGCGCAGGCGGGTGCACGCGTCCAGAGCGTCGGCGCGGGCGTGGTGCGCTTCGCCGGTTGGTTCCGGGGTTATGGAAGAATTGTGATCGTTGATCACGGCGATGCATTCCATTCCATTTCTGGCCATCTCGATGAGATCTTCGTTGCGGTTGGCGACCCCGTCGATGAAGGTCAGGCGTTGGGCACGGTCGGCGAAACCGGATCCCTGGGCGGACCCAGCCTCTATTTCGAATTGCGCCGCACTGGTGAGGCCATCGATCCCGAGGTGTGGTTTGGCGATCGTCGGTAGCGCGCTGTGAATTTGAAGCGAAGTTCATGAGCGGGTAGGGCGCCTGGTTTCGATCGCTCCGGAGCGGCTGCTAGTGTCTATTTCAGCCGGACGATCGACGCAATCTGCTCACGGGTGCGTGGCTTTGCCGGCTGACGGCCCATTGCTGGGCTGGTGGCTCTTCTCAGGCTGGAGTAAATGAATTCGTGATCATGAAACGTAACTCGAGTTTTCTTGGACCCTTCGCGCTGGGCCTCATGGTCGCGATCGTCGGGTTCAGTCTGGCGGGTCAGGCGGCATCTGAGGCGGAAGCACAGTCCGACGACGCCCGGAGCAGCAACGCCCAGCGCTACGAGGACCTCAGCCTCTTTGCGAGCATTCTGGAGCTTGTGCGTATGAATTATGTCGAGGATGTGGATGAGCATGCGCTGATGATGAGTGCGATGCGCGGCATCCTCGAAGATCTCGATCCGCATTCGGCCTTCATGATTCCCGATGTCTACGACGACATGCAGGAGGAAACAAAGGGCGAGTTTCAGGGACTTGGAATCGAAATCTCCAAGGAGCCGAGACAATTCATCGAGGTCGTATCGCCGATCGATGACACGCCGGCCGCGCGAGCCGGCATCAAGGCACGGGATCGAATTTCAGCCATTTGTCCAACCGAGGTGCCGGAGGAGTGGACGTCACCCTGTCGAAGCACCCTCGAGATGACACTCTTCGAGGCGGTCTCTCTCATGCGTGGGGTCAAGGGAACCTCGATCGCCATCTTCATCATTCGCGCCGACATGGTCGAGCCCCGGCGATACGAAATTATGCGTGACACGGTCAAGCTCAACTCGGTTCGTGCAGAATTGATCGAGCCCGGAATCGGGCATTTGCGCGTCAATTCGTTTCAGGAGCGAACGGGCAGGGATGTTCGGGCGCGATTGTCGGATCTCGAATCTGAAAATGACGCGCCCCTCGAAGGGCTCGTGCTCGATCTTCGAGACAACCCGGGCGGCCTTCTCAATCAAGCCGTTGAAGTCGCGGATCAATGGCTGCGCGACGGGATCGTCGTTTATACGCAGGGTCGAGATGAACGTCAGCGCATAGACTACAAGGCCACCAGCGCGATTGTCGCGGACGATTATCCGATGGTCGTGTTAGTCAATGAAGGCAGCGCCAGCGCTTCGGAAATCGTGGCGGGTGCGCTTCAGGATCATCATCGCGCGATCGTGCTCGGTGTGCCGACCTTTGGAAAGGGATCGGTACAGACCGTCTACCCGCTGGATGGAGGCGCCGGGCTGAGGCTCACAACGGCTCTCTACTACACGCCCGCCGGGCGTTCGATCCAGGAAGTTGGCATCACGCCGGATCTTGAAGTCAGCCAGGCCGACGAGGGCGCGATGGGATTCCCTGCACGGCGCCGGGTGCGCGAACGCGATTTGGATGGGCATTTCACTCAGGAAGATGCCTCGGGCCATTCGATTTCCGCCCCGCCCCCCGTTCGTATTCCGGATTCGATGTTGCCGCCAGATGCAGTTGAGGGCGGCAACGATGCTGATTCCGAACGCGATGCAGAAGAAGCAGCCACCACGGGGGATATGACTCCTCCCGACACTCAGCTCTTGCGCGCGGTCGAAGTCCTGAAGAGCTGGAACTACTTCGAGGACATGCGCCGACTGCGAGAGGGTTCAAATCCAGAGCCTTCGGACTCGCAGTCCGTCGCCTCCAGCAATCATGAAGAGGGCTGAGGGCTCTTTACGGGCTGAGGGCTCTTTACGGGCTGACGGCTCTTTACGAGCTGACGGCTCTTCCGCGCCTGGCGGCACCGACCGCCTAACGCTCGGAGTGGGCCAGTTGCTGGCTGGACTGACGGGCTTGATTGAAGAAAAGGTTGGGCGGATCTTTGTCGTTGGCGAGATCAGTAATCTTCATAATGCGCGGTCCGGGCATAGCTACTTCACGTTGAAGGATGACGCCGGCCAGATTCGGGCGGCGCTCTTCCGCGGCAACGGAGCGCGTGTTCGCTTTGATTTGGAAGAAGGTCTCGAAGTCGTTGCTGAGGCGGATGTATCAATCTACGCCGCGCGCGGCGATCTTCAGCTAATCGTTCGCGGACTTGAACCTCGAGGCGTAGGCGCGCTGCAGCTGGCATTCGAGCAGCTGCATCGTAGGCTGGCCGCCGCCGGCTATTTCGACGAAGAGCGCAAGCGACCGATCCCGACCCATCCGCGACGAATAGGCATCGTGACTTCGCCAACGAGCGCCGCGGTGCGAGATGTCTTGAAGATCGCGGGTCGTCGATTCCCGGGTATCCCCCTTCTGATCTCTCCCACTCTGGTGCAGGGTGAGGAAGCGCCCGCCGAAATTGCCGCGGCGATCGCTCGGTTGGCGAATGCCTCGGAGATCGACGTGATCCTGCTGGTGCGAGGCGGCGGTTCAATCGAGGATCTGTGGGCCTTCAACACAGAGATCGTGGCGAAGGCGATTCTGAACTCACCGCAGCCGATCGTTTCCGGCGTCGGCCATGAAACGGACACGACCATCGCCGATCTGGTGGCAGATCTTCGCGCACCGACACCTTCGGCGGCCGCAATGCTCGCGCTTCCCGATGCGAATGCGCTGCGAGACATCGTTGGGCGAGAGCGACGTCGACTCGCGGTGGCGATGCGGCGGCAGATCGATCAGCACGCGCAGCGCCTGCATCGGTTGAACCAGGTCCTGGGGGCTCGGAGTCCTCAGGCGCGAATTGCGCTCGCACGAACGCGTGAAATTCGGGCGCGCGAGGCAGCGGTGGTTGCGATTCGCAGCCGGCTCGAAGTGGGGCGGCGACGCCTGGGTGAGTTGGCGGCGCGGCTCGATGCGCTCAGCCCGCTTGCGGTTCTCGGCCGCGGCTACTCGATCATTCGGCGCGAAGCCGATGGTCGGATCGTGCGCGCTGCGGGCGACGTGTCTCTGGGCGATCGACTCGATCTACAGTTGTCGGACGGACGAATCGAGGCCGAAGTCATCTCTTTCGAGACTCCGGACGGCGCGGACTGAAGCGATTGGTTGCGCTGAAAACCCTCGCTTTTTCAGGTAGTTCCGGACGTCCACAAGATTGACTCTATCACCCACCACAGATAGAGTCGAAAACCCATGGCGAAATCCAAGCCCAGTGCAAAGAAGACTTCGAGGGGCGGCCCCAAGGCGGCTGACACCGCGGCTGAGCTGGTCCAAATGCCCTCCTTTGAAACGGCGCTCGAACGCCTCGAGACCTCGGTTTCGCGCCTCGAAGAGGGCGAGATGGCGCTCGAGGAAGCGCTCGAACTCTTCGAAGCCGGCGTGAAGCTTTCGAGGCAATGCCAGTCGACTCTCGAGCAGGCCGAACGCCGAGTCGAGATACTCGTCGTGGATCGTGGCTCGGAGGAGGGCGGGACCGGGACCGCTGCTTTCGCACCTGACGATTCCGATTTTGCCGATTCCGAAATCGAGGATTAGGCGATGGATGTTCACGCATATATGGCTGAGCGAACTCCGCTCATCGATGCGGCGATCGAGGCGCGGTTTGCGAATGCGGCGGATCTGCCCGAGCGGCTTCGTGGCGCGATGCGGCATCTGTTGTTTCCGGGCGGCAAGCGACTTCGTCCGGTCTTTGCGATTGCAGCGGCGGAGGCCGTTGGCGCTCCGAGTCCCGCGGCCATGTATGCGGCGATGCCCATCGCAGTGGCCGTCGAACTCATTCACACATACTCGCTGATTCACGACGATTTGCCTTGCATGGATGACGATGCGATTCGTCGCGGTCGACCGACCGTACACGTGGCCTATGATGAGGCGACGGCCGTTCTGGCCGGGGACGCGCTCTTGACCGAGGCGTTTGCGGCGCTGGCGGAGAACTCTGCTCCGGCTTCGGATGCCGAGGCTGTGTTGTTTTCAGTTCGGCGTCTGGCAGAGGCCGCGGGCGCGGCGGGTCTGGTCGGCGGTCAGGTCGATGACTTGTCCTACTCTTCGACGCTGTCGGGTCCTGATGCGTCCGGCGCGGGAACGGATCATGTGCGACTGGCCTCTATCCATGCTCGGAAGACGGCCGCGCTCTTTTCGGCTGCCGTTGTCGGTGGAGCCGCCCTTGCTGGCGCCAGTGAATCCGAGCGAGAGCGACTCGAGGCCTTCGCCATGGATGTGGGCGTTGCTTTCCAGATCGCGGACGATCTTCTCGATGCCGACAGTGATGAGGCGGCGAGTATCCTCCGATTGCAGGGGACCGAAGATGCGAGGCTGGGGGCCGAAGGGTTGCTTGAATGTGCGTTGTCGCGGATTGAAGATCTGTGCGAGCGGGCGGAGCCCCTTCGCGAGTTGGCTCGCTATGCGGTGCGGAGAAAAAAATGAGTCAGGATAAGCAGCGAGGAGCCACCGACACGGTCAGTCCGAACGGAGCGGAAAAAGGCGAAAACCAAAAGCTGCTCTACGGCATTGATCGACCGTCGGATCTTCGTAAGTTGCCGCGGGATAAGGTCGAGCAGGTTGCAGGCGAGATTCGCGATGAGATTCTCGCACGGGTTTCGCAGACCGGTGGTCATCTCGCGTCCAGCCTTGGCGCCGTCGAACTGATCACGGCGATTCACTACGTCTTCGATACGCCGAAGGATCGACTGGTTCTCGACGTTGGGCATCAGGGCTACCCGCACAAGATGTTGACCGGCCGCCGAAAGGACTTCGAGACGATTGGCCAGCTCGGCGGGATGTCAAAGTTTCTGCGTCGCAGCGAATCCGAATACGATCATTTCGGTGCCGGACATGCCGGGACTTCGATTTCGGCGGCGCTGGGGATGGCCCGCGCAAAGTTTCATCGGGGTGAAGACGGGGTCGTGATTGCCATGATCGGTGATGGCTCGATGACCGCGGGCATGGCTTTCGAAGCATTGAATCATGCCGGCCATCTCTCGGAGAAGAATCTCATCGTCATTCTCAATGACAACGAAATGTCGATCGATCCAAATGTCGGAGCACTGTCTTCGTATCTATCCCGAAAGATGTCGGCGCCCATGACGCGCCGAATGAAGGGTTGGGCCAAAGACTTTCTTTCTGGCATGCCCGGCGACATGCTGCATTGGGCGCGCAAGGCTGAAGAGTCGATCAAGGTCTTCTTCTCGCCGGGGCTGTTATTCGAAGCGCTTGGATTTCGTTATGTCGGACCGATCCAGGGTCATCGCATGGATGTGGTGCTCGAGACCTTCGACAACGTGAAAGAAATGGTGGCCAACGGGTCCGGGCCCGTCTTGATCCATGCACTGACCGAGAAAGGCCATGGTTACGGTCCGGCAGAAGCGGATCCGCTCAAGTACCACGGCGTCGGGCAATTCGACGTTCCCTCTGGCGAATTTGCTCCGAAGAAGGAAGCGCCGCCCTCCTTTACCAGTGTCTTCGCGGACGCTTTGATCCGATTGGCGGGCGAAGACGAACGGATCGTCGCGATCACGGCGGCGATGGCATCGGGAACCGGGCTCGACCGATTCCAGCAAGCCCATCCCGACCGTTTCTACGATGTCGGGATCGCCGAGCAGCATGCGGTCACATTCGCCGCCGGTCTCGCCACCGAAGGCATGAAGCCGGTGGCCGCGATCTACTCGACCTTTTTGCAGCGCGCCTTCGATCAGGTCGTTCACGATGTCTGTCTGCAGAATCTGGATGTGACCTTTGCTCTGGACCGCGCGGGTTTGGTGGGTGCCGACGGAGCAACGCATCAAGGACTCTTCGACTTCGCCTATTTCCGGATGCTGCCGACCGCGATCGTGATGGCGCCGAAGGACGAGAACGAATTGCAGCATCTGCTCGCTACGGCGATCGATTATGCGGGTCCCGCCGCAATCCGCTTTCCACGGGGTTCGGGACTGGGCATCGCCCTCGATCCCGATATCAAGAAAATTTCGATCGGCGAAGGAGAACTGCTTCGCGACGGCGATGAAGCGGTGATTCTCGCGATCGGGTCGACGACCCACCCCGCGATGGAAGCGGCGAGTGAGTTGGCGGCGGACGGTGTTTCATGTGCGGTGTTGAATGCCCGATTCGTGAAGCCGCTGGATCGCGATCGAATCCTGGCGCTGGCCCGACGTTGCCGCGTACTGGTGACCGTGGAGGAGCACAGCATCATCGGTGGTTTCGGCAGCGCCGTCGTCGAGTTATTGGCGGCAGAAGGTATTCTGACACCCGTGCGAATCCTCGGCGTGCCCGACGATCTCATCGAACATGGACAGTCGGTCGCCAGCGTCGCCCTTGCACCCAGCGACATCCGCACGGCTGTGACCGAGCTGCTGGCTCGCTCGGACGATTCGGCGACATCACCAACATCANNNNTTCGCTTTGAAAGGCGAGCGGCTCGACGAGCGAGTCCTGAGAGAAGGCTTGGCGCTGAGTCGCACCGCGGCCCAGGCCTTGATCATTGCAGGTCGCGTATTAGTCGACGATGAACGTGTCGATAAATCCGGGACCCGCATCGCGCCCGAGCGCAGTATCCGACTCAAAGGCGGCTCCCGCCTATTCGTTTCTCGAGGTGGCGAAAAATTGGCCGCGGCGCTTTCCGATCTAGACCTCGACCCAACAGGGCTCACGTGTCTCGACGTCGGTGCATCGACTGGGGGCTTCACCGACTGCCTGCTTCAGCGGGGAGCCGTCAGGGTGGTCGCCATTGATGTCGGGCATAGCCAGATACACTCGAGCTTGCGGCTCGATTCGCGAGTGGATGTGCGAGAGCGAGTGAATGCGAGAAGCATCCGGTTCGAAGACTTCGACGAAAATTTTGATCTCGTCGCCGCGGATGTTTCGTTCATTTCGCTCGAGCTGATCCTGCCGGCGATTCACGCCTGCGCGCCCGATGCGCAATGGCTGCTGCTCGTGAAGCCTCAGTTCGAGGTCGGGCGTGATCAGGTGGGCAAGGGCGGCGTTGTTCGCGAGGACAGCCTGCGTGAAGCCGCGGCCGATCGTGTTGTGGAGGCGGCAACCGCCTTGGGTCGACGGGAGATTGGACGCGCGGAGAGTCGGGTTCCGGGCCCGAAGGGAAACCGCGAGATCTTTGTGCGCATCTCGGCGCCTGAGGTCGAAGAGTAGGGGAGCTGCTATATTGAAAATTCAGTGCCCCATGATGCCGGAAGCCGAAGGGGCGCCGCCAGGAGAACACGATGATCGAAGTCACAAGCGAAGCGGCCACTCATATTCGAACACTCCTCGATGAAGATGGGAAGGCTTCGAGTCATGGCCTTCGCATGAAGGTGATTGGGGGAGGCTGCTCCGGCCTCCAATACCAGCTCTCCTTCGACGATGTCATTCGCGAAATTGACACCGCAATCGAGACCCTCGGTGTTCGCGTGATCGTCGATGAAAAGAGCGCGCTCTACTTGGTCGGGTCGCGTCTGGACTTCGTCGACACGCTCCAGGAATCAGGTTTCAAGATCGAAAACCCCAACGCATCGAATACCTGTGGCTGCGGGCAGTCCTTCGCGGCCTGATCGGCCAATCTACCTCGACCATCACGCGACGACGCCGCTCGATCCCCGCGTGCTGGAAGCGATGCTTCCCTATCTGCAGGCCGAGTTCGGGAACGCGGCGAGTACGACCCATGTCTACGGGTGGCGTGCAGAGGCCGCCGTCGAGGACGCCCGCGAACGACTGGCGGAGATGATCGGCGCGTCGAGTCCGAGCGAAATCGTTTTTACGAGCGGCGCGACCGAGAGCAATAACCTCGCCATTCTTGGACTCGCCGACTCGCAGTCCCGCCGACGTCACATCGTGACGGTCGAAACCGAGCACCCATCGGTCCTCGATACCTGCCGCGCGCTGGCCCGACGAGGCTTCGAACTCACTGAGCTAGCGGTAGATGCGAATGGTCTCGTTTCCCCGGAAGCGGTGGCGATTGCTATTCGTGAAGAAACTGTTCTCGTCTCGATCATGGCCGCGAACAACGAGATTGGCGTTCTGCAGCCGATTACCGAGATCGCCGATCTTTGTCGTGATAGGGATATCGCTTTTCATTCCGATGCGGCTCAGGCCGTCGGCAAGATTGCGATCGATGTCGAGGCGCAGAGAATCGATCTTTTGTCGGTGTCCGGCCACAAGCTCTATGGCCCAAAGGGCATCGGATTCTTGCGCATTCGTCGATCCGGCAAGCCGCGCCTAACGCTCGAGCCTCGCCAATACGGTGGAGGGCATGAAGGCGGACTGCGTTCTGGGACGCTGCCCGTCGCATCGATCGTCGGATTCGCGCGAGCACTCGAGTGCTGCCTCGAAGAACGAGAGGCCGAAGCGATTCGCCTGGCGAAGCTACGAGATCAGCTTCGCAAGGAGCTCGAGATAGCGCTGCCAGGCCGGGTGCTCTTGAATGGTGACGAATCGCTACGGCTTCCCGGTAATTTGAACCTCTCCTTCCAGGGCGTCGATGGAGACCGCCTGATGGCCGATCTTTCCGGTATCGCAATTTCTTCCGGATCCGCATGTAGCTCTGCGCAGCCGGGCCCGAGCCACGTCATTCTCGCGTTGGGTCGAGAGCCAGCGCTCGCGAAGGCTTCGCTTCGCTTTGGGTTTGGACGAGGCAATACACCAAAAGATGTCAGCCAGGTCGCCGAGCGTGTCGTCGCAGCAATTCGTGTGCAGCTTGGCGAGTGAAAGCGGGGCTGAGGAAGCCAGCTTTGGTGTTTTGGGCCTTGGCCCGGCAATCGAAGCGACGGCGGCAGATTTGTTCGTTGTGGCTATAGTCTTCCGCCTTCAACCAATACGACTGAGCGCGATTCCGGCCCGAATGATCTGGGCCTGAACCGAAAGCCAGATTGACGCGAATCCTGGCCCAATAGCTAGACCCAAAGGCAGGGCTTTCGCGATCGATTGTCACAATCCCGCCGATTCCCAAGCGGCCTAATTAAATAGAAGGAAATACGAAGTGAACGAATCCAAGTCGACCAACATCACCTGGCATGAGGGACAAGTCAGTCGCACCGATCGAGAGAAGATGCTCGCCCAGCGCGGCTGCACCATCTGGCTGACCGGTCTCTCGGGATCCGGCAAGTCGACGATCGCAGTGGCCGCCGAAAAGGTGCTCAACGAAATGGGTCGACTCACGTATATCTTGGACGGCGACAATATTCGTCATGGGCTGAACTCGAACCTTGGCTTCTCGCCAGACGATCGAACCGAGAACATCCGCCGAATTGGTGAAGTCTCGAAGCTCTTTACCGACGCCGGTCTGATCGTGTTTAGTTCATTCATCTCTCCCTATCGCGCGGATCGTGACGCGGTTCGAGAGATCATGGGCGAAGGTGACTTTGTTGAAGCTTGGGTCCAGGCCACCGTCGAGACTTGTGAAGGTCGCGACGTCAAAGGCTTGTACAAAAAAGCCCGCGCCGGAGAGATCCCAGAGTTCACGGGTATTTCCGCACCCTACGAAGAGCCCAACAAGGCGGAACTTCTACTCGACACCAACACTCAGACTGTGGACGAAAGCGTCGCGCAGATCGTCGAGTACCTGAAAACCAACGGATACCTTGGGTAGTTCGGCTGCCTGCGAACTGGCCACCGCGCTTGCGTAGCTCTGGCTTCGAGCGCGCGCGGTTCCGCCGACGGCTGAGCAGCTCTTTGGTGGTCGAGTTTGCCCGCGCCTCCAGCATCAATGTCGCGTGATGGGTGGACGATGGTGTAGGGAAGGGTGATTCTTTACTCGAATGGATCGTTGGTAGGGGGATCCTTGCATTTGGCGATTTCGCAGATGGCTGGAGATGATGTGAGTCCGGCGGTGTTTTGCCGGCGCTCTGGCTTCGTGCTGGGGCTTGCCCTTCTCGTGGCGCTTTCGAGTGGCTGTGCGTCATTGGGTCGTTTGGATTTCCTGGATTCCGGTGCCAAGCGCCTGCGTCATATCCCGCTGCGCATCGAGCGCTCCGAAGTTCCCCCCGACTACGATATCTTGGTCGCGGAATTCGCCCAGATCGACGGCGATTTCGAATTGGCGCGCGACGCTTTCGAGCGAGCGGCGGAGAAGGATCCACGGTCCGCGCTCATCCATGAAAGGCTGTCACGACTGGCTTGGCAGCTGGACGATGTCGCGGGCGCCGTCCGTGAAGGCGAACTGGCTCTGGCCCTCGATCCGGATTCGCTTCGAACCCGCCTCTTTCTGGGTCGACTCTATCGGTTGCGCCGGAATTTCGAAGGACTCAACCACGTTCTGCGTGATGCCGAGGGTTCGCCGCTGAATCCGGATTCAGCATACGTCCTCTATCAAGCGGCATTTGAGCGGGGCGAAATCGAGCGCGCAGAGTCCCTCGCACGCGAATTGATCGAGACGGAGCCCGATCAGCTCCGCGGCATTCTCTCTCTGGCCGCTGTCTTCGAGCAGACTTCCAAATTCGATTCCGCGGAGTCTACGGTTCGCCAGGGGCTAGAAGCGTTCCCCAATCATTTTCTGCTCTTCATGCGTCTGGCCGAAATCGAGCGCGCCAGGGGAAATCGCGCTGGAGAAATCGCGGTCTATCGTGAAATTCTAGAAGGACATCCAGATCACTACGGAATTTTGCAGCGCATGGGTCAGGCGCAGATCGATGGTAACGACATCGACGGAGCGATTGAAACATTCGGCAGAGTGGTCGAGCGCTATGCCGACGATACGATTTCTCTTCGCCGATTGGCATCGCTGGAGTTTTCCGCCGGCCGTTACGAATCCGCTGCTGCTCGGCTCGAAGCCGTTCTTGCGCGAGATGCAGAGCAGCCCGAGCTGGCCTTCGCGCTCGGCCAAATTCAAAAGGCCACGGGAGACAAGGTCCGCGCACTCGAAACATTCAATCGAATCCGTCCGCAGGATCCGAATTATTTTGATGCCCGAATCGAGATCGCTGCGCTTCTTGAATCCGAGGGACGTTTCGATGAGGCGATCGAAGAGATCGACCGCTTGCGCATTTCGCGACCTGATCGGCAGTTGGATTTTCATGTCGCGGGATTGACGATTTCGACCGGCGACTTCCCTCGTGGCATCGAGATGCTCGAGAGCATGCTCGATGGCTCCGACGCAGATACCGAAGTCTTCTACCAACTGGGTGTTCAGTACGGGACGCATGGCGACGTCGCGCAGGCGCTCGCATTCATGCAGCAGGTGATCGAGGCAGAGCCCGACAATGCGAATGCGCTCAATTACATCGGATATTCCTGGGCCGAGCAGGGCGAGAATCTCGAGCAGGCCGAAGAGTTGATTCGGCGGGCCCTCGCACTTTCCCCCAAAGACGGATACATCACCGATAGCCTCGGTTGGGTCTACTACAAGATGGCTGAAATACTCTTCGCACAGTCCCGAAAGGAAGAGGCCTTACGTCTGCTCGATCGTGCACAGGATCATCTGATTCAGGCGGCTGAACTAACAGGTGGAGATTCAGTCGTTTCCGAACATCTGGGCGACGTCTTTCTTCTGCGCGGCGACAAGAGAGGCGCACTCGATCATTTCGACAACGCGGTCAATCTCGAACTAAGCGAATCCGAACAGCCCAAGCTTCTCGAGAAACGCGAGCGATTGCGTGGCGACCTCGGGCTGCCGGCCCCGGGCGGCGAGACGCCGTGAGCCAAATCAGCGCCGCGAGCCGGAATGGCGTCGCGAATAGAAAATGCGCGGCGAGCCAAAATGCAGCTCTCGTTCTCGGAATTCTGCTGTCCTTCTTGATCGCTGGCTGTCGCGGTATTTCGCCCGGCACCTCGGTGGATACTCATCTTCTCGGTCGAAAACTTCCGCGGGGTGATCAACGAGCCGACCGTGTACTTCGCCAATACCTCGAAACTTCCATCGCGAGATCTGCTCTACGCGGGTCGGCGCGGGTCGCGCTGGAGGGGCCGGATTTTAAGTTGAATCGACCGCAGAGGATCTTGGTCGAACGTCCCGACCGACTTCGATTCGAAATCATCGGACTCTTTGATCAGATCGCGGCGATGCTAGCCGTCGATGGCGATCATTTTGGATTCTATGATGCGCAGACAGGTGAGGTGTCGCGGGGAGCAGTGACACCGTCACTGTTATGGGATCTGGCAAAAATCGATCTGGATATCGCCCAGGTCGTCGGGATTTTGCTCGGGGCCCCGAGGCCAAGTCATGGACTCGCGCAATCGTCGGCCTGGCTGGAGCCGGAGGGCCGGCTGGCTTTCGTCTTCGTCAGGCCAGACAAGCGGCTGCCCGAACACTGTCGGGAAATCTCGGGTTCGACCCTCGGCGATCCACTTTGTTTCGGTTCCGAGGACGTGCTCAAGCACGGGGGCGAGCTGTTCTATTTCGGCCTTTCCGGGCGCCTCGTGGAAATCCGTAGTCTTGAGCGGGGTGGGCGACTTCGATACGAAGTTGCTTTCGAGGACTATCAGCTGCTTGCGGGCGATGATACCCCGGCCGAATTCCCGAATCGGGTGACGATTCGATCGCCGGCCGCCGGATCCTTGGCCCGTTTCGTATGGAGGCGAGTCATGTTGGCGGACGAGTTGTCCGATCGATTCTTTGACATCCGCCCGCGAGCAAACTCGAATCGCGTCAGGTGATTGGGCGAGTCGATGCATTTCAGCGATTCTGACGTCGTCATCGAAGGCGGGGGGAGATAGATTGCAGCGGCGACCAAAGGCGATCGCAAATTCGCGTCCCTCGGCGCTGTGCTCTCCAGTGATGCTTGCGAAGGGTGTGATAGAAGGATTGGACTCGAGAGCCTTAGGGGCGGGAATTCGTAGGGCTTGTTTGCTCAGCCTGACCGCGCTCACTCTTGCAAACTTTCTCGGATGTTCCAACGATCCGTATCCGTCCTCCCAGGAGGGTGAGAAGGTTCTCTACAGCTCCTTCCATGAAGCGCCCCGCACCCTCGATCCGGCGAAGGCCTACAACGTCGGTGCGCACGCGATTACGGGCGCCGTTTACGACACGCTACTCAAATATCATTTCTTGAAGCGACCGCTCGAGTTGATGCCCGGTCTTGCTGTGGCATTGCCCGAAAGGATTGAGCTCGCCGACGGGCGCATTCTCTATCGGTTTGAACTGCGCAGCGATTTGCTCTACGCCAATGACGAGTGTTTCGAGTTGGCGGAACCGGGACTGCGAACGCGCGAAGTGGTTGCCGCGGATGTTGCCTTTCAGCTCTTTCGAGTCGCGGACGCGAAGGTTGCGAGTCCCGTCATCGAACCGTTCTCCAATATCGATGGATTCCAGGAGTTCAGCCAGGCGCTGACGGCCAGACGGGAAGCGGAGCCGACCTTTGGTGAGCGGCCGATTCGCGAGCAATATGCGGCGATCGGAGGGGTCTCGGGAATTGTGACGCCATCGAGGCACGTTCTGGAAATCACGCTACATCGCGCCTACCCCCAGATCAAATATTGGTTCGCGATGGAATTTGCGACACCCGTGCCCTGGGAGGCGGTGACCTATTACGACGGCGAAGAGGGCCGCCAGCGATTCGATGATCATCCGGTTGGGACCGGCCCCTACATTCTGACGGAATACGACAAGCAGGCACGTTATGTGCTCGAAAGTTCACCGAATTGGTACGGCATTCGTCATCCGGAATGGCAGGCACCGTCGGCCATTTTTCCCAGCGTTGGGGACGAGGAAGACCGCCTTTCGGGCCGCCTTGATTATGCGGGACGCAGCCTGCCCTTCATAAACCGCGTGGAAGTGCATCGAGAAAAGGAAAACATCCCCCGTTTCAACAAATTTTTGCAGGGCTATTACGATGCCTCGGGCATCATCAAGGAAAGCTTCGACAAAGTCGTTCAGGAAGATGCGCTGTCCCCTGAAATGTTGGAGAGGGGGGTCTCGCTTGGAAAGTCTGTCGCCCTCGATGTCTTCTACATAGGATTCAATCTAGATGATGATGTCGTTGGCCGACTCGGCGGCGAGCGAAGCCGAAAATTGCGCCAGGCGATGAGTCTGGTGATCGACGTCGAGGAATATACCCGGATCTTCTTGAACGGCCGGGGCGTGCCAGCGCAATCGCCGATTCCGCCCGGGATCTACGGCTATCGTCCCGACTACGATAATCCGTATACGCGAGTTGACCTCGAGCAGGCCAAGGTCTTGATGACGGAAGCCGGCTATCCGAATGGCATCGATCCAAAGACCGGGGAAGCGCTACGGCTGACCTTTGATTCCTACGACACGTCGACTGCGGGCATGACCCAGGTGCGGTTCTATACGTCGGCCTGGAAGCAGATTGGCATCGATGTTCGGATTGAAGCGACCAACTACAATCAATTCCACGAGAAGCAGAGAAACGGCGCTTATCAGGTGTTTCAATCCGGCTGGGTGGCCGACTATCCCGATCCGGAAAACTTTCTCTTCCTTCTCTGGTCCGAAATGGGAAAATCGAAATTCGGCGGGCCGAATGCTTCTAACTTTTCAAACGCGACCTACGATGCGCTTTTTGTTTCGATGAAGGCGAGAGAGAATGGGCCGGAGCGAATGGCCGAGATCCGTGAAATGATCGAGATCCTGGAAGTAGAACGGCCCTGGATTGAATTGTTTCATCGCGAGGACTACTCGCTCTATCACGGTTGGGTTCGAAACGTGAAGCCGATGGGGATTTCGACACCCACATATCAGTACCGTGATCTCGACCCAGCCCTGCGAGCTGCAAATCGTCTCGAATGGAACGAGCCGATCATCTGGCCGGCTATCGTCATGCTCGTACTCGCTGTTTTGGTCGTATTGCCAGGGATCCGGACCTACCTGCAGGAACGTCAATAACATGGGCGCCTATATTATTCGCAGACTCATCTACGGCGTAGGCGTCGTGATCGGCGTCCTCTTTCTCCTGTTCATCCTCTTCTTTACTGTGACGGAGCCCGACGATATCGCTCGCCGCGCGCTCGGAGACAAAGTTCCACCCGAGGTGATCGAACAGTGGAAGGTCAATCACGGTTATGACAGGCCGCTCTGGCCCTGGCAGGACTGGGACGAGAATCTCCTATTTGATCACTATCGTAGAATGTTGACCTTCGATTTCGGATTGAGCGATGCCGATGACTCTCCCATCATCGATCGGATTCGGGCGGGGATGGGGCCGAGCCTTTCGCTAACCATCCCCCTTCTGGTTCTGGGTATCTTGATCGGGATTCCGCTGTCTTTGTTAGTCGCGTTCTTTCGGGAGACCTATATCGATCGGATGGGTGTTTTTCTTTGCGTGCTCGCGATGAGTGTCTCGATCATTCTGTATATCGTTGGGGCGCAATACTTGATCGGGAAGGTCCTGCGCTGGTACCCGATCTCGGGCTTTAATGCCGACTTGTTGATGCTGCCGCGGTTTTTGGTGCTTCCCATCATCGTCGGGCTCCTCAGCGGAATCGGAGGCGACGTTCGCTTCTACCGCACAGTCTTTCTCGAAGAGAGCAGTCGCGATTTCGTGCGCACAGCGCGCGCGAAGGGCGCAAGCGAGCCGAGGATCATGACGCATCACGTTCTTCGCAATGCGTTGATACCGATCTTGACTCGAGTCGTTCTGGCTATTCCCTTTCTGTTTACTGGAGCACTCCTGCTCGAAGCATTCTTCGGGATTCCCGGACTCGGATCCATGACCTTCGATGCGATCCAGGCGAACGACTTTGCCACGCTTCGGACGATGGTCTTCATCGGCGCGCTGTCCTTCGTTCTCGGCCAGATCGCGACCGATATTTCCTACGGCTTTGTCGATCCAAGGGTGCGCTTCGAATGATGGACGTCGAGAGCTATGTCGTTTCGAATAGCGTGACACTTGGACTCGTGCTGGCTTGCGTTTGGGTGGCACGTGTCGTGGGTCGCGAGCCCATTTGGCGAGACGCCGCGAGGCAGTTGTGGAGTCGGCGGCGGCTGGCGATCGTGGTGGTGGCTCTCTACATGACGATTGGGCTCGTCGATTCGATCGCGTGGAAGGGCGGGATTCCGGAGGATGTCGTGGACGTGTTGCCAAACGCGCCGCTGACGCTGTTGGATCGCGCGTTTCTCGGAACGAAGGAGGCGAGCTATTCGGCCCCCTTCGCTTCGGTTGAGTTCTATGGTGCCGAGGCGCTCAAGCGGCCGGGTCAGCATCCCTTCGGCACGGATATTCTCGGTCGCGACGTTCTCTATCTCTCCTTAAAGGGTGCACGGGTCGCACTTCTCATTGGGGGACTGACGAGTCTGATCGCGATTCCGCTCGCGCTGATCTTCGGCGTGGGGGCCGGTTATTTCGGTGGGCGCTTCGATGACTTCGTTTTCTTTCTGATCTCGACGCTGGCATCGATCCCGGGACTGCTACTCCTGATCGCGCTGATCATGGCGATGGGCCGCGGGACGCTGTCGGTGTGTATTGCTCTGGGTGTCACGAGCTGGGTTGGTTTTTGTCGGCTGACCCGTGCGGAGACGCTGAAGCTTCGCGAACTCGATTATGTTTCCGCGGCGCGGGCGTTAGGCGTTCCAGAATTACGCATCGTGATCCGCCACATTCTTCCCAACCTGGCGCATCTCATCGTTATTACCTTCGTCCTGATGTTCTCGGGCCTCGTCTTGTCCGAAGCCGTGCTGGCCTGGCTGGGAATTGGCGTCGATGGCAGCTGGGGCCAAATGATCGATGGCGCGCGAGATGAGCTTTCTCGCGATCCCATCATCTGGTGGAATCTGTCCGCGAGCGGCGCGGCGCTCTTCGTTTTGATCCTGGCGGTGAACTCGGTCGGCGATGCGATTCGCGATGTACTCGATCCGCGCACGCTGAAGGATTCGTCATGAGTCGGCTACTCGAAGTCCGCGGCCTTCAGACGGCCTTTCCGAGTGCCACGGGAGAAACTCGCATCGTCGATGACGTTTCATTCAATCTCGACAGCGGCGAAGTTCTCGCGTTGGTCGGGGAATCTGGATCGGGCAAGTCGATGACTGCGCTGTCTATTCTCCGACTGGTGCCGAAGCCCGGGCGAGTCATCGCCGGGGAGATCAAGCTCGAGGGCAGGGATCTGCTGGATTTCTCCGTGAGTGAGATGCGCCGGGTTCGCGGCGGGCGCATCGCAATGATCTTTCAAGAGCCCATGACGTGTTTGAATCCCGTGGTCGCGGTGGGCGCGCAGGTCATGGAGGCGATTGGGCTTCACGATCAGATCGGTCAGGTGGATGCGCGAGCTCGGACTCGCGAGCTCTTTGCCGAGGTTGGGATTCCCGACCCCGAGGCACGACTCGACGCCTATCCCCATGAGCTATCCGGTGGACTGAAACAGCGCGTGATGATCGCGATGGCGCTCTCGACACGACCGGAAATACTGATCGCAGACGAGCCGACGACCGCGCTGGACGTCACAGTCCAAGCCCAAATCCTTGCGTTGTTGAGTGATCTTCAGCGTGATCGCGGAACAGCGATCTTGTTGATAACCCACGACCTCGGCATCGTGAATGAGTTGGCTGACCGCGTGGCAGTCATGTACGCGGGGCGACTCGTCGAGGTGGCGCCCAGACAAGAGCTGCTCTCGAATCCGCTGCATCCCTATACCCGTGGCTTGTTGCGTTCGATCCCCGCGCTCTCGCCGCCCGGTGTGCGTCTGCCCGAAATTCCGGGCGTTGTTCCTTCGCCGGACCATTGGCCGAATGGATGTCGATTCTCGACCCGCTGTGGAGAACGTTTCGAGCCCTGCGCTGAAATTTTTCCAGAGGAGACGGCGCCCACATCCGATCGACGCGTCTGGTGTCACGCGGTCGACGCGTCGTCGCGCGACCCGGAAGGAGAGGCATTGTGAGCACGGAAGTGCCGCCGCTTCTGCGGCTACAGGATCTTCAGACCTGGTATCCGATTCGCGAAGGCCTCATGCGGCGGACGACGGGATGGGTTCAGGCCGCAACCGATGTGAGTTTTGACATCGCGCCGGGACAAACGCTTGCCCTGGTCGGCGAATCTGGCTGTGGGAAAACGACGGTCGGCCGATCGATCCTGCGGCTCGAATCCCCGCAGAAGGGCGTGGTGTTATTCGAGGGGCAAGACTTGCTCGAGCTCTCGGCGGAATCGATGCGCGCGGCGAGGCGGAGAATCCAGATCATCTTCCAGGACCCGATGGCTTCGCTCGATCCGCGAATGCGCATTCGAGATCAGATCGCCGAGGGGATGAAATCCTTTGGCATTGGCGTGGACGAGAACGATCGCAGGGCACGGGTCGCCGAGCTGATGGAGCGGGTCCAGCTCGATCCCGCAACGATGGATCGCTACCCCCATGAATTTTCAGGCGGCCAGCGTCAGCGAATTTGCATCGTTCGAGCACTCGCCGTCGAGCCGCGATTGATCGTCTGTGACGAATCTGTTTCGGCGCTCGACGTTTCCATTCAAGCCCAGATCCTGAATCTGCTGCGCGACCTCCAAGACGATCTCGGGCTATCCTACCTTTTTATCACCCATGATCTTTCCGTTGTTCGCTACCTCGCCGACGACGTGGCTGTGATGTATCTCGGCAAGATCGTCGAGCAGGGCCCCACCCAGCGAATCTTCGAAGCGCCCGCGCATCCCTACACGAAGGCGCTGTTGGCAGCCATTCCATCGATCGATCCGATGCAGCGCGGCGGTGCACCACCCGTGATGGGCGATGTGCCCTCACCGAGCGATCCACCGTCGGGTTGCCATTTTCATACCCGCTGCTCGGTCGTGATGGATCGGTGTTCTCGGGAAGTGCCGCCGCTCTTTCCGGTCACCGGGACCAATGGCACGAAGGGCGAACAGGGCCGCAGTCGATGCTTTCTCGCCGAGGAATCCGAATCTAGATCGTTGGGATGAGCTCCCCAAACGTCTTCATGAAAGCCGAATAATCGACTGCGTTCTCAGGTTGAGCAGAGAATGGGACGATATTCAGACCCATGAGGGGCCTATGAGTAAAAAACCAAAAGTTGGGGAAATCCTAGTCCAAGCGGGCGTGATCGATGAGATGCAGCTCGCGTCTGCGCTCGGCGAACAGGCGCGCTGGGGACGCCGACTCGGCGTGACACTCATCAAGATGGGCATGGTCGAAGAGGGTCATCTCATTCGCGCACTCGCGAAACAGCTGGATCTGCCGGTGGCGAGTCTCGCAGGTAAGCGGATCGCCGACGATGTCATCGCACTGGTGCCGGCACGCGTTGCTTCTAAACATGGTGTCATGCCGCTCTTCGTGAAACGCGAGGGACGCAACGACCAGCTCTTTCTCGGCATGGAAGATCCCTCGAATCTTGAGGTGCTCGATGACCTTACCTTTCGAACCGGCATGGAAGTCTATCCGGTGATGGTCGGACCGACCGAACTCGCCGCCGCCATCGATCGCTATTACCGCTCGGGTTCATCGAAACAATCCGCAGGTCCTGTGACCGGAGGCACGATCGGAGAAAACAACCTTCGCGTCGTGACGAGAAGCAGAGACCCGCGCAGCAGTAACTCGCTCATTCAGTCTGATGCCGCGGCTACGCATGTGCCTGTGCATCCGCCAGCGTCTCGGGATTTGGAACTGGACCCGACAACAGCGGCACCCGTCCTGCCAGAGGGTCTACTCAAAGATGTGGCTCGCGCCATTGAAGAAACGGACAAGACACGTGACGTGGCCAAGGCAATTGCCGATCTCTTGATAGAGAAGGGCATTCTCACACTCGAAGAATTGCAAGATCAGATCGCCCAACAGAAGGGCGCCGCCGCATCCTGAGCGCAATCGCGCTTGACAGTCCCTAGCTCGGACGCCACTCTGGCGCGTCCCTTAATACGAATCGCCAGTCTGCGCCACAGCGCGCATGCACTCGGTTCGGGAGTCAAACATGCGTCTCGAATATGGCTTTCAACTCTCGGATTGCGACGTCCCGCGGTTCGCCGTCGAAGCGGTAGAAGGCATCGGTAAGTTGTTCACGCTTGGGACGCTCGTCCTGAACGTCGTGGCTACAAAGAAAAGCGTGGAGATCGTCTTTCACGGTCTGAATCCCGAGGATCCCGAACGCAAGATCGGCGCCTTTCGAGAAATCGCCACGAGCTCGCCAACTGGCGTGGAGTTGCACTTCGTCCTGGGCGAGAGCGGGCGCGTCCCCGGATCTTCGAGCTATTTTCGGTGGCTGACAGTGAGTCCCGTATAGCCGACTACTCGTCCTGGTCGTCTTGGCGATGACGAGATAGGTCGCAGCCAATTCCCCGCCAGCGATGGCCGCGCGCAAGACTCTGCCGTGCAATCTGCGCCGCGATGCCTGCCGCTTCGGACTTTTCAGCCTTGAATGGAACGTGGGCGAGGTAAGCCTCGAGTGCTTCTCGACGTGCATCGAGTCCGAACGCTTCGTCGCTTAGCGAGGCATTCAGCTGACTGAGCGAGTGCCGTCGCGCGTCGTCTGTTAGGTTCGTGGGGCCTGTCAAGTCTTCGAGGTCGATCAACCAGAAGTCAATCGATGTATCACGAATGGTCATGCGGACATTTCCGGCTTTGAGGTCTCTGTGGGAGAGGCCCCAGGAATGCGCTTCGGCCAGCCACGCGCCTAACGCCAAGGCGATTCGACGTGCCAATTCTGGGCTTTCCGGTGTGATGCAATCCAGATCGATTTCGCCCACTCTTTCGATGACAAGCCAGCTGCGAAGTGCGAGTCCGAGGCGACGTTCTTCGACGTAGGCGAGGGGGCGCGCGGCGCGGTCGCCGAGAAGACTGGCCCTTTGGCCTTTGTGGAATGCGCGTTTTCCGGAAGTGCCGCGGATCTGATCGCCGAGGGCCCGGCGAAGGCCGCGAGATTCAACGCGCTTGACCACGACCACACGATCGCCCGTATTGGCTTCTGTAAGGTGGATGCGGCCGTTGCGTCGTTGCCTGGGGCTTGGATTCCGGTCCGCGGACTGAATGATTTCCCGGAGGCTATCGAGGCTGAGCGACTGCTCGCGTAAACCTCGAAGCCCATCGAATTCAGCGGCGGCCCAGTCTCGACCGACGCGATGTCTGCGTCGTGCTCGCCCTCGAACATGGTCTTGTAAGAAACGCCGCAGGGCGCTTTCGAAATGTGCCGTTGGTTCGAGCGGGGCGCGGAAAGCGGATCGTTCATCCAGTGACCAACCCGCTCTCGCCAAGGAGAGTTCGAGGGTGGCGAGGTCGTGAAGACGTTCATTTGAATTCTTGAGCGGTCTCGCCTTCTGCAAGTCGAGCAAAACAATCCGATCGTCTGTGACGAACAGATTGCCAAGATGAAGATCTCCATGCCGGTAGCCCGCTTGGTAGAGGGTCTGCAGGGTTCGTCCTAGTGCGTCTGCAAGAGCCGGGCGCTCCTCGGGAGTCGCGGCACGAAAGGAATCCCGCGCGCTCGTTCCCGAGAGCTCTTCGGTTACGAGGATCTCATCGCCATCTTCGAGACGTCCCCATGCGCGAGGTCGGGGAACGTAGACGCTCTTTACAAGGAGTGACTGCAGTGCGAGCCATTCACGCCGCGCCGGTGAACTTCCGAGTCGGCGCTTGAGAGCTTCGCGCAGTGGATGCCGACCGGTCGCTACATGATGGGTCTTGAGAATGAACCCGGCGCTGGGCTGGGCATCTCGTGACGAGTTTTCAGCAGCGATCCGATGGACCGTGCGATGACGGTTGGACTGGATTCGTGTGGCCTCATCCAGTCCTCGGTCGAAGGCTGATTCGATCTCGCTTTGTGCGAAGCCGTCTCCCGCGAACCAATCGATTCCCCGTCGGCTCATTGCTTCTGCCGTCGAAGTTCGAGGATCCGTCGATATTCTTCACTAAGCGCCGCCGCATGACTCGGCCAATCCATGCGTTGGACGATGCGCCTGGCCTGCTCTCCGAGGCCCCAGGCTCGTTCGCGATCGGCCAGGTCTTGCATGGCGTTCGCCAGGCGGTCGGAATCGCCTTCTGTGTTAGGCGCATCGCCCAGGTCGAGGCAGACGACGGCATTGCTCAGCCATTCGCTCGCGCCATTCGCTCGGGTCGTGAGGACGGGGAGCCCCGAGGCAGCGGCTTCGAGGGTCACATTCGCAAAGGCGTCGTAGTGCGTTGGAAGAACCATGGCATCGACGGCGCCATAGACGACTTCGAGATCATCTCGAGGTCCGAGGAAGCGAACGAGATCGCTGATGCCCAGATCGGCAATCATCTTTTGCCACGGCGTGGGATCGTCGCGGCCTGCGATCCACAGACGGAAGCCGGGGTCCTTCATCTTGGCGACGGCCTCGAGTAGCCGCCCCAGACCTTTTCGCCGCCAGCCCGAGGCTGGAAAGAGCCAGACGCGTTCGGCCTTCTCATCGAGTTGTGTTCGCAGGCGACGCCCGGCTTGGTGTGCATGGGCCGTCCCGTAGCGTGCGGTATCCACGGCGTTGGGCAGGAGGAAAATACGCTCGGACGAAACAAAGTGTTGCGAGGTCAATGTGTCGGCGACGAATCGTGAGGCGCATTGAATTCGTTGGGTCGGATCTCTGAAGATCGCTGCCTCGAGCGCGAGTAAGACCCTATGACGCGGGGAAAATTGTCGCGCGATTCGACGACCTCCTGAACTGCTGCGCCGCAGATATTCCCGGTGGCTTCCACCCCCTGCGCGGTAAAGGTCTTGATGCCGAGTACGGCTGAAGCTGTGGACGATGTCGAAGCGGCTTGCGGTCGCGGCGTTGGCCGTCGCACGTGAAAACTGAAGCACGCGAAGGGGCTGCCAGAATGTCGGAACGGAGAGGACCTGAACATTTGGGGCGTGCGAGGTGTCTTCAAGGAATTGTGGATCGAATGACCGTGTGAGGACGGTCACGTCGGCGCCGGTGTTGCCGAGTTCATGGGCGACCCGCCAGGCTACGTTTTCGACTCCGCCGCCCGTGGGCAGGAAGCGTTCGATGACGAGTGCGATTCGCAGTGTGGGTCCTCAATGGGCGAGTGAACAAGTTGGTCGAGTCGGAATGGATTGGGAATGGCATCCGGCTCGTTGGTTCGTAGAATTTGGCGCGCTGACGAATCGGGCGCGTTGGAACATGTGGCTTCACGGTCGAAATACAGTAGAAAGACAGTCGAAACACAGTCAATAGACGGTAGACGAACGTTAGATGAACGATAGCCGGAATCTCGAATCTCAGATGTCGGACGGCGCGCGCGAGAAGGCAATGCACGACAGGACCGAGAGGGGGGCGGACAAGCGTCGTCTGATCCTCGATGCCGCGATCACGGTCTTTGCGAACAAGGGCTATCACGCGACGCGCATCTCGGATATCGCCCAGCACGCGGAGATCGCGTATGGGCTCGTCTATCACTATTTCAAGAACAAGGAAAAAATTCTCGATACGATTTTTCTCGAGCGCTGGGGCGGGTTTATCGATGCGGTCCAGGCGATCGCCGATGACGAGCGAGGCGTCGAAGAAAAGCTCTTGTCTATCGCAGCTGTTACGCTGACGGCCTATCGCCGGCGCCCCGAATGGGTCAAGATCCTGGTGTTCGAGATTCAGCGCACCCAGCGCTTCGCGGATCCCGATCGCGTTCGAGTCGTTGGACAGCTGTTTCAGTTGATCACGAGGATTCTTCGCGAAGGACAGGAGCGGGGTGAGTTGCGTGAAGATCTTGATCCGGCTTTGGCCTGTTCCATTTTTATAGGTGGACTGGATATCGTCGTGACCAATCGGGTCCTCGATCTCGTCAAGATCGAAGGCGACGAGAACGCCTACTATGTGAAGATCGCGCGCACCGTCGTGGATCTCTTTTTGAACGGGATGGGTTAAAGTGACGCAAACTGAATCAGGATCTGCAGCGACCGTGGACGCAGACGCCAGTGCGGGGGAAAAAGAGCGGGATGGTCAGACCGTGATCGACGTTCGAGGTCTGTCGAAGCGATATGGTGATTTTGAAGCCGTGAGTGAGCTGTCCTTTGAAATCGGGGAGGGCGAAGTCGTTGGCTTTCTCGGGCCGAATGGCGCTGGGAAAACGACGACGATGCGAATGCTGACCGGCTTCATCCCGCCCACGAACGGCGTCATTCGAATTGCCGGGGCGGACATTTTTTCGGAGGGACTCGACGCTCGTCGAGCCATCGGATATCTGCCCGAAACACCACCGCTCTATCCCGAAATGACCCCCGCCGGCTACATCGACTTCGTTGCCAAGCTCAAGGATGTGCCCAGGGCAAAGCGTAAAGACGCGGTTTTGCGGGCGCTGACTCGCTGTGGCTTGCTCGATGTATCAGGGCGAGAGATTCGTCAACTTTCGAAGGGCTTTCGCCAGCGCGTCGGTCTTGCCCAGGCCATCGTTCACGAACCGAAGGTCCTGATCCTCGACGAGCCGACTGTGGGTCTTGATCCGATCCAGATTCGAGAAATTCGCGCGCTGATTCGGGATCTCGCTGCAACCGGTGGTCAGACGATTCTGCTTTCGACGCATATTCTCGCCGAGGTCGAAATCATCTGCCAGCGAGCAATCCTGCTTCATCACGGACGTAAGGTACTCGATCAGCCGCTTTCGGAAATCGTCGCCGATGGCCGCTCGCTCGAGGAAGTCTTTACACGCGTCATGACTCGCGAAACCGAGGGGGCAGCAGCATGAGGCATACGGGAACCATCGCTTCACGCGAGCTTCGTTCGCTCTTTGTTTCGCCGGTCGCGTACATCGTGCTGACGCTCTGGTCGGTGATCGCGGGAACATTTTTTCTGGCGAGCTTGATCGGCTTTCAAGAACGACTGATCCAGCTTACGCAATTCCAGATGCTCCAGCGGATAGAGATGATGAATCTGAATGATGATCTGATCGAACCCTTCATCGGGTCGATGTGGGTGATAATTCTCTTTCTACTGCCCGCCGTCACGATGGGGCTGATATCGAGCGAGAAGGCGAACGGAACCGATGAGCTTCTGCTCACGAGCCCGATTTCGATCTGGGAGATCGTGCTCGGGAAATTCTTCGCAGGTGTTGGATTCGTGACGGTGATGTCGCTCATCGTCGCGTTCTTTCCGGCACTTCTCTTCATCTACGGAGAACCCGAGGTCGGGAAAACGCTCTCGGGCCTCTTGTCTCTCTTGTTGGTCAGCGTGACCTATGTGGCGGTCGGTGTCTTCGCGTCTTCAGTGACGCGAAACCAGTTGATCGCATTCATCCTGACCTTCGTGTTGTTGTTGATCCTGGGGATGATGCTGCCCTTCATCGTCGAGATCAGTATGGCGGGAAGTGGACTCGGTCGCGATTCGTCGATCTCTCAGATCGTGAATTGGATGTCGACGGGTAGTCATGTCGAGCGAATGCTCAAGGGGCTCATCGATACCGCAGATCTGGCCTATTTTTTCGTGGCCAGCGCTGTCTTTCTGATGCTCTCGAAAACCGTGATTGAATCAGCGAGGTGGCGCTAAATGACCGGAGTGGCAGCTCTACTCGCAGGGCTGGGCGCGGTGGCGCTCGGCTTTGGAATTCTCTCTGCGCTGATGGCGCTCTTGCAGCCATATACGGATCCACTCTGGATCTTCGGTAATCTCGTTGCGGGGGCCGTCTTGCTGGGCGCCTCGATCGTGATGAGCTTCGACGTTCTTCGCGAGCGAATGCGATCCGAAGGAAGTCGGCGAGCGGGACTTGTCGGGTCGAGCGCGATCGTGAATGCGCTGCTCAGTATTCTGATACTCGCGGCGCTGGGCTTTCTATCCGCGCGTTATGCAACTCGGTTCGACGTCAGTGAGTCTGGCGTTCACACGATGGCGCTTCAAACGACGAAGCTTCTCGACAACCTCGAGCAAGATGTTTCGATTACAGCATTTTTTCTCGAAGCCGAAGCTCCACCCATTCGGGATCTGCTTGATCGCTACGCCTTCGCAAGCGAACGCGTCGACCTTAGATTCATTGACCCGAATGCGGCACCCGGACTCGTAGAGTCCCTGGAACTTTCGTCTGAGGATCTGGCGAAAGGTGTCGTTCGGCTGTCGCTCGAGTCTGGTGATGCGATCACGCTCAGGGAGTTCTCCGAGTCCGCGGTTACCAACGCGATTCGTAAACTCGCCATGAGTACGGGAAAGAAGGTCTACTTCCTCGAAGGGCATAACGAGAGAAGGGTCAATTCTCAACCCGAGGCAGATGGATCGCCGGCGGTCGGGTATGCGACGAGCCCTGACAGCTTCGGTCGAGCGGCGCAGGCGCTTCGGAACGAAACCTACGAGGTCGAGTCGCTCTTATTGGCGACGATCGGCGACGTGCCGGCCGATGCCTCGGTCGTGGTCATTGCGGGCCCCACGCGGCCGCTCATTGGGAATGAGATTGAGGTGTTGCGCCGTTATGTCGAAGGCGGCGGGTCGGTCTTCATGGCCATCGATCCCCGATCTCAAACGAATCTGTATGGGTTGCTCGAGCATTGGGGTATTTCGCTCGGAGACGATGTGATCGTTGATCGGGCCCTTGCTGTATTTGGGCAGGCAACGACTCCGCTCGCCGGCGAATATGATGGGCGGCATCCCATCACCAAAGACCTTCGGGAGCCCACACTCTTTCCTCTCGTGCGAAGCGTGCATGTCGATGACGCGCTCGAGGCTCAGTATTCGATTCTTGCGAAGACGAGCAATGACTCCTGGGCGGAGCGTGATCTGGATGCATGGCGAGACTCGGGTCGCGCGGAGTTAGGCCCCGGGGACATCGTTGGGCCGGTTCCGATTGCGGTCGCGGGGACGCCGTGGATTGCCCCGGCCTCGGAAGGTGCCCAGGCCTTGGAAGGTGCCCCGGCCGAGACGGCAAGCCTTGCTGGGCGAGTCGTGGTCTTCGGTGATTCGGATTTTGCGACGAACGAGTTCATCGACGCACTTCGCAACCGAGATCTCTTTGTGAACTCCGTGAACTGGCTCGCCGGCGACATCGAGCAAATCAGTGTGCGTCCCAACACTTCCCGAGCATCGAGTTTCCAGATGTCGCAGGAGGAGTTCCGTCGCATTCAGTACCTCTCGCTCTTCGTGCTGCCGGAGGCCATCGCAATCTTCGGTGTCATCGTTTGGTGGCGTCGGCGCCGCATACCGCAGATGTCCGAGGAATCGGTCCGATGAATCCGCGAAGGACCGGGATTCTCGCCCTGGTCACTATTATGCTTGGCGGATTCATCTACTTCTATGAGATCGAAGGTGAATCCGGCCGTCAGGCGGCACTCGATGAAGAGAAGAGAATCTTTCCAGGGCTCGAAGCAGATGCCGTCGACGTCATCGAATTTTCGACGCTGGATGAAATCGACGCACGCTTTGCGCGGGTCGAAGGTCGCTGGAGGCTGAGTCATCCCCTCGACGATCTGGCGGACGGCATCGCCCTCGACGCGATTGCCGATGCCTTGACGAGTCTCGCACGTGAAGGTTCGATTTCGGATGCCTTGTTTGCCCAAAAAGATGGGCCTCAACCGAATGGTTCTCCGGGCAGCGGACTGGACGAATATGGCCTTGGTTCGCAGGCGCGGATAATCCGCTTCGTCGTCGCGGGAAAGGCGTATGGGCTCCGCGTTGGAAGGTCCACCCCAGTGGGCGGCCATCTCTACGTCGCGCGCTGGGCGGAGGAGGAACGCGGAGCGAGTTCTTCGGCGAATGCTCGTACCGAAGTTCAAAATGCAGAAGACTTCAAAGCTGAAATTTCGTATATCGAAGGCTTTCGGATTAACTCGTTGAATCGAAACCTCGACGATCTTCGGGAACGTCGAATCCTCCACTTCGAAGCTGCTGAGCTTCGAACTCTTCGCATCACATGGCCTGATGAGAGTTCTGGCCTCATCGCCGAGATCGGCGATGAGCAGCATTCCTGGGTGGAGGTCGCGCTGGCTCGGGATGCTGCGGGACACTGGCAGATGGGTGCGCCGATGAGGGCGGCGGTCGATCAGGAAATGGTTCGAGATCTGATTTCGAATCTCTCGTATTTGCGCGCGACGAATTTTGTCGGTGAACGAACGGACGACGCGATGGCCGTGCTCGCGAATCCCGCCATCACCTTTTATTGGACACTTGCAGGCGATCATGTCGAACGGCGGATGCGAATTGGCGGCCCCTTCGAAGATGGACTTCTCGTCGAAGGACCGAATGGAAAGCTGATTACAATCGCGTCTGAACGGATGGAGGATTTCAAGCGCCGTTTGGTCGACTACCGATACAAGTCGCTTTCGGATTTTGATCTGGTGGATGCGCGTCATCTTCTCATCGAGTTCGAACCCGACGGCGAGGTCGAGGCTATTTTGGAAGAAGCGGGGTGGATGGGCAGCGCGCCTTCGATCGATCCAGATCGGGCCTCGGATATCGTCCGGACACTCTCGAGCCTCCGAGCGACGGACATTCTGGCCGAGGAGATGGGTCCCGCCGAACTGGCCGGTCTCGGACTCTCGCCCCCGCATGTTCGAATCCGCGTAGGAACGGAGATCAGCGCGGGTGATGACTCGGGCATTTTGGCCGACCTGCGACTAGGGAGACTCGTTTCGGGACGTGGCCTGCTTGCTCAGCGAGCGGATGAGCCGACCGTCTTCATTCTTGCCGAATCCGTCGTCCAAGAACTCCCGATTTCAGCTGAGGCCTTCGCGAATCGATTCGAGAAGCAGGTTCCGGACGCGGTCCGTGATGTGCCCGCGCAAGATCGGGAGGGCCTCGAGATCGACCCACTCGAAGGCGTGGAAATTCCCTAGATCGTTGTCTGGTTGAAGCCCAATGATCGGCCACGCGCTCGACTCGAAGGGGATTCGCCTAGAGTTGCTTCAAGAGTTCCTGATGCAGCGATCCGTTAGTCGCGACGACTTCGCGCCCGGATCGATCCGGTGGACCGTCGCCAAAATCGCTGATCCGTCCGCCCGCTTCCTCGACGATCAGATAGCCGGCGGCGACATCCCAGGGATGGAGTTTGAGTTCCCAGTAGGCATCGAGGCGGCTGGATGCGACATAACATAGGTCCAGCGCGGCGCTGCCGTCTCTGCGAATTCCGCGAGCAACCTTGATGACATTGCGGAAAGCAGCGAGGTTGTCGTTTTCGCTGTCATGCACGTCGTACGCGAAGCCGGTTGCGATTAGGGCTCGGCCGAGTTCATCTTCTTCCGATACACGCAAGCGCCGAGGGCCCAGCCAGGCGCCTTCGCCTCGAGCGGCCTCGAAGCATTCGTTGAGTAGCGGATCGTAAACGACGCCGACCGACCGAAGGCCCTCGATTTCGATGCCAATCGAAACACAGAAGCGAGGGAACCCGTGGGCAAAATTGACCGTCCCATCGAGGGGGTCGATGATCCAGCGAATTTTGGCATCAGCCTTGTCGTCGCCGTGTCCTTCTTCGGCAAGGATCGCATCGTCTGCGCGGGCGGCTTGAATTCCCTCGACGATGAGCGCCTCGCAAGCGCGATCGACCTCCGTGACGAGATCGATGGGAGCGCTCTTCGTGTCGAGTTTCAGATCTGTCTCGAATCGATCCCGCTGAATGGCGCCGGCGGACCGCGCAAGGTCGCGCGCCAGCTGAAGTAGCTCGCAGAGGAGTGAGTCTTTGGGTTCGAGTGGCATGCTGGGTGCGTTCCTGCTCCGCGCTGACGAAACGTGTCGCGCTATTTGGCCGGTAATCGATAGAACCGCCGAGTATTTTCAGTCGTGACTCGAGCGATTTCCGCCGTCGTGCAGTCGTGGAGCTCGGCGAGTACTTCGCCCACGACCGAGACCCAAAGTGGCTCATTGCGTCGGCCTCGATGGCCTTCCGGAGCGAGGAAGGGGGCATCGGTCTCGACCATCAAGCGGTCGAGCGGAATGCCCCTGGCGACCTCGCGGAGATCGTGACTCCCCTTGAACGTAACGATGCCTGAGAAGGAGACGAAGAATCCTTCCTGCATCGCGTGCTCGGCGAATTCGAGATTCCCCGTGTAGCAATGCAATACGCCTTCGAGTTCGCCTCGACCTTCGCGCTTCCAGATGTCCAGGAGCTCATCGTAGGCATTGAAGGAGTCACGCGACTCGTCGTCGGCATTGTCGGTATTGTCGGCATTCTCATCGCCGCGCACGTGGATCGAAACCGGCATGTCGAGTTCGCGTGCGAGCGCAATCTGTTCCGCGAAGACCGCTAGCTGGGTCTCCCGCGGCGAGCGCATATAGTGATAGTCGAGGCCGCACTCTCCGAGCGCGACGACGCGTTCGTCCTTGAGCCAGGCTCGAATGGCATCTCGATTTTCGTCGTCGAGCTCATGGGCTTCATGCGGATGAACGCCGACCGTCGCGAAGATCCGGGCATCCGACTTTGCGAGTTCGACCGCGGCCGAGTTCCCGGCAATTCCGTAGCCGGAGCCGATCGAAATCAAGCTCTCGATGCCGCCGTCGAAGGCACGTGCAAGGGTCTCAGTGCGATCCGCGTCGAAGCGATCGGCGGTGACATGGCAATGGCTATCGATCCACATGGATTCAGGCCACCCGAGCTGACCGGATCGCTCCCGCTGCGACCACGTCTCGGAGTCCGAGGAGCAGTCGTTCGGCGACCATCTGTGGATTCGCATTGCGCGAGATCAGGTCGCGGCGCAATTGTTGGAGACTGTGATGCGCGTCGAGCGCTTGGGTGGCCGGCTCTTCTCCCTCGGCGACGAGCTCTTTGACCTCTTCGCAGAGCCACTGCGCCGAGACATCGATGAGTTCGGTCACGGACTCGGCGGCGACCGCCCGTCCGCCGCGATATTGCTCGGCGAAATCGAGCAGATCGCCCACCGATTGGCTGCCGAGGTGATCTAGGGTGTCAACAATCTGCGCAACGGACTCCAGGGCGTCGGATGCACGAAGGCCCGCGTCGGAATCGGCGGGAAAGCGTACGCGGACGCTTCTTGATCGGATCGTGGCGATGATGGCGGAGGCGCGTGAAGCCGCGAGTACGAGTGTCGTCTGCGGTGGAGGCTCTTCCAACAGGCGGAGCAGGGCGTTCTGGGCGTTGTTCGTCATCCATTCGGCCCCCGCAATCACTGCGACAGATCGGCCGCCCTCGTTTGCACCGAGGCGAAGCGCATTTTGTAGGTCGCGCGCCTGAAGGATCGAAATTCGGGTGTCGTCGGGCCCCCGTTCTACCCAGAAAAGGTCCGGGTGGTCACCGATGTGGCGATAGGTCGGGCCGCGTTTGCCCTTGCCATCGAGAATGATCTCGGCGGCGGCTACACCGGCATCGGCATCGGTCGCCCGCGAGCGATGGCAGGCGTTACACGCGTCGCAGACCGAGCCATCGGATCGCTCGCAGACCAGTGCTCGGGCGAATCCCAGAGCGGTCATCCAGGGAAGATCGCCGGACCCCGTGAGCAGATACGCCGAGTGGACTCGATTGTTTTGGATGGAGCGGTAGAGGATTTTTGCGGGAGAATTCTCCCCGTGGGCCAACTGATCCATGATTTTCGAGTCTAGCTCCCTGCTGTGAGCGGAGTCACGGCGATGCAGGCCTTTTTGCAACTAGAGGGACACTCACTGATTTTCGGCCAATTGCGCTCAAGATGCCGGTGACATTCGACGATAGCGGGAGAGTCAGGCAATTCACGGAGGCAAGATCCAGATATGGCGATTAGCGGATTCGGTAGAGGTAAGGGTGATTCATCGTCGGCGGCAGCGCCTTCGTCTGCAGGCGGGGGCGGTAGCTCGAGCGGCGGTGGGATGGGCAATCTCACAGCCTTCATCGATCAGGGCTCAGAATTCGAGGGCAAGCTCTCGTTCAGGGACACGGTTCGAATCGACGGCCATTTTTCGGGTGAAATCTCAAGCGACAACACCCTGATCGTCGGTGAAACCGGCCAGATCCAGGCCACAATTCATTCCGTCTGTGTCGTGATCAGCGGACTCGTCGAAGGCGACGTCCACGCGAGCGATCAGATCGTGCTGCATAAATCAGCCGTCGTGACCGGCAATCTCGAAGCCCCGGCCATCCTGATGGAAGAGGGCGCACAGTTGAATGGCAGCGTGAGGATGGGTGCAGTCAAGGCACCAACGGCATCGAAGGAGGCCGCAACAGCATCGACCGCTACCAGCCAGAGCTCTGGCAATCAAGCTTCAGACTCGAACAACGGGTCGAGCAGCTAGAAATGAAATGACCGCGCGGGTTTCGCGCGCAGGATGAGTCATGGGGGTCGGCCCCGCTTTTCGCATACAGCACGCGAGCGGCGGGGCCATTCTCTTTTTCGGGACTGTGTCTGACTTCAGCGTCACTCGGCTGCGACGACACTCCGAATGCCGCGCACGGTCCGCCTCAGCGGCTCATTAGTGGCGACGCGGAGCGTGGCCAGCTGAGGCAATCCGCGCAATTGCCCTGTAGAGCGATGCGCACTGTACTGTCATGCTCGATTGACACGAGTTCAACATTCCCACCGTCAGCAACGAGCGCCGGACGCACACGATCGAGCCACGCCTCGACGATCTCTCTAGGGGGCGGCGGGTCATCGCACGCTTCCGCGCTCATGGATTTGGGTTCCGTTGCGGTCATGCGAGTCGATGCGGTCAGCCTGCTGGGGAAGTTGATCGCGCGTGGCTCAGAACGTGTCCGAGGCGCTCCAGAGCGCGACGTCGATGCCGTCATGCCAGGCGAGTTCAGCCATACCGTCACTGTCGAAGTCGAGGGTCGCGATCAATTCCAGGCCATCGCTGGATCGTGCACTCCAGAGGGTGGGAGAGAAGAACGGCCCCGATGAATCCGTCCAGATCAGTTCTCGAAAGTCGCCTCCATTCGTGTCTCCGGTTCCTACGAAAGGCAGGCCTGCTGCGATTTCGGGGTCTACGCGGGAGCTGATCCATTGGTTCGCTTCCGCGGAACGAATCGAAAACGGGAAACGCACGTTGGCGCCTAACAAGCGTTCGCGACTCACCTGATCAACCGTTGGCACTCCATCGCTACTTGCATCGGCCGTGCTGTCGGTGTTGTTTCGATTGCGACGCCTGCTGCCGGGGCCCGATCAGAATCACCGCCATCGTCCGCGGAGCCAAAGGCAAGGGCCAGCAACTCGCCTAACATCCAGAGTCGCGCTGTCGGACGCACGCGGACAGAGAGCGCTAGATGGGCTTCGCGAAGTGGCTGGCTATTGTGGCTGGTAACACAGGCCCCCCTTGTTGGCCCACAGTCGATGTCGCTCTCAATGCTTGGCTAAATGGGAGAGGAAGCCAGTGGCGATCTCCGCCCCATGCCTAATGAATTTTGGAAAATCCTGGGTCTGGCGAAGTGATCTTGATCACAAAATATTGTCGCTCCGCTTGGGGGCGAGTCACGGGCGGAAGAGGGTCCGCCACTCGGTCAATTGAGCTTCGTGGACGGCGCGGGTAGTCTCCGGCCTCATATGTCCAAGATGAAGATCACGCTGAAGTTGTTTGGGTCGCTACGCGAAGCGATGGGGGAGTCGGCGATCCAAGTCGAACTGGAGGAGGGATCCTCGGTCTCCGTGCTTCGAAGTTGGCTTTCGGAGCGAAATCCCCTCGTCGAGAAGCTGGGAGACCGTCTCGCGACCTCGGTCAATCTCGAGATCGCCGAGGCTGACGTCATTTTGAGGGACGGGGACGAGGTCGCCTTCCTGCCGCCGGTTGCCGGTGGGGATGGTGCCGGAGACGACGGGACCAGCGCTGTCCCGGGGTTTTGCACGATCTCCGACCACGCACTAGACGAAGCGGAAGTCGTCTCGCGGGTCTCGGGGGCCGATGCTGGCGGGATCGTGAGTTTCGTGGGCAATGTCCGCGACCGCGCACGCGGCCATGACATCGAATATCTCGAGTACGAAGCGTATCCGGAAATGGCGGAACGCGAGATGCAGAAGATCGCTGAGGAGGCCTCGAAGAAATGGCCGGGCACCCGGGTGGCTATCGCGCATCGGGTTGGCCGTCTCGAAATCGGCGAAGCAGCGGTCGTCGTCGTTGCCGCCGGAGCGCATCGCGAAGAAGCCTTCGCGGCCTGCCGATTTGCCATCGATACCTTGAAGGTTCGAGTCCCGATCTGGAAGCGCGAGGTTGCTCGCGATGGAGCGTATTGGGTCGACGATCATGCTTGAGAATCGGAAAGGAAGACCCTTTTGAGCGATAGGAAATCGAAATCCCCCGCAGACCATGGCCATCATCATCGTCAGGCCGCGCCTTCGAGCGTGCCTACGGCGATCGTGACCGTATCCGATACGCGAACGCTCGAAACCGATACCGGTGGTGCGCTGGTCGAAGAGATGCTCGCGAAGGCTGGGCAATCGGTGACCGGGCGCCGCATCGTTCCCGATGAGCCCGAGGCAATTCGGGCCGCCCTGGATCAGGCGATCAGCGATTCGGAGTCTCGAGCCGTGATCTTCACCGGTGGTACCGGCGTTGCCGCACGCGACGTGACACCGGATGTCCTCGCGCCAGAATTTGATCGCTCGATCCCGGGGTTCGGCGAACTCTTCCGAATGCTTTCCTATGAGGAGATCGGCTCCGCCGCATTGCTTTCCCGCGCGCTGGCCGGGCTGAAGCAGGGCAAGATCGTTTTCGTCATTCCCGGATCGAGGGGTGCTGTCCGACTCGCGATGGAGAAGCTGATTCTGCCCGAACTTGGTCATCTTGCCGGTGAGACCCAAAAGAAGACCTGAATCGCTGAGCAGCCGGCATCCTGGGGCCATCAAGCCTGTTCCATTTTGTGCCGAAGAGGCATTAATGGTCATGCTGAATCGAACCAAGCAAAGATGGGCTGGCTGCGTGCTTCGAAGAGTCACCTTGGTTGCCTGCCTCTCGATTTTCACGCTGACCGCCTCGCTGGCCGCGCAGAGCGAGATTCGGTTCTGGGTCGACTCCGCAGGCGTGACACACTTTACCAATGATGATGCGAAGGCTCCCGAAGCAGCGATGCCGGTCGACGCGGCCGGACTCGAACCGATCCGAATGGCTTGGAGTGATGGCCTAACGGGACCGCCGCTGCCTCGAAATGCTGGGGATTCGAGTTCGACAGAAGATCGAGTTCGTCGTCTGCTCCGGGGCGCATTCGCTGATCTCGCGCGCGGCGAGTTGGCCCGCGCGGACTCGACGCTTCGGGGTGTCCTTCGACTCGAGCCGCAGAGTCCGGAAGCACATTGGTATCTAGCCGCTCTTGCCCGCGCGCGTGGACGCTTCGCAATGGCGGAGCGGCATCTTCTTGCGTTTCTCGACGGGGCGGGCTCGGAGTTCAAGTCGCTTCGGGAAAGCGCCGTGCTTCGATTGGAAGCGATTGCGGACGAGCGGAGGTTGGCCGATCCCGATCAGCTCGAAGGGCCGCTGCGTCTGAAGCTGGTTCGGGATGAACATTTTCGCGTACAACTCGACGCCCGGCTCGGTGAACTTCCCGGGGACTACGCAGCTCGCGTTCTGGGATTTCTTCGCGAGGCGCGTTCGGAAGTGTCGAATTCGATTGGCGTGGCCCCGCTCGAACCGCTGGACGTCGTGCTCTATGGACGAGCAGCGTACGTGCGCGCCCACGCGCATCGTTTCTCATTCCAGACGATCGGTTTCTTCGACGGTCGAATTCATGTTGCTTCGCCCGCGCATCCGACCGGATCGCTACGGGGCGTTCTCTTTCACGAGTACACACATGCGGTCTTTCGGGAGGTGACAGGAGGGGACCGGCCCTATTGGCTGAATGAGGGTCTTGCGGAGAGAATCGAAAGACAATCGCGTGGTCTGGCGAATTCGACGCGCCGCGAACGCGCGGCGATGCGTGCCAACATTGAAACGAAATCCTGGATCCCGCTTGATTCCATCGCCCGGAGCTTCTCGGGACTTTCTGACGAACGCGCTCGGGATGCGTATCTGCAATCGGTGATCACGGTTGGATTTATTCACTCGCGTACGAATGTCGAAGGGCGACGGCGTCTGCTGATGATGATCGGGGAGGGCTTCTCCGTTGATCAAGCGCTGTACGAAGTCATGGGCATCGATACGGCAGGGCTTGATCGTGTGGTTCAGGAGGAGATCCTTCGCGAGTTTCCCGAGTGGACGCTTCCCGCCAAGGCGGCTCCTGCGACCGCGAAGCTCACTCCGCCTTGACGCGCTCGTAGACCGCCCGGTCACCGATCTGCCAGGCGTGAGCTGTGGCATAGCCGGCCGGAACTTCAAGCACCCCGTCGATTAATACACCTGGTTGGAGAGTCGGGCCGTTTCCACCTTTTTCGTAGGGCACATTCGCATCGATCGCGACGACGCGGCCGTCGCGCAACCAGATGATGTCAATCGAAAAGCGCATGCCCTTCATCCAGAACGAGTAGAACGCGGGCCGGTCGTATTCGAAATACATGCCGTGGTGCCACGCGAGGGAGTCACGGCCGCCAAGTCCTTTTCCCTGACTGCGCGGCGTATCGACGACATCGAGTGAGACGCGGCGGCCCTTGATTTCGATCCATGCGTCGGGGGTCGTTGAATCACTGGAGAACGCACCGCAACCCACGACCGTCGATGCGAGCCAACCCGCGAGGACAATTGAGATGATCCGGGGAGGTCGCTTAGGCCCTTCGTCTTCGCCCTTATGTTCGGTCGGATTCATCGACCTTGAATCGCACCTCGCTGTCATGCGCCACCGCCCGGTTCGTAGAATCCGAAGTCGACGAGATTCTCTTTCATGAAGGTTCGAAGACGATCGACGATCTTGACTTCGAGCTGTCGTACGCGTTCGCGCGAGACATCGAATTCCTCGCCGAGTTCGGCCAGTGTTCGTGGTTCGTCGGCGAGGATTCGGCTTCGGAGAATGATGAGGTCGCGTTCGCCCAGAGTTTCCGCGAAGGCTTCGACCTTCCCGAGGAAGACTTCCCGAAGTTCGCTGTTGCCGAGCATGGCTTCGGAGCTGATTCCGGGTGCGGCCATCCGATCTCCGAAGGTCACGCCGTCGCCTTCATCGCTGCGCAGCGGGGCATCGAAGGAGAGGTCGGGTCGGGAGAGTCGCGCTTCCATGTCGATCACGTCGTCTTCGGTGACGTCGAGCCGTTCGGCGAGCAGTTGCGGTTCGACGTCGTAGCCGAGTCGCTCGAGTTCTCGTTTTTCCTTGTTCAATCGGAAGAAGAGTTTGCGGGAAGCGCGGGTGGTGCCGAGTCGCACGCTGCGCATGTTGTCGAGAATGTATTTGAGGATGTAGGCGCGGATCCAATACACGGCGTAGGACGAGAGCTTGACGCCTTTGTAGGGATCGAAGCGCTGTACGGCTTCCATCAATCCCACATTGCCTTCCTGAATCAAGTCGAGGGTATTGGCCCATGCGCGCCGGTATTCCATGGCGATTTTGACGACGAGTCGTAAGTTGGAGACCACGAGGAGCTTTGCGGCATCGACGTCGCCGTCCTCGGTCCAGCGAACGGCGAGTTCATGTTCTTCCCCGCGCGTAATGGGCGCGTGGTGCCGAAGCTCGGACATGTACGCCGAGAGTGCGGTCGCCTGGGCTCGACCCTCGCCGGTTTCCGGGAGCCGCGACTGCGGATCCACAGGCACGGGCAAGATCGAGTGCTCTGCTCCTGCAGCATCGTCGGTGAGGTCGCTCGAATCCGTAAGATCGGCATCGTTTTCGACTTCCGACATGAGGTTCGACGCGTCGAGGGATTCCTCGTTCGACGCGTCGACGCTGGCTACGTCGGAAGAGTCCACGGAGCCCGCCGCGCGCGCACCATCCAGGGAATTGTCGGGTCGTTTGTCGGTCGGGTCCATGGTTCCTATCGCGCTGACCACGATAGCAGAGCGCCCGAAAGGCAAAGCGCACGATTGGGCTGAATTATCTTGCCCAATCGCGCGCCAAGTTGTGTCGGGGGAGCGCCGCTCTCGCGGTCTAGCTCCCGTCCAATGGATCGCTCTTTGTCTATTGCTTGAGCGATCGGATGAAGGCCACCAGGTTGTCGAGGTCCGCGTCGGTCAGTCCCGCGATCGGGGCCATCAGTGGGGAGCCGCCGTAGACTAGGGCGCCGTTGACGATGACCATTTTGATATCGGCATCGGTTCCCTTTGTACCATCCTTGTCCGGATCGAGAACGAACTCACCAACGGTGAAGTCCCGGGGAGCCGGCTGTCCAGCAGCGGCGAGCGCGAGTCCGGTCGGTCCGTCGCCCTTGCCGGATTCGCCGTGGCAGGAAACGCAGAGTGCCATAAATTTGGCCTTGCCCGCTTCGGCGTCGCCGGCGAAGGCGGTGCTTGGAACGATGGCTCCCAGGACCATGGCGGTCATGAGCAGGCTAGTCGTAATGAATCGAGTCATGTTTTTTCCCTCTCGGTGATGACGATTAAATGGGTCATCAAATTGCGCGATCTAAAGAGACGATCAGAAAGTCGTTGGTTGCGGCGAGGCAGAGAATGGTTCCCGAAGCTCGACTCGTCGAGGGGTGCAACCGATGGATGCGCTATTCGCGCCAGCGGGCTCCTTGTCGTGTCGGTCGTGTGATTGTGGATCCCATTCCATAAATGCCCGTCCAGTGGGAATCGTCACGCGGGCGACGCAGACGTCTCCGGAGAAATCCGCATTTTGCATCGAGCAAAATGCGGGTCCGGACCGCTTTGATCCTTTGCCGATTTCCTGCTCATTCGCAGCGAGTTCGCACCCACTCCGTCAGCATCCGTACGCCGACCCCCGTTCCGCCTCCGACATGCAGAGGGGTCGTCGAGGCGGTCATACCGGTTCCCGCGATGTCGAGGTGGACCCAGGGTGTGTCGCCAACGAAGCCGCGTAGAAAGGCACCGGCGGTGGAGACGCCGGCGACGCGTCCGCCCGAGTTCTTCCAGTCCGCGATCTTGCTTCGCGTCGCCTTTTCATGCTCGTCGAGCAGCGGCATTGGCCAGACGACTTCTCCCGCGCGCTCGCCGGCCATGCGAATTTCGTCGAGCAACTCCTCGTCGTTTCCGAGTCCCGCTGTGGCCGCCGTCCCGAATGCGACCATCGCCGCGCCGGTCAAAGTCGCGACATCGATCATGGCGTCGGGCGTATATGTTTTCACCGCATGATGAAGGGCATCCGCCAGGACGACGCGACCTTCGGCGTCGGTGTTGACGATTTCGACGGTTTGGCCCGAACCGGTCGTGATGATGTCGCTTGGCCGATAGGCATTTGAACTCGGCATGTTCTCAGCGGCGGCGATGACGCCGACGACGTGGATCGGCAAGTCGAGCAGGGCGATCGCACGCATGGCGCCAAAGACCGTGGACGCACCGGACATGTCGTGTTTCATCTCGAGCATTCCGCCCGCGGTCTTGAGCGAAAGACCTCCCGAGTCGAAGGTGATGCCCTTGCCGATGAGGGCGAGGGTGCCGGCCTTCTTGCGCTTCGCGGTCGCACCGTGTTCGAGCGTGATCATGCGAGGCGGGCGACGACTTCCCTGACCGACGGCGAGGATGGCTCCGTAGCCCCGTTTTTCGAGCTCGGGAACCGCCATGACCTGGCATCGGAGCCCGACTTCACGCGCCATGCGGCGAGAGGCTGCGGCCAGAGATTCCGGGTAAAGGACATTGGGCGGTTCGTTCGAGAGGTCGCGGGCCTGACGCTGACTTTCTGCGACCCAGCAGGACTGCTTCACCTTGGTGCGTACGCTGGCGAGGGATTTCAGCTTGCGGGCGTAGGTGATCTGAAGGCTGCCGGTGCGCTTGGTCTTTCGCCCGGATGTTTGATGTCGGTCGAATTTATAAGCGCCTAGTAGTGCTCCCTCAGCCAGCAACGGGGCCGAGCGATCGGGCGTGAGTCCTGCGCCGTGGGGGACGACGACGGTGACGCGACCGACGTTGGCTCGATTGGTTTCGCGCCCGATGCGGCCTCCGAGTTGGCGAAGTGCGTCTGCGTCGATGGAGTCGCCATCGCCTTGCCCGAGCAGGATGCAGCGGACGATGTCGCCATCGCGAGGGCCGTAGACGACGAGTCGCTCACCCGAGCCGGCACGAAAATCTCCAGCTGCCAGTGCATCCGAGATGCGCCCGCCCAAGCGTCGGTCGATGCCGGAGAGGCCCTGGGGTAGACCGACCGCTTCCTTCCCGCGCCGAGCGACGGGAATGATCACCGTATCGGCCTTGATTTCGTCGATGCTGCCTGCGTTCAGTTGAACTCGGATGGTCATGAAACTCCTTCTCCCCCTAGATTTCTGCGCACTGCGGATTGTCTGGCGGTGTCCCGTCACGCGGCGGCTTGAACACTTGACTGGATCATCGGACTCGAAACTCGCAATTGTCACTCCAACTGCACTCCATGACAGAAATAGACGCGTCATGGGTGGAGAAAGATTGACGTAGGCGGCTCGACAATCGTCGAGCGCAAGTACAATACACGCACCACGACCGAGAGAACACACGCACGACACATGAACAACTGCGTGGGGGGTCTGCAGCCGACGACCCTGTGATCCGTGATCGTGAAACGATTGGCGAAGGGGGGAACGCCGTGAGTTTTGATTTGATCAGCCTGGTTTTACAGGCGGGTCTCATCGTCAAGCTCGTCTTGATCGTGCTCTTCGGATTTTCGGTGGCTTCGCTCAGCATCATTGTCACGAAGTGGTGGGAACTGCGGGCGGCCGACCAGGACAGTGAGGCCTTTCTCGAGGTCTATCAGCGCGACGGTTTTGCCGAGGCGTATGACGCCGCTCGCCATCTCGACCGGAGTCCGCTGGCCGTCGTCTTTCTGACCACCGGGCAGTCCCTGCAAGACGAGAGGGGGCGAAACGCCACGGATGTCACCCGAGAGCGACTGATTTCCCGGCTCGAGCGAGCAATCGCCTGGTCGGCGAACGCCCAGGTGCGTCGGCTCGAGCGCGGCATGCCCCTTCTCGCGACAACCGGAAGTACCGCGCCCTTCATCGGGCTCTTCGGGACCGTCATCGGCATCATCGCCGCCTTTCAGAGCATCGGCGAAGCCGGACAGGCCTCGCTGGCCGTCGTTGGACCGGGAATCGCAGAAGCCCTGGTGGCCACCGCGGTCGGACTACTCGCCGCGATTCCCGCAACAGTCGCCTACAACACGTTTGGCGGTCGCATCGACGGACTGCTTTCGATGCTCGATCGATTCTCCGAACAGTTTCAAGATGATCTGGCTCGTCTGGTCGAGAGCGAGTCGACCCCAACGCATGGACGATCCGGTGACGGTGACGGGTTGAGTGGTGCGGCGATGTCTCGGACGACTGTTTCGACGCCTGCCGCAGGGGACCGGTAGATCGCGATGGCGGTTGTGATGTCCAGATCTCGGCGCGGACGCCGTGGCAATGGCGAAATCAATGTGACGCCCTTCGTCGACGTCGTTCTGGTCTTGTTGATCATCTTTATGGTGACGACGCCCCTGATGTTGCAGGGCATGGATGTCAATCTTCCCAAAACCACGACGCAGCCGATTCGGATGCCGAACGCGCCGCTGGTTCTGACCGTGACCAAGGACGGGGAATATTCCCTCGCGCGCAGGACCATTGCCGCAGAAGATCTGCAAAAGAAACTCGAGGCGGTTTTCGAAGCGCGTGGTTCGAAAGAAGTCTTCCTACGTGCGGATGAGGCGGCCCCCTATGGTGTAGTCGTGACGGCGATGTCCGCGGCACGTCGGGCGGGCGCCACGCGCCTGGGCATCGTGACGGAGGAAGAGCATTGACGGCCGAGCTCATCGGCTGGCTGGACGAGCATTCCCTCGACCATCGCCGGCGGATGCGCAACGCGATGCTGGTCTCGCTGGCGATTCATGGACTTGTGATCGCTCTCTTTGCAGCGTCCCCGCCGGCCCAGTTTGCGCCGCTGCCCGAAGTGCTGGCGGTCGAACTCGTGGCGGCTCCGCCGTCCAGCCGACCGCCGCCGCGTGCGAAACCGTCGCCACCGCCCAAAGCCGCTTCGAGCGAACGCGCAACGCCGCCCCCGCCAACGCCAGCCCCCCCCGTCACGAAGGCACCCGTACAGGTCTTGCCCGAGGAAGCGCCAGGCCGAATTCGCAAGGTGAAGCCCGAGGTCGCCCCCAAGAGCCTGGCGAAAGTGAAGCCCGAGCCCAAGCCGGAACCAGAGCTTTGGCGGCCCGAACGAGAAGAACCCCCTGACCTCGAGGATGTCATGGCTGGGCTCTACGACGAAACGGGATTGAACGAGACTGCAGGTCTTGTTCAATCCCCGGCATCCGTGGTTGAAGACTCGAAGGCGGAGGCGAGCTCCGAGGTCCGGCAGTCACAGCCAGGGGCGGCGATTTCGCCAGAACTGGCCGCCTGGAATCTCGAGGTTCAGCGACTCATCCAGAGCAAATGGGTGATGCCTTCAAATTTCAGGAACCGCGATCTCGCAACCGGTCTCGAGCTGCGGCTCGCGGCATCGGGTGAGCTGATCGGGTCGCCGAAGGTGGTTCAGTCCTCCGGTGATCCATTTTTCGACGACAATGCCGTTGCCGCTCTATTGAAGGCTGCCCCCCTGCCTCCAGTGACGAAGCCCGGGCGTCGTATCTTTATCTTTCGATCGGAGGCGAATTGAGTTTGATGGGGCAGTGGCGAAGGAATCGGGGCGACATCTTTTTGTATTGGGCAGCTGTACTGATGGCGGTCGCGATGGGTTGTTCGTGGTGGGCCGAAAGCGGGCGGGCGCAGAGTCTCGAAAACGAGCGCGGCCCGCTGCCGACGCTCGAGATTACGCCGGGCAATGTGAGGGCATTTCGTACTGCGGTGCTGCGCTTTCGGACGGTGGGCTCGCCGGTTGGTGACGAGCGCGTCGCGATGCTACGCGCAGAAATTGAACGGAGTCTGGCCTTTTCGAGCATCGTCTTGCCGCTTGAGCACGATGCCTATTTGGCCTCCGAGCAAAGCGCGCCTCTCAACGAGGAGCATCGGCTCGATTGCGATTCCTGGAAGCAGAGCGGGGCGGATGCCTTGCTCGAGGGCGAGCTGCGCCGCGAGGACGGTCGCCTGCGCGCCGATCTTCGGGTGTGGGACATCGCGCGATGCCAGGAGTTCAAGACAGGGCGACTCACGGCGGATCGCGATGATCTTGCCCAGCTCGGTCGAATCATTGCGGACGAAGCCGTCGAGGCCCTGACTGGAACACGAGGGGTGGCGGCGAGCGAGATCGCTTTCATCTCGGATCGAACCGGAAGGCGCGAACTCTACGTTGCTGCTGCGGACGGTCGTGATCAGCGACCGGCGACGCACAGCGATACGCTGAAATTGGCGCCGGAATGGGTGCCCGACGGCCGCGCGATTCTCTACGTCGCCTATGGCGGACTTCAGCCGGGCTTCTTCTTGACGTCACGCAGCAAACAGGTTTCGCCCGGACCGATTCTGGGTCATGTGATGCCCGGGCTGCCTAAATATCGAGGGCGCTTCGATCCGACCGGTGAAGAACTCGCCATGGTGACGAGCGTCGATGGAGCTGCCGAGATCTTTCGCGTGAAGCGGCGGGGCGTGGGGATACGACGTCTGACGAACAATCCTTCGATTGACATCTCGCCCTCCTGGTCGCCGGATGGTCGTGAGATCGTCTTCGTGTCGGATCGAAGCGGCTCGCCCCAGCTCTACCTGATGGATCGCGACGGTGGGAATATCCGGCGACTCACGTACACGGGGGCGTATAACGCGTCGCCGGCCTGGTCGCCGGATGGACGCTGGATCGCCTACGAGACGCGTGTTCGGGGTCAGTTCGATCTCTGGCTCATCGACCCCTCCGGCCAGATTAACTTCCCGATCGTTGAGAACTCGCGCAGCGATGAGGCTCCGACTTGGTCTCCGGATGGCCGAAAGATTGCTTTCAGCTCGCGTCGACGCGGGCGCTACGACCTCTACGTCATGGATTGGAACGGTGAAAATCTTCAGCGGCTGACCCAGCGTTCTGGAGAAAATATTCAGCCCGATTGGGGACCCCGCATGCGCTGACGTGTGTTGGACCCACACGGGATGAAGTCATGTCGGGAAGCCGACGCGAGTTCGTCATCGGGCTGCTAGACTGCGCGCCCGCAAATCGGCTCGGCCAGCGCTCCGGGGGGAAACGAAGGCATGCAGATCCTGAAACAGATCGTGAAGAAGTTGAATCGAAGATTTTCCGGTCGTGGCTGTACGCAGCGTCTCCAGTCCGAGTGGGCTGTTTTGCTGCTCGCCGTAGCCATGTCTGGTCTGCTAGGCGGTTGTGCCACGCAAGGCGACTTCCTGAGGCTTCGAGAGCAGGTCGCCGAACATCACATGTCGAATCAAGGTGCCCCGGACCCCTTCGCTCGGATCGCGAAGCTTGCGGCAGAGGTCGACGCAATGCGTCAAGAGATTCGCGATCTCCAGGGAGAGATCGAAGTGGCTCGCAAGCAAGCGACCGACGCACTCGAGGAGGTGCGGCGCACGCGATTGGCCGTTGCCCAGAATGCGAACGAGGCCGCGACACTGGCGGAGGCCAGCAGGACGAACGCGGGCGCCGAGTCGGGTGGCGATGGCGCAGCGGCGGGTGTGATGGTTACGAGCCTAGGCGGCAACGGCAATTCGGGGCCGAAGCCGGATGAAGAGTTGTCGGGTTATCAGCGGGCACTCGATGCCTGGCGAGGGGACGAATTCAAGGTCTGCATCGAGCGCTTTACAGCATTTCTGCAGACCTACCCGACCTCGGGTTATGCAGATGACGCCGCATATTGGCTGGCGGACTGCACCTTTCAAAACGACGAGTTCAAGCGGGCGGTCGTCCGATTCAATGCCGTGGTGAGCGTCTATCCGGAGAGTCCAAAGGCTCCGGATGCCCTCTATCGACAAGGCGAATCGTTGCTCAAGCTTGGGCCCAAATTCCACGAAGCGGCGCGCACCGTTTTCAAGCGCGTTCAAAAGGATTATCCCGACTCCGAACGGTCCGTCGAGGCGGCGCAACAGCTCGAGCGACTCGGGCCGAGAAAGTCGGGCTAGGGTTGAACTAACACGCAACACACGACACACAAAAAACGACGATGAGTATTGTATGGCGCGAGATGCCTGGGGGCTGGATCGCGAAATGAAATGGGACTCAAGAGATGGAGCGAAGCGTTGAAAAAGCGTGATATGAACAAATTCAAGAAGATCCTCGAAGCGCAGCGCGACGAGCTTATGGGGAATGCACAGAAGACTCTCTCGGGAGATATCCATCTCGATCCGGATGATTTCCCCGATGAGATCGACGCGGCTTCTTCGGAAATGAATCTGGCCTTTCAGGGCCGGTTGCGTGAGCGCGAGCGTGGCCTGATCGGGAAGATCGAGCAGGCGCTGAAGAAGATCGAAGACGGCGTTTACGGCGAATGCGAGAGCTGTGGCGAACAGATCTCAATGAAGCGAATCGAAGCGCGACCGGTCGCCGAACTCTGTATCGACTGCAAGGCCGAGCAGGAGGCGCTCGAACGGCGCAACGCGTGACCCGATCGACTCGGCCGCAATCGTCCGATCCGATGCCGGATTTGCCTCTGGTTCTGGGGATCGAGAGTTCTTGCGACGAGATGGCCGCGGCTGTGCTTCGAGGCGACTTCGAGATCCTGTCGAGTGTCGTTCATGGGCAGGCCGATGTTCATGCGCCTTATGGCGGGGTCGTGCCGGAGTTGGCGTCGCGAGACCATGTTCGCGTGGTCGCGCGGGTCGTCGAAAAAGCGCTCGAAGAGGCGGGGATCGGGGCGGATGAACTCGACGGTGTCGCCATGACGGCGGGGCCTGGGCTGGTTGGCTCGCTGCTCGTGGGGCTGTGCTTCGGAAAAGCCTTTGCGTATGCGCGCGGTCTGCCATTTGTTGGCGTGCATCATCTGGTTGGACATCTCGTTGCGGCCGAGGTCGGGACGCAGCACGGGCGCGCGTCCGGCGGCGAGGGCACCGGCGACGGCGGGCAATTGGCGCCACCCTATGTGGGTCTCGTGGTGTCCGGTGGGCATACGGCGCTTTACCAGGTGAATCCGGAAGGGCGGCCTGGGTTGCTGGGCGAAACCCGGGATGACGCTGCGGGTGAAGCTTTCGACAAGGTCGCGAAGCTGCTGGGTTTGGCGTATCCGGGCGGACCCGCCATCTCCAAGCTGGCGCGTGAAGGCGATCCGCGGGCCATCGATTTCCCGCGCCCTATGAGCAAGCGACCCGGCTTGGATTTTTCCTACAGCGGGCTCAAAACTGCGGTTTCCGTCGAGTTGGCACGTCGCGGTGGTCTGGATGCTTTGGGTCCGGGCGAATGTGCAGACCTAGCCGCTTCTTTTGAAGCAGCGGTGGTGGACAGCCTGGTCGCTCGTTCCGTGCGCGCCATGAGACAATGCATGACCAATACCGACGTCCGTCAGATTGCCGTCGTGGGTGGCGTGGCCGCGAATGACCGGCTTCGCGAGGAGATGCGGGCGGCTGGCGCGCGCGAGGGTTTCGAGGCGATCTTTCCGCCAATGGATCTATGCACCGATAATGCGGTGATGATTGCGGCGGCCGGAAGCCGGCTGCTCTCGCGAGGTGTCCGGGACGATCTTTGCCTGGAAGCATTTTCACGGGTGCCCCTCGGCGAGACGCCCTGGCGCGATCCCGAATCCGCCGATGCCGTGACGGCTTTGGATCAAGCGTCGCCATGAACCTATCCCGCTTGCGCGGCTTGCTCGACGAACACGGTCTGCGCCTTTCGCGGGATCTCGGACAGAACTTCCTGGTCGATGTGGGTCTTGCGGATGAGCTGGCACGAAAGGCGGGTGCCAGCGCTGGCGATTTGATCATTGAAGTGGGTACGGGGCTCGGAGTGCTCACTCGCTCACTCGCCGCCCGCGTCGATCGCGTTCGGACGGTCGAGATCGATTCGGGGCTGGTGCGCGTGCTCAAATCCGAGTCGCTGCTGGCCGAGAACGTCGAACTGGTTCATGCCGATGCCCTTGAGGTCGATTGGAAAGCCTGGGTCGATGAGGCGAATCAGCCGGTGCGCGTGATTGCCAATCTCCCCTATTCGGTGGCTACGCCGCTTCTGCGACGTCTTCTCGACTTGCGCGATGGGCTCGAAGACTGGTCCGTAATGCTTCAGACCGAGGTCGCCGAACGGCTCACGGCAGATCCCGGGACAAAGTCCTACGGGTCTTTCACGGTGCTCCATCGTCTCGTCGCCGATGTCGATCGCATCGCCAGCGTATCGCCCAGTCACTTCTTTCCTCGCCCGAAGGTCGAGTCGAGCTTCATCCGAATCTGGCCTCGAAAAGCACAGCTGCTCGGCCCGGGCGAACTCGCAAGGGTCGAGCGATTGGTGAGGGCCGCGTTCTCACAGCGTCGCAAGCGCCTCACGAACGGTCTGGATCGAATCGCCGAAAAGTGCTGGCCGGATCTCACGAGGGGTCTTCGCCGGGAAAGGCTCGAAGCCTTGCTGCAGACGGTGGGCATCGATCCCGGCTTGCGTCCGGAACGAATCGAGCCCGAGGCGTGGCTCGCGCTTTCGAGGGAGATGGACGCCGGGGAGCCAGGCGAGGGTGGCTGACGATCCCGGTATGGACGGAGAGAAGCTTCTCGAGGCGTTGCTCGAACTCGCTAGCCGCGCCGAACTCGAAGTTCGTGTGTTGTCGTCCCAGTCGGGCGGGGCCCCGGACTATTCCCCCACGTCGAGCGCTGCCTGCCGCGTGGGCGACCGAATCTGGGTGGTCCTGGCGCCGGACGACCCCATTTTTCATCAATCGAAGGTTCTTGCGCAGGCCTTAGGCAGGTACCGGGCAGACGTGCTCGAAGACTCCTTTATTGCCCCTGGGGTACGAGAATTCCTGGATCGGATGCGTCACTGAGGGGGTGCTTTCGTTGACCCACTAGAACGTTGAACATACAATCAACGCGTGTTGAGGGGTACCGCAAGTCGCGGGCTCCATCATAAACCACCCGGGCAATCCATCCCGGAAACGAGAGAGCGTTCCTCAGATCATCCGTTTCGCTTAGATCCCGGTTTACTGGGACTGAGACCGGGGTGTGAGTAGGCACGAACCGATCCGCCTCGCGGCGCAGCCAAGCGATATAACGACGGACAAACGACGGAATAGTCGGCCGATTGAGAGATCGAGTCGGCCCAGTCGGAGGCCGGTCGGAAGCTGAAAATCCACGAGATTCCCAATTCGGGGTCGATTGGGGGGCTGGGCAGGGCAGGACGGTACGACTGGATTCGAGAATGCGGCTCGCCGCTTCGAGAATCAGGCCGACCCATCCACCGGATGATTCCGAGAAGCGTTATTTCATTTTCAGGACGAATAGGGCGATTGGCGCGAGTTGTGAAGGACCTTGGGTCCGGATGGCGCCAGTCTGGGATTGCAAGAGATTCGGAGGCACACCCCATGTCAACGGTCACCACTGCTTCAGCCACACGAGAACATCGCATAACGATCCGATCCCTGGCTTCGCGAAAGAGCAAAGGCGAACCCTTTACGATGCTCACCGCCTATGACTTCACCTTTGCTCGGATCTTCGACGAGGCCGGTGTCGATGTCCTGCTCGTTGGCGATTCGCTCGGCAATGTCGTTCAGGGAAACGACACGACGCTGCCGGTCACCCTTGATGAAGTCATCTACCACACGCGCCTCGTTGCGCGGGGCGTTAGGCGTGCGCTGATCGTTGGAGACATGCCCTTCGGTTCCTATCAAGTTGGCCCGGAAGATGCCGTGCGCACGGCAATTCGCCTCGTGAAGGAGGGCGGCGCGCATGCCGTCAAGCTCGAAGGTGGAGTTGACGTCGCCGATTCTGTTCGCCGCATCGTGTTGGCACAGATTCCGGTGATGGGTCATGTCGGCCTAACGCCGCAATCGGTGAATCGCATGGGTGGTTACCGCGTTCAGGGACGCGGAGACGAAGGCCGGCAGAGGGTCATCGAGGATGCGCTCGCGCTCGAGGCGGCAGGGGTCTTCGCGATTGTCCTCGAGGGCATTCCGGAAGATCTCGGCAAAGAGATCACGGCCTTGGTGAGCGTGCCCACGATCGGTATCGGCGCTGGTGTTCATTGCGATGCCCAGGTTCTCGTGATGCACGATCTGCTGGGGCTGAATGACTGGACGCCTTCATTCGTGAAACAATTTGCAAACCTCGGGGCTGAGGCCTCGAAGGCTGCGCGCGCCTATATCGATGAAGTGACGAATCGGAAATTCCCCGGCGAGGATCACGTCTACCGCTAGGCGGGGGCGATCGATCTGGAATCGACATGAAGATCATCGAATCTCGAAGCGAGCTTCAGGGCTGGTCTGATCGGCAGCGCGCCGAAGGCCACCGGATCGCCCTCGTCCCGACAATGGGGGCTCTACACGCTGGCCATCTTTCGTTGGTGAAGACGGCGCGCGAGCGGACTGATCGCGTCATCGTTTCCATTTTCGTGAACCCGACGCAATTCAATGATCCGAGTGATTTCGAAGGCTATCCCCGGGTCATGGACGACGACCTAGCGGCCTGTCGAGAAGCTGGGGTCGATGTCGTGTGGGCGCCTGCAGCGGAGGAGCTCTACCCGCAAGGCGCCGCATCCTCTGCGACATGGGTCGATGTGGAGGGCCTTACGGATCCGCTCTGCGGTTCGAATCGGCCTGGTCATTTTCGAGGGGTGACCACGATCGTTACGAAACTCTTTCTCGCAGCACGACCGCATGTGGCGGTCTTCGGCGAAAAAGACTTTCAGCAGCTCGCGGTCATTCGCCGCATGACGGTGGATCTGGGTTTTGGAATCGAGATCGCGGGCGGCCAGACCGTTCGGGAACACGACGGCTTGGCGCTTTCGAGTCGCAATGTTCGGCTAGGACGCAACGCGCGCCGCCAGGCGCTCGTGATCTCACGAAGTCTTGCTCTGGCGGAGTCGATGGTGGCGCAGGGTGAGCGCTCGCACGCAGCCATCCTCGAAGTCGTTCGAAAGCAGCTCGACGAGGCGACCCAGGCGAGCATTGACTACGCGGATCTACGCGATCCCGAAAGCCTTTTGCCAGCGCCGGAGAGCCTCGATGGGCCGGTGCTATTGGCGATCGCGCTTCAATTCGAGCCCGACAACACCGACAACACCGACAACACCGACGAGTCCGCGAACGTGGGAGCAGCGGTTCGACTCATCGACAATCGAATATTGAATCCGAAAGAATAAACGACTCGTACCTTCGAGGGCGCGGCGAGACGCGCGCCTCGAAGCTTGAGTTCCGAGACGAGAAGGAACGAGGATAAAATCATGATCCGAAAGCTACTCAAGTCGAAAATTCATCGTGCGACGGTGACCGAAGCGAATATCGAGTACGAGGGTTCGGTCACGATCGATCCAGATCTTCTGGATGCCGCAGATATGTTGGCCTACGAACAGGTCGACATCTGGAATTGCACGAATGGAAATCGGCTTGCGACCTATGTGATTGAAGGCGAACGCGGTGAAGGTCAGATCTGTATCAATGGGGCCGCCGCGCATTTGATGAAGCCCGGCGATCTCGTGATCATCGCGAGTTGGGCAGATGTTCCGGACGCAGAGGCGAGAGAGTTCGAAGCGAAGCGAGTCTTCGTGGACCACGAGAATCGAATACGCCTCGACTGAACGACTGAACACACCCACACCATTCGCGCCGCCGGTGAGCTGTTCTCCGCGTTCGCCCCCGGATCTTTTCTGACTTCGCTGGTAGGCTCTCGCCATGGCCAAGGGTGGAAAGAATTCCGATCTATTTGATCCCGATGAGAAGCGGATCGTGGCGACAAATCGCCGCGCGCGTTTCGACTATGAGATCGTGGACACCTGGGAAGCCGGGATTGCCCTGATGGGTCCCGAGGTGAAGAGCCTTCGCGAGGGTCGTGCGAATCTTGGCGATTCCTTCGCGACGGTTCATCGCGGCGAGGCCTGGCTCGAAAAACTCCCCATTTCGTCGTACGAACCCGCCACGCGTGCCAACCCAGCCGATCCCCAGCGCCGTCGAAAGCTCTTGCTTCATCGACGTGAGATCGATCGTCTCGATGGACGGATCCATGAAAAGGGGCTGACCCTCGTCCCCCTCACCGTGTATTTCATTCACGGCCGCGCCAAGGTCGAACTCGCTTTGGCCCGCGGCAAACATCGCCACGACAAGCGCGAAACAATTCGACGACGTGAACAGGATCGCGAGACCCAGCGAGCCATGCGCCGTCACCACCGCTGACCTTGCGTTCGCTGCTTACGCCACCCGGGCGGAGGACGAGCTAACCTGCGCTCGTCCGACTTGCTCCGCTTCGAGTGAGTCGTTGGAAGGACCGATGAGCTACGAGCTGCGCCCGCTGTCTCTGACCGCGAGATCCTCGATGCAGGTTTTCGATTGGTTCAGACCAATTGGCGGGCGCCGGAGAAGATGATGACCCGACTCTGAGTCGTCTCCGCGGATGGGCGTGTGATCCGCTGGCGACAGTCGATGCTTCGAAATCTGTTGCGGATCGTCGACTCCATGCCGGCGGGACATGTGGTTGCCATCGTTTCGATGTTGGCCTCGCCGCGAGTCCCATCATCGAGCGCACGACCCAGGTGATTATCCGACGGATTGCCCGGGACCAACCTGTTGCGTCCGACCAGCAGAGGGACTTTCTCCTATCGCTCCTACGCGCGTCCGAGCGGCTGCTCTCGCTCGTTTTCGACCGTGGAAGTCCCGTAGGAAGAGTCTCATCGGCAGATGACCCGTTGGCGGGCCGCAAAGTGACCGCCATTTTACTTCCGATTTGCTCTCGTTTTGCCGATACGGAAGACGAGCGCTTCCGCCGCTTTTCCGCCTCTACGCCGAGGCGCCGGCCGGCCGGCGGATCGAGGAGAATTATGTCGGAGCAGCGCAGGATCCGGAGCCCCCTAACCGGACCGGGAAACAAAGTCATCGTCACGACGCTGCTCGAAGCCCTCGCTGTGCGTGGTCTGGCGGCGGCTCACGAACGTGCCTTGCGATCACTCGCTTTTGCCGAGGGCGAGCTGGCTGGATCGGGGTCCTGGCTCGGCGACGATGCGCTCCCCGAAATGATGACAGCGGCAGAAATCGATCCAAGTGTGGCGCGTTCCGTGGGTCATCGATTGGTGGCTCCTGATGCCATGGGGATCGCGCTCTACGGACTCGGATTGGCGACGCCGGAGAAGGCCTATCGACGAGTCCAGGCCTTGCTTCCACGAGAGCGCGCAAACTCATCCTGGATTGTCGAAGAAATGGCCTGCGGCTCGGCTCGGCTCGGCTTTCGTGACGGCGATCTCGAAACATCAACTTCGCAGCGCCCTGATCAACCGGTTCGCAAAAACAACCGGGGTGAAGCGGCGCTCTGTGCGCTTCGCATGGGAATGCTCGAAGCGATTCCTGGAATCTATGGACTGCTCCCGGCCCATGTTCGTGAGACGAGTTGTCGGTTCAAGGGCAGTGATGCGTGTCGTTATGAAATCAGTTGGCGCCACAACTCTCGCACCGGGCTGCGGATCAGTGCAGGCTTTGCTGTTGCTCTCCCGCTCGCAATGCTTGGGATTTCTGCCGTGCTCGGGCTTCCTGGTCTTTCGCTCGCTTTGGGTTGTGCCGGGGCTTCGATTTTGGCCGTCGCGCTTGGATCTTGTTACGACCTGCATCGCCAACTCGAAGCGGTGGCGGGGGCGCGGAGAGGACATCTCGCGCTATTCGATCAGGTCGATGATGCGCTTGCTCTGAAACTCGATGCACTGGCTCGTGTCGAGACCAAGCTCGAAGGGGACGAGCCCGTCCACGTGAGAACTCGGATCGGCATGGAAGCCGAGTCTTCCAATGCGGAACAAGTCGATCTCGCCGCCCTGCTCGAGCGTGCGATCGAGACGACTGGTCCGACATTGCCCGATGGTACGAAGATCCTTTTCGATCACGACGACGAACCGGCCTTGGTTGAATGTGAGCCGGCTCAGATCGAGCAAGTCGTAAACCAGCTTCTGCGCAATGCGTCGACGGCCTCCCAGGGACTTTGTGAGTCGCCGGAAATTCGCGTGACGCTTTCACGTGTCATCGGCGGTGTTGAGTTCGCCATCGAGGATCGGGGTGTCGGAATCGATCCGAGCGAGATCGATGAAGTCTTTGATCCCTTCTTTGCGGAGCGGCAGGCGGGTGTGGACGAAGGATTCGGATTGCCCGTCTGTCTGCGAATAGTCGAACGCCATGGCGGTGAACTTCGAATCGAGGTCGAAGATCGTGCGGGAACGCGGGTCGTCGTCTTCTTGCCTGAATTGAAGGAGTCTCGGCTGTGATGGCGACTAAGTCAGTGTTCGGCGCGATGTATTTTCCGCCGAGGCAAGACCGCCCGTCGCGCACGCGGCCGCTGCCTGCAACGGTTCATGACCTCGAGGTCGTGTTCGACGTGAGTGGAGTGCTTCGAAGATTCGAATACGCGCCCTCGGTCGGAACTGCGCGGGTCGTCATGAAACGCTGAGATCCGAATTCTTCGAGGTATGCTCTTCTGCGGGGGCAGGGCGGCGAATTCGCTGCACGTCCGATGGAGGAGAGTTTTATGATGACAATTCCGACAGTGAGTGGTGAGACGACGCCGGCGGCCCTGGGCAAGACGCTGATGCACGAGCATCTCGTGATTGGTTATCCGGGTCACGAGAGCCATACCACCCGACCGGGTTTGACGAGCGCCGAACAGTTTTCGGTTTGCGTCGACAAGATCCAGCAGCTGCAAGAACTCGGATTTCAATCGATGCTCGATCCGTGTCCGAATGATCTCGGGCGTGATGTCGAGTTGGCGGCAAAGGTCGGTCAGCACACGGGCTTTCAGATCATCTGTGCCACCGGGCTCTATAAAGAGTCCGAGGGCGGCGTAGCCTATTGGCATTTCCGGTCTCAGTTCGCGAGCGTCGTCGAGGCGATGACCGAGCTCTTCGTTCATGAACTCACGGAAGGCATCGGCGAGACCGGCATCAAGGCGGGAATCATCAAGGTGGCGACCGGCGTCGGTTCGATTACGGAACATGAACGTTCTGTTTTGATTGCCGCCGCGCGCGCTTCCGTCGAAACCGGTGCACCGATCACCACGCATACCGACCAGGGAAAGCTCGGCGATCAACAACAACAGATCTTGATAGAGAATGGCGTTCCCGCCCATCGCATCATCATCGGTCATAGCTGCGGCACCGATGACCACGCCTACCATATGGGGCTAGCGCGCGGGGGTTCGTATCTCGGCTTCGATCGATTTGGGATCGAATTGATCTATCCCGATGCGACGCGCATCTCTTCGCTCGTAAAGCTCATCAAGTCCGGGGCCGGGGACCGAATCGTCGTGTCCCATGATTCAGTCTGGTGCTGGAAGGGCGAGCCTCTCCCGCCTGAATTGCTCGCCAATCTGCCACCCGGAATCTTCGATCCGACGCATTTCTCGAATCAGATCATTCCGAAGCTTCGAGAGGCCGGCGTCACGGACGAAGAAATCGATCGGCTCTTGACCGAGAACCCGCGCCGATTTTTCGAGGGTGAGAAGCTGACGGCACTGGCCTGATCGAGCGCCGGGTCGAGCGCGGAAATCGAGGCAGGCAAGGCGCTCTCCCGGCGCTATGATTGTGCTTCGCGCCCGCTGATCGTCCACTCTCAACCAACGACCAGACTCGAGTCTGGGATTCAAACCTGCATAGAAGGAGCCCCCCCAATGAAGGCTGCTGTTCTCACCGAACTGAACAAAGATCTCGAAATCCGCGATGACGTCACGCTCGGCGAAGTTGGCCCTCGCGATGTGCGCGTGAAAATTGTATCGAGCGGAGTCTGTCATTCGGACGTCTCGGTCCAGAACGGAACGATTCCGTCGGCCACCCCGATTGTGTTAGGTCATGAAGGCGCGGGCATCGTTCAAGAGGTCGGCGACGCCGTTTCGACCGTTGCAGTCGGCGATCACGTGATTCTCTCCTTTATTCCCGCATGCAGCGTGTGTAATCCCTGCCTGCGACGACAATCTTATCTGTGTGACCAGAGCGGCCCACAAGCCATGGCTACCCATTTTCGACTCTCCGGTAACCCGACTGGGGGTATGACGGGCCTCGGGACATTTGCCGAAGAACTGATTGTCGGCGAACCCGGTGTCGTGAAGATCGATTCGGATGTTCCCCTCGATATTGCTGCGCTGATTGGCTGTGGTGTGACGACGGGCGTCGGTGCCTCGATCAATAGTGCCGGTGTGACGCCCGGTTCCTCGGTGGTGATCCTCGGTTGTGGCGGCGTCGGGATCTCCGCGATTCAGGGCGCGCGAATCGCCGGCGCGTCGGCGATCCTGGCCATCGATACCGTCGAAAGCAAGCTCGAGCAGGCCAAGCATTTCGGTGCGACCCATGTCGCGACGCCGGACGGTTTCGAAGACGCCAAGAACGCGATTACGGGCGGCGAAGGCTTCGACTTTGCCCTTGAATGCATCGGAAACCCGAAGACGATTCGCGCCACCTATGATGCTGCCCGCCGTGGTGGAACGGCCGTGATCGTGGGCGTCGGTCGGATCGAGGAAACGCTTCAGTTCAGCGCCTTCGAGTTATTCTACGGTGACAAGACGCTGCGTGGTTCTCTCTATGGAAGCTCGAACGTTCGGACCTTCATGCCCGAACTGCTGCGTCTTTGGAGAGCCGGGAAGCTCGATCTCGAAAGCATGATCTCACGCCGCATCAAGCTCGACGAAGTCAACGAAGCCTTCCGCGCCATGCAGGCGGGGGAAGTGATTCGGACGGTCATCGACTTTTAGCCTTTTGTTAGGGACGGAGTTCGGGACACTCGGAGCGTACGGTCTCGGTCGTGTTGGTGCCGCCTGTTGCGGGCGTTCTCGGTTTTAATTTTCGATTGGGCCTTCATCAGTTTTGATGGAGGCTTTTTCGTTGGTGGGGGATGAGTGCGATCGAGCCCAGAATTCCCGTCCTTGCGTCCCGTCCATCACCGCTCGATGCCACCCGAACGTGGCAGATGGCATCGGGTTTCAGCTTTCGGCTTTCCAGTCGACGGAAATGGGGGAAGACCAGACGCGGGGTTCATGCTCGGCGAGACAGTCGTTCTCGCCCGGCACATCGTCACAGAGCGTAACCCTCAGTCACTCGCCCACGGCATCGCGTTCACATTGGAGGCCCCCCGCATTCACGCCGGGCGCCGGGGCTTCGAGGGCGCGCACGTAGTAGACGGTGTCGCGTCCGAAGCGGGCGTCGTCAGGCTCCGCCGTCCCGCCTGAGACCTCGTTGCAAGCCCGAATCGTCTCGACCGTCTCGCGCCAATGCCGCTGCGAAATACTCTCGGCATGGTCATTGATCGGCCAGAAGTCCAGCGCCGAACAGAAACGCGCGAAGTCGCATGCATCGGCCGGGAGATGTGTTCCTTCGCCACCCGGGAGCGGCAGGCTCAGTATGAAGGCGTCGAAGGAGAAGGTCGTATGAACGTGAAGATCGCCGAAGAGGATCCGCTTCGACTTTGAGACCAGAATCCCATCGGCGGCGGTCGCGAGGGCCTCGGCACGCTCTGCAACGACTTTCTCTGGCCGTTTCTCGTCCGTGACGATGCCGGGCGCGATGATGCGAGCCACCGGCGATTTCTCCAGTACCCGGCGGCTTTGGCCGGTAAATCAACGTTATCACAGCGATTCGCGTCGAAATCGATGCTGGGATCGAGGGCCAGAGTTCGGCGATTTTCGGTCCACCCCAAGGGTCGGCTTGCCGATTGTCATTTGGTGAGTAACCTCAAATGGAACGACTTTGATTGTTCGTGGGGGCGATTTGGCTTCGACGGGTTGAATAAGTCGTACGTTGCGTGTCGAGGTCGTAGCCACCTCGTAAAACAGCTGCACATTATTGGTAATTTATAACTGCCGATGATAACTACGCACTCGCTGCCTAACTAACCCTTAGGAACTAGCGACATCCGTCCATGACGTCCTCTGATGGGCCGCGGATGCTATATCGAGGGCTGGCCTCCGAGCGCTGCTCGGCCGTATCCGGAGGCGAGATCACGTCGAGCTAGGGAATGTTTGCTCCGTCTCTGCAGCGGGCAAACCCGAAATCAAGCGGAGACTACACACGTAGACACGTACGGTAGACGCAATTCGGACGCGGGTTCGATCCCCGCCGCCTCCACCACTAACATGCCGGGAACATTGAGTTTTTGGGATCACCGAATCGGTGCGACTCAAAGTAGACTCAACTAACGGTCATCGCTCGTAAGCGATCAGGCTTCGACGTCCACCTCGCCCCGTCGTCGTGAGCTAGCAAGCCGCCGGCAACACGGCCGCAGATTCAAGCCGAGACTCGACCGCCGAGCAATAACTCTTGTGGCCCAGGAGTCTCCGGGAAAGCCGGCGTGGTTCAATAAAACGGACACCGGGTTAAGGGGCGCTTAGTCTCTCTTGCTCCTTCGCCATTCGGATGTCGTGTGGATAGAAGCACTAAGACCCTACGGAATGGCCAACCGCGGCGGTGGCAGGACGGGGCTGAGGTACGCGCGGGGGATCTCGCAGTCTTTGCCGGCATAAGCCGGTTTGTGGGCGTGACTCGCAGGCATGTACGCGCCGACCCGTGGGGAGGGCTAAGGATGGCATTTTTCTCTTCAGTGCATCGACAAGGAGCCGATGAGTAGACAATGATTTTGGGAAAAATTCCCAAACATTACTAGAGCGGCGAAAGCCGTCCGAGCGATATTTAAAGGAGTAAGACAATGCGTCCCCCCATCCTTCTCATCCTTCCGGTTCTTCTGATGGCCGTTGCCTGCGGCCAAGACAACAGTGCCCCCGATAGCGATCTCGCCAGTCAAACTTCTTCGGCCCAGGGAATCATTACGGGCTTTGGCAGCATCTTCGTCAACGGGGTCGAGTGGGAGGTCGATCTCGCGACCATCGAAATGGACGAGGCGGCGGCTCTCGAGTCAGCACTCGAAATTGGAATGGTAGTCACGATTTCAGGCGAGCTCAGCGACGACGGCACTACCGGCAACGCTACGTCAGTCAACTATGACGATGCCGCAGAAGGTCCCGTGGCCGCGATTACTGAGATCGGGAATGATGGACGGATGCTTGAGCTCGATGTATTCGGGCAGACCATCCTCGTGGAGCGCGGTCTCACGGTCTTCGATGAAGACAATCCGAGCTTTAACTTTGACACTCTTGCTGTCGATGACGTAATCGAGATCAGCGGCTTCATGAACGACCTCGGCGTCCTCATCGCGACGCACATTGAGGACAAAGGCGTGCTTCGCCTGGGCAGCACTGAAGTCGAGATCAAGGGTATTGTCACGAACTTTGACAGCGTCGACACGTTCGAAATCGACGCCATGACGATTACATTTGACGCCAGTGGTACGAACACTGACCTCAGCGACATACCTGGCGGCCTCTCGGATGGGCTCTACGTGGAGGTCGAAGGCGTGATCGAAACGGGTTCCGCGATTACGGCTACCGAGATCGAGATCGAGACCTCAGGCTTTGACGACGATGCGAGTGACGTAGAGCTCGAGGGCATCGTGGCAAACTTCGTGGACATCGGAGACTTCAGCGTCTCGAATCAGCCGGTGGATGCTTCGAGTGCCGCCCTGGTGCCGAACTCCCCCGAGGCCCTAGTAAACGGCGCCAAGGTCGAGATCCATGGCTCCATGCTCGATGGCACGCTGATTGCCGACATCGTCGAGTTCCGCGGCAATCATTTTCGCTTGGCCGCCGAAATCGAGGATGGAATGGATGTTGATGACCTAAGCGGCTCCCTTACCCTGCTGGGTGTGTCAGTCAGTGTTAACGCAGGAACCCGTTACGACGATCGGCTGCTGGACCTGAATACATTCGGCCTGGCCGACCTGGCAGCGGGCGATTTCCTGGAAATCCGAGGCTACGCAGACGGCAATGGCGGCATGGTGGCGACCCGACTTGAGCGCATGTCCGAGGCTGAAGAGGTGAGCGTCCAAGGATTCATCGAAGCCTTTGATCAGGGGGCAGGAAGCGTAACAATCCTTGGGCTTACTTTGCTCACCAGCGGCTCTACGTCTTGGGAAGACGCCGACGATATGGCACTCACGGCCGAAGACTTCTACGCCGCAGTGGCGCTGGGCGATCTTGTGAAGGTCGATGGAGACAAGGACGCAGCCGACAAGACAGTGATGGGAATTGCGGACGAAGTAGAGTTTGAGGATTGATTGGGCCCGCGACCAGGTCCCTATATTAAATTGCGACCAGGAATCATGCGGCGATCAAAGGTCTGATCGCCGCATGATTCATTTTCTCTGATGATCTTGATGGAGTAGTTCCGTGGATGAAACTGTAGAGCGGCGTTGGTGCATGAATAGAAGAGTAGATTCGGACAACCACGCTGATCTTGATTGTCCGATGGCCGAATGGGTCACTCTCTCAGCATGAACCCAAGGGGAATAGGAAAAACAAGCAGCGTTTTCTGCACCACCGATAGTAGGTGTTCTGACAAGTAGGCCCGAAGGGGCCCGTTCCGGGCCATCTTTGGCCCCGCGCGGCACATAAACGCTTCGGTCGGAATCACCCAGGAAATCGTGTTAAGGAGTGATCGGGGGCCGCCAAGCGTCGGGAGCCGCCGTGCGTCCATCGAATCCCTCGAACAAATTGGGACTCAACAGTCGTGACGAAAACGGGGCTTGTCTTGTCCGGGACGACGAAGCAGGGCCTGAAACCAGGGAATTCCCCCGAGCCCCGGTCGAGGTCGGCGATCGATTCGGCCAGTGCAGCGGTGCGTCGGGGAGGCGACTATTGCTTCAACTCCACCAGAATTTCGTGGTAAGGCTTTTCTCCGACGTTGCGGGCGCGCTCGACGCCACCCTTTTCGATCCAGAAATGCTGACCCGGGACCACGTCCGCCTCCTGGTATTCGTCGTACTCGCCGCTCGTCGACGCATCCGGAACGACCGCCATCCGATCCCCCTCGATCTGGACAAGAATATAGTCGTGCTCATGTCGGTGGAGATTTCCGGTCTCTCCGGGCTCGAGCTTGAACTCCCAGATTCGAACGCGCTCGTTCTCGAAGAGAATCCGACTGCCCACCTGGTCCATGCCGTCGTTCTTCGAGGACTCGTTCCCGGTTCCCGTTGTCGTCATCCTGACTCCTCTGTGTTAGTTCGTGGGCGCTGACGTGATTTCTTGCACGAGCAGTGCTCGTTGGACCTGTCCGGTCGCCGCAGTCCTCGGAAGCCCTTCGCGAACTTCGAGACGACGAGGGTGTTTGTAGCCAGCAAGCCGCCCCTCGCAAAGGCGCCCGAGGTCCGCGAGGGAGGGCGCGCGCTTGGCCTTCGTGACGACGACGGCACAAACAATCTCGCCCCAGTCGACATCCGGTATACCCACGACGGCCACCTCATCGATGTCCGGATGTTCCGCGAGGACTTCTTCGACTTCGTTGGGTGAGACACTCTCACCCCCTGTGCGAATGATCTCCTTCTTGCGACCGACGATCGAGAGAAACCCATCGGCGTCGAAGGCGCCGAGGTCTCCGGTCCGAAAGAAGCCATCCTGAAGCGCGGCAGCGGTGGCGTCAGGATCGCCGAAATATTCGTCGAACAGGTAGGGGCTGCGCACGCAGACCTCGCCATCCTCGGCGAGTCGGATCTCACCGCCCTGGGCGGCCCGACCGACACTCCCCGGTCGATCGAAAACGTCGGCGCCTGCGAGCAGTGTCGCGGATCCGGTTTCCGTAGAACCGTAGAAGATCCGTAGGGAGGCCTGCGGGAGGCGCTCTTTCAGGCTGCGGAGTAGTTCGATCGGTGTGGCCGAGGTCCCGGTATCGACGTCCACGAGAGTCGAGAGATCGTATCGATCGAGATCGGCTTCAAGGATGCGTCGCCAGACGGCGGGGATGCAGTAGAGACGATTGGCGCGGCGTCGCTCGACAGCCTCGAGCAAGGCGTCCGCAGTCGGCTTGGGGACGATGACGATCTCGCCGCGGGTTTGCCAGGCGGCTAGTGCGAGGGTGAAGGGTGCCATGTGAAAGAGCGGAAACATGCAGACGGAAACTTCGCGATCGCCACGGAACACACCTTGAAAACTGCGTAGGAAATTGGCTCGATGAGACAACACGACGCCCTTCGGACGTCCCGTGCTGCCACTGGTAAAGAACATCATGTGAGCGTCGCTCTCGAGAAGTTCCGGATCCTCATAGGGCGCGTCGGAATTCGGCGTCGACGAATCCTCGATATCGCGCTCGAGACAGCGAGCTCCGATCGAGTCCGCGACCTGCGCAGCGAGCGTGCGTTTCGTGCCATCGGCAATGAGGAAGTGCGGTTGAGCGACGCCGGCCACTTCGATGGCTTCGTCGGCGTTGAACGCAGAATTCAGCGGCGCGAAGACCGCACCGAGTCGAGAGAGGCCAGCGAAAAGCGTCAGCACCTCGAGGTCGCCGGCCATCCAACCCACCACGCGATTTCCCCGACGCACGCCCGCAGCATGCAGTCGCCGGGCCCAGCGATCCGCCGCGCGGTCGAGTTCGGCGTGGGTGAGGGTCTCGTCGCCAAGCGAGGCCGCAACCCGGTCGGGCACCGCGGCCGCGTTCGTGCGCAGCAAGCGGCTGACCAAGAGCTCCCGACCCTCTCCTTCTATTGCCATGGACCGCCAGCCGCCTCCTCGTTTCCGTACGGGATTCGCTTCCCGGCCTCCGCACGGCGACCCAAAGACTACGCCGTGGCAGGGTTGCGGGATTCTGAGATCGAGAATACCATTCTGAATATGCAGAACAATGACTTTTCGAGTGAGAATTCTGCTCTCGAATCGCCCAGGTCGCCCTCTCACGCCTCTCGTGCCGTCGAGCGGACGCTGGCGCGCCATCGCGCGGCGTATGAGTCCGAGGTCCGCCGACTGGTCGAAGCGACCCTTGTCCTGATCGAGCGGACCGGCCGTCTTCAGCCGACGGTCAGCGACATCCTCCGAGAATCCGGACTCAGCAACCAGGCGTTCTATAAGCATTTTCGGTCGAAGGACGAACTCTTCGTGGCGGTCCTCGATGAGGGCATGCGAATTCTCGCGAGCTATCTCGATCATCAGATGAGTGCCGCCGGCGACCCGAGGGAGCGCGTTCGAGCCTGGCTGGCCGGTCTGCTCGAGCAGGCGCTCAACCCCGATGCCGCGGCCGCGACCCGACCCTTTACGCTCTCGCGCGATCAGTTGGCGAGACGCTTTGCGGACGACGTCGCGGAATCCGAGCGTCAGCTGACTCGCCTCGTCGCCGCGGCGATTCGCGACGGCGACGACGCCGGGACGATGACCTCGACGAATCCTGAACGGGATGCCGAGTCGCTCTACCACCTCGGCATGGGCTGGATCGAAGCGCGCCTGCGCGAGTCCGTCCCGCCGGATCGCGAGGATGCCGAGCGATTGATCGAATTCGCCCTGGCCGGCTTGACGCGCGGGCAGGCCTAGCAACCCGGGAGTTCACGACATGGAACGCGAAATCGTGATCACGGGAATCGGCGGTCAGGGCATTCAGCTCGCTGGCCAGATCCTCGCGCGCGCCGCTGTCGCCGAAGACCGTGAAGTCATGATGTTAGGCACATACGGTGGGACTATGCGTGGAGGAAATACCGAATCGACGATCATCATCGGCGACGGCCCGCTCATCAGTCCCCCCATCGTGTCGCGAATTGGAACCGCACTCGTCATGCACCACCAATTCTGGGCGACCACCCAAGCGAAACTTCGCCCGCAGTCGCTCCTCATGGTGAACTCGAGCCTCTTCGAAGGAGAACTCGATCGGGACGCCCATCGCATCGTCGAGATCCCGGCCACCGAACGCGCGGACGAAGCGGGTTCGTCTCTCGCCGGCGCACTCGTCCTGCTCGGCGCCTATGTCCGGGTCACCGAGATCGTCGGGTTCGGCGCCCTGATCCAGGGGCTACAGGATTCCCTTCCCGCCTATCGATCCCAACATCTTCCCCTGAACGAAAAGGCGATCAAGCTCGGTTACGACTCCGCGCCGACGACGCGCGCGCCGGCCTGGATCGAAGAGGCACCCTCATGAGCGTCGTCTCCCGCGGAACCGTCCGAATCGCAACCGAGCGATGCAAGGGCTGCGAATTGTGCATTCCCGCGTGCAAGCCGAACGTGCTGCAAATGTCTACGAAGCGAAACGGACTGGGCCTCCCCTATCCGGAACTCCTCCCCGGTTGTACCGGCTGCAACGCCTGTCTGATGGTCTGTCCCGACTTCTGCTTCGAGGTCTATCGCTACGACGAAGCGACGCTTCACGATCTTGACGGTGAGGTCGGTGGCCACGTCGGTGAAAAGGAGCTCTCGCCATGAGCCGCGACCTGATGGAGGGTTCCGAAGCGATCGCGCGAGCCGCAATCGACGCGGACTGCCGCTTCTTCTCCGGCTATCCGATGACCCCGTTCACGGAACTGCTCGAGAACTTCGCGAAGTCCCTTCCCGCGCGAGGTGGCGTATGCATCAACGCAGAGAGTGAAATCGAAGCCATTGGAATGGCCTGGGGCGCGGCGGCCACCGGCGCACGCGCGGCGACGGGTTCGACGGGCCAGGGCCTGGCGCTGATGCAGGAATCGCTTTCGGAAATTTCTCGAGCCGAAGTGCCCCTCGTAATCTTCAACATGGCGCGTGGCCAGGGCGACTACTACCAGGCGACCCGTGGCGGCGGGCACGGGGACTACCGCTTATTGGTCCTGGCGCCCACCGATGTCGAAGAAGCCGTCTACCTCACCCAGCTCGCCTTCCATCTGGCCGATCACTGGCGTCATCCCGTTCTCGTCTACGGCGACTACCTCTTGGCGCACACCCGCCAGGCCGTGGAGATCACGCCGACCGATTTTGGTGAGCGACCGGACAAGAGCTGGGCCGTCGACGGATCGCTCGGGGGAACTGGACGCTCCCGGAACGTGAACTCGATCGGCATGCAAAAGGGCACCAAGGGTATCGACCCCGAGGCCTTCTGGGATCGATTGCAGAAGAAGACGGAGCGCATCGAAGCCGCCGAAGTGCGCTTCGAGGAGGAAAACTGCGAAGACGCCGAAATCGTCATCGTCGCCTTCGGCACGCTGGCGCGATTCGCTCGCTATGTCGTGCGCGAACTGCGTGCGGAGGGAGTGCGCGTCGGACTGTTTCGACCAATCAGCCTCTGGCCCTTTCCCTCCGAAGCACTCGACCGAGCCACCTCGAACGCTCGGCGTGTGGCCGTGCTCGAACAGAACGCCGGACAGATGATCGATGACGTGCGCCTCTCGATCCTGGGACGCGTGCCCATCGTTTCGATCGGCGGCATCTCGACCGATGCAGCCGGATTCGGGATCGGACCCCTGCTCGACGCCGAGGTCATTCGCGCTCGCGTCGAGAACGTATTTCAGGAGGGTGCGTCATGAGCAAGCGCCGGAATCTACCCGTGCTGAACACAGAGAACGCGCCTACCCAACCCGCGCGTCAAACGGGCGAGTTTCATCCGGGATTGCAGCTGACAGCCGATCATGATCTGTGTCCCGGTTGCGGCGAGCCGATCGCGCTTCGCATCCTGCTCGAATGCATCGAGTCGCTCGGCCTGGCGGAACGCAGCATCGGCGTGATCGGAATCGGCTGTTACACGGCACTGACTTCGATGATCGATGTGGACCTGATCCAGGCTCTCCACGGGCGCGCGCCGTCGGTGGCCACCGGCGCCAAACGAATGCGGCCCGAGAATCTCCTCTTTACGCTGCAGGGCGATGGAGACATGGTGAACGAGGGCCTCCAGGAGGTTCTCCATACTGCGGCACGCGGCGAAAACGTGACTTGCATCCTGCTCAACAACGGCGTGTTTGGAGAGACCGGCGGCCACATGACCGCCACCACGGTCCTCGGCCAGCGCACCAAGAATACGATCGACGGACGCGACGCCGACTATCATGGCCATCCGATCTTGATCGCCGACCTGATCGCCCAACTCGGCGGGACGGGCTATGCGGCCCGGGGTTCCGTCCACGATGCCCCGTCGATCCAGCGGACACGGAATCTCGTCTTGCGCGCCTTCGAGAACCAGATGCGTGGAGATGGCTTTTCCTTCGTCGAAATTCTGACCATGTGCCCGACCGGCTGGTTCATTCCCACGCCGGAAGGCCCGGATTATCTCAATGAAGTCTTAGCGCCTGTCCACAAACTCGGCGAGCTCAAGTCCGGGGGTGTGCACGCGCCGACGGAGTCGGAATCATGAGACGCGAGCTGTTAGGCATCGTCTGCTGGACGCTCAGCCTCGGCTGTGCATCATGGGAAGTCGAGTCCAGCGTGACGATCGAAGCGTCGCCAAAAACAGTCTGGACGATCCTCACCGACCTCCCCGGCTACGCCGACTGGAACACCTACTCGCCGAGCGCAGTGGGCTCCCTGCGCGAAGGCGGCGTCGTCACGATCGAAGCTCGACTTGGCGAAGAAGTCCGCATAGTCGACAATCGCGTCACGCGCGTCGAGCCAGAACGAGTGCTGTGCTGGCATTCGATGAATTGGTTCGAGTCTCTCGCACGCGGGACGAGATGTCGACTTCTCGAACCCGTCGGCGTGAACGCCACCCTCTTCCGTCATCACGAGATCATGGAAGGTCCCCTCGCCTGGCTGATCGAAAAACTCTACCGGCCGCGCATCGAAGCCGGCCTCGCACAGATGAACGGCGATTTGAAACGTGCTGCGGAAGGCGCTGCGCCATGATCCGATCGCGGACGCTGTCCTCGATTGACTCCATGAACCTGGCGCTCGTTCGGCTACTGCATATCCCGGTCCTTCATTGGCTCGCGAGTGCCGGCTTGATGACGATCAGTCTACGGGGTCGACGTAGCGGTCGATCTTTCCGATTTCCGGTCGGCTATCACGATCAGTCCGACGCCGTCATCGTCCTGGTCTCGGACGCGAAGGGTCGACAGTGGTGGCGCAATTTCGAATCGCCCTGGCCGGCGACTCTGCAGATCCGCGGCGGCGCGAGGGACATGATCGGCGAAGTGCTCGATCCGGGAACCGCGGAATTCGCCAGGCGAGTCGGCGACTTCTTCGCCCGCGCCGCCTTCCTCCCCAGGATCTTCGGCGTCGAGTTCGATCCCACCCGTGGTCTCGGTCAGGAGCAAATGAAGACACTCGGGGACACCGCCGCAGCGGTGCGCTTTCGCGTCGTCGACTCGAGCGAAGGGGGTGTCGATTGAAAAATTCGATGAGGCGAAGCCGCGGGGAGCGCGTCTGATGTGGTTCGAGTTACAGCCCGTCGAGATCGACTTCCTCGACGTCGCGCCGCGCCGCTGGGTCGCCAAGGCTCGGCTGCAGGCACCGCGCGATGCGGTCTGGGGCGCCTTCGCCGACCCCTCCACGTGGCGTCATTGGTTTCCCGATGTCCTCGAAGCGAGTTATCCCGGCAGTACACCTCCGCATGGCGTTGGGACACGACGCTTCTCCCATGTCGGTCGTCAATACTACGAGGAAACCATGTTGGCCTGGGACGAAGGTGTTCGATGGGCCTACCGGATCGATCGCACGACGCTTCCGATCTCGACGGCGCACGTCGAGTGCACGGAATTCGAGGACGACGGAAGCGGAACGCGCTTGCGCTGGACGCTCGCCGCGAAACCGCGGATGATGCTCCAACTCACGGGTCCCTTCATGGAGGGAACGCTGCAGCGCTTGCTCGCGCGAGCGACCCGAAATCTCGATCGCTATCTGGACATGTGAAAAATCGGTCCACGGTGGGTTCTTGAATGGGCGAGAGGGTCGCCCGGGTGCAGCCGCCGCTCGCTGAAAGGCTCGCTACATTCATTTGCGACGCCAAGACCGGCGCAGCAACTCGAGGTCAAGAGCATGAGCGGGCGATTCGAAGACAAGGTGGTGATCATCACGGGCGCCGCGGGCGGGATTGGACGGGCCACCGTCGAGCGCTTCATTCTTGAGGGTGCACGAGTCGTCGCGACGGACCTGAAGGACACCCCGATCGAGGAAGTGGCTGCGGCGGCCGGGATCGAACCCGCGTCCGAATTGCGTCTACCGTACGCGTCTACGTGGCGAGTAGGAAAAGGAAGGCCCCTTTTCAGCACCGCCGGTAAGTACTGTTCTGACGACTACGCTTCGAACTAGGCATATTCGCCCCGCTCCGGGCTCACATCATGCGTGCCGTGTCTCGCATCACGCATTTGATGGGTCGTCCGCGTATCGCGGACGATGTCGTGATCTATCCCGAACTCGGGAAGCGGCTCACCTCCAGGGGCTTCGAAGACATCGGCCATTGGCTTCGCGAAGTCCGTCCGCTCCAACTGGCTAAACCGGTCAGACTCGCACCCGCAACAATGTCAACAGTGTCATTGGAATTCGTCGCCGGGCACTCGCCTTTTCGGTCAAGAGGATGGTGTTACAATTTGGTCGATATCGGTCAAGGGATCGAGCAGCGTGAATCGCTCCTTCAATGGAGAAGCCTGCCGCCCATGTCCTTCAGAGAAATTGACGCTGGAGCCATGATAGGTCTATGACCGACACGCTGAGAAAACTCGGCCTTCTGATCGGCAGTGTGCTGCTCTCCGTATTGTTAGTTGAAGGCATCCTGCGACTCCGGACCGATCCGCACTTCCTGGAGGGTGAACCTGTAGATGGCTTCGAATGGATGAAGCTCGACCCGGTGATCGGCTGGAAGAACTGCAATCGTCACTGGGGCGAGGACTACGACAAGCAAGAGCGGATGGAATGGACCCGGGCGAACGTCAACAGCCTGGGGTTCCGGGGGCCCGAGTTGTCTCCCGACAAGCCGTCGGGACAGAAGCGAATCGTATTGATTGGAGATTCGGGAACCTTCGGGGTGATGAACGTCGGCAAGATCGATGCGTGGCACTACATGCCGATCGAAAGTTACCCTGAACGATTGTCTCAGACCTTGCGCCGTACAGGAACGAAGAACGCGGAGGTGATCAATGCCGGCGTCGTGGGATACAGCGCATCCCACGGCTTGCGCCAATTCGTCACCCAGATCCTTCCCCTGGATCCCGACGTTTTGATCGTGCGCTTTGGAGCCAACGACGTCGAGCCGTCCTGGGCGCCCGAGCGTCTTTCATTCGAGCCCCGATCTCGTGCAGTGCGGTGGCTGTTGTATCGATTTCACGATTGGAGACTGGGGCGTCTCGCGCTCGGCTACTACCAAAGTCTTCCGATTCATCCAAAACCCGAGAGCAGGAGGCTGAAACCGTACAAGGATTTTCGCCTCAGCATGGAACGCATCATCGAGGTGGCTCGGGATCAAGGGGTCCAGGTCATGCTCATGGACTACCAGGTGAGCCCCGCAAAGCGCTGCAATAACCTGTCGAGACAGCTCTCTCAGATCAACGTGATCGTTCACGAACTTGCGCGCACGCACCAACTTCCGATCGTCGACTCGAAGCTCGCGTTTGCGAACTCCACCGATCCCGTGTTTGCCGAGTCAGACTGCGTGCACCCGAATCCCGATGCTGCTCGA